>Ga0209257_1000054_pt1 | contig 416957 bp, 400 predicted proteins | sample AraplaCvi_mCL_r2_FD_184277 | JGI IMG/M metagenome (GOLD analysis project Ga0209257, IMG submission 184277) | Arabidopsis root microbial communities from North Carolina, USA - plate scrape MF_Cvi_mCL_r2 (SPAdes) (version 2) | ecosystem: Host-associated > Plants > Roots > Endosphere | place...
AGTCGACACCAGCGTAGCCGTACAGCGTGTCGTTTTCACTGCTGGCGGCCTGCACGCGTTCCTTGACTGCATTGACGTCCCAGGTGGTACCGTCGGCGAACTTGATCTGTTCGACCTGGTAGCCGTAGGTGGCGTCGTTGTAGAAGTAGCTGTTGACGCGCAGGGTGTCGTTGCTGCCGTTGAGCGACAGGACCAAGGAATCGCCTTCGCGTTTCAGCGTCACGTCGCTGGCCAGCACGTCGGCGCCCAGCTGGATCACGTCGAGCTTGCCCGCTGTGCTCTCCTGAGAACTGATGGTGTCCTTGCCCGAACCCTTGCCGAACAAGTAGGTGTCGTTGCCGGCGCCGCCGTCCAGGGTGTCATTACCGATTCCACCGTCCAGCGTGTCGTTGCCGGCCTGGCCGTACAACGTGTCGTTACCCAAACCACCTGTCAGGTTTTCCCCGGCAGCGGTGCCATAGACTGTAATGTTGGCGGGTGGCGTTGCGGTCGACAGGTTGGCTTTGACGGCTGCATAGTTCCATACCGTACCGTTAGCGAACTTGAGGTTCTCGACTAAATAGCCCGATGCGCCGTCATTGTTGAAGTAGCTCGATACCCGCAGGCTGTCATCGCTGCCGTTGATGCGGATGACCAGGTCGTCGGACTGGCGGCTCAGGGTCACGCCGTCGGTGCCGATGCCCGCGCCCAGCTGGATGGTGTCGGCATTGACGCCAACCGCATCGCTGTCGTAGTTGCTGATGCTGTCCTGGCCCGAACCTTTGCCGAACAGGTAGACGTCGGCGCCGGCGCCGCCGGACAGCGAGTCATTGCCGCTGCCGCCATCCAGCGTATCGTTGCCGGCATCGCCGGACAGCGAGTCATTGTGCTCGTTGCCCAGCAGGGTGTCGTTGCCGGCGCCGCCGTACAGGGTGTCGTTGCCGCTGCCGCCCTGGACGATGTCGTTGCCATCGCCGCCCTGCACATTGTCGGTGCCGGTACCGCCGTCGAGCACGTCGTCGCCCGCATAGCCGTAGATGGTGTCGTTGCCATCGTTGCCGCTGATGGCGTCGCCACTCGCGTAGCCGTACAGGGTGTCGTTGCCATTGGTGGCGCCCAGCACCTTGCCCTTGATAGTGGCCACGTCCCAGGTGGTGCCGTCGGCGAAGCGCAGGTTCTCGACCGCGTAGCTGGCGTTGCCATCGTTGTTGAAGTAGCTCGATACCCGCAGGCTGTCATCGCTGCCGTTGATGCGGATGACCAGGTCGTCGGACTGGCGGCTCAGGGTCACGCCGTCGGTGCCGATGCCCGCGCCCAGCTGGATGGTGTCGGCATTGACGCCAACCGCATCGCTGTCGTAGTTGCTGATGCTGTCCTGGCCCGAACCTTTGCCGAACAGGTAGACGTCGGCGCCGGCGCCGCCGGACAGCGAGTCATTGCCGCTGCCGCCATCCAGCGTATCGTTGCCGGCATCGCCGGACAGCGAGTCATTGCCTCCTTTGCCAACCAGGACGTCATTGCCGTCACGACCGTATACATTGTCGGTGCCGTCACTGCCCACCAGCAGATCCGCGCGCGAAGTGCCAGTCAAGTTGTGTTCGCTTGGACCGGCAAAGCGCACGGTCCAGCTGCTCAGCTCTTCAGAGAAAGCAGCCAGGCCTGGCGCGGCGTTCAGTCGCGAAACAAGGAACTCGGTTGCTTTCCAGCCCAGCATCGCCAGCTTTACTTCGCCGAACGCGCTGAGGAACTCAACCAGGTCGACGATCCCCTGCTGAGGGTTGCTTTGACTCGCCTGGACGAAGGCGGATTCCAGTTTTGCGAACGAGAAGACCGGTTTCGCGGCGACGAAACTTACTTCGATCTGGTCGTAGTACGGCTTGAGCCTCGTCTGCAGCAGCAAGGATTCATAAATGTCCGTCTTGAATCGATCATACGCCAAGCCGATGCTGGCAATCTGCTCAGCCGCCAGGGAAACGGTGACGTTGCCCGCGCTTGCGTCCAGTGCAGTAAAACGTGCCTGGCCTTGTGCTCCGCCGTAAGTGAAGCCCATGAAGCGCTCGACGACGCCCAATTTGCGGATGAATTCATCGTAGGCGGCCGAGCCTGCGCTCAATCCGGCCAGGTTGTAGGTCAGCTTGACGCCGCTGCCAGCCAGTGCGTCGGCCTGCGCTTTAAGCGACTTCAGGTCCGCCGTATTGGCCCAGTTCTCAATGAAGCCATCCAGGCGCTCGACCTGGCCCTGGCGCGTGGATTGCTGGGTGTACGCCTGCACCAGGTTGCCCAGCTCAGGGGACAGGCTGATAGCCTCGTTCAGGTCGCGTACGCGGCCCGAGCCACGCAAGGTCGGCAGCGCCTTGGCCTGGTCGGTGAGCGGGATATGGTCGGTAAACTGGCGATAGAAGGTGTTGACCAGCAGGTCGAGGTTGGCTGCTGCGCCATTGGTCTCGCCCGTCGTGCCGGTAGTGCCGTTGCTCCGCACAAAGGTGCCCGCCGCGGTCTGGATATTGCCGTTGCCCAGGTCGGTGCGCACGGCAGTCGCGTTGACGCCAATCGAAACGACATTGTTGGCCGACAGCGAGGTGAGCTCGTCCGCCTGGCTGATGCCATCCTGGTTCAGGTCGCGCCAGATGCGCAGATTGGCAAACACGCTGTCGGATGCATCAATCTTGCCGTCCTTGTTGGTATCGACGTCGCGCAGCGCGTCGAATCCGTCGCTGGCCAGTTCGCCATTGCTCTTGCGGGTATCGACGCCAAACAGTTCGCGACCGGAGTCGATGGTGCCATTGCCATCGCGATCGAGCACCAGCCAGCCGTCGTCCGGCTTGACCCAGCCTGTACCAGTCTTGACGCCATCTGCGTCATGGTCGAACAGAACTACCGTGCCGTCGCGCGTGCTGGTGGTTTCGATTCCGTCGCCGTCCAGGTCGAGCACGAGCGGGTCGCGGCGTGGCGGCGTGGTGCCGCTGGCGCCTGAACTGCCGCCACCGCCGCCCGGGCCGCCGGAGGCTCCGCCGCCGCTCCCGCCACTAGATCCTCCGGAGCTGCCACTGCCGCTGCTACCGCTGCCGGAACTGCCGGAGCTGCTGCCGCCGGCGCCGTTTGCACCGCCCCCGCCGCCAGTACCGCCCGGCGCAGTTGCGCCGGAGCCGCCCGCGCCGCCGGCGTCATCCGATCCGCCTGGCATATTGTTGCCGGATCCTGGCGACCAGTTGTCGCCAAAGCCATCGCCCTTCGGTTCGGCGATGCCGGAGCGGCGCAGCGCTTCATCTACCGTGGTATTGGAGTTCTGGTCCAGCGGACGGTATTCATGTCCTTCGTTGCCGATGTCCCGAATCGAGTCCGTGATCCGTTTCCAGTCGGCCGAAAGGTCGGTGCCGGTTTTGACGGTCTCCGACGGGTTGGTTCCGGTCGGATCGTAGTCAATGAAATGGGGGTCGTACGCGCCGGACTCGGTCCTGATATCGCCGAACGCGCCTCCGGACGAGCCGCTCGATGAGCCACTTTGGCCGGTCGACGAACCGGACAGGCCGGGACCTGCGCTGGGACCACCGCGTGCGGCCCATTGATTGCCGGCTGAATCCGTATAAACGATATATTTATGATAATAACCCGGTCCAATAGGGGTATACCTGACCTCAATTGATTCCACAATTCCTCCGCTAATAATTACAGTGCGCGATAAATTAATTTGGCGTTGACGCTCTTGACCATGCCGTTTTCAAAAACAACGATGGCTCGAATCTCGTCATGAAAACCAATGCTGCTGATGAAGCCCTTTTCAACATAAGTGGCTACGAGCGTCTGCGAATGGTCGGAGGCGACTGGTTGATAATTCAGGGTGAATTTCTGGGCTGCCAAATATCGCTCGACCGGGTCTTTCTTCTGGCCGACTTCAATGTATTTCTTCGCTATCTCAGAAATATCTGCGCTTGCGTCTTTATTCGTTGTCCGGAATTGTTTGACGTCACTAACAAAATCGGCTGCCATAGCGCCTCCCTGAAAAATTAAGATGAAACCTGCGGCGATCGCCGCAAGAAGTTTTTTCATCAGAATGTCCTTTCCCACACGAACATCATCGATCGATGGCTGGGGATGTTGATACCCCTGAGCAACTTAGTGTAGCAGACAATATTGCAAGAAAACTATCGAATTCTATCGAGTGCGGGCCTGGTGCCAGGCTAGTTCGGCTTACCAGATCGGGCCGAGGAAGAGGTAGAGGGTTTCCTCGCCATGGCGCGTGGCGCCGGCGCCGAGGAAGAGCGGGCCGAAACGGGTTTCCAGGGACAGGAAGGCGCTGCCGGCCTGCTTCAATGCTTTGCCGGTGGCGCTCGTGCCGCGGTCAAAGCCACCACCGGTTTCCAGCGAGAACCCGGCCCGCATGGTGCCGCCGAAAGCGCTCGGCAGCGCAGCGATACGGCGCGCCAGCACCAGGCGGCCCAGCACGATGGTCGGTTCCTGGATCGAATCGGTTGGCGTGCCGGACAAGCGCAGGAAGCCGCCCAGCGTTACCGGCGAAGCGCCCGCTTGCGCCTTGGCCCATTCCGTCGATACGTGGCCGGCCCAGTCGTTCCACTCAAAAGCCTGCAGCGCTGTCGCGCCCCAGTTGACGCCGCCCGTGCCGACGCTCTTGCCGCTGCCCGGCGTTTGCTCGCGGCCGATGGTAATCAGGGTGCCGCGTGTCGGGAAAGCCAGCGAATCGAGCGTATCGACCCGGAAGCGGGCGAAGGTCTTGCTGTCGTATACGCGGTTGACCGGAATCGTCGGGTCTTGCGGAATCAGCGGCCGCACCGAGTTGGCCTGGCGCGTCACGCCGACCGACAGCTCGCCCCAGTTGCCGAACTGCCGCCCCAGCGCAAACGACGCGGCGCGCGTGCTGTAGGCCACGCGCGCCATGCGCTGCTCTCTCTGGAAGATATCGCCGGCAATCCTGCCAACCTGCGCCGACGGCATGACGAACCACTGCGAACCGGCGCCCAGCGGCTGCCACCACTGGATGCCCAGGCCGCGCTCGTTGCCCAGCCGCCCTTCGGTGCGCAATTCGCCGCCCCAGGAATTGAGCGCCGACAGCACGTGCATGACCTTGATGGCGAAATTGTTCGAATCGCGGAAATCGCTGGCCAGTTCCAGGCCGACCCGCATGCGGCTGCGCGCCCACTCGGCTTCCGTGGTGCGGATCGTGACGGTGCGCTCGCCGTCGATGTCGTCGATATCGGTTTCCACGCGCGCCAGGTCGCCGCGGCCGTACAGCGCAACGGCAGCCTGGCGCACCTGCTCGCGCGTGGTCGGCTGGCCGATCACCAGGCCGGACTGCTTTTCCAGGACTTCGGGATTGACTTCGCGCGCGCCCTGGACCTGCACCTTGGCCAGCTTGACCGGACGGTCGGAATCGGCCGGCGTCGCCAGGCGCAGGCTTTCCATGCTGATGTACTCGCGTTCCGGCAGTGCCAGCGCGGCCAGGCGCGGTTCCAGTTCACGCGCGGCCGCTTCGCCGGCGGCCATGGCTTTTTCCCAGGTCGAGAAGTCGAGGAAGGTGATGCCATCCAGCTTGGGGGCGATCAGGATATCGTCCTTGCGCAATTCGCTGAGCGAGCGCTGCACGTTCTGCTCGGTCAGGATCTGCAGCATCTGGTTGGCGACGCCGAGCGCGCTGCCCAGCTCTTTTTCCGGCGCCAGCGTGGTGCCGACGTTGACCGCGATGACGATGTCGGCGCCCATGGCGCGCGCCATGTCGACCGGCAGGTTGCGAACCAGGCCGCCATCGACCACCAGGTGGTCCTTGATGCGCACGGGGGCGAACACGCCCGGCACCGCCAGCGAAGCGCGGATGGTCTGGAACAGCGGCGTGTTGTCGAGCACCACCAGCTCGCCGGTCAGCAGGTCGGAGGCGACCGAGCGGAAAGGCAGCGGCAACTGGCTGACCGGCAGGTCGCGCGTGCCGCGCGGCAGCAGGCGCTGCAGGGCCATTTCCAGGGCGGCGTTGCTGGCGGCGCCGGGCGGGCCTTGCACGCCCTTGCGCGTGATGCCGAATTCGATGCGGGATGGGATCTGGATGTCTTCGTCGCGGCGGCGGAAATGCAGCTCGTCGCGCGCCGGGCGGTCGGCTACCACGCTGTCCCAGTCGGTGGTGGCGGCCATGTTTTCCAGGTCTTTCAGCGAGGCGCCGGCGGCCCAGGCGCCGCCGATTACGCTGCCCATCGAGGTGCCGACCACGATGTCGACCGGGATGCGCATTTCCTGCAGGGCGCGCAGGACGCCGACGTGGGCGAAGCCGCGGGCGCCGCCGCCGCTCAGTACCAGGGCGACTCTCGGGCGCTTGGAAACCGGTACCCCGGTGTCAGACCCACTGGGTCCGACACCTGCCAGCGACTGCCGCGTATCAGGGGTCAGACCATCGGGTCTGACCCCGCTTTCCGGGTTTTCGGCTGCGCAAGCGAGGCCCGCGCACAAAGCCAGTAGAAGGACCAAGCGCCTCATCGCGCTTGCGGCGCTCCACCGGTCGGTTGCGCCGAAGTGGTCGGCGGCTGGGCCGGCGCCATCTGCACCGGCGGCGGCGCCATCGGCGTAGCCGGCTGCGGCAGCGGCACCGGCGGCGGCTCCTGCGGCCCGCCCATGCCCACCGGCCCGACGATGCCGCCTGTCGAACTCACGCCCTGGTCGCTCATCAGGTCAAGGCGCTTCTGCACGCCGCCTTCCATCAGGATCACATGGCGCGGCTGCACGTCCTTCACGCTGACGCCCGGCGACAACTCGGAACCCACCGGGAAGGCCTTGGCCGGCTGCCCGTCAGCCGAAATGATCGCCACGCTGCCGTGGCCGCGGGTATCGGCCACCACGCCGCGCAACTGGTAGTTGCTGGCTACGGCCACCGCGGTGTTCCCGCCAAACAGCCCGCGCGCCGCGTCCATGTTCGCTTCCGGCACTTGCATTACTGGCGCCGCCGCAAGCGGGCGCTGCTTCGGCTTGAATAGCTGCATGCCCCAGTAGGCCAGCGAGGCAGACAGCACCGCGACGGCGGCCACACTGCAGATCAAAGGCAAACGTTTCAATTCAATTCTCCAGGTTCAGCGCACGAGCTGATTGATTTCGATAATGGGCATCAGCACGGCCAGCACGATCAGCAGCACCACCACGCCCATCGCCAGGATCAGCATCGGTTCCAGCAAGCCGGCGATGGTCAGCGTGCGGCGCTCCAGGTCGGATTCCTGCGCGCTGGCGGCGCGGTCCAGCATGGCGGGCAGTTCGCCGGTGATTTCGCCGGCGCGGATCATATGGACCAGCATCGGCGGAAAGTGCTTTTGCGCCGACAGCGAACGGGCCAGGCTGGCGCCTTCGCGCACGGAGTCGCTGGCCTGCTCGACCAGCTGGCGCATGGCCACGTTGGACAGCGTGTCGCGGCTGGTTTCCAGCGCGCGCAGGATGGGTACGCCCGAGCCGGTGGTAATCGCCAGCGTGCTGGCGAAGCGCGAGGTGTTCAGGCTGCGTTCGAACTTGCCGTACAGCGGCGCGGTCAGCAGCCAGGTGTGCCAGCGCAGCTTGATGTCGGGGTTCTGCAGCATGCGCCGCACCACGAAGCCCGCGGCAACCAGGATGCCCAGCACGACGAAGCCGTAGCTGCGCACGAAGTCGGAGATGGCCAGCATGATTACCGTCAGCAGCGGCAGCTTCTGTTTGGTGTTGGCGAACACCGACACGATCTGCGGCACCACATAGGTGAGCAGGAAGATCACGATCAGGAACGCCACCACGGTCACGATGGCCGGATAGGTAAAGGCCAGCTTGACCTTCTGCACCAGGGCGTTGCGGCGTTCGATATAGTCGGCCAGGCGCGACAGAACGCGGGACAACTGGCCGATCTGCTCGCCGGATGCGACCAGCGCCCGGTAGATTTCCTGGAAATCGCGCGGGTGGCGCGACAGCGCGTCCGACAGCGAAGAACCGCCCATGACTTCGGAGCGGATCGAGGCCACCAGGTCGCGCACGTACTGGCGTTCTGCCTGTTCCAGCAATGCCGTGAAGGCTTGCTCCAGCGGCAGGCCCGCCTCCAGCAGGCTGGCAAGCTGGCGCGTGAACAATGCCAGCTCCACGGTGCTGAGCTTTTCGCCGAAGCCGCGGCGCGAGGTGGCGCCGCTGGCATCGACCTGGGCCTCGATGGCGTCGACCTTGATCGGCACTAGGCCCTGCGAGCGCAGGTCGGCGCGCGCGGAACGGGCGCTATCGGCATTAACCACGCCCTTCTTGGTGGCGCCCGCCGCATCGACGGCTTCATATCGGAAGGCCGGCATCGCTTAGTCCTTCGTCACGCGCAGCAGTTCGGCCGGCGTGGTAATGCCCTGCTGCAGCCAGCGCTCGCCGTCTTCGCGCATGGTGGTCATGCCGCCATGCTGCTGGGCCGTGACGCGGATTTCCGCTTCCGAGGTGCGGTCGTGGATCTGGGCGCGAATATGTTCGTCGGTCTGCAGCAATTCGTAGATGCCGACGCGGCCCTGGTAGCCGGTATTGCCGCAATGTTCGCAGCCCACGGCTTTCCATTGCGTGCCGTCGAAGGTCTTGCAGCTAGGGCACAGCTTGCGCACCAGGCGCTGCGCCAGCACGCCAAGCAGCGACGAGGACAGCAGGAAGGGTTCGATGCCCATGTCCAGCAAACGGGTCACGGCGGCAGCGGCATCGTTGGTGTGCAGGGTCGCCAGCACCAGGTGGCCGGTGAGCGAGGCCTGCACCGCGATCTGCGCGGTTTCCAGGTCGCGGATCTCGCCAATCATGATCACGTCCGGGTCCTGGCGCAGGATGGCGCGCAGGGCCTTGGCAAAGGTCATGTCGATGCGCGCGTTGACCTGGGTCTGGCCGACGCCGTGCAGGTCGTATTCGACCGGGTCTTCCACCGTCATGATGTTGGTGGAGGTGTTGTTCAGCATGGACAGCGCGGCGTACAGCGTGGTGGTCTTGCCGGAGCCGGTCGGCCCGGTGACCAGCACGATGCCGTGCGGCTGGTTGATCAGGCTATTGAACTGCCCCATCATCTTTTCGCTCATGCCGAGGTGGGACAGGTCGAGGCGGCCCGCTTCCTTGTCCAGCAGACGCAGCACGGCGCGTTCGCCGTGGCCGGTCGGCAGCGTGGAGACACGCACGTCCACCGGCTTGCCGCCCACGCGCAGCGTGATGCGGCCGTCCTGCGGCAGGCGCTTTTCGGCGATGTCGAGCTGCGCCATGATCTTGATACGCGAGATCAGCGAGCCGTGGATCGCCTTGCGCGGGCGCACGATGTCGCGCAGCGCGCCGTCGACGCGGAAACGCACCACCGAGGTCTGTTCGAACGGCTCGATGTGGATATCCGATGCGCCGTCGCGCAGGGCTTGCGTCAGCAGCGCATTGATCATGCGGATCACCGGCGCATCGTCGGACGATTCCAGCAGGTCTTCAATCGCCGGCACGTCCTGCAGCAGCTTGGTCAGGTCCAGGTCGGCGTCGAATTCTTCCGCCACCTGCGAAGCGTCGCCGCTGGCACTGGCGTAGGCGGTGGCAATCGCCGCTTCCAGGTCGGCGCGCGACAGGTGCTTGAGGTTGATGCGGCCGAAACGGCGCGACACTTCCGCGATCGCGGAAGCAGGCGTGGCGTTCGACATCATCACGTCGACCGCGTGCTCGGCTTCGGCGCTGGGCTGGGCCAGCACCAGGTAATCGCGCGCGAAGGCGTAGGGCAGGAGGTTGGTCATCGCTCGCTTTTACTGTTGCTGTTGCTTCTGTTCAGGCACGGTGCGCGGGGCCGGTGGAATCGGGCGCACCAGCTGGCCGCCGCCGCTCGGCTCACCGTTGACCAGTTGCGGCAGGGTCGGGCGGCCCAGGTCCTGCACCACCATGCTCGATTCAGGCTTGGAGGCCTCCTGCGAGCCGCGGATAAAGTCGTAGCGGTCCGCGGTCAGGCTCATTTGCTGCTCGCGGTTGCGCACCACCACCGGGCGCAGGAACACCATCAGGTTGGTCTTCTTGCGTTGGCGCTTCTGGTACTTGAACAGGTTGCCGATCAGCGGGATGTCGCCCAGGCCCGGCACCTTTTCCACGCCGTCGCTGGTGTCGTCCTGGATCAGGCCGCCGAGGATCAGCACCTGGCCGTCGTCGGCCAGGATGTTGGTTTCGATCACGCGGTTCTTCAGGATCAGGCCACTGGTCGAAGTCACGCTGGTATCGATGCTCGAGCTTTCGTTATAGATCGCCAGCTTGATGGTGCCGCCTTCGGAAATCTGCGGGCGCACTTTCAGGGTGATGCCGACGTCCTTGCGGTCCACCGTGGTAAACGGATTGCCGGCGGTGCCGGCGGTGTTGGTGTACGAGCCGGTCACGATCGGCACGTTCTGGCCAACCTTGATGGTCGCCACTTCGTTGTCCAGCGTGATCATGTTCGGCGTGGACAGGATGTTGCTGTCGCCGTCCGAGCCCAGGGCGTGGGCAATCGCGCCCAGTCCCAGCTTGCCGTTGGCGAGCTGCTTGAACACGCCCAGCGTCAGGCCGGCGCCTGGTGGCGTCGGCTGGGTGGTCCCGGTGGCGTTGGCAAGGTTGTTCAGGCTGATGATGTTGTTGCCGGAATCGGTTGCGAACGATGTGCCGCCGCCGACGCGGTAGCTGCTGTTGGAGTTGCCGCTCAGGCCCGCCCACTGCACGCCGAATTCGGACAGCTTGTCGGCGTTGACTTCGACAATCATCGATTCGATGTAGACCTGCGCGCGGCGCACGTCCAGCTGGTCGATCACGGTGCGCAAGCTGCGGTACACGGCTTCCGGCGCGGTGATGATCAGGGTGTTGGTGGTCGCATCGGCCTGGATGTAGCCGGCCGAACCGCCTGCGCCCGAGGACTGCGAGCCGCTGCGGCTGCCGCTTTGCAGCGCAGGATTGCTTGGGCCGGACTGGCCGGTGCCCGATTGCGAGGACGAGCCCAGGCCGGATTGGCCCATCTGGCTGTTGCTGTTGCCGGCGCCGCCCAGCGAAGACAGGCTGCCGCTGTTGGACTGGCTGCTGCTGCTGCCGCCGTCGCCCGACACGACGGAACGCAGGGTTTCCGCCAGCTTGGTGGCTTCCGCATTTTTCAGGTAGACCACGTGCACGTTGCCGGCCTGCGCGGTCGGCTGGTCCAGCTTGGCGATCAGGGACTTGGCCAGGTTGGCGCGCGCCGCCGACGGTGCGCGCACCACCAGCGAGTTGGTGCGCGGGTCCGGCACCAGGGTCACGCGGCCGGAATCGCCGCCGGCGCCGGGTTCCATCAGCTTGTTGATCATGGTTGCCAGGTCGCTGGCAATGGCATAGCGCACCGGCACCACGTCCAGGTCGGCCGACGACGGCGCATCCAGCGAAGCCACGATCTTGGCCAGGCGCTTCAGGTTGTCCGAGTAGTCGGTGATGACCAGGGTGTTGTTGCCCGGGTTGGCGTTGATGGTGTTGTTGGGCGTGATCAGCGGGCGCAGCACGGTCACCAGGTTGGCCGAGTTTTCGTGGTTCAGGTGGAACACCTGGGTCACGATCTGGTCGCCCTGCGGGCTTTTCTGGCCGCCGATCACGGTCGGCGAGGCCTGCAGCTTGGCCTCCGCTTCCGGCACCACCTTGGCGTAGCCGTCGCCGCTGACGATGGCGTAGCCTTGCAGGCGCAGTGTGGAGGCCAGCAGCTGGAAAGCCTGCGACTTGGTGATGGATTTTTCCGAGACCAGGGTCAGGGTGCCTTTGACGCGCGGATCGATCAGGAAGGTGATGTTGGTGTAGTGGCCGACGGCCTTGATCACCGATTCGATGTCGGCGCCGACAAAATTCAGCGCGGCTTCGTCATTGGGCTGGGCCCAGGCCGTGACCGGAGCGGCGGCGGGCGCCAGCGCACAGCACAGCAGCGCGGCAGCGCTCAGGCGGCGCAGTGCCGGGAAGGGGGTTGGGCTTGCAGTGTGTGTTTTCATTATCGGAACTCTAGTGCAATGACGTTTTTAACGCTATTTGGCTTACGCTGGCCCAGCATGCTTAACAGGCCGCCAAGCTGGTCTTCAAATCCGGTTGCCGCTTCCGCCTGGCCGGAAAACTCCAGCCGGCCATTGGCAAATTTTCCTGCACCGCTCAGCAGCAGCGGGCCGCGCTGCGAATTCAGCGCCAGCGCGGCTTGCTGGCCTTTCCAGTCGAACGCCAGCTGGTAGCTGCCCAGCGGCTTCACCGGCGTCAGGCGCGACGACATGTCTTGCATTTCCAGCGTGGTGCGGCCATTCAGCGAGACCGCCTGCCCTTCGCGCGCCAGGTGCAGCGAAGACCAGGACAATTTCATCTGGCCGCTGGGCGCCAGCGTGTTCAATGGCGCGCCCAGTCCCGCCAGGCCATCGGCCGGCAGCATCAGGGCCGCAGGGCTGACTTCCCAGCTGCTCCAGCCGCCGCGCAGCGTTACCGGCTGCGTCAGGGCGTCCGGGTTCTGCAATTCCACGTCCACGCTGCCGAACAGCACCAGCGGCGACAGGCGCCAGCTGAAACGTCCCGGCAGCAGCGGCGTCACCGCGCCGTCCTTGCTGGCGGCTCCGCCGACGAAGGCGGAGCCGCGCCACAGCGTACCCTGTGCATCGCCCAGGGTCAAACGGCCGCCGCTCTGGCTTTCCACTATTTGCCCCATCCAGCTGGCGGGCAGGAAAACCAGGATCGTCAAGCCTGCGCTGAGCACAATTGCCAGCAACCACAATACTGCGCGCTTCATTGTGCGGACGACTCCTGGCGCAAGGTCAGGTTGGCGTCGACCTGGCCGGCCGGGCCCTGCTGCGTCACGCTGCCCTCCTGCACCACCACGCGCTGCTCGCGGCGCATCGCATCCAGCCAGGTCACCAGGCCGGGAAACGGCACCCCCTTGAATTCCACTTTAATGTAATCGCCGGTGACCGCCAGGTTTTGCGTGGCCAGGCCGGCCGCTTGCAGCCGCGCCGCCACACCATCCTTGCTGAGGGGCTGCGGCTGCACCGGCGGCTGGGCCGCCAATTGGCTCGCCTCGCCTGCCAGCGACTGCAGCTCGGCCACTTGCTGGTTCAGCTGCGGCAGCTCTTTCTGCAGCCTGGCGCGGCCAGTCAGCGCCGGGTCGACCAGCACGCCCCAGACCAGGCCAAGGGCGACCACCACGCCGCCGATGGCCAGCATGCGCTGCTCCTGCTCGGTGCGTGCGCTCCACCAGGTCGCGGCAGCGGCGCGGTAGCCGTTGATGGTGTCGTTCAGTTTCGCCATTACTTGCCCCCCGCCTTGACCAGCCACACGCCCGGCCCGCTTTCGGTGGCGCTCATCTTGCGCTGGACCAGCGCGGCCTGGACCTGCGCCAGCGCATTGGCGTCGACGCTGTTCGGCTTGAACTTGACCGTCATGCTGCGTTCCTTGTACTCGATGCCCGCCACTGCTTCGCGGTTGGGCAGCACGGCAAGCGCTTCACCCAGGACCGCGCTCATATTGGTAAATTCATCAGGCGTTCCGCCGCCGCTGCTGGCGCGCGCCACGGCAATATTGCGGCGCATTTGCGCCACCGGGTCGCCGGTGACCGGCTGGTTCGGATAGGCAGCACGGAAGACCTGCACCATGTTCTGCTTCACGGCGTCGGCTTCGCGCTTGAGGCGGATCCATTCCCAGTTCATGCCGACAATATTGACCAGTACCGCCGCAACGGCGATGCGGTAAGGCCATTTCCAGCGCGCCCAGGCGCGGGCGGTGGCGCCGCTGACGGCGCCCAGGCCGGCGGCCAGGTCGAACGCCGCCGCTTTCGCAGCGGCGATGCGGTGCACCCAGTTGTCTTCTTCGATGGTGATGCCCGGCACATTGGCTGCCGCCGCGGCATATTCGGCACGCTGGGCCGGCGCCACGTACAGCGTGACCGGGGCTTCGCCGGCCAGCGCGCGCAGGGTGTGCAGCGCCGGTTCGGCGGCATTCGGCAGGGTCAGGCCCAGGCCTTCGTTGGGTGCTGTGCGCAGGGTCAGTTCCAGGCCGGCGTCGTCCACGCCGAGGGCGGCCGACACGCTGCCCGGCGCCAGCGGCAGGCTCAGTTGCACCGGCAAGGCCGATACGCCGTGCGCGCCTTGCGCCACCAGGGCCTTGACCAGCACTTCCAGCCAGGCGCGGTTGGCCACGGCCACCACGCGCTCGTCGCTGTCGCCGCTGGCGGGGGCCAGGGCCAGCACGCAGTCGGCCGGGTCGCCCAGGACCTGTTCTTCCACCAGGTTGGGCAGGGCGGCCTTCAGCCTGGCACCCGACAGCGGCGGCATTTTGACTTTCAGCAGCGAGACATCGGCGGCAGCCAGCAGCAGCACCACGCGGCGCGCGGTCGACACCAGTTCGCCCAGGTTGCCCAGCGCGCCGGCGCCCTGCTGCATCACGTTGCCGCCATCGCCCACCAGCGCGAACTGGCAGCTCGCCGGCACGCCGTTGTCGGCGGCTGCGGCACGGGCCGGATACCGAATGTAGAGTGTTGTCAAAGCTGGCCTTCCCTATTCCTTAAATTTCCCGTATCCACACCACTTGCGTGCCGTTCTGGTCGCGGTGGATCAGCGACCATGACACCAGTTCTGCCCTGTCCAGCTTTATCCGGCTCATGACGAGGAAGTAATCGCTGCGGCAGTCCAGGTCGCTGTCCTGCAGCAGCAGCGGCTTGTTCACATGCTGCTTGAAGGTGCCAACGTTAACGAACGGGGAGCGCTTGCGCGCTACCACCAGGTTCTGCCCTTCCGACACCGAACCATTAAACAAGGCCGCCAGCAGTTCCGCAGGCGCCGTGTTGACGTTGATCGGCGTCGCAGCCGGCAGGACGATGACGAATTCGCGCAGCTTGTCGATGGCCTTCTGGTCAAAACCGGACACCGACAGCAAATCTTCCGCCCGCAGCATCTTCATCGGCTGCCCGCCGCCCGGCGGCACCGCCTCGATGTCCGGCGGCGGCGTCGTTCCCGGCGGCTGCTGCAACAGGCCGGCGCCTTCGCTGCGCGCCACCTGGACCGCGACCGCCTTGGCCAGCGCCGGGTCAAGCTGCAGGATTTGCAACAGGCGCGCAAACACCGCTACCTGCTTCTTATTGATGCCGCCAGCCCCGGTCGTGCTGGCCAGATTCGCAAGATTGTAGCGCGATTGTGCGTCGTAATTCTGCCCGGAAAAGCTGGCATCGAAACTTTCGCCCTCGATCCGCTCGCGCTTGATCAAGTCGTCAAGCCGGGTTGGTTGCACGGGCGTGGCCCAGATACGGTCTGACAGCGTCATGCTGCGGTTATCCAGCATGTCCTGGCGCAGGATAAGCCTTGCAAAATCAAGGACGGAGCGCAGCAGCCAGCGCGCCTGGGAGTGCAGGCGCTGGTTTTCAATCGAGCGCACCTGCACCTGCTGCTGCCAGAACAGGTTGGCCACGATGGTCACCGCCAGTGTGGTCAGCAGTAGCGCCGTAACAACAGCTACGCCGCGCTGCCTGACTGTGAAGCGTCGTTTCATACTGCCCCCAACAGGAAAACTTTGACCAGGGGCGCCGGCTGGCCCTGGATTTGCAGCGAGATTTCGAGCCCGGTAGGGCCTTCCGCCCTGGTCGAGGCCTTGGCCCCGGTGTCCTTGCATTTATTGGGATCGGGATCCAGGCATTCTGTCTTCGGCGGCGTGGAAGAAGCACTCGCCGCCTGCCGCCAGCCGCCGCCTTCCCACACCCGGAATTCCATATTGGCCACGCCGGCCTGCAAGCCAACCGCGCCCTGCGTATTCGATTGTTCAAGGGCGGACTTCCACAGCCCGTCCAGCTGCAGCAGGTCGCGCGCGCCCTGCGATTCGCTGCGCGACAGCACGCCGTCGCGGATGGTGTAGCTGACCACTTGCAGCTGCGATGCCGAATTCTCGACCAGCACGGTTCGCACGAAGACCAGGCGGTTGCTCTCGGCCAGCATGTTCTGGCGTTCGCGCAGCAGCGGCTTGTCGGCAATCTGTTCCAGGTCGCTTTGCATCTGGGCGAAGGTCAGCTGGGTGCCGCGCGTCTGCTCCATGTTCTGCGTCAGCTGCTCGCGCGAGCGCACAATGCCATCCAGCCCGCGCCAGCCCAGTACGGCGACGATGGCCAGCACGGTGATCGCCACCAGCAGTTCAATCAGGGTAAAGCCGCGCGCGTTCTTCATTCCTGCAGCACCAGTTGGTTCAGCGACGTAATCCGGCGTTCCGGCGCGCTGGCTTCGTAGACGCTCACTTCGATGCGGCGCATGCGCGGGTTCGGCAGGGAGTACACGACTTCTTCACAAATGAAATTGAAATCGGCTTGCGGGCATTCAAAGGTGGTTTTGCCCGGCGCCGGCCAGACTTTGGCCAGCCGCACCTGCACCATGCGGTTCTCGGCCGACCAGACGGCCATCATATTGGTGCGCAGGCCGTCACTGTTCTGGGTCAGGCTGCCCATGGCGCGCAAGGCGGCGCCCAGCGCAGTGCAGACGATCAGCAGCGCCACCAGCACTTCCAGCAGGGTAAAGCCTCGTTGCCGCATTCTTCAGTCCACCGTGAAATGGCCGACACCGTCGGCGCGGATGATGGCGCGCAAATCGCCGCTGGCCATGGTCAGCGTAAAAGGCCGGTCGACCGGCTCGCGGCCGAACACGATGCGCATGGTGCCGGGTACATTGGTCGGCGGGTCAAGCAGCAGCGTGAGGGGGCCGAGCTGGAAAGGGCGTTCGCGCAGCAGGTCGTCCTGCGGCAGCGTTTCCCAGGTTTTATCGTTACGCACCAGGAAGCGGTAACTGTCCGGCCCCGCCTCAAAGGCGATCGGCCGGTTGCGCACGATGGCTTCATCGCGCGCCAGCTGCATCAGGAGCGCGACGCGCTGCGCCTCTTTCTGCATGGCTTGCGCCTGGGACGGCGCGACGTTCATCACGGTCAGGCCGAGCGTAATGCCGATGATGACCAGCACCACCAGCAGCTCGATCAGCGTGAATCCCGCCGAATGCGCTGCCGAACGCTCAGATTTCCCAGGAACCGATATCTGCATCGTCGCCGCTGCCGCCTGGCTGGCCGTCGGCGCCATAGGAGAACACATCGACTTCACCTTTTACGCCCGGGGACAGGAACTGGTACGGATTGCCCCAAGGGTCCTTCGGCATTTTTTCCAGGTACGGCGCCTTCCAGCCGTTGGCCGCAGGGCCGGCGGTGGGCTTGGCCATCAGGGCTTGCAGGCCCTGTTCCGTGGTCGGATAGCGCTGGTTATCCAGCTTGTACATCTTCAGCGCCTGCATGATGGTGGAAATTTCGACCTTGGCGGCGGCAGTCTTGGACTGGCCCACGCGGTCCAGCACCTTAGGCAGCACCAGTGCCGCCAGCACGCCCATGATCACAACGACAACCATGATTTCGATCAGCGTGAAACCGCCGGAGCGGCGTTTGCTTGGTTTTTGCATAAGATTCACTAAAAATTAAACTGGCAGTATAAGTGATTCAATCGTGCTTGCGGCCAATTGCGCCAGCGCGGCGCAACACCCCGTCGTTGGAGCCGGCGATATTCGACGGCACGGCTTGCAGCGGCTTCACCGCCGGCACATCGGCGACGAAAGGCTTGATGCCCAGCGCTTCATCCACTTCATTAGGATAGATTACCTGGCCGCGCGTAATCACCGCGGAAACCTTGCGCAGGTCTTCGATGTTCCTGGTCGGGTCGCCGTCCACCAGCACCAGGTCGGCCAGCTTGCCGGTCTCGATGCTGCCGCGGTCGGCGCTGGTGCGGGTATAGCGGGCGCCGTTGCGGGTAGCGACCTGGATTGCTTCGGCCGGGGTCAGGCCGGCTTTCACCAGCAAGGCCAGTTCCGAATGCAGGGTGAAGCCTGCCAGGTCGTCGGTACCGGCCACGATCGGCACGCCGGCCTTATGCAGGGTGCCGACGAACTGCACCATCTTGGCAAAGGATTTCTCGTAGCGCGCCTGGGTGGCGGCATCCGGGATCTTCATGGTGCCGACGTGGAAGCCGCGCGCCACGTCGGGCGGCATATTGCCTTCCACGGCCGCCCACGGCTCGTTGACGTCGCCGTCCTTCTGCTTCAGGAAGGCGAAGGTGGCCAGGGTCGGGTCGATCACGATCTGCTTTTTCTTCAGCGTGGCGACGAAGTCTTTCACTTCCTTCGAATTGAAGTCCAGGCCGGCGACTTTTTCGGCCGGCAGGTAGAAGCGTTCCAGGCTGCGCGTTTCCACGCCCGGCTTGAACAGGAAGTTCAGCATGACCTGGTTGATGTGCTGCAGCTCGTCGTAGCCCGCATCCAGCACCTGCTGGGCGCGCAGGCCGGCCGGCACGTGGCCGGACACGCGCATGCCGCGCGAATGGGCGTAAGCCACGGTGTCCTTCAGGATCTCCTTCGGGAAGGAGTTGTAGATCTTGAGCTGCGGGTAGCCATGCTCGGCGTACCAGTCGATGGCGCGCTTGGATTGCTCCAGCGTTTTCACCACGAAGCCGCCATTGGAGGAGTAGGGGCTTTCGCCTTCCAGGAAGCCGGCCGGCACGATCTGCGGCGCCAGCAGCTCGCCGTCGGCAACTTCGTCGATCATCATCTGCAGCTGGGCATTGTCGTTGCCCATGTCGCGCAGCGTGGTCACGCCGGCTGCCACGTGCAGCGCGCCTTCCCAGCGGCCGATGTGGCCGTGCATGTCGAACAGGCCTGGCAGCATGATGCGGCCGGCGGCATCGATCTCGTTGACGGCGCCGCGCACCGGCGAGCCGGCCGGCAGGATGGCGGCGATGCGGCCGCGCAGCACGTAGACGTCGGATGGCGCGCCGACGGTGGCCTTGTTGCTGTCGAAGATGCGGGCGTTCTTCACCACGGTCAGGCCTTGCAGCGGGTGCTGCAGCTTGGCGGCCAGGTCGTTCAGCATTTTCGCTTCGGCGACTTTCTGGCGCTCGGCCAGCAGCTTGCCGTTGTCCTGCCAGCCTTCGATGGCGAATACGTAAGTGCCCGGTTCGACGACGGCAAACAGGGAAGGATTGTCACCCTTGCTGATCCACAGGAATTTCGGGCTCAGCCCCAGGCCGGTCTGCGCCACCAGCTGCACCTGCTGCGTCTGGCCCTTGGGGCCGGCAACTTGCACTTCATCGAGCACGACCTGCTTCAGCGTGCCGGAAGGCAGCAGCGGGATGCTGGCGGAAGCGGTCCTGGCCAGCGCGGCGATGGCGCGCGAATCGACTTCAAAGCTGCCGTTCAGCGCCACATAGACGGCCGGGCCGGCGACGTATTTTTCACCCTGCTCGGTAGTGGATTTCCATTTCGCCTTGGTGCCGTCGCGCTCGAAGGTTTCGTCCACCACGGCGCCGAAGGTCGAATTGCCCTTGGAATGGTAGTACGACATGGTGCCGTCGGCAGCCAGGCGGAATTCCTCCGTCAGCTCGGGGCCGCGGCCATTGTCCTTGTAAATGTAGCGAACCCTGGTCAGTCCGTCGTCGTGGTTCTCCACCACCTGCTCGCCCATCTGCTTGCCGTTGTTCTCGGAAATGATGACGTAGCGGGTGGTCTGCGTGACGGCTGCCTGCGCGCTGAACGCGCTTGCAATCGCCAGCGCCAGGACGGCGGAAACTCGCTTCATTGTTGGATCTCCTGTTTATTGATGTTGTGTCCCGCAGACAGGACAGGCCTCGTTGCGGGTGATGCTAATGCTGTTCCATTCCATGCGCAATCCATCCAGCAGCAACAGGCGGCCCGACAGCGATTCGCCGATCCCCATCACCAGCTTGAGCGCTTCGGCCGCCTGCATGGCGCCGACCACGCCCACCAGCGGCGCAAACACGCCCATGGTGGAACAGGCCACGTCCTCGAATGGCTGGTCCTGCGGGAACAGGCAGGAATAGCACGGCCCTTCCGTGCGCGTGTCGAACACGCTGACCTGGCCGTCGAAGCGGATCACGGCGCCGGACACCAGCGGCACCCGGTGCGCCACGCAGGCGCGGTTGACGGCGTGGCGGGTCTTGAAGTTGTCGGTGCAGTCGAGCACCACGTCGTGCTGCGCCACCAGCGCCGCCAGGCGCGCGTCGTCGACGCGTTCGACCAGGGCGTCCACCTGGCATTCGGGATTGATGGCATTCAGGGTGGCGCGCGCCGATTCGGCCTTGGGCTGGCCGACACGCTCGGTGGTATGGGCGATCTGGCGCTGCAGGTTGGTCAGGTCGACGCTGTCATGGTCGACGATGGTCAGCTGGCCGATGCCGGCCGAGGCAAGGTAAAGCGATGCCGGTGAACCAAGGCCGCCCGCGCCGATCACCAGCGCCCTGCCCTGCAACATCGCCTGCTGTCCCTCGATGCCGATTTCATCGAGCAGGATGTGGCGCGAATATCGCAGCAGCTGCTGGTCGTTCATTTACTTCGCTGCCAGCTCAGGCTTGGCCGTCTTGACCGGCAAGCCCTTGAAATGGCGCAGCGCCTGTTCCAGCTGGAAGTCGTCCTTGCCGCCGAACTCGAAAGGCTTCTGCTTTTTCGCGGCGGCCAGCAGACGCTGCTCTTCTTCCAGTTCGTCGCGGCGGATCCGGCCTTCCTTGTCTTCTTCGCCGTCGCCGTTGGCCAGGTGCTTCTGCAGGTCGGCCTCGCGCAGGCGCAGGCTGTTGATGGCGTCGCCCTCCGCTGTTTCATCCACCAGCACGTCCGGCACGATGCCCTTGGCCTGGATGCCGCGGCCGTTCGGCGTGAAGTAGCGCGCGGTGGTCAGCTTGACGGCCGAATCGGCGGTGATCTGGCGCAGCGTCTGCACCGAGCCCTTGCCGAAGGTCTGGCTGCCCATCACGATGGCGCGCTTGTAATCCTGCAGCGCGCCGGCCACGATCTCGGAAGCCGAGGCGGAGCCGCCGTTGACCAGCACCACCAGCGGCACCGTCTTCAGCGCGGCCGGCAGTTTGGCCAGCGGGTCGCCGCCGCTGCGGGTGGCATAGTTCTGCGAGGTGGCGTGGAAGGCTTGCTTGGAATCGGCCAGCTGGCCGTCGGTCGACACCACCAGCGCATCCTTCGGCAGGAAGGCGGCCGACACGCCGACCGCGCCCTGCACCACGCCGCCCGGGTCGTTGCGCAGGTCCAGCACCAGGCCCTTGATGTTCGGGTTCTTGGCATACAGGGCGCCGAGCTTCTTCGCCATGTCTTCCACCGTCGGTTCCTGGAATTGCGAGATGCGCAACCAGGCGTAGTCCGACTCCACCATCTTCACCTTCACGCTCTGCACGCGGATTTCTTCGCGCACGATGGGGATCAGCAGCGGCTTGTCTTCGTCCTTGCGCGCCACCGTCAGCACCACCTTGGTGCGCGGTTCGCCGCGCATCTTCTTGATGGCGTCGTCCAGCGACAGGCCTTTCAGCGGCTCGTTATCGAGGCGGGTGATCAGGTCGCCCGCCTTGATGCCGGCGCGCCAGGCCGGCGAATCCTCGATCGGCGCCACCACCTTGATGTAGCCGTCTTCCACCCCGACTTCGATTCCGATGCCGACAAACTTGCCGTGGATGGATTCGCGCATTTCCTTGAACGCGGTCTTATCGAGGTAGGTGGAATGGGGATCGAGCGAAGACACCATGCCGGCAATGGCGTCCTGCAGCAGCTTCCTGTCGTCGACCTGCTCGACGTAGTCGGATTTGATCAGGCTGAAAACTTCGGACAGGGTGCGCAGTTCTTCCAGCGGCAAAGGCGTGGCTGCCTTTTGCGCCAGGGCTGAAAACTGCATCGAGACGGCTACGCCAGCCACCATACCAAGGCCGACCAGGCCCAGACTCTTCGTTTTGTTGCCCATTGATTGCTTTCTGCCGCTAGAACTTGACCCACCCGGCCGGATCTATCGGCTTGCCCTGGTGGCGCATTTCAAAGTATAAACCCGATTCTTCGTAGCCGCCGGTATTTCCGACGGTGGCGATCACCTCGCCCGCTTTCACCACGTCGCCGGCGCGTTTCAGCACAGATTCGTTGTAGCCGTAGCCGCTCCAGTACTGGCCGCCGTGGTCGATGATAATGAAATTGCCGTAGCCGCGTAGCGAAGTTGCGTACACCACGCGGCCTGCCGCCACGGCGCGCACTTCGGCGCCGGCAGCGGCTTTCACCACCATGCCCTTCCAGGCCACACCGTCGGCGTTCTTGCTGCCGAAACGCTTGTCCACCTTGCCGGAGACCGGCGCCGGCAACTCGCCTTTCAAGCGGGCGAAGACGCCGTCCGGCACCACCGGCGCCAGCGCCACCTCGGATGGGCGGGGCGATTTCTCGTCGCGCTGTTCGGACGGCTCCGGCTTGGCGGCGACTTTCGGTTCGTCTTCGGCCGGCAGCGGCTTGGGCACCGGCTTGCCGGCCTTTTTCGCTTCCTGCGCCAGGCGTTCGCGCTCGGCCTGCGCCTTGGCTCGCGCCAGGGCACGGGCTTCCGCTTCCGCCTTGGCCTTGGCGGCCCGCTCGGCGGCCAGCTTTTCCTGGCGTGCCTTTTCGGCGGCGGCAATGCGCGCCTGCTCTTCGATCAGCTTGTTCAGCTTGTCGACCAGGGCATCCAGGCGCTGGGCGTCCTGCTCCATGCGCCCGGCTTCCTTGCGCTGGGCCACCAGCTTCTTGGACAAGCTGGCCAGGGCAGCGGCGCGGCGGCCCTTTTCCTGTTCCAGCTTGGCTTTCTGCTGCTTCTCTTCCTCGGCGATTTCGTCCAGTTCCTGCTTGGCGTTCTGCGCCTCGGCCTGGTTTTCTTCGACCTTTTTCAGGTTGGCGCGCAGGGAATCGAGCAACCGGGCCTGCGACTGCGACACGTAGGCCATCAGTTGCAGTTCGCGGTTGATGCGGTTGGGGTTGTCGCCCGACAGGAGCAGCTTGATGCGGTCTTCATTGCCGGCCACGTACTGCTCGCGCAGCAGCTTGGCCAGTTGCTGTTTCTGCGCCGCCACCGTGGCGGACAGGCGCAACTGCTCGGCGGCCAGTTCGGCCACCTTGCTATTGATCTGGGATTGCTCCGCCGCCAAGTCGCGCAAGGTGCGATTGGCGTCGGAAATGGCTTCCTCCGATTCAGCCAGCGTGTCGGCCGCGTCTTCCTTGGCGCTCTCGGTCTTGCCGATTTCCGCCTTCAGGTTGGCCAGCTTGCGCGACAAGGCCGCCCGCTCTGTCTCGGCGGCAGCCTTCTGCTTGCTGCGTTCGGTCGGTTTGGCGGCCTTGGCGGCGTCGGCGCCGTGCACGGCGCCCAGCGCCAGCAGCAATGCCAGCGCGACGCCACGCCAAGCGCGACGAGTCGGAGTCAACGCCACGGGGATTACTTGGCCTTGCCCTGGTTGGCCACGGCAGCCTGGGCAGCAGCGATGGCAGCCGGGTCACCCAGGTAGTAATGCTTGATCGGCTTCAGGTCGGCATCCAGTTCGTACACCAGCGGCTGGCCGTTCGGGATGTTCAGGCCAACGATTTCTTCGTCGCTGATGCCGTCCAGCATCTTGATCAGGGCGCGCAGGCTGTTGCCGTGGGCCGAAATCAGGATTTGCTTGCCGGCCTTGATGGCAGGGGCGATTTCATCGTTCCAGGCCGGCATCACGCGCGCCACGGTGTCTTTCAAGCACTCGGTCAGCGGGATGGAATCCTTCGGCAGGCCGGCATAGCGCGGGTCGTTGAAGGACGTGCGGTCGTCGCCTGCTTCCAGGGCCGGCGGCGGAATGTCGTAGCTGCGACGCCATACCAGCACCTGGGCATCGCCGAACTTGGCCGCGGTCTCACCCTTGTCCAGGCCTTGCAGGGCGCCGTAATGACGCTCGTTCAGGCGCCAGTCATGCTTGATCGGCACGTACATCTCATCCATTTCGTCCAGGGTCAGCCACAGGGTGCGGATAGCGCGCTTGAGCACGGAGGTGTAGCACAGATCGAAGGAGAAGCCGGCATCTTTCAGGATCTTGCCGGCAGATTTGGCCTCGTTGACGCCTTTTTCGGTCAGGTCCACATCGGTCCAGCCGGTAAAGCGATTTTCCAGGTTCCAGGTGGACTCGCCGTGACGCATGAATACGATTTTGTACATATAGCTATAACAATAGAGTTGGAAATGGGTGAAAATCGCCGCCGAAGCCACGAACAAGCATCTATTTTATAATGCGCAGATTAAGTTCAACCATTGGATTACCGTGAAATTCATCATCGACAATATTTTTCTGATCGCCATCGTCCTCTTGTCCGGCGGCGCCCTGCTGTTCCCGGTCCTGACCCAGCGCGGCAAAAAAGCCTCGCCGGCCGAAGTGACCCTGCTGATCAACCGCGGCAAAGCCGGCATTCTCGATGTGCGCGCCAAGGACAAGGCCGAAAGCCGTATCATCGATTCCAAACATATCCCGCTGGCCGAACTTGGCAACCGCATGGAGGAACTGAAGAAGTTCAAGGACAAGACCCTGGTGGTGGTATGCGATAAAGGGATCAGCGCCTTCAGCGCTGCCCGCATGCTGGAAAAGTCCGGTTTCTCCGACGTTGTCGTGATGGAAGGCGGGATCGATGCCTGGAAGTCGCAAAACCTGCCGCTGACAAAGTAAAGGAGCTGCCATGACTGCCAACGTTACCATGTACAGCACCCTGGTGTGCCCGTATTGCGTGCGCGCCGAACGTTTGCTGGAAAGCAAGGGTGTCACCACCATCAACAAGATCCGCGTCGACCTCGACCCGGCCCAGCGCCAGCTGATGATGGAAAAGACCGGCCGCCGCACCGTGCCGCAGATCTATATCGGCGACACCCACGTGGGCGGTTTTGACGATTTGTACGCTTTGGACCAGGCCGGCGGCCTCGACCCCTTGTTAAAAGGTTAAACGCCCCCAAATACAACGGACCAACGGCTGAAACGTTGGAAAAGAAACTAGTTTTGCTACAATTGCCGTCGCGTTTGACTTTGGCTTACCCACGTGGCCTGGACAAGCATTAACTATATAACTGATACGAAAGCGTTCCATGTCTGAAGAAAACCTGCAACCTGTATTCCAAATCCAACGCGTCTACCTGAAAGACATGTCGCTGGAACAGCCTAATTCCCCAGCTATCTTCCTGGAGCAGGAAGCCCCTTCGATCGAAGTGGCGCTGGACGTAGGCGCAGAGCCGCTGTCCGAAGGCATCTTCGAGTCCACCGTGACCGTGACCGTGACTGCCAAGATCAAAGACAAAGTCGCTTTCCTGGTTGAAGGCAAGCAAGCCGGTATCTTCGAAGCCCGCAATATTCCAGCCGAACAGCTGGACCCACTGCTGGGCATCGGCTGCCCGAACATCGTGTACCCATACCTGCGTTCGAACATCGCCGACATGATCACCCGCGCCGGTTTCCCTCCGATCCACCTGGCCGAAATCAACTTCGAAGTGTTCTACCAGCAGCGCCTGGCAGCCATCGCCCAGCAGCAAGCTGCTGAAGCCGGCGCGACCCCGGTCGAAGGCTCGGCAACCGTACAGTAATACTTCTGCGATATCATGGGGAACCACGGTTCCCCCGCATGCAAAGGCCCCCGCGGGCCTTTGCGCATTTTTAAGGTATTAATCGATGAATTTACGCCGAATTGTCGCCATTGCCGCAACGCTGCTGGCCTGCGCCAGCGCCCAGGCTATCGACTACCGGTCGGTAGGCGCCAATCCTGCCGTGCTGTACGGCGGCCCTTCGACCAGGGCGCCCAAACAGTACATCGTCCCTTCCGGCGCCCCGCTGGAAATCGTGCTGACCTATGGCGAATGGGTCAAGGTGCGCGACATGGCCGGCGACATGGCCTGGACCGAAGCCAAGGGCTTGAGCATCAAGCAGCGCAACGTGATCGTGCGCGCGGCCAATACCAAGGTGCGCGGCGCGGCTGAAGAAACCGCGCCGGTTGTGTTCATCGCCGACAAGGGCGTGCTGCTGGAACTGGCCGAACCGGCCGCCAATGGCTGGACCAAGGTGAAACACCGCGACGGCCTGGTGGGCTATGTGCGCAGCAACGATGTATGGGGCAACTGAGCACGATGCCGCAAGAACAAAAACGCAAGATCAGCGTGCTGGGTTCCGGCGCCTGGGGCACGGCCGTGGCCATCGCGGTCGCCGCGCGCCACGACGTGGTGCTGTGGGGCCGCAATGCCGCCGCCATGGCTGAGATGGACGCCGCCCGCGACAATACGCATTACCTGAAGGGCTTTCCGTTCCCGCCAGCGCTGCAGGTGAGTTCCGATTTCGACGCCGCTGTGGCCCATGTGGGCCAGGATGGCTTGCTGATTGCCGCCTGCCCGGTGGCCGGCCTGCGCCCGCTGCTGCAGGCGCTGAAAGGCAAGCCGATCCCGAATATCGTCTGGCTGTGCAAGGGCTTCGAATACGACACCGGCATGCTGCCGCACCAGATCGTGCGCGAAGTGCTGGGCGACAGCGTGCCGGCTGGCGCGCTGTCCGGTCCATCGTTCGCGCAGGAAGTGGCCAAGGGCCTGCCGTGCGCGCTGACCATTGCCTCCAGCGATGCAGCCTTGTGCGAACTGGTGGTGGGCGCCGTGCACGGAGGCACCATGCGCGTCTACTCGAGCGACGACATCGTCGGCGTGGAAGTGGGCGGCGCCGTGAAGAACGTGCTGGCGATTGCCACCGGCGTGGCCGACGGCATGGGCCTGGGCCTGAACGCGCGCGCTGCATTGATTACGCGCGGCCTGGCCGAGATTACCCGCCTCGGCACCGCCCTGGGCGGGCAAGTCGAAACCTTCATGGGCCTGACCGGCATGGGCGATTTGATCCTGACCTGCACCGGCGACCTGTCGCGCAACCGCCGCGTAGGCCTGGGCCTGGCGCAAGGCAAGTCGCTGGAAACCGTGGTCAATGAGCTGGGCCACGTGGCTGAAGGCGTGCCCTGCGCGAAAGCGGTGCGCGAACTGGCGCGCCGCCTCAGCGTGGACATGCCGATCACAAACGCCGTCGCCAGCGTGCTGTTCGACGGCCTGCAACCGGCTGACCTGGTGCAGGGCCTGCTGGCGCGCGACCCACGCTCGGAAAACCAGGTACCGCCAGTTAAGTAGCATCGCCGCGCCCACCATCCTATAATCGGCGCATCCCTTGGGTGGAGGCAACGATGACCAGTTCCACGAACCTGGCTGAAACGCTTGAGATCGACACGACGATAGCGGATAAATGGCAGCAAGTCCTGGACTTGCTGGCTCGCCTGCTGCAAGTGCCTGCGGCCCTGATCATGCGCGTGCGGCCGCCCAGCATCCAGGTATTCCTGTCCAGCCATTCACCCGGCAATCCCTACGAAGAACATGAACTGGCGCCGCTGAATACCGGCCTGTATTGCGAGACGGTGATGGCGCAACGGGCCGAGCTCCTGGTTCCGGATGCCCTGCGGGACGCCGCCTGGTGCGCTAATCCCGACATCAAGCTGGGCATGGTTTCCTACCTCGGCCTGCCGCTGGTCTGGCCCGACGACCACGTGTTCGGCACCATCTGCGTGCTGGACCGGAAAATGAACCCCTACAACGACACCCAGCGCGCACTGCTGGAGCAATTCCGGGGCCTGGTCGAACGCGACCTGCGCCAGGTCTACGAGCGCCGCGAACAGGCGCTGCGCGACGCCGCGATCCTGGAACAGATGGTGGCCACCGCCAAGCTTGCCACCATCGGCAGCTACCCCGGCCATATCGAACAGATCCTGGTCGCCTTGCTGGATAACTCGGCACGCCATGCGTTTGCCGGCCGCGAGGGACGCTGCGTGCATATTGCCGCCACGCGCCAGGACAACGAAGTGGAACTGGTGTATACGGATAATGGCTGCGGCATCGCGGCCGATGCGCTGCCGCGCGTGTTTGAACCGTTCTACACGACGCGGGTAGGCGAAGGCGCGCGCGGGCTGGGCCTGGCGATCGTGCTGAACGCTGTGCAAGCGATCCTGAAAGGCAGCGTACGCCTCGACAGCACGCCGGGCGACGGCGTCCGTTTCACCTTCCGCCTGCCGCTCAATCCTTCAGCACAATAGTCAACAGCAGCAGCGCATCGGTGTTGGCACGCAGGGCATGCGGCGCGCCGCCTTGCAGGTAGAGCATTTCCCCGGCGCGCAGGATGGCGGTGCGGCCATGCGCATCGAACGCCACCTCGCCTTCCAGGCATTGCAGCGTAATCTGGCCCTTGACCGCATGCTCCGGCACCGCGCGCCCGGCCGGGACGGTCATGCGGATCAATTCCAGCTGTTCCGTCTTGGCCAGTGCGATGGAAGAAAACTGCGACAAGCTTTCACCGGCCTCGCGGCCAATCCGGACCACTTGCCCGGACGATGCATGCGGTAGCGCCATATACCCTCCCTGGATTGTTCCAATGATAGCAGCAAGGATTAAATGGGGACGTACCCCATTATTTTGGCGTCAATAAATGGGGTACGTCCCCTTTTAATCCCGGCTGATGAAGCGGTAGATGCCGGCGCCGACGCCGGCGCCGATGATCGGGGCCACCCAGAACAGCCACAACTGCGCCACCGCCCAGCCGCCGACGTACAGTGCCACGCCGGTGCTGCGCGCCGGGTTGACCGAGGTATTGGTGACAGGGATCGAGATCAGGTGGATCAGGGTCAGGCACAGGCCGATGGCGATCGGCGCAAAACCGGCCGGCGCACGCTTGTCGGTAGCGCCCAGGATCACCACCAGGAAGAAGGCCGTCATCACCACTTCCGTGACCAGGGCCGCCACGAGGCTGTAGCCGCCGGGCGAGTGCTCGCCGTAGCCGTTGGAGGCGAAGCCGGCGGCGACATCAAAGCCGGCCTTGCCGCTGGCGATCAGGTACAGGACACCGCCCGCGGCAATGCCGCCCAGCACTTGCGCCACGATATAGCCCGGCAAATCCTTGGCCGGGAAGCGGCCGCCCAGCCACAAGCCGACCGACACGGCCGGGTTCAGGTGGCAGCCTGAAATATGCCCGATGGCAAACGCCATGGTCAGCACCGTCAGACCGAAGGCCAGCGACACCCCGTGCAAGCCGATGCCCACGCCAGGAAAGGCCGCCGCCAGCACCGCGCTGCCGCAACCGCCCAGGACCAGCCAGAACGTACCGAAGAATTCCGCACCCAGTTTTTGCATTATCAGGCTCCGTCGAGAGTTAGTAATTGTGCAAACAGACTAACTATAAATAGCGTAAATGACAACGGTGTGATGTGTTGCAGCGCAGAAAAATAGAGCGACCGTTCTAGAAAATTCGCTTGTGTTACGCAAGCGGTTTCAATAGAGTAAATGTTATATATTTACTACCAAAACGGAAGCCAATGAGCAAAGGTTCGTTCGCCGGCATGAACTGCCCCATTGCCCAGACCCTGGAACAGGTCGGCGAATGGTGGACCTTCGTCATCCTGCGCAACGCCTTTTGCGGCATGACCCGCTTTCAGGATTTCCAGCGCCACCTTGGCATCAGCACCAACATCCTGGCGCGCCGCCTGGGCAAGCTGGTGGACAACGGCATCCTGCTGCGCCAGCCATCCAGCGAAGATGCCCGCATCGTCCATTACCGCCTGACGCCCAAAGGGCATTCGCTCTATCCCATCCTGGCCGCGATGACAGTGTGGGGCGAGCAATGGGCGCCGCACCCGGACGGACCGCGCATGACGCTGGTGGAGCGCGAAACCGGGCTGCCCGTGGCCGGCGTCGGCATCCGCGCCGCCGACGGGCGCGACCTGGCGCCGGCGCAAATCGATACGGTGGCCGGCCCCGGCGCCGATGACAAGACGCACGCTTTGATGCGCATGAGAGAGGAGACAAGCAAACAATGAATACCGATAAAGTCTGGCTCAAGTCTTATCCCGATGGCATTCCGGCCACCATCGATCCCGACCTGTACCGCTCCCTGCCGCACCTGCTGGAGGAGTCGTTCGGCAAGTTCGCCGCGCGCAAGGCCTACGCCTGCATGGACAGCTTCATGACCTACCGCGAGTGGGACGAGCATTCGCGCAACCTGGCCGCGTGGCTGCAGCAGCGCGGGCTGGCCAAGGGCGCCCGCGTGGCGGTGATGATGCCCAACGTGCTGCAATACCCTGTCGCGGTGGCGGCCGTCCTGCGCGCCGGCTGCACCGTGGTAAACGTCAATCCGCTGTACACCGCGCGCGAGCTGGAACACCAGCTGACCGATTCCGGCGCCGAAGCCATCTTCATTCTCGAGAACTTCGCCACCACGCTGGAAAAAGTGCTGCCGCGCACCAGCGTCAAGCACGTGGTGGTGGCCAGCATGGGCGACATGCTGGGCTTTGCCAAGGGCATGGTGGTCAACTTCGTAGTCCGCAAGGTGAAGAAGATGGTGCCGCCCTTTAATCTGCCGGGCGCCGTGCCATTCCGCGCAGCCTTGCGCCAGGGCGCGCGCGAGGCCCTGCGTCCGATGCAGCTGGGCCACGACGACATCGCCTTCCTCCAGTACACGGGCGGCACCACGGGCCTGTCCAAGGGCGCCACCCTGACCCACCGCAACGTGATCGCCAATATGCTGCAGAACGATGCGTGGGCCGGGCCGGCACTGCTCAATCAAGCCAAAGGCGAACAGGTGGTAACGGTATGCGCGCTGCCGCTGTACCACATCCTGGCGCTGAACGCCTGCATGCTGATGGGCGCGCGCTGGGGCGCAATGAACCTGCTGGTGCCCAATCCGCGCGACATGGCGGGCTTCGTCAAGGAACTGGCCAAGTACCGCGTCAATTTCTTCCCCGGCGTGAACACGCTGTTCAATGCCTTGCTGAACCAGCCCGGGCTGGCGAAGGTCGACTTTTCCGGCCTGCGCATCACCTTGGGCGGCGGCATGGCGGTGCAGCAGGTGGTCAGCGAACGCTGGCTGGCCGCGACCGGCAGCCCGATCCTGGAAGGCTACGGCCTGTCGGAGACCTCGCCGACCGCCACGCTGTGCCGGCCCGACCAGAACGGTTTCAGCGGCACCATCGGCCTGCCGGTGCCGTCGACCGAGGTGGCGATCGTCGACGACGACGGTCATCCACTGCCCTTCGGCCAGACCGGCGAAATCGCCATCCGCGGCCCGCAAGTGATGGCGGGCTACTGGAAGCGGCCGGACGAAACCGCCAAGGTCATGACGGCGTCCGGCTACTTCAAGTCGGGCGACATCGGCATCATGGATGAACAGGGTTATGTCCGTATTGTCGACCGCAAGAAGGACATGATCCTGGTCTCCGGCTTCAACGTGTATCCCAACGAAGTGGAAGGCGTGGTGGCCTCCCACCCGCTGGTGCTCGAATGCGCCTGCATCGGCGTACCCGACGCCGGTTCGGGCGAAGCCGTCAAGCTGTTCGTGGTGCGCAAACACCAATCGCTCACCAGCGAACAGTTGATGGACTACTGCAAACAGCAGTTGACCGCTTACAAAAAACCGAAATACATCGAGTTCCGCGACGCCCTGCCCAAGACCAATGTGGGCAAGATCCTGCGCCGCGAGCTGCGCGACGAAAAGGTCGCGGCGTAAGTTTTTGCTGCATTCCCTGTACTGCCCCCGAACATCTCAATAACAGGAGTTAAGTATGGAAGCCAGTATTGCCGCAGTAAGCCAACCTAAAACCAACCCCATCGTGCTCGATGAGAAGCGCCAGAAGACCGTGCGCACGCTGATCAACGCCTCGCACCGCAAGCTGCTGTTCCTCGACCAGGTGGTCGACTGGGAAAAAGGCATCGACTTTTCCAAGCCGCCCAAGGTGGCCGAATCGAGCTGGATCTACGGCACGCCTTACTGGGACGCGCTGACCGAAGCACAGCGCAATGAAGTGCTGTGGCTGGAGACCGGCCGCGACGTGTCCTACTTCATCTGGCTGGAACAGACCCTGCCCGAGCTGTATGTCGGCTACGTCAACAAATACCACGGCGTGCTGAGCGACGATGTGCGCGAATACCTGATGGTGTTCTCGCGCGAAGAGATCGTGCATACGCTGATGTTCCGCCGCTACCTGGACAAGGCCAACCTGCGCCTGTGGAGCCATCCGGAAAACATCCCCAACTATTCGCTGTTCGAGCAACAGTTGGCCGGCAAGCATCCGGTGTACGGCATCTGCTGGAACCTGCTGATCGAATGGTTCGCGGAACTGAACTCGATCTTCCAGACCCAGACCGACGGTATCGACCCGCTGACCCGCCAGATGTTCAAGGAGCACCACCTGGAGGAAGTGCGCCACATCGCCTTTGCCAAGACCATCTGCGAGAACTACTTCGAAGCCGCGCCGAAAGAAGAGCTGGCAGAGATGTGCGAGTTCTTCCAGAAGGGCTACGGCTTCCTGCTGGACGAATACACCTACATGCCGGAAATCGCCCTGCATGCCTCCTTCGACTTCCCGATCAAGCCCGGCGACACCGACAAGATCCGCGAAGTGCGCAACTCGCCGAACAACCAGCGCCTCAACGCAGCCCGCTTCCGCGACGTGCGCGAGTGGTGCCTGAAGCACAACATCATCAAGCAGTAAGCCCCGTCATCCCCAGGCGGCAACTCCCATGGCGCAGTGCGCGCCAGGGACGGCTGTCGCCGTTTCAAAAAGAATCTGGAGCAAGCATGATCGATATTATTCCCCACGATTCCGGCATCACGGAATTGCGCATCGCCCGACCACCGGTCAACCTGATCGACGTGGGCGTGCTGAAATCCCTGCGCCACGCCTTGGCCGAAGCCGAGCGCACCGGCCAGCGCGGCATCATCCTGTCCGGTGCACCGGGCGTGTTTTCGTCGGGCGTAGACGTGGCCGCACTGGTCTGTGGCGACCGCAACGCCGTGCGCGAGTACTGGCAGCAGGTGTTCCTGCTGGCGTCCGAGATGGCGCTGTCGCGCCAGCCGATTTTCGCCGCCATCACCGGCCACTGCATGGCAGCCGGCGCCCTGCTGGCCGTGTTCTGCGACTACCGCGTCATGGCGCAGGGTCCGTGGCAGGTCGGGCTGAATGAAGTGCGGGTCGGCGTGGCACTGCCGGATTGCTTCCAGCTCGCCGTGCGCCGCGTGGTGGGCGCCCTGCAGGCGGAACGGCTGCTGGTATTCGGACGCATGCTGTCGCCGCAGCAGGCGCTGGAGGTGAACCTGGTCGACGAGCTGGCCGAGCCTGCGCAAGTAGTGGCGCATACGCGCGAGCGCCTGCAGGAGCTGCTGTCGGTGCCGCCGCAAGCCCTGGTCAGCATGCGCGCCATCGCGCGCCGCGACTTGCGCGACGTGTTTGCCGACGTCGATGCGCTGCCGGTGGACGATTTCGTCGACGCCTTCCTGCAGCCGGAAACCCAGCAGGCGCTGCGCCACGTCGCCAGCCGCATGCGCCCCGCCGCAGTCGCCCAATGAACTTGTATTTCCGCCTATTGCTGGTCTGGCTGCGGGCCCGCTTCAAACCCGCGATCCAGATCGGCGACATGATCGAGATGCAGCTCACCGTGCTGCCCAATGACCTGGACCTGAACGGCCATATGAACAATGGCCGCTACATGACCATCATCGACCTGGCGCTGGTCGAATACATGACGCGCGCCGGGTTCATGGCGCCGGCCATCAAACGCGGCTGGCGTCCCATGCTGGGCGGCTCGATGATCGCCTTCCGGCGCGGACTGAAGCCGTTCCGGCGCTACACCCTGCGCTTCTGCGCCCTGTGCTGGGACGAGCGCTGGACCTACATCCGCTTCGAGTTCGTGCTCGACGGAGAAGTGATGGCCGTCGGCCACACCAAGGGCGGCATTGTCGGTCCCTTCGGCGTGGTGGGCAGCAATGAAATGTGCGCGGTGCTGGGCGTGGATCCGGCCTCGCCGGCCTTCCCGCGTTCGGTCACGGCGTGGATCGAGGCCGACCGCCTGATGCGGGCCTGAACTGGAGAAGCCATGGAAGCCATACAAACGATCGCCGTCGTCGGCGCCGGCCCGGCAGGACTGACCGCCGCCGACACCCTGCGCCAGCTGGGCTACAAAAAAGTCACCGTGTTCGAACAGTCCGCGCGTGTGGGCGGCAAGGTGTGCACCGCGCAAACGCCTGCCGGGCCGGTGGAGCTGGGCGCTGTCATCGCCTCGGCCGAATGCGAACTGGTGCTGGGACTGGCGCAGCGTCTCGACGTACCGCTCGCACCTTACCCGGTGGAGCAGCGCTTCCTCGACGAACAGGGTGCGCGGCACGATGCCATGTCTTTCCTGGCCAGCCGCTACAGCGCGGACGAGATTCGGCAAGCCATCGCCAATTACGGCGCGGCGCTGGAACGCTATGCGATGGTCCGCTACGATACCCTGGCCGGCATGCCGCGCGAACTGCACGAACCGTTCGACCGCTTCGCCGCGCGTAATGGCTTCACGCCGGTAGCCGAACTTGCGCGCGGCGCCCTGGTCGGTTTCGGCTACGGCTATTACGAAATCGTGCCGGCCCTGTACTTCATGAAACTGATCCCCTGGCTGTTCCGGCCTGACGGCCAGGGCGGCCTTGCACCGGGCAGGTTCCACGTCTTCCCGCAGGGCTTCCAGGGCTTGTGGGAAGAGCTGGCGCGTGACCTCGACGTCCGCCTCGGTGCAGGAGTGACTGCGCTCGACAGCCATCCCGGCCGCCCGGTGCAGCTCACCGTCAATGGCCGCGACCAGCACAGCTTCGATGCAGTGGTAGTGGCGGCGCCGCTGCACACGGCAGGCGCCTTCCTGCCGGCCGGCAGCGAAGCCGCCGCCCTGTTCGCGCAATTGCGCAGCAACCGTTACCTGGTCAGCGCATTTGCCGCCAACGGCTTGCCGGGCGGTGAATTCCTGTTCCTGCACCAGAACGAGCGCCCCGAACGCATCGGCCATATGAACGCCTGGGCCAACCGCAATCCAGCCCAGCCAATGTACCTGGGCTGGCAGCTTGCAGGGGACGCATCCAGCACGGGTGAGCTGCGCGAACTGCTGGCGGCCGACATTGCGGCGCAGGGTGGAACGCTGGCGCGGGTCGTCCTGCAACAGGAGTGGGATTACTTCCCCCATGTCGATGGCGCGGCCCTGGATGCCGGCTATTTCGAACGCATCGATGCCTTGCAGGGCCAGGGGCGCGTCTACTACGTGGGCGGCGCTCTGAATTTCGAAACAGTCGAGCACAGTGCCCGCCAGGCGCGTGCCCTGATGCGCCGCCATTTCGGCTGACGGCATAAAGGGCATCCCTTACGGTTTGTGCCTATAGAAAAACGACGGGGGCGGGGCCTATAATGGCTGGGCGAACCGGCACGCCATTGCCGCCCTCGGAGAACCGCATGAAACACCTGATCGTTGCCAGCCTGGCCCTCGCACTGTCCGTGCCGGCCTTTGCAAGTACCACCCACGCCAAAACCACCACGACCCACCACAAAGCGACTTCCACCACCAGCAAGCACCACGTGGCCAAGAAGAAAGCTACCGCGCATCATAAGACCGCGAAGGCAACCACTCACCACAAGCACGCATGATTTTCGTCTGGGGCAGGAAGGCCGTCTACACCCATGCCGGCTACGTCGCCGATTTCTGCCCCGTATGCCGGGCGGCCCGTGCGTTCTCCGTTCAACGCATCGGCATGGCCTGGCACGTGTATTACATCACCGTTTCCAAGGGCGAACTGGCCGGATACCAGCGCACCTGCTGCGACTGCGGCATGGTGCTGCCGATGGAGGCCGGGCACTACAAACAGTTGAGCGCCGAACAGCTACCGCTGGTGCAACTGGAGCAAGCGACCAATCCCCATCTGTCGATCCGTCACGCCGATGCCCTGGCTGCTGCCGCGCGCCTGCGCGAGGCGCCATTGCTGCTCGATGAATCCGAGCGCCGCCGCCAGATTGATGCCGCGTTGCGGCTGCAAGCCGATGCACTCGACGAATTCGAAGCGGCCACGCGCCTCGACCGCGAAGTCTGGTGGACGATCGGCGGAGCATTCGCATTTTGTACCGTGGTGCTTGCAGCCTTGCGCCAGCAGGCGCCGGAAAACATGGATACCGGCTTCATCATCGCCTTCTTCCTCAGCCTCGGCGCGGTGGCCTGGCAATTGAGCCAGATGGGAGAGCGCTTCCTGCGGCGCGACATCCTGCCCAAACTGGCCCGTTCGCTGGCGCCGCTGCAGCCCAACGCGGCGGAACTCGAAGAAGGGTTCGAACGCATGCGCGAACAAGGCCGCAAGCTGGCCAAGCGCGTGGACAGCGCACGCGTGCACCAGGCCATTACCTCCCTGCGCAGCTAAGCCAGCGCCAACGCCTGCAGCAACACCTCGAGCTGCAGCAGGCGCGCTTCCACTTCCTCAAGCTGCGGCGCGCTGCCGCCCATGCCGTGGAATGCCGTGTTGTGCAGCAGCGCATTACGGAATTCCGCCAGGCCACGGGCCTCGCGCAACAGCGCCAGCATGCCTTCGCTGGACTGCGGCGATTGCTGCTTCAGGCTGGCCTTGATGCGGTCAAGCCGCTTGCCGAATGTGAGCTTGCGGGTGTCGTCGGTACCGATGCAGCGCGCGCACAGGATGAATACGTGCGCCTCCAGCCGGGAGAACTCATGGATAAAGCTCCCCAGCATCAACTTCCATTGCTGGTCGGGTGGCAGGTCTGTTTTCATGCCGTCCATTCTACGCTGCGAATTTAGTTGCGCTTGCTTTCGATTCATCGTAGTTTACCTTTCGCTTTATCATTAAATTGAAAGGACATGGAGATGAAACGAAGAATTTCGCTGTTAATCCTTGCGTTTTCCGCCGCAGCGGCACTGGCGGGCCAGCCTGTTGCCAGCGGAGATGCGGTAGTCGCCCTGGCCGGCAATGGCTTCGTCACCAGCGCCGATGCGGGTTCGACGGAAGTCATCAACAACAACGGCCTGGCCAACTGGACCAGCGCCAACACCGTCACCAGCATCTGGTTCCGCATGGCCGCCGCAGGCAACGCCACCTTGTCGCTGGACGCCGGCCTGACCGGCAGCAAGACCAGCAACATCCGCGTGACCGCCAATGGCACGCCGTTCGACATCACCCTCACCAAGGGCAGGACCAAGACCTACGCAGTCGGTACCATCAACGTGCCCGCAGCCGGTTACGTGCGGGTTGACCTGCAGGGCATCAGCAAATCCGGCTCCTACTTCGGTGATGTGGCGGCGCTGCGCGTCAACACTACGACGGCGCTGAACTACGCCAACGATTCTGCCAACTACTACTGGTCGCGCCGCGGTCCATCGGTCCACCTGGGCTATACCGTGCCGGCCAACACCGAGTATTTCTACAATGAGGTGACGGTGCCGACAGGCGAAGACAAGATCGGCTCCTACTTCATGGCAAACGGATTCAATGGCGGCTACTTCGGCATCCAGGTCAACTCGCCGACCGAACGCCGCGTGCTGTTCTCGATCTGGGATGCCGATAACGGCGCCAAGACCACGCTGGTACGCAAGGGCCCGAACGTGGTCGACAACTCATTCGGCGGCGAAGGCACCGGCGGCCAGTCCTACCTGCTGTACAACTGGATGGCCGGACAGACCTACCGCTTCATCACACGTGTCGTGCCGGACGGCGCGGGCGGTACCAATTTCTCCGCCTGGTTCTACGCACCCGAAACCAACGCCTGGCGCTTCATCGCCACCTGGAAGCGCCCGGCCACCACGACCTACCACGCCGGCGTGTATTCCTTCCTGGAGAACTTCATTGACACCAATGGCCACCTTGGCCGCAGCGTACAGTTCAACAACCAGTGGGCGCGCAGTACCGGCGGTAGCTGGACCGAACTGGTGACGGCACGCTTCACTGGCGACGCCACCGCAGCCAACGCCCAGCGCATGGATTACGCAGGGGGCTTGCAGAACGGCAGCTTCTACTTGCGTAATGGCGGCTTCTTCAACCCGAACGTGCCGATCAACCAGAACTTCACCCGCCCGGCTACCGGACAGGCGCCAGCAGTGGACGTGAGCACCCTGCCGTAGACATTTTTGTATCCCAGTGTATCTGGCGCCATGCCAGATACACAACTTGGCAGAACGCCCCACGCCACCGACACAAGCGATACACACTGCCCCCTTAATCTGGTCACACCTTAACCAAGGAGACCAAGATTATGAAAACCACCTACGCAGGACTGGCAGCCACCCTGGCTATCGCATTGTGCACTTCCGCCGCACACGCCGCTGAACCGAAAAAGGAAATGGAGAAGTGCTACGGCGTGGCGAAAGCCGGCCAGAACGATTGCGCCGCGGGCCCGGGCACTTCGTGCGCAGCCACCTCCAAAGTCGACTACCAGGGCGACGCCTGGGTGCTGGTCGAAAAAGGCACCTGCACCTCCATCAAAACCCCTAAGGGCTACGGCTCGCTGAAGGCCAAGTGATGAAGCGTGCAATTGCATCGGCGATCGCCATGGCTGCCGGCCTTGCCGGCGCGGCACACGCCGCCGCTCCAGCCGCCCCGCCAGCCGCGAAGAACGTCGTGATCGTGCCGGGCGCCTTCATCGACGCCTCCAGCTGGCGCGTGGTGCACGACACGCTGCGCCTGAAAGGCTTCAACGTCACCGTGGCCCAACTGCCTCATACCTCGCTCGACGACGACATTGCCATCGTCCGCAAGGCGATCTTCCAGCAGTTCGGCAACGTGATCGTAGTCGGCAACGGAATCGGCGGCACGGTGATGTCGAACGTGGCGACCGGCGACAAGGTCAAGGCGCTGGTGTATGTCGCAGCCTTGATGCCGGAAGTCGGCGAAACCTCGCAGCAGTTGCTGTCGTCGATACCGGCCGCCGGTGAAGGCGTCAAGCCGGACCGCGCAGGCTTCCAGTTCTACGACACTGCTCGCTTCCAGGCCGACTTGGCTGCCGACCTGACGCCCAACCGCGTCAACTTCATGGCGGCCTCGCAAGTCCCCGTCAGCAATGTGCTGATGGGAACGCCAAGCTGGTTCGCCACCTGGCATCAGAAACCGAGCTTCGCAGTCCTCGCCACCCAGGATCGCCTGGTGAATCCGGAATTGCAGCGCTGGATGTACAAGCGTGCCGGCGCCAAGGTCACAGAAATTGCAGCAAGCCATGCAGTACAAATTTCGCAGCCGGAAGCGGTCGCGAAAGTCATCGAAGACGCTGCCCTCAGCGTCCTGTAAGTCCCACTTTAACTAAAGGAGATTCATCATGAGCATCGCTACCAAAACCCGCGCTGGCCTGGCCGGCGCCGCCGCCCTGATCGCACTGGCTTCCCTGTCCGCACCATCCTTCGCTGCAGAAAAAGTGAAGGAAGAACCGGGCCGCTGCTACGGCATCAACACCTGCAAGGGCACCAGCCTGTGCGCCACCGCCAAGAACGACTGCAAAGGCCTGAACCAGTGCAAAGGCCAGGGCGTGCTGGTGAAAACCCCGACCGAGTGCAAGGCACTGGGCGGCACCCTGACCGAAGCCAAGTAATCAAGACGGAGGCACATCATGCATGCCCATCGCTTTGGCCTCGGCCTGCGCCGCGAACACTACGGCGATTTCCTCGAAGGCGACGTCGACGTGGATTTCGTCGAAGTGATCTCGGAGAATTTCATGGTCGCCGGCGGCCAGCCGCGCGATATCCTGCGCCGCGTGAGGGAGAAGCATCCCGTGGTGCTGCATGGTGTGTCGATGTCGCTCGGTTCGGCCGACGGCTTAAGGCCGGACTACCTGGCCCGCCTGTGCGCCCTGGTGGAGGAGATCGAACCGATTTTCGTCTCCGACCACCTGAGCTGGTCGCGCATCGGCCGCTTCAATTCGCACGACCTGCTGCCGCTGCCTTACACGCAGGAGGCGCTCGACATCATCTGCAACAACATCGACCAGGCGCAGGAAGCGCTGGGACGCACCATGCTGGTCGAAAATCCTTCGAGCTACCTGACGTATGCCGAATCGACCATGACGGAATGGGAATTCATTTCCGCCATGGCCAAGCGCACCGGCTGCGGACTGCTGCTGGACGTGAACAACGTTTTCGTCAGCGCCAGCAACCACGGCTTCGATCCGCTCGATTTCCTGCGCGGGGTACCGATGAACCGCGTATGCCAGATCCACCTTGCCGGCCATAGCCAGGGCGACGGCCTGTTGATCGACACCCACGACAGCGCCGTCAACGACGCGGTGTGGTCGCTGTACCAGCAGACGATCGCACGCTGCGGCCCGGTGGCCACCATGATCGAACGCGATGGCGATATCCCGCCGCTGGCCGACCTTCTGGCCGAACTCGATATCGCGCGCCATCTCGCAGCGCACAGGGAGGCAGCATGAACCTCGCCAATCTCCAGGGCGACTTCCACGCAATGCTGGCCACATCCTCGCCCGTTGCAGGCGTGCCGGCCGGCCCGGGCCGCGCGGTCTACCTGAACAACTACCGCGCCCAGCTTGTCGGCTGCCTGGAGGAGAGTTACCCGCAACTGCGCGCTTTCATCGGCGAAGAAGCCTTCCTGCATGCTGCCGCAGCGCACATCAAGCGCCGCCCTCCGCACGCCTGGACGCTGGACGCCTACGCCGACGATTTCTGCGACACGCTGCAGGCGCTGTTCCCCGACAATCCGGACCTGCACGAACTGGCCTGGATCGAGCACGCCTTGGACCAGGCGTTCATCGGCCCCGATGCCGCGCCTGTCGCTGCCGACGCACTGGCCGAAGTCGACTGGGAGCATGCCAGCCTGACGCTTGCGCCGACACTGCAACTGCGCATTGCCACTACCAACGCCGCCGACTTGTGGTTCGCCCTGCGCGACGGCAGCAGCAGCCTGGAAGGCGAAATGCTTCCCGCGCCCGGCGGCCTTCTGGTCTGGCGCCAGGGCTTCGTCTCCTGCCTGCGAGCACTGGACGCCATCGAATTTGCCGCACTGACGCAACTCCAGCGCGACGGCAGTTTCGCCGGCTTGTGCGCACTGCTGGTAGAACGCGTCGGCGAAGAACAAGGCATCGCCAGCGCCGGCGCCATGCTGGCCGACTGGCTTGGTAGTGAACTCATTACCGGAGTTGAAAATGAATGAAACCCGCCGCCTGTTCCTGCTGTCCGCCCTCACCGGACTGGCAGGGACCGCAAGCCTCGCCTTCGCACCGGCTCTCGCCGGCGCTGCGCTGCCAATCCGCAGCGCCACCGAAGTGCTGCGCGCAGTAGCCGCAGCACAGCCTGCACTCAGCTACCACGCCGCCGGCCCAGACGACGGCCGCCCTATCGTGCTCGCCCGCAGCCCGGGCGATTCTATCGACCACTACACCGAAATTGCATCGCTGTTGGCAGCTCAAGGCTACTTCGTTCTGCTGCCAACGCTGCGTGATGCGGATGCCACGGCGCTCGGCCAGGACTTGCTGACCTTCATCGACAGCCAGCACATCCCGGAAGCAGTCTTCATCGGCACCGGCCTGGGAGCCCAGGCAGCGCGCGCCGCCGCCAGCCATCGCCGCACGCGCGTCATCGGCTTAGTGCTGGCGGATGGCGGCACCACGCCAACGAATGTCCCGACAATCGGCCTCGCCGCCAGCGCCACGACGCAACAGATTGCCGACGCAGCCATCACGCTGGCGCGCCAAGGCAAATGGCGCACCTGATACCTGACAAAACGGAGACCACCATGAACACGAACTTCGCCCGATCCCCCGCCGCCGCCGCCACTTCCACCGGCACCAACGCAGGAGGCATCGCAGCGCTCCACGCACTTGCCGCGCGCCTGCTGCCCCTATCGGTACAGCTGTTCGCCGCCCGCCTCGGCATTGCCGCAATCTTCTTCCTCTCCGGCCGCACCAAAGTCGAAGGCTGGTTCACGCTGAAGGATTCGACGATCGACCTGTTCCGCTATGAATACATGCTGCCTTTGATCCCCCCGGAGATCGCCGCCCCCATGGCCACTTTCGCCGAACACGCCCTGCCACTGCTGCTGGTCGCCGGCCTGTTCACCCGCTTCGCAGCCCTCGGCCTGCTGGCCATGACCGCCGTCATCGAGATTTTCGTCTACCCGCAAGCCTGGCCGACCCACCTTAGCTGGGCTGCCCTGCTACTCCCACTAGTCGCGCAAGGCCCCGGCAATTTATCACTGGACCATTTGCTTAGGCGTGGTCGCGGACATAAGTAGTGAAGCGAAAAAGTCCTATCGCGCCAATTTCACTGAGTCCGAATCCAGTTCGATTGAATCGCTATCGCTTTTTGTTGGCCCAGTACGGTCATTTTCTTTCTTGCTGCGCTTGTAGGTAACACCCTTGCCGTCGAAGCTGACGTTTTCTCCGTTTGGAGTTTCTCTTAACACCCAACGCTCGCCTAAGGTGTTCATCAGCCAAATGCCTTTGAGTAAGCCGGACTGATCGCCATCACACGTCAGCATATGCTCTTTGGACAAAACTAGTCTAACTTGTTTGCATGCTTCTTCAGGCAGTACCAGATCGACAGGATCCCTGACTGCCAACCCAAGAGCATAGGCTGTACCCGAGAATGGCATTCGAACCGCGTTCAGAAGGAAAAGGATGTACACGAAAATGAATCCCGCCATTAGAACTCCAGCATGGAGGTTCTTCTTTCCCATCAACCCCAAAAAAGATGCGTAAGTCACGACGCAGATCCAGGCTGGAAAGAAGTAAAAGTCATCTGCACGCTCGTTAGGGGACGGGAAAATCATAAGGAGTAGAAGCATGGAGAGACTGGGAACCGTTAGCACTCCCGTCACGCCACTAATCTTCAGGAAAGACCAGAAACTCTCTTGCCCGTCTCCCGACTGCATCCTCGGAATTGCCAGCACAAGTGAAATGCCAATGACTCCGATGTTCAACACAACGCCCCAGAAAATAGTGTCCTTGGCCTCAACGGGAAAGTCCATTGCCAGCAACAGAACCACGCTACCGAAAAACAACTGGGTGCCCGCACTTCGCAATGCCAGCAACGTGAACTGGCTCTTTCTCAGGTCGGGGTCCAGGCTCAAAGAAATGCCGCAGAGCTTGTAGGAAAATGTGGGAGCTAACAGGATCGCCGCAAAATATACGGTCAATAGCACGCCCACAATAAATGCCTGAAGCACCAGAAGCGTTGCCTGGCCGAGATCGAATGCCGGAGTTATACCGAGCCATAAATAATGGGCAGAGATCATAAAGGATCCAAACAATGTGCAACCGCCGATGATCGTTCCGCGGTTATCCTCGTTTGCTATCCAGGCCCATAAACTGCTGAGTATGTCTTTTTCAGATGTTGCTCGAATCTTGCGTATATTGGTTCGTCGTTTCAGGTCTTGCATATCAGCCTTCTCATTTTGAGGTCAACAATTGTTGATGCTGATTGCAAAAAACGCAACAGTCTTTACATCCGCTTTGATCGAGTTCAAATAAAAAAAGGCCTACATTTCTGTAGGCCTTTTCTTGGGATGCTGGTGCCGGCTGCAGGACTCGAACCCGCCACCTGATGATTACAAATCAACTGCTCTACCTGATGAGCTAAGCCGGCTGTAAAACTTTCGCCGCGATTATACGCTATTTGGGGCGACTCAGGGCGTTGCGCCTTTTATTTCTTGTCTGTGTTGCTGTTCTCTGCGGTGTCGGGCTGGTGCGCCTTATCCGTTGGGAAAAGTCCGCGAATAACGCCAAGGAAGGCGGCCAGCACATTGACGGTCACTCCTGTTGTGATGGCGATCAACGCGGTATCGCTGATCACTTGCTTGCCAAGCATTGCGGTGATCAATCCGTTGGCGAGGATCAGGAAGATCCAGAAATGGATACAGTCCGCTGCCAGTTCATAAGCCTTCTTCGCATAGGTATCGCGCAGGGAGCGGTTGGCCTGCTTGTCGAGTACTTCTTCCGACTTCAGGTCCCCTTTGCGGCGAGGCGGATGCGGCGGCGATTGCACGCGATCCCTGGCTGCCTGCGCCATAGCATTGGCCGCGCCCTCCGACATGCCTGGTGGCGGCGCATCCTCGCCAACGGCCGTTGCTGCTTGTTCAGCGGCACTCTTCGGCGCGGGCGGCCGACCCTCGTTCCCGCTCAATGAGCGGCCTCGTTGGCATAGTACGCAAAGTGCGGATTGTCGTGGATATAACGGGCCAGGTCGGCATTCTCGATAGGCCCGCCATCGGCACCGCCCGTCCTGGCCCAGGCTGAGTCGTCTTCGTGGGTGATGGCCGACAATTGTGAGCCTGTGTAGTCGCCGTATACCTTGATGATTTCGTCTATCAGGGCCCAGCTTTCCGTATCGTCTTCGCCGACGTACGGCGTTACTTTGACCAGTTTGTCGCCTCGGCTGACGATATGGCCGCCGCTTGCCGTGATCGGATTCGCTCCGTATTCCTTAAACTCGTGGTACAGCGAAGGGATGACGGGACCGTACTGCCAGCGACAGAACACATCATCCATCAAAGCTTCCTCGCCGCGCGCCAGGCACCACGATTGTGCGAAAAAGAGAAGTTTTTGCAGCTTCATCGGCGTCAAGCCGTTCAGCTTGCCCTCTTGAGCGCGCTTGATGAAGGCGTTCGCGACTGCCATTGCGGAATATGCCATGTGCCCTCCCTTCGTCAGTATTGGCGCCCTATCGTTAGTGTGCCACAAATGACAAATGGCCCGCGTGTCACCACGAAGGCCATTGCTGGGGAAACGTCCAGATTATTTGATGCGCGTCAAAGTTGGACGGCCACCTTTCTTTGGTGGCTCGCCGCCATCGTCCGGTCCATTGTCGTCTTCGCTGCGCGGCGCAGGGGCGCTTGGCACGGAAGACAAGGTCGGCACTGGCGCAACTTCTTCGACTGGCGCAGGCATTTTCGGTGCTGGCGCTTGGCCCAGCAGCGGTTCAAACGCCATGCCCTGGCCGTTTTCGTTGGCGTAAATCGCCATCACGTTATTGACCGGCACGTAGATCTCGCGCGACACGCCGCCGAAGCGGGCGTGGAAGTGGATCGCGTCGTTGTCCATCTTCAGGCCGGAAGTTGCGCCGAAGCTGATGTTCAGGACGATCTCGCCCTTCCTGACGTATTCCATCGGTACCTGGGTTGCTGCGTCGACCTTGACTGCCAGGTAGGGGGTATAGCCGCAATCGGTGCACCATTCGTAGATGGCGCGCAGCATATAGGGCTTGGTGGAGATTTCTGCCATGTTCAAACTATAAGTTGCGGCGCGCTCCATGGGCGCGCCGCAGGGGCCGCTATTAGCGGCGCATTACTTTCTCGGACGGAGTCAGCGCTTCGATGTAGGCAGGGCGCGAGAAGATACGCTCGGCGTACTTCATCAGCGGCGCTGCGGTCTTCGACAGCTCGATGCCGTAGTGATCCAAGCGCCACAGCAGCGGTGCCACGGCCACGTCCAGCATGGAGAACTCGTCGCCCAGCATGTACTTGTTCTTCAGGAACAGCGGAGCCAGGGTGGTCAGGCGGTCGCGGATTTCTGCGCGGGCCTTGTCGTGGCTCTTGTCGCTCGCCTTGTTGCGCTCGCTTTCCAGCGTGTGCACGTGCACGAACAACTCTTTCTCGAAGTTGAACAGCATCAGGCGGGCACGGGCGCGCATCAGCGGGTCGGCCGGCATCAGCTGCGGATGTGGGAAGCGCTCGTCGATGTACTCATTGATGATGTTCGATTCGTACAGGATCAGTTCGCGCTCGACCAGGATTGGTACCTGGCCATATGGGTTCATGGTCGAAATATCTTCCGGCTTGTTGAACAGGTCAACATCGCGCACTTCAAAGTCCATGCCCTTTTCGAACAGGACCAGGCGGCAGCGCTGGGAGAATGGGCAGGTAGTGCCCGAATAGAGAACCATCATTTTCCTAGTTCCTTAGAAACAAAGGGGGCGAGACCGCGAACGGTTCACCCCAGTTGGGCCGCCGGCACGAGGCAGGCGGCGCAAACACGCGCCGGAAACCCGGCGCACGCAATTATTTGACTTCTTTCCAGTACGACGCGTTGAGGCGCCATGCCAGGGTTGCGAAGATAGTCATGAAGATCAGGACCCATACGCCCAGTTGCTTGCGCTTCTGTGCGGCTGGCTCGGCCATCCACTCCATGTAGCCAACGATGTCGGCCACTGCAGTGTCGTACTCCAGCTTGGTCATGGTGCCTGGTTTTACTTGCTCGAAGCCTACAAACTTGTGCATCTTCTTGCCGTGCTCGTGTGGATCTTCCACTTCTTCGAACTTGGCGGACTGAACGCCCTGCAGCTCCCACAGCACGTGTGGCATGGCCGCATTCGGCAGCACCATGTTGTTGAAGCCGGTTGGGCGGGTGTCGTCCTTGTAGAAGGTACGCAGGTAGGTGTACAGGTAATCGCTGCCGGTGTTGGACGGCGTGGCCTTGGCGCGGGCGATCACGGACAGGTCAGGCGGCACGGTGCCGAACCAGGCCTTGGCGTCCTTGGCCGGCATCGCGGTGATCATCATTTCGCCCACTTTTTCGCCGGTGAACAGCAGGTTGTTCTTGATCTGCTCTTCGCTCAGGCCCAGGTCGCGCAGGCGGTTGTAACGCATGGACGACGCATTGTGGCAGTTCAGGCAGTAGTTCACGAACAGCTTGGCGCCGTTTTGCAGGGCAGCCATGTTGTGCGAGCGGTCCGGGGCCTTCTCCAGGGGGAAGCCGCCTTCGTTGGCGAAGGCCAGCGCTGGTACCAGGGCCAGGAGGGCCAGCAGTTTCTTCGAAAAGATCATTTATTAGTCCTTTGCTTAGCGTTCTGGTCGTCCGATTAGTGCGCGTGGAACACAACGCGGTCCGGCACCTTCTTGAACGTACCCATCGCGCTCCACCACGGCATCAGCAGGAAGAAGCTGAAGTAGTACAGGGTCGCAATCTGAGCGATGATCGTGCCGACTGGGCTTGGCGGCTGGGTGCCCAGGTAGCCCAGGGCTACGAAGGCGATCGCCAGGCCGGCGTACACATATTTATGCCAGTCAGGACGGTAGCGAATCGATTTCACCGGCGAATGGTCCAGCCATGGCAGGAAGGCCAGGATCACCACGGAACCGCCGAAGAACACCACGCCCCAGAACTTCGCATCCAGTGCGCCTGGCAGCATGCCGACGATCATCAGCAGCGCGATCACGCTGACGGCGATCTTGACCATGCCCGACAGCTTGGACTTCATCCACAGGAAGGCGGTGTAGGCAGCGATGCCCACCATCAGCACCCACAGGAAGTCCGAGGTGGTAGCGCGCAGCACCGAGTAGAAGGCGGTGAAGTACCAGGTCGGAGCAATGTGCGGCGGGGTCTTCATCGAATCGCCCGGCAGGAAGTTGTTGTACTCCAGGAAGTAGCCGCCCATCTCAGGCGCGAAGAACACCACAGCCGAGAAGATGGTCAGGAACACGGACACGCCGAACAGGTCGTGCACAGTGTAGTACGGGTGCGATGGGATCGAATCCACTGGGTGGCCGTCCGGGCCCAGGTTTTCTTTCACTTCGATGCCGTCCGGGTTGGACGAGCCGACTTCGTGCAGTGCGATCAGGTGCGCAGCCACCAGGCCCAGCAGGACCAGCGGGATGGCGATCACGTGGAAGGCGAAGAAGCGGTTCAGGGTCGCGTCGGACACCACGTAGTCGCCGCGGATCCACAGCGACAGGTCAGGGCCGATCAGCGGAATCGCGCCGAACAGGTTGACGATCACCTGGGCGCCCCAGTACGACATCTGGCCCCATGGCAGCAGGTAGCCGAAGAACGCTTCGGCCATCAGGCACAGGAAGATGGCGAAACCGAACAGCCAGATCAGTTCACGAGGCTTGCGGTAGGAACCGTACATCAGGCCGCGGGTCATGTGCAGGTACACGATGATGAAGAAGGCCGAGGCGCCGGTCGAGTGCATATAACGCACCAGCCAGCCCCATGGGACTTCGCGCATGATGTATTCGACCGATGCGAAGGCCAGGCCGGCGTCCGGCTTGTAGTGCATGGTCAGGAAGATGCCGGTGACGATCTGCAGCACCAGGACCAGCATGGCCAGGGAACCGAAGATGTACCAGAAGTTGAAGTTTTTAGGAGCGTAGTATTTGCCCCACTGGTCGTTCCACAGCTTGGTGGCAGGGAAGCGGTCGTCGACCCAGCCCATCAGCTTCTTGGCTGCAGGTGCGTCGGCAGGGAATTTGGTTTCCTTGAATGCGGCCATGGATTATGCCTCGCCTTTCTCGTCTTTACCGATGATCAGCTTGCTGTCGCCGAGGTACATATGGCGTGGCACTTGCAGGTTGTCCGGAGCAGGCTTGTTCTTGAATACACGGCCAGCCAGGTCGAAAGTCGAGCCGTGGCATGGGCACAGGAAGCCGCCCAGCCAGTTGTCTGGCAGCGAAGGCTGTGCGCCCGGGGTGAATTTCGACGATGGGGAGCAGCCCAGGTGGGAGCAGATGCCCACGGCCACCAGGATTTCGGGCTTGATCGAGCGGTGCTGATTGCGCGCGTATTCCGGCGTCAGGTCGTCAGGGGTACGCTCGGATTTTGGATCGGCCAGTTCAGCTTCGTCTTTTGCCAGCGTTGCCACCATTTCCGGGGTACGCTTCAGGATCCAGACTGGCTTGCCGCGCCATTCGACAGTTTTCATTTCGCCCGGCTGCAGCGTAGAGATATCCACTTCCACCGGTGCACCAGCTGCCTTCGCGCGCTCGGACGGCTGGAACGTGCTTACCAGGGCGCCAGTTGCACCCAAACCGACCACACCACCTGCCGCACATGTTGCGACGAGGAGACCGCGACGGCTCGAATCGACCTGCTTCTCGTTACTCATACAAACCCCAATCAGTCAAAAATCCAAAATCTTTATTGTTAACAAAGCTTCTAGCAACCTTAAATTATAAAGGAGTGAAGTTGCGATTTAAAGCAAAACCTTGCAATTAGCTAATCCATCCCAATGTTGCGCCCCTTGCGTGTTCCACGAATTTGCAGCAAAGTTGATACAAATCCATAAATTTTTGGGGAGAATGTGTTATGGGAATGATGCAAGAATTTAAAGAATTTGCAATGAAAGGCAATGTCATCGACCTGGCGGTCGGTGTCATCATCGGTGCAGCCTTCGGCAAAATCGTCGATTCCCTGGTAGCCGACGTCATCATGCCGCCAATCGGCATGCTGCTGGGCGGCCTGGATTTCGCGAGCTACTACATTCCCCTCAACGGCCAGGCGCACAACCTGCCACTGGCCGAAGCCAAGAAACTGGGCGCGGTCATCGCCTACGGCAATTTCTTCACCATCTTGCTGAATTTCATCCTCCTGGCCTTCGTGATCTTCCAGATGGTACGCCTGGTGGCCAAGCTGCGCCGCGCCGAAGCGCCGGCTGCCGCACCGGCAGAACCTGCACCACCTTCAGAAGATATCGTGCTGTTGCGCGAAATTCGCGATTCTTTGCGAAAATAGGAGTTAACTCCCATTTTGTAGCAATACCGCCATGCGAAGACTCTGGTTATTGTTTGCACAAACGGTGACCATCGCATTGGCACTGTACTTTGTATACACGGCTGTGCAGCGGCCGTCCGTGCTCCCCAAGCCCGTTCCGACCGCCGCGCATACGGCCATCCTGGCTGACGCCAGTGCCCCGCCCTCGCCGGGGTCGTACCGGGCCGCCGCCAGCCGCGCCATGCCGGCCGTGGTCAATATCCTGACCACCAAGGCGGTGCGCAAGCGCCATCCGCTGTCGCGCGATCCGTTCTTTAAGCGCTTTTTTGGGGACCGCGACGAGGATGATGACCAGAACAGCCTCGGCTCGGGCGTCATCGTCAGCCCGCAGGGCTATATCCTGACCAATTACCATGTGGTGGAAGCGGCCGACGAGATCCAGGTCGTGCTGCCGGATGGCCGCAAGGCCGCCGCCAAGATGGTCGGCACCGACCCGGAAACCGACCTGGCCGTGGTTCGTATCGAGATGGAAAAGCTGCCGGTGGTCGCCCTGGGCCAGGTGGAGCAGGCCAAGGTGGGCGACGTGGTGCTGGCCATCGGCAACCCGTTTGGGGTGGGCCAGACTGTCACCATGGGCATCATTTCCGCCCTGGGGCGCAACAACCTGCACATCAATCATTTCGAGAATTTCATCCAGACCGATGCCGCCATTAACTTCGGCAACTCAGGTGGCGCCCTGATTGATACCCAGGGCAACCTGCTGGGGATTAATTCGGCCATTTACTCCCAGACCGGCGGTTCGGTCGGCATCGGCTTCGCCATCCCCGTGAGCACGGCACGCTCGGTGCTGGACGCCATCATCAAGGATGGCCATGTGGTGCGCGGCTGGATCGGCGTCGAATCGCAGGAAATCACGCCGGAACTGGCGCACAGCTTCGGCCTGGACCGCGATTCGGGCGCCATCATTGCCGGCGTGGTGCGCAACGGACCGGCCGACAAGGCCGGCATGAAGCCGGGCGACATCCTGCTGTCGGTGGACGGTAAGCCGGTCAAGGACACCAATGAAATGCTGAACCTGATCGCCCAGCTCTCGCCGGGCGGCCAGTCGACCATGCGCATCCTGCGCAAGAGCCGCGAAAGCGATCTCCAACTCACCGTGGGCAAACGCCCTCCAGCCAAAAAATAACCATGCACCTGCGCGACCTGACCCGCTACCTGACGGAACTGTCCGACAATAACAACCGCCCGTGGTTCGTCATGAACAAGCCGCGCTACGACATCCTGCGCGAGGAATTCCTGGAGCTGGTGACCCAGGTGATCGCGGAGCTGGGCAAATTCGACGCCCAGGTCAAGTTCTGCAATCCGAAGAAAGCCATGTTCCGCATCAACCGCGACGTGCGCTTCGCCCACGACAAGAGCCCGTACAAGACCCACTTCTCGGCCGCGATTGCGCCGAACGATATGCGCCGCCCCAGCATGGCGGGCGGCCCGACCTGGTACTTCCAGATCAGCCCCGACGGCGTGCTGGGCATCGGCGCCGGCGAGTACATTCCGCCGCCGCACCGCCTCAAGGCGCTGCGCAACCACATGGTCAACGACGCCAAGGGCTTCAAGAAGGCGCTGGCGAACAAGGCGCTGAAGGCGCGCTACGGCTCGATCACGGAAGAACACAAGCTGCAACGGCCGCCTAAAGGCTTCGATCCGGAGCACGAGCACATCGAGTTCATCAAGCTGAAAAGCTTCTTCGTCTACCAGGAAGTGAAGCTGCCGCTGAACAAGCCGGACGAACTGCTGGGCATGATCGCGGGCGCCTTCAAGGATGCCTGGCCGCTGGTGCAGTGGATGCGCTCCGCTCCGGTTGAAGAGGAGGCCGACGCAGCATGAGCACCCATCGCATTGCAGTCATCGCCGGCGACGGCATCGGCAAGGAAGTGATGCCCGAAGGCTTGCGCACTTTGCAGGCCGCAGCAGCGCGCTTCGGCCTGCCGCTGGAATTCACCACTTTCGAATGGGCCAACTGCGACTACTACGTGCAGCACGGCCAGATGATGCCGGCCGACTGGTTCGACCAGCTCAAGGGCTTCGATGCGATTTACTTCGGTGCGGTCGGCTGGCCCGATGCGGTGCCCGACCATATCTCCCTGTGGGGCTCACTGATCAAGTTCCGCCGCGAGTTCGATCAGTACGTGAACCTGCGCCCGGTGCGCCTGATGCCTGGCGTGCCCTGCCCGCTGGCCGGGAAGAAGCCGGGAGATATCGATTTCTATGTGGTGCGCGAGAACACGGAGGGTGAGTATTCCGCCGTCGGCGGCCGCCTGTTTGAGAATACCGAGCGCGAAGTCGTGCTGCAGGAAGCCGTGTTCACGCGCAAGGGCGTCGACCGCATCCTGCAGTTTGCTTTCGACCTGGCGCAGTCTCGCCCGAAAAAACACCTGACTTCCGCCACCAAGTCGAACGGCATCGCGATCAGCATGCCGTATTGGGACGAGCGCGTGAAAGCCATGTCGGCCAACTACCCGGACGTGCGCTGGGACCAGTACCACGTCGACATCCTCGCCGCGAGATTTGTGCTGAGCCCCGAACGTTTCGACGTGGTGGTGGCATCCAACCTGTTCGGCGACATCCTGAGCGACCTTGGCCCGGCCTGTGCCGGCACCATCGGCATCGCACCGTCGGCCAACCTGAACCCGGAACGCACCCTGCCTTCCCTGTTCGAGCCGGTGCACGGCTCGGCACCGGATATCTACGGCAAGAACATCGCCAACCCGGTCGCCATGATCTGGTCCGGCGCCATGATGCTCGATTTCCTCGGCAACGGCGACGCCCGCTATGCGCAGGCGCACGACGCCATCATGCGTGCGATTGAAACGGTGCTGGTGCAAGGGCCGCGCACGCCGGACATGGGCGGCAGCTCCTCCACCACCGAGATGGGCTCAGCTATCGCCGCCCTCGTTTAAGCGCCCAGCAAGGCTTTTACAGCCGGCAGGTGGCGCTCGCTGACCGGAACCCGGTCGCCGCAGCGCAGGACCAACTGGCTGCCCCCCTCGGCGTCGCGCTCCAGCGACGCCACCTCGCCCACCCGCACCAGCGCGCGCCGGTGCACGCGCAAGAAGGTTGCCGGGTCCAGGTGCTGCTCCAGACGCGCCAGCGGCACCCGGTGCAGCACGCGCCGCTGCGGCAATCGCAGCTCTACATAATTGCCCGCCGCCTCGATCCACAGCACTTCGGAAACCTGCACGCACTCGATGCGCCCGACCGAGCGCACATTCAATTGCTGCAGGTATGACTGCCCCGCCGGCTCGGCGAAGGCACGCAAGGCACGCGCGTAGGCGGCACGCTGGCGTTGCTCCAGCATGGCGGCAGCACGCTCCAAGGCCTGCGCCAGGCGCTGGTCGTCGAACGGCTTGAGAAGGTAATCCAGCGCGTGCACTTCAAAGGCTTCGATGGCGTGCTCGTTATAAGCCGTGGCAAAAATGACCAGCGGCGGTTCTTCGCGCTGGGCCAGTTCGCGCGCCAGCGCCAGGCCGGTTTCCTGCGGCATCTGGATATCGAGGAAAATCACGTCAACGTCCTGCCCGGCCAGGGCTGTGCGCGCGGCTGCGGCGCTGGAGCACTCGCCGACCAGTTGCCAGCCTGCATGCGGTGCGAGGCCGTAGCGCAGGTTGATGCGGCCAGGTTCTTCGTCGTCAACGATCAGGGCGCGGATCTTCATGAAGCGAAATACATGGGCATATTGATCTCGGCGACAAAGCGCCCGTCGGCACGCGCGGTGCGCAAGCCGGCGCCGCTGCCGCAGGCAATGCGCAAGCGCGCTTCGATATTGCGCAGCCCCATTCCCATGCCCGGGTTGCACGGCACATCACGCACCGAATTGCTGATATGGATATGCAGCATGCCGCCCTGCTCCGAGAACCGCAGTGTGATGTCGCTGTCGCCGTCGTGGCAGTCAAGGTCATGGCGCAGCGCATTTTCCACCAAGGGCTGCAGCAGCAAGGGCGGGCAATCGGCGGCCAGCACCGCACCGCTGTCGCCTTCGATGGACACGCGCAGCCGGTCGCCGTAGCGCATCGATTGCAGCGACAGGTAGTCGCGCACGAACTGCAGTTCTTCCGCCAGCGTGACCCAGTCGCGCGAGCTGGCTGCCTGGGCGTAGCGCAACAGCCCGCTCAGGCGGCTGATCGCGCTCAGGGTGGCTCCCCTGTCGTCCATGCGCACCAGGGCGCTGACGGCGTTCAGGGCGTTGAACAGGAAGTGCGGCTCCAGTTGCCCGCGCAGGGCGGCAAGACGCTGCTGCTCGAGCTCCAGGCGCAGGGTCAGGTTGTCAGTCTCGCGCGCGCGCTGGATCTGCCAGATGCGGATTCCCGCCACGGTAACGAAGGTGAAGGTGGTCCAGGTCAGCTCGAGGAAGATGGCGAACCAGCTCCGGTCCTGCTGCAGGGAGACGAACAGGCATTCCAACGGCAGGAACAGCACCAGTACCGCCAAGTATGTGCGCACGATGCCGCGCGGACTGGCCAGCGACTGCGGCCAGCGCTCCAGGATGATATACAGCACGGCGCTGAACAACACCATCAGGGCGTGCGCACTGCCCCAGTCGCCAAGCAGCTCCAGATAGGAAGGATTGGCGCCCCGCTGCAGCAGCGATCCATAGGAGGAGGCGGCGCCGGTCAGGCAGACGACGCTCCATGCCAGCACGCAGATGCCGAGGATACGTAGGAAATGCAAGGTTCTCATGGCTGGACAGTATACCGGCCCTTTTCATAGTGGCCGACAGCCCCCGTCACACGGGCATCCGCCTTCGTCACACCGGCTTTCCTGCATTTCAGGTCGCCATTTCTGCATTTCGTCGCACACCGGTAGTGCTGGACACCGCACATATCTATAGTTCAATCAACGAAACGCGAAATGAACTTAACCCAACCGAATGGAGAGCAAAATGAACATCGCCAAAAACATGGAATACATCTTCCTCGCAGCAGTTGCCGTCATCAGCGCAACCGGCTTCGCCACCGCCGCCACTCCGCTGAAACACAGCGCACCGGCAGCCGTTGTCGCCAAGGCGGAAGCCAAGGCCATGCCAGTGGTGACCGTCACCGCCAAGCGCCTGACTGCAGCTGAAAAAGCCGCACTGTAATTCGAACGAATCGAAACCTTCACGGAGCCTCGACATGAAAAAGTTCTTCACCGCCACGATGATGACCGCTGTGATGTTCGCTGCAGGCGGCGCCGCCCGCGCGGACGAGATCATCACCGAAGCGCGCACTGTTGACGGCCGCCCTGTGAAAGTAGTGCTGGATGGCGTGGTAGACCTGAAGCTGAAGCAAGGCGCACCGGCACTGGTGCTCTCCGGCGACAAGCGCTACCTGCAAAAGATTACGGTGACGCAGAACGGCGACACCATCCGCATCGGTACCGAAAATATGCGCGGCATCCACGTTGGCCCGCGCAACCTGAAGGCGGAACTGACATTGCCGCAGCTGCGCGAACTGGTTTCCGCCGGCGTGGGCTCGGCCGAAGTGAAGGGATTTGACGGCGATGAAGTTCGCCTCTCCCTGGAAGGCGCCGGCGCCGTGAACATGGCCTCGCGCTTCAAGAAAGTCGATGCACGCCTGACTGGCGTGGGCAGCATGACCGTCAGCGATACCAAGGCTGACGTGGTGGACCTCAATTTGAAAGGCGCCGGCCAGATTGCGATCTCCGGCCAGAGCAAGCAGCTGTACGCCAAGCTGGGCGGCATCGGCAGCCTCGATGCGAAACAGCTGCAAAGCGAAAGCGTGGACGCCGACATGACCGGCCTTGGCAGCGCCACCTTCAACGCAAAGACTTCCGCCAACCTGCGCCTGAGCGGCATGGGTTCGGCAACGGTATATGGCAAGCCTGTCAATCGTCAGTCCACCGCACGCGGCCTGGGCAGTGTGTCCTGGAACTGACGCCAACGTTTCCCTACCAACTCGTGAGTAGTTTCACGGTGCTTGCCGCCCGCTAACCCCGGGCGGCTTTTTTATTCCCGCGTCTTTGCCGAGCACGATGCGCAGTTGCGGTTCGCCGTTGCCGCGCACTTCAACCCGCGTCTCTTCGACATTGAAGGGAATGGTGTTCGTCAGGCGCACTACCTGCATCCCTTCCACCCGCAAGCGCTGTGCCACTGCAGCGGCCATGCCGCGGATGCCGTTGCCGTTGCTGACTTCCAGCCGGGTTGGCGCGCTTGCTGCGGCTGGCGCGCCTGGCCCGGCCGCCTTCTGCGCCTTGTCCTCCACCCGCGCGACTTCGACCAGCCCGGCGCTGACCTGCCGTACCTCCACGCGCGCCATTCCGGCCGGCCAAAGCTCGGTGCCAGGCGCGCCGCCGGGCTTGGCCGCTGCCTCGGACCTGCGCTCCAGCGAAGCTTCGCGCAGCATACGCGCTTGGCGCATGGCATCCAGCGCGCGGCCGCTTTCGCCAGCCGTTTCCAGCAACGCCGCCAGGCGCTCCCAGGCAACTGGACTGGACGGCGCCATCAGGCAGGCGCGCTCCAGTGCGGCCCGCGCTTGCTCCAGGTGTCCGCCAAGGTAATAGGCGTAGCCCAGATCGCCGAGCAAGACCGCATCGGGTGTAGCCCGCACGCGCTCTTCCAGCAGCGCAATGGCCTCTTCGTAACGGCCCTCCCCGGCCAGCACGGAAGGGGTCGTGGCGGCGCTGGCGCCAGGCAGCGCCGTTAGCGGAGCGGGCGGCAGCACTGGCATGCTGCACGCCGCCACCAAGCCCGCACAGGCAGCAATCATCGTCTTACGCATGAAAACCTCCTAACGCGCACTTTGCGCCACAGGATGCAACACAGCTTTCATCTGGATTGATGCAGGACCCAGCAACACAATCATCAGCGCCGGGAAGATGCAGAAGATCAGCGGGAACAGCAGCTTGAGCGCCACCTTGGCCGCGGCCTCCTGAGCCACCACGGCCCGCTTGCGGCGCAGGTTATCCGCGTGCACCCGCAAGGAGTCGCCCATGCTGGTGCCGAAGCGCTCCGCCTGCACCAGCATCGCCACCAGCGCGTCCACGTCTTCCACGCCGCTGCGCAGGGCCAGGTTGCGCAGCGCACGCTCCTTGGAAAATCCGGAACGCATCTCCATCAGCACCAGCTGCAGTTCCTGCGCCAGCGCCAGGCTCTTGATATGGATTTCCCCGGCGACCTTGACCAGCGCGCGCTCCATGCTGAGCCCTGCCTCCACGCAGATGGTCAGCAAGTCCAGCGCATCGGGCAGGCTTTCGAATATATCGCGCTGGCGCATTTCAGCACGGCGCGCCAGAACGCCGTTCGGCAAGTAGTAACCGATGGCCGCACTGGCAAACAAGACCGGCAGCAGGTGTCCGTTGCGCGCCGCCAGCGTGGTCACCAGCGCAGGTGCGGCCAGGGCCAGCAAGGTCTTGGCTGCAAAGTACAGCCTGGGGGCAGCGGGATGGCGCCAGCCGGCGTTCATGAAGCGCGTGCGCAAGGCAGACTGCTCCCAGCCATCTTCCGGCAGCGAAAGGCGGCTGAACGGCCCGGCTACCCGCGCCACCTTTTCGATCCACTCGCCCTGGCCAGGCGCAGGCGCTGCTTCCGTGACGCCGGTGAAAGACTTCAGGCGCTCGCGCAGCGGCACGCTGGACAGGGCCAGCATCGCCCACAGCGCCAGGCCGGCGACGACCACAAAGACGAGCAGCAAAAGCAAGATGCTGCGGAGTTCGATGCCGTTCATACGCGCACCCTGACAACCTGGCGCATCCACAGCATGCCGACCACAATGGCACTGGCGCCGTACCACAGCATGCGCTGCCCGCTCGGATCGTGCCACAAGACAGCGCTGTATTTCGGATTGGAAAACTGCATCGCCGCCATCAGGCCGAGCGGCATCAAGGTCAGGATCCAGGCCGACATGCGCCCTTCCGCCGACATCACCCGCACCTGCGCCAGAAGTTGCAGGCGCGCGCGCGTCATGCGCGAAACATTGTCCAGCAGTTCGGCCAGGTTGCCGCCCGATTCGCGCTGGATCAGCACTGCAATCACCAGGTAGCGCAAGTCCGTCAGCGGCACCCGCGCCGCCAGGTTGTGCAGCGCGTCCTGCATGGTGACGCCGAAATTCACCTCTTCATAGGTGGCGCGGAATTCGCCCCCCAGCGGATCGGCCACTTCGTCGCCGGCCATCTGCATTACGTTGGCAAAAGAATGGCCGGCACGCAGCCCGCGCGCAAGGAAGTCCGCCATCTCCGGCAACTGTGCTTCGATGCGGCGCACGCGGGCGGCGCGGGCCCGCAACAGCATCAATGCCGGCACCGCGGCAGACAGCCCGCCAAGCAGGACCGACGGCAACGACGGCAGGTGCAGGGCGACCGGAGCCAGCACGCCTGCCAGCACGGCGCAGCCCTGGACCTGCAGGAAGCGCGCCACTTGCCAGCGCAGGCCCGATTGCAGCAGCAGCCGGTCCAATGCGCCTAGCTGCGGAATGCGCCGCAGCAGTGCATCGAGCGCCGCCGACTTTGTGTAGCGGCGCTCCTTCAAAATGCTGATGCCGCCGCCCGTGCTGTCGGTGCGGCCCGACATCAGGCGCAGGCGGCGCGCGATGCGCTGCGCGCTGTTGCCGTGGGTGCTGCTCCACCACAGCCACACAGCCTCGCACAGGCAGATCACGGCAGCGAACAGCAGCACGGAAAATCCGGTCCAGGCGAAATCCATGGCGCCCTCCTTATTCGTACACCTTGCCGGGATCGAAGACGCTGTCCGGCACCGGCACGCCAAACATGCGCAGGCGCTCGGCAAAGCGCGGCCGCACGCCGGTAGCGTAGTAGTGCCCCTGGACCTTGCCCTGGGCGTCCACGCCGGTCTGTTCGAAGTGGAAGATCTCGTGCATGGCCACGGTATCGCCTTCCATGCCGGTGACTTCCTGCAGGCTGACCAGCTTGCGGGTGCCGTCGGTCAGCCGCGACAGCTGCATCACCACCGTGATGGCCGAACAGATCTGCTGGCGCGCGGTGCGCGCCGTCAGGTTGGCGCCTGCCATGCCGACCATGCTTTCAAGCCGCGACAGCGCGTCGCGCGGCGAGTTGGCGTGGATGGTGGCAAACGATCCTTCGTGGCCGGTGTTCATGGCCTGCAGCATGTCGATCGCCTCGGCGCCGCGCACTTCGCCCAGGATGATGCGGTCGGGCCGCATGCGCAGCGCATTGCGCACCGGGGCGCGCTGCGTCACTTCGCCCTTGCCTTCCACGTTCGGCAAGCGTGTTTCCAGGCGCACGATGTGCGGCTGTCGCAGCTGCAGCTCCGCCGCATCCTCGATGGTGACGATGCGTTCGCTGGCCGGGATGTAGCCGGACAGCACGTTGAGCAGGGTGGTCTTGCCGCTGCCGGTGCCGCCGGAGATCAGCACGTTCAGCCGCGCCTGGCCGAGCGCCTTCAGCACTTCCGCCATGGGCGGCGTCAGGCTCTTGAACTCCAGCAGTTTCTCCATCGACAGCGGCTGCGCCGAAAAACGGCGGATCGACAGGATCGGGCCATCCACCGCCAGCGGCGGGATGATGGCGTTGACGCGCGAACCATCCGGCAACCGCGCATCGACCATCGGGCTCGATTCGTCGACGCGCCGGCCCACGCGCGAGACGATCTTTTCAATGATCTTCATCAGATGCGTGTTGTCGTGGAAGCTGATGCCGGTCAGTTCCAGCCGCCCGGTGCGCTCGACGTAGACCTGGGCATGGGTGTTGACCAGGATATCGGACACGCCGGGATCAGCCAGCAGCGGCTCCAGCGGGCCGAAGCCCAGCATCTCGTTCTGGATGTCCAGCACCAGCTTGTGGCGTTCGCCCTGGTTCAGCACGATGCGCTCGTCGTCGACGATGCGCGCCACCAGCAGCGCCAGTTCATGCTTGAACTGTTCCGGCGTCAGGCGCTTCAGGCGCTCCAGGTCGATGCGCTCCAGGATCATCTGGTGCATGGACTTTTTCAGCTCCAGGTAGGCGCCATCGGCCATCGCCGGTGCGCTGGGCGCCGGCTGTCCGGTGTCGCCCAGTGCCAGGCGTTCTCGCAAGCTCATGATAGGCTCCTTTGTCAGTGCTCGGTTTCGGCGCGCCCAAACAGGCGGTCGAACAGGCCTTTGCTCTCCGGCAGGCGGCGCTCGGTCACCGCCTCCACTAGTTCCGCCAGGCTGCGCGCGACCGGGCTGCTGCGCGCCAGCTGCAAGAGCGGAATGCCCTGGTTGACCGAATCGGTGGCCGACAGGTAATCGTTCGGCACCGTGTGCAGCACGTCCGCGCCCAGCGCCTGTTCCAGGTCGGCCAGGCGCAGCTTGCCGCCTTTTTCATAACGGTTGACGATCAGGCGCGTGCGCTCCTGCGGATAGCCCAACGAGCGGAAAATATCGAGCAGGCGGCGTCCGTCGCGGATGTCGGGCAGCGCCAGTTGCAGCACCGGGTAGATGGCGTCGGCCTGGTCCAGCGCGCGCAGCGACAGGGCATCGATCTGGCGCCCCACGTCCAGCAGCACGTAGTCGTAGTGCTGGCGCGCGATGCGCAGGATGGCATCGATGTGCTCCGGCTTCATCTGGGTGGCCAGCGCCGGATCGTCGGCTGCCGCCAGCACGCCGTAGCCCGGCGCCACATGCACCAGGCAGGACTCCAGGAAAGCCGCGTCGAGGCGGCCGATCTGGCTGCAGATATCGGACAGGGTCATGGCCGGCTTCTGGTCCGACACGTACAGCGTGGCATCGCCGAACTGGCCGTGCAGGTCGAGCAGCAGCACCTTGCGCCCAGCCAGCGCCGCCAGCGCATAGCCGAAATTGGTGGCGAGGAAGGTGGCGCCGCTGCCGCCCTTGCAGGAGATGAAGGCCAGCGCCTTGCCTTCGCGCACCGCCGTCACGCCGCGTTCGATCTCGATGCGGTCCAGCGACTCGTGCAGGGCGCGGTGCACCAGCGGCAGGTGCAGCACTTCGCGCATGCCGACGCGCATGGCGCGAATCAGCAGCTCGTGCTGCGGGGCGCGCGTCAGCAGGATGAAGGAAGCGTCGGGGTAATGCCGCGCCAGCGGCTCCAGCAGCTCGGCCTGCGCCGGCTCCACCTCGCTGGCATCGAACAGCACCAGTTCCGGCGGTTGCGGCAGCAGGCGTTCCACCGCATCGCGCAGGTCGCGCCGGGTGGCCGCCAGCAGCAGCGCCGGCAGGCGCGCCGACCCCTGGGCCGCCAGTTCCGTCTGCAACCGTTCGTCATTGCTGATCAACAGCGCTTTCATGGGACCTCCTTTGCGTGCAGGGTTCAGGGGCAAGGCGCCTGCCCCGGCGCATAGCCAAGCGATTCGGCGGACACCAGCGTGCTGGAAGGCGGCATCAGCGCCGGCACCGGCACCATCGGCAGCAGCGCCTCATAAGCCAGCGCCGGGCAGCCGGCGCCGTCGCCGCACAGGCGCACCCGCACGAAGCTGATGCAGCCCGGGCCATGCGAGTCGCGCGCGCAGTTGATGCGGTTGGCCAGCGGGCATGCCGGCAGCAGGGGCAGCGGCGCCAGGCTGCCGGCGGCGTTCTGCCACAGGTATTCAATGCGGATATTGGCGCTGCCGACGTTCGGCGCCAGCAGCAGCGGGCTGTCGTCGTCGCGGAACAGCGCGGCCCGGCGCAGCGCCTGCATGGCCGCAGGGTCGCTGAAATCGGTGATGGCGGCAGCACGCGCCGCGCGCTGGGTCACTTCCGGCAGCGTGTTCCATAGGAATAGCAGGCGCCCATACTCGAACATGGCAAACAGCAAGGGCATGAACACCAGGCACACCATGCCGAATTCGATGAGCGTACTGCCGCGCTGGAAAGGCGTCTTAATCGTCACGGCCGGCCTCCGCTTGCACCGTCAACGCCACGGGAAGATCGCCGACATCCAGGATGGGCTGGCTGTCGACGGTCAGCAGTACAGCCACTTTGCTCGGGATATTGGACGGCAGCAGCTCGTCGCAATGACCGATATCGCACATGAACTCGACGTGCCATGCCTGGCCATCGATGTTGGCCGCCGCCAGCGTTTCATCAATCAGCGTGCGCGCGCTTTCCAGTACGGTGGCGCGCCGGCTGCTGTCGTGCAGGCTCTCCAGCGGCACCGTGGACAGGTAGCGCGCCGCATTGCTGGCGGCCCGGTCCGCCGCCGCGCCGTTCATGGCCAGCCGCCCCATGTTCAGGGCGAGCACCAGCAACGGCGCCAGGCCCGCCATCACCAGGGCCGCTTCGATGGCGGCCACGCCGCGGCAGCGCTGGCGCCTCATCGCAGCAGCTCCACGTCGGTGGCCAGCGCCGCCAGCTCCTTCGCGCTGAGGATGCCGGCGAATTCGCCCGGCAATTCCGTGGCCGAGGCCTGTGCCGTCAGGAGGAAGCGCGCGACAGCCAGCACCGTGCCATCCACGTTGGCGCCGGCCGGCACCGGGCACGCCAGCAGGGGCACGTAGAGCAGGCGCCGGTCCTTGCGGCCCGGGTAGCCGGCAGGCGCCGACCTGAATGCCGTGTTGTTGTAGGGCCCTGCGGACGGCCAGCTGGTGCCGGTGCCGGTAAAGGCCGGGGAGGCCGGATACAGGCTGTTCCAATGGCTGAACAGGAAAGCGCTGCCGTTGCTGCGCCTGGCGGGCCCGTAAGCCCATAGCGTGCCGTACTGCGCCGGCGCCACGGCGGGCATGGGATAAGCGCCATCGGCAACCGTCATCAATGGCTTGCCGGCGGCCGGGGTGCTGGTGGCGGCGGAGGCTTGCGGCGGGTAGCTGCTGATCCAGTTCGCCGTTGCGGCGCGGTATTCACGCACATTGCTGTCGGGCGGCGCCGTGTACGGGTCGCATGCATCGCTGCCGCCGTAGATGCCGAAGCGCGAATTGAGCTGTTGCCACAGCCCGAAGCTGCCGTTGCGGCGCAAATGCAGTGCGCCCGCCAGCGAAGGATAGGCCAGTTTGCCGACGCACATGAAGGGCGCCACCTGGCCGTTGTCGGTGCTGGCCGCCACCGCGGCGCTGCCGGGCGGGCTGGCCGGATCGACCAGGAAGTACTCGCCGCTGCTGGCGCCGGCCGCCGGGTTCAGCGCCAGCAAGTTGTAGGCAACGCCGAAGCGGAAGCCGTAATCGATGCGTTCATCCATGCCGGGGCCGTTAAAGCGCGTCGCGACCGGGATGCTGCTCGGGGCGCAGATCGCCAGCGGCAGCACGCGCAAGCCATTCGGCCCAGCCACGGCGCGCGCTCCCACCGTCGTGGCGTCGCTGCCGCCCAGGAAGCGGCCGAACGCCACCGGCAGTACGGTAAACGCTTCGCCCTGCCCGGCCATGTCGGCGCGCGCATAGCGCAGCCCGGCGGGCGCGCCCTGCGCCGCACTGAAGTCCAGCCATGGGCCTGCCGCGCTGGCCGCAAACGACAGCACGGCGGTGTTGAGCACGACGCGCCCGACGCCGCGCACGCGGCGCTCAAACGTCACGCCGGCGGCCGCAATGGCGGCATTGCTAATGCCGGCTGCCGTGCCGTCGAGCTGTTGGGCGGCGCTCAGCGCCACCGAGTCGGCTACCTGCTGCAACTGGCTTTGGCGCTGGAAGGCCATCGACAGTTCCAGCGCCAGCCCGCAGGCGCCGATCGCCAGCGGCAGCACGAAGGCCGTCAGCATCAGGATCGCGCCGCGCTCGCGCTGCCGCTTCATTTGCGCTCTCCCGTGTCGGGCGCCGGCTCGCTGAAGCTTTTGCGGTAGCGCGCCTGGGCCGCGGCCGCCGCCGCGCCATCGAGCCCGGCGCTCTCGCCTTCCGGCTTGACCAGGTGGGCCGTGATCACGAACAGCAGTTCGCTGCGGTCGTTCTGGAAATCGGTGCTGCGGAACAGCGCCCCCAGCACCGGTATCTCGCTGAGCAGGGGCACGCCTTTGATGTTGTTGACCTGCGTGTGCCGGATCAGGCCACCGATGGCAAAGCTCTGGCCATCCTGCAGCTGCACCGTGGTGCTGGCGCGGCGCGTGGTAATCAAGGGGAAGATGGCGCGGCCGCTGATGCTGCCGTTGCTGACCCCGATGCCGTCGCGCGACAGCTCCGATACTTCCGGCGCCACCTTGAGGTTGATGCGGCCGCCCGCCAGCACGGTCGGCGTGAATTTCAGGCCGACGCCAAATTCCTTTTCCTCCAGCGTGATGCGGTTGTTTTCCTGCGCCACCGGCACCATCACTTTGCCGCCGGCCAGGAAATTGCCTTCCTGCCCGCTCATGGCCATGACGGTCGGCTCGGCCAGGATGCGCACCTGGCCATCCTGGCGTTCTGCGTCCAGGCGCACCCTGCTGCCATTGGATTTGCTGAGCGACAGGCCGCCGCCCAGGGTGCCGCTCAGGAAATCGGCCAGCACCATGGCGGTCCAGCTGCCGCTGGCGTGGCGCAGCGACAGCCCCGCTTCCAGCTTGTCGAGCAGGGTCTTGGATACTTCCGCCACTTTCACTTCCAGCTTGACCTGCTGCGGCGCGCTGACGGCCAGCAAGTTCACCAGCCGGGGCCCGGCTGCCGCGGCTTGCACTGGCGCGCCATCCTTGCGCGCCAGCGGCTGCGGCGCCTGGCGCACAAAGGCTTGCGCCAGGTCCAGCACCTGGGCCAGCGTGGCGCCATCGCTGACGCTGCCGCTCAGGGCGATGGCATCGGCAGCGGCGCTGACCCGGATGGCGCGCTCCTGCGGCAGCAGTTCGGCCAGGCTGGCGCGCAGCGGCGACACATCGAGTCCCACCGCCACTTCCACCACGCTGCAGGCCCCGGATTTGCCTTGCACGATCAGGTTGGTGCTGCCGATTTCCGCGCCGACCAGGTACAGCGTATCGGGCGCCACCAGCGTGGCCTGCAGCACGTGCGGGTTGCCGATGCTGCGCCCGCTCACCGGATCGGGCAAGCGCATCAGGGTGGACTTGCCGAGTTCCAGCGCCAGCTTGCCCGGAACGGCGGGGGAACCGGCGCAACGCAAGCTATCGCCAAGCGCCGGGGCTGCGGGGAGGAGCGACAGGGCCAGCGCGGCTGGCAGGCAGGAAAATGCGGATCGCATGGCGCCTCCTCACAGGCATTCCTTGCTGCTGCGGTTGCCGTCGATGGTGCCGATGCAGTAGCGCGCCGGCTCGGCGGAAGCAGGCAGCGCGGCGCGCGCCAAACGCGGCGCGGCAGCCGGCGCAGTGATGGCCACCGCCGCTGCCGGTGGCGCCGCCGCGCCCAGCACGCTGTGGCGCGTCGCGCCCGCCGTGGCGCCCGGCTGCGGGTCGACCTGGTTGCGCAGCACCAGCGACAGCGTGCCGACGCTGCGCGCCAGGTCGAGCTGCTCGGCCTGGCCCGGCGTGACTTCAAGCGTGACGGCATTGACCACGCGCGGCTTGGTATCGTCGCGCGCCACCTCCTGCGCCACGGCCAGCACCAGGATCCGTTCCAGCACGATTTTCGACAGCGCAGTTTCGGCGCCGCTGCCGCCGCTGTTCTGGGCCGGCGCATACACCAGGATGTCGACGAAATTGCCCGGCAAGGCAAAGCCGGCCACGCCCACCACGTCATTGACGCGCACCGTGATGGCACGCTTGCCCTCGGCGATCAGGGCCGACAGGCCGCCCAGCGTGCCGGCCGGCGCCAGCCTGGCTTCCGTCACCGGTTCGCCGCGCTGTACGGCGGCTTTCAGCACGCGCCCGGCCAGCGCTGCCAGGTCGCGCTGCGCCCCGGCCGGGACGCTGGCGGCCGGCCATTCGGCCAGCGCCAGCATATCCGGCGCCAGGCGCTGCCCCAGGCCGACGTCGCTGGCCGCCACCGCAATACGCACGGTGGATGCCGCCGGCTGGCGCAGCCAGCGCGCGGCCAGCAGCACGGCGGCCAGGCCCAGCGCCATTGCCAGGCCAAGCATCATTAGGGCGCGCCGGCTCTTCATACGGCACCGTCGGCAAACATGCTGGACCAGGCCTGGTCCAGGGTCGCGGGGTTCAGGTTCGGCACCGTGCCTGCATAGCCTGCGAATTCGGCCACCCGGGCCACGATTTCGCGCGGCAGGCTGGCCAGCAACGGCTGGCCGCTGCCCTGGTGCAGTTCACCGACCAGGTAGGCCAGCGCCGCTTCATCGGCATCAATGCCGCGCGCCCGGCATTGCTGGCGCAGCAGGCTGCGGTAGCTGGCTTCCGGCAGCGGCCCCAATGCCACCTTGTAGCCGATGCGGCGTAGCGCGGCGCCGTCCAGCAACGTTTGCGGCGCCAGGTTGGTGGCAAAGGCCAGCGTGGCCTGGCACGGCACGCTGAAGGCATGGCCGCCGGGCAGCGCGAGCCGGTCGGTGCCGCTGTCCAGCAATTGCGCCAGGCGGTTCAGCAAGGTGGTGGCAGGCAGGCGCTGGCGGCCCAGGTCATCGATGATCAGCAAGCCGTGGCAAGCCTTGAGCTGCGGCGGCGCCAGGAAGCAGCCGCCGGCGGCGTCATGGCGCAGGTCCAGCATGGCGCCTTCCAGCTCCGCGCCCAGTTGCACCACCGGGCGCTGGCACAGCAGCCAGCGCATGTCGCCGTTGCGGGCACTGGCAGGCCGCCCCGGCAAAGGCGGCGGCGCCAGGTGCACCGCCGGGTCGTAGAGCTGGATGATGGCGCTGCCCACCGCCACCGCATGCGGCACCGCCACCGCGCCCTGCAACAAGCGGCCCAGCTTGCGCGCCAGCGTGGTCTTGCCGCTGCCGGACGGCCCGTACAGGCAGACCGCGCGCCCGGCATGCATGGCAGCGCCGACCAGTTCGTGAATGCGCGGCGGCAGGCAATCGTCGGCAAACACGCTGGCCACGTCGGACGCCAGGACCGGCGGCAACTGCAGGGCCTGGCGTTGCAGCTGGGCGCGCCAGGCATCGAGCGGCACCGGCGCCGCGCCCACATACGGGGCGCGGTCCAGCCATTCGGCCGCGCGCTGGCGGCCAATGCCGGTGAGCTGGTACTGCACGTCGATATCGGAATCGCCGCGCCAGGCCACTTCCACCAGTTGTTCGCCCTGCAGTCCGTCCAGCACTTCGCGCAGCACATTGATCGACAAGCGCAGGCGGCTGGTCAGCACCGACAAATGGCACTTTCCCGCGCCCAGCAAGGCCTTGCCTGCCAGCTCAGCCAGCATGGCCGGCTCGAGGCCGGTATCGCGCACCGTGCGCGGCGGGGCCGGCAACAGCGGCTGCTCATCGTCTGCAAAATCGATCATGGTGACCTCCTGTTGGAACCGATGATAGCCATGGGTTTCCGGGTGGATATTGAGGCGGAGCAAAGGTTTAGCGATGCGCCAGCACCACGGTGGCCAGCGTGCCGGCCGCGATCGCCACGGCATAGGGCATGCCTTCCACCCTGCTGCCGCGCCAGCGCGCCAGTTGCAGGTAGCACAGGGCGAGCACCCCGCCCGCCAGCGCGCTCAGCAGGCAAAGCTGCAGCGCTTGCCAGGGTCCGACAAAGCTGCCGGCCATGGCCGCCAGCTTGACGTCGCCGGCCGCCATGCCGCCCAGTGCATACATGGGCAGGAACAGCAGCAAGCCCACCGCCGCGCCGGCCAGCCCCTGCGCCAGCAAGGCGCTGCCGCCCAGGCGCCACTGGATTGCCAGCGCCAGCAGCAAGCCGGCTGCCACCAGCACGTTCGGAATCCGGCGCCAGGCCAGGTCCGATACCGCGGCCTGGAGCACCAGGCACAGCAGGATGATTTCGAGTCCGCTCATCTGGAAAAGGCTGGCAACCCGGCCGCCGCCGGGCGCCAGCCACCCCATCAAGGCGTCAGTGCATCGACGACGCGGCCGAACACAGCTTCCAGCTCGGTCGAAACGTTGCTCATTGCGGTGCCAACCGCCAATGCAATCAGCGATGCGATCAGGCCATACTCGATTGCCGTCACGCCCCGCTCATCCCTGATGAAACGCCTCACTGCAGAAAGTGCTTTCATGGTGAACTCCTTCGCTAGGAAAACTCTGACGCCTGGGCTGCGCATCATTGGCTTTACTATAGGAGCCATTCCTACGCGCAAGTTGATATTGCGCAAGCTTTCCGCACAGAACTTTTTCTCGCTGTGCGGTGTTCTATGTCAAACTGTGGGCATAGGAGTTGTGTTGCAATGAGGTCGCGTTTTGCATGAAACTACGCAAAGTTAATTGCCGAGAATACAAAAAAGATTTATCCTGATCAGCTATTCTTTAGAAAGCCCCTTGCTTTGCCGCTGAGCGCCTAGTTACCGGACACTCACATGGATTCCCTTCTGAAACATATGGTGGACATGACCGGCCACCGCGATCACACGATGCTCGACATCTCGGTGATTTCGGCGGTAGCGGAACTGGCGTCCGCCACGCAGGCACGCGTGCTGAGCATCGTCAATGTACGAGGCCAGCTCTATGTGCGTGCGCGCGCCGTGATCGAACAGGGCCGCCCTGCGCGCATGGAGGAATACCTGGACCCGGCCATCCCGGGCGATCCGGTCAGTATGTTCCCGGCCCTGGCGCGCTGCCTGGCCCACCATGAATCGAGCGCCGACTACATGTCGCCCGAAGGTGAGCACACACTCTGGCTGCCGATCTGGATGGGCGACAAGGCCGATACCTGCCTGGAAATCGTCAACCCGACGCCGTACACCAGCGACACTATCCATATCATCGGCGGCATTGTCAGCGTCTACCGCAATTTCCAGAACCTGCTCGATTACAGCGAGCGCGACTCCCTGACCGGCCTGCTGAACCGCAAGACTTTCGACGACCAGCTGTCCAAGATGCTGCAGGCTTCGGCCGAGCACGACGTGCTGGCGGTGCCGCCGGACGGCCTCGAACGGCGCAATCCGCAGGAACAGGAAAAGCAATGGCTGGCCGTGGTCGATGTCGACCACTTCAAGGCGGTCAATGACAAGTTCGGGCATTTGTATGGCGATGAGGTGCTGATCCTGATCGCCAACCTGCTGCAGTCCTCCTTCCGCGCCCAGGACCGCGTGTTCCGTTTCGGCGGCGAGGAATTCGTGGTCCTGCTGCGTTCTTCCACGCTGGACAATGCGAAGAAGATCATCGAACGTTTCCGCATGAACGTAGAACAGCACGAGTTCCCGCAAGTGGGACGGGTAACGGTGAGCGTCGGCTTCGTCAGCATCAGCGCCTATGAAGCGCCGGTGATCATCCTCGGCCGCGCCGACCAGGCCCTGTACTACGCCAAGAGCCATGGCCGCAATATGGCCTGCCACTACGACGAACTGGTCAGCGGCGGCCAGCTGCAGACCGTCGAATCCAACGATACTGCCGAATTCTTCTGAGGCTCAGGCGCCAGCCAGGGTCAGGAAGCGCATCGGGTCTACCTGCCATTTCGCCGGCGATTCGTGGCCGACGATCTTGTCGCCGCCTCCAAAGCCCAGGCCGCGTGACAGGTCTACCGTTTCCGGCTTGATGTAAACATTGTTCTTCGTATTGAAGAACACGTTCACCTTCGGCGCCAGCAAATTGCTTTCGTGCGGCTCGACCACCACGCCAAGGCGGCCCGATTCGAGCATCACCAGCGTGCCGACCGGATAGATGCCGACACAGCGCATGAATTCCTGCACCAGCTTCGGGTTGAAGTGGTGCTTGCTCCACTCGTAGATCTTGCGCAGGGCAGCGGCGGCCGGCAGGCCCTTGTGGTACACGCGATCGGCTGTAATGGCATCGTAAACATCGACAATTGCCGCCATCTGCGCAATTTCGCTGATGTCGTCGCCAGCCAGCTTGTCCGGGTAGCCCGTACCGTCGCGCCGCTCGTGATGGTGGCGCGTGATGTCCAGCGCCAGTTCCGGCACGTCGGGCGACTGCTTCAGGATGTTGAAGCCATCCATCGGGTGCTTCTTGATGATGGCAAATTCTTCGTCGGTCAGCGGGCCCGGCTTGTTCAGGATCGCGTCCGGGACCAAGGCCTTGCCGGTATCGTGCAACAGGCCGCCGAGGCCGGCTTCGCGGATGATGTTTTCATCCATGTTGCGCGCATTGGCGAAGGCGACCAGCAGTGCACAGACGCTGACCGAATGCAGGAAGGTGTAATCGTCCTTGGACTTGATGCGCAGCAGGCCCAGCAACGCGCCCGGGTTGCGCAGGATCGATTCCGTAATGTTCTGCACCACGGGCTGCACGGAGCCGATTTCGATTGCCTTGCCAAGGCGCGCGTCGGCCATCACATTGCGCACCACGCCGGCGGCCTGGCTGCGGATCTGCGCCGCACGCTGCAACTCCTCGCCCAGCGAGGTCCGGATGATGCGCGACGGCTCTTTGGCGATTTCTTCCACTTCACGCTCGGTGGCCGCCTGGGCCTCGGCCAGCGACGGCGCATCCTCCACATCCAGTCCTTTGGATGCGTCGATTACCACATCGTGGATGCCGGCCTGGATGATTTTCTGGATCTGCTCCTGGCTGGAAATCACAAAGCGGTTGCGTACAAACGGGTGAGTCATCCAGTCGCAGCTCAGGTCGTGGATATACATGCCGACCTTTAACTGCGCCGAATCGACTTTCTTTAACATGGTGAGGCTCGCGAGGTATTTGCGTGAAGAACGTTAGAATAAGTATACACAATGTTATCCTACGGGAATATGGAACTTCGCCAACTGCGTTACTTTGTAGCAATCGTCGACCACGGATCGTTGTCGCGAGCCGCACTGGTATTGCATGTTGCACAACCCGCCCTGACCCAGCAGCTACGCCAGCTGGAGGAAGAACTGGGCGCCCAGCTTCTTCACCGCAGTGCCCAGGGCGTGGTCAGCACCGACGCCGGCAAGGTGTTTTACGACCATGCCCAGGCCATCCTGAAACAGGTGGCCGACGCCCGCTCCGCCGTCAGCCAGTCGGCCCGCCCATCCGGCAGCGTCACCATGGGGCTGCCGCACAGTATTTCCGGCGCCCTGGCGCTGCCGCTGCTGACTGCTGCGCGCGAGCAATATCCCGACATTACGCTGCAGTTGACCGAAGAACTGACCGGAAACCTGGCAGAACAGCTCAAAAGCGGGCGCGTGAACCTGGCCGTGCTGTTCGACGACGGCCAGTTGACGCCGTTCTCCACCACGCCGCTGGCGGAAGAGGAATTGCGTTTCATCTGCCGCCACGACGCCGTGTGGTTTACCGACCGCGACACGGTCACCTTGCAGCAAGCCCTGAACACCACCCTGATCCTGCCCGGCCTGCAGCATGGCGTGCGGCCGCGCATCGAAGCCATGGCGCGCGCCGCCGGGCTGGCGATCGGCAATGTCATCGAAATCAACTCGATCGCCATCCTCAAGTCCGCCATCATGGCCGGCATGGGTGCCACCATTTTGCCGGTGGCCCCTGTGCTGCCCGAAATCGAGCTGGGCCAGATGCGCAGCGTGCGCATCAACAGCCCCGCCATCAGCCGTACCGTGGTGTTGTGTGCTTCCCGCAACATCCCCCTGACCAACGCCGCCAACGCCATCGCAGCGCTGACGCAGCAGGTCGCCACCGACCTCTGCCAGCGCAACGCCTGGCCCGGCGCCCGCCTGCTTTCTTAGTTGAGTTCGTGTCAACCAAAGGGTCTGACCCCATGGTTGACACGGACTGTGCCGTTAGCTCAGGTTATGCCTTGCAAGGATGCGGCGCAAGGTGCCGTCTGCGCGCATTGAGTCGAGCGCGCGCTGGAACAGGGCGGCGTCTTCCTGATCGAAGTCCAGGGAACCCGCCAGCCAGGCCGTCGTGGTCCGCACTGGGGCGCTGGTGTCGAACTCGCTCTTTCCAGCCCCGTGCCCTTTCAGGGACGCGGAGATGATGCGGCGCTCCCCGAAAGCCGCATCGGCCATGCCGCCTAGCAGGAAACGGTGCACTTCATCGATCGAACTGGCTTCGACAAAGCGCGTGAAGCCCTGCTCTTTGAGGATGGCGGCCTGCGCGGCGCCGCGCAGCAGGGCGATGCGCTTGTCCTTCATCTGCTCGACCGGCAGGAGTTTGCCGCGCACTGCCAGCAGCACATAGTTTTCTTCAAACAAAGGCACCAGCCAGCGGTATTGCGCCTCGCGCTCAGGCAGGCGGGTGAGAGGATAAATGGCGGTGGCCGGCATGGTGGTGGCCAGGAATTGCGCGCGGCGCCACGGCACGAATTGGGTCACAGGCTGCACGCCAGCCCGCTTGCACAGTTCCGCCACGAGTTCCTGCAAACCGCCGGGCGGCCCGCTCTCATGCACCAGCGAGGGCAAATGGCTGGTCACCAGTTGCATCTTGCGTGCAACAGCGGCCAACGCCAGCCCAGGACTAGCCAAAAACACTGCTGCCATTGCCAGAATTTCTCGTCGAGCCATCATTTTTTCTTATACCCCCATCCCCAAACCGTATTTCCGTATACGTAAAGTAAACCGTAAACTCGCCCGTTGAAAAGGCCTGCACACCCGCAGGCGTTGTGACTTAGGCAAGGACGCGCTTACCCGGCGCCCACCAATGCCAGGCACGCACCGAATCATGATTTTGGAGACAGCCACCATGCCAGACGGCAGCAACTCGCCTGTACTACACGACGTCACCCTCGACGACAAATTCACTTCCACCACCGGTAAAGTCTTCCTGTCCGGCATCCAGGCGCTGGTGCGCTTGCCTATGATGCAACAATTGCGCGATGCGCGCGACGGTTTGAACACGGGCGGCTTCATTTCCGGCTATCGCGGTTCCCCGCTGGGCGGCCTGGACGAAACCCTGTGGAAGGCGCAAAAGCACCTGGAAAAGCACAATGTGCAGTTCGTCCCTGGCGTGAACGAGGACCTGGCGGCAACCGCTGTCTGGGGTTCGCAGCAGGTTGACCTGATTGGCCCGGCCAAGTACGACGGCGTGTTCGCCATGTGGTACGGCAAGGGCCCGGGCGTGGACCGCTGCGGCGACGTCTTCAAGCACATGAACCATGCCGGCACGTCCAAGAACGGCGGCATCCTGCTGGTGGCGGGCGACGACCACGGCGCTTACTCCTCCACCCTGCCGCACCAGTCGGACCACATTTTTTCCGCCTGCATGATTCCGGTGCTGTATCCATGCAATGTGCAGGAATACATCGACCTCGGTATCCACGGCTGGGCCATGTCGCGCTTCTCCGGTTGCGCCGTTGCCTTCAAGGCGCTGGCTGACACCGTCGAGTCCAGCGCTTCGATCGATGCCGATCCGTTCCGCGTCGAAGTGAAGATCCCGCAAGACTTCGTGATGCCGGAAGGCGGCCTGAATGCCCGCCTGTCCTCGATCCCGCTGGGCCAGCAGGCGCGCAACCAGGAAGCGCTGATGCAGGACTACAAGATCTACGCGGCCCTGGCTTACGCCCGCGAGAACAAGCTGAATCACACCACCATCGATTCCAAGGACGCCAAGCTGGGCATCATCGCCTCCGGCAAGTCCTACCTGGACGTGCTGGAAGCGCTGGAAGAACTGGGCATCGACGAAGCCATGGCAGCCAAGGTCGGCCTCCGCCTGTTCAAGGTCTCGATGCCGTGGCCGCTGGAGCCGGACTCGGTGCGCGAATTCGCGCAAGGCCTGGACGAAATCCTGGTGGTGGAAGAGAAGCGCCAGTTCGTCGAATACCAGCTGAAAGAACAGCTGTACAACTGGCGCGACGACGTGCGTCCGCACATCATCGGCAAGTTCGACGACAAGGGCGAGTGGGTTGCTCCACGCGGCGAATGGCTGCTGCCGCCGAAGGCAGACTTTTCCGTGTCGCAGGTGGCACGCGTTATCGCGAGCCGCGTGGCCCGCTACATCGCTGACGCTTCGATCCAGGACCAGATCAAGGCGCGCCTGTCCTTCCTGGAAGCGAAGGACGCTGTGCTGAAGAAGGCAATCGAAACCCCGTTCCGCCCGGCCTTCTACTGCTCCGGTTGCCCGCACAATACCTCGACCAAGGTGCCGGAAGGTTCCTTCGCGCTGGCTGGCATCGGCTGCCACGTAATGGCGACTTCGATCTACCCTGAGATGAACAAGCTGACCACCCATATGGGCGGCGAAGGCACCCCTTGGATCGGCCAGGCTGCATTCAGCAAAGTGCCGCACGTGTTCCAGAACCTGGGCGACGGCACCTACTTCCACTCCGGCTACCTGGCGATCCGCGCCGCCGTGGCTGCGAAAGTGAACATCACCTACAAGATCCTGTACAACGACGCCGTGGCAATGACCGGCGGCCAGCCGGTGGACGGCACCGTCTCCGTGCCGATGATCGCGCAGCAGATGGCGGCCGAAGGCATCAAGCGCATCGCCCTGGTGACCGAAGACCTGTCGCGCTACACCGACCGCTCCGCCCTGCCAAACATCGTTTCCCTGCACGACCGCAAGGAAATGGACGCCGTGCAGCGCGAACTGCGCGAGTTGCCAGGCTGCACCGTCATCATCTACGACCAGACCTGCGCCGCCGAGAAACGCCGCCGCCGCAAGAAAGGCGAGTTCCCTGACCCGAACAAGCGCATGGTCATCAACGAAGCCGTGTGCGAAGGTTGCGGCGATTGCGGCATCCAGTCGAACTGCGTGTCGATCCTGCCGAAGGAAACTGAATTCGGCCGCAAGCGCACCATCGACCAGTCGAGCTGCAACAAGGACTACTCCTGCACGAAGGGCTTCTGCCCATCCTTCGTCACCGTCGAAGGCGGCACGCTGAAGAAGACCAAGACCGGCACCGCGAAGAATGACGACTGGGGCGATATCCCGGCACCGGTACTGCCAAGCATTGAGCACCCGTACAACATCCTGATCAACGGTATCGGCGGCACCGGCGTGATTACCGTCGGCGCCTTGATGGGCATGGCCGCGCACCTGGAAGGCAAAGGTGCCTCCGTGCTGGACATGACCGGCATGTCGCAGAAAAACGGTTCCGTGACTTCCCACGTCAAAGTGGCGAAGACCCCGGCCCACCTGCGCGCGCAGCGTATCGCCACCGGCGAGGCTGACCTGATCCTGGGCTGCGACATGCTGACCTCCGGCGCCTACGACGCCGTGTCGAAGATGCGCCCAGGCCGCACCTTCGCCATTGTCAACCAGCACGAGCAGCCGCCAGGCACCTTCGCGCAAAACGCCGACTGGCAGTACCCGGCTGAAAGCGTGGAAGCGCTGATCACCGAATCCGTCGGCGGCGCGCAATCCGTGGACTTCATCAACGCGACCAAGCTGGCGACCGCGCTGATGGGCGATTCGATTGCCTCCAACCTGTTCATGATGGGTTACGCCTTCCAGAAGGGCCGCATCCCGCTGAGCGAAGCAGCCCTGCTGCGCGCAATCGAACTGAATGGCGTGGCCGTTGAATCGAACAAGCGCTCCTTCCTGTGGGGCCGCCGCGCCGCCGTGGACTTCAAGCGCGTGGAAAAAGTCGCGACCCCGACCCAGGCTGTCGTGGTGCAGATGCCACAGTCGCTGGAAAACGTGATCAAGAAGCGCGTTGAATTCCTGACCGGCTACCAGGACGCTGCCTACGCCGCTACCTACGAAGACCTGGTGCAGCAAGTGCGCTCGAAAGAGACCCTGCTGGGCCTGGGCAACAAGCTGTCGACCGCGGTAGCCAAGTCGCTGTTCAAGCTGATGTCCTATAAAGATGAATATGAGGTGGCGCGCCTGTACACCGATGGCCGCTTCGTGGAGCAGCTGAAGACCCAGTTTGAAGGCGATTTCTCGCTGAAGTTCAACCTGGCGCCGCCGCTGTTCGCGAAGAAGGATGCCAAGGGCCACCTGGTCAAGGCGGAATACGGTTCGTGGATGTGGAAGTCGTTCCAGCTGCTGGCCAAGTTCAAGGGCCTGCGCGGCGGTGCGTTCGATATCTTCGGCTATACCGAGGAGCGTAAGATGGAACGCGCGCTGATTACCGAGTTCCGCAGTGTTATTGCTGAGCTGCTCAGCGGGCTGTCGGCCGCTAACCACGAGCAGGCGGTGGCGATTGCCAACCTGCCGGAGAAGATCCGTGGCTTTGGCCATGTGAAGGAAAAGGCTGTGGCGGAGTATCAGGTGAATAAGGCGAAGATGATGGCTGCTTTCAAGGGCGGCGATCGGGCCGCTGCCTGAAACCCGGTAAACCAGTGTCAGACCCGCAGGGTCTGACACTTATGACGCGACGGCCGCGTAGACGGGGTGTCCGACCCTGCGGGTCGGACACCGGTTTACCGGTTTTGCTTGACTTGACGTTAACGTAAACGTCATATAATCAAAATTCCCCCGTTCCAAGGAACACACAACATGAACGACCTCGCCAACGCCAAGAAACTGTCCGCTGAGCCAGAGCAGGCCAAGACCGCGAACAAAGTGCGCTTTGTCACCGCCGCGTCCCTGTTCGACGGCCACGACGCCTCGATCAACATCATGCGCCGCATCCTGCAATCGCAGGGCGCCGAAGTGATCCACCTGGGCCACAACCGCTCGGTGGACGAAGTGGTGACCGCGGCCCTGACCGAAGACGTGCAAGGCATCGCCATCTCCTCCTACCAGGGCGGCCACGTCGAATACTTCAAATACATGATCGACCTGCTGCGCCAGCGCGGCGGTTCGCACATCAAGGTCTTCGGCGGCGGCGGCGGCGTGATCGTCCCGAGCGAAATCAAGGACCTGCACGACTACGGCGTGACCCGCATCTTCTCCCCGGAAGACGGCCAGCGCATGGGCCTGGTCGGCATGATCCAGTGGATGGTGCAGCAGTGCGACGTCGACCTGTCGACCTACTCCCCGACCCAGCTCGACGCGATCCGCAACGGCGATATCGAACAACGCCACCGCCCGCTGGCCCAGCTGATCACCGCGCTGGAAAACGGCAAGGCCTCCGACAAGCTGCGCGCCGAACTGACCGACGCGGCGAAAGCAATGACCGCCCCGACGCTTGGCATCACCGGCACCGGCGGCGCAGGCAAGTCCTCGCTGACCGATGAACTGATCCGCCGCATCCGCCTGGACCAGGGCGACGCGCTGAACATCGCCGTGATCTCGATCGACCCGTCGCGCCGCAAATCCGGCGGCGCGCTGCTGGGCGACCGTATCCGCATGAACGCGATCAACCCCTGGAACGGCAAGTCCCGCGTCTTCATGCGCTCCCTGGCGACCCGCGAAGCCGGTTCCGAGATTTCCCAGGCGCTGCCTGACGTGATCGCAGCCTGCAAAGTAGCGGGCTTCGACCTGGTGATCGTGGAAACCTCCGGCATCGGCCAAGGCGACGCCGCGATCGTGCCGCACGTCGACGTCTCCATGTACGTGATGACGCCGGAATTCGGCGCCGCATCGCAGCTGGAAAAGATCGACATGCTGGACTTCGCCGACTTCATCGCGATCAACAAATTCGACCGCAAGGGCGCGCAGGATGCACTGCGCGACGTGGCCAAGCAGTACCAGCGCAACCGCGAAATGTGGAGCAAGCGTCCGGAAGAAATGCCGGTGTTCGGCACCCAGGCTTCCCGCTTCAACGACGATGGCGTGACTGCCTTGTACCAGGGCCTGCTGCCGGTACTGGCAAGCAAAGGCCTGAAGACCAACAAAGGCGTGCTGGCCCCGATGGACGTGCGCTTCAGCTCCGGCAAGAACGTGATCGTGCCGCCGGCACGCGCGCGCTACCTGGCCGAGATCTCCGACACCGTGCGCGGCTACCACAAGAAGACGCAGGCACAGGCCAAGCTCGCACGCGAGCGCCAGCAGCTGCAGGAATCCAAGCGCATGATGGCGGTGGCCGGCAAGTCGGTGGCCGACTTCGACGACCTGATCATCGAACGCGACCACGCCATGGACGGCGCGGCCAAGAAGCTGCTGGCCCAATGGCCGGACATGCAGGCAGCCTACGCAGGCGACGAATACGTCGTGAAGATCCGCGACAAGGAAATCCGCACCGGCCTGGTACAGCACACCCTGTCCGGCACCAAGATCCGCAAGGTATCGCTGCCGAAATACGAAGACCACGGCGAGCTGCTGCGCTGGCTGATGCTGGAAAACGTCCCTGGCTCCTATCCGTTCACCGCCGGCGTGTTTGCCTTCAAGCGTGAGGGCGAAGATCCGACCCGCATGTTCGCGGGCGAAGGCGACGCTTTCCGTACCAACCGCCGCTTCAAGCTGGTCTCCACCGGCATGGATGCAAAGCGCCTGTCGACCGCCTTCGACTCCGTCACCCTGTACGGCGCCGACCCGGCGATCCGTCCGGACATCTACGGCAAGATCGGCAACTCCGGCGTGTCCATCGCCACCCTGGACGACATGAAGGTGCTGTACGACGGCTTCGACCTGTGCAACCCAAGCACCTCGGTATCGATGACCATCAACGGCCCTGCGCCAGCCATCCTGGCAATGTTCATGAACACCGCCATCGACCAGCAGGTCGAGAAGTTCGTCACCGAGAACAAGCGCCAGCCGTCCGAAGACGAGTACCAGAAGATCAAGGACTGGGTGCTGATGAACGTGCGCGGCACCGTGCAGGCCGACATCCTGAAGGAAGACCAGGGCCAGAACACCTGCATCTTCTCGACCGAGTTCTCGCTGAAGGTGATGGGCGACATCCAGGAGTACTTCGTGCACCACCAGGTGCGCAACTTCTACTCGGTATCGATCTCCGGCTATCACATCGCGGAAGCAGGCGCGAACCCGATTTCGCAGCTGGCCTTCACGCTGTCCAACGGCTTCACCTTCGTGGAAGCCTACCTGGCGCGCGGCATGCACATCGACGATTTCGCGCCGAACCTGTCGTTCTTCTTCTCCAACGGTATGGACCCGGAATACACGGTGCTGGGCCGCGTGGCGCGCCGCATCTGGGCCGTCACCATGAAGGAGAAGTACGGCGCCAACGACCGCTCGCAGAAACTGAAGTACCACATCCAGACGTCCGGCCGCTCGCTGCACGCCCAGGAAATCGACTTCAACGACATCCGCACCACACTGCAAGCGCTGATCGCGATCTACGACAACTGCAACTCGCTGCACACCAACGCCTACGACGAAGCGATCACCACGCCGACCGACGAATCCGTCCGCCGCGCACTGGCGATCCAGCTGATCATCAACCGCGAATGGGGCCTGGCGAAGAACGAAAACCCGAACCAGGGCGCCTTCATCATCGAAGAACTGACCGACCTGGTGGAAGAAGCCGTGCTGCAGGAATTCGAACGCATCGCCGAACGCGGCGGCGTGCTGGGCGCGATGGAAACCGGCTACCAGCGCGGCAAGATCCAGGAAGAGTCGCTGCTGTACGAGCACAAGAAGCACGACGGCTCGCTGCCGATCATCGGCGTGAACACCTTCCGCAATCCAAAGGGTTCGGAAGCCCCGGCCACCATCGAACTGGCCCGTTCCACCGACGACGAAAAGCAATCGCAGCTGACCCGCCTGGCGGACTTCCACGCCCGCAATGCGGATGCCGCGCCGGCAGCATTGGCAGCCCTGCAAAAAGCCGCCATCGACAACGAAAACGTGTTCGCCAAGCTGATGGACGCGGCCCGCGTCTGCTCGCTGGGCCAGATCACGACTGCGCTGTTCGAAGTCGGCGGCCAATACCGCCGCAATATGTAACGGCCTGCGGCCGCAGCGTCTCGGGATCAGACCCTTGGGTCTGATCCCGGTTTACCGGTTTTAGTGGAAGAACAGCCACACCAGCAACAGCACAATCCCCGGCACTCCCAACAGCCAAGCCAAGAAATACTTTCCCATGACAGCCTCCCTTAAGGTTGAACCATAGTCACAGGCTAAAGCCCGCACCGCAGGCCGTCAGTTAGCTGGAACACACGCAGCCCGACGAACAAGTTATCATTTAACGATTTGATAACGACGCGGGGATTGCAATGGCTGTAGTGTTGGGACCTATCTTGAAGTTCTGTGGCTGTGCCGACGGCATGTGGACGGTCAGCGCGCTGGTGGTATGGGCAGGCGAAGTAGCTCCCGCGGTAACGGCCGCCGTGCTGCCCGGCGCTGCGGCCGACGTGCGTCCCCTGCCCGTCGAATCCCGGCGCCTGCGAACCCGTTTGCACAAACGGGCCGTACATACCGTTGAAAGCTGGCGATTCGCCATCGAGCAGCACGCAACGCGCGAACAGCAAGTCCAATACATTGTCGACGGCCAGGCCTTCACCTTCGTCGTGCCGGCACGCGACAGCGCTCCGACTTGCGCCTACACCTCCTGCAACGGCTTCTCCGACTACAAGAAGATGAAGGATATTCCGCAGGACCCGGTATGGAACAGAATGCACGACAACCACGTGCAGCGCCCTTACCACCTGCTGCTGATGGGCGGCGACCAGATCTACAGCGATGCCATGTGGACCACGACCGCCCTGAACGACTGGGCCGCCGCGCCGAACGACAAGAAGCTCGCCAGCAAGCCGATCACAAAATCGCTGCAAACCGAGATCGACGATTTCTTCTTCGGGAACTACCTCAAGGTCTGGGCCTATCCGCACGTAGCGCGTATGTTCGCCACCGTTCCGACGGTGATGATGTGGGACGACCACGACATCATTGACGGCTGGGGCTCTTACCCGGACAAGTTCCAGCAATCCCCCGTCTTCAAGGCGATCTACACCGTGGCGCGCGATTACTTCCTGCTGTTCCAGCAGCACTGTGTTGCGGCCGACGAACTTCCGATGCGCCTGCCGCAGCAGCCTGGATTCACCAAGGCAGTCCGCTTCGGCGACTACGGCTTGCTGGTGCTCGACCTGCGCAGCGAGCGCACGCCGGACGTTGTCATGGGCCAGCAATCGTGGGACGCCGCCTATGCCTGGCTGGAGGCGCAGCAGGATTGCAATCACCTGATGATCATGTCCAGCATCCCCGTTGTGCACCCTGACTTCAGTACGCTGGAAATGCTGCTATGCGCCTTGCCTGGCCAGCAGGAGCTGGAGGACGACCTGAAAGACCATTGGCTAAGCCGCACCCACCAGTGGGAGCGCCTGCGCCTGATCCACCGCCTTCAGGAATGGTCGCAGCGCACCGGCGGCCGCGTGACCATCCTTTCCGGCGACGTGCACGTGGGCGCCATCGGCGCCATCGAGTCGAGCCAAAAGGAGTACCAGGGCAAGCCGATCACGATTCACCAACTGACTTCTTCCGGCGTAGTGCATCCGCCACCACCTGCGATGGCGTTGTTCTACCTCGAGCACGTCGGCGACAAGGTGGAACAACTGGAGGGCGGCATTACGACTGCGATGTACAAATTCCCTGGCACAGCGCATCGCTACATCGGCGCCCGCAACTACCTGAGCCTCGAACCGGACCGCGCCGAAGACGGCCGCTCACGCAACCGGCTGTGGGCCAACTGGTACGTGGAGAACGAAGCGCAACCCTACCGCCAGGCGATCCTGCCCCTCAAATAAACGCCGTACCATCGTAGCAACACTACTTGCAATTTGGCACGCCGTGAGGCGGTCCAAAAAACTGGACAGTCCGCAACACTTACTTACCGCATGGAAACAAACGTTAACTAAAGGTTTGTAGGACATCTCCTACCAGTTGTAGCATTCGAGCTACCAAGTGGAGGTTGCGATGAGGACTCAATCGTTTGCTTACGGACTGATCCTTTTATCCCGTGTCCTGTTCTATGTGATGGCATGCGGCGTACTGTTCGCGACTCCGGCAATCGCCTGGGAGCAGGTCGCCGGCCCGCTTGGCAGCGGAGCGCTGCTGGGGTGCCTGGCCATCGGCTGCGCAACAGGGATGGCAGCATTTTGGTTCCACGCACGCCTTGCACATGCCATGCATGCGCTGCTATCGCTTGCGGACAAGATCGATCAACGCAGTTTCTTGATCGGCATCATTCTCTGCGGCATCGCTTTGCGCGTTGCATGGGCATCGGCCTTCCCGGCAATCTCGGCTTCCGACGGAGCGGTCTACCTGAAACTGGGACAACAGCTCGCTGCCGGTGATCCGTACTTCATCGCGAATTCGCACGCGTTCTGGCCACCGGGATATCCGATCTTTTTGGCCCCTTGGCTGCATCTGCCGCTGCCGACCGCCACCATCATCCTGCTGAGTAACCTGACGCTGTACGTGCTGACCAGCTTGACCGTGTGGCTTCTGGGAAGCAGGGTGGCTGGCCAGCAAGCGGCACGCCTGGCTACGTTTTTTCTGGCGACCTGGCCCAACTACCTGGCCTGTTCGGTGACGGCAGAAAAAGAGAACCTGGTGGTCTTTCTCTTGCCCTTGGCGCTCTTGCTATACACGCGAGGCGCCTACAGTCATCGGTCGCGCTTTGCAGCTGGACTCGTAATCGGTTTTGCCGCTCTGGCCCAGCCATCTACCTTACTTTTCCCGACCACATTGGTGTGTTATGAAGTACTGCAGCGCCGCCCCTGGCGCGCCGTTCTTGCCGCACTGGTCACGCTGCTGCTCGGTATGGCACTTGTGATTGCCCCGTGGAGCGCACGCAATACCAAGGTATTCGGCGAATTCCTGCTGATTACGTCGAGCGGCGGCGACAACCTGTACCGGGCCAATAATCCACTGGCAACGGGGGGGTACACCAACCGCGGCGAAGTGGAACTCGAACATCTGGGCGAACTCGAACGCAATCGCACTGGATTCAGATTGGCCAAGGAATGGATAAGCAGACATCCTGCTGAATTTGCAGGCCTGATCCCCGCTAAACAAAAACTTTTCCTCGGCGATGATTCATTCGGCCAATACGTGTCGGTTCGCAGCGGAGGAGGAAGCAACCGGACCTACCTCGTGATGAAATTGGCGGCGAATGCTTTCTGGTATGTCCTTTGGGCTTGCTTGCTGGCGCTTTCGCTGCGCAGAACCGGCCCCGGCTCCGGCTATAGCGCTTTGCACACTACCCTGGTGCTGGCCTACGCCTATTTCTTCGTGCTGCATAGCGTGTTCGAGAGCAGCAGCAAATACCATATCGCGCCGCTGTCCTTTCTTGCGATCTTTGGCGCCGCACAACTGGTACAAGCAAGCAGTGCACGCAGCACTTCCCGGACTGCCAACGGCATGAGCATGTTGCACGAATTCGCGATGCTGACAAGGTACGCTGCTTTTGGCGCTGTGGGCACCGCGCTGCATTATCTGGTGCTTGTCAGCCTTGTCCAGGGATTCGGGACGAATAGCGCGGCCGCAGCCATGGTCGGAGCCACCGCTGGCGCGCTTTGCAACTACCAACTGAACCGGCACTTCAACTTTCACAGCACCCGGCCACATCTTGAAGCCCTGCCACGCTTCCTGTTGATGGCCGCCGCCGGCATCGTTCTGAACGGCTTGGTTGTCGGCCTGCTCAATTCAGCCGGCTGGCATTACATGCTGGCGCAGCTGTTTGCCACTGCACTCATCCTCCTGCTTAACTACCTAGCGAGCAAATCATGGATATTCCAAGCGACCAGGCCCTGACGGCGCGCCGAGCCAGCATGCCCAGCATTTCCATCGTCGCCCCTGCTTATAACGAAGAGGAAGTACTCGGCGAATTCCACCGCCGGGTGACCGAAGTCATGGTGAAGCTGGGCGCAGATTACGAGATAGTGTTGGTGAACGACGGCAGCCGCGACAAAACACTGTTGCTGATGCAGCATTTACGCGACCTTGATCCGCACGTCGCCATCGTCGACCTGTCGCGCAACTTTGGCAAGGAAATCGCCCTGAGCGCCGGCCTGGACCATTGCAGCGGCGACGTAGTCGTGGTGCTCGATGCCGATTTGCAGGATCCGCCCGACCTGATCCCGGCCATGCTCGACATCTGGCGTGAGGGATACGACGTAGTTTACGGCGTACGTACCCAACGCGATGGCGAAAGCTGGTTGAAGAAAGCGACCGCCAAAGTCTTTTACCAATTGATCCGCCGCCTCAGCCGCGTTGCCATCCCGACCGACACGGGAGACTTCCGCCTGATGTCGCGCCGCGTGGTGCAGGAAATGAAGCGCCTGCGCGAAGTGCACCGCTTCATGAAGGGCCTGTTTGCCTGGGTCGGCTTTCCCTCACACCCGCTGTACTACCGGCGTGCACCGCGCGCCGCCGGCACCACCAAATGGAACTACTGGAACCTGTGGAATTTCGCGCTCGAAGGGATTACCTCGTTCACCGTGGCGCCGCTCAAGGTGGCCACCTATGCCGGTTTGGGTGTTGCAATCATGGCGCTGGCTTATGCCTTGTTCGTGGTGTGGAAAGCGCTGGTATTTGGCGACGAAGTCAAAGGCTATCCTTCGCTGATGACGGTCGTGCTATTTCTTGGCGGCATTCAGCTGGTAGCTGTCGGCGTGATCGGCGAATACCTGGGCCGCATTTTTGACGAAGTAAAAGCACGTCCACTCTACCTGGTTAACCGCTGGCATACCTCGGTCCTGAGCGGCGACTCCAGCAAAAATCCTGTCAAGATCGGCACAACGGGCCGACAGTGGCGCCGGCCGTCAACACCGGTTGCCACAACACTTGCAGCGCGCCGGCTGGTTCGCCATTGACCAGGGCCAGCAGCATTTCGGCCATTTTCGCACCGGCGCCCCGGGCGTTGGGCTGGTCGATCGTGGTGACGTCAATGTCAGCCAGGGTATCGGCCATGCTGCCCCATACGATCAGGGAAACGTCTGTGCCGATCGCAATGCCTGCGTCAAGCAGCGCGCGCACCGCGCCCACGCCAGCCAGGTGGTTGTCGACCACAATGGCCGTTGGCCGCGGCGTCATGGCCAACAGCTTCTGCACGGCAGCGTGACCGGCGCGGCGGTCGATGCAATCGTCGACCAGATGGTGTGGGTCGACGGTCAACCCTGCACCTGCAAGCGTGGCGAAGAAGCTGGCACGGCGCTGCGCGGAAAAATTCATTGCCAGCGGCGCACTGACCATCGCAATGCGCTGGTGGCCAAGCGACAGCAGGCGCTCGAGCGCCATGCGAATGCCAGCCTCATTGTCGTAATCGAACCACGCGTAAGGTGCGTCAAGCTGGGTGCGGCCGTGGGCGATGAAAGGGAAGCCGACCTTGGCGAGGTAGGCGATTCGCTCATCGTGCACCAGCGTGCGGCTAACTACCAGGCCGTCAACGCGCCGTCCGCGCACCATCTGCTCGTAGGACGGCATTTCGTTCGCCGGCGTTACCGGTGCGATGATGAAGTTCATGCGCTTTTGCTCAAGCGCCCCCGACATGCCGCCCACCACCTCGAGGAACATGGGGTCGCCCAAGTCGGCCGGCAGCAGCGGGTAAATCGTGCCGAGCACGTTGCTGCGGCCGACGGCCAGGCTGCGTGCCATGGGATTGGCCTCATAGCCAGACTCGCGCGCGGCACGCAGCACGCGCTCGCGCGTCAGTTCGCTGACTTCAGGATAGCCATTCAGGGCGCGGCTGACGGTAGTCTTGGACATGCCGAGCTTGTCGGCGAGGCTCTTCAAATTCATGACGAAATTATAGCGGGTGCGTCCAGCCCGCCGTCCGTTCCGTCCACGGCCCGTTTGAAAAAGTATAGTGTGACCAGCACAATCGCAATCGGCACCAGTGTCAGGTAGAACGCAAAATGCCCGCTGAAGGCGCCGAACACATAGCCGGTGATCAGCGAGCCGGTGGTGCCGCCCAGCGCGGAGAAGATCACCAGCAGGCCGGTCATCGCCGAATGCTGGTGCTTGGGCAGGGAACTGAGCATGACCGAATTGATTCCCGGGTAGACCGGCGCCATGAACAGTCCAATCAGCGGGAAGACGAATGCGGCCAGCGGCGCATCGCGCCATCCGGCATCGGCAGGGACCACAACGTCATGGGTCATCGGCAATGCAACCAGCACCACGGCCCCCATGCCAAGCAGGCAGGCGTTCATCACGGGATACCAGTTCATGCGGCGCATCAGCACACCGGCCGACAAGCGGCCGGCGGCCAGGCAGGCCGCGAAGATACTGGTGACCTGCACGCTCATGGCGGCCGGCAGGTGCAAGATCTCGTTGTTGAAGGTCGGCAGCCAGGTGCCCACGCTCTGCTCGATCAGCACGTACAGGAAAGCGGTCAGGACGAATACACACACCAGCGGCTTGAAGAATAGCCTGAGCATGGCAGCGAATTCCTGCGCCAGGCTGCGCGCTTCCGGCGGTGCGGCGAGGCGTTCATCGAAAGGCGTTGCCAGCAACAGCATGAAAGTCAGCGCACACAGGCCGGCCAGCACCCAATAGACATGCAGCCAGCTCTGCGAACGCGGGTCGGCCGAATCAATGAAGAAGCTGAACACCCAGTAGGCGCACAGCACGCCAACCATGAAGAAGCCTTCCAGCGTATTCATGATCCCAGCATGCTGGCGGCGGTCGGCGGCGATCAGGCCGAGCGTGGAATACACCGACACCTTCACCAGCGCGAACGAGATGCCGACGCACAGGAACAGCATCTTGGTGGTGAGGAAGGATGGCAGCAGCGGCATCGCCAGCGCGGCGCCGGTCACGATGGCAAGCCCCGCCAGCATCGCCTTCTTGTACCCGATGCGCGGCAGGAAGCTCGCCACCAGGAAGGACACCACGGCAATCGGCAAGTCCTTGAATCCTTCCAGCACGCTGGCGGCGGATTTGCTGACGCCGTAGTTGTTGATGACCTGCAGGATCACCGTGCCAACGCTGTTCAACAGGATGGCGAACGTGAAATAGATCAGGAACAGGACCCAGGTGATGCGCCGGTTTTGCATAGTGTCTCCATTATATTTTTGAATTGTTCCAGGCCCGGGATCACCGTGTCTGCCTGCCACAGCGTGGCCGCCTGGCCTACGCCGATGGCAACCATGCCGGCCGCCTTGATGGCGGTCACGCCGGCAACGGCGTCCTCCACGCCAACGCAATCGGCCGGGTCTACGCCCAGTTCCGACGCAGCGCGCAGGAAGATTTCGGGATCGGGTTTGCCGCGCGCGATCGTCGCCGCGTCTACGACATAGTCGAACTTGTCAGTGATGCCGAGGCTTTCCAGCACCGTGAAGGCGTTCTTGCTCACCGACGCAAGGCCCACCTTCAAGCCTTGCGCGCGGCACCAGTCGAGCGCTTCCACTGCGCCGGGCAGCAAATCGTCCGGCGACATTTCCGCGATGAGCGTTTTGTAGTGCTCATTCTTGGTGTCGGCCAGCGCCAGCTTTTCCGCATCGCTGTAAGCGCGCGGCGCGCCGGCCAGGATCAGCTCCAGTGAACCCATGCGGTCGATGCCTTTCAGGTTTTCGTTGAAGGCTTCGTCAAAGTGCACCTGCTGCGACTGCGCCAGCTGCTGCCAGGCGAGGAAGTGGTAGTGGGCGGTATCGGTGATCACGCCATCCAGGTCGAAGATTACGGCTTTCATGCAAGCTCCTGTACCGGCGCTGCCGGGGTAACGGTGACGGGCGCGCCGCGGTGCCGGAAGGACAGCGCCTCGCCGCGCAGCAGCGTGTATTGGGTGCCGCCAGTGCTGACGCGCACCTGCAGCAGGCTGCCGTGCAGGTGGATGCGGAACTGGTAGTGCTGCCATTGCTTCGGCAGCTTGGGCGCGAAGCGCACCTCGCCGTTCACCACGCGCATGCCGCCAAAGCCATACGCCACGCCGAGCCAGGTGCCGGCCATGGCGGCGGTATGCACGCCGTAATGGGTATTGCCGTGCGTGTTGTCCAGGTCGAGGCGTGCGGTTTCCATGAAGTAGTCGTACGCCTTGCCCTCATACCCCACTTCGGAGGCGATGATGCTGAAGATGCAGGACGACAGCGAGGAGTCGTGCGTCGTCACCGCTTCGTAGTAGTCGAAGTCGCGCTTTTTGTCTTCCAGCGTGAACTGTTCGCTCAACAGCAGCAGCGCCAGCACCACGTCGGCCTGCTTGCAAACCTGGTGGCGGTAGATCACCATCGGGTGGTAATTCAACAGCAGCGGGTATTTATCGGCTGGCGTGTTCGCAAAATCCCACACTTTCTTGTCGAGGAAGCTGTCGTCCTGCGGGTGGATGCCGAGTGCCGCGTCGTATGGTAGCAGCATCGCGGCGGCGGCGCGGCGCAGTTCTTCCAGCTCGCCGTCTGCCAGCGCCACGGCGGCCGAAATGCGTGCCCACTCGAGCGGATGCTCGCGCGCGATGCGCTCGGCGGCCGAGGCGGCAAACTGCATGTGCAGCCTGGCCATCGCGTTCGTGTAGTAGTTGTTGTTCACCAGCGCGGTGTATTCGTCCGGCCCGGTCACTTCATTGATCACGAAAGCACCGGCACGGTTGTAGCTGCCGATGCCCAGCCAGATGCGCGCAGTTTCAAGCAGGATCTCGGCGCCGTACTGGAGCAGGTAGGCATCGTCGCCGGTGGCGTCCATGTACTGCTTGATCGAGTAAGCCACGTCGGCATTGATGTGGTACTGCGCGGTACCGGCCGGGAAATAGGCCGAGCACTCCTCGCCGGCGATGGTGCGCCATGGGTACAGCGCGCCTTTGGCATGCGACATCTGGCGTGCACGTTCGCGCGCTGCCGGCAAGCCGGCGTAGCGGTACTCCAGCAGCTTGCGGGCGATTTCAGGTTTGTTGTACAGGAAGAAGGGGAAGATGTAGATCTCCGTGTCCCAGAAGTAGTGCCCTTCATAGCCTTCGCCCGTCACGCCCTTGGCCGAAATATTGGTCTTGCCGTCGCGGCCTACCGACTGCAGCAGGTGGAACTGGTTGAAGCGGATGCCTTGCTGGAGCGCGTCGTCGCCCGCCACTTCCACGTCGGCCTGCGCCCAGAAGTCCGCCAGGTAGGCCTCCTGCTGCGCAGCCAGTTTGTCGAAGCCCAGGCCGCGCGCCGCTTCCAGTTCGGCGCGCGAACGTGCCATCAACTCGTCTTCAGCGTAGTCGCGCGAGCTGACATAGCAGCCGTACTTCACCAGCCGCACGGCTTGCCCGTCGTGGGCGTCAACCGAGTATGACTGCACCAGGCGCGAGCCTTCGGCACGCTGCGCGAAATCGTGCTGCGCATCGATGACCTGGGCGGCGGCCGTCACCAGCGTGAAGCCGCTGTTGTGGGTGCGCTGCTGCAGGGCGGCGAAATGTGGCGCCAATTCAGTGCCTGCCAGCGCCAGCGCGGGGCCGGTTGTCGCCGAACCGACACGCGGGTCGTCGCCCGCTTCCAGGTTGCGCACGACGCCGTCGACCGTGCATTCCAGGCGCAGGGCGCCATCGAAACCCAGCGGCGTCACCGTGAACTCGATCGCAAACAGGTGCTTGCTGGCGAAGCTGACCAGGCGGCGGCTACGTACAGCCACGCGGCGGCCGGAAGGCGCTTGCCACACGATGTCGCGCTCCAGCAGGCCGGTGCGGAAGTCGAGCCGGCGCTCGAAGCTCTCCACCCGGCCCTGCAGCAGGTCGAAACGCTCCTCGCCAACCCACAGCGCGATGCCCTTGGCGTTCGGCACGTTCAGCATGAACTGGTTGTTGCGCGCCAGGCCATAAGCGTTTTCAGGGTATTGGATCGGCTCCGATTCGTAGAAGCCGTTCAGGTAGGTACCGTCCAGCGAAGTGCCGGCCGCGCCGGCATAGCCTTCTTCCGGCGTGCCGCGCAGGCCGATGTAGCCATTGCCCAGCGCGAACAGGGTCTCGTCCAGGAAATTTGACGCCTCATCGAAGGATGTTTCGCGGATACGCCAGGCATCGAGGGGGTAAGTGTGCTGCATCTTCATCCTTCTTTTGATTCAAACCGGTTTGGATTCGGTATAAAAAATTTTTAAGTAGCCCGCACGATGAGCGCAGTCGGCAAGGTTTCGGAAGCCACGGGACGCCCCTCCAGCAAGTCCAGCATCTTCTTCGCCAACAGCACGCCGCCATCGCGCAGGTACTGGTGCACGCTGGACAGCGGCGGCACGAAGCTCACTGCGCCCGGCGTATCGTCGTAGCCGATGACCGAGACCTGCTCCGGCACGCGCACATCGCGCTCGGCCAGCGCTCGGATCGCGCCCATCGCCAGCAGGTCGCTGGCGGCAAACACGCCGTCGAACGACAAGCCCTTCTTCTTCAGCAGGGAATCTACGCAATCAAAGCCGGCTTCAAAGGTAAACGCCTTCGGCCGCATGATGTGCACGCTACCCTGCCCTCCCAGCGCGTCGATAAAGCCCGCGCAGCGTTCCTGCACCTCGGCGTGGTCTACGTCGCCAAGGAACAACACTTTCTTGCGCCCCAGTTCGACGAAGCGCTGGGCGACACTGATACCGCCTTTGCGGTTGTCACTGCCGACCACCACGGTATCGGAGCCCGCATCGGGCGCGCCCCACACCACCAGCGGCTGGCTGCGCTTTTTGAGCGCGGTCACCGCTTCGCCATGCGAACCCTGGCCCAGCAGGATCAAGCCGTCGGCGCCTTGCACCGGGGCAGTATCCAGCAACTGGCGCGAGGTCAGCACCACGCTATAGCCGGCTGTCGTCAGCTCCTGCGTGATCCCGCCCAGCAGTTCCAGCGGGTAAGGGTCGGACATGGGCCGGCCCTTCTCGGGTGTCATTTCCACCACAACTGCCACCGAGTACGAACGCCCCATGCGCAGGTTGCGTGCGCTCACGTTCAGGCGGTAGCCCTGGGCCTCCGCGATCTGGCGCACTTTCTCCCGCGTTTCTTCCGTGACGAGGGGACTGCCACGCAGGGCGCGCGACACGGTGATTTTCGAAACCCCTGCCAGTTTGGCGAGGTCTTCCATAGTTTTATTGACAGCCATGCGGGGCATTATGACAGATTTCCAATCCCTGCAACAACAAAATGACATCGATAACATTTCGATTGACATCGATATCATTTGTTGTTTCAATGGTCAGGCCTTGGAAGCCGAATCACATAAAACGAAAGAAGAGACACGTATGAAAAACCATCGGAAGTTCCTGTTGTCGTCCATTTCCATCGCTGTACTGACCTTGATCGGCCAGGCCCAGGCCGCGGAACAGGAAGGCCAGCCAGCCACGGCGGAAGCCGCGCCAGCCCCGGCTGCGGCAGACGCCGCCGTCCAGAAAGAAATCCAGCAAGTGGTCGTGACCGGCGTGGCCTCGGCCCGCGGCGTGCGCAAGCTGGACTCCGCCTTCTCCATCACCACCGCGTCGGAAGAACAACTCAAGCAGGCCGCCCCGATCAGCACCGCCGACGTGATGAAGCTGGTGCCGGGCGCGTTTGCCGAATCGACCGGCGGCCAGTCCGGCGCCAATATCCAGGTGCGCGGCTTCCCGTCCGGCTCCGATTCGCCGTTCGTGTCGGTGCAAATGCAGGGCAATCCGCTCTATCCGGTGTCCACCCTGTCCTTCTTCGAAGGCTCCTCCGCCTTCCGCCTGGATGACACCATCGAACGCGTGGAAGTGCTGCGCGGCGGCCCGAGCACCATCTTCTCCAGCGGCCAGCCGGGCGCGACCATGAACTTCATCCTGAAAAAAGGCAGCGATACGCCGGAAGGCTCGGTACGTTTCACCACCGGCACTGGTGAGCTGCGCCGCATTGACGTCTTCTATGGCGGCAAGATTTCCGATGGCTGGTATGGCACCATCGGCGGCTTCTACCGCAACACCCACGGCGTGCGCGATTCCGGCTTCCCTTCCGATGACGGCGGCCAGGTCACCGCTACCCTGACCCGCAAGCTGGACCAGGGCGAAGCGACCTTCTACGTGCGCCGTACCGACGACAAGAATGCCTTCTATACCGGCGTGCCGCTGATCTCCAGCGATGAAGGCCGCACCATCACCGAATTCCCGGGCTTCGATCCGCTCAAGGGCACGCTGATGAGCAACGAAATGCGCCGCTTCACCGTGGAAGCCGCGCCGGGCAAGACCCTCAATTACGACCTGGGCGACGGTCGCGGCCTGAAATCCACCGTGCTGGGCATGGAATTCGAACAGGACTTCAATGGCTGGAACGTCTCCAACAAGTTCAACCATTTCGACGGCGACCTGAACACCATCGCCATGTTCACCGGTAACAACCCGCTGGCGATGTCGGCTTACAACACTGCCGCGCTGGCAGCAAATGGCGGCAGTACCGCCACCGCTACCTACCTGGATGGCACGCCGGTCGCCGGCGACCAGCAGGTGGTGCAGGCCGGCCTGTGGGCAGTCGAAAAGAAACTCAAATCCTTCACCGACGAGATCCGCGTCAGCAAGGAATGGATCAAGGACAACACCCTGACCGTGGGCGGCTACTTTGCCAACTACTCGTCGGATGACGTCTGGTACCTGGGCAGCAGCCACCTGATGACGGCCGTGCCGAATGCGCGCCTGATCAACGTCAAGCTGGACAACGGCGTCATCGTTTCCAACAACGGCAAGGACGGCAGCGTGTTCTACGCCCCGGTCGCCTCCTATGACGGCAGCAATACCGCGCTGTACATCGCCAACGAATGGAAGGTCAACGACAGGATCAAGATCGATGGTGGCGTGCGCCGCGAGCGCCAGAAACTGGATGCGACGATCTCCAACCTGGCTTCCGGTGACACCGACAACAATCCGCTGACCGTCTACAACAACAATACCTCGATGCCGACCGGCTCCAATACCGCGCTGAGCCGCACCGACTCCGCCAACAGCTTCACCGTCGGCGGCAACTACAAGCTGGCCAAGGACATGAGCGTGTTCGCCCGCGCCAATATGGGCCACACCTTCATCGCCTTCGACGACCTGCGCAATGCGGGCACCCAGGCCAAGGTGGACGACCGCAGCTTCCTGCCGACGCCGAAGATCAAGCAATACGAAGTGGGCTTCAAGACGGCAGGCCACTTGTACAGCGCCTACATCAACTACTTCCATACCGACTTCGAAGGCATCGCCTTCCAGCAGATCCTGTCGAACGGCACCATCCTGAACTCGGTGTCCGGCTCCAAGGGCGATGGCGTGGAAGTGGAACTGGCAGTGCGTCCGATCCGCGACCTGTCGCTGAGCCTGTCCGGCAACTGGCAGGATTCCAAATACAAGGACAATCCGCTGACCGAAGGCAAGCTGGTGCAGCGCCAGCCGAAGCTGCAGTACCGCTTCACGCCGACCTACCGCATCCCGATGGGCGAAAACAATTCTCTCAAGCTGTACGGCACCTACACCTATGTGGGCGACCGCTGGGCCGACCAGTCCAACCTGCAATACCTGCCTTCGTACAAGACGGTCGACCTGGGCGCGCTGTACACCATCGGCGACAAGATCGAGATTCGCCTGAGCGGCAACAACATTACCAACGAGCTTGGCCTGACCGAAGGCAACTCGCGCCTGACCACGGGCGGCAGCGGCCCGATCAACGCCCGTCCATTGTTCGGCCGCAGCTGGGAACTGTCGCTGGCCTACCGCTTCTGATGTTGTAACCCTCCCTTAGCTTTCCCCTCCGGGCGTCGCAGGATTTTCCAAGGCTGCGGCGCCCTTTTTTTGCTTGCATGTCGAGCTCTAGCATTCACCCCTGTTTTGGCCTAAGCTGACGTAGGTGCCTGAGTGAAAGGTTGCTTCGAAGGGTAGACCGTGATCCCGCTGAATTCCGTCAACTCCCTGCAGACTGCCGTGGCATTTGCTGAGCGCAAGGTGCAGCAGGATCGCGACCAGGTCGCCCAAGACGAAGACCGCCTCGATCGAAGCCGCGCAACCCTTGAGCGCGACAACCAGGAACTATCCCGCAACCAGCTCGAAAGCCGGCGCGCCGAAGCCGCCGCTACGCCCGCCCGCGCCACGCCCCGCCTCGACAGCGCAATCGAGCAGCGCATCCCGGCCGGCGTGCTGCCCACGCCGCCGACCACCAATACGCTGGGCCAGGCGATCGGAAAGCTGATCAGTATTGCAGTCTGATCAGGGTTTCCCCACCGGTGGCTGCAGCCGAACCAAGGCCCGGGCCGCAGGCCCATAGCCACCCGCTGCCGAACGCTGGTATAACGCGAGCGCGCGCGCATTATCCTGAGGCAGCAGTTCCCCCTTTTCCAATGCCTCGCCCAAGGTGAACTGCGCCAACCGGTCTTGTTTGTCGGCCGCCGTCTCCAGCAGTTCCAGGCCCCGCTGCGGTTCGCCGCCTTCACGCAATAGCCAGGTGCCCAGCATGCCCATGGCCATGGTGTTTCCCTGCGCGATGGATTTTTCCAGGAGTGCACGGCCGCGCACCGGGTCTTGCTCCCTGTCCCGCCCGCTCAACAGAGAGATGCCCAGGGCCATTTGCGCCTGGGCGCGTCCTTGGGCCGCAGCTTTTTCGGTCCAGGCCCAGCCTTCATCAGGGTCTTTTGCCACGTTGTCTCCCACCACCAGCATATATCCCAGCGCTTCCTGGGCGGCGGCAGATCCCGACTCGGCGGATTGGCGCAGCCAGCGCAGGGATTCTTCTCGGTTGCGTTCAGTACCGTGGCCGCCCGCATAGGCGCCGCTCAGGCGGTACATGGCTTCCGCATCGCCTTTCTCCGCCAGCGACTTGTCCTTCACGAAATCGGCCTTGATTTGCTGCGGCGTTCTTTTCGCCCCGAGCGTCCAGACATACTGCATCCTGGTCCAGGTCGGTTCCGTGCGGCCGACACTTTCTGGCGGCGTAAACTGGCATTTGGCCAGGCCGTCCTGTGCCGCAAGGTCCAGCTGCAGGTGTCCGCTCGACTTGTCAACGCGCGATTCCAGCACCTTGCCGTCCAGGCCGACCAGGAAGGCCAGCGTGACCGTCCCGACCTGTTGCTTGCGCAGCGCTTCCTTCGGCCATTCAGGCTTGGCGCAAGTTTTCAGGTCAGCGGAAATCTGCTTCGCGGCACTCCGGTCGATACGCCCGACTCCTTCCGCCCGGGCCGGCAGGATAAGCAGGCTGGCCAGCAGCAGCGGCAGGGTTTTCAGTGAGGTCATGATAGTCACTTATCAGGAAGTTAACATTATCCTCACTGTAACATGACTCCCCTTGTCGTGGCAGGGACCACAATTTCAAGAATTGCTGATAGGGCTTCATGGCGTCCTCCACCAGGCGCCCGTGGCCTGCGGCTGGGCGATATCAAGGGCCTCGCCGATCATCGGCGTTGCCAGGGTCTGGCCGCGCGCGGCGGCCAGTGCGGTGATCTGCTCGAAGGGATCGTCCCAGCTGTGCATGGCCAGGTCGAAGGTACCGTTGTGGATCGGCAGCATGACCTTGCCGCGCAGGTCGATGTGGGCCTGCATGGTTTCCCTCGGCTGCATGTGGATGTCCGGCCAGTTGGGATCGTAGGCGCCGGTTTCCATCAAGGTCAGGTCAAACGGGCCGAAGCGCTCGCCGATTTCCTTGAAGCCCTTGAAATAGCCGGTATCGCCGCTGAAGAAGACCTTCAGGTTGCCGCTCTCGATCACCCACGAAGCCCACAGCGTCTTGTTGCTGTCCCACAGGGTGCGGCCGGAGAAATGTTGCGCCGGCGTGGCGGTCAGTTTCAGGCTGCCGGCCGAGGCCGATTGCCACCAGCCGAGCTGCTGCACCTTGGCCGCCGGCACGCCCCAGGACACCAGGGTGTCGCCAACGCCCAACGGCGCGAGGAAATGTTCGGTCTTGGCTTCCAGTTCGCGGATGGCAGCGTAATCGAGGTGGTCGTAATGGTTGTGCGACAGGATTACGCCCTTGATCGGCGGCAGGTCGGCAATGCTGACCGGCGGCGCATGGAAGCGTGCCGGACCGGCCCACTGCACCGGCGAAGCGCGCTTGGAAAACACCGGGTCGGTCAGCCAGAACTCGCCATTGAGTTTCAGCAGGATCGTCGAATGGCCCAGGCGGAACAGGCTGTTGTCCGGCGCAGCCAGCAACTGCTCGCGAGTGAGTGCCTGCACCGGCAGCGCGCGATTGGGCACCGTGTCGGCAGGTTTGTTGAAGGTGAAATCCCACAGCACCTGTACCATCTTCAGGAAACCGGGCTGCTGGCGCGGCGCATCGTTCTGGTACGCAGGGCGGGAATCGGCGGCGTTGTATGCAAGGCAAGTCATGATGATGATCGCTCCAGTCAGCAGGGTTCGTTTCATGTTCGGTCCGGATGAATTACACTACACAGTGTAGTTTCTACTTTGGGAAAAGTAAACTACCCGGTGTAAAATATTCTTTATGAACCAACCCGACAAACTCACCGACCGCAAACGCGCCGCCATCATCACGGCCGCCATTGCCGAATTCCGTGCGCGCGGCTTCGAAGCCACCAGCATGGATCGCATCGCAGCTGCGGCCAACGTATCCAAGCGCACGGTGTACAACCACTTCGCCAGCAAGGACGAACTGTTCGAGCAGATCCTGCAGGAGCTATGGGATTGCAGTGCGGCCCTGAACGCGATCGGCTACCAGCAAGGCCAGCCGATCAAGCCGCAGTTGATGGAACTGATGCGCCAGAAAATGGCCATGCTGCGCGACGACTACTTCCTGGACCTGGTGCGCGTGGCCATTGCGGAAGCCATCCATGCGCCGCAGCGCGCCGGCGACATGATGACCAAACTGGGTAAGAAGGAAGAAGGCGTGGCCAGTTTCCTGCGCGCGGCACAGGAAGACAAGGTGCTGAAAGCGGGCGACCCGGCCTTCATGTCGCATATGCTGCAAGGCCAGTTGAAGTCGTTCGCGCTGTGGCCGCAGGTGGCCATGGGCAAAAAGCCGCTGACGCCGCAGGAACAGGAGGCGGTCATCACCGCCACCGTCGAAATGTTCCTGTCCTATTACGGCATTAGTTGAAGCGCACCGCGTACACCGGCGGCAGCGTGGTGGAAATGGTTTGCCAGTGTTCGCCGCCGTTGGTGGAGAGCCAGGCGCCGCCGGTGGTCGAGGCCATCAGCAAGGTCTTGCCGTCATCGGCCACCGCCAGCCCGTGGCGGTACACCAGGTCGTAGCAATGCTCCTGCGGCAGGCCGCCGCGCAAGGTCGTGAAACTGGCGCCGCCATCGGCCGTGCGGTTGACGGCCAGCGCTGCCTCCACCGGCACCCGCTGCTGGTCGGCCACGGCCGGCACGAACCAGGCTGTAGCGCCGTCGCGCGGGTGCACTGCCACCGCGAAGCCAAAGCTCGACAGCGGCGCCGTGACTTCCTCCCAGCTTTCCCCGTTATCGCGCGAGCGCCAGATGCCGTTATGGTGCTGGCACCACAGCACGTCCGGCTCGGCTGCGCAGCGCACGATGCGGTGCGGGTCCTGTACTGCGCCGACGTCCTGCATCTCAGGCGGCATGTAGCGTGCCGCCATGCCCTTGGTGCGCAGTTGCCAATTGGCGCCGCCATCGCGGGTCAGCCAGGCGCCGCCGCACGAAACGCCGACCAGCACGGAATTGCTGTCGCGCGGGTCGACACAGATGCTGTGGATGCCGGGCACGTCATAGCCGCCGCCAAACCATTGCGTGCGCTCGGGAACGTTCCACAGCGATTCCACCAGTTGCCAGCTTGCGCCGCGGTCGCTGGAACGGAACAAGCCGCCCGGCAGGGTACCGGCCCACAACACGCCGGGCTGGTCCGGGCCGCCCGCCTCCAGCGCCCAGATTTGCCTGAGGGTCCAGTCAACCTTGTCGCTGCTGTCCTGCGGCTTGGGTGGATAGGCCGGCACGGCGATTTCATGCCATTCCGCGCTGCCGGCATCGCGCCGGTGCAGTTTGGCGCCGAAGTGGCCCAGGTTCAGGCAGGCGTACGTGGCGCCGTCGCGCGCATCGTGCAAGACCATCGACACCGGGTCGCCAAAAAAGGACTTGTCCTCTTCCAGCTTCCATTCGCCGTTGCGGTAAGCCAGCTCAAACAAGCCTTTGCGGCTTGCAATGAAAGCGCGGTCTGCCATGTCAACCTCCGGATAAAGCTTGCAGCACGTAGATCCTGGAATCACTGCCCAGCGGCTCGTCGAGCTCGCTGCGCTTGCCATCGATGAACACCACCACATTGGCGCGCAGGCGGCCCTGTTCGTCCAGCACGTAGGCGCCCAGGCGCGGATTGGCAGCGAACGCTCCATCCAGCGCAGCGCGCAAGGTGGCCGCCTGCGTCTCCAGGGTCGGAACCGGCAGGAAGCGCGCCAACTGCTGGGTGAAGATGATCTGGGCCATGGGAAAGCTATTCTAGCGCGCTTTGGCCTACAATAAACCCGTGTGCATAACCGGAGCCACACATGGGTATCACCCCGCAGCAACTCGAGTTGTTGATGCACGAAGTGGAGCAGGAAGACCCGATCGACTTTGCCGACCTGCCATTTGATGAACGGGATTTGCGCGAACTGGTCGCCAACCATCTGTGCGAGATGGCCGACGCGATGGACAGCTTCAGCGAAGAAGATCGCCGCCTGACCTTGCTCGCGGTGGCCGCCAAGCTGGTGCTGGAAAACCTGGTGCTGCACGTGCAGCTGCTAAGGCGCCACGGCTTGCCGCTCAACGATCAGACTGCCGCCCTGCTGTCACGGCTGCGCAAGCCGGGCGAAGCGCCTTAAGCCGCCAGGGCAGCCGGCTGGCGCAGGTTGCGTGCCAGGCGCAAGGTGAAGCGGCGCGGGTGGCGGTCCCAGGGAGTAAAGCGCGGCAACTGGAAGAAGTCCGGCGCACGGCTGGCGCCCCAGGCCGTCGATACGGCCGCCTCGAAGCCCGCTTCGCGCACCATGGCCACATGCTCGGCGCGGTAATCTTCATCCGGTTTGCCGTTCGGATAGGCAAACAGTTCCACCGGCGCCCCCAGCAACTGCTCCAGCGCCTGCTTGCCGGCGGCGATTTCGCGCCGCGCCTCGTCGGCCGGCAGGCGCGCCAGGATCGGGTGATTGACGGTGTGCCCGCCGATGCCCATGCCGGCAGCGTGCAGCTGGCGTACTTGCGCATCGCTCATCATCAGGTCGGTCGGCAGCGGCACGCCTGCCAGCTGGGCCAGCTGATCAACCGCCACCTGGCGCTGCGCCATCGGCTGGTACTTGAGCTGCCCGATCAGGGCCTCCAGCGCCTGGCGCCGCTGCCCCATGCTGCCCAGTGGATGGCTGCCCAGGCCAAGCGCGCGCGCATCGAGCACGTCTTGCGGCGCGCGGCGCACGGTTTCAATGATGGTGTCGTTCCACATGCGGCCCCCGTTCAGGAAGCCGGTCGCGATAAAAAAGGTGGCATGCAGGCCGTACTGCTGCAGCAGCGGCAAGGCTACCTCGGCATTGTCGGCATAGCCGTCATCGAAGGTGATGCAGGCGGCGCGCGGCGGCAGGCGGCCGGCGCGCGCCAGGCGCACCGCTTCGAGCAGCGGCAAGACCTGGAAGCGCGTCTTGAGCAAGGCCAGTTGGGCTGCAAAGCCGTCGCGCTCCAGCGCATCGGGGAACAAGGGGTCGGGCGCCGGCAGCACGCGATGGTAGATCAGGATCGACAAGCCATGCGCACCGCCGGGCGACAGCCAGCGCAGTACACCCTTCTCGATTGCGTCAAACCACGACATGCTCCCTCCTTTCTTCCGGCAGCGCCGCCGGGCTGCCCTCCTTCAACTGTTTCTCGACCATCAGCCGGATCGCGACCATGGCGCACATCAGGTAATACGGCACGTCGAAGTAGGCCAGGCTGAGGAAAGCGCCGCCGACAAAAAAGCCCATCAGCGAAACCTGGATCATGCGTACCATTTCGGTCGCCCACTGCATCTCCGGCAGGTCGCGCGTCAGCTTGATGACCGCGCTGCCATCGCGCCAGGTCAGCCAGCCCAGCAACATGTAGATGCCGAAACCGACCCAGCCATGTTCGCCCAGGATCTGGAAGTAGATCGAGTGCGCCGCGTGCACGTCGTCCGGGACCGGCGCGTAACGGCTGAACACATAACGGTCGTAGATATCGAAGCCGCCGCCGAAGAAGGGGCGGTCGTTGGCCAGGTTGAACGCCATCCACCAGGCATTGATGCGGCCCATGGCCGAGGCATCCGTCTGGTAAGTGTTGATGGTGTCGATGCGGGCGTGCCATTGCTCCGGCATGAAGATCAGCGCCAGCGGCGCCAGCACCAGCAGCACCAGCCCGAGCTTGACCTTTTGCCGGCTCTTGAGCCAGAGGAAGCCCAGCATGCCTGCCATGGCAAGCGCCGCGCCGCGCGAATAGGAGCCCAGCGAAGCGATCGAGCACAGCCCCATCGAGCCGGCCATCGCGATCCGCCCCCATTTCTGGCGGATCTGCGTCATCAGGTAGTACATCAGCGGCACCACCATCACCAGCGCCAGCGCCATTTCGTTGTTACCGTCGATGAAGGTGCCGATCGGGCCCCAGACACGGTACTGGCCGCCGCTGCGCAGCGTGAAGATGCCGCCCTTGACGCCGTAGTAGCCGATCGACACCACAACCGCCCACAGCAGCCATTTGATGTGTTTGGGTTCGGTCAGCAGCATTTGCACGATCAGGGTCATGCCCATGATCTTGAGCACCTTGTTCCACTGCGTGTAGACGGTATCCGGGTGAATCGAGAACAGCGTGCCCAGCGACATCCAGGCCAGGAACACGATGAAGGTCACCGTGACCGGCGTCATCGGCAGGCGGAAGCGGTTCTTGTGGGCCAGCATGCCCAGCATGGTGACGCAGGCAATGATGGCGGCAAACGGGAAGCTGCGGGCAAAGCCCCAGCCTTGGGTATGCGGGTTCATCACGCTGATCCAGATCCACATCACCACCCCGAAGTTCGGGTTGCGGAACAGGTAGGGCAATGCGCCAAATACCAACAGGGTAACGAGCCAATCCCTCATGCCGGCACCACCTTGCTGACCACGTAACGGAACTTGCCGGACTTTTCCGGCGCAATGGCGTCGACCTGCTCGACCTCGACCGCCACACCGGCGCCCAGCCGGGCGCGGAAGCCGGCAACGATGCGCTCGCGCAGCGCGGCATCGAGCGCAGTTTCCAGCACCACCTGCACGCGGGTATGCTCCAGGCTTTCCTGCACGATCTTGAACGCTTTCACCTGCGGCAGGTCGCGCAGGATGTAGATCAGGGCCAGGCCGTGCATCACGGTGCCGTCTTGCGCCACCAGGAAATCGGTGCTGCGGCCCTGGATTTCCTTCAGCAGCGGCAAACCGCGCCCGCAGCGGCAAGTCTCGGTGTCGAGCACGCCGACGTCGCCGGTGCGGTAGCGGATAAAGGGGAAGTCGCCGGTGGCCAGATGGGTCACCACGATTTCGCCGGCCGTGCCGCGCGGCACCGGCTGGCCGTCTGCTCCGATAATTTCCACGATGATGTCCTCGGCCGTGATGTGCATGCCGCCTTCCGGGCACTGGTGGGCGATGAAGCCGGCGTCGCGGCCGCCATAGCCGTTGGCCACCGGGCAGCCGAAGGCGCCTTCGATCTGCTGCCGCTGTTCATCATACAGCCGCTCGGAGGTGACGAAGGCTACTTTCACGCCCAGGTCGTCCATGCGCTGGCCCCGGCCGCGCGCATGGCGCGCAATGTGCGACAGCGCCGACGGATAACCGAACAGCATGCGCGGACGGCGCGCGCGGATGGCCGCCACGAAGCCGTCCAGCTTGGGCGTCGACATTTCAAAGGCCGGCAACAGGCGGGTGCGCATGATGCGGTCGCGCCAGGCGCGCATGCGGTCCTGCGCGCCCAGTTCGATGGGCGAACCCCACACCACGATTTCCGGGTCGCCAATATCGACCCCCCACCAGCGCGTGGCGCGCCACTTGGCGGCCACGTCATGGCTGACGCGCTCCTTGCCGATAAAGAAGATCAGCGGTTCGCCGCTGGAGCCGCCGGTATTGAAGCGGGCCAGGCCGACCGCGTCCTCCGCCTTCATGCGCTCGCCGGCCTGGCGGATGGTGGCCTTGTCGGTGAGCGGCAGGCGGCGCAAATCGTCCAGCGAGTGCAGGTCGCGCGCCGGGTCGAAGTCCAGCTCGCGGAACAGGTCGCGGTAATGCGGCACCTGGGCTTGCACCCGCTGCAGCAGGCGGCGCAGGCGTTCCAACTGCAGCTCGCGCAAGCGCGCTTCCGGCCAGTATTGCGACTGTTCCAGCTGGCGGCGCACGGCCACGCTGCGGTGTTGCTTGAAGCGCTCCTGCAGCGGGAAGATGACGTTCGAAACAAGGGTGGTATACATCATGTCGGGCTCATTACGCTGCGATAGACGTCCAGCAGGCGCGGACGCACATTGTGCCAGGTGTACTGCTGTACCTGGCGCAGGCCCGCCTCGCGCAGGCTGGCAGCCAGTTCGGGCTGGGCGCACAGGCGCAGGATGGCTTGCGCCATGCGCTCCGGCGCTGCGGCCGGCACCAGCAGCGCGGTGCGTCCGTCCTCCACCAGGTAGGGCACGCCGCCCACGTCGGTGCTGATCACGGGCACGCCGCAGGCGAGCGACTCCAGCACCGAATTGGGCATATTGTCCACCAGGCTGCAGTTCAGCATGATGTCGGCGTTGCGGTACAGCTGCGCCATGGCATGGTTGTCGACACGGCCGGTGAAAGTGACGCCGTCGGCCACGCCCAGTTGCAGCGCCAGCGCTTCCAGTTCGGCGCGTTGCGGGCCGGAACCTGCCACCACCAGCGTGGCTTGCGGCTGGGCCGCCCGCACCAGCGCGAACGCGCGCAGCGCCGTGGCGTTGTCGTAGATCGGCTCCAGGTTGCGCGCCACCAGCAGGCGCGGGCCGCCGGCCGCCGCAGGCGGCACCGCCGCCGGCCAATGCGTGAAGCGTTCCAGGTTGATGATGTTCGGCACCACGCGCGCCGCGAACCCATATTTCCCGAACACAGCTTCCAGGAAGCCGGATGGCACGATCAGGGCATCGGCGCGCGCCAGGCTGGCCCCGACCGCACGGCGCGAACGGGCCAGGAAGGCATCGGCTTCGCCGCCCCGGTAATTGATGACGACCGGCTTGCCGCGCAGGCGGGCGATCCAGATGGCGGGCGCGGCGAACAGGTGCCAGGACCAGCCGGAATTGGCCATCACATGGAATACGTGCACGCGGCCGGCGGCGGCCCACAGGCTGGCCAGGTAGGGCAGCATGCGGAACAGGGCGCGCACGCCTTTCAGGCGGGCCGCCCAGGCCGGGCGGTAAGGCGCGTTGACCTGGATGGTTTCCACTTCCACGCCCTCGCCGCGCAACAGGGATGCCAGCTGCAAGGTCTGGTTGGCCATGCCGCCCGATGGCGGCGGCAGCGGGCCCACCAAGCCGACCTTCAGGCCGCCCTGGATCACGCCGCCCTGCGGCAAGGCGCTGTTTGCGTGGCCGTCCATATTCCCGTCCCTCATGGCCCCGGCCTCACGCCGCCAGGGCGTCGCGCGCGGCGCCGGCGCCCAGCACGCTGCCGTACACATGGCGGTAGCGCGCCACGCTGGCCGCCCAAGTGCGCTCTGTTTCGACGAAGCGGCGGCCCTGCTGGCGCAGCGCCGGCCATTGCTGCGGCGCGTCCAGCAGCGCCAGCACCTTGTGCGCCAGCGCCTGCGGGTCGCCGGCGGTAAACAGCACGCCGGTGCGGCCGTCTTCAATCAGCTCCTGGTGGCCGCCCACGTCGGATGCCGCCATCAGGCGCCCCTGGGCCATGGCTTCCAGCGGCTTGAGCGGCGTGACCAGGTCGGTCAGGCGCATCTTGTGGCGCGGGTAGCACAGCACGTCGACCAGGTCGTAATAGCGCTGCACTTCGCTGTGCGGCACGCGGCCGGTGAACACCACCTGGCCGGCAATGCCCAGGCGCTCGGCCTGGGCGCGCAAGGCCTGTTCCTGCGGCCCGCCGCCCACCAGCAGCACGCGCAAGTCGGGACGGCGCGCCAGCATGGCCGGCACCGCATCGAGCAGCAAGTCCAGCCCTTCGTAGGCGTAGAAGGAACCGATAAAGCCCAGCACCGTCTTGCCGTCCAGTCCCAGGCGTGCCGCCAGTTGCGGGTCGGCCTGGCCGCCCATCGAGAAGTCGGCAATGTCGACCGCGTTCGGGATCACTTCGATCTTGCTGGCGGGGATGCCGCGCGTGCCGGCGATCTCGGCGCGCAAGCCTTCGCAGATGGTGGTGGCAAAGTTGACGCGCCGCAGGGCCCAGGTTTCCAGCGCCCGCGTCATGCGGTAGCGCAAGCCCCACTCCGTGCTGGTGCCATGGTCGACCGCGGCATCTTCCCAGAAGGCGCGGATTTCATACACCACGGGAATGCCCAGCTTGCGGCCGACGCGCAGCGCCGCCACCGCGTTCAGGGCCGGCGAATGGGCGTGCAGCACGTCCGGCTTCACTTCCTGCGCCACTTCCAGCAAGCGCGCTGCCAGCGCATCGATCACGGCTACCTGGTTCAGCACCGGCAGGCGCGCCAGGGTGCCGCCGGCGGGCGGCGTGCGGAAGAATTCCAGGCCATCCACGGTCTCGCGCAGGGCGCCCGCCGGCCCCTGCTTGGGGCCGGTGATGTGGAAGGTTTCCCAGCCCAGCGCGCGCTGCTCGCGCAGGATGGAACGGGTACGGAAGGTATAGCCGCTGTGCAGCGGGATCGAGTGGTCCAGCACGTGGAGGATGCGGATGCTCATGCCTGCATTTCCTTGCGCAGGAAGGCTTCGAACATCAGCACGGTCCAGATCGGGGCGCTGTAGTCGCGCCGCCCCGACAGGTGCTGCTCCACCATCTGGCGCAGGAAGTCCTGGTTGAAGATGCCGGTGGCAGCCAGGTTGGGTCCCAGCAAGGCTTGCTGCACGCGCTCGCGCAAGGGGCCGCGGAACCAGGCCGCCAGCGGCACGGCAAAGCCCTGCTTCTTGCGGTACAGGATGTCTTGCGGCAGGTATTTTTCCATCGCCTTCTTGAACAGGTACTTGCCTTCGCTGCCCTTCAGCTTCAGCTCCGGCGGCAGGCCGGAAATCCATTCCACCAGCTTGTGGTCCAGCAGCGGAACCCGCACTTCCAGCGCATGCGCCATCGAAGCGCGGTCCACCTTGGTCAGGATGTCGCCCGGCAGGTAAGTCTTCATGTCCAGGTACTGGATCATCGACAAGGGCTCGTCGGTCGGCGACTGGGCGGCATGGCCGCGCATCACCTCGATGGCGCGGTAGCCTTGCAGCTGCTGGCGGAACTTGTCCGAGAACAGCTGCTGGCGCATGGCGTCGGTCATGATCGACACGCCATGGAAGTAGCCCTCCACCAGGTCGCGCGACAGGGCCTCGAAGGTGGTCTTGGCGCGGAACACGCGCGGCGCCCAGTCGGCCTTCGGGTACAGGCGGCCCAGGGTGCCGAATACCGGCTTGCGCAAGCCGAGCGGGATGCGGCCGCGCACGCGTTCTTCCGCCATCGCATAGCGGTAACGGCGGTAGCCGGCCAGGTTCTCGTCGCCGCCGTCGCCCGACAGCGCCACGGTGACGCGCTGGCGCGCCAGCTGGCACACGCGGTAGGTCGGGATCGCCGAGCTGTCGGCGTAAGGCTCGTCGTACAAGCCGGCCAGGGTGTCCAGCAAGCCGTAATCGTCGGTGTCGACGGTTTGCACGAAGTGGTCGGTCTTGTACAGCTGCGCCACCTGCTGCGCGTATGCCGATTCGTCGAAGGCCTTATCCTTGAAGGCGATCGAGCAGGTGTGCACGGCGCCTTCGTCGAGGCCGGCCATCATGGCCACCACGGCGGACGAATCGACGCCGCCGGACAGGAAGGCGCCCAGCGGCACTTCCGCCACCAGGCGGATCTTGACCGCTTCGCGCAGGCGCTCCACCAGCTCGCCCTGGGCGTCGCTTTCCGTCATCTTCTGGTGCAGCTTGAACGGCACGTCCCAGAATTGCTCCGCCGCGGCCAGCGGGGCCCCGACCTTCTGGGTCAGGCGGAAGCCGGGCGAGAGCTTGAGCGCGCCCTGGTAGATGGTCTTCGGTTCCGGCACATAGCCGTAGGCGAAATAGTCTTCCACCGCCTGCGGGTCGATGGTGCGCGGCAGCGACGGATGCATGCGCAGGGCCTTCAGTTCGGAACTGAAGGCGAACCAGCCGTCCGGCGTCATGGCGTAGTACAGCGGCTTGACGCCCAGGCGGTCGCGCGCCAGGAACATCACCTGCCGGTTGCGGTCCCACAGGCCGATGGCGAACATGCCGCGGAAATGATGGACGCAATCCTCGCCCCACTCTTCCCAGGCGTGCACGATCACTTCGGTGTCGCTCTTGGTCTTGAAGGTGTGGCCGAGCTCTTTCAGCTGCGCGGTCAGCTCGCGGTAGTTGTAGATCTCGCCGTTGTAGCAGACCATGACGCTGCCGTCTTCATTGCCCAGCGGCTGCTGGCCCATGGCGATGTCGATCACCGACAGCCGGCGGTGGCCGAAACCGACGCCGGGTTCGACATAAGTGTCGCCCTCGTCAGGCCCGCGATGGTGCTGGGTGTCGTTCATGCGGCGCAGCAGCGCCTCGTCCACCGCGCGCCCGCCGCGCGCATCCATGATCCCCGTTATTCCGCACATGATGGTACTGCCCTTCTGGTCTTGAGCTTGCGATCGCACAGGACATCGTACATGTCCTGGTAGGCGGCCACCATGGCCGGCATGCTGTACTTGCGCAGTACCCGCTCGCGGCCCGCCTGGCCATGGCGGCGCGCCAGGCCGGGCGCCTCCACATAATGTTTCAGGGCGGCGGCCATGGCCGCCGCGTTCGAAGGCGGCACCAGCTGGCCGGTGACGCCGTTGTCGATCACCTCCGGGATGCCGCCCACGCGCGTGCCCACGACCGGCAGGCCGCAGGCCATGGCTTCCAGCGCGGCGCCCGGGGTGCCCTCGGCAATCGAGGACATGGCAAACATGTCGAGGCTGCGCAGGATGTCCGGCACGTCCTGGCGCGCACCCGGCAGCCACACCGCGTCGGCAGCGCCGGCGGCAGCCACCTTGTCGCGCAATGGCTGCAGCAGCGGGCCGTCGCCGACGATCACCAGGCGCAGCCGCTCGCGCAGCTGCGGCATTTGCTGGCGCAGCTGCAGGAAGGCGTCGACCAGCGTGGCGTGGTCCTTCACGTCCTGCACCCGGCCCACGCTGCCGATCACGATTTCGCCGGCATTGAAGAATGGCCGGGCTTCCTGCTCGCCGCGCACGCGGAAGCGCTCGGCGTCGATGCCATTGGCCAGCAGCCGGCTCTTGGCGGCCGGCACCCCGATCACCTCGCGGTTCCACTGCTCCATGGCGGCCGAATTGGCGTAGCACACGTCATAGAACGGCAGCATCAGGCGGCGCAGGAAGTTGTGCTTGCGGTTGGTGCCGTGCGGGTCGCTGTGGTCGCGCCCGTGGTGGCCATTGACGCGCACCGGCACCCCGGCCAGCAGGGCGGCCGGCGCATACTCGATGGCCGACAGGTTGTAGCTGTGCAGCACGGCCGGCTGCAGCTGGCGCAGCAGCTTCCACAGCGCGCCATGGGTGGCCAGCGACAGGCCGGCCTGCTTGTCCAGCGTGTACAAGGCCACGCCCGGCTTGCTGATGCGCTGGGCAAAGGCCGGGTTGCAGCGCGTCAGGCAGACGATGGCATGGCGGTAGCGCTCGGCCGGCATGCGGTTGATGCGCTCGACCATGAGATTTTCCATGCCGCCGAAATCGAGGGCATAGGTCAGGTGCACAATCAGGGGGATGTCATTCATGGCTGGGAACGGCTGGTACTGGCCACAGCCGCTTGCAGCGGCGCCAGGTTGGTGTCCAGGAAGTCACGCAGCACGGCGCGTGCCACGGCTGGGTCTTCCTCGTAGGCGCAGAATACCATCACGGCGGCGCCCGCCCCGCTACCCGTTAGCAATTTTTCCTTAACCTGTAACAATTTACCAACATAATTGCTGTTGGTCGTCTTGCCGCCGACCACATACCACTGCCACACCAGCAGGCGGCTGCCCGGCACGCCCAGCAAGGCTTCACGCACGGCCAGGGTGCCGCCGGCGACCGGCTCCTGGCGGCTAGCCAGGCTGTTTTCGCGGTACACCGTGCGCTCCTGGGCAAAGCGGTTGGTCGAACTGACCAGCTTGTTGCCGCCCGTTTCGTCGCCGTAGTACAGGACGGTCACGCCCACCGGCGCGCGGCCCGCATGAAACTGGCGCAGCGCGGCGCCGGCCGGCGCAAAGTCGGGCTGCCAGTCGGTGAAGGCGGGCACGGCCGGCGCGGCCAGCACGATGGGCGCCGGCGCCGGCAGCGGCGCGCCGGCGCCGGATTCCAGCTGCGCCGCGATGGCCGGCCACAGGCCGAGCACGGCCAGCACGGCCAGGGCGGCGCCCTGCAGGCGGCGCAGCGGCAGCGCCGCTGCCGGCGCAGCGGCGGCGCTCGGTGCGGCCGGGTCCAGGTCTTCGCGCCAGAAGCTGCCGATCCAGAACAGCAGCAGCATCACGATGCCGAAAAAGATCCAGCCGTAAATCAGGTGGTCGACCCCCACTGCCAGCGTCATGCCGCTCAGATGGCCCATCATCACGATCATGTAGGCGCGCACGCCATTGGCCGCCAGCGGCACCAGCACCGAAGCCAGCACGAACAGGCCGCGGCGCCAGGCCGACCGGTAGCTCAGGTAGGCAAACAGGCAGCCCAGGGTCACCGACGACACCAGGTAGCGCAAGCCGCTGCACGCTTCCACCACCGACCAGTTGCCGCTCGGGATGGAGAAACTGTTGCCATCGCGCAGGACCGGGATGCCGCTCAGGCGCAGCGCATCGATCGTGAAATTGGCGGTCAGCTCGATCAGCGGCGGGATCAGGTTCTCGCCGACCGGCACGGCAAACAGGATGAAGGCCAGCGGGAACAGCAGGGCCAGCGCGACGCGCTTGCCGAGGATGGCCAGCACGGTCAGCGGCAGCATGGCGGCCAGCGCGTACTGGCGCACGATGCCGACGCCGGCCAGGCTGGCCAGCAGCCAGGCGGCGCCGCAGGCGGCCAGCGCCAGCAGCGCAGGCCAGAACGGCTGCAGCGGCAGTCTGCTCAGCTCGCCGCGCTGGCGCCAGACCAGCCAGAGCGAGATCGGCACGATGATGAAGCCGTGGGCAAAGGTGTCGGAACGGCGCCAGATGTCCGCCAGCGAACGGGCCGTGCCGAAGTACAGCAGCAAGGGCAGCAGCATCACCAGCGCCACCAGCAGCGCGTGGCGCGCGCTGCCGGGCAGGCTGGCCGGCGACGGCAGGGCGCCGGGATGGCGCCCAGGGGTAGGCACGGTACTCATGCTGGACTCCAGTCGGGGTTGGCGACAGCGCCGGCGTGCGCGGCCGGCGCTTCGATCATGCGGTCCAGCGGCGCCAGCCGGGCGTCCCAGCTGTAGGCCGCTTCCACCCGCGCCCGCGCAGCGCGGCCGAGCGCTTCCAGGGCTGCCGGTGGGCCGGCCAGCGCAGCGCCGGCGGCGGCGATCCATTGCGGCGCGTCCTGCGCCACGATCAGTTCATGCCCGACTGCGGCGTCGATGCCTTCCAGCGCCTGTGGGCTGAGCAGGACGGCCTTGGCCATGGCCATGGCTTCCAGCACCTTGTTCTGGATGCCGCGCGCCACCCGCAGCGGCGCCACCGACAGCGCGGCATGCGCGACGTAGGGCCGCACGTCGGCGACGGTGCCGGTCACCGTGATGCCCGGCCGCGCGGCCAGGGCCTGCACTTGCGGCGCCGGGCGGGCGCCGACGATCACGAAGCGCACCGCGGGGTCGCGCGCGCGCAATGCCGGCAACACTTCGTCGGCGAACCATTGCACGGCATCGATATTCGGCCAGTAATCCATGGCGCCGCAGAACACCAGCGCCTTGTCCTGCGCCGCATAGGGGCTGGCGTGGCTGCCAGGGGCGAAGTAGCCGGTGTCGACGCCGTTGCTGAACGATCCGATACGCGCTGCGCTTTCCGGCGCCAGGCTGCGGAACAGTTCGGCCTCGGGCGCCGAAACGAACAGCGAGGTGTCGAAGCTGGCGGCCACCTCGCGCTCGTAGCGCAGCAGGCGGCTCGCTTCGTAGCCGTACACCATGCTGGCAGGCCAGGATTTGCGCTCGGCGTACTGGCGCCACTTATCGGAATCGACATCGACAAAGTCGATTATGCGGCGCGCCTGCGGCATGGCCTGCGCATACTGCGCCATCGGCGAGGAAAACACCACGACGCGGCCGATGCCGTGCCGGCGCACCGTCGCGTCGACCCAGGCTTGCATGGCGGCGTTGCGGTAATAGTCGAAGGACAGGGCGCGGTTGCGCAGCAAGGCGCCCAGGCTGCGCAGGCGCGCCGCGCGCGGCGCCAGCGCGGCGAAATGGGTGGATGCACACAAGGCCTGCAGCACCGGCACGTGCTGCCAATCGTCGGGGTCGTCGACGAAGGTGGCCAGGTGCACGCGATAGCGTTGCGCCAGGTGCTTGAGCAAATGCCAGGAGCGGATCTTGTCGCCCTTGTTCGGCGGATAGGGCATGCGATGCACCAGCAGCAGCAGGTCTTCCACGATTTACCCCAGGTTCTTGACGATGAAAGGGCCGAGCGCGTTGGCCAGCGGCAGCGGCATTGCCTTCCACAGCTTGATGAAAAGCTGGTATTTCGGGTTCAGCGGGTTCACGTCCGGCAGCGCATCGGCAGCAAACAGCTGGTATTCGTAAGGCAGCGGCTGCGCCGTGAAGCCCCAGTTCTTCTTGAAGTCGAAGGCGCCAGTGCCCTTCTTGCTGCGGCCGAAGTCGAACATGCGGTAGCCCTTGGCCGCCGCAGCCTGCATCAGATTCCAGTACATGAAGTCGTTGCCGGCCACCTCGCGCGCGATATCCATGCCGCCGCCGTAGTACGGCAGTACTTCGTCGCGGAAGAAGAAGCTCAGCACGCCGGCCACCAGCTGGCCATCCTGCGTGATGACGCGCACTTCGCAGTCATCCTTGAAGGTTGCCTTGAGCAGGGCGAAGTACTTCTTCGGGAACACCGGCGTGCCCAGGCGGTGCACGCTGTGGGCGTAGGCGGTGAACATGCGGTCGACGTTGTCGTCCACCTCCCCTTGCAGGTTCAGCTTGATCCCCTTGCGCACCATGGCGCGCTGCTTGCGCGGGATGGCGTTCATGTTTTCTTCGTCGTTGCCGCTGATCGCCTTGCGGAAGGTGTAGTACAGGTCCTTGCCCTGCCACTTCGGATCGTCCGGATGGGCCGGCGCGTAGTTGCGGTATTCCAGGTGGCCGACGCCCAGCGAAGCGGCCAGTTCTTCGGCAGCCTTGTCCAGCAGGGCGCGCGCGGTGTCGGTGCTGGCAGCGACGCCGCCGTAGACGCAGAACGGCAAGGAGGCAAGGTAATGGCCGAACATGCGGCTTTTCATGCGCGCCAGCGGCAGTACGCCGGTGATCGCGCCGCCCTCTTCCACGTAGAAGAACCAGGTCGGGTGGCCGTAGCATTGCTCGATGACGGTTTGCCAGCCGGTACGGTGGAAGAAGGTCGCTTCGGGGCAGGCCTGCACGAAGGCGTCCCAGCGGGCGCGTTCTTCGGCACCGCTGCCGAGCAACTGCACCAGCACCGGCAAGCCCGGGTCGGAGCCAAGGGCCTGAGCCCGATCCGCAACGGCCGCGCGGCCAGCGTCAGGCGCTTGCGCCTGGCCCGGAGTGACCGGTTTGCCGGCAGCCACCGCCAGCGCAGTCGCCGCTTCCGCTTCCGCCTTGGCCCGTGCCGCGCGGCGCTCGGCCGCCGCTTCGATAATCGAGGTCATTGCTGCCCCAGGAAAATGCGGTCCATGCGATCCCACGCGAAGTCGCGCGTCAGGGCCCTGATGCGCGATTCCATGCGGTGCAGGTTGACGTAATGGCGGAAGCGCGTCTTCAGTCCCAGGCCTGCAGGGCGCGGCTGGCCGGGATCGAGCTCCCACGGGTGGCAGTAGAAGATGGCTGGCTGGCCGTCCTGCCGGTTCACACGGCGCATCATGCCGCGCGACAGCGCATACGGCAGCAGGCGGAAATAGCCGCCGCCGCCGGCCGGCAGGTTGCGCTGGCCGATGCGGACCGTGGTGATCGGCACTTCCAGCAAGCCCTGTGCGCCGTTCGGATGGAAGGCGAAACGGGGCGCATCCGGCATGCCGTAATGGTCGTGCGCAATCGGATAAATCGACGAGCTGTAGCGGTAGCCCGCTTCCTGCAAGACGTCCAGCGCCCACAGGTTGGCCGGGCCGATCGAAAAGCTGGGTGCGCGGTAGCCCAGCACCTGCTGGCCGCCGATGTCCTCCAGGATCTTCTTGCTGCTGGAAATATCTTCCATGAACTGGGCGCGCGACTGGTCGGAGGCGCGCAGGTGGCCGTAGCCGTGGCTGGCCAGTTCATGGCCGCCGGCCACGATGCGGCGCACCATGTCCGGGTAGCGTTCGGCGATCCAGCCCAGCGTGAAGAACGTGCCCTTGGCCTTGCCGTCCTCGAGAATGCCCAGCACGCGGTCGATGTTGGCTTCGACCCGGCATTCGCGCTGCGGCCAGCTCTCGCGGCTGATGTGCGGCGCGAAGGCCGACACCTGGAAGTAGTCTTCCACGTCGATGGTCATGGCATTGCGAACGGCCGCGCCCATGTCAGCCCCGCGCCTTCAGCCAGTCCAGCACGATGGCGGCAATGCGCTCGGCGGCGCGGCCATCCCAGTAATGCGGGATGCGGCCGGCCTTGCCGGCGCCGGCCAGCTGCGCCTCGTAGGCCGCCAGGACGTGCGCCGGGTCATTGCCGGCAATGGTGTTGGTGCCCTGGTCGACCGTGATCGGGCGCTCGGTGTTGTGGCGCAGCGTGATGCAGGGCGTGCCCAGCGCCGTGGTCTCTTCCTGGATGCCGCCGGAATCGGTCAGCACCACGCGCGCATCCTGCATCAGGCCCAGCATCTCGAGGTAGCCCATGGGCGGGAGCAGCAGCACGTCCGGCCGCTCCAGCAAGTGGCTGAGGCCGAATTTTTCGATGGTGGCACGGGTGCGCGGGTGCACCGGGAAGATCACCGGCGTGCGCTGTGCGATCTTTGCAGCGCTTTCCAGCAAGCCTTGCAGCACGGCCTTGTCGTCCACGTTGGACGGGCGGTGCAGGGTCAGCACGGCGTATTCGCCCTTGCCGGCCTTGAAGTCCGGCCGCCCGGCAGCGGCCGCGATCTGCGGCGCCGGGATGGCGCGCGCCAGGTTGGCGCGCAGGGTATCGATCATCACGTTGCCGACGAAATGCACGCGCCCGGCGCCGATGCCTTCCTTGGCCAGGTTGTCGGCGCCGCTCTCCTCGGTGGTAAACAGCAGGTCCGACAGCTGGTCGGTCAGCACGCGGTTGATTTCTTCCGGCATGGCGCGGTCGAAGCTGCGCAGGCCCGCTTCCACGTGGATCACCGGCACGCCCTTCTTGGCCGCCACCAGCGCGCAGGCAATGGTGGAGTTGACGTCGCCCACCACCAGCACGGCGGCCGGCTGCACCTCGTCCATGGCCGGCTCGAAACGCTTCATCACTTCGGCCGTCTGCTGGGCGTGGCTGCCGGAGCCGACTTCCAGGTTGATGTCCGGGCTGGGAATGCCCAGCGCATCGAAATACTGCTGGTTCATGGCCACGTCGTAGTGCTGGCCGGTGTGCACCAGAATCGGCTTGAACTGCGGCGGCGCCAAGGCGGCCATGATCGGCGCCATCTTCATGAAGTTGGGCCGCGCGCCGACGACACACAGGATACGGAAGGCACTCATTCGTTGCTGTCCTGGTGGATGTTGTATGACGAAGGCGAGCGCACGATCTTCTTCAGGATCGACAGCACCGAGGCCAGGGATTTTTCGACGCGCATCATGCGCTCGTCCAGCACCGCCGGGTACTGACTGCCGAACATCATGCCCGCTTCCAGTCCGGGCTGGGCAGCGCCGTTGGCGGCCGGCGCCTCGGCGGCGGCATCGGCCGGCGGCGGCTGGAATTCCTGCGCGATGTCGCGGATGACCGTGTCGACATCGGCATCGCTGAACTCTTGCATCTCTTCCAGGAAGCCCATCAGCAGCAAGCGGTCCATCAAGTGGTTGGTCTTGCGCGGGATGCCGCCGGTATATTCGAACACGGCAGCATAGGCGGCCGGCGTCAGGTGCGGGTTGCCGGTCCAGCCGACAGTGCGCATGCGGTGCTCGATATAGGCATTGCTTTCGCTGCTGTCCATCGGGCCCAGGTGGTAGGTCGCAATCACGCGCTGGCGCAGCTGCGACATGCCGGGGCTGTGCAAGGTGGCGCGGAATTCCGGCTGGCCCAGCAGGAAAGTCTGCAGCAGCGATTTCTCGTCGGTCTGGAAATTGGACAGCATGCGCAATTCTTCCACCACTTTCGGTGTCAGGTTCTGCGCTTCGTCAACCACCAGCAGCGCGCGCTTGCCTTCCTGCTCACACTGGCGCAGGAAGATTTCCAGCCGGCCCAGCAGGGTGGTCTTGCTGGCCGCGTCCTCGCAGGGCAAGCCGAAACCGCCCACCACGCCACGCAGCACGTCATCGGAATTGAGGTGGGTGTTGACCAGGTGGCAGGTCACAATCTTGTCCGACTCGATCTGGTTGAACAGGTTGCGTACCAGGGTGGTCTTGCCGGCGCCCACTTCACCGGTGATGACAATGAAGCCTTCGCCTTGCGACAGGCCATACTCGAGGTAAGCCATGGCCCGCTTGTGGCCCTTGCTGCCGAAGAAGAAATGCGGGTCGGGCCGCAGGCGGAAGGGCTTGTCGCTCAGCCCGTAATAGCTTTCGTACATGATGAACCCTGCTGCTTAAAAAGTCGACTTCAGCACAGCCGTCACGGCGTTTTCCGTGTAGTGCTGGCCGGCCAAGCCCGCGCTGCCCTTCACATGCCGCAACTCCAGGCTGGCGCTGAGGCGCTGGCTGTAGGTGCGTGCCAGGCTGAGGCGGACATCACGGTGGTGATTGGTTTGCTTCGCCGCCAGCGACTTGACATTGATGGCATTGCCGGTCAGGGTCAGCACCGTTTGCGCGCCCGGCCGGTAACTGGCACTGGCCATCACCCCGAGCTGCTCGGTATTGTCATTGAGGATCGCCAGCGAGCTGCCCAGCAGGCTGTTATCGACCTGCTGGCTGGACAGCATTTCGCGCCGGCTCTTGACCACGCTGAACATGCTGGTGGTGCGCGCCAGCTGCCATGCCACCGACGCGCTCAGCTGCTTCTGCAAGGAGTAGCGGTTGCTGAAGAAATTGATGCTGGTGGCCAGCGAAGGCGGCAAGCCGGCCGACTGGATATAGGCTTGCACCACGGCGGCACGCAACACCGGATCGCTGATCTGGGCGCGGAACAGGTTGTCCAGCATGGCGGCGGTATCGATCGCCTGCGGCAGGACAAATTGGCTGCGGCTGCTGCTCACGGCGTCGCTGTAGGAAACATTCCAGACCGTGCCGCGGCTGCGGTGCTGCAGCGCCAGGCTGTAGCTGGGGCCGTAGAAGCGGTGGCCGACCGACGCTTGCAGCGAGGTGCGCGCCGACGGCGTCCATTGCAGGTTGGCGCCATAGGCAACCCCGGCCTGGTCGCCGCCCAGGCCGCTGAAGTCGTACCCGTCGTAGCCGCCGAAGGCGCCCACGCTCAATTGCGGCGTGGCGGCATAGCGCAAGCCCAGGTTGGCAGTCTTGGAACTGGTGGTCTGTTCGTTGCTGCGATTGACCCCGCTCGGCAACTGTTCCTCGATCACCGAGCGCGCCACACGGGCGTCCCAGCCGAAGCGGCGGAAGGTCGGGCCACTGATCAACTGCGCGCTGATGGTGTTGCCGTCGCTGCGGCGCATGCCGATATTGTCGGTATCGACCGAATCGCGGGAATAGCGCAGTTCGCCGTTCGCGAAGGCGCCGAAGCGGTGCACCAGGTAAGGGCTGACACGGTAGCTGCGCACTTCATTGCGGTTGTTGCTGACGTAGTCGTTGCCGGACTGCAGCGGGCCGAAGGCGGACACCGCTTGCTGGCGGATGGCCGCGGTGGCGTCCAGATACAGCAAGTCCTCGACCAGGCGCGAATTCAGGGTGCCGTTCAAATCCTGGCTGTGGCGCTGCGCGCCGCTGGGACGTCCCCCCGAGTACTGGAACAGGTTGAGCGCATAGTTGAGCCTGAAATCGAAGCGCTGCGAACGGTTGCTCAGCTGGAAGCCGGGCGTCAGCTGCAGCACCGCCCCGCTCTCGGCAAATTCCTCCGTCCTGAGGGCAACGTTGTCGGAATAGGTGGCACGCGCCGTGGCCATCGGCGTGAAATCCCATGCAGCATGGGCCGGGAAAGCCGCCGCCAAGCCCGCTGCCAGCGGCAGCAGGGCCAAGCTGCAACGCTTAACCATAGTGATAGTCATAGCTTTCGGTACCGGGGAATTCGCGCGATTTGTTATAGATCAGGTTGACGTTGCTCAAGCCTTCCAGCTGGCGCAGCGATTCCTTGACCGCATGCTGGGTGGTGCGTTCCGATTCCACCACCAGCACGATCTGGCCCATATTCGAGGCCAGCACATGGGATTCCGATGTCAGCAGCAGCGGCGGCGAATCGAAGATCACGATACGGTCCGGGTAGCGGTTGGCGATTTCATTCACCAGGTTCTTCATCGAGTGCGAAGCCAGCAGCTCGGTGGCGCGCGGCGAGCTGGTGCCGGCCGGCAGGATCGACAGCGTGTTGACATTGGTGCGCAGCATGACGTCCGCCATGTCGACACTGTCGTCCAGCAGGATATCCATCAGGCCGCGCTGGGCCGGCAGGCCGAGGGTGCGCAGCACGGACGGGCGCGCTACGTCGGCATCGACCAGCAGCACCGTGTGGTCCAGTTCCATGGCAATGCTCATGGCCAGGTTGATGGCGCAGAAAGTCTTGCCTTCGCCGGGCAGCGAGCTGGTGATCATGATCAGGTTGCCCGGGTTGTCGCCCGGCTTGCGGGCGCCGAAGGCGCGCTTGATCAGCGGACGCTTGATGATGCGGAAGTCTTCCACCAGCGCGGTGCGGCCGCCGGCGGCAGTCACCAGGCCGGATTCGTGCATGCGCATCAAGTCCAGTTCCACGGTGTGGGTGCTGCGGCGGCTGGCGTCGCCGTGCGGCTGCGCCACAGGCGCCACAGGCGCTGCGGCGGCAGCCGGGACGGCAGGCGCCGGCGCGGGGGCAGCAGCGGCCGGGGCCGCGTGGACTGCTTCAGCTACCGGAGCCGCGGCCGGTGCTGCGGGGATCGTGGCTTCGGCGGCGTCGGCAGGACGCGGTTGCCCGAGGCGGTTGGCGGCTTTTTCGATAATGCTCACTTGAAGACTCCCTGGATGTTGCGGCTCAACCGGCGCGCAGCAAGGTAACGGTCATGACGCCGCCGAAGGCGGTCAGCAGCGAGGCCACAGCCAGGCCGAAGGCATACAGCCGGCGCCGGCGCGAAGAGCGCTGCTGCTCGGTCCAGTTCATGCCAATGGTGCCGAGGATCGGCACGCCGGTCACTTCGCGCAGGCTGTGCTGGCTGAGGAAGGTAGGACGTACCTGGCTCATCAGGAAAGCACCGCCCAGGCCGGACAGCAGGGCCGCACCGAACACGATCGCATACAGCCGTGCGCGGTTCGGGCCGACCGGGGTTTGCGGCACGATCGGCGGATCGATCACGCGGAAACTCATCATGTCGGTGGCCGAGCTGAGATCGCCGGACAGCTTGGCCGCTTCGCGGCGCTGCACCAGCTTTTCATAGTTTTCCTTGTTGATCGAATAATCGCGGTTGAGCTGGGCCAGTTGCGCTTCCACTTCCGGCGCTGCCGTGCTCTGCGAGCGCATCCGGTCCAGGCGCGAGGAGTATTCGCCAACGCGGGCCTTGAGCGAGGCCACGCGCGCTTCTTCCACCGACAGCGCCACGTTCATCTGCTGCAGCATCGGGCTGTAGCCCATGCCCGGGTCGCCGTTCTTGGCCGCCTTCTTCGCCTCGTCCTTCTTGCGCTGCTGCAGGTTGGCAATCAGGCGCTTGGACGAGACGATGTCCGGATGTTCTTCGGTGTATTGCATGCGCAGGCTGTCGAGCTGCTTTTCCAGCGCCGCGATGCGGCCGTCAATTTCCGGGTTGGCGATATTGCTGGCATCGGCGACCGGCGCCATGTCTTCGCCCGCAATCTGGCGCTTGATCGCATTGCGCGCCTGTTCGGCTTCCAGCAGCTCCAGGCGCGCCTGGTTCAGCTTTTCAGACAGATCGCCCAGGTTGGTCGAATAGTCGGTGCCCTGGCGCGGCAGCAGGCCGAGGTGGCGGATCTTGAATTCCTTCAGCGCGTTTTCGCCGGCGGCCAGGCGCTCCTCGTACATCTTGATCTGGTCGTCGATGAACTGCACGGCCTTTTCCGAATCCTGCTTCTTGCCGCCGAAAGAGCCTTCGACGAAGATGGTCAGCAGCGACTGCACCACGTCCTTGCCCAGCTTGGGATATTCGTTGTTGTAGGAGATGGTGTAGATGTCGTCGCGTTCGGTGCCGGTGACCTTGATCGCCGTCATCAGCTCGTCCACCTGCTTCTCGTGTTCCTTGCTGTCCTTGGCCTTGATGTCCAGGTCCACCATGCGCAGCACGCGCTCCACATTGGGGCGGCTGATCAGGGTGCGGCGCATGAACATCACTTGCTGTTCGACGTTGGGGGTGGTGGTCATGCCCGCCATCAGCGGTTTCAAAATGCTCTGGGTATCGACGTAAACCCGGGCTGAAGCCTGGTAGTCGCTGGGCAAGCGGTACACCACGGCCCAGCCGATGACGGCCACCAGCCAGGCGATGGCCACGCCATACCAGCGGTATTTCCCGATTGCCTTAAGAAAGGTCAACAGCAATGCCAAAATTTCTGCCATCTCGATCACTCATCCCTGGTTAGGCAGGCAAACTGTCGCAATGCCCACATCTAATATTGCCTAAATAACATCTAATCTCTATCATACAGCAGAACGCGCTGCCTGTTACTATTAATTTATGCCTGTTGCGCACTGCTGACGAAAAGAATTTAACATTTCCCTAAGGCAATTCACCATTTTGGAGGCCGCATGGCCAAGCTGATTTTACTTTTCCTCGCGCTCTGCCTGGGCTGCCACAACCCGCAGGCCGCGGCCGCCCCGCTGCCGCGCACCATTGCCGCGGTCAAGCCGAGCGTGGTCGGCATCGGCACGTTCAACCGCAGCCGCAGTCCTGCCATCGTATTCCATGCCACCGGCTTTGTGGTGGGCGATGGCCTGTCGGTGATTACCAATGCCCACGCGGTAACCGCCTTCGACTCGGAAAAGCTGGAAAGCCTGGGCATCGTCACCGGCAAGGGCGACCAGCTGCAGTTCCGCGAAGCCAGCGTGGTCACCATCGACCGCGCCCATGACCTGGTGCACCTGCGCATGAAGGGCGCGCCGCTGCCGGCGCTGACCCTGGGCAGCAGCGAAATGCTGGACGAAGGCAGCGACCTGGTGTTTACCGGCTACCCGCTGGGCATCATGCTCGGCCTGAATCCGGTCACCCACCGCGCCCTGCTGGCGGCGCAAACCCCGGCCATCCTGCCGACCCCGACTTCGCGCGGCCTCAATCCGCGCGCCGTGCTGCAATTGCAACGTGGCGCGCCGTTCACGATTTACCAGCTCGACGGCACGGCATATCCCAGCAATAGCGGCAGCCCCGTGTATGATCCGGAAACCGGGGCCGTGGTCGCGGTGATCAACATGACCCTGGTCAAGGGCTTGAAGGAAAGCGCGATCAGCGACCCCAGCGGCATCAGTTACGCCATCCCGGTGCGCCATGTGCATGAGCTGTTGTTGCAAGGCGGCGCACAAAAATAACAAGGTAGAATAGCAAGACTCGTGGTATAACAGGCAATGCTAAAAAAGCAAACAAGGAGAATAACGTGAATATGCAAACCAAGCTGGCTCGCCTTTTCGCCGCGAGCGTCGTGGTGCTCGGCGCCCTGGGCCTGGGCGGCTGCTCGACGCCCCATAGCGGCGCCCCAGCCGATGCGGGCGTGGTGCCGCAAACCGATTACCTGATTGGCCCGGGCGACAACCTGAGCATCATCGTCTGGCGCAATCCGGAAGTGTCGCAGGTAGTGCCGGTGCGCCCTGACGGCAAGATCACCACCCCGCTGGTGGAAGACTTGCCGGCCAGCGGCAAGACGTCCACCGAACTGGCGCGCGATATCGAAAAAGCGCTGGCCAAGTTCATCCAGCAGCCGGTGGTCACCGTCATCGTGACCGGCTTCATCGGCACCTACGGCGAGCAAATCCGCGTGATCGGCCAGGCCGCCAAGCCGCAGTCGCTGCCCTACCGCCGCGACATGTCGATCCTGGACGTGATGATTGCCGTCGGCGGCGTCACGGAATTTGCGGCGGGCAACAAGGCCAGCATCATCCGCATGGTCGACGGCAAGCAGCAGCAATTCAATGTGCGCTTGAACGACCTGATCAAGGATGGCGACATTTCCGCCAATGTGCCCATGCGCCCGGGCGATATTCTGGTAATTCCAGAGAGCTTCTTCTAGACTGGAAGTACCAATTCGATAGTTTCCTGTAGGTGTCGAGAATTCTTACAGTTCAAGATATCATTGCCAGCCGGGGGGCCATCCAGCCCCCCTTGGTGTAGCTAAGCACCTGATTTTCCAGCTATTCCATAGGTGAAACTCGTATCTGGAACGGTACTTGCTTCTTCACTAAGTATCGCGGGCGGCAGAGCTGCCCTACTCAAATTCGCAAGGACGACGACGTGGCCAACGAACAACAGCCAGGCAAGCAACTGAGCGCCCGAGGCGCTGCGCGCCGCCGCTTTACACGCGCCGGTGCCGCGGCATCCGGCGTTTTGCTGACCCTGCACAGCCAGCCCGGCATGGCAGCGACCATTTGCGCCGGACCTTCTGGCTTCCAGTCTGGCCTGATCAGTGCGCGCCCGAACGATCCCGGCACCTGCGCCGGCGTGTCGCCGGGCGCCTGGAAAAACAACGATCCGGCCCCGAACGGCAGCACCAATGGCAACGGCAATGGCCACGGCAAGGGCGGGGGCAAAAACCCGAGCCCAACGCCGCTGCCAAACAAGGTGTGGCCGAGCGGCGCCTTGCCGACCGACCTGTTCCGCACGGTGTTCAGCTGCAGTCTTCAGATGAGCAACACTTACGGTTCGGATAGCTGCACCCTCGATTACATCCTGGGCAACCAGCCGACGTTCGACACCTACAAGCTGGGCGCCCACCTGGTGGCCGCTTACCTCAACGTGTTGGCCGGCCTGTCCGGCTTCCAGACCGTGCCGATGCTGCAAAACATCTGGAACGAGCTGCGCGATACCGGCTACTTCAGCCCGACTGCCGGCGTGCAGTGGGACGCCAAGCAAGTGGTCGACTACCTGGCCGGTACCATGAGTTGATGCCGGTGCAGTGGCAACTGGTGCCGGGCCAGTCCCTGCTGCATCGCAGCTGGGACGGTCAGGTTGTGCTCTACAACGAAGTGTCCGGCGCGACCCACCTGCTGGACCAGGATACCCTCGACTTGCTGCACGCCTTGCGCGATGGCGAACTCGCGCCTGAAGACTGGGCCAATGCCGAGCTCCAGCTTGCCTTGGCCGAGTTGCGCAAACTCTACCTGGTGGAACCATGCTGACGGTGGCCTCGCTGGCGCCTGCTGCGCTGCGGGCGCGCCTGGCCGGCGACGGCCTGCGCCTGCGCACCGGCCGCTTTTCAGTGCGGCTGCAGGCCGATATGCCGAGCGTGGCAGCCGGCATTGGCCAGCTGTATGCCGACTATCCGCTGTTGCAGGACAGCGACTTCGCTGACTTTCACTTGCACCTGAAGCGCCCCCGTTCGGCGCGCCGCTGGCTGCGCCCGCAAGTGCGGCTGCATTGCGACGGCTATGAAATGTTCCAGCCGATGCCCTTGCAGCACGCCTTCCCTATGTTTGAATGGGGCCTCAACTGGTGCGTATCGAGCCGCGCCCACCGCTACCTGATCGTGCATGCCGCCGTGCTGGAACGCCAAGGCCGCGCCGTCATCCTGCCGGCCCCGCCTGGCTCGGGCAAGAGCACGCTGACGGCCGCCCTGTGCGGCAAGGGCGGCTGGCGCCTGCTGTCCGATGAACTGACCCTGCTTGAGCTCGATACCGGCCTGCTGGTGCCCAACCCGCGCCCGATCAGCCTGAAAAATGCCTCGATCGATATCATCCGCGCCTATGTCCCGGCTGCCGTGCTGAGCACACCGGTGCACGACACCACCAAGGGCACCGTGGCCCATATGCGCGCGCCGGGCGCTGCCGTGGCGCGTACCGCCGATTGCGCCCGGCCGGCCTGGATCGTGTTCCCGCATTACAGCGCCGGCGCCGCCACCACGCTGGAGCCGCTGGCGCGCGCCGCCACCTTCATGGAACTGGCGGGCAACAGCTTCAACTACAGCGTGCTGGGCGCGGCCGGCTTCGACGCGCTGGGCCGCCTGATCGAGCAGGCAGCCGGCTTCCGCTTCCGCTATAGTGCGCTGGATGAAGCCCTGGACACCTTTGCCCGCCTCGATGAACGCTGACTTGCCGCTCCTGCTGCGCGTGCTGCGCGCGCCGCAGCACGCGCCCGTCCTGTCGCCCGCCGACTGGGACCTGCTGCTGCGCCAGGCCGCCAATGCCAACCTCAGCGCCACGCTGCACCATTGGCTGGAGCAGCATGGCGTGCTGGCGCAAGCCTTGCCACAGGCGCGCGAACAGCTGTCCTGGGCCGCCGTCATGGCGCGCCGCCACCGCCAAGCCACCTACTGGGAAATCCGCCTGATCGGCAAGGCGCTGGCCGGGCTCGGCCTGCCGCTGCTGCTGCTGAAAGGCGGCGCCTATGCCGCGGCCGGCTTGCCGCCTGCGGCCGGCCGCCTGTTTTCCGACATCGACATCCTGGTGCCGGAAGACAGCCTGCCGCAGGTGGAAGCGGCCCTGATGCGCCACGGCTGGGTCGGCACCCACCACGACCACTACGACCAGCGCTACTACCGCGAATGGATGCACGAGCTGCCGCCGATGATGCATGTGCTGCGCCAGACTGCGATCGACGTGCATCACACCATCCTGCCGCGCACGGCCGCCCAGCGCCCCGATGCGCGCCTGCTGCGCGCCGCCGCACGGCCGCTGGCAGGCGATGGCGCGCCGCCCGGCACGGCCATCCTGGCGCCGCTGGACATGGTGCTGCACAGCGCCACCCACCTGTTTGCCGACGGCGAATTCGACAAGGGCTTGCGCGACCTGTGGGACTTGCACTGCCTGCTCACCCATTTCGGCGCACGCGAGCCCGGCTTCTGGGACGCCTTGCCGGCGCGCGCGCGCCAGCACCAGCTGCAGCGCTTCATGTTCTATGGCCTGCGCTACAGCGCCCTGCTGCTGGGCACCCCGGTGCCGCCCGCCACCCTGGCCGCCATGGCGCCCGACGCACCGCCGCCGGCGCTGCTGGCCGTGATGGATGCGCTGTTCACGCGCGCGCTGCTGCCGCACCATCCGAGCTGCCGCGGCGCCGGCAGCGCGCTGGCCGACTTCCTGCTGTACGTGCGCGGCAACTGGCTGCGCATGCCGCCGCTGCGGCTGGCGCGCCACCTGTTCCATAAGGCATTTTTGACCCCCAAAAACTCGCAAGGCGCCGCTGCATAACGGCAGCAACTGCCAGCACGCTGCCGCTACAATGGATGGGACATCCTTGCATGGAGCATGCATGCGACTCCTTGCCATCGTGGCGGCCAGCCTGCTGGCCCACGCTGCCTGCGCGCAGAATGCCGCCACCCTGTTTGAACAAGCCCAGCGCCTGGAACACGGCGAAGGCGTGGCGCGCGACCTGGACCAGGCAGCCGCGCTGTACTGCCGCGCGGCCCGGCTCGGCGCTCCCGAATCGCAATATGCGCTGGGCTGGATGTACGCCAACGGCCGCGGCGTGGCGCACGACGAGGGCATCGCGTGGCGCCTGTTCGGTCTGGCGGCCGAGCAAGGCCACGCTGCCGGCGCGCGCATGCAGGCATTGCTGGCAGCGGCGCCGGGCACGGCGCTGCCGGCCTGCATGGCGCCCGATCCCGCGCTTGAGCTCGACCTCGCCTTGCCCATTCCCGACTACAATGCCACGCCGCAGCTGCGTGCCCTGGTCGACAGGCTGGCGCCCGAATATGACATCGAGCCCGCCCTGGCACTGGCCGTCATTGCCGTCGAATCCGGCTTCAACCGCAGCGCCGTCTCGCCCAAGGATGCGCGCGGCCTGATGCAACTGATCCCTGCCACGGCCGCGCGCTTTTGCGTGCACGACGCCTTCAATCCCGAGCAGAACCTGCGCGGCGGCCTGGCTTACCTGCGCTGGCTGCTGGCGCGCTACAGCGGCGACGTCACGCTGGCCACCGCCGCCTACAATGCCGGCGAACAGGCGGTTGACCAGCACGGCGGCGTGCCGCCTTACGACGAAACGCGCGCCTATGTGCGGCGGATCGGCAAGCTGTACGGTAAATCCAGCCACCCTTACGCGGCAGCGGCACCGGAACGCTGCGCGCACCAGATAGCAATTCGATCACGCCGATGATATCCTTGCCCGATGGAATGGGACGCGATCATCATCGGTACCGGCATGGGCGGCGCGCCCCTGGGCTACGCGCTGGCGAAGGCCGGGCAGCGCGTGCTGTTCCTTGAGAAGGGCAAATCCCATTTGCAGCCTGGCGCGCTGACCAACAGCTACGCCGAGACGCATTTCGCCACGCCGGCCGCGCCCGGGCCGCAGCACCGCGCCACCTTGCAGCGCGCCGGCCGCTACAGCGATACCATCCGCACCAACGCAGGTGCGCGCACCCAGCATTTCGTGCCCTTCATCGGCTGCGGCACCGGCGGTTCCAGCGCGCTGTACGGCATGGTGCTGGAACGTTTTTTCCCCGCTGATTTCACGCCGCGCGCCCAGCACCCGGACGCGACCGATGCCGACTTGCCGGACGCCTGGCCGATCGCTTATGGCGAACTGCTGCCGCATTACGAAGAAGCCGAGCGCCTGTTCCGCGTGCGCGGCACGCCGGACCCGCTGCGCGCCGACCGCCCTGGCGACTGGGCCGCGCACTTTCGCGCCCCGCCGCCGCTGACGCCGGCCGCCGGCGAGCTGTTCGCATTTTTCCAGCAGCGCGCCCTGCATCCCTACCGCCTGCCCCTGGCTTGCGAATTTGTCGAAGGCTGCAGCGCCTGCCAGGGTTACCTGTGCGACCGCCAGTGCAAGAACGACGCGAGCCGGGTTTGCCTGGAACCGGCCCTGGCACAGCATGGCGCAACGCTGATGGATGAATGCGAAGTGCTGCAACTCGAAGCCACGCGTGAGGCGGTGACCGGCGTGGTCTGCATGCAGCGCGGCCAGCGCCTGACCCTGCGCGGCAAGCAGGTGTTCCTGGCTGCCGGCGCGCTGGAAACGCCGCGCCTGCTGCTGCAATCTGCCTCGGCACACTGGCCGCAGGGCCTGGCCAACGATTCCGGCCTGGTGGGGCGCAACCTGATGCGCCACCATATCGACCTGTATGTGATCAAGCCGCTGACCGCGGCCGGCTTCGACAACCGGCAAAAGGAATTCGGCTTCAACGATTTCTACCAGCACGACGGCAGGAAGCTCGGCTCGGTGCAATCGTTCGGCCGCCTGCCGCCGGTGCCGGTGCTGGCGGCATCGATGGAAGACGATGTCCGGCAAGGCGCTCTGCCCTGGCTGGCGCCATGGTTCAAGCTGGCGCAGCCGGTGCTGAAGCCGATCCTGCGGCAATTCGTGCACGAGCGCCTGGTGCTGGCCAGCACGCTGGAAGACTTGCCGTATGCCGACAACCGCGTCACGCCGGCCAGCGGCGATGCGCGCCTGGCGCTCGAGTACCGGGTGCGCCCGCACGATGCGGCGCGCATCGACGCCATGCGCAGCCTGATGAAGGATGCGCTCCAGCCCTACGCCTTCAACCTGGTGAAACAGGCGGACAACAACCAGCGCATCGCCCATGCCTGCGGCACCTGCCGCTTCGGCAGCGACCCGCGCAGCAGCGTGCTCGATGCCGGCAATCGCGCCCATGGCCTGTCCAACCTGTATGTGGTGGATGGCTCCTTCTTCCCGTCCAGCGGCGGGACCAATCCCAGCCTGACGATTGCCGCCAACGCCCTGCGCGTGGCGCGCCGCCTGACAGGAAAAGGAATTTACGATGATCAAGCTTGAAGATTTGCGCGGCCACTGGGCGCTGGTGACCGGCGCCTCCGGCGGCATCGGCGCCGAGTTCGCGCGCGAGCTGGCGCGCAACGGCGTCAATGTCGTCCTGGTCGGGCGGCGCGAAGAACGCTTGCAGGAACTGGCCACGCGCGTGCGGCACGAGCTGGGCGTACAGGCCGAGGTGGTGCGGCTGGACCTGGCCGTGCCGGGCTCGGTGGACCAGGTCCAGGCCCGGCTGGCCGCGGCCGGCATCCGCATCCGCCTGCTGTGCAATATCGCCGGCATGGGGCGCTGGAACCGCCTCGAGCATTGGGAATTGAATGACTACCGCGACATGATCGAAGTCAACAACCGCGCCATGGTCGAGATGTGCTATCACTTCCTGCCCGACCTGGCCTCCTTCCCGAGCAGCGCGGTGATCAATGTCTCGTCCCAAGCCAGCTACCAGCCCGTGCCCTATATGGCGGTCTATGCGGCCTCGAAAGCCTTCGTGCAAAGCTTCAGCCAGGCCCTGCATGGCGAATGGAAGGAGCGCGGCATCCTGGTGCAGACCCTGGTGCCGGGGCCGACCGATACGGAGTTCGATGCCAAGGCCGGCGCCTACGCCAGCGCCCTGACCACGCGCGGCAGCACGGCCGAGGTGGTGAAGGCGTCGCTGGCCGGCCTGGCCAAAGGCGCCCCGGTGGTGGCCTCGATCAAGGGCACCTACAAGCAGCGCTTCTTCGCCGGGCTGTTCCCGCATAGCATGGTGATCCGCGAAGTGGCCAAGATGTTCAAGCCGCCGCAATAAATTAAAAGGGGACGTACCCCTTTTACAGGGTACGCCCCCTTCTTATTTTGTACAGCCTTCGCGGCTTAAGCGCGGCGGCGCAAGCGTGCCAGGCCCAGCAGGCCAATGCCCATCAGCAGCATGGTGCCAGGCTCCGGTACCGGGTTGATCGAGAAGCGGTTGTCGCCGTCAACCTTCAGCATCAGGTCGCTGCGCACTACGGAGTGCGAGGGGAACAGCGGATTGCCGCCTGCGAACATGGTCGAGGTCGAGGAATCGCCGGCCGGATAGTTCAGGTTGGACTGGAATTCCATGTCAAAGATCAGGTCCAGGACGCCACTCAGGTAGTCCGCGTTGATGAAGTCGCCCGCTTCCGCCAGGGCTGCATGGATTTTCGCCGAGCCTTGTCCCTGGCCGGCGGTCGGGCCGGTCGAGAACGCAGTGAAGGTGGACTGGGTGCCTTCGGTGACGATGGTCAGCAGCGCAATCATGATGCCGTCGGTGAATCCGGTGCCGGTTGCCGTGTTGGCATTGGCTGCGGTGTCATAGAAAATCGCAACCTTGTTCGCTCCCACGGCATTGACCAAGCCGAAGTTGGCAGTCGGATTCACATTGTTGACCGGATCGCTGTAGCCCGAGCTCGTGACCTGTTCGATCATGCGCGCGGCAATCGTGAACTCGTGGCTGGTGAAGTTATCCTTGAAGCCATTCGGGTTGGAGTCAAGAGAATTCGGCTGCATCGGCGTACCGCCCACGATCGAGGACAGATTAGCCTGATACAGGAACTGGAAAGGCTGGAAGGTAGGCAGCACAGCCGTGGAGCTGAAGGGGCCGACACCGACGGCCACGCCAGTACCTTTGCTGCTCCAGTCCAGCGCAGTTGCACCGGCCACATAGGTACTGCCCGCGCCATTCTTGACGTCGAACGGGGTCAGCACATCTGCATGAGCGGCGTTGGTGAGGACGCTGAGGCCAACGGCTGCAACCAGCGGGGCAAGCTTGCGAATGAAATTCATTATTATGACTCCTGTGTTTAAAGAAGGCTGTCTGACCATGTTTCCATCACCGGCCGTATGCAGCGGGCACATTCTCATATGAGCAATTGCCGTGCCAACTTACCTATCACATTAAAAATCAATAACTTGCTTGCGATTACCCACTGATGACTAGATCTCCTTGGAAGACTTTGTAAGAATTTTCGACAGTAACTTGCCAAATAGTTCTGACGACCGGTAATGCTTGAAACGGGCCATCAGACCACGCGCGGCCGCAGTTGCCGACGGCGTGCCGAGCAAGCCCTGCACCGCCTGGCGCAAGGCGGCACCATCAAAGCGGTCGGCACGCAGCAGTGCGCCGGCACCAGCGGCCACAATGCCTTGCATGTTCAGGAACTGGTCAAGATTGCCTGCGATCCCGACCACCGGCACCCCCGCCGCAAGAGCCTGATGGCAAGTTGGGCTGCCGCCGTTGCATACCACGAGCGCGGCGCGGCGCGCGACTTCCTCCCCCGGCAGATAATCGGCCACGTAGGCATTATCCGGCACCGTACCATTTGCCACCTTGCCGGCAGTGGCAGCCGCCACCATCAGCGGCAAGCCGGCCAGCGCCTGCAGCACCGCGGGCAACAAGGCGCCCTGGCCAGAACTGCCCAGGGTCACATACACCAGGGGGCGCTCGGCCGGCAGTTGTGCCCACCAGTCAGGCAAGAGCAGCGGCGGCGACCACAGCACCGGCCCGATGAAAGCATGGTTGCTCGGCATGCCGTGCGCTTCAAACAGGTGCGGCACGTCGGCATATAAGGTGTAATCGGCGTCGGTGTAGACCCGGTTCAGGTCCCACCCCAGCGAGGCCAGGCCATGCATGCGCCGGACCTTATTCATTGGAATGGTATGGGTCGCGAACGCCAGCGGGCGCACCAGCTTGAACAGGGCATTGGCCAACGCTATCGGCAGCCAGCGCGTAAGCGGCAGGCTAGGCACCGTGTACTGCTGCCGCACATAGGGGCTCCAGTAAGCATTGATCAGCGAGATATACGGCACGCCCGCCAGGCGGGCACTGACCGACAGCGACAAGCGGAAATCGCCCACCACGACATCGGGCTTGATCTCATGCAGCAGTTGCATGTCCTGTTGCACATAGTCGTCCAGCGTGGCAGCGTCGTAGACGGGCTTGCCGTCCGCCAGCGCTTGCAGGAATTGTCCACTCGAAATACTGCGGATCGGCCAGCGTACCAGGTCCGTGCCCTCGAAACAAAACTCATAGCCGTCGGCACAGGCGAAATGCACTTCGTATTGGGCGCGGTCGAGGCTGGCGGCCAGCGCCAGCGGACGGCCAATGTGCGCCAGAGTCACGGCTTCGGCAATGAAGAGGATTTTCTTGCGTGGCATGATGCAAAGCTTGTTGTAAAGTAAACCGACACGCCGCAGCCGGCCTACTTCATCAGTTCAGCCAGGGGCTTGCGCAGCGAGCGCGCGGTGGGCGCCTTGCCGGCGCCCAGCCGGCCCATGAACACCGCCGTGGCCGGATCATTGCCGATCACGCTGGTGAGCTGGCCATACAGCTTGCGCGCCGCTTCCTGCAACGGCTCAAGGCGCGTGAAGCGCACGGCATTGCGCACATAGCGGCCAAAGATCAGCGGCGTCATTTCCGGCTGCATGTGCAGGCCGAGCGAAGTCAGCGTCAGCCAGAAGCGCTGGGTGGCGCGGCCGGCAGCCACGTAATCGTCGATGTTGGCCGGCGCGCTTTGCGCGCGGATCACGAAATGGGCGGCGCAAGCCATGCCCGGCACCAGGTCCATCTGCAGGCGCGGCGCCCAGGTGCCCATCAGGGTATTCATGGTGTGCACCCGTTGCCAGCTTGCCATGGCCCACTTCATCAGCGCCAGCGTGCCGTTGTCGACCCCGAGCGCCTGGTCCGGCACCTTGTCCGGGCTGTGGGTCTTGCCCCAGTCGATGATGCTGCGGTGCACCTCGTAGGCTTCCGGCATGGTCAGGCGCAGCTTGGCATTCCTGTACATCAGGCGCGCCGCCGCCCAGCGGCCGCCGAAGCCTTCGATCCACTGCACCCGGTGCGCCGGCCCGACCGCCGCTTCCAGCGCCAGCTTCTCCTGCGCCGTCAGCGGCCGCGTGCTGAGCGGGCGGCGCTGCACGCTGCGCGTGGTGATCACCGCCAGCAGCGGACTGGGCGCGATGGCCGCGTCCGGCGTGAAGCGCACGTCGAACACGGGATGGGTGTCCGGGCTGGCGCTGCGGCGCAGCGCGTCGGCGCGCAGGCCGTGGGCACTGGCGGCAATGGCCATGGTTTCCAGCATGGCGCCGACGGCGACCTGGCTCGGGTGCCCGTCCAGGTCGTACACCACATGCGCGCGCGTGTCGTAGCAATGCACGGCCACATGGTCCGGCGCCAGGATTTCAAAGCGCCACACCTGCGTGTTGTCGCCGCTGGGCGCCCAGCGCGCCAGGTCGAGGATCTGTTCGATGGTGGTCATGTTTGGGCCATTTTCGCAAAGGCGCGCTTGCCGATCAGGATCGCCAGGCGCTGGATCGGGTTGTTGTTGCCACCGGGACGCCAGGTGCGCACCAGCTTGCCGCGGTAGGCGTCGAACTGCATGCCGTGCGGCGCGGCCAGCACGGCGCCGCGCCCGAGCAGGATTTTCAGCGCTTCGGTGGCGGCAATGCCGGCGCACAGCTGGCATGCCATGATGGTCGAAGGCCCGCGCCGTTCGGCGAAATTGACGGCCGACGGCACCACCAGGTAAGGCCGGTGCAGGCCGGCCGGCGCCAGGCCGACCACGAAGCGGATCGCCTTCTCGCCCTCGGGCAAATCGCCCCAGCCGAAATATTCTTCGAACGTCATCCGGCCCGGCAGGAAATTCAGCAGCGCCGCACCCATGCCCAGCGGCGCCACCGTGGTGGCCGGGATGCCGTGCGCGGCACACCAGGCAAAGGTTTTCTGCCGGATGTCGAAGGCAAAGAAATCGAGGCTGTCGATGTAGATGTCGACGCCCTCGAAAAAGGCGTCGAGGTTGCCGGCATTGATACCGTCCGGGAACATCTTGATCTCGAGTTCGGGGTTGACGTCGCGCGCCATGCGCGCCATCACTTCGATTTTCGGCAAGCCGCGCGTCGACTGCATGGCGCCCACCTGGCGATTGAAGTTGGGCAAGTCGAATTTATCGAAGTCGGCAATGTGGAAGGAGCCGACCCCGAGGCGCACCAGCGTCATCAGGTGCACCCCGCCCACGCCGCCGGCGCCGGCAATGGCCACGCGCTTGCCGCGCAGGCTGGCCTGCTCGGCTTCGGTGACCCAGCCGATATTGCGGGCAAAGGCCTGGTGATAGATAAAGTCGTCGCTCATCTTGCTTAGCTGCCGTTCAGGACCTTGAGCAGGGCGATCGCATCGTCCAGATGCGGGAACGGCGTGCCAGCCGCGACCAGTTTCTCCAGCTCGGCCTTGGCAGCCTTCTTGTCGCCGGATTTGTTGAACGCCACCGCGAGATGGTAATGCATCGTCGCATTGCCCGGCTGCAGGCTGGCAGCGCGCTTCAGCATTGGCACCGCGCGCCCGGTATTGCCTTGAGCGACCAGCAACCAGCCGATGGTGTCAAGCACGGCAGGACTGTCCGGCGCCGCCTTGAGCGCTCGCTCGGCAGTGGCCAGCGCACGCGGATCCTTCATCTCGCTATAGGCCCAAGCCAGGTTGTTGAGGGCGACCGGGCTATCCGGGGCCGCCTGGACGATTCGTTCGAGATCAGCTGCTGCGGCCTGGTATTCGCGGCGCGCCATGCTGAGCTCGGATGCATACATGATGGCAGCCAAGTCATCCGGCCTGTCCTTGCGATATTGCGCCAGGCGCTGGTCGGCGTCGCGCGGCAAGCCGGCGGCCAGCAAAGTGCGGTGGATGGTGAGCGCAATGCGGCCATCTTTCTCGAAGGCGTAGGCTTTCTCGTACAGGGCCACCGCTTCCTTGAACTTTTGCTGGCGCGCCAGCACGTCGCCTTCCAAAACGTAGCCGGCCGATTGTTGCCCGTCGTCCTTTTGCATCTGGCGCGCAATGGCCAGCACCTCGGCCGGGCGGTTCTGCTGCTGCGCGATTTCCGCCAGCGCCAGCCGGGCCGGGCGCAATTTCGGATCGAGCGCCAGCGCCTTCTTCAGGTCGCTGCTGGCGGCGGCGACATTCTTCAGCATCAGGTGGGCCGTGGCCGTGCCAAACCAGGCCTGGGCCGATTTCGGGTCCTGCTGCACCATCTTGCCAAAGCTTTCCAGGGCGCCGGACGCATCACCATTGCTCAGCTGCACCTGGCCCAGCAGTTCAGACAAGCGCGGATTGGACACGCCGTCCACCTGCAACTGGCGCGCCAGCGTAGTGGCCTTGGCACGCTGGCCATCCTTCAGGTAAGCGTGCGCCAGGCGCATGCCCAGCTCGGTGGCCTTCGGCTTTTCAGCCACGGCCTGCTCCAGCCAGCTAATCTCCTGCGCTGTCTTGCCTTCCATCGCAGCAATATCGGCCAGCGCCGACATGGCCGCGACGTTGTGCTTGTCATGCTGGAGCACGGTATCGAAACGCTGGCGGGCAACGGCCGGCTGCTTCTCGCGCAAGTCGAGCTGGGCCAGGTTCATGTTGGCGGCCAAGTGCCGCGGGTCCAACGCCAGCGCTTTCTCGAACGCGCTGCGCCCTGCTGCCGGCTGGTTCTGCGCCAGGTAGATGCTGCCTTCCAGATTGCGCAATTTGGCACTGTCCTGTTGCTGGGCCTGGTAAGCCTTGAGGGCGGCCAAGGCCCTGTCATAGCGCTTCAGGCTGATCTCCGAATGGACCAGGTAAAGCGCCGCCTGCTCCGCCTTGGGATCAAGGGCGGTCGCGCGCTCCAGTTCTTTGACCGCCTCGGCATAGTTGCGCTGCCCCAGGTGCGCCAGGCCGAGCGAGGTGTGCAGAGTCGCCTGGTTGGGCATCATTTCCGACGCCTGCTCGAAATAGTGCTGGGCTGTCTTGTAGTCTTTGTTGCGCAAATTCGCTTCGCCGGCCAATACAAAGAGTTGAGCGTCGCGCATATCGCTGTGCAGGAGCGGCGCCAGCGCTACGGCAGCATCAGCAGGCTGGTTGGAATTCAGCAGCGCTTGCGCCAGCAGCTTGCGCGCATACGCCTGGTCGGGATGCCGCTCCAGATAAGCGTTCAGGTAACCCTGGGCCGAAGTAGCATTGCCCAGTTTTAGTTCATTGGCGCCCGCCAGCAGCACGGCCGGCATATAGCCGGGTGCCAGCTTCAGCATCTTGGCCAAGTTGCCTTGGGCGGCGGCGAACCTGCCTTGGTGATGCTCAAGCAAGGCCTGCAGGTAGAGCACGAGCGGGCTATCGGGCTTGCTCTTGGACAAGGCGGCGATGTCGGCCTGGGCCGCATCGTATTGCTTCAGCGTGATTTCGAGGTCAGTACGCTCGACGCGGGCGGCAAGGTGGCCCGGCTGCCGCGCCAGCGCCTGGGCGAAAGCCGCCAGCGCCTCATCATTCTTGCCCTGGCTGCGCAGCAGCGCTCCCTGAAAACGGAACACTTCCGGGTCTTGGGGATGGGCTTGCACCGCCTTGGCAGCCAGCGCCAGTGCTGCCACGCCATCGTTCTCGATCGAGGCCAGGTTGGCCTGACCCAGCATTGCGGCGACCAGCCCGGGTTCCCTGCTCAAGGCCTGGGCATAGGCTTCGCGGGCCTTGGCATGCTCTCGCAGCGCCAGCCAGGCATTGCCGCGTGCCGCTAGCAAGGCTGGGCCCGCCTGGGCAGCATCGTCAGCGCTTTCGTCCAGCGCCGCTTGCGCTTTGCCCTGCATCATCAAGGTGCGCATCAACAAGGGCAGTGCCTTGGCGCGTTCATAGTGCAGACTAAGCGCCTTGCGGACTTCTTTTTCTGCCGCAAGCGGATCGTGTTCATCGGTGTAGACGAGCGCGAGCTGGTAACGGATTTCGGCATCCTGCGGGCTTTTGCCAGCCGCGTTTTTCAATTGGATCAGGGCCCCCTGGCTGTCGCCCTTTTGCAAACGCTGTTGGGCTTCGGCCACCAGCATGGCGCTGGTCTCCGACTTGATGCAGCCCGACAAGCCGGCCGCCAACATCAGGCTGCCGAAGATGGCGAGGGCGCGTGGCACCCCCCGGTTCTCGCGACGTGGCATGGAAACCCCTGCTTGGTTGTCAGGATATTGACAATACCACAATAATTGTCAATCGACTATCAAATCTCAATAGACTATTGGATGTTTTTCAGGCGCTGGACAATGCCGCGTTCCTCACGCGGCGAATAGAACATCGGATAGAAGGAACGGGCCGCCATCGCCATTTCCGCGCCCTGGCCGCCGTATTTTTCGATCTGCTGGCTGACGTAGTCCAGTTCCACCACCAGCAGGTAGGCCGGGGCATCGACGCGCGGATTGGTCTTCAGTTCGCCCAGCCGCTTGAAACCGAGCATGGCTTCGTAAAAGCGCCGGTGGCGCGGGTTAATTTCGATGAAGATATGGGTGCAATGGTGCAGGTCGCGCGCGTAAATCACGGACAGGTGGAACAAGGAAGCCATCTGTGATTTGCTGCCGCCATTGTCAAAGGCCAGCTTGGTGATTTCGCAGACGCGGGCACCCGGAATCATGCGCACCGAATCGACTTCTTCCTTGAAAATTTCGTCGGCCATAATGCCGATCGGAGAATCCAGCCCCAGGGTCAGGGTGCCGACCACTTCGCCCTTGTCGCTGGCCGTGAGCGTGATCCGGTTCGGATCATCGGTCAGTTTATGGGTCCCGGCATAGCCACGCCAGGAGTACATTTTATTGATGAGCAGGCTGGCCTTGCTGCGGCCTTCGACTGTATCGATCATGCGGATACCAAATGATTTTTCGTCGGTGACCAGGTCTTCCATATTTTCTGGAAGCAAGTCCTCGAGCGTGGCGCGCGCATGGGAATTGGCTGGAGCCTGCCGGACGGGCTCGGTTTCCAGCGCTGGGACAGCTGTTCCATTCATGGCTCTATCCTCCTTTGGCACCCGCCAGCCTGTCGGCTGGCCACTGCCAATGAGCCCAACGAGCGGCGCGGACGCCGGGCTCAACGGCAAAATATAGTTGATTAGCCTTGCGGGGGCGCGCACGATTGATGCCGGGACGAAAAATGTATCGGTTTACAAGTGCGTTATGTAAAAATTACCAACTTTCTACATGTTGGCATGGCAGCGCCCGCCACACAATACCCATGTTGCAAATGTTGTAAAAAAGACTCTATTGTTTTCAATTTCACAATAGATACAGAGGAGGGGTGCCCGCACGCGGATTGAGGCATGCGGGCGGTACAGCGCGGAAGTTGCTACTTATTCAAATTGCTTTTGCAAGTTACGTGCTTCGTCGGTCTGGGCGAAGCGGTCATCGGCCATGGCCGCCTGCAATTCCTTGCGGGCGCCAGCCTTGTCGCCCTTCTTCCAGAGCGCGGCAGCATAATGGCCGCGGATGTCCGCCGCCTTGGGCGCCAGGTCGCTGGCTTTCTTCAGCATCGGCAAGGCGCGCTCGAGCTGGTTCTGCTCGGCCAGGATCCAGCCCAGGGTATCCATGACGATCGGGTTGTCGCCGGCCAGCTGCTGCGCCTTCTCGGCTGTCGCCACGGCACGCTTGTCCTTGTCCTGCTGGTAGGCCCAGGCCAGGTTGTTCAGCGCCAGCACATTGTCCGGCAGCTTGGCCACTACCGACTCCAGTTGGCCGATGGCAGCCTTGTATTGCTTGGCTGCCAGGTTCTGTTCGGCTGCATACATCAGGCCCAGGGGTTCCTCCGGATGGGCCTTGCGCCAGGCGGCCACCTGGGCATCGGCCTCGGCGGCACGGTTAGCGGCGCGCAAGGCGGCAGTCAGCTTGAACAGCGGCTCCGGCCGCGCCGCCAGCGCAAACGCTTGCTGGTAAGGCGCTACCGCTTGCGCCGGTTTGCCGGCACGCATCAGCAGCTCGCCTTCCAGCATATAGCCGGACGGCTGCTTGGACTGGGCTTTCTGCAAGCTGCGGGCCACCGCCAGCGCCTCCTCCTGCTTGCCCTGCATCACGGCCAGGTCCGCCTGCATCAGGTGGGCCTGCACCGAAGCAGGATCCAGGCTCAGCGCTTTCTTGACGCTGGCTTGCGCCGCCGGCAAATCCTTTTTTTGCACCTGGGCGCTGGCCAGGAAAAGCTGGGCCTGCGCCGACTTCGGCGCCACGCCGGCCAGCTTGCTATAGGTTTCATAGGCGCCGGCCGCATCGCCGGACATCTGCTGGGCCCGGCCCATGACTTCCAGCACCAGCGGCGAGGCCGGGTGCACCACCAGCACCTTGCGCAGATGCGCGATGGCCTTGTCCGGCTGGCGCGTCTGCAGGAAGTAGCCGCCCAGGCGCACGGCGGGCACCAGCGCATCAGGATCGACGGCGGCCGCTTTTTCCAGCCATTGCGCCGCTTCGTCGCGCTTCTTGGCGCGTTCCGCCATCTGCGCCAGCGCCGTCATCGCACTGACATTATCCTTGTCCTTTTCCAGCAGTTTCAGCATGTGCTGGCGCGCCGCCTCGGGCTTTTGCTCCATCAGTTCGAGCTGGGCCAGGTTGACCACCGCCGCATAGCTGGCCGGCGCCAGTTCCACCGCCTTGCTGAAGGCAGCGCGCGCGCCTGCCTTGTCCTGCTTGGCCAACAGCACATGGCCGCGCAAGGCGTGCAGCTCGGCTTCCTTGCCATGCTTGGCATCCTGCTTGGCCAACACGGCCAGGGCCTGGTCCTTTTCACCGAAGGCAAGGTGGGCGCGCGCCAGGGCCATGGCCGCCTGCAGCGAATCGGGTTCCAGTTCCAGCGCCTTGTTCAGCATGGCCATGCCTTTGTCGCGCTCGCCCATCGCCAGGCGGGCGCCGCCCAAGGCAACGTAGCTCACGCTGCGTTTCGGGTTCAGCTCAATGGCGCGCTCGAGCAGGGCAGCCGCCTTGGCCGGTTCGCGCTGCAATATATTGGCTTGTGCCGCCAGTTCCAGCAGGCTGCCATCGCTGACCTTGCCCTCCACGGCCGGTTCCAGCACTTTCTGGGCTTCGGCCGGATTGTTGCCGCGCAGGAGAGTCGCGGCCAGCAGCTTGCGGGCAAACGGATTGCCCGGCTGCATGTCGAGGTAAGTGCGCAACTTGACTTCCGCCTGCTTCAGGGTGCCGAGCTGGAAATCGACTGCCCCCGACAGCAGCAAGCTCGGCGGATGGTTGGGCGCACCCTTGGCAATCGCTTGCAGGCTGTCGCGCGCGGCCGCGTAGTTGCCGCGCGAATAGTCGAGCAGGGCCTGGGTGTACAGCGTGGTCAGGCTGCGCGGCGCCGTCTTCTTGGCCGCGTTGATGGCGGCCTGGGCCGTATCAAGCTTGCCGGCCACGATATCGAGGTAGGCCTGTTCCAGGTTGGCGCTGCTGTTGGTCGGGTCCAGCTTGATGACTTCGGCAAAGGCGGCACGCGCCTCTTCCGGCTTGGCCTGGGCCCGCAGCAACTCGCCCTTGAACGTCAGCGCATTGATATTGCTGGCGTCCTTGGCAATGGCTTGCTCGGTCAAGGCGCGCGCCCCCTCCAGGTCGTTGCCGATGGCCGCCAGGCGCGCCATGCCGGTCAGCGCATCGGCGCTGTTGGGTTCGGCGTCCAGGGCCGACTGGAACTGCTTCTTCGCCTCATCCAGCTTGCGCAAGCCGATCAGGGCCTCGCCGCGGAAGGCCAGCATGGCCGGGCTTTGCTGGAATTTTTCCGATTCATCGAGCATCTTCTGCAAGTCGCCCAGGCGCAGCAGCGCTTCGGCCAGCAGCAGTTCGCTGTCTTGCGGCTTGTATTTCAATTCAAGCGCACGGCGCGCCTCCTTTTCCGCCGACACCGGGTCGCCCATCTGCAGCGACAGCTTGCCCAGCTGGTAGCGCGCTTCGCCGTTATTCGGGTCCTTGGCCAGCGCATTCTTGAGCTGGATCTGGGCGCCTTTGCGGTCGCCTTTCTGCTGCAGCTGCTTGGCGTCGGCCAGCAAGCTTTCCGGCGTGTCCGATTTGCAGCCGGCCAGCAGTGCGCTGGCGGCCAGGGTGGCGGCCACTGCCAGCCGGGTTACGCGATGTGCCATGTTGTCCCTCAGTTGGTGATGTCGTTGTTATGCGTTGCGGTGCGCGCGGAACCACTGTTCCAGCATCATCAGCACCCAGACCATGGTGCCGTGGTAGCCGGCATGCTCTTTCAGGTGGGTGCCGACCAATTGCTCGATGAATTCTCCGCGCACGACCTGGCGCGCCTTGAGGTCGCTCAGGCTGTCCGTGGCCAGTTGCTGCAAGCCCTGGTGCTGCTGCAGCCAGACCCCAAACGGCAAGCCGAAACCATGCTTCTGTTTGGTGATAATGGCATCTGGCAAGAAGCCGCGCAATGCTTCCTTGAAGAACCAGCGCAACTGGGTACCGTTCAGCTTCTGCTGCGGCGTCAGGCCGGCCGAAAAAGCCACCACCGCATCGTTCAGGAAGGGGAACGCCACTTCCATGCCGGCCAGCTCGCACGCCTTCATTACTTTCGGCAAGTCGTTGTCGGCCAGGGTGATCTGCAAGTCCAGCGCCAGCATGCGGTTGATCAGGGAGCGCGCTTCGCTGCGGCCATAGTTGCGCTCCAGCGTGGCAATCGGGTTGCCGATGTCGGCCGCCGCCAGGAACTCGTCGGTAAATACTTGCTGCGGGCCGTAGCGGCCCAGCAGGTTGTAGGTTTCCAGCCGCGCCGGCATGCCGACCGAGGCTTGCTCGATATAGCTGCGCGCCTTGCGCAGCAGGCGCACCCGTTCGCCGCCGGGGAAGTTGAAGACGGCCGGCTCCAGCAGGGCCTTGCGCACCAGGCGCGGCACCCGCTCGTACAGTTCGAACACATGCTGCTTGGCATAGCGCTCGTTGCCGCCGAACAGCTCGTCGCCGCCGTCGCCGCCGAACATGCGCTGCACGCCGTCAGCTTTCGCCATGCGCGCGCAGTAGAAGGCCGGCACCGCCGAGGCATTGCCGAAAGGCTGGTCGAACACGGCCGCCACCTGCGGGATGGCGTTGGCCACGTCGTCCGGCGTCACATAGTATTCATGGTGCCGGGTGCCGAAATGGCGCGAGGCGATGCGCGCATATTCCATTTCGTCGTAGCCCTGGGCCTCGAAGCCGATCGAGTAGGTGTCGGCGGCCACGCCGCCGACCTCGGTCAGGATGCCGGCAATGGTGGAGCTGTCGGTGCCGCCGGACAGGAAGGCGCCCACCTTGCGCCCGTCCGCCGCTTCCCGCACGCTGTGGCGCAGCACGGACAGGAATTCTTCCTTCAGCTCGCCGAACGAGCGCTTGCCGTTTTCCTCGAACTGCATGCGCCAGTAAGTGTGTTCCTCGACCCGTCCCTGGCGGTAGTGCAGGTAGCGGCCGGGCAGCAAGCGCTGCTGGCCCTGGTACACCGTGGCCGGCGAGGGCACCATGTGGAAGTAGACGTAGTTGTACAAGCCCTGGTGGTCCAGCACGGCGGGCGTCAGCGGGTGGCGCAGCAGCGCGTCGGCCGAGCTGCCGAACACCAGGGTTTCGCCGGCCAGCTGCCAGGTCAGCGGCTGGATGCCCATGCGGTCGGTGGCCAGCACCGCTTCGCCGCTGCGTTCATCGAGGATGGCCAGGGTGAAGCAGCCGTGGATCTGCTCGCAAGTGCGCTGCGCGCCCTGCGCCCACAACGTGGCGACGGTGGCTGCCATGCCCTGGCCGGCGGCCTGGGCGGCCAGGGCCGGATCGGCCAGGCGCGGCTGGCCCCACAGGGCCACCAGCAAACCATCGCGCTGGCAGACGTCGGCGCTGCCGTCCTGCGCCACCACGGCCACGCCGCTGCGCTGGCCGGAACGGGCATGCAGCGTGCCCTGGTCGAAGCGCGACAGCGGCGCTGCCATCCGCTCCAGCAATTCCGGCGCGCCGGCCAGCCCAATCCATCCACAGATGCCGCTCATACGCTTCCCTTCCGCTTACACGAAAACTTCGACCGCGGCCGGATGGCTCAGGAAAGCCGCCGGGCTGGCCGTGGCGCCATAGGCGCCCGATTGCAACACCACCACCAGGTCGCCAGCCTGGGCCTGGCCCAGTTCCATCTGGTCGGCCAGCAGGTCGAGCGGGGTGCACAGCGGGCCCACCACCGAGGCCAGCTCGCGCGGGCCGCCGGTCACCCGGGTGCCGACCACGACCGGATAATTCTTGCGGATGACCTGGCCGAAATTGCCGGAGGCCGACAGGTGGTGGTGCAGGCCGCCATCGGTCACCAGGAACACCTGGCCGCGCGACTCCTTGCGCTCGACCACGCGGCACACATAGGCGCCCGCTTCGCCCACCAGGTAGCGGCCCAGCTCGATCACCACCTCAGCGCCTTGCAGGCGCGGCCGTACTTCCTGCATGATGCGCGCCAGGTTCTGGCCCACGGTAGCCAGGTCGAGCCGCTCTTCGCCGGGGAAGTACGGGATGCCGAAGCCGCCGCCGATGTTCAGGATGCGCGGCGCGCGCGGCGCCGCCTCGGCCAGGCGCAGTGCCAGCGCAAACGTCTTTTCATGCGCTTCCTGCAGCGCCGCCGCCTTCAGGTTCTGCGAGCCGCTGAAGATGTGGAAGCCGTGGAAATCGAGCCCCAGTTCAGCGATGCGCGCCAGCATGGCCGGCACCCGCTCGGCATCAACGCCAAACTGCTTGGGGCCGCCGCCCATCTTCATGCCGGACGACTTCAGCTCGAAGTCGGGGTTCACCCGCACATTCACCTTCGGCACGATGGCCAGGCGCCGGCCGATGACGGCGGCGCGTTCCATCTCGCTTTCCGACTCCAGGTTCAGCACGATGCCGGCCGCGATCGCGCAGGACAGTTCGGCCTCGCCCTTGCCGGGGCCGGCGAAGCTGATCCTGGCCGGCTCCATCCCGGTGTCGAGCGCAACGCGCAGTTCGCCGCCGGACGCGACGTCGATGCCGTCGACCAGGCTGGCCAGATGCTGCACCACGGCCGGCATCGGGTTGGCCTTCATGGCGTAATGCAGGTGCACGTCGGGCGGCAGCGCGGCGCGCAGCTCGGCCACGCGCTGCGTCATGGCGGCGCGCGAGTAGGCGTAGAACGGGGTCTGGCCGACGCGCGCGGCCAGGCGCGGCAGCGGGATGCCGCCGATCAGCAGGCAATCGTCCTCGAGCGCGAACTGCAGCAGCGGCGCGTGCTGCGGGCGGCGCGGTGCTTCCATGCTCATGCGCCCTCCCCGAACACGTTTTCATACTGGGTCGACAGCAGCTTGCGGTCGATCTTGCCGTTCGGGTTGCGCGGCAGGCTGGCCTCGGCAATGACCACCTTCTGCGGCAGCATATAGGCCGGCAGGTGCGGCTTCAGCGCGGCCAGCAGGTCGGAGGCGGTCAGCGCCACGCCTTCGCGCGGCAGGGCCACCACCACGATGGCCTGGCCCAGGGCCGGGTGCCGCACGCCCAGCGCGGCCGCTTCGGCCACCTGGTCGCGCGCATACACCACTTCCTCCACCTCGGTCGGCGACACGCGGTAGCCGGAGGTCTTGATCATTTCATCGTTGCGGCTGATGAAGTACAGGAACCCGTCTTCGTCCTTGCGCACCGTGTCGCCCGACCACACGGCCAGCTCGGTGAGCGGCAGGCCGTAATGGCGCGGCGCGATCGGCTTGAAGCGTTCGGCGGTCTTGGCCGGGTCGTTCCAGTAACCGAGCGAGACCAGGGCGCCGCGGTGCACCAGCTCGCCCGGCTCGCCCGGCGCGCATTCGGAACCGTCCGGGCGCAGCACCGCCACGTCCGCATTCGGAATCGCCTTGCCCATGGAATCGGGGCGGCGCTCCAGTTCTTCCGGCGGCAGGTAGGTCGAGCGGAACGCCTCGGTCAGGCCATACATCAGGAACGGCCTGGCATTGGGCAGCGCGGCGCGCAGCGCATCGAGGGTGGGGCGCTGCATGGCGCCGCCCGAATTGGTCAGGTAGCGCAGCGTGCAGTCGGCCGGCCAGGGCAACGGCGCCAGCTGGATCCACAGCGGCGGCACGGCAGCCAGGCCGGTGATCTTTTCCGCCACCACGGCGTTGAGCACGTCGCGCGGCAGCAGGTGGTTGATCAGCACGGCGGTCGCCCCCGCATGGAAGGCAGTGGTGAGCTGGCTCAGGCCATAGTCGAAGGAGAGCGGCAGCACCGCCAGCAGGCGGTCGGCCGCCGTGTTGTCCAGGTAGCTGGCGACGCTGACCGCGCCGGCCACCATATTCCGGTGCGACAGCACCACCCCCTTGGGTTTGCCGGTGCTGCCCGAGGTGTACAGGATGGCTGCCATGTCGCTGTCAATGGCGCGGTGCGGCGCCTGGCCGCCGGGGGCGGCCGCCAGCGCCTCGTCCCAGGCCAGCACCTGCACGCCCGGCAGCTCGGGCAACGCGCCGCGGCCCACTGCCAGCACGGTGCGCAAGTCGCGGCAATGGACCAGCGCCTCCTGCAACAGGCGCAGGCGGTCGACCGTGGTCACCAGCACGCGCACATTGCAGTCGGCCAGGATGTAGGCCACCTGCTCCGGCTTGAGCAGCGGGTTGACCGGCACGAAGACGCCGCCGGCGCTGGCGGCGCCGAACATGGCCGCCACGTTCTCGATGTTCTTTTCCATGTAGACGGCGACCCGTTCGCCGGCCTCCAGGCCCTGGGCCAGCAGGGTGGCAGCGCTGGCGCGGACCAGGGCGGCCAGGGTGGCGTAGTCGAGACGGCGCGGGCCGTACACCAGGGCTTCGCCGTGCGGCGTGCGGCGCGCGCTGGCAAAGATCAAGTCTTGGATCAGGTGGCTCATGAAAGGAATTCCACGGTTGGAGTCAGGCGGTCACGCCGACCGAACGGCGCAACTGGCGCCACAGGTTGTGCGCGTGGGCCCGCAGGCGGCGGCCGGTGCTGTCGACCGGCAGCTGCGACGGGGCAGCGGCAATGCGCGCATAGTGTTCCAGGTAACGCTGGCGCAAGGCGGCCAGGCTGTAGTCGCGCACGGCAATGGCGCGCCCCTCGCGCCGCAAGGCATCCCAGCGCTCGCGCGGCGTGTCGCGCAGCGCCGCGCTCAGCGCGCCGGGCGCGGCCATGTCGATGAAGACGCCGGCCTGGATGATCTGGCGCTGGTTGGGGTGATTGGTGCTCACCACCGGCAAGCCCATCGCCATCGCTTCGATATAGACGATGCCGAAGGTTTCGAACAGCGAGCCGAGTACGAAGACATCGGCTGCGGCATAGGCTTGCGGCAAGTCTTCGTGCGCCATGCGCGTGAAGGTGATGCGGCCCGGCATCAGTTGCCGGCCCAGGGCCTGGATGGCGGGCGTATCGGCGCTGTCCTGGCCGACGATCAGCAGGTGGGCCTGCGGCAGCGCAGCCACTTCGCGGATCACGTGGTCCATGCGCTTGTGCCAGTAGCAGACGGTGCCGACACTGATGACGACGAAAGCGTCGTCCGGAATGCCGTGGCGCGCCCGGAAATCGCTGCGCACCCCGGGGTGGAAGCAGTCGACGTCGACCCCGTGCGGCACCATGAAGGCTTTCCGGCGCGCGCTGCGTGCCAAGTTGTAGGGCGTGTGTTCCTGCACGAAGTCGCAGGCCGGCAGGTCGGCGGCCGGAATCGCGCCGCCATTCGAGAACAGGATTTTCGGGGTCTTGGCAAACAGGTGGCGCAAGCTGTACAGGCGGTCGGCCACTTCGCGCTCGAGGCAGTGCAGCACATCGTAGCCGCCCGCCAGGAGCTGGGGCAAGGCGCCGTAGCTGAAAGTCTCGGCCTCGATGCGCAATTGTTCCTGGCTGACGGCGGCGCCATGCCAGCGCGGCGACACCGGCAGGCGGATATGCTGCAAGAGCTCGGCGTCGCGCGCCAGGGTCGGCACCACGACCTGCCGCGGCGCCGCGGCGCCCGCCCCCTTGAACAGGGTGATATCGGCGTGACCGTCCAGCAGGGCGAACAAGTCTTGCGCGAAAATTTCGTGGCCTCGATAGATATTGCCCAGGCCCGCGCACAGCAACGCAATCTTCATCCGTCTTGCCCCTCACCCCTTTGATGGCCCGCCCATCGACATGCAACCTTGTCAACATTTTACCTGAAGACGCCGCCAGCGAGAAGTAAATTGTGGCAACGAGGCATATGGTTTACGCAACAATCTGGTCGTTATTATAATTTTTGTTGACGCTCCCATCCTTTACGTCAATACTGGCGACACCCGGCCAGCCGGCCAGCTTTCATGTGCTTCCTGTGGACCAGCCCCTCGTTTCCGTCATCATCCCCTGCTACAAGGCGGAAGCCTTCCTCTCGACCACCCTCGATTCCGTCCTGGCGCAGCAGGTGCCCGGCATGGAAGTCATCGTGGTCGACGACGGCTCGCCCGATGGCTCGGCCGAGCTGGTGCGGCAATCTTATCCCAGCGTGCGCCTGCTGCGCCAAGCCAATGGCGGCGTGGCGCGCGCCCGCAACCATGGGCTGGAAATGGCGCGCGGCCGCTATGTCAGCTTCATTGACGCGGACGACGTGTGGCTGCCGGGCAAACTGGCCGCGCAGCTGGCCCTGATGGCGTCCCAGCCCGACAGCCGCATGAATTACACGGCCTGGTATGTCTGGCCCAGCGAAACCCCGCAACCGGCGCCGGAACTGCTGGCGCAACTGGCGGCGCAAAGCGCCGACAGCCGGCGCTGGGCCGGTGCCAGCGGCTGGGTCTACCCCCAGCTGATGCTCGATTGCGTGGTGTGGACCAGCACCGTGCTGGCCGAACGCAGCCTGCTGCAGGAACTGGGCGGCTTCGACACCAGCCTGCCGATCGGCGAAGACTATGACCTGTGGCTGCGCGCCTCGCGCCTGACGCCGATCCTGCGCGTGCCGCATCCGTATGCGCTGTACCGCCAGCACCCGCACAGCATCACGCGCCAGTTACCAAAAGATAATTACCGCGCCCGGGTGATCAATACCGCGCTGGCGCGCTGGGGCACCGGCTCGCCCGATGGCCGCGATGCCGACCTGGCCGCCATCCGCCGCAGCCTGGCGCGCAGCTGGAGCGATTTCGGCGCCGCCGCCCTGGCCCTGGGCGACATGCCGCGCACCCGCGACAGCGCCTGGCGCGCGCTGCAGGAGCACCCGGCCCACTTGCCGGCCTGGAAGCTGCTGCTGAAGAGCGTGCTGCGCCCGCTGCTGCCGAAGGAAGCGCCATGAGCCAGTTGTCCGTCATTCTCTGCACCTGGAACCGCGCCGGCCAGCTGGCCGCGACCCTGGCGTCGCTGGCGCAGCAGCAATTGCCGCCCGGCCTGGCGCTGGAAGTGCTGGTCGTTGACAACAATTCCCAGGACGAAACGCGGGCCGTGGTGGAAGGCTTGCGCGCCGGCTGGACGCTGGGCCAGCTGCGCTATTGCTTCGAGCCGCGCCAGGGCAAGCAGTTTGCGCTGAATGCCGGCATCCGCGCCAGCAGCGGCGCCGTGCTGGCCTTCACCGACGACGACATCCTGTTCCCGCCGGACTGGCTGGCTGCCACCTGGCGCTGCTTCGCCGCGGCGCCGGAGCTGCAGCTGGCCGGCGGCTGCACCCGCATCGCCTGGCCCGACGGCGGCGCCCCGCCCTGGTATGCGCCGGGCATGGCTGCCGTGCTGGGCGGGGTCGACCTGGGAACGGCGCGCCTGCAGCCGCCCCCGGCGGGCTACGCGCCGGCCGGCGCCAATATGGCGGCGCGGCGCGGCCTGTTCGAGCAGGTCGGCCTGTTTTCGGAGATCCATTTCCGCCACATGGACTATGAATTCGGCCTGCGCTGCGCCGCGGCCGGGGTGGCAATCGCTTACGACCCGGCCATGGAAGTGCTGGCGCCGGTGGCGCCAGGCATGCTGAGCAAGCGCTACTTCCGGCGCTGGTCGTTCAAGGCCGGCTTCAACCTGCAGCGGCGCGCCGGCGAAGCGCAATTGCTGGGCGTGCCGCGCTGGCTGTGGCGCCAGGCGGCGCAAGACCTGCTGTGCTGGCCCTGGCAAGCGCTGGCGCGGCCGGCCCATGCCGCCTTCAGCACCGAATTGCGGCTGTGGCGCGCCTGGGGCAGCCTGGCCAGCAGCTGGTACGCGCGCTGGCGCCCGGCGCAGTTTTCGCAATGGGTCGAGCGTTACTCGCAAAAGACCAATAACCTGTACTGAGCGGCACCATGACTGGCTTACGTCGCTCCATCCTGTATTCCTTCGCCGAAAGCTATGGCAGCATGCTGCTGTCGCTGCTGTCGTTCATGCTGCTGGCGCGCCTGCTGACGCCGCCGGAAGTCGGCGTGTTCTCGGTGGCCATGGCCTTGCTGTCGATCACCCAGGTGGTGCGCGACTTTGGCATCGTCAGTTACCTGATTTCCAAGGCCGAGCTGACCGACAGGCATATCGGCAGCGCCTGGGCGCTGGCCATGCTGATGGGCATCGGCCTGTTCAGCCTGGTACAGCTGGGCGCGCCGCTGCTGGCGCAGTTCTATGCGCATGCAGGGCTGGGCACGGTGGCGCGCGTGATCGCCTGCAACTTCCTGATCCTGCCCTTCAATTCGGTGTGCCTGGCCCTGTTGCGGCGCGAGATGCAGTTCGACCAGGTCATGCGCGTCAACCTCAGCGGCAGCGCGGTGGCCACCACCACCACCGTGCTGCTGGCCTGGCAGGGCTGGGGCGCCCTGGCGCTGGCCCTGGGCGCCGTGCTCAACAACCTGACCGTGATGCTGGGCTTGCTCGCCTGCGGTGCCGCCCAGCGCCTGCGCCGGCCCACGCTGGCGCGCTGGCGCGACGTGCTGTCCTTCGGCTGGCCGGTGACGCTGGCCAATATCTGCTCGTCGGTGGCGATGGACATCAACGACCTGGTCGTGGGCAAGTTCATGGGCTTTCGCGACGTGGCCATCGTCAGCCGCGCGCAAGGCTTGATGAACCTGTTCCACCGCGATTTCATGGCTGCCGTGCGCAACGTGGCCTACCCCGCCCTGGCGCGCGCCGCCCGCAGCGGCCAGGCGCTGGAACAGCATTACCTGCGCTACGTCGGCAACGTGACGGCGGTGGCCTGGCCGTTCTACGGCTTCGTCGCCCTGTTCCCGCTGGAAGTGCTGCGCCTGATGTTCGGGCCGCAATGGGACGCTTCGGCGCCGCTGGTGCCGCTGTTTTGCGCCGCCGGCGCGGTCAGCGGCTTGAACAGCCTGGTGGCCGCGGTGATGCTGGCCGATGGCCATGCCCGCCTGTACTCGCGCGCCGAGATGCTGTTCCAGCCGGCGCGGGCGGCCTGCATGTGCCTGGTGGTCTATGTGTGGCGCGACGTGCAGGTGTTTGCCTGGGCCTTCTTGGGCGTGGCCTGCGCCAGCGTGCCGTGGTACTACGCCTTCAAGCAGCGCTGCCAGCCGACCGACTTCCGCGCCCTGGCGCGCACCGTGGCGCCCAACCTGGCCTTGACCGCGGCAGCGCTGGCGCCGGCCATGCTGGCCGTGGCCGGCTGGCGCCAGCCCGGCCAGCCGCTGCCGCTGCCAGTCTTCCTCGGCTGCGCCGCCCTGGCGGCCGTGGCCTGGCTGGCCGCCCTGCGCCTGCTGCGCCAACCGCTGTATCCGGAGCTGGCCGCCACCCTGGCGCGCCGCCGCAAGCCTGCCGCCTAACCCGGATGCGGCTGCGGCCGCCATACCTTCCAGCCGCCGCGCCGCAGGCGGCGCGTAATGCGGCCGGCTTCGTCGCGCAGCAGGGCCAGCATGCCGACCAGGGTGCGCGGCTGGTAGGCCACGATGCCCCAGCGTTCGCGCCGCTCGCTCATCCATTGCTGCTTGTACGGGTCGTCGCCCTGCAGGTAGTCGATTTCCTGTACCCGGTCGACTTCGATCACGTGCTGCATCAGGAAGGCGCTGAGCAGCGAGCCCGGCGCAAAGGCGCGCGCCGCTTCGTCGTAGGCCAGCTTGTAGATGGCAGCGTGGCCGTTGCGCACGATCCACAACTGGGCCGCAATGGCGCGCCCGTCGAGCCAGGCCAGGCCCAGGCGCAAGCTGCCCTGGGCCGCGCACAGGCGCACCAGGCCGGGCAGGAACTCGGGGTAGGGTTCCGGCCGTTTCCAGCTGCGCGCATACACCGCCTGGTAGGCGGCAATCGCCTCCGCCACGCGCTCGCCGCCGCTGACGATTTCCAGGGTGCCGCCGGCGGCGGAAAACTTCTTGCCCATGCGCTTGAGCGTGCTGCGCAGCTCGCCCGGCCGCGCGGCCAGGTAACTGTCCCAGCCGCTGGTCACCGGCTGGTACCAGTTACCGAAGGCAAAGTACTCGAACGGCAGCCAGCCCAGCAGGCGGAGGGCGCCCAGCAGGGTCTGGTAGGCGTGTTCGCCCGGGTCCATCGGCCGCAGCGTGAGCGTGGCCGCGCCCGGATAGTCGCGCCGCACGGCGGCCAGCAGCACCAGCAAATCATGCGGCTTCAGGCAGGGCACGAAGGCCGGCTGGTAGAGCGAGGTGTAATAATTGCCCAGTGCCCGCAACTGCCAGCCCAGGCCCTGGCGTTCGGCGTACAGCGGCAGCACGGCCAGCGGCTCGCCATCGTGGCGCAGGATATAGAAGCGCACCTGGCCCGGGCCGCTGAACACGGTGTCGACCAGGTTGCCATACCAGCCACAGCCGGCTTCACCATTGCTCAGTTCGGCATGCTCGAGCAGGCGGCGCGCATCGTCCGGCAGCTCGGCGACGCTGCTGGCCACCGCCACCGCATAGCGCCCGTTGCACAGGGCCCGCGCCTGGCGCCGCGCCCCGCCCCAGGCGCGGTATCCGGCCAGCAACACTTCCACCGCCGCATTGCGCGGCTGGCTGAGGTGGGCGATCCAGCGCTGGTGCGTGGCCCAGCCCAGCAGGTTCTGGTCGGCGTCGGTGTAGAACTCGAGGCGCATGCCCTGCCAGTGCTGGAAGGCATGGCGCAACAACTCGAGCAGCAGCAGGCGCCCCGGCGAAAAACTGGCCAGCCCGGCGTCGTAGGTGGTCTTCAGGAACACCCACATGCCCCCCTGGCGCAGCAGCAGGCGCGAGGCGGCCAGCCGCTCGCCGAACCACAATTCATGCACCTGGGCTTCGCCCACGGCAGCGGCCTTGGCCAGCACTTCCTGGTAGAAGGCGAGCTGGCCGCCGGCATTCAAGGCGGTGCCCAGTTCGCCTTTCCAGCCCTGCCCTTCCAGTTCGGCATAGCGCGCCACGGCGGCCAGCAGCGCCTGCGGCTCGGCCACCACCACGTGGCGCGGCGCCTCGCCGGCGGCAGCCACCCGCTTCTGGTAACGCTTGAGGTTTTGCTGCAGCTTGCGCGGGCGCGCTTGCAGGTAGGCCTCGAAACTGCCTTGCAGCGCGACGTGGATGGTCAGCGCGTGGTTCATGCGCTCGCTGTTCGGCGCGGCGCCGGCGCACACCGCGCCGAAATGCGGGTCGTTGCACAGCAAGTCCAGCTGCAGCACGGTGGGCGGCAAGGCGCGCCAGATTCCCTCCAGCAAAGCGTAGTCGCCCACCAGGGTGGGGCCGATCTGCGACTGCGACGGCAGGAAGCTGCTCCACACCGCGCCCGACTGGCGCTGCAGGATGCACATCGCCAGCGTGCGGCCATCGCGCTCGCACCAGAACAGGTATTCGCGGCCGCTGCCGAAGTGACGCAGCAAGCCGTCGACGAAGCGGCTGGCCAGCAGGGGGTGGCCGGCCGTCAGCGACTGGTTCAGGGCATCCCAGCGCGCCGCGTGGGGGCCCAGGCCGCCGTCCAGCAGGACCCGCTGCCAGCGGCTCATGCCAGCCCCCGGCACACGGTATCGACCAGCCAGTCCATCTGGGCCGCGCTCAAACCCTGGTGGCAGGGCAGGTGCAGCAGGCGCAGGCGGTAGTCGGCCGCCGTCGGGCAGGCGCTGAGCGCCATATCGTCCCAGCGCCAGATCGGCACCCCGGCCTGCTTGAGGCGGTAGAAGGCGGGGTCGTGCCGCTCCAGCAGCAGCGGGAACATATAGGGCACGTCGTCGGCGCCCAGCTGGGGGAACAGCGGCCGCGCCGCGGCCAGCGGCGCCACGGCCTGCAGCCAGCGCTGGTAATGGCGGCGGCGCTGGGCCGCCAGCGGCGCCGCCGCCGTCCGGCGCAGCAGCCAGCGGCTCTGGCGCAAGCCTTGCCGGCCCTCGTCGGCCGCCTGGTACATGGGCGAAGGGCGCTCGTCCACTTCGCGCCATTCGCAGCCGCGCTCGCCTGGCGCCTCGGGTAGCGCTGCCGTTGCCGGCTGCACGGCAGCGCGCCGGCTGCGCTCCCAGGCCCGCTTCCAGCCGCGCACTTCCTGCCACAGCCCGGGCGGGCGCAACACCACGTCCGCCAGCGCGGCGGGCGCGCCCCACAGCACGCCGCCTTCTTCGCACGGCAGGAATTTATACGGGCTGGCCACCAGCAGATGGCCCGCCCCGCACAGCGGGCCACGGCGCAAGGCCAGCGGCCAGGCGTGGCAGGCATCCTCCACCAGCGTCACGCCGTGCCGGGCGCACAGCGCCTGCACTTGCGCCAGCAGGGCGGGCGGCTGCTCGCAGCCGAAATAATGGGGCAGCAGCAGCACGCGCACCGGCAAATCGCTGGCCAGCAGGCGGCCCAGCGCCTCCAGGTCGGGCTGCAGGTCGGGCTGCAGGGGATAGCAGTGCACGGCCGCGCCCAGCGCCAGCGCCGGATCGAGCATGGTGCGGCAATGGTAGGACGGCGCCAGCAGCACGCCGTCCGCCGCCAGGCCGGCCAGGCGGTAGGCGGCATGCAGGGCATAGCGGCCGCGCGCAAAGAAGCGCACGCCGGGCCCGGCCAGCGGATCGCTGCCGGGCGCAGCCAGGGTCAGCCGGCGCAGCGCCGGCAGCAGGGGGAGCGCCGGCGCAGGGAACTGGCAGGCGGTCGGGTCGAATCGCAGGAATTCAGGCATGGCAAGGCAAAACTGGCAAGGGTCGGAAGGCCGCGCTTTGCGCTGGCGCAAAATCAGGCTGATCGTAGCACCTTGTCAGCTGTTAATGTTATAAAATGTACTTGTGTGTTGACAATGTTGTATTGTTGCTCTGCTTCGGGCGGGCTCGGGGATACTGTGGAGAAGACTATGCGGTGGCACAAGCGCTGGGCGCTCGGCATGCTGCTGCTGGCGGGCGGCGCTTGCCAGGCGGCGGAGTACTGCGGCGATTTCAAAGGCCACTATGGGCCGCTCGACTACCGCATGCGCGGCCAGGTCAACCTGGAAGTGGTGGAAAACCGCCACTTCCCGCAGGAAGTGGAACAGGGCTTGCACGGCAGCTCCGGCGAGCTGGGCCAGGACCTCGACTACACCCTGCGCGCCATCCCCAACCACCACCGCGCCCTGGTGACGCTGACCCGCCTGGCGCTGCGCCAGAAAGCGGTCAAGATCGCGCACATGAAATTTCCGGTCGAATGCTATTTCGAGCGCGCCCAGCGCTACACCCCGGACGATGGCAAGGTGCATGCCCTGTACGGCAACTACCTGATGGCCGTCGGCCGCGAAGCCGATGCGCGCCGCGCCTACAACCTGGCGCTCGAGCTGGAACCGGAAAACGCCACGATTGCCTATAATCTCGGCCTGCTGACCCTGAAGGCGGGCCAGTACGAACAGGCGGTCGCGTTCGCGGAAAAAGCCTATGGGCTGGATTTCCCGCTGCCGTATTTGAAGAACAAGCTGCAAGCCGCCGGCAAATGGACAGCCAGCAATGACGCTGCTGTCGCGGCAGTGCGCGAGGCTGCCGCCAGCGCGGCAGAGACTAAATCGGAGTAAACATGTATTTGCAAGAAGTAAAACACATCGTGGTCGACACCCTGGCGCTGGGCGCCGCCGGCCAGCACCTGGACGAGCATTCCGCCCTGCTGGGCAGCATTCCCGAACTCGATTCGATGGCCGTGGTGCAATTGATCGGCGCGCTGGAAGAACAGTTCGGCTTCACGGTCGACGACGATGAAATCAGCGCCGGCACCTTTGCCACCCTGGGCAGCCTGGCCGCCTTCGTGCAGCACAAGTTAACCGCATGACAACCGCGCCGCCTGCCCAGCCGCTATTCCTGGGCAGCGGCGCCAACGCCTGTTACGCCCTCTACCACGCTCCGGCCGGCGCCTGCCGCGGGGCCTGGGTCTACCTGCATCCTTTTGCCGAAGAAATGAACAAGTCGCGCCGCATGGCCGCCCTTGGCGCCCGCGCGCTGGCGGCGCACGGCCACGCGGTGCTGCAAATCGACTTGCACGGCTGCGGCGACAGTGCCGGCGAGTCGGGCGACGCCGACTGGACGCGCTGGCTGGACGATGTGGCGCGCGCCAGCGCCTGGCTGGCGCAGCGCCACGGCCAGCCCGGCCTGTGGGGCTTGCGCAGCGGCGCCCTGCTGGCGGCCGATGCCGCGCGCCAGGGCGTGCTGCAGCCGGCCGCCCTGCTGCTGTGGCAGCCGGTCTTGAACGGCGCTGTTTTCCTGCAACAATTCCTGCGCTTGAAAGTGGCCGCCCAGATGCTGGGCGAGCCGGCGGGCGCGGCGGGCGGCACGGCTGCCCTGCGCGCCGCCCTGCAGGCTGGCGAAAGCCTGGAAATTGCCGGCTACATGCTGCCGCCGGCCCTGGCGGCCAGCCTCGACGGCCTCGACCTGCAAGCCATGGCGGCGCCGGCCTGCCCGCTGCACTGGCTGGAAGTGGTGGCGGCGCCCGAGCGCCCGCTGCCGCCGGCCAGCACGCGCCTGCTGGCCAACTGGGGGGCGCACGGCGTGGCCGTGGCCGGGCCGCAGTTCTGGGCCAGCCAGGAAATCAGCGAATGCCCGGCGCTGCTGGAAGCCACCGTGGCCGCCGTGTGCCAGGAAGCACGCCATGCAGCCTGACGAACTGGCACTCGCCTTCCGCTGCGAGGACGATACCCTGTACGGCGTGCTGAGCGCACCGGCAGCGCCGGCCGCGCGCGGCGTGCTGATCGTGGTGGGCGGCCCGCAATACCGCGCCGGCAGCCACCGCCAATTCACCTTGCTGGCGCGGGCGCTGGCGCGGCAGGGCATCCCGGCCATGCGCTTCGATTACCGCGGCATGGGCGACAGCAGCGGCGCGCCGCGCAACTTCGAAGCGGTGCAGGCCGACCTGCGCGCCGCAGTCGACCAGTTCTATGCCGCCAGCCCCGGCTTGCAGGAAGTGGTGCTGTGGGGCTTGTGCGATGCCGCCAGCGCCAGCCTGTTCTATGCGCGCCACGATCCCCGCGTGCGCGGCCTGGTCCTGCTCAACCCCTGGGTGCGCACCGCGCAAGGGGAAGCCAAGGCGACGCTGAAGCACTATTACCGCCAGCGCCTGCTGGCGCCCGAGCTGTGGCGCAAGCTGCTGCGCGGCCGTTTCGATTACCGCGCCGCCTGGCAGTCGCTCCGGCGCGTGCTGGCCGGTGCGCGCAGTAAGCCCGCCAGCGGCGACGGCGACGGCGACGGCGCCAGCCTGCCGCAACGCATGCTCGCGGGCTGGCAAGGCTTTGCCGGCCCCATCCTGCTGATCACCAGCGGCAATGACTTGACCGCCCGCGAATTCCTCGACCTGGGCCAGGACGACCCGCACTGGCGCGCCTGCCTGGCGGCAGCGCGCGTGCAGCGCCAGTCGCTGGCCGAAGCCGACCATACCTTCTCGCGTGCCGCGTGGCGCGCCCAAGTGGAAGACTGGACTGCGGCATGGCTACGGGACTGGTAAAGCGCGTCCTGATGGTCGCCTTCCATTTCCCGCCGCTGCACGGCAGCAGCGGCATCCAGCGCACGCTGAAGTTCGTGCAATATTTGCCGGCGGCCGGCTGGCAGCCGCTGGTGCTGTCGGCGCACCGGCGCGCCTATGGCGCCACCAGTGCCGGGCAGCTGGCGCAAATCCCGCCCGGCGTGCCGGTGCGGCGTGCCTTTGCCCTGGATGCGGCGCGCCACCTGGCGCTGCGCGGGCGCTATCCGCGCTGGCTGGCCCTGCCCGACCGCTGGGCCGCCTGGTGCCTGGGCGCCGTGCCCAGCGGGCTGGCCCTGATCCGGCGCCACCGCCCGGCCGTCCTGTGGAGCACCTATCCGATCGCGACGGCCCTGCTGGCGACGCTGCTGCTGCACAAGCTGAGCGGCTTGCCCTGGGTCATCGACTTGCGCGACCCCATGCTGGACGAATACATCCCGGCCGACCCGCCGACGCGGCGCGTGATTGCCTGGCTGGAACGGCAATGCCTGCGCCACTGCAGCGCCATCGTGTGCACCACGCCAGGCACCATCCGCACCTACCGCGCGCGCTATCCGGAACTGCCGGCGGCGCGCTTCCACCTGATCGAAAACGCCTACGACGAGGAAAACTTCCGCAGCGCCGCCCTGGCCGCCGCCCCGGCGCGCGCGGCCGGCCCGCTGCGCCTGCTCCACAGCGGCACCATCTATCCGCAAGAACGCGAGCCCGACAGCCTGTTTGCGGCCCTGGCCGCGCTGCAGGAAGCCGGCCAGGTCTGCGCGCAGCGCTTGCAGGTCGTGCTGCGCGCCAGCGGCCACGAAGTGCACCTGGCGCAGCTGATCGCGCGCCACGGCATTGGCGGGCTGGTGCAGCTGGCGCCGCCCCTGCCCTATGAAGCGGCGCTGGCGGAAATGCTGGCGGCCGACGGCCTGCTGGTGCTGCAGGCGCGCATGTGCAATGCCCAGGTGCCGGCCAAGCTGTATGAATACCTGCGCGCCGGGCGCCCGATCCTGGCGCTGACCGATGCCGCCGGCGACACTGCGGCCTTGCTGCGCGCTGCCGGCATCAATACCATGGCGCCATTGGACCAGCCGGCCGCCATCATGACGACCTTGCTGGAATTCATGCAACTGTGCGCGACGGGCCAGGCGCCGCGGCCGGACCCGGCCATCGTGGCCGGTCATTCGCGCCAGGCGCGCAGTGCGCAACTGGCGGCGCTGCTGGACGACCTGTTGCCCGCCCACCCTGACCGAGATGCCTGATATGACCGATTTGCCTGGGGCCGCCCATGCGTAGCCTGTGCGCCCGTGGCGCCGCCCTCGCCTTCCTTGCCCTGCTGGGCCTGGCCCTCAGCGTCTACCCGGCCCCCGCCTGGCTGCTGGGCGGCGCCCTGGCCCTCTACCTGGGCCTGCTGTTCTGGCGCCCGGAGCTGTGGCTGCTGGCGGTGCCGGTCTTGCTGCCCGTGCTCGACTTTGCGCCGTGGACCGGCTGGTTCTTCCTGGAGGAACTGGACTTGCTGCTGCTGGCCACCTGCGTCGCCGGCTACTGGCAGCTGGGGCGGCAGCCGGCGCCCACCAAGCTGCCGGGCGCGGTGCGCCTGGCGCTGGCGCTATTCGTGCTGTGCTACCTGGTGGCGGGCTGGCGCGGGGTGATGCCGCTGGCGCCGCTCGACGCCAATGCCTTCAGCAATTACGTCAGCCCCTACAATGGCTTGCGCGTGCTGAAGGGCGTGCTGTGGCCGCTCCTGCTGCTGCCCGTGCTGCGCCACACTGCCGGCGCGGGCGGCGAGAACCTGCAGCGCTGGCTGGTGCCCGGCATGCTGCTGGGCTTGTTGGCCTGCAGCCTGGCCGTGGTGTGGGAGCGCCTGGCCTTTCCCGGCCTGTTCAACTTCGCCAGCGACTACCGGCCCACCGCGCCGTTTTCCGCCATGCACACGGGCGGCGCGGCGCTGGACGCTTACCTGGCCATGGCCTTCCCCTTCGTGGCCATGTTCCTGGTCGGACGCCAGCCGCACTGGCGCCTGGCGCTTGGCCTGGGCGGGCTGGCGCTGGGCGTGTTTGCCGGCCTGACCACCTTTTCGCGCGATATCTACCTGGCCTACGCTGCCGCCGGCGGCGTCATCGCCGTGCTGGGCGCCGCCAACCATGTGCGCGCCGGCACGCTGGCGCGGCGCACCCTGCTGGGCAATCTGTTGCTGCTGTGCCTGGCCTACTGGATCCTGACCCAGGTGTTTGCCGTCGGCGGCTACCGCGCCCTGGCCGCCGCCCTCGGCTTGCTGGCCACCGCGCTGCTGCTGGCCGGCGCCGCGCCGCGCTTGCCGCGCCCCGGCCTGGCCGCTGGCCTGGCGCTGCTGCTGCTGGCCGTGGTGGCAGCCATCGGCTTGCTGGCGCCGGGCGCCGCCAGCCCGACCAGCAAGCTGGCCTATATCGCTTATGGCCTGGCGGCCGTGTGCGCCGGCGCCGGCTGCGTGCTGCTGGCGCTGGGGCCGGCGCGCGCGCCGCTCGGCGTGCTGCTGCTGGCCGTGGCGCTGCCGGCGCAAGCCCTGGCCAGCGCCCTGGTGGCGCGCCATTACGGCGGCAACGAAGCCTTGCCGGGCAGCGCGCTGGGCGTGCTGCTGGCCGTGGCGCTGGCGGCCAGCCGCGCGCTGCCGCGCCCGCCCTGGAAGCTGGAGCGCGGCACCCTGACCGTCGCCTTCTTCAGCGCCATCGTGTTTGCCGCCCTGGTGCCGGTGGCCGGCAGCTACCACACCGGCAGCCGCTTTGCCACGGTGGGCGACGACGTGGCCCTGCGGCTGCGCCACTGGGGCAAGTCGCTGGGGATGATGGATGACGATGGGCTGACGGCAGCGTTCGGCCAGGGCCTGGGACGCTATCCGGCGACCTACCTGTGGAAGAACACGCAGGGCGAGATGCCAGGCACCTTCGTCTATGTCGACGAGCCCGGCAACCGCTACCTGCGCCTGGGGGCGGCCCAGCGCGGCCAGAGCTATGGCGAAGTGCTGCGCCTGCTGCAGCGGGTGGACACCCAGCCGGGCAAGCGCTACCGCCTGCAGCTGGACGTGCGCAGCCAGGGCGCGCCGCAGCCGGCCATGGCCGTGTGCGAACGCTGGCTGATCTATCCGCAGGAATGCCTGGCGGCCAGCTTTGCACGGCGCCAGGCTGCGCCGGGCTGGCAAACCATGACAGCCGACTTGCCGGTGCGGCGCGTCGCCAACAGCTGGGGCGCCCCGCTGGTGCTGGACCTGTGGAATGAGTCGACCAAGGCGGCGCTGGAAGTCGACAATATCAGCCTGCGCGAGCTCGATACGGGGCGCGAGCTGGTGGCCAACGGCAGCTTCGCCGATGGCCACACGCACTGGTTCTTCAGCAGCGACCGCAACCACATGCCCTGGCACGTGAAGAATTTCGCGGTCAACCAGGTCTTCGAGCTGGGCTGGGTGGGCGCGCTGGCCACCGCTTTCCTGCTGCTGGCAGTGGGCGGCGGGATGGTGGCGCGCGGCCTGGGCGGCGACACCTTTGCCGCCGTCTGCCTGGCGGGCATGACGGGCTGCATGATGGTGGGCTTGTTCGATTCGATCACCGACGTGCCGCGCCTGACCCTGCTGTTCCTGCTGCTGGCCCTGGCAGGCAGCCTGAAGCCGGCGCGCCAGCGCATCAAGGTGCGCCGCCAGCGCGCCGGTCAGGAGGAAGCCGACGCCTTGATGCCGTGACGCTCGAGCAAGTCGTACAGGGTCGGGCGCGATACGCCCAGCAGTTCGGAAGCCTTGACGATATTGCCTTCGACGCGCGCGAGGGCGCGCACGATGGCGCGGTATTCGGCTTCATCGCGCACCTGGCGCAGGTTGAACGGTTCTTCTTCCAGCGGCGCGCCGGACAGGCCGAGGTCGTCGGCCGTGATGGCGGGGCCGTCGGCCATGATGATGGCGCGCTTGATGCAGTTTTCCATTTCGCGCACATTGCCGGGCCACTCATGGTGGGCGATCTGGGCCAGCGCATCGGGCGAGAAGTGCAGGTTGGCGCGGCCTTCCTGGGCGCAGAAGCGGTTCTTGAAATGCTGCGCCAGCAGCACTGAATCGCCGTCGCGCTCGCGCAGCGGCGGGATGGTCAGCACGATTTCCGACAGGCGGTAATACAGGTCTTCGCGGAAGCGGCCGGCCTTCACCAGCTCTTTCAGGTTCTGGTGGGTGGCGCAGACGATGCGCACGTCAACCGGGATTTCCTCGTGGCCGCCGACGCGCTCGATCACGCGCTCCTGCAGGAAGCGCAGCAGCTTGGCTTGCAGCGGCATCGGCAGGTCGCCCACTTCGTCGAGGAAGAAGGTGCCGCCATTGGCCGCTTCCACCTTGCCCTTGGTCTGCTTCACGGCGCCGGTAAACGCGCCTTTCTCATAGCCGAACAGCTCCGATTCCAGCAGCGTCTCCGGAATCGCGGCGCAGTTGATGGCCATGAAGCGTTCCTTGGCGCGCGGGCTGCCCTGGTGCAGGGCGCGCGCGATGACTTCCTTGCCGGTGCCCGATTCGCCCAGCACCATGGTGGTGGCCGAGCTGGGCGCCACTTTTTCCACCTGGCGGCACACTTTCAGCATGCCCGGGTCGCGCGAGATGATGCCGGCCAGCGGGGCGTCGGCGCTGCCTTGCTGCATGCGGCGGTTTTCCTGCTGCAGGCCATGCAGGAAGAAGGCGCGCTTGATCACCAGCGACAGCAATTCCGGCTCGCAAGGCTTCTGGTGGAAATCGTAGGCGCCCATGGCGATCGCCTGCACCGCGTGGGCGCGGTCCTGGTTGCCGGTCAGGACGATGACCTTGGTGTCCGGCGCCAGCGCCAGGATCTGCTGCAGCGTGGCCAGGCCTTCGGTGGCGCCGTCGGGGTCGGGCGGCAGGCCGAGGTCCATGGTGCAGACCGCCGGTTCGTGGCGGCGCAACTGGGCCAGCGCGGCTTCGCGGTCGCCCGCCACCACCACCTCATAGTCGTCGAAACTCCACTTGAGCTGCTTTTGCAGGCCGGGGTCGTCTTCGATAATCAACAGCTTGGGTTTGCTCTGGCTCACAACAGGTCCTTGCGCCTTCAGGCGGCTTGTTCAATGGTTTGCTGGCGGTACAGCGGCAGGCTGACCGTGAATGTGGTGCCTTGCTCCGGCGTGCTGCGCACCTGCAGCGTTCCACCCAGTTGCTGGATGTATTCCCGGCTTTCGAAAGCGCCAATGCCCATGCCGGCCGACTTGGTCGAGTCGAACGGCTTGAACAGGCGCTCGCGGATGAATTCCTCGCTCATGCCGATGCCGCTGTCGGCCACTTCCACCAGCACATTGTCGCCGTCGCGCGCCAGGCGCACGCCCACCTTGCCGTCGCGCGGCGTGGCTTCGATCGCGTTCTGGATCAGGTGGCCCAGCACCCTTTCCAGCCGCTCGCCTTCGGCCAGCACTTTCAGGCCGGCGTCGTCCAGCTGCAGCGTGGGCTTGGGCTCGAAGGCGGCCTTGAGCGCCACGGCTTGCGCCAGCAAGGGCCCGAGGTCTTGCGGCACGGCGCGCTCGGGCGTGGCGGTACGGCTGAGCTTTTGCAGCATCAGTTTCATTTTCTGCACCGACAGCGTCACGGTCTCCATCATATCGCGTTGGAACTCCGGATTGTCGGCATGTTTTTCCGCGTTGGCGGTCATCAGCGACAATTGGGCCACCAGGTTCTTCAGGTCATGCACCACGAAGGTGGACAGGCGGTTGAAGGAATCGAACTGGTGCGCCAGCATCAGGGCATTGTCGGCTTCCTGCTGCGCCAGGTAGGACGCCGCCTGGCTGCCGGCGATTTTCAGCAAGTCCAGCACTTCCCAATTGAGCTTGACTTCGCTGCGCGAGGCCATCAGCACGACGAAGCCGGCCAGCCGGCCCTGCAACAACAACGGCACCACCAGCCAGGCCTTGGAAAAGGCCAGCAGCCAGTCCGGCAGCGGCACTTCCGGGTTGTGCACGTGATGGGCGCCGACTTCGACCAGCCACTGCTTGCTTTCCATCAATTGACAAAACGCTGAATCGGCCGGCTCGCTCGCTTGCTGGGCTTGCACATGCCAGGATGCCAGCGGCTCGAAGCGTTGTTCGCGCCGGATCCACAGCGCGCCGCCCTGGCTTTCCACCAGCTCGGCCAAGGCGGAAATGGTGCGCTCGCCCAGGTTGGGGCCGGTGGCGGACAGGGTGCGGGTAAAGCCCAGCCACTCTTCGCGGTAGTCGTAGTTGTAGCGGTAAAAATGCTTGCTGATGAAGACTTTCAGCCAGGCACGGAAGGAACCCGAAAACAGCACCCCCAGCAACAGGAAACTGGCCCCGAACAGGAAGGCCAATTGCATCAGCCCGCCCCAGGAACCGCCCACAAAACGCAGGTAGTAGGCCGCCATGCTCATCGCCAACAGGTATACCGCAGAGCCGAGCAGGGCTGCCGAATGGAAGGCAATCCGGCGCGACACGGCCAGCTGGGACGGCCAGGACGCGCGGCGCAACACGGAAATCGCCAGCAACGGTACGATCAGGGCGTTGAGCAGGCCGCGCGCCGCCCACAGTTCAGGGTCCAGCTCGCGCAGCAGCAGCATATCGCTGTACAGGTAAAAGTCGTAGGCAAACAGGGCGCCCAGGCCAAGGCAGATGAACTTCATGGCCCAGCGCACCTGCACGCTGCGGTCACGATAGAGCTGCTCCACCAGCAGCATGCCCAGCACGGCCATGCCAAGGCGGCCGATCGCCAGCGCGTGGAAGGCCAGGCCGGGCGGCAGCTGCTGCGCCAGCAGGCCGGCCAGCAGCATGGCGCCGTACACCGCGACGCTGGCCTGGCAGGTGCGCGCGCTGCGCTGCCACAGGCCCAGCATGGCCAGCAGCACAGCGGTCCAGGCAGCATTGCGCAGCCACTCGGCACCATGCAGCACCCAGGGCGCCCATGGCACGGCAGTGGCGCTGGCCATCACCACGCCCCACAATACGGTCAGCAAGGAAGCGGTGGCCAGCATGCGCTGGTGGGGCCGCTGGTCCGGGCGCTGGCGCCAGCCAGTCAGCACCAGCACGCTAAATAACAGAAACGCCAGCGCAGCGCTGGCGTAACTGAAGGCGGTGATACTGGTTGGCATCAGGCCTCCATTTCCTTAACGGCCTCCCCTGAACATGACCACCTTGATGGTATCGATCAGGACCAGCACATCGAGCAGCAGGCTGTTGTTCTTGACGTAGTACAGGTCGTACTGCAATTTCTGCAGCGCGTCTTCGACCGTATCGCCATAGCCGTAGCGCACCTGGGCCCAGCCGGTGATGCCCGGCTTGATGCTGTGGCGCACGTTGTAATAAGGCACGCGCTCCGTCAACTGCTCGACGAAATAGGGACGCTCGGGGCGCGGGCCGACGAAGGACATTTCGCCCTTCAGCACATTGAGGATTTGCGGCAGCTCGTCAATGCGCAGCTTGCGGATGATATTGCCCACGCGCGTAATGCGCGGGTCGTTCTTGGCGGCCCATTGCGGCGTGCCGTTCTTTTCCGCGTTCTTGAACATGCTGCGGAACTTCAGGACGCGGAATACCCGGCCATCCATGCCCACCCGCTCCTGCGAGTACAAGATCGGCGCGCCATCCTCGATCACGATGGCGAGAGCGGTAAGGAGCATGACCGGCAGCGATACCACCAGCAGCGACAGGCTGGCCACCACGTCCACCGTGCGCTTCATGAAAGTGCGCATGAAGCTCTGGTCAAAGCCGCCGCCGAACACCAGCCAGGACGGCTGTACGGATTCGACGCGGATCTGGTAGGTTTCGCGCTCGAAGAAGGTGGCGGCGTCGGTGACCTGGATGCCGTACAGCTTGCATTCGAGCAGTTCCTTGATCGGGAAAGCGCCGCCGCGGCGATTCTGCACCGAGACCACGATTTCCGACACGCGCTGGGCATTTGCCAGCGCTACCAGCGAGCCGCCTTCGGGCAGGTGCAGCAACTGGTTCTGCGGCACGCAGGTTTCTTCCGACGGCACCGCCACATAGCCGGCCACGTCGTAACGGCGGTAGTTGGTGTCGCGCGTGGCCAGTTCGCCGCATTCCTTGGCCATGGCGCCGCCGCCGAGGAAGATGATGCGGGTGGCAAGGAAATGCGTGCGCGAGGTTTTCAGGAACATGGCGCGCGCCAGCAGGATGCCGACGCCGGAAATCATGAACACCAGCACCAGGATGCCGCGCCCGAAATACAGGTCGGGGGCCATGTAGAACACCAGGGTCAGGATGCAAAAGCCCATGGCGAAGGAAGGCATCAATTGCAGGAAGAAGGGATTGCGCAAGCCTTCCTGGAAATTGATCTGGTACATGCCCAGCGCAGACATGCTGAATACGATCGCCGCTGCAAAAATACAGGCCGACATGAAGAAGTGGTCGAGCTTCGGTATGGCGAACTGCTCACCGTCGAAAAAACGCAGACCAGCGCCAGCGTAGAACGAGCCAATCAGGATCAACACCTCCAAAAAGAGCAGGCTGAAGACAACCTTGGAAATGTAGTGATTGGAAATTCTTAGCATTTTTATTCCCTCCCGCTTTACTGCTCATGCTGGCCGTCAAAGCGCGCGGAGCCTTGCGGCCATGTCTCGTTAACTATTCTTGCGGGGCCAGGTGGCGGACGTACCAATCCATGGCTTCCTTCAGTCCATCGCCAATACGGTGCGAGGGATCGAAACCCAACAGCTCGCGCGCCTTGGTGATATCGGCCTGCGAATGGCGCACGTCGCCGGCCCGGAATCCCTGGTATTGCGCCTGATGCTGGCGCAGGTGCGGGAAACGCTCCTGCAGCATCTCGCGCATCATCAGGTACAGCTGGTTGAGACTGGTGCGCTCATTGAGCGCCACGTTGTACACCTGGTTGGCGGCGCCCGGCCGGTCGGCCATGGCTGCCAGCAGGTTGGCTTGCACCACGTTGTCGATGAAGCAGAAATCGCGGCTGGTTTCGCCGTCGCCGTTGATGAACAGGGGACGGTTGCGGATCAGGGCCGACACCCACTGCGGTATCACCGCCGCATAGGCGCCTTCCGGGTCCTGGCGCGGGCCGAATACGTTGAAGTAGCGCAGGCCGATAGTTTCCATGCCATAGGTGCGCGCAAACACGTCGGCGTACAGCTCGTTGGCGTATTTGGTGACGGCATACGGCGACAGCGGCCGGCCGATGGTGTCTTCCACTTTCGGCAGCGCCGGATGGTCGCCGTAGGTGGAGCTGGACGCTGCATAGACGAAGCGCTTCACCTTGGCGTCGCGCGCCGCCACCAGCATGTGGAGGAAGCCGGTCACATTGGTGCCGTGGGTCAGCAGCGGATCGTCGATCGAGCGGCTGACCGAGCCCAGTGCGGCCTGGTGCAGGACGTAATCGATCGGCAAACCCGCTTTGCCGGCGCAGGCTTGCCGGCAAGTTTCCAGGTCGCGGATATCGCCTTCGATGAAAGTAAACGAAGCCCAGGCCGCGGAGCCGACGGCTTCGCGCACCTGGTCCAGGTTGTGCTGGTGGCCGGTGGCAAAGTTGTCCAGGCCCGTGACTTGCTGGCCGAGTTTGAGCAGCGCCTCCACCAGGTTGGAGCCGATGAATCCGGCGGCCCCCGTCACCAGCCAATGGTATCGCCGGCCATGCAGGTGCAGCCGTACGTCGTCAAACTTGCCCACAACAGCCCTCCCAGGCTTCCCTAAATTTTTTTCTTACAGGCGCCAGACGCTGTAGCCAGCTTCTTCCAGGCCTGCCATATTAAATGCCGACTTCACGTCGATGAAGACGCCGCCCGGATTCAGCTTCGCCGCCAGGTCGCCCAGCGACAGGGCCAGCAATTCCTTGTGCGATACCGCTGCCACCACCGCGTCGGCTTGCGGCAGGCTGTCCCAGCTTTCCAGGCGAATGCCGTATTCGTGCACCGATTCCTCCGAATCGGCCACCGGATCGTGCACATGCACGTCCAGGCCGTACGACTTCAGTTCAAACACCACGTCCGCCACTTTCGAATTGCGCAAGTCCGGGCAGTTTTCCTTGAAGGTCAGGCCCAGCACATTCACTTTCGCGCCCTTGATGTGGCAGCCCGCCGCGATCATCTGCTTGACGGTCTTTTCGGCCACGAACTTGGCCATGCCGTCGTTGATGCGGCGCCCCGCCAGGATCACTTGCGGGTGGTAGCCGATCATGTCGGCCTTGTGGGTCAGGTAGTAGGGATCGACGCCGATGCAGTGGCCGCCAACCAGGCCGGGACGGAAAGGCAGGAAATTCCACTTGGTGCCAGCCGCCTGCAGCACTTCCAGCGTATCGATGCCAATCTTGTCGAAGATGATTGCCAGTTCGTTCATCAGCGCGATATTCAGGTCGCGCTGGGTATTTTCGATGACCTTGGCTGCTTCCGCAACTTTCACGCTGGAAGCCCGGTATACCCCAGCAGTCACTATCGATTCATATAGTTTAGCAACTGCCTCGAGAGTTGCTGGATTATCTCCGGAGACCACTTTCAAAATCGTCGTCAGGCGGTGCTGCTTGTCGCCCGGATTGATGCGCTCAGGGGAATAGCCGACATTAAAGTCTTGCGGCCATTTCAGGCCGGAATGTTTTTCCAATACCGGGATGCAGACTTCTTCGGTGGCGCCCGGGTAGACCGTCGATTCGTACACCACGATGGCGCCCTTCTTCATGTACTTGCCGACCGTGGTCGAGGCGCCGACCAGCGGGCTGAAGTCCGGCGAATGGGCATTGTCGACTGGCGTCGGCACGGCCACCACGATGTAGTCGGCCTCGGCCAGCGCGGCCGGGTCGTAGGTGACGTGCAACTGGCTCGCTTCGCGCAATTCCGCTTCCGACACTTCACCGGTCGGGTCGCAGAATTTGCGGTAATTCTCGATCTTGGCTTGCGACAGGTCGAAGCCGATGGTCTTGCGCTTCTTGCCAAATTCGACTGCCAGGGGCAAGCCTACGTAGCCCAAACCTACGACTGCTACAACCTTGTTGTCATCCATATCAAGTTCCCGTGAGAATTGTGTATTTCTTTTGTGATAACTGTATACCAGTTGCCGCTGCAGTTCAATGCGGAGTTTTACAATTGAACCTGGCAGCTCAGCTTAACGCTCTATGACAGCCGCGGTCCCATTTCAAATATGTAACAATCTGGCGTTGGGCCGCTGCCACAGTAATATGTAATCTTGATAAGAGTATTGATTGTTTTGCACGGGTTGTCAATTTTACACCTGGATGCCGAAGCTGTCACAGGCTTTCTTGCCGACGGAGGGAAAAGCAACAGCGCTCGAGCATTTCATCGTGCAAGTTTCAGCATGCGGGCCGCGAGCCGCCAGTGGGGGCCGAGCTGGAGCGGTGGCGGCTGCTGTGCCACAGCTTCGCGCAACACGCCAAGCCAGCGCCGGGCTACCGTGTCCAGGTCGTAGCGGTCGCCGATGTCCTGGCGCGCCTGCCGTCCCAATCTTTCGCGCAATGCCCGATCGCGCAGCGCCAGCAGCCGCGCCGCGATCTGTTCGTCCGACGACAGGAACAAGCCGTTCTCGCCATCGCGCGCCAGCGCCTCGTAGGCAGGAATCAGGGTCGCCACGGTCGGCATGCCCAGCCGCATCAACATGGCCAGCCGGTTCGACGACTTGGCCTGGAACCATTCACCTTGCGGCATCGAGATCAGCGCGATGTCGCAAGCCAGGATATCGGGCACCACCGTTTCTTCCGCCCACTGGCGGGTGGCGAAGCTGCCCTTGGAAATCAGTTCGAAATCGAAGCCGGCGGCAATCTCCGGGACCTGGCGCAGGCGCGCCACCAGCCCGGTGATGTAGTCGGCATAGCCCTGGTGCCCGACCCAGACCACGCGCAGGCGTTCGCTGGCGGCGTAATCGGTCTTGTGGACGCCGGGCGGGACTTGTACGCAGTCGTCGATGACGCGGGCACGCCGGATCTGCAACTGGCGCTGGATTTCGACGGTCGGCACGATGGTGAGGTCATAGGTGTCGTCATAGGCCCCGGCGAACGGCACGCAGCGCACCCCGACCGCGCGCTTGCCGACGGCGCGCCACAGCTTGGCCAGCTGCATCATCGTCCACTCGCCGCCTTCAAACACGACCACATCGCAATCGCTGCGCAGCAGGCGCAGCGCAGTGCGCCAGAAGGCCAGGCTGCGCGCCGAGCGGATGTCGTTGAAGCGCTCGGCCAGCAGCGCGGACGAGATCCCCTGTCCTTGCAGCCATTCGTGGATCAGGAAGCCTTGCAGGCGGCTCGCGGCCCAACTGCGGTCGTTTGAAATCACCCAACCTACCCTCAAGCCCTTCTCGCCATCCATCCCCGGTCCCCGTCACATTGCCTGGCCGGAGTATAGCTGATATTAACCGAACGACAACAGATCCCCAGGCGCTGTTTCATGCTGCCAGCAACATGGCAGGCGCCGGCTGGCGCGGCACGACGGCCGCATCGCCCAGCTTGAAAATCGCAAACGCCTGGGCCACGCAGTCGGCCTGGCGCGCCAGGCTGCTGGCAGCGGCAGCGGCTTGCTCGACCAAGGCAGCGTTTTGCTGGGTGATGTCGTCGATCTGGACCACCGCCTGGTTCACCTGGCCGATGCCCCGGCTTTGTTCCTCGGTCGCATCGTGGATTTCGTTCATCACCCGGGTGACCCGGCTGACCGATGCGATCACTTCACTCATGGTGGTGCCGGCATTGGTGGTCAGCCTGGCGCCGGCATCGACCTTGGCGATTGAACTGTCGATCAGCGTCTTGACTTCCTTGGCCGCGGTGGCGGAACGCTGGGCCAGGCTGCGCACTTCGGTCGCGACCACGGCAAAGCCCTTGCCATGCTCGCCGGCACGCGCCGCTTCCACTGCCGCATTGAGCGCCAGGATATTGGTCTGGAAAGCGATGCCGTCGATCATGCCGATGATGTCGAGGATGCGGCGTGACGACTGGCTGATATCGTCCATGGTCTGTACCACCTGCGCCACGATCGTGCCTCCCGCCGCGGCCACGCTGGACGCCTGCCCCGCCAGTTCGTTGGCACTGTGCACGCTGGCCGCACTTTGTTGCACATTGCTGGTCAATTGCTCCATACTGGCAGCCGTCTGCTGCAAGCTGGATGCCTGCGACTCGGTGCGGCCCGACAGGTCGAGGTTACCGCTGGCGATCTCGCTGGTCGCGGTCTGGATCTGGTCGAAATTGCTGCGCACGTCGCCAATGATGCTGTGCAGGTTGACATTGGTCTGTCGCAGCGCCGCCAGCAACTGGCCCATTTCATTGTCGGCACCGACGTCGAGGACACCGGTCAGGTCGCCGCCCGCCATCTTGCGCGCAAAGCCGGTCGCCTGGCGCAGGGGCACCACGATGGCACGCTGCAATGTGTACCAGAGGTAAAGGGCCAGCCCGACGCAGGCAGCGTTGGTGGCGGTCAGCCAGGGCGCCGCGCCTTGCATGGCGCCAGTGATGGCCAGCAAGGCCAGCAAAGCGCTCAAGCCCCCCATGCCGAGGCCGATCAGGCGCGCCAGCGACAAGTCGCGGAGCCGGTTGCTCCAGTTGCGCCAGCCGCGCTGCTGCAACCTGCCGCGCTCCAGGCGCAAGCGGCGCGGATTGCCCTCCCGGAATTCACGGTACAGCTGGTCGGCCTGCGCCACTTGCTCGCGGTTCGGCTTGGTCCGCACCGACATATAGCCGACCGGGCGCCCCGCTTCGATCACCGGCGTGACGTTCGCATACACCCAATAGAAGTCGCCATTCTTGCAGCGGTTCTTCACCATCCCGCTCCACGGCATGCCGGCCCGGATCGTCGCCCACAGGTCGGCGAAGGCTTCCACTGGCATGTCGGGGTGGCGCAGGATATTCTGCGGCGCACCGATCAGTTCGTCCTCGGTGAAGCCGCTGACTTCCACAAAATAGGGATTGGCGTAAGTAATCTTGCCCTTCAAATCCGTGGTCGACACGATGGTCTTGCCATCTTCCAGGATGAATTCCCGGTTGGTGACAGGCGTGTTCAGGCGCATGGCGTTACTCCTTCTCAGCGGTTGGGGAAAGGAATTCGCACGAACCGGGTTTGGGGTCCGCCAAGGCTCGGATAGGGCCGCGAACTGGCGTCCCTGCCATGTGATTGCTCAAGTATAGGAAGATGCTGCGCTTAGGAAACTCACAAAAAGTTGCAATAGAAAAATTTAATCGATCGACCGAGTGCAGAGATTTCTCAAGGCCTCCGCGTGTTTCCCATGCCATCTTGGCGGCATGGGCAGCACTCAAGGGGGCCTCATGCGTCAACTATTACGCTCGATCAAGGATCAGTTAACTCCGCAAGCCTGGCTGGCGCCGCACGCCCTGGCGGCACGCCGGGCCGACCGGCGCGGCTTGCCGGCCCACGATCCGGGCGCCGATGCCGTGGTGGCGGCATGCACCGCTTGGCTGTGCGCGGCGCAGGATCAATCGGCCTCGGCCGACGGAGGGGTGGCGCGCCACTTCAGCCTGCTTACGGGCTGGGCCACCTCCTATCCCGAAACCACCGGCTATATCGTGCCCACCATGATCGAACTGGCACGCCGCCAGGACAATGACGAATTGCACCAGCGGTCGCGGCGCATGCTGGACTGGCTGCTTGCCATCCAGTTCCCCGACGGCGGTTTCCAGGGCGGCCGCATTGATTCCACGCCGCGCGTGCCGGTGACCTTCAATACCGGCCAGATCCTGCTTGGCCTGGCAGCCGGCGCGCATGAATACGGCGACTTGCGCTACCGCGCTGCCATGCATCGCGCCGCAGCCTGGCTGCGCGATTCGCTCGACGCCGACGGCTGCTGGCGCAGGCACCCCACCCCATTCGCCGCGCCCGGCGACAAGGCTTATGAAACCCATGTGGCCTGGGGTCTGTTCGCAGCCGAGCGCGTCGCGCCCGGCCATGGCTATGGCGAGGCCGGGCTGCGCCAGGTGGCCTGGGCGCTGGCCAGGCAACAGCCCAATGGCTGGTTCGCGTCCAATTGCCTGGACGATCCGAAGCGCCCCCTCAGCCATACCATCGGCTACGCCTTGCGCGGCGTGCTGGAAGCTTTCCTGCTATGCCGGCAACCCGAACTGCTGGCCGCCGCCGCACGCACCGGCAGTGCGCTGTGCCAGGCAGTTGGCGCCGATGGCTTCCTGCCGGGACGGCTTGACCGGCACTGGCGCCCGGCAGCCAGCTTTGCCTGCCTGACAGGTTCGGCACAAATTGCGCATTGCATGTTCTTGCTCTACCAGCTGACCGGCGAGCAGCACTACTTCGAAGCGGGCCAACGCCTGATCCGGTATGTGCGGCGCAGCGTGGCGATCGAGGGCCCGCAAGAAACACGCGGCGGCGTGAAGGGTGCCTTTCCGGTCGACGGCGACTACGGCCGCTTCGAATACCTCAACTGGGCCGCCAAGTTCTGCATCGATGCCAACCTGCTGGAACACGACATACTGAAAGCACGCCGCGCGGCACTGGCGGCCGACCTCGCCCGGCTTGGCATTGCCCAAGGCGACACCTTGTTCATCCACTCCTCTTTGAAAAGCCTGGGCTACGTGGAAGGCGGCGCCGCCAACCTGCTGCTGGCACTGCAGGAAGCGGTCGGCCCGCAGGGCACGCTGGTGCTGCCTACCTATTACATGCCGGGCGGGAGCATCCGCGCCACCTGCGAGCTGAAGGACTACGTCTTCGACGTGCGCCGGCATGGCACCCATACCGGCCGGCTCCCGGAAGCCCTCCTCGCCGTTGCCGGCATTCACCGCAGCGTGCATCCAACGCATTCCGTCTCCGCCTGGGGCCGCCATGCCGCCTACCTGACCGAAGCCCATCACCGCGCCCCGTCCATCTTCGGCGAAGGATCGCCATGGCAGCGCCTGGCCGGCCTCGACAACGCAAAAGTGCTGGGCCTGGGCGTATCGATGGGGCCCGTCACTTTCTATCACGCGGTGGAGGATGCGATGGGACGAGCGTTCCCCGTACAGGTGTGGAGCGAACGCAGTTACCTGTTGCCATGCATTGACCAGCAAGGCCAGCGTCACGAAGTTCCGCTGCGGGCATTCGATCCATTGCTGGCACTGCGCCGCATCGACCATCCATCGCGCAGTGATCTGCGCAATTATTTCGTGACCGAATTCCAGGGCGCTGGCCTGCTTCACCGGAACCAGGTTGGCATAGCCGCCTGCTGGTGGATTCCGGCGCGCGGTTTCCATGACCATTTATGGCGCCTGGCGAAAGATGGGATGACGATTTACGCCACGCCAGAGCAACTGGCGGCACGCCCGCAGGTTTAAGCCGCCGGTGCGGCAGCCTTGGCCGCCGCCTTGCGCTCGCTCAACCGCCTGCCCAACTGGATCATCGGCAGTTCGACCAAGTGGTAACCCAGGCAAGGGAGCGCCACCAACAGCGACAGGAAGGTTAGCCATTGCATTAGCGGCTGGTACGCCTCCATCGTGCGGAACGAAAGCCACAGGATGGGAGGGTGGAACAGGTAGATGCCGTAGCTGTAGCGCGCCACCACCTGGCTTGCCCGGTTCAACAAGGGCACGGCCAACTGGCGCATCCAGGGGATGGCCAGGCCAACCGCCAGGCAAACGGCCCAGCGCCCGTAATTATTGCTGCGCGGCTCGGCGTATGCCACGAAGGCTATGCCAGCGCATGCCAGCAGCAGCGGCCACAGCCATGCAGGCCAGCGTTCCCTGCCCTGCATCCGCCAGGCGATAATGCCGGCAAGGAAGCATGGCGCAAATTCGATCACATTCAATCGTGCGCTGACGAGAGGCTGCAACAGTGCCAATGGGATCGAGACGGCCCACAGCACCAGCAGCCAACGCAGCGGCCGAGTCCGAAAGAACAGGAACAGGAAAGGCAGGAGGAGGTACATCTGTACTTCCAGGCAAAGCGACCACAACACGGACGACATATAGCGTGCATACAGCAGGTTTTGCACGAGCAGCAAGTTGGCCAGCAATTCAAAGCGCGTCCATTGTTCATCCATCAGCCAGTCGATCCCCAGCAGCATGACGATGGCCAACGGATAAATGCGGAAAGCGCGCTGCAAATAGAAGCTGCGGAACAGGGCGGCGCCGGCCAGGTGTTGGCGCTCCAGCGATTGCATCAGCACCAGGCTGGTATGCACAAAGAACAGCATGACGCCCAACTGGCCCATGGCGTAAGAGATGCGGCTGGTCTGGATGGTGTAGCCGGCGACATGGGCAAGCAACACCAGCAGCACGGCCACCGCGCGCAGGAGGTCAAGGTTCGGCTTCAGCATGGTCCCATTCTGCGGGACGATCACGGATCAGACCTTGCGGCGCGTCATAGCCTGGCGAGTCAGATTGGTCGGGCGCAGCCGTAGCGAATCAGGGATTCCGTCCACGGTTGATGCATTTGCTTATCGCTCAGATTTCTTCAAATTTTGGTTGAATTTCCGCGCCAAGGTAATCTCACTTCTTGCTGAAAGTTGACAGCGTGGACTGCCGGGCAGCGCCGCAGCTTGTCTTGTGGCCGTCATAGGCAACCGGAATACCGTCGACCGTGAACCAGGTCGCAGCTACGCTGACGACTTTTCCGCCATGCGAGGTGGGATCATTGAGGCGGATGACGTTAGGCATACTTACACATCGCGTGGTGGTTGGACGGTGCCGTCATCCGCCACCGGCGTTGGTGCATTGGCCGGCCCCGGATTGTCATATCGCACAAGGCGCCATACCGTACTGGCGCTATGTTGATCACTGCTCCCTCTAAGGCGCTCTACAAATGACAAGTCGCGCCTGACAATGGCCGGCGGCATAGGGGCGCCAGCCTGGAACAGTCGAGTACTACCATGCACATCATTCTCAGGGCATTGCCAGTATCCGGTCTGCGGGCAGATCGCTCCGGTACGCACCAGGTCTCCCAACGGGACCACATCACTGTTATTAGATTGCTGTAACGTCTTTCTGTCAGATGCATCCTTGCTGCCATCTGTCGGTCTTAGCCGCCACGAGTTCAGGATTTTGTCCCACAGTTGCAGCATCTGTTGGTCGGTCATGCTGATCGGCTTTGGGTCGAGACCACCATCGGAATTTCCCGACTGGAGGTCAATACGAATTTGTGGATGAAGTTCATCGGCGTGTAGGCCCGGTGCTTCCCACGTGAACAGATGTGCCTGCTGACCATGGTCGTTCGGTGCCTTCATTAACCATTCCTGGCCGGGATGATCGCCAATAATGCGATCGCCTTCCTTAATGTTGCGAATCCCACCCAGCGTTGCCCCGAGCATTCCCAGCGCGCTTAGCACGCCGGGCTTACGAGACAATAGTGATTCAGGTGGATCACCTGCGTTGAGATTGGTCGCAATGTCAACCGCAATGTCTGGATGCGATTTTAGACGAAAGCGAATATTGAGGCTTTCGTTACTGCTGCTGTTGGCATCTGCGAAGAGAGCTTGTTCGACACAGAAGCCAGGAGTGGGCGGCGTATCACCTTCTCTTCCCTGAAGCTTTGACATGGTCGCGCTCATACGGGCTACAGCGGCTTCAACTTTGTTGGGGGACGCGCCTTTATGGAGCAAATACCGCTGTCCGTCGATCCAGCTGTAACCAGAGATATCGACGCCGATGCGTTGGTCTTTACTATCCCAATAACCAAAGACTTTAATAGTTTCTTTTGGGGAGCCAGATTTCAACAGCAGGGAAGTTCCAGAATCGTGATTGGTGTCCCTGAGGCGCCTTTCGAAAGCATCCACTTCTCGATGGAACGCGTCTCTGTCCATGGTTTTCCGCTCCACAGTCGCGAATGCGTAATCGTAACTGCCACCTACATACTCGGCATCAGCAGGAAGGTCGATCAAGAAACGGCCGACGCAGTGCGTCCTCCACTGTTCATTCCCATTCGTATTCATTTTCCGATCCTTTAGAACACTATTTGATGCGGCAATTGCAGTGCTTGCGAGGCATGCAACTGCTGTGGCTACGGCAAGACCCATTCGCAAGCAGTTTGCGAGCTTATTCATTATCAACCTCGTTCAAGATTCCCGAATCCAGCGTCAGTTTACGATCGAGTACAGTGCCAGGCCCGCCGTGAAATCATTGCTATAACTGCCTTGATGGTCATAACCATGGCAGAAGATCTTCGTTGTACTGGCTCGTGAATTCCCACGCGGGATAGCTGCGCAACTGTCCAAGGTTAAACTCAAAAGTGCGCGCCATCATCGGCGTGCGCTGGCACCATTCGCTCAAGATGGCTTGGGTGATGATAAATGGACTATTGTTGTGCTGATACGCAACGTTCAATCGTGCGCGGTAACTTTTAAATTTCTAGTTGGGGAACGTCCGGTACACGGACTAACGATTGAACCGTCAAATAAGTGGAATGCTAAACTGGCCATACGCCGCAGTTGCATGCGTTTTCAATTAATTTGGGATAATTCGTGATTCGCTCGACAGTAGCAACTCTGTTTCTTATTTTTCCGTTAGCGGCATATGCCCTGCCAAAAGATAAATGCCAAGACGCCCGTGAAAGTAGGCAGGAGGCGATTTTCAGTGGCCGGATTTCGACCGACAGTGTGGAAAGATTCACGAGGAATTATGAACACTGCCCTCCATCTGTCATCGTAATAACGTCGACAGGTGGGGACGCGGAAGCGGCAATGGCTCTTGGAGACTGGATATTCAAAAACGGAATAGATATCAAAATTCCTTTTTTATGCATGTCCTCATGTGCTAATTACGTATTCCCAGCCGCGAAAAACAAGTTCATCGGTTCGAAAGGACTAGTTGTGTGGCATGGAAGCGCTTTGCAAAAGAATTTCCGCGATTTCATGGAAAAGTACGAAAGATTAGAACAAGCGAATGAAGATCGGGCATTTATAAACGCCAATGCATTGAAATACCAGGGCCTCAAGAGAATTGTTAAAGTCCAAAGCGAATTCTATGCGCGGATTGGTGTGGACGAGGCTATTGATCGCCTGGGTCAAGAGCCCGTTGACTATGGTGTGTCCGGCTGGACTACTACTCTTGCAGTCATGCAAAAGCATGGCATCCAGAACGTTGAAGCAGCGACCAATTATGCTGAGGCTAGCTATTTACGAACTTTGTCCAATCTAAACGTATTCTTTAAAGGAAAGTTCATGAGCTTTGGCTTCGATGCCTCGGGGAGGTTGATGCCAATTATGCTGGAGTCGACAAGCCCGTGAAAACCAAGCCTCGATCAGCCTGATTGGATGAGGAAAAAGTAGCGAAAGCCAAATTTCGCATACGTTTTGTTGTTTGGTGGCGCGGCTGGCGGGGATCGAACCCACGACCCTCGGCTTCGGAGGCCGATACTCTATCCACTGAGCTACAGCCGCTTTGCTGATGCTGAAGAGACACGAAGGATAGCCGGAAATCCATTCCATAGCTAGGGGTTTCCGTCTATAATCGCAGGTTTGACGAGGGCCCGGCATCAAAAATGCCAAAAAGATAACCCTCCAGCAGCTTTCGAAAAACTGTCCTAAGGAAATCATGAGCCACGAATCCGCTATCAGAACGCCTAAGCAGCTGGTCGCTGCCGTTGTAGGTTTCTTCGCTGTTACCATCATTGGCATCGTTTTGCTGGTGCAGTTTGTGACCCAGGAAAAACTGACTGGTGCGGGTTCTGAAAGCCAAAGCGCGGAAGCCGTTGCTGCTCGTCTGAAGCCTGTTGCGGACAACGGCTTTACCCTGAAAGACGTCAATGCTCCTAAGGTGCTGCAGACCGGTGAAGCGGTTTACACCGCGACCTGCGCGGCTTGCCATGGTTCCGGCGCTGCTGGTGCTCCTAAGGTTGGCGATAACGGCGCCTGGGGTGCTCGTATTGCCCAGGGTTATGACACTGTTGTGAAGCATGCTATCGAAGGCCTGCGTGCAATGCCTGCCAAGGGCGGCAATCCTGACCTGGATGATGTGGAAGTGGCGCGCGCTGTGGTGTTCATGGCGAATAAGTCGGGTGGCAAGTTCAAGGAGCCTGAGGTTAAGCAGGCTGCTCCGGCGGCTGAGGCGCCGGCTGCGGAGCCAAGCAAGGGCTGAGCTCTTTCTTCCGCGTATAAAAAAACCGCTCGATTGGAGCGGTTTTTTTTTGCCTTTTTGAACCGGTAAACCGGTGTCTGACCCGCAGGGTCAGACACCATCCGCGCCCGGCCCGCGGCTTTGAGACCTTTGGGGTCTGAGCCTTGGGTCGGACCCCGACTTACCGGTTTACCAGATGATCACACGCTCTTTTGGCGCGAGGTACATCTTGTCGCCTTTCTTCACTCCGAACGCGTCGTAGAACCCTGGCTGGTTGCGCAGGGTGCCGTTGGCGCGGAACTCCTCCGGCGAATGCGGGTCGGTGGTGACCTGGCGGATCAACGCCGCTTCACGCGACTTGGCGCGCCATGCTTGCGCCCAGCCCTGGTAGAAGCGCTGCTCGCCGGTAAAGCCATCGATCACCGGCGCGGGCTTGCCACCCAGCGACAGCTTGTAGGCCTTGTATGCGATCGCCAGGCCCGAGTTGTCGGCGATGTTCTCGCCCAGCGTCAACTCGCCATTGACCTTGTAGCCTTTGACCGGGCTGAAGGCGCCGTACTGCTTGACCAGCATCTGGGTCTTGGCCTTGAAGTTGGCGTGATCGCGCTTGGTCCACCAGTCGCGCAGGTTGCCGTCGCCATCGTATTGCGCGCCTTGGTCGTCGAAGCCGTGCGAAATCTCGTGGCCGATCACGGCGCCGATGGCGCCGTAGTTGACCGCGTCGTCCGCGTTGGCGTCGAAGAATGGCGGCTGCAGGATCGCGGCCGGGAATACGATCTCGTTCAACTCGGGGTTGTAGTAGGCGTTGACGGTTTGCGGCGTCATGCCCCATTCGTCGCGGTCGATCGGCTTGCCCAGCTTGTCCAGTTCCTTCTGCACTGCGAACTCAGTGGCGCGGGTGACGTTGCCGACCAGGTCGTTACGGTCGATGGTCAGCGCGCTGTAGTCGCGCCATTTGTTCGGATAGCCGATTTTTGGCGTGAACTTGGCCAGCTTGGTTTGCGCTTCCTTCTTGGTTTTGGCGCTCATCCAGGGGAGCTTGTCGATGCTGTCCTTGTAGGCCACCAGCAGGTTCTTCACCAGTTCTTCCATGCGCGCCTTGTTGGCGGCTGGGAAGTGCTGCTCCACGTAGACCTTGCCGATGCTTTCGCCCAGCGCGTTCTCGGTGGCGGAGACGCCGCGCTTCCAGCGTGGACGCATTTCAGTAGCGCCACCCAGTTGCTTGCCGTAGAACTCGAAGTTGGTTTCAACGAAGTCCTTGGACAGGAACGGTGCGTTGGCGCGGATGACGTTCCAGGCGAAGTATGGCTTGAGGGTGTCGAGCGGGGTTTCGGCCAGCAGCTTGTCCAGCGCTTTCAGGTAGCTTGGCTGGCTGACGATCACGTAGTCGACCTTGCCGGCGATGCCCAGGGCGGTGAGGTAGGCGTTCCAGTCATAGCCTGGCATCAGTTGGCCCAGCTTGGCGACCGGTACCTTGTTGTAGGCCTTGACCGGGTCGCGCAGCTCGACCTTGGTCCAGTGCAGTTGTGCGATCCTGGTTTCGAAGGCGACGATGGCTTGGGCGTTGGCTGCAGCGTTCTTGTCGCCGGCCAGCGCCAGCATTTTTTCAACGGTGGCCTGGTATTTGGCCAGCGTCTCGGCCATCTTGGCGTCGTCTTTTTTCAGGTAGTAGTCGCGGTCTGGCATGCCGAGGCCGGACTGCACGAAGTCCACCACGTATTTGGTGGAGTCCTTGTTGTCCTGGTGGATGCCCATGTCCATCGGCGCCGCGAAGTTGTGGCGGTTGTGGTACGCGAACAGGGCTGGCAGTTGCTTCTTGTCGGTCAGGGCGGCGATGCGGGCCAGTTCGGGCTGGATCGGCGTGACGCCCAGTTGCTCGAGGCGTGCTTCGTCCATGAAGGCGGCGTAGAAGTCGCCGATGCGTTTCTTGTCGGCGGTGTCGGCGCTTTGGGCGCTGTCTTCAATGATCTTGCGCAGTTGCGGCTGGATGTCTTCGAACAGTTTTTCGAATACGCCCCAGCTGGACATTTCGGCGGGGATTTCGGCGGTGGCCAGCCATTTGCCGTTCAGGTGCTTGAAGAAGTCGTCCTGGGCGCGGATGGCGGGGTCGACGTATTGGAGTTCGATGCCGGATTTGTCGGAGGCGCTGGCCATTGTTGCCAACAGCGCTGCAGCGGCGGCGGCGAGAAGGTGTTTTTTCATTTTGGGGTCCATTGGAACCGGTGAACCGGTGTCAGACCCGCAGGGTCTGACACCCGATACGCGGCGGTTGCGGGGCCAGTGCCGGTTTACCAGATGATCGCGCGGTCTTTTGGCGCGAGGTACAGCTTGTCGCCGTCCTTCAGGCCGAAGGCTTCGTAGAAGCCCGGCTGGTTACGCAGGGTGCCGTTGGTGCGGAATGGGCCTGGCGAGTGTGGGTCGGCTTTGATACGCGAAATCAGCGCAGCATCGCGGTACTTGGTGCGCCATACCTGCGCCCAGCCCATGTAGAAGCGCTGGTCGCCGCTGAAGCCGTCGATCACAGGCGCTTTCTTGCCCTTCAGCGACAGCTTGTAGGCCTTGTAGGCCACGGCCAAGCCGGAGTTGTCGCCGATGTTTTCGCCCAGCGTCAGCTCGCCGTTGACCTTGTAGCCTGGCAGCGCTTCGAATTCGCCGTACTGCTTGACCAGGATGCCGGTGCGTTCCTTGAAGCGCTTGCCGTCTTCTTCGGTCCACCAGTTGCGCAGGTTGCCGTCGCCGTCGAACTGCGAGCCCTGGTCGTCGAAGCCGTGCGAGATTTCGTGGCCGATCACGGCGCCGATGCCGCCGTAGTTGACCGCGTCGTCAGCCTTCATGTCGAAGAACGGCGGCTGCAGGATGGCGGCCGGGAACACGATCTCGTTCATCTCCGGGTTGTAGTAGGCGTTGATCTGCTGCGGTGGCATCAGCCATTCGTCGCGGTCGATAGGCTTGCCCAGCTTGTTCACATTGCGTTCGTGTTCGAACTGGCTGGAGCGGATCACGTTGCCTACCAGGTCGTCGCGCTTGATTTCCAGCGCGCTGTAATCGCGCCACTTGTTCGGGTAGCCGATCTTGGTGGTGAACTTGGCCAGCTTGGCGTGGGCTTCCTTGCGGGTTGCAGGGCCCATCCATTCCAGGGTGTCGATGCTTTGCTTGAAGGCCAGCAGCAGGTTCTTCACCAGCTGTTCCATGCGGGCCTTGGCTTCCGGCGGGAAGTGCTTGGCGACGTACAGCTTGCCTACCGCTTCACCCATCGAGCCTTCGGTCAGGGACACGGCGCGCTTCCAGCGTGGACGCAGTTCGGTGGCGCCGCTCAGGGTGGTGCCATAGAACGAGAAGTTTTCGTCAACGAAGGCCTTGGACAGCTCCGGCGAGAAGGTTGCCAGCAAGCGGTAGTCCATATAGGCCTTCCAGTCTTCCATCGGCACTTCGGCGATCACTTTGTCCAGCGCCTGCAGGTAGGTCGGCTGGCTGACGATGACGTCTTTCACCTTGCCGTTGATATGCACGCCTTCCAACCAGGTGTCGAAGTCGAAGCCAGGCATCAGTTCTTTCAGCTTGGCGATTTCGTATTTGTTGTAAGCCTTGACCGGGTCGCGCAGCTCGACCTTGGTCCACTGGATCTGCGCGATGCGGGTTTCGACGTTGACCACGGCTTTTGCGGTGGCGGCGGCGTTCTTGTCGCCGGCCAGCGCCATCATCTTGGCAACGTGGGTTTCGAATTTGGCCAGGGTGTCGGCCAGCTTGGCGTCGTCTTTTTTCAGGTAGTAGTCGCGGTCAGGCATCGACAGGCCGGACTGGGACAGGTCGGCCACGTAGCGGGTCGAATCCTTGTTGTCCTGGTGGATGCCGACGTCGAACGGGCTGCTCACGCCCATGCGCGAGAAGTGCGCGAACTGGGCGGCCAGTTGTTTCTTGTCGTTCAGGGCTGCGATGCGGGCGCGTTCGCCAGCCAGCGGGGTCAGGCCCAGTTGCTCGGCGCGGGCTTCGTCCATCATGGCGGCGTACATGTCGCCTACGCGCTTGGCGTCGGCATTGCCGCCTTTGGCAGCGGCTTCTTCGATCAGGGTGCGCAGTTGCGCCTGGACCGTATCGGACAGCTGGACGAAGGTGCCCCAGGTGGAGCGCTCGGCAGGGATTTCGGTGTTCTTCAGCCAGGTGCCGTTCTGGTGCTGGTAGAAGTCGTCCTGGGCACGGACGGCTTTGTCCATGTTGGCGGCTTCGATGCCGGATTTCTGTGCAGGCTTGCCGGCCGCGATAGCGGCGTTTGCAGCGAAGAGGCCGATGATGACGGCGCTCAGGATCTTGCGTTTCAAGGTTACCCTCCTAGGTAGATATGACGGTATCGCGCGACTCTAGCACGCCGGGGTGAAACGTTGAAAGAAAAGCCACGCGGCTGCGTGGCTTTTTCGCAAAACAATGATTACCAGATGATGATGCGGTCTTCCGGCTTCACGTACATCTTGTCGCCTTCCTTCACGCCGAAGGCTTCGTAGAAGGCTGGCTGGTTGACCACGGTGCCGTTGGCGCGGAAGCGGCCGGCGGAATGCGGGTCGGTCTTGATCTGCACGATCGCCTGCTGCTCGCGCATCTTGGTGCGCCATACCTGGCCGAAGCCCATGAACACGCGCTGTTCGCCGCTCAAGCCGTCGATCACCGGCGAAGGCTTGCCGCCCAGGGAGATCTTGTACGCCTTGTAGGCAATCGCCAGGCCCGAGTTGTCGGCGATGTTCTCGCCCAGGGTCAGCTTGCCGTTGATGTTATAGCCAGGCACCGGCTCGTAGGAGCTGTACTGCTTGACCATGGCATCGGCCTTGACCTTGAACGCTGCACGGTCTTCGGCAGTCCACCAGTCACGCAAGTTGCCGTCGCCGTCGTACTGCGAGCCGGAATCGTCGAAGCCGTGCGAGATTTCGTGGCCGATCACAGCGCCGATGGCGCCGTAGTTGACCGCGTCGTCAGCCTTCATGTCGAAGAACGGCGGCTGCAGGATGGCGGCCGGGAACACGATCTCGTTGGCGGTTGGACGATAGTAGGCATTGATCGTCTGCGGGGTCATGCCCCATTCTTCCTTGTCGATCGGCTTGCCCAGCTTTTCCAGGTTGCGGTTGTAGGCGAATTCGGCAGCGCGGCCCAGGTTGCCGAACAGGTCGCCCTCCTTGAACTGCAGCTTGCTGTAATCACGCCATTTGTTCGGGTAGCCGATTTTCGGGGTGAACTTGGACAGCTTTTCCTGCGCCTGCTTCTTGGTCTCAGCGCCCATCCAGTCGATGCTGTCGATGCTCTGCTTGTAAGCCACCAGCAGGTTCTTCACCAGTTCTTCCATGCGCGCCTTGCGTTCAGCCGGGAAGTACTTGGCCACGTACAGCTTGCCCATGCCTTCGCCGATCGAAGCTTCCACCACGCCGACGCCGCGCTTCCAGCGTGGCTGCTGCTCGGTCACGCCGGTCAGCACGGTGCCGTAGAAGGCGAAGTTAGCCTGGTCGAAGTCCTTCGACAGGTATGGCGAAGCGTCGCGCAGCAGGTGCCATTCGAAGTAGGCCTTCCAGGTTTCCAGCGGGGTGCTCTCAACCAGCTTGGCGAATTCGGTCATGTAGCTTGGCTGTGCCACGATCACGGTGTCGGTCTTGGCGGCGATGCCGGTAGCACCCAGGGATGCCTTCCAGTCGTAGCCTGGCGCGATTTCGGCCAGCTTGCTGATTTCCATCTTGTTGTAGCGCTTGACCGGATCGCGGTTGTCGACGCGCGACCATTGCGCTTTCGCCAGTTCGGTTTCCAACGCCACGATGGCCTTGGCTTTTTCAGCGCCATCCTTGTTGCCGGCCAGGCCAAGGATCTTGGCCACATGCAGTTCGTACTTGGCCAGCGCGTCCGCCATCTTGGCGTCGTCTTTCTTCAGGTAGTACTCGCGGTCTGGCAGGCCCAGGCCGGACTGGCCCATGTGGGCGGCGTACTGGGTCGAGTTGCGCGCATCCTGGCTGACGAACACGCCGTATGGCGCCGGCACGCCGGACTTGTTGAAGTGGGCGATCAGCGCGGGGATGCCTTTCTTGTCTTTCAGGCCGCGGATCTTGGACAGCTCGCCGGCCAGCGGCTTGGCGCCCAGCTTTTCCAGCTTGGCTTCGTCCATGTAGGAAGCGTACAGCGCTGCAATCTTGGCGTCGTCGCCTTTCAGGCCTTTCTGGCCCTGCAGGCCCTGGATCAGGTCGCGCAGTTGGAACAGGGTGTCGTCGCGCAGCTTGGCGAAGGAGCCCCAGCTCGATTTGTCGGCCGGGATCTCGGTGGCCTTCAGCCAGCCGCCGTTCAGATGTTCGAAGAAGTCGTCCTGGGCGCGCACGTTCTTGTCGATGTACTGCGTGTCGATGCCGGAAGTCGGTGCCGAAGTATGCTCGTGGCCTTCGTGACCGCCTGCGTGGGCGAATGCCGCCATCAGGCTTAGGGTGATGGTGCTCAGGATATGTCGTTTCACTCTCTTTGTCCCTTTAGAATTTGGTTTCAAGTCGAACGCTCCACTGGGTGTATGTGGGGTTCAGCGTGGCTCCTTGTACGGCGAGCCCATTTGCGTTGACCAGGTTGTACCCGGTTGCATCATCCGCCAAGAGGTTGTTGGCGCTGATTCGGATTTGCGTGAGGCCGTCGAAACGCCACAGCGCATACATGTCCAGCACGCGTTTGCGGCTGGTTTCCACTACTTGCTTGTCACTGGTCCGGGTGCGGATGGCCGGCGTCCAGTTGTAGCTCGTGCCAAGCGTGAGCGGAAGGTCTTTCAGTCGGTAGTCCATGCCCAGGTTGGCTGTCTGCTTCGCCTGCTGGTCAAGGCGGTTGTCCGGTCCCGGGATACCGTCGACCTTCGACCAGAAGTGGCTGTAATTGCTGCGGAAATCAATCTGCGGTGCGTTTTCCATCAGCTCGGACAGCGCGAACTTGGCCTCCAGTTCGATGCCGCTGGTGCGGGCATTGCCGATATTCGCCGGCGAAGAAACCCAGCGCGGGCCAAGCTCGGTTTGCTGCAGCGCGAGCTCGCGGCGAATCAGGTTGTCGATATTGCGCACGAAACCACTGACGCTGACGATGCCGCTGCGGCCAAGGTAGTGCTCATACGCGAGATCGAGGCCGGTGGCCAGTTCCGGCTTCAGGTTCGGGTTGCCGGTGCGGTCAGGGCTGGTGGCACTGTTCAGGCGCGACAGGAACGGCGCGGCGATCAGGTCCTGCACATTGGGCGACTTGTAGCTCTTGGTCAGGCTGGCGCGCACCTGGTCTTTTTCGTAGCCGGGAATTTTCCACACCGCGTGCAGCAGCGGGCTGAAGACCTTGCTGGTGTTGCTGATGGTGCCGCTGCTGCGGTCCGAGGTAGTACGGATGCCTTCCCAGCGCGCGCCGACGTAGGCCGACCATTGCGGCGTGATGTCCCATTCGTCCTGCGCGAACAAGGCGGCGCGGCGGGTATCGGCGGTCAGGTTGTCGCCGGAGTCGGCGAATTGCGCGTTGCCGTTCTTGTCCAGCGACACCCGCACCTGCTCGCGGTGGCTCGCTTCCAGGTCCCAGCCGGCAGCCAGCAGATGGCCGGCGCCGATCGGGGCTGTGTACTTGCCGCCGGTGTTCAGGCTCTTGTCCTTCGTGTTATCGGTGTCGGTGAAGCGGTCCAGCAGCGTGCCTTGCGTGTCGTACTGGTAGCGCAGCGAATCGCTGTCACGCTTGCCAAGGCCGAAGCCGAACTTCACATCGAGCTTGCTGGCGCCCTGCAAGCGGTGCACCCAGTTGCCGAAGCCGCGCAGGAAGGTGACGTCGCCATCGCTGGTTTGCTGCGCCAGGTTGTACTCCGGCGGCTGACTGCCAACCGGTTGCGACAGGTTGGTCTGCGCGGCGCTGCGCGACTTCTGGTGCATCAGGAAGGTCTGGAAATTCAGCGTGTCGCCATTCTCGAACTTGTAGGAGAAGCGCGGCGTCAGGTGCAGGCCCTTGTTGCTGCCGGCGCTTTCGCTTTGCAGGAATTGTTCCTTGGCCAGCTCGCCGTCCGCTTCAACTTCCGTGTTGTGGGTGCTGCTGCTGTCGTGCTGGCGGTTGACATTAACCGAAGCCGACAAGGTGTAATTCAAGGCGCCCGATTTGCCAGGCGCAGTCACTGACAGTTCAGGCGAATGGCGGCCCTGCTCAATGCGGTCGCTGGCCTTTACCTGGATGTCGCGCATCTGGTAGCCGTCGCGCAGCACGATATTGATGGTGCCGGCGATGGCGCGGGTGCTGTGTTCCGCCACCGGGCCGCGCATGACTTCAATGCGTTCGACCTGGTCGGGCGACAGCGATTCCATCGAAAAGCCGGCCGGCGGCCGTTCGCCATTCACCAGCACCTGGGTGTAGCCGCTGCCCAGGCCCCGCATGCGCACTTCGCCGCCGCGGCCGGCGCGCCCGCCGAGGGTGATGCCCGGCAGGCGCTTCAACACGTCGCCGATATTGCTGTCGCCGTTGCGGTCCAGTTCTTCGCGGCCGAAGACCTGCTTGCCTGCCGTGGAATTACGGCGTTCCGCCATATCGTCCTGGCGGCCGCCGCTGATGGTCACCTGTGGGATGACTTTATCGGCGGGCTTGACGGTTTCCTGCTGGGCTGCGGCACCGGTGGCCGCTCCCAGGGTGACCAGGGCGAAAGGGATCAACTTCTTCATGAATGGACAATGTTGCGCGCGGCAGGCCGGTTGGCGCCGCGCAGGCATTGTAATCCCCACCCCGGCGGCTGGCACAGGGCCCCCGCCATTGTTACTTTACGATACTTGCTACATGCCGCGGCCGGAACCGCCGCCGATGCTGACGCCTCCACCGCCTGGGCCGCCCGGCCCGCCGCGTCCACCGTGCCCGCCCCGATGGCCGCCCTCCTCGCCCGCTGGCCGCTCGCCGCGCCCACCGCCGGGGCCATCTTCCATGCGGATAAGTTGGTCAACGAGAAACTTTGCCGCTGCCTGGCGCTGGCCATCGTCCAGTGCATCGTTGATGCCCAGCCACCATTCGCGCAACTGGCGGTCTTCGGCTGCCGTGGCGGCTTGCTCCGCTTCCAGCCCAGCCTGCAGGTCGCGCAGTTCGACATTCTGGGCCTGCAAGCCCTGGCGGGTCGCTTCCTGCAGGCGCTCGCGGCGCGCCTTGCGCTCACGCAGCAATGCCTTGCTCTGGCTCTCGACCTTGGCCCACAGGGTTTGCTGGTTGGCATTCAGGTTGAGCGACTTGCGGAATTCGGAGGCCATGGGCACCAGGTCTTCGGCGCGCATGTCCATGACCGGCACGGCAAAGGCCGGGGCGACGGCCATGGCCAATACCAGCCAGGCTGCACGGGCAGTGCGTATCAGTTTCATATGATTGCTCCGGAAAAAAAGATGCCCGCGGGAGTGCCGCGGGCCGAAACCACTTCGGGTAGAGAGAAATAGCGAACCCAGTGTAGGCCCGGGATGCCGGCCGATCTGCCTTTCTTACAAATACTTACTCCGGTAAACACATTGGCAAACACCTACAAAGTTATGAATTTATCGTGGCTTTTAAAAGGTTTTATTCCATGCTGGCAGCTACGATTGCTGGAAATCAGGTTTATACTGAATTCCAATGGCGGACGAGTTAACCGCTGTATTTGGAACAGGTGACACATGGGCAAGAAACTCAAGAACGCTGGCCTGATCGGCCTTGGCGTAGTCGCGGGGGTAGCGGTATCCCTGCAGTTTTCCGCGATGGCACAAAAGCAGGCCGACCCGGGCTTGCCGCTGGAAGAGCTCAAGCAGCTCGCCGATGTGTACGGCCTGATCAAGTCCGATTATGTGGAAGCGGTCGAAGACAAAAAGCTGCTGACCGAAGCCATCTCCGGCATGGTCGCCTCGCTCGACCCCCATTCCGCCTACCTGGACAAGAAAGCCTATGCCGAACTGCGTGAAGGCTCGCAGGGCAAGTTCGTTGGCCTCGGCATCGAAATCGCGCAGAGCGACGAAGGCTATATCAAGATCGTGGCGCCGATCGAGGATTCGCCAGCCTACCGCGCCGGCATCAAGCCGGGCGACATGATTACCCGCCTCGATACGACTTCGCTGAAAGGCCTGAGCCTGGACGAGTCGGTCAAGAAAATGCGCGGCGAACCGGGCACCAAGGTGATGCTGACCATCATGCGCAAGGATGAGCCGCAACCGCTGGAGTTCACCCTCAACCGCGAAGAAATCCACCAGAAGAGCGTGAAGGCCAAGATGGTCTCGCCGGGCTATGCCTGGGTGCGCATCTCGCAATTCCAGGAACCGACGGTGGACGACCTGGCCGCCAAGATTACCGAGCTGTATCGCCAGGACCCGCACCTGAAAGGCCTGGTGCTGGACCTGCGCAACGACCCGGGCGGCGTGCTGCAAGGCGCAATCGGCGTGGCGGCAGCTTTCCTGCCGAAGGATACTCCGATCGTCTCGACCAACGGCCAGCTCCCCGATTCGAAACAGATTTTCTACGGCCGCGCCGAATACTACTCGCTGCGCGGTGATGGCGACCCGCTGGCCAAGCTGCCGGAAGCGGTCAAGCACATCCCGATGGCCGTGCTGGTGAATACCGGCTCGGCCTCCGCCTCCGAAATCGTGGCCGGCGCGCTGCAGGATTACAAGCGCGCCACCATCATCGGCTCGCAAACCTTCGGCAAAGGCTCGGTGCAGACCATTCGCCAGCTGACCGCAGATACCGCCGTCAAGCTGACCACCGCGCGCTACTACACGCCGCACGGCCGCTCGATCCAGGCCAAGGGCATCTCGCCTGACCTGGCGGTGGACGAGAACGAGGACGGCGACGGCCTGAACAGCCTGCGCATGCGTGAAGCCGACCTGGCCAAGCATCTGAGCAACGACCGCGATCAGGAAGCCGGCAAGGCCCCGCGCGACGAACTGGAAGAGCAGATGCGCATCCTGGCGGCCGAGAAAAAGCGCAAGCCGCTGGAATACGGCAGCGGCGACGATTTCCAGCTCAAGCAGGCGCTCAACCACCTGCAAGGCGTTCCAGTGCAGCTGGCCAAGGCCGATTCCAAGCTGGTCAAGCTGGACCCGCCACCCAAGAAATAAAGCTGGCCAAGATCAAGGCGGCGTCCCCAGGGACGCCGTTTTTCGTTGCAGATGCGGTAAAATCGGCCATCTTACCGGTCGCCTGACCCATTCTAAGAAAGAAATATTGATCATGAAACAAGCCGTCATCAGCGGAACCGGCCTCTTTACCCCAGCGAACTCGATCAGTAATGAAGAACTGGTCACCGCCTTCAACGCCTACGTCGAACTGTTCAACGCGGAAAACGCCGCTGCCATCGCGGCCGGCACCGTGACCGCCCTGGAGCCATCCAGCGCCGCCTTCATCGAAAAGGCATCCGGCATCAAATCGCGCTACGTGATGGAAAAGACCGGCATCCTGGACCCGAAACGCATGACCCCGCGCATCCCTGAGCGCAGCAATGAAGAACTGTCGCTGCAGGCCGAGATCTGCGTGGCGGCCGCCCGCCAGGCCCTGGACCGCGCCGGCCGCACCCCGGCAGACATCGACATGGTGCTGGTGGCTTGCTCCAACATGCAGCGCGCCTACCCGGCGATGGCAGTGGAAGTGCAGCAGGCGCTGGGCATCGACGGCTTCGGCTTCGACATGAACGTCGCCTGCTCCTCGGCCACCTTCGGCATCCAGACCGCGGTTGGCGCGGTGCAAAGCGGCCAGGCGCGCGCCGTGCTGATCCTGAACCCGGAAATCACCTCCGGCCACCTCGACTACCGCGACCGCGACAGCCACTTCATTTTCGGCGACGCCTGCACCGCGATCATCGTGGAAGCCAAGGATGGCGCCGTATCGAAGCACCAGTGGGACATCCTGGACACCAAGCTGAAGACCAGCTTCTCCAACAACATCCGCAACAACTTCGGCTTCATGAACCGCTTCGACGAAAGCGGCATCGGCGCGCCGGACAAGCTGTTCAAGCAGCAGGGCCGCAAGGTCTTCAAGGACGTATGCCCGATGGCAGCGCAAATGATCAAGGATTCGATCGACCGCGCCGGCCTGAAGGTTGAGCAGATGAGCCGCTTCTGGCTGCACCAGGCCAACCTGAGCATGAACCAGCTGATCTCCCGCACCATCCTCGGCCGCGACGCAGAGCCGCTGGAAGCGCCGGTGATCCTGGACACCTACGCCAACACCTCCTCGGCCGGCTCCATCATCGCCTTCCACAAGCACCAGGACGACCTGCCGTCCGGCGCCTACGGCGTGATCTGCAGCTTCGGCGCCGGCTACTCGATCGGCTCCGTCGTCGTCCGCAAGGCATAAATCGCAGCGGGCATGCGGTTATACTCCTTGCGAAAGGAGTCCCGCATGCCCCATGACGTCAGCCTGATTACCACAATTGCCGCAGCCCTAGGCTTCGGCCTCGTGTTCGGCTTTATCGCCACCCGCCTCAAACTTCCCGCCCTGGTCGGCTACCTCGCGGCCGGCATCCTGATTGGTCCCGCTACCCCTGGCTTTGTCGCTGACAGCGCGCTCGCTGGCCAGCTGGCTGAAATCGGCGTAATGCTGATGATGTTCGGCGTCGGCCTGCATTTCTCGCTCGACGATTTGTGGGAGGTACGCAAGGTGGCCCTGCCCGGCGCCATCCTGCAGATCGCAGCGGCGACCGGCATGGGCATGGCGCTGGCGCATTTCTGGGGCTGGAGCCTGGGCGGCGGCCTGGTGTTCGGCCTGGCGCTGTCCGTGGCCAGCACCGTGGTGCTGCTGCGGGCGCTGGAGGAACGCGGCACGCTGGATTCGTTCAATGGCCGCATTGCTGTCGGCTGGCTGGTGGTTGAGGACCTGGTGACGGTCCTCGTACTGGTCCTGCTGCCCGCGCTGGCAGGCGCCCTGGGCGGCAATGCGGGCGATGCGGCACATGGCCATGGCGCGGCCGAGGGCGGTGTGCTAAAGGCGCTGGCAGTCACGCTAGGCCAGGTGGCGCTGTTTGTTGGTTTCATGCTGCTGGTTGGCCGCAAGCTGTTCCCGTGGATCCTTTGGCAGGTGGCACGCACCAATTCGCGCGAGCTGTTCACGCTGTGCGTGATCGCGGCAGCTGTAGGCATCGCTTATGCGGCAACTGTACTGTTCGGCATCTCCTTCGCGCTGGGCGCATTCTTCGCGGGCATGGTGCTGCGCGAATCCGAGTTGAGCCATCGCGCCGCGCATGAATCCCTGCCCTTGCGCGACGCGTTCGCGGTGCTGTTCTTCGTTTCGGTCGGCATGCTGTTCGAGCCGATGATCCTGGTCGAACAGCCGCTGCGCGTGCTCGCCGTGGTGGCCATCATCCTGTTCGGCAAATCGATTGCAGCCTTTGCGCTGGTCGTGTTGCTGCGCTATCCAGCCAGCACGGCGCTGATGGTGTCGGCCAGCCTGGCGCAGATTGGCGAGTTCTCCTTCATCCTGGCGGCGCTGGGCATCTCACTTGGGTTGTTGCCGCACGAAGGCCAGAGCCTGATCCTGGCCGGCGCCATCCTGTCGATCGCCTTGAATCCGTTGATGTTCCTGCTGGCAGGCCCGCTGGAACGCATGCTGGGCAAGAACAAGGTGCTGGCGGCGCAGTATGCGCGCACTGCCGACCCGCTGGCGGAATTGCCGATGACGACCGCGCAGTCCAAGCTGGAAGGACAGGTAGTGCTGGTCGGCTATGGCCGCGTGGGGCGGAATATCGCTGAATCGCTGGCGGCCCAGGGCATCCACTACGTGGTGGCGGAGCAGAATCGCGAGCTGGTCGACCAGTTGCGCCAGCAAGGCATCGCCGCCGTGGCGGGCAATGCCGGCGAACCGGCGGTGCTGATCCAGGCCCATATCCACAAGGCGCGCATGCTGGTAGTGGCAACTCCGGACACCTTCCACGTGCGCGCCATGATCGAAACGGCGCGCGCGCTGAATCCGGATATCAGGATCGCTGTGCGCACGCACAGCGAGGAAGAAGCGGCACTATTGCGCAGCGAGCGTGCCGGCGTCATCTTCATCGGCGAGCAGGAGCTGGCCAAATCGATGGCGGCGCACGTCGCCAGCGAAATCGGCAAGACGCACGCCTAGCGTGCTTACAGGCGCGCCGCCAGCTCCGCGCCTTCCTTGATGGCGCGCTTGGCATCCAGTTCAGCTGCCAGGGCGGCGCCGCCGATCTTGTGGAAACGCGGAGTGCCCGCTGCCGCGGCTTCGCCTTCCGGCGGCATCAGTTCGGTCAGGCTTTCCTGGCCGGCGCAGATCACCACGTTATCCACTGCCAGCAGGCGTTCTTCTTCGCCAACCTGAATGTGCAGGCCATGGTCGTCGATCCGCTTGTACTGCACGCCGGGAATCATCACTACGCCATTGCGCGCCAGCACGGCACGGTGCACCCAGCCCGAAGTCTTGCCAAGGCCGGCGCCCAGCTTGCTGGTTTTGCGCTGCAGCAGGTAGAGCTGGCGCACCGGCTCCGCCGCCTTGGCCGGCACCAGGCCGCCGCCCGTCTTGGCGTGCAGGTCGACGCCCCATTCGGCCGTCCAGTGCTCTTTCGCCAGCGGCAGCGAATGCTCGGGGTTGTGCAACAGGTATTCGCCGACGTCGAAGCCGATGCCGCCCGCGCCGATAATGGCGACGCGCTTGCCGACCGGCTTCTTGTCGCGCAGCACGTCGAGGTAGGACAGCACTTTCGGATGGTCGATGCCGTCGATCTTCGGCTTGCGCACGCGGATGCCGGTGGCGACGATCACGTCGTCATAGCCGCCCGCCAGCAGTTCTTCGCGCGTGACGCGGTGATTGAGCTGCAGCTTGACGCCGGTCAGCTCGATCTTGCGGCCAAAGTAGCGCAGGGTTTCGTTGAATTCTTCCTTGCCCGGGATCTGCTTGGCAATATTGAACTGGCCGCCAATGCGGTCGCCGGAGTCGAACAAGGTGACATCGTGGCCGCATTCAGCCGCCACCGTCGCTGCCGACAGGCCGGCTGGGCCGGCACCGACCACCGCGACCTTGCGGCGTGCCGCAGCGGGCTTGTACACCAGTTCCGTCTCATGGCAGGCACGCGGGTTCACCAGGCAGCTGGCGCGCTTGTTCTGGAAAGTGTGATCCAGGCAGGCCTGGTTGCATCCAATGCAAGTATTGATTTCGTCGGCGCGCCCGGCAGCCGCCTTGTTGACGAACTCGGCGTCGGCCAGGAATGGACGCGCCATCGATACCATGTCGGCATCACCGCGCAGGATGATGTCTTCCGCCTCCGCCGGCATATTGATGCGGTTCGAGGCCACCACCGGAATGGTCACCTCCTTGCGCAGGCGGCCCGCCACTTCGGCAAAGGCGGCGCGCGGCACCGAGGTAACGATGGTCGGTACGCGGGCTTCGTGCCAGCCGATGCCGGTATTTAGGATGGTGGCGCCGGCATGCTGCAGGGCCTTGGCAACCGTCACCACCTCTTCCCAGGTATTGCCGCCGTCCACCAGGTCCAGCAAGGAGTGCCGGTACATGATGATGAAGTCGCGGCCGACTGCATCGCGCATGCGGCGCACGATCTCCACCGGCAGGCGCATGCGGTTCTCGATGCTGCCGCCCCAGCGATCGGTGCGCAGGTTGGTGCGGGCGCACAGGAACTGGTTCAGCAGGTAGCCTTCGCTGCCCATCACCTCGACGCCGTCGTAGCCGGCCTTCTGCGCCAGCTTCGCAGCGCGCACGTAGGCCTTGATGGTCGACTCGATGCCGCTCTCTGTCAGCGCCTTCGGCTTGAAGGGCGAGATCGGCGATTTCTTGTCGGAGGCCGACACGGCGAACGGCTGGTAGCCGTAGCGCCCTGCATGCAGGATCTGCATCAGGATCTTGCCGCCCTCCTCGTGCACGGCCCTGGTCAGCTTGCGGTGGTTGAACACATCGCCGATGAAGTTCATGGTGCCGCCGAAGGGCAGCAGCCAGCCCTGGCGGTTCGGCGAGATGCCGCCGGTGACGATCATGCCCACGCCGCCCCTGGCGCGCTCGCGGTAGAAGGCGGCCAGCTTGTCATAATTGAAGAAGCGGTCCTCCAGCCCCGTGTGCATGGAACCCATGATGACGCGGTTGCGCAAGGTGGTAAAACCCAGGTCGAGGGGCGAAAGGAGATGCGGGAAATTCGTGGTCATAGCGGGAAGGCGGGAGTTCAGTGCGCTGTCTAACGATGGAAGCGCGCGGCGCTTGTATTCTGCCACCAGTTCCCTTACGCTGGTAGCATGAAGCGACTGTTATTAGTACTGTTCCTCGGTTTTACCGCGCCTGCCTTTGGCGCGGGCCAGGCGGCCCGGTTGGAAGTTCCCAAGCTGGAAGTGTCCGTCAACCGGGTGAAGGCAGATGCGCAACAGCTCTATGAAGTAAACGCCAGCGGCACCGTTCATGCATCGCTGCCAACGGTCTGGCGCACCCTCACCACCTACGACCGCATGGAAGAATTCGTGCCCGACATGGCGTCGTGCCGGGTGCTTTCCCGCAATGGCAACGAAGTCATCATTGAGCAATTTGGCACGGCGCGCTTCCTGTTCATGTCGCGTTCCATCCATCTTGTCGTGCGTGCAACGGAGCAGCCGATGTCGTCGATCGACATCGCCCTGGTCTCGGGCGACATGAAACATTACGAGGCACGCTGGGAATTGATTCCCATTCCGGAAACCGGCGGCACCCGCGTGGTCTACACGGGACGCCTGATGCCGAACTTCTATGTGCCGGGCCTGCTGGGTACCAACATCATCCGCGGCGATATCGAGCGCATGATGAATGCGGTGCTGGCCCACCTGGAGCGCCAGCCGGCGCTGCCGAAACAGTCGGAGCTGGCGCGCGGCCTGGGCGGAGTACCCAGCGTTCCTTAAGCTGCGGCTTAAGCCGTGTAGTGATCGCGGTCGCGTACTTCCGCAAAATTCTCAAGGCTGCCGATGCGGATCACCACCGGATTCATGGTGGATGCGGTCTGCATGGAGCGCCAGGCGAATTGCCATTCTTTCTCCATCGCATCTTCACGCGTCTTGCTAAAGGCGGCGCCCAGGGCGGCGCGGCCGCCGTATTCGATGGCGCCATCGATGCCGGCCCAATTCGGCAAGGTACGCTGCACTGCACGATGGATGCGCTCACCGAATTCCTCGGTGTTGTGGATCACCAGGCAGCTGTCAGCGCCAAAGTGGTCGAACAGGTCGCGGTTCCAGGCTTGCGAGAAGCTCAGGGTCAGGAAGCTGCCCACAGGGCGCAGCACGAACTGGCCGTCCTTCAGGGCTTGTTCGAGTTCGCTGCGCGGGCCGTAGCGGTGCAGCGTAGGTGGGCGTTTGTAATCGTGCATGATGATTCTTAGTTTGGATTTCTTTCGATGTGCCGCACGTGGCGGTGGGCACGCATGAATGTCGAGGCAATGAAGATCTCGCGCAGCAGGTAGCCGAAGTTGCCGATCAGGCAGATCATCGCAGCGATGAACAGGCCGGCGATGTATTTGTCCAGCGCGACGTTGGTGGCGTCACCAACGAACAGCAGGGCCACCACCAGGCAGACGAACAGGCCGCAGGCCGTGCACAGCGCGATGGCAACGTTGATCAGGTGAGAGCGGCGGTACAGGATGTCCAGCTCGTTGATGTAGGTGTCGTTATAGGCCACGTCCAGGCGTTCTTCCAGCACGCGCGAGCGGTCGATGATGCGGGCCAGGCGGTTCAATAGCACCAGCAGGTTGGTACAAACCGTGGACAGCATGAAAACCGGGGCAATTGCCAGCTGGATGATGTGGGCGATGTCGCCGAGCTGCAGGTTCATTATGCGAAGCGTCCTTGCTGACGGAATTGTTCGGTAGCGTTGACCAGGGCGCGGCTGATGCCCTGTTCCATGGCGCCGTGGCCGGCGTCCGGGATCATCTTCATCACCGCATTGGCGCCCCAGGCCTGCTGTAGGCGCCAGGCCGATACCGGCGGGCAGATCACGTCATAGCGGCCCTGCACGATCACGGCCGGCAGGTGGGCGATGCGCGAGACGTTGGACAGCAGCTGACCGTCGGTGAAGAAGCCAAGGTTGGCCATATAGTGCGATTCCATGCGGCCGACGCCCAGGTCCAGGGTGTCCGACGGCGGTTCATCCGGCTGCGGCAGCAGGAAGACGCGGCGGCCTTCGAATTTGCTCCAGGCGCGCACGGCGGGCCAGTGCACGTCCGGGTTCGGGTCCATGATGCGCTTGACGTAGGCTTGCAGCAGGTTGCCGCGTTCCCCGGCCGGGATGGGGGCGACGAATTCATCGTACACCTCGGGGTGGAACCATTCGGAGCCTTGCAGGAACCAGTCGATCTCCTTCTGGGTGCAGAGGAAGATGCCGCGCAGGACGAAGCCCAGGCAGCGCTCCGGGTGGGCCTGGCCGTATGCCAGCGCCAGCGTGGAACCCCAGGAACCGCCGAATACCAGCCATTTCTCGATGCCGAACAGCGTGCGCAGGCGCTCGATGTCCTGGATCAGGAGCTGGGTGGTGTTGTTCTGCACCTCGCCCAGCGGGGTCGATTTGCCGGCGCCGCGCTGGTCGAACAGGATGACCCGGTAGTGTTCCGGATTGAAGAAACGGCGGTGCTGCGGCGACATGCCTGCGCCCGGGCCGCCGTGGAAGAAGACGACCGGGATGCCGTCCGGGTTGCCTACCTCTTCCCAATAAATTGTATGGATGTCATCGACTGCCAGCATGCCGCTATTGCGGGGCTGGATCGGCGGGAACAGGTGTGGCAAGGCGTCGGGCATGGATATCCTCTGTGCGTGAAGCCAAGATTGTAACCGCTCAGAAGAAGGTATTGATGGCCTGCAGGACGTTGTACGTGTCATCCACAACCAGCATCATGGGCCACTTGTCGAAGGTGGTGCAGGGGTGGGAGATGCCGCAGCCCACCAGATCGCCCACTTGCAGGCCGGCCTGGACGCCCTCCGGCCAGCGCAGGTAGGCGTGCTGGTCGTTCATCTTGTCGATCACGGCACCCTCCGGCAGTGCCAGTGCGTCCCCGCCCGGCCTGTGCGCGGCGATCGGGCGCGGCAGGCCAAGGTCGTGCGATGCATCGCGCTTGCCCATGGACAGGATGGCCAGGTTCGGCTCGGGCAGCGACAACACGGTGGTCCAGACTTCCAGCGCCGGACGCAAGCCCTCTCCTGCCGCCTTGCCCTCACGGCTGGCCAGCTCGCTGGTCAAGCCGCCGTAGTAGCCATGGTCATTGGTCAGGTAGCACCCGCTGCGCAGGATAGGCAGGACTTTCTTGCCCTGCACCGCCAGCCCGGCAAACTCGCGCGCCACGCGGTCGAAATAGGCCGAGCCGCCGGCAGAGATGATCACCTGCTCGCCGCCAAACAAGCCTTCCGCTGCCGCGGCCTTCAGCATTTCCGCCATGCGCTGCAGGAAGCCGTTGACCACCTCCACATCCGCCGCACGGTTATCGGTGACCACCAGGCCTTCGTAGCCTTCAATGCCAGCCAATTGCAGGCCCGGTGCGGCGGCGATGGCGCGCGCCACGGCCATCACTTCTTCCGGATCGCGGCAGCCGGCACGCTTGCCCTTCATGCCCAGCTCCACCAGCAGCGGCAAGGGCCGCACCAAGCCGAAGTCCTGCACTGCGCGCGACAGGCGCTCGACGCCTTGCAGCGAATCGGCCAAGGCAAAGAACTCGAAACTGTGATCTTCCTGCATCAGGTGCAGCACGGCACGGATATCCGCGGGCGCCACCAGTTCATTTGCCAGGATTACGCGCCGCACGCCAAAGCGTGCCGCAACCTGCACTTGCGGGATGGTGGCCAGCGTGATGCCCCAGGCCCCGTTCTCGATCTGCGCCGCGAACAGCTGCGGACTCATGGTCGTCTTGCCGTGCGGCGCCAGCAGCACCCCATGGCGCTCGCAGAAGCCGCGTATCCAGGCCAGGTTATGCTGCAGCGCCGACACCTTGAGCACCGCCACGGGCAGGCTGGTGTCGGCTGCCAGAATGTTCCAATGCTGGGAGCCGATCATGTGCTGGCGCAGCGGCTCCACAATCGGCAGGCCTTTAACACCTGGCTGCAGGATTTGTTCATCGAGTTCGGGCAGCGCGTACATAAGTCATCCAATCATCGTCAGCCGGGCGCTGGCTCGGCAGTATTAAACGCCAACTGTGCCGCAAAGGCCCGCTTGTAGGCGGGGCGCGCTTCGCCGCGAGCCACATATGCGGCCAGTCGGGGGAATTCACTCAGGATACCCGATGGCTTGAGCCTGAGCAGCACCGAAACCATCACCAAGTCGCCCGCACTGAAGTCGCCATCCAGCCATTCCGCATCACCGAGGCGCGCGGAGAGCTGTCCGAGGCGAGTCCGTATACGGTCCATGATCAGGGGCAGGCGCTCTTTGCTCCAAGGCTTGTCGCCTTCCTGGAATTTGGCGATAACAATTTCCAGGATCGGCGGCTCAACTGTGTTGAGTGCAGCAAACATCCACGTGATGGCGCGTGCCCGGGCATTGGGGTCATCCGGCAACAGGCCCGGAAAGTGCGAAGCGATATGGAAAATGATCGCCCCCGACTCGAACAGCGTCAAGTCGCCGTCCTCATAAGTCGGAATCTGGCCGAAGGGGTGCAGGGCAAGGTGCGCAGGCTCCTTCATCGCCGCAAACGAAACCGGACGCACCTCGTAAGGTTGCCCCACTTCTTCAAACGCCCAGCGAACGCGCGTATCGCGTGCCAGGCCCATGCCGCCATCTGGCGATCGTTCGAATGCAGTAATGGTTTGGGTCATCGGAATCTCCCGGTATTGAGGCGAAATTGCCCTTTCAGGAGTGACGACGAATCACCAGCGGTGAAATCGACATACGCTGTTGATGTTACAGCCGGTTCTGAAGCATTGCAGCAAACTGGGCAGGCGTCCACTTTTTCCTATCGGAGACCTGTCCGTCGCCCAGTTCAATCAACCTCAATCGCCCGGACGCATCAACGATGGTGTCAACCGAAAAGAAGGGGCTTGAAATACGCGCTGCCACTTCGGCAACGAGCGCTGGAACACTTCCATCCCTGGAGAACGCCTTCCGATGGAGTACGAAGTATCGCTCTTCGGTTTCAGGACGTAGCTCCTCAAATTTTCGAATGCATATGCCGCCCTCCACCGAACCCCTATATTGCTCAATCAGGGCGACCACTTCAGCGATCCCTTCAGGCGTTTGCGAGACGGATCCGCGCTGTGTGGTTAACGATTTGACGAAATCCTTGACGAAATAGGCCGGCCAATTCTTTCCCCTCACAAGATTCACAAAATCTGCGCCTCGTTCTACGACGATAGTTTCGGGCGTCCACGCTTCGCAAAGTGAATACCACTCTGGCAGATAATGGCACCGCCGGTATTCGGTGGCACTGGTCATCATCTGCGCCCCATTCGCGGCAACGCCATCAGCCAGACGAGCATATTGCCCGGGTGTCATCATCCATCCCCGATAGACTACCTCTACCCCGACTGGGAGCGTCGGCTTGGCGCGGAATTGATTGCCCTCAAAATCTTCAAATGAGAACAGCGAGTAAGCGAGGCCCGCCTCAAGGACAGCAGCAAACTCTTCCGCGTACTCTTCGTCTACGGTGGATTTATTGAATGGGTCAGAAGGGTATAACAAATGCATTCTGGACTTTCCGGTTACGGCAAAAGGAGCAGGGATTTCAGTTGCTTTGTAACGGCCTCCCTGGCTTTAGCTGTCTTGAATACGGTTGGTACGTAGAGCATGAAATACCCCCAACGATACCGCGACCGATTTCGATCCTTGGACAGCAAGTACTGCAATATATCAATGGCGGATTCGCGATGAAACGCCCAGAGCACATGATTGCGGTACGCGATTGAAAAATAGGCATCCGTGGGCCAGTTCAACACATGCTTGCGCCGCAAATGGCAGGAGCCGCATCGAATCGAGCCAACCGGCCAGCCGCTACGATTCCGGAGATACCTCGAGTGGTCCCAATCCTCTGCGGAATAACCATCGGGGAGTTCGCTAAGCGCCTTCTGGGGGCGCCCATGTAGCCCCTGGTAATAAAGCGCCGCATGCCACATGTGACCGCATGAGTCCTGGAACTGCTGGTACTCGAACAAGCTGCTCTTCTGGAAAAACTCCACGTCCGATTTCAGCTTGATTTTGACGGTTTCCGCAAACTCAAACTCAGCACACTGCCTGCACGCGGGACAAACGATATCCAAATGATGCGGGATCGGTCGCCATTCGTAAGGCCTGGTCATTAATGCCAAAGGCCGAGGATCAGGCCGAAAACGAGGAACTGCGCGGTGTGGTAACCGCCGTCGATCAGCAGCAGCTTGAGGCTGCGGTTGGCGAACTGGTAGTTGATGCCGAAGCAGGCCGCCACCATGCCAAAGCCGGCCAACAAGGCGTGCTTGATGGCATAGTCGAGCGTCGGCGCTGGGCCGACCCAGCGTGCAAAGGCCACGGCTGCGAGCAAGGAGAAGACAAATGCAACGCCGAATACGCGAGCGGGGTGGCTGTCCGGTTTGACGCCGCCGTTTTCATCGTTCCACATCTTGCCGAACAGGGCCGGCGAGTACCACAGGCCGCCGAGCGCGAAGCTCGAAACTGCTGCAAGCAGCACGGCGAAAATGTTCATCCCCATCATGTGCATCGTTGCCTCCCCAGTGAATTATTGTTGAGAAAGAACGATATGTGACCTGGGCGGGCGGCGTCAATCACTTGTTGTTGCAATGTGCTGAAAGCATTTCCCCCATCTTGCCGCTGGCGGCCTGGCGGCTGTCGGCCCATGTCAGGGCAGATTCAGTGCCTGTGGAATCTTCGCGGCGCAGGAAGCTGACGTAGGTGGAACCTTTCTTGCCTGTCACATGCATCAGGCGGACTTCACAACTGCGGCCGGTGGCGGCGGCTTTAGCTGTGCTCAGCACGTCGACCTTGATGACGGGACCGATATGCGCCACCAGCGGCGCACGCTGGTTCAGGATGTCGAGCAGTTTGTCCTGCGGGATCTCGCGGCTGCAGGCTGCCAGCAGCAGCAAGGGCAGCATTTTCTTCATGGCGCCTCCGGAAGAACAAACGCCGACCGGCGCGAGGGCCGGACGGCGTTTGGGTGTTGCGTTGCTCTTTACTGCGATCAGGACATGTGCTGGCCGCCGTTAATGGCGATATTGGCACCGGTCAGGAACGCTGCTTCGTCCGAAGCCAGGTAAGCCACCAGGCCTGCCACTTCTTCCGGCTTGCCCAGGCGGGCCATCGGGATTTGCGGGATGATCTTCGAATCCAGCACGTCTTTCGGGATCTCCATCACCATCTTGGTGCCGATGTAGCCTGGCGAGATGGTGTTGACGGTCACGCCCTTGCGCGCCACTTCCAGCGCCAGCGCCTTGGTGAAGCCGTGCACGCCGGCCTTGGCAGCCGAGTAGTTGGTCTGGCCGAAAGCGCCCTTCTGGCCGTTCACCGAGGAGATGTTGATGATGCGGCCCCAGCCACGGTCCACCATGCCATCCGCTACCGGCTTGGTCATGTTGAACACGGAGTCCAGGTTAGTCTTCATCACGGCGTCCCAATTGACCTTGTCCATCTTCTTGAAGGTCATGTCGCGGGTGATACCGGCGTTATTCACCAGCACGTCAACCGGGCCGATGTCGCGCTCGACCGCTGCGATGCAGGTTTGCGCCGAATCGTAATCCGACACATCGCAAGGATAGGCCGTGAAGTTATAGCCCTGGTCCTTCATCGTGGCCAGCCACGACTCATGCGTCTTATTGCTCGGGGAATACGTGGTTACCACTTTGTAGCCCAGTGCGACCATCTTGATGCAGATCGCTTCGCCCAGACCACCCATGCCGCCCGTTACTAATGCAACTCGTGCCATTTAATGTTCCCCTATTTATCTAAACGTAAGCTTATTCCCGCTCAACTGCCAGTGCTACGCCCATGCCACCGCCGATACACAGCGAGGCCAGGCCCTTCTTAGCGTCACGGCGGACCATTTCATGCAGCAGGGTCACCAGGATGCGGGCGCCGGAAGCGCCGATCGGGTGGCCGATTGCAATCGCGCCGCCATTGACGTTGATCTTGCTGGTGTCCCAGCCCATTTCCTTGTTCACGGCGCAGGCTTGCGCGGCGAACGCTTCGTTGATTTCCATCAGGTCCAGGTCCTGTGGCGACCAGCCGGCTTTTTTCAGGCACAGCTGCGAAGCGGGGACCGGGCCCATGCCCATGTAGGCTGGATCCAGGCCGGACGAGGCATAAGCCTTGATGCGTGCCAGCGGGGTCAGCCCCAGTTCCTTGGCCTGCCTGGCGGACATCATCATCACGGCTGCCGCGCCATCGTTGATGCCGGAAGCATTGCCGGCGGTGACAGAGCCGGCCTTGTCGAAGGCTGGGCGCAGGCCGGACAGCGCTTCCAGGGTCGAACCTGGTTTCACGTATTCGTCCTGGTCGAAGAAGATGCTGCCCTTTTTCTGCACGATTTCCAGCGGCAGGATCTCGTCCTTGAATTTGCCGGCCTTTTGCGCGGCTTCCGCTTTCAACTGCGACTGCAGCGCGAATTCATCTTGCTGGCTGCGCGAGATATCGTATTTCTTGGCGACGTTCTCGGCGGTGATGCCCATGTGGTACTGGTTGTACACGTCCCACAGGCCGTCCACGATCATCGTGTCGACCATTTTGGCGTCGCCCATGCGGAAGCCGTCGCGCGAGCCGTTCAGCACGTGCGGCGAGGCGCTCATGTTTTCCTGGCCGCCGGCGATGATGATGTTGGCGTCGCCGCACTTGATGGCTTGTGCTGCGAGGTGGGTGGCTTTCAGGCCGCTGCCGCACACCTTGTTGATGGTATAGCCCGGGATAGCACTAGGCAGGCCGGACTTGATCACGGCCTGGCGTGCGGGATTCTGGCCAACGCCAGCAGTCAACACCTGGCCCATGATCACTTCGCTGACCAGGTTCGGGTCGATGCCAGTCTGGGCCAACAGGCCCTTGATGACATGGGCGCCCAGCTCTGCTGCCGGGGTCTTGGCCAGGGAACCGCCGAACTTGCCAACGGCGGTACGGCCTGCTGCAACAATTACTACATCATCCATTCTGCTTCTCCGGGAGTGGTATGAAAATCTTTCAATGCATTCTAGCTAAGTGCCATGCGTGCGGCCAGCTATGGCCTACCGGAACAGTGGCTTATTCAAAGCTACCTCTGTTGCCTCACGTCCATAAGCTTGCGCACGGTCAATAGCGTGCTTGCCCTGGTCGGTTGCCATTTGCAGCAGGTCTTGTGGATGCTGGATGGCGAGGAATTCGTTGGAGGCTGCGGTCATGGCAGCGAGAGAAGCCAGTGCGGTATCACGATGCCAGTCACAAATGCTGGCGAAGCTGGCGAGTTGCGCGTCAAAAGCCGCTTGTGCGGCGCGAGAAAATTCGTCGTTGAACGCGTACATGCCCATGCTCCTTCAATTGATCGGTGGCTGAGATACCGCAAGACTTCTCATGTTAGTGCGCGATTCCTGACAAACGTTTGATAAACATCAAGGCTGCTTTCATTTTGCATAAATCTCTTAACGATGTCACGACAATAACTTGATACCGTCAAGCGTGGCAGCGCACTGCTCGCGTATCACGTTGACGAAGTCGGCCACGTAAGCCTTGTGCTGCAAGGCTGGCGGCACTGAAACAAAGAGGTCGCTCCACAGTCCGGTCTCGCCAATCGGTCGGGCGATGACGTAGTCGTAGTCGACGTAATTCTTGATGGCCCAATTCGGCAACGCCGCCACACCGCGCCGGCTTGCAACCAGTTGCAGAATCATGACCGTGAGTTCGGCGGTGCGGCGCTGGAACTCAATGCCGGCGGGGCGCAACACTTCGCGGATCAGGTCAATGCGCGTTTCCGGTACCGGGTAGGTGATCAGGGTTTCGCCTTCAAAGTCTTGTGCCGAGAGGCGGCGTTGCGTGGCGAGGCGATGCTTCTGCGCCATCACGGTCAGGATCTCGAAGCGGAACAAGGGGAAGGTCGAGTACTCAGCGCTGTAGTCGGAACCGATGACCAGGTCGGCGGCGCCATTGCGCAGCAGGTCGGCCGGTTCGCTGTGGAAGCCGGAGACCAGGTCGATTTCCACTTCCGGCCAGCGCGTGCGGAAGGCATCCATCACCGGCATCAGCCAGTCGAAGCATGTATGGCATTCAAGCGCCACGCGCAATTGACCGGTGTCGCCTTGCGACAGGCGCAGTACGTCGCGCTCGGCTTTTTCGACTTCCGGCAGCAGGGTATCGGCCAGTCTCAGCAGCCTTTCACCGGTTGCCGTAAAGCCGATTGGTATCGATTTACGCTCAAACAGCGGCGTTCCGTAGCGATCTTCCAGCAACTTTATCTGATGTGACAAAGCCGACTGCGTCAGGTTCAGCAGTTGGGCCGCCTTGACCAGGCTACCGGAAGAGCGAAGCGCAGACAGCGTGCGCAGGTGACGAATCTCGAGCATGTATGAAAAGTTTTCAAGTTAATGCATAAAAAGTTTCGTTTTTATTATATGCCGTCATGCCGCAAACTGTACTTCACCAATATTTCTTAAGCATGACAAAAATGAAACTCGTACAAACTCATATCCCTGGCTTTCCACGCATCGGTGCCGCACGCGAATTGAAATTCGCCCTGGAGCGATTCTGGCGCGGCGAATCGTCCGAAGTGGCGCTGCAAGAGACTGCCAGCAATCTCCGTGCCCGCCATTGGGAAACCCAGCGCCGGCACGGCCTGGATTTCGTCACAGTGGGCGACTTCGCCTTGTACGATCATGTAGCCAACCATATCCAGCTGTTCGGCTGCGAACCCGCGCGCTTCGGTTTCACCGGCGAGGAAACGTCGCTGGCGCGCTATTTCGCCATGGCGCGCGGCGACAGTGCACATGCATCGTGCGGCTGCGGCCATAATGGTGCAGCGCTGGAAATGACTAAATGGTTCGACACCAACTACCACTACCTGGTGCCGGAATTCAACGAATCCACTTCATTCGAACTGTACAGCAAGCGCCTGCTGGACGAAGTCAGCGAAGCGCGCGCCGCCGGCCATAACGTGAAGGCCGTGCTGCTCGGCCCACTGACCTTCCTTTGGCTGGGCAAGGAACGCGAGGCTGCGCGTGGCTTCAGCCGTCTCGACCTGCTCGACCGCCTGCTGCCGCATTACAGCCGCCTGCTGATGCAACTGCGCGCCGCCGGCGCCGAATGGGTGCAACTCGATGAGCCGATCCTTGGCCTCGACCTGCCCAATGCCTGGCGCAATGCCTTCGAACCCGCCTACTGGCTGCTCAATCAGGCGGGCGCGCAACTGATCGTCGCTACCTATTTCTCGCCGCTGGAAGAAAACGTCAGCCTGGCCTGCCGCCTGCCAGTCGCCGGCTTGCATGTGGATGCGGTGCGCGCCGCCAGCGAGCTGACCAGCGTTGCCGACTGGCTGCCGGCGCACAAGGTGCTGTCGATCGGCGTGATCGATGGCCGCAACATCTGGCGCACCGATCTCGATGCAGCCATGGCCACGCTGATGCCGGTTCTGGCCAAGCGCAGTGGCCCGGTGTGGCTGTCGACCTCGTGCTCGCTGCTTCACGTGCCGTACAGCCTGGCAGCGGAACCGGCGCTGGACGACGAGCTGCGTTCGTGGCTGGCCTTCGCTGAAGAAAAGCTGGCCGAGCTTGCGCTGCTTAAAGCGGCGCTGTCCGCCGACGAAAGGGTATCTGGGCAAGTAGCACGTGGCTTTGCCGAAGCGCGCGCGGCGCTGGAAGGCCGCCGCACCAGCACCCGCGTGCACAACACCAATGTGGCCGCACGCATGGCCAGCCTGGCGTCGGACGATGCTGCTGCGTGCCGCAACTCGCCATTCGCGCAGCGCCAGCATTTGCAGCGCGAGCGCCTGCAGTTGCCGGCATTCCCGACCACCACCATCGGTTCCTTCCCGCAGACACAGGAAATCCGCAATGCCCGCGCAGCCTTCAAGCGCGGCGACTTGTCTGCGAAAGACTACCAGCAGGCGATGCGCGCCGAGATCGCCCATGCCATCCGCACGCAGGAAGAACTTGGCCTGGACGTGCTGGTGCATGGTGAAGCCGAGCGCAACGACATGGTCGAATACTTCGGCGAACAGCTAGACGGTTTCGCGTTCACCACGAACGGCTGGGTGCAATCCTACGGCTCGCGCTGCGTGAAGCCGCCGGTCATTTACGGCGACGTGCAGCGCCCGCAAGCGATGACAGTCGGCTGGACGGAATACGCGCAAAGCCTGACCGGCAAGCCGATGAAAGGCATGCTGACAGGCCCGGTAACGATCCTGCAGTGGTCCTTCGTGCGTGACGACCAGCCACGCGCCGACACCGCGCAGCAAATTGCGGCCGCCATCCGTGACGAAGTACGCGACCTGGAAAATGCCGGCATCGCCATCATCCAGATCGATGAGCCAGCCTTGCGTGAAGGCCTGCCGCTGCGCCGCAGCCGCTGGGATGCTTACCTCGATTGGGCCACGAAAGCTTTCCGCATCAGCGCCGCGGTGGCTGCCGACGCAACCCAGATTCACACGCATATGTGCTATGCCGAGTTCAACGACATCTTGCCCGCGATTGCCGCGCTGGATGCGGACGTGATCACGATCGAATCGAGCCGCTCTGCAATGGAGCTGCTGGGCGGCTTCGCCAGCTTCCGCTATCCGAACGAGATCGGTCCCGGCGTGTACGACATCCATTCGCCGCGCGTTCCCGGTAGCGATGAAATGGTTGCGCTGCTGCGCAAGGCCGCAAAGGTGGTGCCGCCAGCCCAGCTCTGGGTCAACCCGGACTGCGGCCTGAAAACCCGCGCTTGGCCTGAAACGGCTGCCGCCCTGCAAAACATGGTCGCCGCCGCACAAAAATTACGCGCCGAAGTGGAACTTTCCTAAGTCATTCCTGTCCAACCTCAAAGATGCCCCCTTCGACTTGACGCAAAGTTGGGTCATTTGAAGGGAGGCTATATGGACGATGCGGAACGAATCGCCAAAATGGAGGTTGAAGTGGAACGCATGCAAAGAGACATCAGTCGACTTTACGACGCCGTTGACAAGCTTTGAGAGCACATGGACAAGGGCTTTAGCGGTATACGCAAGGAAATGGCCGTCACTACACGCTGGCTGGTTGGATTGACGATCTTAATCGCTGGCATGTTCGGTCGGCTATTTGGGCTGTACTAAGAAATTAATAAGTCCAGCGCACGATGTTGTTCCATTTCAATGGACTGCTTGCGTTTCCCATCCGTCATACAGCCCGCTCGCGCTATCGGCAAGATCAGTTAGCTCACGGCGGATTCGCTTCAGTTCCTTCTCGTCGAGCAACATACTGCGGGCGGCGACCAGTTGCCATTGAAGGCTGCTATTTGCCGAAAAGCTCACCGCAACCTGGAATCCCCTCGATTCCAAGCGCTGTGCAACGCCCTGCGCGTCTGCTTCTGTCTGTAGGAACAGGAAGAACTCCACCCGATGGAGCTTGTTTAAATCCGCCCCTTCCGCGCGCACCTGGGCGATGCCGGCGGAGTCCGGCGGCAACTCTGGCGCGGGCGGCCCTCCATTTGGTGCAAATGCGAGGATCGCCCCGCATGCGATGATTGGCGCAATCATGCCGATCATTTTGATTGGCCCGATCTCCTTTTTCATTCGCCGCAACCAGATCCCGTAATACAGGGACCAGAGCGGGAGGATCAGGAGATTCAGTGTGGCGATCGTCCTGATCCAGTACCAGCCTTGCCGGTACTGGGCATATGCGAGCACAAAACACTGTGCATAAAACAATGGCCCAAGCACGAACAGCACGAACCAGGTCTTGATTACCCATGACTTCTGCCCGGAATTGATACTGGCGATGGCGCGCGCTTCATCGACAACCGACTGGAATGCGTCATTCGGCCGATAAACGTATGGCGATTCTTCGAGTGGCTCAGGCGTTTCCGGCTTGCTGGCTTGGATCGGCGGCGGCACACCTTCGGATTGTCCCGCGGCTGAACTACCTGCCGGAACCTCGAAAATAACATCGCCAATCTTGATCTTTGAATTCATGAAAGTATTTGCTTGCTTTTCTTGAAATTTTATCACGGCAACTTTAGGCGGTGCCTGACCTGCAGCCCGCATAAACACTGGACAAGTCTCCCCAAGCAAGCTTAAGCAAAGTACAATGCACCCAGCCTGGGCCATGCCCGTTACTCTGCGATTGTTATGCCGAAAAGCAAGCTTCAAAAGCCTATCGAAATCAAGATTTCCACCGTTGTCGCCGTGTCCGCCATCATGTACACGAGCGACCTCGTCGCCCTCGACGCCGCCATGCATGAGATGACTGGCGGCGTTTCCGATTTCTTCGAGGGGGACCTGGCGGTCATCGACGTCGGTGACCTGGCGCCGGGCTGCGAACGCATTGACTGGGCGGCAACGATCGCCCTCCTGAAAAAATACCGCCTGAACCCGGTTGCCGTACGCAACGCCAAGCCGGACATGGTGGAAGAAATCCAGCAACACGGCCTGCAACTGGACAGCGGCAAGCGCGAAGAGGCGCCGGTTCCTGCTCCGAAGCCAGCGCCAGCTCCGGCCCCTGCGCCGGCCCCGGCACCCACGCCGGCGGCACCAGCATTCAGCGGTACCATGATCATCGACACCCCGGTCCGAGCCGGCCAGCGCATTTACGCGCGCGGCGGCGACCTGATCGTGATGGCCGTCGTCAACAACGGCGCCGAGATCATCGCGGATGGCAATATTCACGTTTACAACACTTTGAACGGCCGTGCCCTGGCTGGCGCCTCCGGCGACGCTTCGGCCCGTATTTTCGCTATGTCGATGAGCCCGGAACTGGTCTCGATCGCAGGTGTTTACCGTACTTTTGAAGATGGTTTCCCGACTGAAAACGCTCGCAAACCGGTACAAATCCGGCTAAAAGGCGAGAGTCTGGATATACAATCTGTCAATTCCGCAAAATAACAGAACAGTAAAGGATTCTTTGTGGCACGAATTATTGTAGTTACGTCCGGCAAGGGCGGTGTCGGCAAAACGACTTCCAGCGCCAGCTTCTCCACCGGCCTCGCCATGCGCGGCCACAAAACCGTCGTCATCGATTTTGACGTCGGCCTGCGCAACCTGGACCTGATCATGGGTTGCGAACGACGCGTTGTATATGACCTGATCAACGTGGTGCACAAGGAAGCGACCCTGAACCAGGCCCTGATCAAGGACAAGCACTGCGAAAACCTGTACATCCTGCCGGCGTCCCAGACCCGCGACAAGGATGCCCTGACCGAAGACGGCGTGGAAGCCGTGCTGGCCGAGCTGATCAAGATGGACTTCGAATTCATCGTCTGCGACTCGCCTGCCGGTATTGAACACGGCGCGCTGATGGCGCTGACCTTCGCCGACGAAGCCCTGATCGTGACCAACCCGGAAGTGTCGTCGGTGCGTGACTCCGACCGCATCCTGGGCATCATCCAGGCCAAGTCGCGCCGCGCGCAGTCTGGCGGCGAACCGGTCAAGGAACACCTGCTGATCACCCGTTACTCGCCGAAGCGCGTAGAAGCGGGCGAGATGCTGTCGTTTGAAGACGTGCAAGAGATCCTGCGCATTCCTTTGATCGGCATCATCCCTGAGTCGGAGCAAGTGCTGCATGCTTCCAACCAGGGTAACCCGGCAATCCACTTCACGGGAACCGATGTGGCCGAAGCCTACACCGACGTGGTGTCGCGCTTCCTGGGCGAAGAAGTTGAGCTGAAGTTTACCGACTATGAAAAGCCTGGTTTCCTGAAGCGTATCTTTGGAGCTAAATAATGGCCCTGCTTTCTTTCCTGTTCCAGAACAAGCCCAAGACGGCGGTTGCGGCGAAGGAGCGCTTGCAGATCATCATCGCGCGCGAGCGCAATGGCCGCGCCGGTCCGGATTTCATGCCGGCGCTGCACAAAGAACTGGTTGATGTCATTTCGAAGTACACCAAGGTGTCGGCGGACGATATCAAAATCTCGCTCGATCGCCAGGGCAACCTGGAAGTTCTTGATGTGAATGTGGTGCTGCCGGACGCTTGAACCGGCAAACCAGTGTCAGACAGCCGCATATCGGTGTCGGGCCCTGTGGGTCTGGCACCGGTTTACCGGTTTTCCGCCCCTGCCAGCACCTGCCTGGCCACCTTGGCGCAAGCCTCCACGTGCTGATAGCCAATCTGGCGAAAGGCAAAGAAACCAATAGTAGCTGATGCAATTTGACCAGCAATAGGCACCAGCTTGCCCGCCTGTTTTGCCGCGATCTTGCCGGCGCTGCGTTTCAGCACTGTCGCGACCAGTTCACGCGTGACAACTTTCCCAACCAGCATCCCGCCAAGGCTGATCACCGCCTCATACGCAATTAGTTTCAATTTCGGCTGCATGCGGTCGATCTGGGCCGGCGACAGGCCAAATTCGTGGTTCACGTCATCGATCAGCTGGGTGAACAGGCGCAGGTCCGACACCACGTCGATACCGGGGATCGGCACCGCCGCGACGCCGGCCGACACCGCCGCGCGACGCCGCACCAGGCGCCGGCAGCGCTCGCGCACTTCATCGATGTCCGCCTCGGTGGAGGGCAACACAGTCCAGTCATTTTTCATGGTTTCGCTCCCCAATCAGCTTGCAAAAGAACATCCGCTCCATTGTGCTAGCCGCCCAAGCAGTGTACCGTGTGATGAGAGAACAGCCTGACACGACACCCATCGGAATAGTTCTTTTTGGCAATGTTTGATCAAATTGGTAACTATTTCTTGTAAATCTCTGTTATATTCGTGTGACTGCTTCTTAACATTTTGCTGTAAAGAACCATGAGAATCGTTGTCCTTGATGCTGACCGAAGCCAGGCGGACCTGATCTGCCAGGTCCTGACTTCTGCTGGTCATGCCTGCCATGGCTACCAGACGGCCAAGGACTTGCTGGCCAATATGCGCAAGGACAGTGTCGACATGCTGATCCTCGACTGGCAGGTTACCGATATGGACCCTGCCGAGGTGATTCGCAAGGCCCGCGAAAAACTGCCGGACAACGGCCCGGTGATGTTCCTGACCACCAGTTCCGGCGAAGACGATATCGTGGCCGGCCTGCTGTCCGGCGCCGAAGATTACCTGGTCAAACCGCTGCGCCGTGCCGAGCTGGTGGCGCGCGTCCAGGCGCAATTGCGGCGTGCCTATCCAAGCCAGAACGGGGCTGAGCAATTGCAATTCGGCCAGTACGTGTTCGAAACCCGCCCCGGCCGCTTGTTGATGGATGGGCAAGTACTGGACGTCACCCACAAAGAGTTCTACCTGGCTCTGCTGTTTTTCCGCAACATTGGCCGGCCGCTGTCGCGCGCCTATATCCATGAAGCGGTCTGGATCCGCGAAACCGAAGTTCCATCGCGCACGATGGATACCCACGTTTCCCGCGTCCGCAATAAATTGCAGCTGAAGCCTGAAAACGGCTTCCGCCTGGTGCCGGTGTACAGCTACGGCTACCGGCTGGAAAAGCTGGGTTCCTGAGAGGGAAACCCGCACAAGGTATAATGGCGTCTGGAATCTTCCGTCTGGACCAAGATGCAACTTCTCGCCGTCGGCCTCAACCACACCACTGCACCCGTCGCGCTGCGCGAACGGCTGGCGTTCGCGCCTGAGCAGCTTGGTACGGCGGTCGCCGCTGCGCGCAACTGGTTTGCCTGCGCCGATTCAAAAGGCGGCGACGAAGCAGCCATCCTGTCCACCTGCAACCGTACCGAGCTGTACGCTGCCAGCAATGCCGCCAACCCGCTCGACGCCGGCGCGCAATTCCTGGCCGATTTCCACAAGCTGAATTACTCCGAGCTGCGCCCGCACCTGTACATGCTGCCGCAGCACGATGCCGTGCGCCACACCTTCCGCGTCGCCTCCGGCCTGGATTCGATGGTGCTGGGCGAAACCCAGATCCTGGGCCAGATCAAGGATGCGATCCGCACTGCCGACGAAGCGGGCGGCCTGGGCACCTACCTGCACCAGCTGTTCCAGCGCAGCTTCTCGGTCGCCAAGGAAGTGCGCAGCACCACCGAAATCGGCGCGCACAGCGTGTCGATGGCCGCGGCGGCTGTGCGCCTGTCGCAGCGCATCTTCGACAAAATCTCCGAGCAGAACGTGCTGTTCATCGGCGCCGGCGAAATGATCGAGCTGTGCGCCACGCACTTCGCGGCGCAGAACCCGAAGTCGATCACGGTAGCCAACCGCACCATGGAACGCGGCGAGGCGCTGGCGCACCGCTTCAACGGCAAAGCCATGCGCCTGGCCGAACTGGGCAACCAGCTGCAGCAGTACGATATCGTCATTTCCTGCACCGCTTCGTCGCTGCCGCTGATCGGGCTGGGCATGGTGGAACGCGCCATCAAGGCGCGCCGCCACAAGCCGATGTTCATGGTCGACCTGGCCGTGCCGCGCGATATCGAGCCGGAAGTGGGCCGCCTGAACGACGTCTTCCTGTACACCGTGGATGACCTGGGCAAGGTGGTGCAGACCGGCATGGAGAACCGCCAGGCCGCGGTGGCACAAGCCGAAGCCATTATCGAAACCCGCGTGCAATCCTTCATGCACTGGATCGACGACCGCGCCGTGGTGCCGGTGATCCAGGGCCTGCAGGAAAACGGCGAAACGATCCGCCTTCTGGAACTGGAACGCGCCCGCAAGCTGCTGGCCAAGGGCGAATCAGTCGATGCGGTGCTGGAAGCGCTGTCGCGCGGCTTGACCGCAAAATTCATGCACGGACCGCAGCAGGCGCTGCACCGCGCACAGGGCGACGAGCGCGCCCAACTGGCCGAACTGCTGCCACAATTATTCCGCGGCCGCCGTTAGCGGCGCCTCCCGCTGCCGCATGCGCGGCCCCTCTCCCGTTTTTCCGCGCCGCCTGGCGCTTCCTTCCGCATAGGACCCGAATGAAACCATCAATGCTGGCCAAGCTGGACCAACTGGCAAACCGCCTGGTCGAACTGGACGAACTGCTGATGTCCGAAGGCGCCACGTCGAATATGGAAAGCTACCGCAAGATGACGCGCGAGCACAGCGAGCTGCAGCCGCTGGTGGCGCTGTACAAGGATTACCTGCAGGTGCTGGGCGATATCGACGACGCGCAAGCGATGCTGTCCGATCCGGACATGAAGGAATTCGCGCAGGAAGAAATCGAGGCCGGCAAGGCGCGCCTGGAAGGGCTGGAGCTGGACCTGCAAAAGATGCTGCTGCCGAAGGATGAAAACGACGAGCGCAATATCTTCCTCGAGATCCGCGCAGGCACCGGCGGCGATGAATCGGCGCTGTTTGCGGGCGACCTGCTGCGCATGTACACCCGTTTTGCCGAGCGCTCGCGCTGGCAGGTGGAGATTGTGTCGGCATCCGAGAGCGACCTTGGCGGCTACCGCGAAGTGATCGCGCGCATCATCGGCAACGGCGCCTATTCCAAGCTGAAATTTGAATCCGGCGGCCACCGCGTGCAGCGCGTGCCGGCCACCGAGACCCAGGGCCGCATCCACACCTCGGCCTGCACCGTGGCCGTGATGCCGGAAGCGGACGAAGTGGAAGATGTCCATATCAACCCGGCCGACCTGCGCATCGACACCTTCCGTGCGTCCGGCGCCGGCGGACAGCACATCAACAAGACCGATTCGGCAGTGCGCATCACCCACCTGCCCTCGGGCATCGTGGTGGAATGCCAGGACGACCGCTCGCAGCACAAGAACAAGGCCTCGGCAATGAAGGTGCTGGCCGCGCGCATCAAGGACGTTCAGCTGCGCGAACAGCAATCGAAGGAAGCCGCCACCCGCAAGAGCCTGATCGGCTCCGGCGACCGCAGCGAGCGCATCCGCACCTACAACTTCCCGCAAGGCCGCATGACCGACCACCGCATCAACCTCACGCTGTACAAGCTGGACATGATTATGGACGGCGACCTGAACGAACTGACCACCGCCCTGACCACCGAACACCAGGCCGAGCAACTGGCCGCCCTCGGTGACTAACAGCCGAGCCCGTGTCAACCTTGGGGTCAGACCCCAAGGTTGACACGGGCTCGGCCGTAATAATGGCAGCTTAAGGATTGCGCCTGCGCTTTGTGCGAGAATTGGGCGGACTTTTAACCCTGATAACTTGATGACGATGAGCAACCGTAACGTACTGCTGGCGATCGCCTTTGTGAGCTTTGGCATGATCGGTGCGGCAATGTATCTGCAGCATGTGCTGTACCTGATGCCTTGCCCGCTGTGTGTGATCCAGCGCTACCTGTTCATCGCGATCGGCCTGGCGGCTTTGATCGGCGCCTTTACTTCCAAACCGAAAATCGCGGCAGGCGTTGGCTTGCTGGGCGCGCTGGGTGGCATGGGCGTGGCGATCAAGCAGTTGTGGGTCCTGGCGCACCCTGGCTTGTCCTGCGGCATCGATCCAATGGAAACCATGCTGAACAAGATCCCGACCTCGGAATACCTGCCCTGGCTGTTCTACGCTGAAGGCCTGTGCCAGGATGCGAACGAGAAATTCCTGGGCCTGGTGATTCCGATGTGGTCCTGCATCTGGTTCGGCATCCTGGCCATCGTTACCGCGTGGCTGGTGCTGCGTAAGCGCGCATGAAAGACCAGGTGACGGCCGGGATCACGCTTGGCGCTTTGCAGCGCAAGCCTTTGCTCGATCCGGTCGACCAGCGCATCCTCGTTTGCCATGCGCTGGGTCTCAGCCGCACGGCGCTGATTACGCAATCCGACCGCGTCCTGAGCGCGGAGGAGGCGGCGCGCGTGGCGTCCCTGCTGCAGCGCCGCCATGATGGCGAACCCGTGGCCTATATCGTTGGCCAGCGCGAGTTCTTCGGCCTCGATTTTGAGACCACCCCGGCTGTATTGATCCCGCGGCCCGATACGGAACTGCTGGTGGAACTGGCGCTGGTGCGGCTTCCGCCGTGCGGCAAGGCGCTGGACATGGGTACCGGCAGCGGCGCCATCGCTGTCGCCATCGCCCACAGCCGGCCCGATGCCAGCGTGACTGCGCTGGACGTGAGCCAGGAGGCTCTGGCCGTGGCCACGCGCAATGCGCAGCGCAATAACGCCGCGGTGCGTTTCGTGCACAGCGACTGGTACGCGGCGGTCGAGGGTGAACAGTTCGACCTGATCGTCTCCAACCCGCCTTATATCGCGAATGGCGACAGCCACCTGTCGGAAGGCGATCTTCGTTTCGAGCCTAGCGGTGCGCTGACCGATTTTGCAGATGGCCTGAGCGCCCTGCGCACCATCATCGCGGGCGCGCCGGACAGGCTGGCGCCAGGCAGCTGGCTGCTGATGGAACATGGCTACGACCAGTCGGCCGCCGTGCGCGCGCTGCTGTTGTCATCCGGTTACACTGATGTGCAAAGCTGGCAAGACCTGGCCGGCATCGAACGGGTCAGCGGCGGCCGCCGCCCCGGGTAAAATACGGCAACATGCGGCTTCCGGGCCGTTTTTGGGGGCCATCGTACGCGCTTTTCGGTTTTCGGTTAATCTCGCACCAATTTGATTTGCTGCATCGGAAAGGAAGCAAATTGTCCAATCTATTGACTCGCCGCCTGGCCTTATTGGCCGACGATCAGCACCGCGCAGTGCTGGGCGGCGGCCTGCGCGGCATTGAGCGAGAAACTTTGCGTGTCCAGCCCGATGGACACCTGGCGCACACGCCCCATCCCCTGCCCCTGGGCTCGGCCCTGACGCATCCGCACATCACCACCGACTATGCGGAGACCCTGCTGGAGTTCATCACCCCGGCGGAACACGACATCGCGGCCACGCTGGAACGACTCGATGCCATCCACCGTTTCAGCTACACGAAGCTGGGCAATGAGCTGATCTGGAGCCAGTCCATGCCGTGCGAACTGCCGGCCGAGGAAGACATCGAAATCGCGTGGTACGGCAAGTCCAACCTGGGCATGCTGAAGCACGTGTACCGCCGCGGCCTGGCCCTGCGCTATGGCAAGGCAATGCAGTGCATCGCCGGCATCCACTACAACTATTCGCTGGATGAGCGCCTGTGGCGCATCCTGGCCGAAAATGAAGGTGCGTCCAACATTACGCCCAAGGCCTACCAGTCGGAGGCCTACCTGGCGACCATCCGCAACTTCCGCCGTTACAGCTGGCTGCTGATGTACCTGTTCGGCGCTTCGCCGGCGCTGGCCGAAGGATTCCTGCGCGGCCGCCCGCACAAGCTGGAAAAGCTGTCCGGCGATACGCTGTACCTGCCATATGCGACCAGCCTGCGCATGAGCGACCTGGGTTACCAGAACGAGGCGCAATCCGGCCTGCACCCGCACGAGAACAGCCTGGATTCCTATGTGGCCACGCTGACCAAGGCGGTCAACCAGCCATACGAGCCGTATGCGAAGATCGGCACCAAGGTGGACGGCGAATGGGTCCAGCTGTCGACCAATGTGATCCAGATCGAGAACGAGTATTACTCGACTATCCGTCCGAAGCGCGTGATCAATACCGGCGAGCGTCCGATCCAGGCGCTGTGCAACCGCGGCGTGCAGTACATCGAAGTGCGCTGCATGGATGTGGACCCGTTCGAACCGGTCGGCATCAACGTGCAGACCGGCCGTTTCCTCGATGTGTTCCTGCTGTTCGCCGCGCTGGAAGAAAGCCCGCTGATCACGCCGGAGCACGGCGAACTGCTGGCGCGTAATTTCGCGCGCACGGTGAAGGAAGGTCGTCGCCCTGGCCTGACCCTGACCCGCGATGGCGAAGAGGTCACGCTGAAGCAATGGGGCCTGGACATGCTGGAGCGCTTCAAGCCGGTGGCGGAATTGCTGGACCGCGAACACGGCGGCCGCGAGCACATGGCGGCCCTGGAGGCGCAGGCAACCAAACTGCACGATCCGGAACTCACCCCATCGGCGCGGGTGCTGCAGGCGCTGCGCGAGAACGGCAAATCGTTCACGGCTTTCGGCCTGCACCAGAGCGAGAAGCATGCAGCTTATTTCCGCAGCCATCCGCCAAGCGCCGAGGACGTTGCGCGATTCACCGAAATGGCGCGCGTTTCCATCGCGGAGCAGGAGCAACTGGAACGTACCCAGACCGGCAGCTTCGACGATTACGTCAAGGCCTATCGAGCCAGCAACCTGTGCCCGAACCATTGCACCTGACCCTTGCTCACCTTCTTTAACGAACAGCACGCGCAGCAGTTCGGCGGCACCGACAATCTGGTCAAGTCAGTGCAAGCCGAACTGGAACGGCGCGGGCTGGGCCAGATCGTGACGCCGCAAAGCGTGCCGCTTACCGCGCTTGAACGTACGCATAGCCCGCGTTACCTGGCTTTCCTGCGCAATGCGTGGAGCGAGTCGCAGTCGCGGGACGAATTCCTCGGCTACCCGGTGGTCGTCCCGCAGCAGCTTGCCATACGCACCATGCGCACCGACATCGAGCCGGAAGATTTCCGTGCCCGGCTTGGCCTGTATTCGATGGATACCGTCACCGGCATCGGTGCCGGTACCTGGAGCGCGGCCAAAGGCGGCGCCGACTGCGCGGTGAATGCGGCGCATGCCTTGCGCGTCGGTGAACGAGGTACCTTTGTGTTGACGCAACCGCAAGGCCACCACGCGGGCGCCGATTTTTGCGGCGGCTACAGCTACCTGAATAATGCCGCGCTGGCCGCCCAGCACCTGCTGGATGACGGGATGGCCAAGGTTGCCATCCTCGACCTCGACTACCAGCACGGCAATGGGGCACAGGGTATTTTTTACCAGCGCTCCGACGTGCTTTGCCTGTCGATCCATGCCGACCCGCGCCATGTATTTCCCTACTTTTGCGGCCATGCCGACGAAACAGGTTCGGGCGCCGGTCTTGGCTACAACGTTAACATCCCGCTGGCGCCGGGTTCCAGCTCGCAGGCCTGGTTCGCTGCGCTGGAAACGGCTTGCGTGCGCCTGTCGATGTACCGGCCGGAGGCGCTGATCGTGGCACTGGGCGGCAATATCTTTCAGGGCGAGCAGCATGGCGGCTTCGGGCTCACATCGGCCGATTTCCTGCGCCTGGGCGAGCGCCTGGCCTGGCTCGGATTTCCTACCACCTTCCAGCTTGAAGGCGGGACGATCCGGCGCGAGCTGGGCATCAATATCGTCAACGTGCTGGAAGGCTTCGACTGCGCGATGGTCTGAGCTTAGCCGGGCAGCGACAGCCGCGCTTCCAGGCCCCCGCCTTCACGCTGGTGCAGCGTCAATGCACCGCCCATCGCTGTGGCCAGCTGGCGAGCAATTGCCAGGCCCAGGCCAGTACCGCCGGTTTCGCGGCTGCGTGAGGACTCCAGCCTCACGAAGGGCTCGAAGACCGCTTGCAGCGATTCCGCCGGGATGCCCGGGCCGCGGTCCAGCACCTGGATCACGATGCCGTTTCCGCGCGCCGCATCCGGCGCCACATGCACTTCCGCGCTCCCGCCAAATTTCAGCGCATTGTCGATCAGGTTGCCCAACACGCGCCGCAGCGCCTGCGGCCGCAATTCCATTGCGCGGCCCACCGCGCCTCGCAACGTAACGTCCTGCCCAGCATCGGTGTAGTCATGGACCATGCTGTCGAGCAGCGCGTCAGGGTCGATGCGCGTCGCCGCCTCCGAAGTGCCGTGCAGGGTGCGCGCATAGGCAACACCTTCCTTCACCAGTTGCTCCATGGCCTGCAAGTCCTGCCGCAGCTTCGCCTGCTGCGCTTCGTCGTCCATCATGTCGACCCGCAAGCGCATGCGCGTTATCGGTGTCTGCAGGTCGTGCGAAATCGAGGCAAGGATTTGGATGCGCTCCGCCATATAGCCGGCAATGCGCTGCTGCATGGCGTTGAAAGCGCGCGCTGCACGCGCCACTTCCGATGGACCGTTTTCCGGCAGGTGAGCGCCCTGCATGTCCGGCCCAAGCGCATCGGCAGCCAGCGCCAGCTGCTGCAGCGGCCGCGTCGCCAGACGCACCGCCAGCCAGCAGCACAGGGCAAACACTGCGAGCTGCGCCACCATCAGGGCGCCAAACCAGGGCGACATCGGCACGTTGCGCATGGGGCGGAAGTCGATCGTCAGCGGCATGCCGTCGCTCAATCGCAGGTGCACCTGATAGCGTTCGTGTTCACCGATAATCTGATGCACCGTCAGCTTGTATTGCTTGCCAACGCCTTCTTCGAACGAGCGCACTGCGTTAGCTTCCAGCACGTCCAGGTGGGGCAGCGATTCGTCGCACTCCTCCAGCCTGAATTCGTAGCTGCGGCGCGCCAGGCGCGGCAGCCACTCTGCACGTTGCGCGGCAGGCAAGGCGTCGAGCAGGGCCACCGAGGTGGTGACCTCGCGTTCGATATAGCCCATCATCATATTGGTGGTCGCTTCGTTCCGCTCACGCATGGTGAGCCAGAACGACAAGCCCTGCGCTACTGCCACGCCGAGGCACAACAGCAAGGCGAGGCGCGCGAACAGCGAACGTGGCCAATGCAGGCGCATCACGGCTCTCCTGCAGCCAGCGTTACAGCGGCCGAGAATACATAGCCCTCGCTGCGCAGGGTCTTGATGTAGCGCGGCTCGCGCGCCGTGTCGCGCAGGCGCTGGCGCACGCGGCTCACCAGCAGGTCGATCGAGCGGTCGAACTGGTCGGCATTGCGTCCCTGGGTCAGGTTCAGCAACTGGTCGCGCGTCAGCACGCGCTGCGGGTGATCAAGGAACACGCGCAGCAGGCGGTATTCGGCGCCGCTCAACGCGACCTGGGTACCGTCCGCATCGAGCAGGTGGCGCGCCACCGTGTCCAGGCGCCAGTCGCCGAAGGCCAGCATCGGCACCGATTCGTTGACCTGCATATTCGGCGGCAGCATGCGCGTGCGGCGCAGCACGGCATTGATGCGCGCCAGCAGTTCGCGCACGGCGAAGGGCTTGGGCAGGTAATCGTCGGCGCCCATTTCCAGGCCGATGATGCGGTCGGTTTCGTCGTTGCGCGCGGTCAGCATCAGCACCGGTATGGCCTTGTGCTTGCCGGCGCGCAGGTCGCGGCACAACGCCAGCCCGTCTTCGCCGGGCAGCATCAGGTCCAGCACGACCAGGTCCGGCGTGTCTTCTTCGATCACGGCGCGCATCTGGCGGCCGTTGGCTGCCAGCGAGGTGCGTAGGCCGTTTTTCTGTAAATAGGCGCCGATCAACTCGCGGATATCGCGGTCGTCGTCAACGATCAGGATGTGGTCTTGGTTTTCCATGAAGCCATGATACCCAATGCCTGGCACAGATTTGTATCCCAGTGTGTACAGCCGGACCAGGTACACAAAACATTGCACTGGCGGGGGTGGCGCGACATATGCCAGATACCTGCGGGCGGTCCAATGGAGTCATTCCAAAACACGGAGCCGACCATGACCAACCCGCTCGACACTCCGCTGGCCTTCCTGGCCGGCCTGCTGACCATCGCTTCGCCTTGCGTACTGCCGATGCTGCCCATCCTGCTGGGCTCCGGCGTCAACCAGCGCAACCGCCGCCGCCCGCTGTTCATCGTGGCCGGCTTTATCCTGAGCTTTGCCAGCTTCGCGATGCTGCTGGGCGTGGTGTCGGCCACCATTGAAGTGGCGCAGGAGGTGCTGCGCAATACCGCCATCGCCCTGCTCGCGCTGTCCGGCCTGTTCCGCCTGTGGCCGGCGCCGTATGAGTGGCTGCTGGCCCGCCTGCCAAACCGCAGCGCCAGCGCGGCGCCGCGTGCCGATGACGGCAGCAACGGTGGCGCTTTCCTGCTCGGCGTGTCGCTGGGCGCGGTCTGGACCCCATGCGCCGGCCCGGTACTGGCCTCGATCCTGGTACTGGTGGTGAAGGCACAGGACCCGGCGTGGTCAGCCCTGCTGCTCACCCTGTACGCCATCGGCGCTGCCGTGCCCATGCTTGGGATTATTTATGGCGGCCAATACGCCACCCAACGCGTGCGTTCCGTGGCCCGCCACGCCGAGCGCCTGCAGCAAGTATTCGGCGTGTTGGTGATAGCCACCGCCATCGCGATCTACCTGCAATACGACACCCTGGCCTATTCGTGGGCCGCCCAACACCTCCCAACCCTGAAAGGACTGTGATGATGAAGAACTACCTGAAATTCCTGGCTGCCGCAGCCACCCTGGTTGGCGCCAGCGCCGGCGCCAGTGCCGCAACCGCCCCGTTTGAAGCGCCCGAGTTCAGCGGCATTACGCAATGGCTGAACAGCGAACCGCTGACCATGAAACAACTGCGTGGCAAGGTGATACTGGTTGATTTCTGGACCTATGACTGCATAAACTGTATCAACACCCTGTCGCACGTCGTGCAATGGCATGACAAGTACAAAGACAAGGGCTTGGTCGTGGTCGGCGTCCATACGCCGGAGTACGCTTTCGAGCGCAAGACCGAGAATGTGCGCACCGCTTTGAAGCGATTCGACATACGCTATCCCGTGGCTCAGGACAACCGCTATGCCACCTGGAATGCGTACAACAACCGCTATTGGCCAGCTTTCTATTTAGTCAACAAGAAGGGCCAGGTGGTGTACACCCACTTCGGTGAGGGGCAGTACGAACAAACCGAAGCGCGGATCCAGCAACTGCTGGCTCAAACTGAGTGAGTTCAAAGTGAGCGAAAAATTTTTTAAAAATAGCTTGCAATTAAATCGCACACTATCTATAGTGTGGACATGGGCAGCAAACAACGCCCCGGAAACTGGAAACAAATAGCACGCTAGTTAATCGCTCACTACTCACGAAAAGGAAAATACATCATGGCAAAGATCTCCAACATCCTGTACCGCGCAAACGCAACTTCCACCGGCGGCCGCGAAGGCAAATCCGTCTCCAGCGACGGCGCCCTGGACGTCAAGCTGACCACTCCAAAAGAACTGGGCGGCAACGGCGCGTTCGGCACCAATCCGGAGCAGTTGTTCGCAGCCGGCTATTCGGCCTGCTTCATTGGCGCCCTGAAGTTCGTTGGCGGCCGCGACAAGATCGCCGTACCGGCTGACGCTTCGATCAACGCTACTGTCGGCATCGGCCCGATCGAAACCGGCTTCGGCATCGAAGTGGAGTTGAAGATCTCCCTGCCAGGCGTTGATCGCGCCACTGCAGAAAAACTGGTGAACGCCGCTCACATTGTCTGCCCGTACTCGAACGCGACACGCGGCAACATCGACGTCACCCTGACTATCGTATAAGCAATCAAGGGCTCGGCAGCCGAGGCAGCCGGGCCTCCCCAAAAAAGGAGAAACATCATGAAAGCAATTGCAACCATCATCGCTACCGCCGCCCTGGCCCTCTCCGCTACCGCCCAGGCAGCACCGTCCGACACCAACAGCGGCGAAGGCTACCAGGCCGACACCAGTTTTGTATCGACCAAAACCCGTGCGGAAGTGAAGGCTGAGACCATCGCCGCCATCCGCCGTGGCGAAGTCTTCAGCGGCGAGCTGTATCCACTGGACTTTGCCGCTCCAACTCGCGGCAAAACCCGCGCTGAAGTGAAGGCCGAACTGGCCGCTGCCATCCGTAACGGCGAACTCCGCGTCGAATACTAAGCTGGCATAAAATGGTCGCCTCCTAGCAAGCGAGGCGACCAATGATTGAATGGCAGTGGCTGGACTTCAACAGCATCCCCAATGCAGACCTGTACGAAATGCTGCGGCAGCGACAGGAAGTCTTCGTGATCGAACAGCAGTGTTTTTATTCCGATATGGACGGCTACGATGAAGCCGCCCATCACCTGCTCGGCTGGCAGACCGTTGAAGGCAAGCGCTCACTTGCAGCCTATCTGCGCTGCATAGCGCCGGGCCTCAAATATCCCGAGATGTCGCTGGGCCGTGTGCTGACCACACAGGCCGCGCGCGGTAGCGGTGCGGGCCGCCAGTTGATCGCCGAAGGAATCCGCAACGCGGAAGCGCTGCACCCCGGCCACCGTATCCGCATCGGCGCCCAGGCGCACCTGGAAAAGTTTTACGGCAGCTTCGGCTTCAAGGCCGCTGGCGACCCCTATGACGAGGATGGGATTCCGCACCTGGAAATGCTGCGCTAAGCAAAAAAACGGCCCGAAGGCCGTTTTCTTTTTCCCCCAACGCTTACTGGGTAATGGAAGTCACTTCAACATCGAAGATCAGTGGCGAGTTCGCTGGAATATTGGTCTTGGCCGTGGAGCCATAAGCCAGGTCTGCCGGGATGATCAGGGTGCGCTTGCCGCCCACCTTCATGCCGAGCAAGCCCTGCTCCCAACCCTGGATGACGGCGTTGGTACCCAGCTTGACGGACAACGGGACGCCGGTAGTGCGCGAAGTATCGAAACGCAGGCCGCGCTTGTCCGTTACGCTGTCGTCATACAGGTAGCCGGAGTAATGCACGGTCAGCGTGTTGCCTGTCGCGGCCACCAGGGTGCCCGTACCGGCAGCAACATCGATCTTCTGGAATGCAGGCTGCGTGGATTGTGCCGGCGGCGTAGCGTTGATCGCGGTCACCTCGATTTCATACACGACGGCCGTGCTTGGCGGCACGCGGTAGAGTCCGGTCGCGTCGTCCTTGAGACCAAACTGGGCCCAGGCCATGCTTGCCGGAATCAGGAGCCTGCGCTTGCCGCCCACCTGCATACCAACGATGCCCTGGTCCCAGCCAGCGATGCGGCTATCCACACCCAGCAGGAAGGAGAAAGCCTGGCCACTGTAAGCGTCAAAGAACTCTGCGCCTTTGTTGTCCGTCTTGGTGTTGTCATAAAGCCAGCCGGTGTATCGGATGGTCACCAGGTTCTTGGCGGCGGCTGCCGCGCCCGTGCCGGTCACTAGATCAGTCTTGGTAAATGCCGGCTGCGGCGGAATAGGCGAAGGCAGCGTGTTGAAGCTGTGTACCTTCAGTTCGTACACGACCGACGTATTCGCAGGGACGATCACCTTGCCAGTCGAGTCTTTGATGTCCACCGGGCCAAAGGCCATGTTCGACGGGATGATCACGAGGCGCGAGCCGCCTGCTTGCATGCCGGTCAAGGCCTTGTCCCAGCCTGCGATACGGGTACCGACGCCGACCGTCATGGTAAGCGGCTTATCTACGGAGTCGACGACCGAAGTCTCGAACTGAGTGCCCTTCTTGTCGGTCTTGGTTTCGTCGTAGAGCCAGCCGGTGTAGCTGAAGGTGACCAGGTCGCCGGTAGCCACTACCGGGGCACTGCTGCCACCAGGCTCGTTATCCACAACGACCGCGTAAGCAGGCTGCGGCGGCAACGGCGTGGTGTCGTTATTTTTGGCACCACCACCGCATGCTGTCAGGGCCGCGGCGCAAGCCAGGGTGGCGATTGCCTTGAACATCGAGTTCTTCATTTCAATCTTGCCTATTCGTTAAAGGAGGGTAACGGAGCAGCAGTTTAGCAGACCGTTAATCCCCCCTCCATATGAGGCAAGATCCGTTACAAATTAAATTTCCACTTGTGTGCCAAGCTCGATGACGCGGTTAGGCGGGATCTGGTAGTAGTCCGCCGCTGCGCGTGCATTGCGCGACATGGCCACGAACAGGTGCTCGCGCCAAGGCGCCATGCCGGCGCCCGGCGACGAGATCACGGTCTGGCGGGCGATGAAGAAGGAAGTTTCCATCATCTCGAACTTCAGGCCTTTTTCTTCGCACAGGGCCATGATGGCCGGCACGTCCGGCTCGTCCTTGAAGCCGTAATTGATATTGAGCTGGTAGCACTCGTGGCCCAGGGCGGTGACGCGCACCTGTTCTGCCGGCGGCACATAAGGTTCTTCGACGATGTGCACGGTAAAGAACACCACGCGCTCATGCAGCACCTTGTTGTGCGACAGGTTATGCAGCAGCGCGTGCGGCACGCCATCGCTTTCGCCGCGCAGGAACACTGCGGTACCCGGCACGCGGGTTGGCGGAGCCATGAACAGGGAGTTCAGGAAGTCTTCCAGCGGGATCGCGTGCTTTTCCAGGTTTTTGAAGACCAGTTCACGGCCGGTGCGCCAGGTCAGCATGGTGGTGAACAGCGCGGTACCAAGCAGCAGCGGGAACCAGCCGCCGTGGAACAGCTTCAGCGCGGAGGACGAGAACAGCATCACGTCCATGATGATGAAGAAGCCAGTCGCCGCGAAACAAAGCACCAGCGGCAGGTGCCAGCGGTAGCGGATCACGAAGAAGGTCAGGATCGTGGTGGCGAACATGGTCGCGGTCACCGCGATACCGTAGGCGCTGGCCAGGTTGTCCGAGCTCTTGAAGCTGATCACTGCAATCAGCACGACGATCAGCTGCAGCCAGTTCACGACCGGGATATAGATCTGGCCGATTTCGCTGGCCGAAGTATGCTGCACGCGCATGCGCGGCAGCATGCCGAGCGCAATCGCCTGCTTGGTCATCGAGAACGATCCGGAAATCGTGGCCTGCGAAGCAATCACGGCGGCTGCCGTCGACAGCACCACCAGCGGGTACACGCTCCATGCGCCGAGCTGGTTGAAGAACGGGTTGGCAATAGCGTCCGGATTGCGGATCAGCAGCGCGCCCTGCCCCAGGTAGTTCAAGATCAGCGAAGGGAAGCAGACCCAGAACCAGGCCATGCGAATCGGCTTCTTGCCGAAGTGGCCCATGTCGGCGTAAAGCGCTTCAGCGCCAGTAATCGCCAGCACCACCGCACCCAGCGCCACGAAGGCGATGAAGCCATTGTCGCGCATGAAAATCGCGGCATGGTAAGGATTCAGCGCGGAGAGGATGGCCGGGGTTTCGACGATATTCACGACGCCCATGGCGGCCAGCACGCCGAACCAGATCGTCATGATCGGCCCAAAGAAACGGCCAATACCGGCCGTGCCATGGCGCTGCACCGAATACAGGGTCACCAGCACGACAATCGTCAGCGGCACCACATATTGCGCGAGGCCCGGTGCGGCAACTTCCAGGCCCTCGATTGCGCCCAGCACCGAAATGGCCGGCGTGATGACGGAGTCGCCATAGAACATGGTGGCGCCAAAGGTACCAATCAGCAGCAGCGGGAAGTGCGCCTTCGGCGCCGCCTTGTGCACGGAATTCAGCGCCAGCGCCATCAGGGCCATGATCCCGCCCTCGCCGCGGTTGTCGGCACGCAGCACCAGGCTGACGTACTTCAGCGACACGATCAGGGTGAGGCTCCAGAAGATCAGGGAAATGATGCCCAGCAGGTTGGCTTGGTTGAGTGCCAGTCCGTGGGTGGGATCGAAGACAGTTTTGAGGGTATAGAGGGGGCTGGTGCCGATATCGCCGTAGACGATGCCAATCGCGGCCAGCGTCAGTGCAGCTACGCTGCTTTTCTTATGTTGTGACAAGATTTCACCCAAAATTGGTTTTGGTGCATCGCACAATAGGCCAACTAAAAGCCTTTTGCAAGTTTTTCAGCCGCCGGTGAAAACTTGGCGGATGTGCTATTTTCCACCTTTACTCCAAGAAAATCATCGCTCTCATGAATACCGGCATGCTGTACGCCGCAGGCGCTTTCCTGTCCTGGGGCCTGTTCCCGCTGTATTTTCACGCAATTAAAGATGTGCCGGCGTCCGAAATCCTGGCGCACCGCATGGCCTGGTCTCTACTGTTCTTGATGCTGGTCCTGGCCGTGCGCCGCCAATGGAAGTGGCTGCCTCAAGTGTTGCGCCAGCCCAAAGTGGTCGGTAGCTTCCTGGCCAGCGCCTTCCTGCTGAGCGCGAACTGGTTTGTGTATATCTGGGCGGTTAATAACGGCCATGTAGTGGATGCCAGCCTGGGCTACTTCATCAATCCCCTGGTGAATGTGCTGCTGGGCATGCTGGTCCTGAAGGAAAAGCTGCGTCGCGGGCAGTGGATTGCGATCGGCGTTGCCGCCACGGGCGTGGCCTGGCTGACTTGGCAGGCTGGCCAAATCCCGTATATCGCCCTGGTGCTGGCCCTGAGCTTTGGCGCCTACGGCCTGTTGCGCAAGACTGCGGCGCTGGCAGCCCTGGAAGGACTGTCCTTTGAAACCCTGATCCTGTTTCCGCTGGCGGTGGCCTACCTTGGCTGGCTGGTGGTCCACGGCCAGAGCGTGTTCCTGAATGCGGAATCGGACAGCACGCGCTGGCTGCTGGCTGCCGCCGGTCCGACCACGGCGATTCCGCTGCTGCTGTTTGCGGCCGGCGCGCGCCGCATTCCAATGTCGGTGCTGGGCATGCTGCAATACATGTCGCCTTCGCTGCAGATGTTGCTTGGCGTGTGGGTCTTTCACGAAGCGTTTTCCTCGACCAAACTGGTGGGCTTCCTGTTCATCTGGAGTGCTTTGGCGATCTACATGCTGGAGGGCTGGTTGACCAACAGAAAGGCGAGTTGAGTGTCGGAAAATTTTACAGCATTGCTATCACGACAATCACAATTACTATCACTCAATTGAATTTTCCTTAATTGAATCAATGATCTAGGGAAAGTTGATTGCATTCAGGCATGACAATTGCTTAATTCCTGGTATCACTTAGGGAGAGCAATAATGGTTAGCAAAAAGTTTATGGCAGGCATTACCGCCCTGTTCTGTGCGGCGTCGGTTCAGGCTGCGGCAATGCCGCTGTCGTCTGCGATGTCGCTTGATCAGTACCTGACGACTGGCCAAAGCAAGAGCTTGCAAATTGATGTAAACAGCCTGCTGGCTAGCAATGGCCTGGCAAGTGCATCGATTAGCTCCGGCGTGCTGACCGTGTCGGGCTTCTCCTCTGCCGACTTCGACATCGTAGGTTCGTCTGTGACGAACGTGAATTACTCGGAAGACCGCGTGACCACCGACTGCAACAAAGGCAAGTGCAAGGTCGTCAACGACAATTTCCATGTCAAGCAATTCAAAAACAACTACAGCGACTCCACAGCCGACCAGATGCAGGTCATCGCTGGTGGCGCTTCCGCGATCGATTCTGCGGACGAACATACTTCGTTCGACAGCGATAGTGGGAAAATCGAAGACACCAAGAAGCGGACCGGCAGCGAAAATGGCGGCTATAACCGCTGGTACAACCAGTTCATCGGCCACTACGATTCCCTGAGCGGCGACCTGGTGGTGCAATTGAACCTGGACTCCCTGGCTTTGAACGACCTGGTTGCAGACGGCATCCTGAATCTGTCTATCAATTCCATCCTGGGTCAATTCAACGTGACCGATGTGCGCCTGGACTTCGTGACGCAGGACGCTGTGCCGCCAGCCCAGGTTCCTGTACCAACCAGCCTGCTGCTGACCGGCCTGGGCCTGGCAGCACTGGCCACGATGCGCCGCCGCAAAGCATAAGCAGCAGCACTGGCGCCTGAAAGGACCCGGCACTTGCCGGGTCTTTTTTTATGCGCCACCACAATGCGCTAAACTAGCGCCTTTACGAACCGACAAGAACACACACCGTGGCCAATTACGTCTATACCATGAACCGCGTGGGCAAAATCGTCCCACCGAAACGTCAGATTCTGAAGGACATTTCGCTGTCCTTCTTCCCAGGCGCCAAGATCGGCGTGCTGGGCCTGAACGGCTCCGGCAAATCGTCCCTGCTGAAAATCATGGCAGGCATCGACACCGACATCCAGGGCGAAGCGCGCCCGATGCCAGGCCTGAACATCGGCTACCTGCCGCAGGAACCACAGCTGGATCCAGAAAAAACCGTGCGCCAGGAAGTGGAATCCGGCCTGGGCGAAGCCTTTAACGCACAAGCACTGCTGGAAGCGGTGTACGCCGCCTACGCCGAACCGGACGCGGACTTCGACGCGCTGGCCAAGGAACAGGAGCGCCTGGAATCGATCATCGCTGCTGCCGACGGCGGCAACCTGAACCTGCAACTGGAAATGGCGGCCGACGCCCTGCGCCTGCCGCCTTGGGACCAGAAAATCGGCGTGCTGTCCGGTGGTGAAAAGCGCCGCGTGGCGCTGTGCAAGCTACTGCTGTCCAAGCCTGACATGCTGCTGCTCGACGAACCGACCAACCACCTGGATGCCGAATCCGTCGAATGGCTGGAACAATTCCTGGTCCGCTTCCCAGGCACCGTGGTTGGCATCACCCACGACCGCTACTTCCTCGACAACGCCGCCGAGTGGATCCTGGAACTGGACCGTGGCCATGGTATCCCTTGGAAGGGCAACTATTCTTCGTGGCTGGACCAGAAGCAGGCCCGCCTGAAGCAGGAAGAAGCCACGGAATCCGCACGCCAGAAGGCGCTGCAGAAGGAATTGGAATGGTCGCGCCAGAATCCGAAGGCACGCCAGGCCAAGTCCAAGGCCCGCATGGCGCGCTTTAACGAGCTGAGCGAATACGAATACCAGAAGCGCAACGAAACCCAGGAGATTTTCATTCCTGTGGCCGAACGCCTGGGTAACGACGTGATCGAGTTCAAGAACGTCAGCAAGTCCTTTGGCGACCGCCTGCTGATCGACAACCTGTCCTTCATCATCCCGCCCGGCGCCATCGTCGGCATCATCGGCCCGAACGGCGCCGGTAAGTCGACCCTGTTCAAGATGATCGCCGGCGTCGAGCAACCGGACAGCGGCGAAGTGACGATCGGCAAGACCGCCAAGATTTCGCTGGTGGACCAGAGCCGCGACAAGCTGGACAACGAGAAGACCGTGTTCGAAGCAGTGTCCGGCGGCGCCGACATCCTGAGCGTTGGCCGTTTCGAAATGCCGTCGCGCGCCTACGTCGGCCGCTTCAACTTCAAGGGCTCGGACCAGCAGAAGATCGTTGGCAACCTGTCCGGTGGTGAGCGTGGCCGACTGCACCTGGCCAAGACCCTGCTGATGGGCGGCAACGTGCTGCTGCTGGACGAACCGTCCAACGACCTGGACGTGGAAACCTTGCGTGCGCTGGAAGATGCGCTGCTGGAGTTCGCCGGTTCCGTGATGGTCATTTCGCACGATCGCTGGTTCCTGGACCGTATTGCGACCCACATCCTGGCCTTCGAAGGCGATTCCCAAGTGACCTTCTTTGCGGGTAACTACCAGGAATACGAAGCGGACAAGAAGAAGCGTTTGGGTGAGGAAGGCGCGAAGCCGAAGCGTATTCGTTACAAGCCGCTGCACGGCTAAACCCGGTAAGGCGGTGTCTGACCCACAAGATCAGGCACCGATATGCCGAAGCCGCAGGTTTACCGGTTTAAAGAGGAGGTCAAATTGCGCAAACAATTCCTTTGTGGCCTGGTGTTAGCCAGCGCCGGCGCCATTGCGCACGAGGCCCCCATCGACAAGCTGTCCTGGCTAGCCGGCTGCTGGTCGCACACCGGCGCCGAAAAAGGCTCCGTGGAAATGTGGACCCTCCCCGCCGGCGGCACCATGCTGGGCGTAGCCCGTACGGTAAAAAACGGCAAGACGGTCGAGTGGGAACACACCATGATCCGCGAAACCGAGCCAGGCATCTGGGCCTATGTGGCCAAGCCGAGCCGGCAACTGGAAGCGGCCTTCCCGATCAAGTCGATCGGCGATGGCGAGGTGATCTTTGAGAACCCGCAGCATGACTTCCCGCAGCGGATCATTTACAAGCGCGATGGCGCCGATGGCATCAAAGCGCGCATCGAAGGGGTCTCGAAGGGCAAGGAAAAAGCCTTCGATTACCCGATGCAGCGGACGCAGTGTCCGAATGGAGGGTGAGGCGGGCACAAGGACATTGGCAGCGCAAAGCTGCCGTTGTCGCGCCCGGCCTCGATCGGGACTTTGCGGGGGGAAGCAGCTGAACTGCCCTCCCCCTCGACTCAGAAGCTAGCCTTCACGCCCAGGTTGACCGCGCCTTTGCGGCGGCCCTGGTCGATATCGTTCTTGCCAAAGTGCTCGTACTCCAGCACGCCCGAGACTTTCTCGGTGAAGGCGTATTCAGCGCCAACCGAAGCGTACAGCGCGTTACGGCTGCTATCGCCGTTGTACGCGGAAGCCAGGCCGGTGGCATTCACGTCATTCTTGTTGTGGGCGATACCCAGCTTGCCGGTCAACGCGACCTGCTGGTTGATCGGGAAGGTGCCCTTGCCGGCCAGGTAGAAGGACTTGGCTTTGCCTTCGATGCTGCCAGTACCGGCACCGGTGGTGTAGTTGTACGACTGCTTGCCGAAGTCTACATAGCCGGCTTCCACACCCCAGGTCTTGTCGATCTGTACGCCACCAAAGATCTTGCCACCATATTCAGTGCTTTTCTTGTCACCGTCAGTGGTGTCATTCGGCAGGGTGTACTTGTTCGAGTTCGCCACGACGCCCGCGCCGATATACGGCTTCAGCTCCTGGGCCTGGACGGATGCCGCGCCCAGGGCAACGGCGGAAGTGATAAGAGCGAATGCGATTTTTTTCATGTTCGTGATCTTTCAGCAAAAGTAAGTCGGACTTGCTTGGGATCGCGCTTCGTCTGTGGAAGTGCGATGGAAAGCACGATAACACTGCCAAAAGTTCAAGGGGGAGACGAACTGGTAAGAATTGTGTGATTTTGTAAGCGGCCTTGAATTACCAATGTTCAGCCCAAAATGAGCGAACTTGGCTTCAGATAAGCCGAAATGTCAGATTGATACGCGGTCCGCACGGTTTTCGCTCTTTATTGATGCCATGCCGCCAGCAGTGCTGGAGCTTTCCGGCCATCAGCAACAGGCTGCCGTCGGTCAGGTCGATCTTGACGGTTTTTGGCTGCTTTTTGTGCTTGAGGATAAAGGTGCGCGTGGCGCCGAAGCTGACCGAGGCGATGGCCGGCTGCCGGCCCAGCTCCGGTTCATCATCGCTATGGAAGCCCATGCTGTCCTGCTCGTTTCGGTAATAATTGAGCAGCAGGCTGTTGAAGCGCTTGCCACTGGCAGCCTCAACAGCGCGCTTGATTTCAAGCTGCAGCGGTGTGAATGGCAGCGGCTCAAACGTGCGGCCTGAATAGGTGTAGCGCTGCTCTCCATACCAGGCGCTCAGGCGCGGTTGCGCCACTTCACGGCCGAACAGGAAAATGGTTTCCGCCTTCCATGCCGTTTCGTCCAGCAGGCGCTGCATAACTTTCGCGTTATCCACAGCGAACGGAAGCTGCTGCATGAAATACAGCTCGCCATCCTCGATCGGGATCGGCAGCAACTCGGATTCAGCGGAAAACAGGTCCATACGCGTTATCATATAGCAATGAAGAAACGCCAATTCCTCGGCGCCGTGGCAGCGGCCGGCGCCCTCCCTTCGTTGGGTGCCGCTGCTTCCAAGGCTGAGCGCAGTCCAACGCTGCTGACTGTCACCGGCGCCATTGCCAAGCCTAACCGCGGCAGTTTCGACCGTGTGACGGACCAGATGATGCACCGCCAGCGCCTGACTTTCGACAAGGCCTTCACCTTCGATTTTGCCGCGCTGCTTGCCTTGCCTGCCATCACGATCAAACCGACCCTGGAATACGATGGGCGGCAACACACGCTGTCGGGCCCGCTGCTGGTGGACGTGCTGAAAGCCGCTGGCGCCCTGACTGGCGACAATAGCAACCTCATCTTGCGAGCGGTGGATGGATATGCGACGGCAGTGGCCCTGGCCCGTGCCAAGGCACAGCGCTATATCGTTGCCACACACATGGACGGCGTGCCAATGGCGCTGGGCGGCCTCGGCCCGCTATGGGCGATCTACGATGCAGACCGGGTGCCGGAAATGGCGAACAGGCCCGTGGGCGAGCGCTTTACCACCTGCCCCTGGGCCCTGTATCACATCGAAGTTCAGGCGTAAGCTTCGGCCAGCGACATCACGCGTGGGGTGATCGCCACCCCGATATCGCCGAAGATCTTGTTGATGATCGCCATGTTGGCTTCGGCTTCTTCCGCCTTCCAGCCGTTGAACAGGTCGGTGCCATCTTTCTGGAAATGCAGGTCCAGCACCTTGCCGCGGTCCTTGTGGGTGTAGCCGGAGCTGTGCACTTGCTTGAAGCCGCCAGCGGCCAGCGCTTCGAGCACGGAAGTCGGCGGATTATCCGGGTCGGTTGCCATGTACACGCCGAAAGTCTTGCCAGGCGGTTTGGCGGCAATATCAACTTCGTAAATGCCAGGCGCCTTGGTGACAGACGTCGATTTCAAAAATAACATAGCGTTCCCCTAGAACTTTGTGTGGCTTAGGTGGACAAGCTTATTGCTAACGACCAATTTTGTCACTCGCTGGAACTATCTTTTTGCTCGACCACAACAGAAGCTGGGGCAAAAAGCATTACCTGCTCTTCAACTATACTTTTGCACTGCTGATTTACAAGCCGGAAGATTAGTTAGGAGTCCTTGACATATTGTTTTTTGCCCATATACTTGGCGCATGGACACGACATCGACCCGCATCATTTCCGCCATATCCCGCGTCGGCAGCGTGCTGCGCTCGGGCATGTGGGAATTTGCGACCAGCGAAAACCTGAATCCGGCGCAGGCTGAGATCCTGCAATTGCTGCATAGCCGGGCTCAGGGCGTGCGCTTGTCCTGGGTTGCGCGGCAACTCTCGATCTCAGCAGCCAGCGCCAGCGATTCGGTTGCAGCCCTGGTAGCGAAAGGCTTGGTTCACAAAGCCCGCGCGCCGGACGATGGCCGTGCCACCGACCTGCATCTTACCGAAGACGGCCGCCAAATGGCGCAGCGTATTGGCGGCGCCACCGGCTTTGCCGAGGAGGCAGTCGGCAAGCTGTCGCCCCAGGCGCAGGAGCAGTTGTTGGGCGGCTTGCTGCAGTTGATTGGACAGTTGCAGAAGACTGAACGCTTCCCGGAACTGCGCGCCTGCCTGTCTTGCAAACATTTCCAGCCTGACCGGCACCAGGATGCCGCCGCCCCGCACCATTGCGGACTGGTCGACGCGCCGCTGTCGGTGGCAATGCTGCGGATTGATTGCCCGGATCACTTGCCGGCCGATCCGGCGCGGCAAGTAAAGAATTGGCAGGTCCTCGCTTGAGGGCGGCCTTTTTTTGGTCCTATTTAATTAGGACTCCTATTTTAATGAAAGGAGCTTTACCATGTCGCGCATTCCACTGAACACCAATGACTCCACCGGCTTACTGGCCCAGGTTCACCAGGCTTTCGGCGCTACGCCAAATATGTTCAAGGCAGTGTCGAACTCCCCGGCTGCCTTGAAAAGCATGTGGGGCAGCTTTGGCGCGCTTGGCGGAGGCAAGCTTGGCGCCAAACTGGGCGAACAGATTGCCGTGGCGATTGCTGACCGCAACGATTGCGAATACTGCCTCGCAGCGCATACGGCCCTGGGCCGCAAGGCCGGCGCCTCCGCCGACGAAATGAGCGCTGCCCAGGCTGGCCAGTCGAGCGATCCGAAAACGGCTGCTGCTTTGCGCTTTGCGGTAGCGGTGGTCAGCAATCGCGCCAGGATCGACGATGAACAGGTGGAGGAACTGCGCACAGTCGGCTTCAGCGATGAGGAGATCGTGGAGATCATGGCGCATGTGGCGTTGAACCTGTTCACCAACTATGTGAACGTGGCGTTCAAGGTGCCGGTCGATTTCCCTGGCGTGAAGCTGCGCGCAAAATGATGCAGCTCGATGTTTCGGCGTGGCTCAACGGGGCCGCGCCCGCCACTGAGGGCAAGGTAGTCGCGGTGCATGCCTTCCAGATGCTGTGCCCTGGATGTGTGGCGCACGGCATTCCACAGGCGGTGAAGATGCAGCAGGCGTTTCCTGAAATGGTGGTGATTGGCCTGCACAGCGTCTTCGAGCATCACGATGTGATGACACCGCGGGCGCTGGAAGTGTTCATCCATGAATACCGCTTGCCGTTTCCGGTGGCGGTCGACAGGCCGGTTCCCGGTTCGCCGGTACCGGCCACCATGCAGCACTATGCGCTGCGCGGCACTCCCAGCCTGCTGCTGTTCGACCGTGAAGGACGCTTGCGGCTGAACCATTTCGGAAGCATCGACGACATGGTGCTGGGTGGGGTGATCGGACGCTTGCTGGCCGAACAGCCAGGCAGCTCCGCGACAGATGGTGCCGCCGCGCGCGGTGCGCAGCACAGCGGCGGCGCGGACTGCGAGGCCGACGGCTGCACACGCCCCGGGTAGCGGCCCCGCGCGCGACGCCAGCTCAGGGCTTGCCGGCCCTTTTTCGTTCGGCCAGCGCGATGGTCGGCGGCACCAGCGCGCGGTATAGCTGGCCCGTCTCAGCATCCCATGCCATCACGGCATCCTGCTGGCGCAGCACCGTCGCCATATCGCCGCGCGCTACCGGTCCGGTAAGCGCCGGCGCCGCGCCGAGGCGGAAGGCGTTTTCCATCGACTCCAGTGCCAGCGGCCGCGCCAGTTCGCGCGCCACCGCCTCCGGGATGCCTGCCGCCTGGTAGGCGCGCAAGGCCGCGTCAATCACGGTAACCAGGTAATTGCTCGCAAAAACAGCAGCTGCGTGGTACACGGTCTTTGCGGCAGGTTCGATTTGTACTGCCCTGGCCCCGATTGCGGCCAGTGCGGGCAGCAAAACATCAAGCGCCTGCTTGTCGCCTTCGACGCCGCAGAAGGTGCCGGCGAAACCTGCTGCCACCGCGTCAGCATCGGCAAAACTGCGGATCGGATGCACGCTGGCGACATAGGCCCCCGCCATGCGCGCCGCTTGCAAGCGGTCGGATGCCAACGCGCCGCTGCAGTGGAATACCACGGCCCCGTGCAAGGGCACGGCCGCCGCCAGCGCTTCGCAGGCTGGAACGATCTGGTCGTCCGTTACAGACAGCATGAACACATCGGCAGGCCGCAGTCCGGAATAGGAGGCCGAGGGATTACCACTGCCTATGAAGGCGGTAGCGCGCGCCGCGCTATCGGCCGAGCGGGACAGCACATCCTGCACCGCGAACGCGCCGGCTTGCGAAAACAGGCGCCCCAGCACGCGGCCAACGTGGCCACCGCCAATGACATTCAATCCCCGCATCAGAAACTCGACCCTGGCTGCTTGAGGAATTCGATTTCTTCAGGCGTCGACTCGCGGCCGAGAATGGCATTGCGATGCGGGAAGCGCCCGAAGCGCCGAATCACGTCGTGGTGCTTCTTGGCGTAATCCAGCATGCCTGCGTATCCCGGCGAATCCGCCGCCAGCATCTCGAACAGATCGACGCAGCGCATCTGCATCGACAGGTTTTCCGAGTGCTCAAGCGGCATGTAAGAAAACGCGCGCTGCGCAGGCGGCAAGGTCTGGTTGGCGCCCGAATCGTCCAGGGCCTTGGCAGCCTCCAGCGCGAGCTCGTCGCCCGCGAAAGCCTTCGGCGTACCGCGATAGACATTGCGCGTGAACTGGTCCAGCACGATGATGCGCGCCAGCGTGCCCTGCGTGCCCTCGTCGTCCCACTGGCGCAAGCCGCCCAGCAGCCCCTGTTCGATCACGTCGCCGAACTGCTGGAAGATTGCGCGGTCAAACGCATCGTCCTTACGCCACCATTCGGGGCGCTGCATATTGTGGCCCTTGGCGCCGATCGGCAGGAACCAGAAATCGAGAATGTCTTGCGAATGGATGACCAAACCTGCCTCCTAGTTGCGTGCGTGGGTAACCTGGAAGCTGTCGATGCCTTCGTAATGGGTCATCTCTTCCGCGATGCGCGACAGCGGTGAGCCGCTGCGCTTGCTCAGTGCCAGCGCGACAAAGCGCCATTCCAGCTTGCCCTGGTCCATGCCGATGGTCAGCGAACCGCCGGCGATCTGGTAGCCGCGTTCCAGCGCCATGGCGCGCAACTGGTCTTCCTTCGGTTCAAAACCCGGCTTGAAGCGCATGGTGATCGCGATTGCATGGCGCGATGGCAGCCACGCTTCGACCTTGGACAGGAAGATCATCGACATCGCGCACAGGAAAGCCAGGCCCATAGCGCCCAGGTAGAAGCCCAAGCCAACCGCCACGCCAATCACCGACGAGGCCCAGATCGACGCCGCCGTCGTCAGGCCGGAAATATTGAAGCCCTCGCGCATGATCACGCCCGCGCCCAGGAAGCCGATACCGGTCACGATGCCCTGCACCACGCGAGTCGGGTCAGTGCCGACCAGCTCCGACATATGACCGCCGAACCACAAAGATGGGTAGCCGCACACAACGGTCAGCGCCGCGGAAGCCATGCACACCAGCCCATAGGTGCGCATACCCGCCGCTCGCCCGTGGTAGGAGCGCTCGTAGCCCACCAGCAGGCCAAGCAGCAGCGCACCGACCAGGTTCATCAGGATCACGAGGTTGGTCGCCAGTTCGCCGGACGACCAATAAGCACGCAGGAAATCTATGCTGGGCATAGTTGCCTCACTTATGGTTTTGGTGTTTTCTTGGCTGCGAGCTGCTTTTCGAATGCTACATCGAGTTTGCTGACGCGTTTTACTTTTTGCGGACCTTGCGCGTTAACGAAGGCCACAAAATCGTCCAGTTCCATCGGCGGGCAAAGCGCCGGCTGGCCCGGGCCTTCTGTCAGGAAGAAGTGGCCGCTGCCGGTCATGGTCATCGAATAGGCCTGGTTGCCGGAGCGCTCTTTCAGGCGCGCCAGCGCATTGGATGCTTTGGTGGAGCGGCTCATATTGCCTCCGTCCTTTCGTTCAGCCAGCGCAGCGCGTCGCCGCTGACATGAGGCGACAGTCGTTGGCGCACGGTGGCGTGGTAATCGTTCAGCCAGCGCACTTCGTCTTCGCGCAGCAGGGATTTATCGATGCAGCGCGTGTCGATCGGGCACAGGGTCAGGGTTTCGAAGCGCAGGAATTCGCCGAACTCGGATTCCTCAGCCGGCACGTTCAGCACCAAGTTTTCGATGCGGATGCCCCACCTGCCGGGCCGGTAAATGCCAGGCTCGTTGGAGGTGATCATGCCCGGTTCCATGGCCGTATGCGCATCGGGCGGCGTCGACGGGGATATCGACTGTGGGCCTTCGTGCACATTGAGGAAGAAGCCCACACCGTGGCCGGTGCCGTGCCCGAAATCGATGCCGGCCGCCCACAGCGGCGCGCGGGCGATCGCATCCAGCATCGGCGACTTCACGCCGCGCGGGAACTGGGCCACGGACAGTGCCATCATCCCTTTGAGGACCAGGGTGAAATCGCGCTTGTGCTCCGGGCTGATGACGCCAACCGGTACCACGCGGGTGATGTCGGTGGTGCCGCCGGTGTACTGGCCGCCGGAATCGAGCAGCAGCAAGCCGTTGCCTTCGACCACGGCGCTGCCTTCGGCCGGCGCGCGATAGTGCATGATCGCGCCATTGGAATTGAAGCCTGCAATAGTGCCAAAGCTTGGACTGACGAAGCCTGGGCGGCGGCGGCGCGCTTCCAGCAAATGCTGGCCAATGGCGTACTCGGTCAGCGGCTCGCGTTTCGGGTCAGCCAGGGTTTGTTCGAGCCAGCTGAAGAATTCGCACAGGGCGGCGCCATCCAGCTCCATTGTCGCCCGCACGTATTCTGCTTCATGCCCGGTCTTGCGGGACTTGGCGAAGGTGGTGGGATTGACCGCTTCAACTACCTTCACGTTGTCGGGCACCGCCTGGCGCGTACCGAAAGTGATGCGGCGCGGGTCCAGCAGCAGCGTGCTGCCCTCTGACAGTGCGGACAGGACCTGCGCTGCTTCTTCATAGGGTTCAACGAACACATTGTCGGCCGCCAGCAGGCCCGCCAGGCCCGGCTCGATCTTGCCGGCTCCGACGAACAGCATGGCGCGCTCCTGGTCGACCAGGACGTGCGACAGGAAGATCGGGTTGTAGTTGACGTCCGAACCGCGCAGGTTGAGCAGGTAGGCGATATCGTCCAGCGTCGAGATGATGTGGCAGTTCGCCCCCTGGCGCGCCATTTCCGTCCTCAACGCCGCCAGCTTGGCCGCGCGGGTCTTGTCGGCGAACGGGCGCTGGTGCTCGTAAACCGGGGCATCCGGCAGACCTGGTCGGTCAGTCCACACCTCATCCAGCAGGTCGAGGTCAGTACGCATGGCGATGCCGCGCGCCTGCAGCAGGCGCGCAATCGACAGGCCAAGTACGGCGCCGTCCACGGCCAATACCTGGCCTGGCTGCAGCCTGTCAGCCAGCCAGTCCACATACTGCACGCTGGCGCCCGATGAAATTTTCATCAGTTTAACGCCGCTTCCGGCCAGCTCCGCTTCGGCCTGGGTCCAGTAACGGCCGTCCGTCCAGACGCCCGCGAAGTCCTGGGTAATGATGAAGGTGCCGACCGAACCGGTGAATCCCGACAGCCATTCCCGCCCCTGCCAGCGCGCCGGCAAGTACTCGGATAAGTGGGGATCGGAGGAAGGAACCATGCAGGCGTCAACCTGATGGCGGCGCATTGCCGCGCGCATGGTTTCCAGTCTTGTGCTGATTGATTCTTTCATAGCGCAATCATACCCCGATTGCGCCATAATGCCTGGCTGCCGCCGCTTTCAGGCGGCAATGGAGAGTGAATTGATACCTGAAGATATACGCGAAGAGATCATGCGCCGGCTCGCAGCGGCGGAAGCCGAACACAATGTGCGCGTCCTGCTGGCAGTAGAGTCCGGCAGCCGCGCCTGGGGCTTTGCTTCGCCGAATAGCGATTACGACGTGCGCTTCATTTACGCGCACCCGCGCGACTGGTACGTCGCGGTCGACCTGGAAGAAAAGCGGGACGTCATCGAATACAAGATCGTCGATGAAATCGACATCAACGGTTGGGACATTCGAAAGGCCTTGCGCCTGTTCCGCCGCTCGAATCCTGCATTTGTGGAGTGGATCCAGTCCCCCATCCTGTACCGCTCGCATGGCGGCTTCGCAGACGGCGCACGCGCGCTGCTGCCGCAAGTGTATTCCTGCGAGAACGGCACTTACCACTATCGCAGCATGGCCAAGACCAATTATCGCGGCTACTTGCGCGCCGACATGGTGCCGTTAAAGAAGTATTTCTACGTGCTACGGCCGCTGCTAGCCGTACGCTGGCTGGAGCGCTATGGCACGCCGGCACCAATCGAGTTCAATAAGCTGCTGCACTTGCTGGAAGGCGAAACGGACTTGCTGGACGCGATCGCCATGCTGCTGGAAAAGAAGAAGGCTGCTCCAGAGATGGGACTGTCCGAGCCAGTCCCATGCCTGAACCGCTTCATCGAAACGGAACTCGAGCGGCTCGAGCGCCCGGATGTTGTCCGCTTCCGGAGCAGCGACGTCAACGCAGACCTTAACCAGCTATTCCACACCGTCCTCGCCGAGCAGCCTTAAATTACATGCGCGGTACGCCATCGCGGTTGACCGTGATAGTGCGGCCTGGTTCCGACGAGAGCTGGGCACGGTGTTCAGTGCCGCGGAATTCATAGGTCACGTCCCAATATTGCGGGGTGCGGCTGGGGATAGCTTCGCAGCGCTGAACGTTCTGGGCGTACTGGTTGCCGGCGTTGCGGCCAACATTGGAGCCGACTGCCGCACCGGCAATCGCACCGCCGACCGTGGCGAGGTCGCGGCCGGAACCGCCGCCAACCTGGTGCCCCAGCACGCCGCCGATCAGGGCGCCGGCAATGGCGCCGGCGGTACCGCTGCCGCCCGAGGCTTCAACCTGCTGCCGCTCAACCCAGCATCGTTGTTCTGGCGGCCCCACTACGGCGCGGGCGGACGTGATAGGGGCTTCGTACACACGCTCGCTCGGCCGCATCCGGTATTCGTAGCTTGGCTGGGCTACCGGTTCCGGGGCATAAGCCATTTCATCGACACGCCTGCGTGGCGGTACGGCACGAATCGACGAGATATTGTCATTCAAGCCCATGCCTTCCAGCGATTCATAGCTGCCGCGCCGCAAAACCTTGCACTCACCCTGGAAGTAAGGCTGCGAACACACTTCCCAGCGGCCACGTTCGACCACGACCGACGAAGCGCGATTGTCGAATCCAGTGGTGCTCAGGTCGCGAACGGAACTCGAGACACTCATCGGGCGGCCGCGCCAGCCTTCGCGCGGATACAGCGTAATCTGGGCAAACGCTTGCGCGCTGATGAGAGCAATCAACGCCGCCAGCGAAGTTCTGATTGGAAAGTTCATGATGTCCTCCGATACAGATCAGGTGCGCCCAGCATGCTCCCGGCAATATGGGCTGGTCTGTTCGGGAACACTCGTTACTTAGTAAACTGAACCTCCTGGCTGGGTCGAACTCAGCACGCCCTTGATGGCTGAGATGTTGTAGTTCACAGTAGAGTTGTTGTAGCTGGCCCAGTTGGTCAGGCTGAAGCTGCCAGCACCGGACAGGCGCTGCACACCGACGTTGCGATAGGTAAGTGGCATCTTAGGCTTGCAGACTTCCGGCACCCCGACGGTGTTCAGGAAATAGGCTGAGCCGTTGCCCACCCGGGTTACATTGCCGTTTTCCACCAGCAGCGCTGTTTCCACGTCGATGCCAATGCCGTGCGTCATTGGCGTCCAGCCGTCGTTCACGATGCGCGCCATGAAAGTCACCAGCCGCCCCATGCGATCGCGCGAGTCCAGGTGCATATCAGCGATCATATTGCCCATGCCTGGCAGCGCAATGAAGTCACGCCCGAGCGATACCGCCCTGTCGTATGGATTGGCGAGGGCCTGGGGCGAAGTAATCGAACCGTTCAGGGCGGTGAACACATACTGGCTCATTACTGCCAGGCCGGCGCTGGTGCCGCCAATCGGAATATTCTTGTTGGCCAGCCCCTGGATCGCAGCCTGCAGCGGGGTATCTTTCCAGTACTGCCAGTAATTGGCCTGGTCGCCGCCGGCGATCCACAATGCTTCGGCGTTGCGCACGCGCTCAAGCACAAACGGATCGTTGGCTGCTGCGCGGTTCGGGATGACCAGGGTTTCAACCGAAGTGACGCCATTGCCAAAAGCGTAGATATAGGGGTTATAGGCATCCGTTCCCGTGGCGCGAATCACCACGAAATTGCCCCCACCTGCTTTCTGGATCATCCAGCGGAATGCGTCGTCCACATCCGTTCCCCCGCCCATCAGCACCAGGGAAGGCTGCGCCGGCTGCGGCCGCGTCACATTGGTGGGATCGCCCACCACGTAGAACTCATAGGGCTTTGCAGCTCGCGCCGAAGCCGAGACGCACAGTGACAATACCAACAGCAAGAGGGCAGGCAGCGAACGCATGGCAAACTCCACTGAAGTGATGAATATAAAATTTCATTCTACTCATCAGTGGCAGCGCATGCTGCACAATATTCAGGCTTCGAAACGCCGCAAGCCGTCCAGGTCGAGGATGCGGATGCCGCCGTAGTCCACGCGCAACAGGCCCTGCTTTTCGAGCAGCTGCAGGGCCTGGTTGGCGCGTTGGCGTGAAGAGCCCGACAGCAGGCCGACTTCTTCCTGCGAAATCTGCACCAGCCGCTCGATGCCGGGATACAGGTGGGAATTAAATAGTGACGCAAGGCAGCGTGCAACGCGCGTATCGGGGTCCAGCAAGCGTTCGTTTTCCACCATGCCGATGAACTGACCCAAACGTTCGTTGAGCTGCATCAAGAGGAAGCGGGTGAAGGGTAGGCTATTCTCGAGCAGGTAATGAAAGGTGACGGCCGGCATGCGCGCGATGCGGCTATCACGCAGTGTCATGGCGTCATATCGGCGGCGTTCATCTTTGAGTAATGAACCTTCGCCAAACCAGCCGCCAGGCGGCACGCCAGTAAATGTGACGCTTTTTCCGTTTGGCGAAAAATTATTCATTTTCACCATGCCCGAAATAATGCCGATCCAATTATCGACAATTTCGCCTTTATGGCAAACGAAGCCGCCTTTGGGGATGAACTCCTCATAGCAGGTAGCCTCTACGCGCGCCAGTTGCTCCGCAGTGAGCACAGGCGCCCAAGTGGAACTGCGTATGGCTTCAATCAGGCTCGGTTCTGTTTTCATGTTGTTGCGTCGCACCATCAAAAGTCGTCGAATTGTCTTTGAAATGACAACTTTGCGACATAGCTCACGCTAATATCATCACACAAAAAGCGCATCACATCTAAAAAAGCGCAGCTAAAAAACCAAGGAGACACCGTGCAGGATAATCTGACGACCTTCCCTCGCAGGCTGCTTCAGCATGGCAAGGAGCGGCCGCACAAGCCTGCGTTCCGCGAAAAGGACCTGGGCATCTGGCAGACCTGGGACTGGCAGCAGGTGAATGCCGAAGTGCGCGCACTGGCTTGCGGGCTGGCTGCAATCGGCTTCCAGCGCGGCATGAACCTGGCCATCATCGGCGACAACAGGCCGCGCCTGTACTGGTCGATGCTGGCGGCGCAGTGCCTGGGCGGCGTGCCGGTGCCGATGTACCAGGACGCGCCGGCGGCCGACATGTCCTTCGTGCTGGAGAACGCCGAAATCGCGTACGCCATCGTGGAAGACCAGGAGCAGGTCGACAAGCTGCTTGACCTGTGCGACCAGTGCCCGAACATCAAGCACATTGCCTATGAAGATGAACGGGGCATGCGCAATTACACGCACCAGCAGCTGATGTCCTATGCCCGCCTGCAGGAGCTGGGGCGCGAGTACGACAAGGCGCATCCCGGCTTTTATGAAGCGTCGATCGCTGAAGGCAAGGAAAGCGATAACGCCATCATCCTGTACACCTCCGGCACCACGGGCAAGCCGAAGGGCGTGTGCCAGACCCACAAGGCCCTGCTCTCGGCTGCCGTTGGCGGCATCGGCTTCGACAAGCTGACCGACGAAGAGAACGTGTTGTCCTACCTGCCGATGGCCTGGGTGGGCGACTGCCTGTTCTCGTTCGCGCAGGCGCTGACCGCCGGCTTTACCGTCAATTGCCCCGAATCGTCGGACACTGTGACCACCGACCTGCGCGAAATCGGTCCATCCTACTACTTCGCGCCGCCGCGCATTTTCGAAAACATGCTGACGCAAGTGATGATCCGCATGGAAGATGCGGGCCCCATCAAGCGCAAGATGTTCCATCACTTCATGGACGTCGCACGCCGCGTCGGCTCGGACATCCTGGACGGCAAACAGGTGCCACTGGGCGACCGCATCAGCTATGCCATCGGCAATGCTCTGGTGTATGGGCCGCTGCGCAATGTGCTGGGCATGTCGCGCATCCGTGTCGCCTACACGGCGGGTGCCGCAATCGGGCCCGACCTGTTCCGCTTCTATCGCTCGATTGGCGTCAACCTGAAGCAGTTCTACGGCTCCACCGAGACTTGCGCTTACATCTGCCTGCAGCCGGACGGCGAAATCAAGTTCGATTCCGTCGGCAAGCCGGCGCCGGGCGTGGAAGTGAAACTGGCACAGAACGGCGAAGTGCTGGTCAAGTCTCCGACTTTGATGCACTGCTATTACAAGCGCCCTGACGCGACAGCCGAAGCCATCGACGGCGAAGGCTACTTCCACACCGGCGACGCCGGCATCTTCGACAACGACGGCCACCTGCGCATCATCGACCGCGCAGCGGACGTGGGCAAGATGAACAACGGCGCCATCTTCGCGCCGAACTACATCGAAAACAAACTGAAGTTCTTCCCCTTCATTAAGGAGGCCGTGGCTTTTGGCCATGAACGCGACAAGGTCACCGCCTTTATCAACATCGACATGGAGGCCGTTGGCAACTGGGCCGAACGGCGCGGCATCGCCTACTCGGGCTATACCGACCTGGCTGCCCATGAACAGACCTACGCGCTGGTCAAGGAATGCGTAGAAAAGGTAAATGCCGACCTGGCACAGGAGGCATTGATGGCGGACACCCAGGTCCACCGGTTCCTGGTGTTGCACAAGGAGCTCGACCCTGACGATGATGAACTGACCCGCACCCGCAAAGTGCGCCGCAAGTTCATCGCCGAGAAATATGCGGTGCTGATCGAGGCACTGTACGGCGGCAAAGCTTCGCAATACATTGAAACCCAGGTCAAATTCGAGGATGGGCGCACCGGCATGGTAGCAGCCGACCTTCGGATCATGGACCTCAAGGCAGCATAAGCGGGGAAGCCACCATGCAAATGAATGAACCGGAAGCCATCACGGCTGGCCGCAAGATCGGCGACGTGATCCTGGACTTGCGCAATATCTCGCTGTCATTCGGCGGGGTGAAGGCGCTGACCAATATCTCCTTCGACGTGCGCGAGCACGAAATCCGCGCCATCATCGGCCCGAACGGCGCGGGCAAAAGCTCGATGCTGAACGTGATCAACGGCGTCTACCGCCCGCAGCAGGGCGAAATCATCTACCGCGGCCAGCATCGCAAGAATATGGACTGCTACGCCGCCGCCAAATCGGGCATCGCGCGCACGTTCCAGAACATTGCGCTGTTCAAGGGCATGACGGTGCTGGACAACATCATGACCGGCCGCAACCTGAAGATGAAGTCGAACTTCCTGTTGCAGGCCCTGTACTGGGGCCCGGCGCGCCGCGAGGAGATCGAGCATCGCCGCAAATGCGAGGAGGTGATCGACTTCCTCGAGATCCAGCATATCCGCAAGACGCCGGTCGGCCGCCTGCCCTATGGCCTGCAGAAGCGCGTGGAACTGGGCCGGGCGCTGGCCGCCGAGCCGCAAATCCTGCTGCTGGACGAACCGATGGCCGGCATGAATGTGGAAGAAAAGCAGGACATGTGCCGCTTCATCCTCGACGTGAACGAGCAATTCGGCACCACCATCGTCCTGATCGAGCACGATATGGGCGTGGTGATGGATATCTCGGACCGCGTGGTGGTGCTGGACTATGGCAAGAAGATCGGCGATGGCACGCCGGACGAAGTCCGCACCAACCAGGACGTGATCGACGCTTACCTCGGAGTGGCCCACTAAATGGATATCAATTTCTTTGCCGAAGTGCTGATCGGCGGCTTGCTGTCGGGCGTGATGTATGCCCTGGTAGCCATCGGCTTCGTGCTGATTTACAAAGCCTCCGGCGTGTTCAATTTCGCCCAGGGAGCGATGGTGTTCTTCGCCGCGCTGACCTGCGTCGGCTTCATGGACAAGTTCGGTTTTTCGCTGTGGCTGGCGATTCCCGCCACGATCGTTGCCATGATCATCCTCGGCCTGGCGATCGAGCGCGTGGTGCTGCGGCCGCTGGTCAACCAGCCGGAGATAGCGCTGTTCATGGCCACCATCGGCCTGGCCTTCTTCATCGAAGGACTGGCCCAGCTCATCTGGGGCTCGCAGGTGCATAAGCTGGACATCCCGATTGAGGACGTGCCAAGCGAGTTCCTGATGGAGAAGTTCAATATCATCGTTTCCAAGTTCGACCTGACCGCAGCCGCAATTTGCGGCGTAATGGTGGCCGTGCTGGCCGTCATGTTTGCCAAGACAAAGGTCGGTCGCGCGCTGCGCGCCGTGGCCGACGACCACCAGGCCGCGCAGGCGGTCGGTATTCCGCTGCAACGTATCTGGGGCATCCTGTGGGCAGTTGCCGGCATGGTCGCCCTGGTGGCCGGCCTGCTGTGGGGCGCCCGCAACGGCGTGCAGTTCGCGCTGACCTTCATCGCACTTAAAGCGCTGCCTGTGCTGATCCTGGGCGGCTTCACCTCGGTGCCGGGCGCCATCGTCGGCGGCCTGATTATCGGCGCATCTGAAAAACTGGCCGAAGTCTATATCGGCCCGCACGTCGGCGGCGGCATCGAAGGCTGGTTCCCTTATGTGTTGGCGCTGATGTTCCTGCTGGTGCGGCCGGAAGGGCTGTTCGGCGAAAAAATCATCCGGAGGATTTAAGCGATGTTCTACCGCGAAGCAGGACAATTCAAGACCAGCTACGAGGCGGACGGCCAGATCCTGCCGATCCGCCAGGACCGCATTGCGCTGTTCGCCACGCTGGCTGTGGCGCTGCTGGTGCTTCCTTTCGTTGCATCGCCTTACATGCTGAAGGCAATCTTCACGCCCTTCCTGATCTTTGCCCTGGCGGCCTTGGGACTGAACATCCTGACCGGCTATGCAGGCCAGCTGTCGCTGGGCACTGCGGCCTTCATGGCGGTAGGCGCGTTTGCGGCATACAATTTCATGCTGCGCATTCCCGGCATACCGCTGCTGCTGGCCTTCGTCCTGGGTGGCCTGTGCGCCGCCATGGTCGGCATCGCCTTCGGCCTGCCGTCGCTGCGCATCCGCGGCTTCTACCTGGCCGCTTCCACGCTGGCAACGCAGTTCTTCGTGGTGTGGTGCCTGACCAAGATCGGCTGGCTCACCAACTACAGCTCGTCCGGCGTGATCACGGCACAGAGCATGGAAATCCTCGGCTACCGCTTCGATTCCGCAGCGCGTGTTTATGTGCTGGTGCTTGGCGTGGTGGCGGTGATGGCCCTGCTGGCCAAGAACATGATCCGCTCCAATGTCGGCCGCTCCTGGATGGCAGTGCGCGACATGGACATGGCGGCGGAAGTGATCGGCATCCGCCTGATGCGCACCAAGCTGCTGGCGTTCGCGGTCAGCTCGTTCTACTGCGGCGTGGCCGGCGCGCTATACGCCTATGCCTACCTCGGCACCGTGGAGCCGGAAGCCTACAACCTGGACCTGTCCTTCCGCATCCTGTTCATGATCATCATCGGCGGCGTCGGCTCCGTGCTCGGCTCATTCCTCGGAGCCGCCTTCATCGTGCTGCTTCCGGTGGTGCTGAACATCGTGGCGCACGGCCTGGCGCTGCCAACCACCGTGGCGTCGAACCTGGAACTGATGGTGTTCGGCGCCCTGATCATTTTCTTCCTGATCGTGGAACCCCACGGTCTGGCGCGTTTGTGGCAAATCGGTAAAGAGAAACTCCGCCTGTGGCCTTTCCCCCACTGAGCGGCAACTATAAAACTGGAGACAACACATGAAATCGTTCGTACTTGGCATTGCCGTAGCAAGCAGCATCGTCGCCAGCAGCGCATGGGCGCAAGCAGCCGAGCAATTCGTCGCCCTGCCCTCCTACCGCGTCGGTCCTTATGCGGCGGGCGGCTCCGGCTTTTATGGCGGCATCATCGACTACTTCAACCTGGTCAATGCCAACGGCGGCGTCAATGGCGTGAAAATCAGCTGGGAAGAATGCGAGACCGAATACAACCCTTCTCGCGGCGTGGAATGCTATGAACGCCTGAAAACCAAGAACGGTGGCGCCACCGTCGTCGAACCGCTGTCCACTGGCATTGCCTACGGCATCCTGGACCGCATCCCGCAGGACAAGATCCCGATGACGACCCTGGGCTATGGCCGCTCCGATGCGGCCAACGGCAAGGTCTTCCCCTATGTCTTCCCGCTGATCTCCAACTACTGGAGCCAGGCCGCCGCAATGGTGAAGTACCTGGGCGACAAGAGCGGCGGCATGGACAAGCTGAAAGGCAAGAAGATCGTCCACCTGTACCACGATTCCGCCTTCGGCAAGGAACCGCTGCCGGTGCTGGAAGCGATGTCCGCACAATACGGCTTCGAACTGATCAAGATTCCAGTCGCACCGCCTGGCAGCGAACAGCAATCGCAATGGCTGCAGATCCGCCAGGCCAAGCCTGATTACGTCATCCTGTGGGGTTGGGGCGTCATGAACTCCGTCGCGATCAAGACCGCGCAGCGCAACGGCTTCCCGCGCGAGAAGATGCTGGGCGTGTGGTGGGCCGGCTCCGAGGAGGATACCGTGCCGTCGGGTGACGCGGCCAAGGGCTACACCTCCATGACCTTCAACACTCCGGGCAACTACCCGCTGCTGGATGAACTGCGCAAGAAGGTCTATGCCGGCGGTAAAGGCAACCTGGCCGACCAGAGCCGCATCGGTTCCGTCTACCACATGCGCGGCCTCACCGCTGGCGTGATGTATGTGGAAGCGATGCGCGCAGCGCAGGACAAATTCGGCAAGGGCAAAGCGGTCACCGGCGAACAACTGCGCTGGGGCTTCGAAAACCTGAACATCGACGAAACTCGCCAGAAGGCGTTGGGCGTCTTCAATATGTTCCCGACTGTGAAGACTTCCTGCGATGACCACGAAGGCTCGGGTGCTGTGAAGGTCCAGCAATGGGACGGCAAAGCCTGGAAGGCCGTCACGCCGAACTGGGTGGTGGGCGACAAAGTCCTGCTGCGCAAGCTGGTGGATGAATCGTCCGGCAAGTACGCCGCCGAAAAGAAAATTACGCCTGCCTGCATGAAGTGAGAGGCTTATGAGCTACCTGTCGGTAAATAACATCGAGGTCATTTACGACCACGTGATCCTGGTGCTGAAAGGCGTTTCGCTGCAGGTCCCGCAGGGCAAGATCGTTGCCCTGCTGGGCGCCAACGGCGCCGGCAAGTCCACCACGCTGAAGACCATCTCGACCCTGCTGCGCGGCGAGCGCGGCGACGTGACCAAGGGCGAGGTGCAATTCAAGGGTGAACGCATCGACCAGCTCACGCCCAATGAGCTGGTCAAGCGCGGGCTGTCGCAAGTGATGGAAGGCCGTCATTGCTTTGGCCACCTGACCATCGAGGAAAATTTGCTGACAGGCGCTTATACGCGCAGTGCATCGCGCGGCGAAATGAAGGAATCGCTGGAAAAGGTCTACCACTACTTTCCTCGCCTGCGCGAACGCCGCAACAGCCAGGCCGGCTACACCTCCGGCGGCGAGCAGCAGATGTGCGCCATCGGCCGGGCGTTGATGGCCAAGCCCTCCATGATCTTGCTGGACGAGCCTTCGATGGGTATCGCACCGCAGATCGTGGAAGAGATCTTCGGCATCGTCAAAGACTTGAACGCCAAGGAGAACGTGTCATTCCTGCTGGCGGAACAGAACACCAATGTAGCGCTGCGCTACGCGGACTTTGGCTACATCCTGGAAAACGGCCGGGTGGTGATGGAGGGCGAGGCGTCCGAGCTGGCCAACAATGAAGACGTCAAGGAGTTCTACCTCGGCATGTCCGGCGCCGGCCGCAAGAGCTTCCGCGACATGAAATTCTACCGCCGGCGCAAACGCTGGTTGGCTTAACCATGAACTTGAACAAAGCAAAAGAGTTCTGCCGCACCCTGCCTGGCGCCACCGAAGACAACAAATGGGAATGCAACCTGGTGTTCTCGGTGGGCGAAAAGATGTTTGCTGCAATGGATGCAAAAGACAAAGCGAAAGCAATCAGCTTCAAAGTGGATGACGACCGCTTCCTGGAACTGACGGACCGCGAAGGCATCATTCCTGCACCATACCTGGCGCGCGCCAAATGGGTGATGGTGCAGGACCTGTCCAAGCTACCGGACGCGGAAGCGAAGGCGCTGCTCAAGCGCTCTCACGAGCTGGTATTCGCAAAACTGACCAAGAAACTGCAACGCGAGATTGAAGGAGCGGCATGATGGCCGAAACCCTGGACAGCCTCGAGACGCGCCCGCACACCGAGCGCGAACGCGAATTGATGGAGCGCCTGCCGCTGCTGGTAGCGCAAGCGCAGTCGGCGCCTGGCTGGGCGCGCATTTTGTCCGGCATCGATGCTTCGCGCATCAACAGCCGCGAGGCGCTGGCGCAACTGCCGGTCACGCGCAAGTCCGACCTGAAAGCACTGCAGTCAAAGGAACGCCCTTTTGGTGGCCTGAACAGCACTCCAGCCGACAAGCTGGGGCGCATCTTCATGTCCCCCGGCCCGATCTTCGATCCGGAGGGCCGCTCCATGGACTGGTGGCGCTTCTCGCGCCCGATGTACGCCACCGGCGTGCGTCCCGGCTGCCTGGTGCAGAACTGCTTCTCCTACCACTTCACCCCTGCTGCCTTCATGGTCGAAGGCGGCGCGGCCCGCATCGGCTGCACGGTGATTCCAGCCGGCGCCGGCCAGACGGAGCTGCAGGTGCAAGCGATGGCGGAACTGCGGCCGGACACCTATATCGGCACGCCATCCTTCCTGAAAATCATCATCGAGAAAGCCGCCGAAATGGGCGCTGACATCAGCAGCGTCAAGCGCGCCATGATGGGCGCGGAAGCGCTGCCGGAATCGCTGCGCCAGTGGTTCGCCGAACATGGCGTGCCGGAAGTGCTCTCGACTTACGCATCCGCCGATATCGGCAGCATCGCCTATGAAACGCGTAGCAACGGCAAGCTCAATCCCGGCATGGTGCTGGATGAAGACGTGCTGCTGGAGATCGTGCGGCCAGGCTCGGGAGAGCCCGTAGCGCCAGGTGAAGTGGGCGAAGTGGTCGTGACCCTGTTCAATCCCGACTATCCACTGATCCGCTTTGCCACCGGCGACCTGTCGGCGGTGCTGACGGATGCCGCGCCATCGGCCTGCGGCCGCACCAACACCCGCATCAAGGGCTGGCTGGGCCGTGCCGACCAGACCACCAAGGTACGGGCCATGTTCGTCCACCCATCGCAGGTGCACGAAATCGCACGCCGCCACCCCGGCATGGGCAAGGCGCGCCTGGTCGTCTCCGGCAAGATCGCCGACGAAATCATGACGCTGCATTGCGAAACCGACGATCCGGCCCTGCAAGCGCAGGCGGCCGACATCATCGCCACCATCCGCGACATCACCAAACTGCGCGGCGAAGTACGCTTTGCGCCGCGTGGCAGCCTGCCAAATGACGGCAAGATCATCGACGATGTACGCGATTACAGTTGAGATGCCGCTGCGTGTGGCGTAAATCCAACTGTTCCTAGGGCGGGCGGCGGAATGGCGGGATAATTGAGCCATTCTTGACCTGCCTCAGAAACATCATGCAAGACTTTCACCACAACCGCGCACGCGCCCTGCTCCAGAACGCAGAAGAGCTCTTCGACAAGGAAACGGTACAGGCAGCTGTTAGCCGCATGGCCGACTCGCTGAACGACCGTTTCGGTGATCCGTCCAAACAGGAATTCCCCCTGGTGCTGGGGGTGATGGGTGGCGCCGTGGTGTTCACCGGCAACATCCTGCCGCAACTGACCTTCCCGCTCGAATTCGACTACATCCACGTCAGCCGTTACGGCGACGAAGACCAGGGCGGCAAGGTGGTGTGGAAAGTCGTTCCGCGCCCGACCGTTTCCGGCCGCACGGTGATCGTGCTGGATGACATCCTCGATGAAGGCGAGACCCTGGCGCACGTCAAGGAGCGCTTGCTGGAGATGGGCGCCAAGGAAGTCATCATCGCTGTCTTCTGCGACAAGGATATCGGCAAGAACAAGCCGGTGAAGGCCGACCTGGTCGGCATCACGATCCCGAACCGCTTCGTGGTCGGCTTTGGCATGGACGCTTACGGCTACTGGCGCAACCTGCCGGGCCTGTGGGCGATCAATCCGGCAGACTTGAGCAAGGGCTGAACTCAGGCCGGCAACCGGATCACGGCGTTCAAGCCGCCTTCCGGATGATTGGCCAGCACCAGCTGGCCTCCGTGGCTATCCACGATCCCCTTGGCGATGCCCAGGCCGAGTCCCATGCCCGTGTCATTTCGATCACGGCCATGGGACAGGCGCACATAGGGCTCCAGCAAGCTTGGTATGGCTTCTTCCGGCACCCCGGGGCCGTGGTCACGCACCGCTATTTCAGTCCATCCTTCCACTGAATGCACGCTGACTTGCGCGCGTTCGCCGTAGAACAAGGCGTTGTCCAGCAGGTTGCCGATCGCCCGCTTGAGGGCCAGCGGTTTGCCGCGCACGGCAATGCCGCTATCCTCGTATGCCACGTTGTGGCCAGCCAGTTGCGCGCTGCGAACCAGGCGGCGGATGAGCGGATCCAGCTTTACCTCGGTCGGGTTCTCATGGATATCGCTGTCCTTCACGCATTGCAGCGCGCCCTTCACCATCATGTCCAGTTCGTCCAGGTCTTCTTCGAATTCGCCGCGCAATGCGTCATCGTCGAGCAGCTCGGCGCGCAGCTTCAAGCGCGTGATCGGCGTGCGAAGGTCGTGCGAGATGGATATGAACAGGCGCTCGCGATCCTTGATGTACTTGGCGATGCGTTCGCGCATGGCGCCGAATGCGCGCGCCGTGTTCACGAATTCGCGGCTGCCGGAATCCGGCAAGGCCGGCGCGTGTTCATCCTTGCCGAAAGCCTCGGCCGCGTCGGATAGAGCGGCCAGAGGGCGCGTAATCGAGCGCACTACCAGGAACGACAACAGCAACAGCACGGCCAGCGAAACGCCCTGCACCACCAGCTTGTCCGGAGACAGCGGGTCATTGCTGTTCAGGAAGTAGGGATTTGGCATCAGGGTCGCAAGGTATAGCCAGTTGCCCGGCTCGAGTTCGGTCTGGATTACCACGATCGGCGCCGGATCAGGCTTAAGCAAAAGGATGTGGCGTACCCACGCTTCCGGCAACTCGCCGACGCGTACGCCATCCGGCGAAACTGCCAGTTGATCAGGCCAGGCGAAATCCAGCCGGAGCCGATTGTCCCCGGCCAGGTCCTTGCGCAAGGTGGTCTCGAGGGTGCCCAGCGCAGTCTGGGCCAGTGCATTCGGCGCAATCCGCTGCACTGCCACCTCGTCGCGATTGAGCGCGACGTAGAAGCGCGTTCCGCCCATTTCGCGAAACTGCTGGATCAACAGGCTGCGGTAACTTGGCGGCAGGCTGCGGAAGAAGCGGATCGAGCTGGCGGCGCCCTGCCCCAGGTACTGCGCGGCCGATTTCACGTCCGCCTCGGTCTTGTCGCGGAGCTGGAGAGTCCACAGCGCGCTCACCGCCACCTGCGTCAGGAGCAAGCCCGCCACCATCACCAGCGACAGGCGCGCCAGCAGCGACTGCGGCCAAAGCTTAAGCATGCGTCACCGCCACGGTGGCGGAGAATACATAGCCTGCACCGCGCACGGTCTTGATCAGCATGGGTTGCTTGCCATCGTCGTTGAGGCGCAGCCGCAGGCGGCTGATCTGCACGTCCAGGGAGCGGTCAAGCGGCCCGGAATCGCGGCCGCGTGTCTCCTCGCACAGCACGCTGCGGTCCAGCACAGTGCCGGGATGTTCGACGAAATACTTCAGCAACTGGAAATCGAGTCCGGTCAGCGCCAGCGGCACGCCTTCGCTATCGACCACCGTGCGTTCCGCCAGGTCCAGCGTGAAGCCATTGAAATGGTAGGCACGCACCGTGGGTGCAGGATCCGCGCCGGCGCGGCGCAGGATCGCCTTGATGCGCGCCAGCAGCTCACGCGGGCTGTATGGCTTGGCGATGTAGTCGTCGGCGCCGAGTTCCAGGCCCACCACGCGGTCGGTCTCGTCCGAACTGGCGGTCAGCATGATGATCGGAAGGTTGGAGCGCTGACGCACAATGCGGCACAGGGCAAAGCCGTCGGTATCCGGCAGCATCACGTCGAGAATCACCAGCGACAATTGCTCCGCGTGCGCGTGCAGTTCGGCCAGGAAGCTCTCGCCGTTGTGGGCAAGGATTACCTCGTACTGGTTTTTCTCCAGGTAGGTCTTGAGCAGCAGCCGGGTTTTTTGGTCGTCATCGACGATCAGTATCTTGCGTGGCATGTTGGCTTCCTTGCTGTTTGTTGGAGCGCAGGTTCAGGGTGCGCAGGAGGCTGGCCAGCCGTCGCTGCGTTTCCGCGGGCGTCACGCCGTCATCCATGTAGAAGCGATGCAGTTCCGCGATGATGGCGTCGCGGCTTTCTTCGTCTGCGGCCATGCGGTGCACCAGGCTCGGCGCCTGCGCGCCGGCCCCCTTCGCGAAGCTCCGCCAGGAGGAGCGCGCGCAGCTATCCATCACGGCCGGATTTGCATCGCGGCGCACCGGTACGGAGCCTTTGACCGCGCTGTATTGCTGCTGCGCGAGCGGCGACATCACGGCTTTCGCCAGCTTTTCCTGCGCCGCCTGGTGGGTGTAATCGTTGACGAACATGGCCAGCGTATCCACGCTGTAGAGATGGTAGTTTTCGGTGCCGGGCAGCGGAACGCAGGAAAAATCGGCTTCGATGTCCTGGCCTAACTCACTCAATTCGGCCTTTGCCCAGTCGCCCATGACGAACATCGCAGCCTCCCCGCGCGCGAAGCGCCTGACGGCTTCCGTCCACGGTTGCTCGTCCGCCGGATTGAGCATCCAGCCCTTCATGGTACGCAGGCGCTGCAAGGCCTGCGCCAGGCGCGGATCGCTGGCCGCCTGCGGGCTTTGGCGCACGAACAGTTCACGATAGTACTCAGGGCCGCCGGTTGCCAGCAGCAGGTTTTCAAACAGGGTGGCGACCTGCCACGGCTCGCTGCTCTGAATCAGCGGAGCGATGCCGCCAGCGCGCAGCTGGCGCGCGGCCTTCTCGAATTCGGGCCAGCTTGCGGGCGGCGCCATGTTGAGGCGCTCGAACAGCTTGCGGTTATAGAACAGGGTATTGATGCGGTGGATACCCAGTGGCGCCGCGACCACATGGCCACGGTGGCGGACCAGCTCACGTACCGTGGGAAACAGCGCTTTATTCCAGTTGCCTGCATTGGCGACATTATCCAGTTCGAGCAGCAGGCCCAGTTCAGCCCATTCACCGATGGAGACACCGATAATCTGCGTGGCATCCGGCGCGTTGCCTGCCAGGACGCGGCTGCGCAGTACCTTTCCCGCGCCCAGTCCCGCGCCACCGGGAATTGCCGCATCCTGCCAGGTGATGCCTTCGTCCGCCAGGCGTGCCGCCAGCACATTGGCGGCGTGGCGCTCCCCGGCCGAAGTCCACCAGTGCAGCACCTGCAAGGAGGGTGCTGCCGCCTGGGCGGGCAATGACATCAGCATCAGGGGAAGTGAGAGCAGGCGCGCCAGGCGCGCAATCTGCAAACGCCGGTGGGACTTGTGCACCTACTACTCCAGCAGATAACGATCCGGCAATTCTATCTCCATGAAGTCATTTTGTGTCCTTTTACGGCATAGAACAGGATCAGGGCGTAGCACGGCAGCAGCAGCCAGTATGCCGCCTGCGAACCGGAGACGTCGGACAGGTGGCCATACAGCATCGGCAGAAGCGCACCGCCGGCAATACCCATGATCAGCAGGGCCGAGCCGCTGGCGGTATAGCGCCCCAGACCTTCCAGCGCCAGCGGCCAGATTGCGGGCCAGACCAGGGCATTGGCAAAGCCCAGCATGGCCAGGAACATCACCGTATCCGGCACCGCCGGTACGCCGAACATGCCCAGCATCGCTTGCGACAGGCCGTTACTTGTGGCCGAACCCTGCATGACGCCAAAGGAAAACACGATGCCGCACACGGCGGACAGCAACAGCGCCTGTTTCTGCGACAACCAGCGCGGAATCGCCACGATGCCGACGATATAACCGGCCACCATGAAGCCCATGGTGTAGGAGGTGAGTATGCCGAACTTCTCGACATGCAGGCTATGCCCGTACAAGCCGATGGTGTCCCCAGCGATCACCTCCACGCCGACGTACACGAACAGCGCCAGCGCACCCAGCACCAGTTGCGGAAATTGCAGCACGCCCCAGCGCGAAGTGCCCGCGTCGCCGCTGGCCTGTTGTCCCGGAATCTCACTTAGCGGCGCAAACCGCACGATCACCGCCATCGCCAGCAGGCCGGCCGCCATCAGGCCATACGGCAGCACCAGGCGCTGTGCGAGCTGGCTGCGCAGCAGCGCACCGTCGGCTGCGCTCATGGCCGCTAGCGTCGTATCCGAATACTGGCCAAAGTCCGACAGCATCATGCCGCTGAATGCCAGCGGTACCAGCACGCCCGCGGTCTTGTTGAACAAGCCCATGATGCTGATGCGGGTCGCGGCACTTTTACGAGCACCGATGCAAACGATGTAGGGATTGATAGCCGTCTGCATCAGGGTCATGCCGCTGGCCAGCGTGAACAGCGCGAGCAGGAACAACGGGTAGGACGCCGCACGTGCAGCGGGAATGAACAGCACCGCGCCGAACGCCATCACGGCCAGGCCGATCGACATGCCGGCCCGGTAGCCGGTGTGGCGCAATACCGCGGCGGAGGGCAATGCCATCAGCGTGTAGGCAATGTAGAAGGCAAAAGTAACCCACAGGGACTGGAAGTTATTCAGGTCGCAGGCAATCTTGAGGAAGGGGATCAGTGATCCATTCAGCCAGGTAGCGCAGCCAAGGATGAAAAACATCAGGCCAATGAAAGTCATGGCCACCGCCACGCTGGCGCCGGGGGCGGCTTGTGCGCCGGCCATCTCGAGGGTCTGTTCTTTGTGCATGTGAATCCGAAGGGCGAAGATGAAGAAGCCCCCTCCCGGGCAGGAGGGGGCGTTGCGGCAAATCAGAACTTGCCGCGCAGGCCGACGCTGTACCGCGCGCCGTTTTCGTACACACCGACCGGCAGGCCGTCCGTGGTGTTGGTGCGGATCAGCTCATTGCCGATATTGACGGCGCTGGCGAAGATGCTCAACTGCGGGGTGATATCCCAGTTGGCCGTGGCATCCCATTGGCCGTAGGCACTGGTCACGTCCTGGCCACCCTGGTCCAGGCCACCGTAGGACTTGGAGCGGTAGTTGTACGACAGGCGCACGCTGTAGCTGTTCTTCTCGTAGAACACGCTGGCATTCATCTGGTTTTTCGAGTTGCCGATCACATTCAGCTTGCGGCCGCCCGCCACCGCACCGGTCTTGGCGTCGGTGTAGGTGAAATTGACCACGGTGCCGAAACCGCTGCTGCCGAATGCCTGCTGCCACTGGATTTCCAGGCCGTTCACCTTGGCGCCGTTGTCGGCGTTATGCGGTCGGGTTACAGGCCGCTGCACGCCAGCCACGTTCTCCATCGCCGTCGAGGTGTAGATGAAGGTGTCGAGCTGTTTGGCAAAGGCGGTGGCCGACAGCAGCGATGCATCCGCGAAGTACCATTCCGCGCCGATCTCGAACTGGTTGGCGTGGTAAGGCTTCAGCAGCGGGTTGCCGGCGGTGGCGGCATTGGTGGTGCCGCTAACCTCCGTACTCGCACTCAGGTCGCTGAAGGTGTTGCGGGCCATCACGCGCGAGGCGGCGGCACGCAGCAGCAGGTCCTTGCGGAAGTCGTACACTACGTTGATGTTCGGCAGTGCATCGGTGTAGCTGCGGCCTACGCTGCCCAGCACGTAGTTGCCGGTGCCGTCCAGGTCCTGGTAGGCGTCCGACGTCTGTTTGGTGCGCACCAGGCGCACACCGAAGTCGCCGCGCCATTTATCGAAGGCGTAGTCGGCGCGCACGTATGCGGCCGAAATCTTCTCCTGGATACGGTAATACTCGCCTTTCGCTTCCTTGTAGACCATGCCTTTGTCGTACATCGCGAAGCCCTTGCTGGCAGCCAGTGCATCATCCACCCAGGCGAACTGGGTCAGCGAGCCCGCCGTTGCCGCCTCCTGGCTGATCAACGGCGATGCGCCGGTGGAGAGATCGGCCAGGGTGTATGGAATCCAACCCACGCTGCCCGGGCCAACGGTACCGATGGTGCGGCGGTTCTGCACCTTGTTGTCGCGGTACTTCAGGCCTACCTTCACCGACTTGATGTAGGGGTTTTCCAGGTCGAAGGTCAGGTCGGCCTGGCCGTAGTTCTCCTTGCTCTCCATGCGACGAATCCAGTCGCGCGCGCTCTGCAGCGTCAGCTTGGTCGGATCGAGGGGGCTCATGTCGAGGTATTTCACCTCGTAGGTGTCCGGTGCGATATTGATGGTGGCCCGGGTATTCCCGGTAAACCAGAAGTTGCGGTCATGCTTGCTGCCGCCGGAACCGGAAGTCGTGCCGGCCTGCGCATGGAGCCTCCAGTTGTCGCCGTCGTAGCTGCCTTCCAGGTCCAACACCTTCGACTTCACATAGGCTTCGCGGTAGATCGGTTCGAACGACACACCGTTCACCGGGCCCACGGTGCCGCCCACCACGGACTTGCCGCCGTCCGAGTTGTTGATAAAGCGCGGGTTATCCACACGGATATTGTTGTTTGCGTCCGCCAGGCCACCGATCTGCCACAGGTAGTTCTGGTTACTGTTATCCATCTTCATATCGGAATTAAGGTAATTCAGCGATATGTCGGACTGCGGGGTTGGGCGCAGTTGCAGAGTGATATTGCCGGTGGTGCGTTCGCGGTCCTGGCGGAAGATCGGAGTGCCGCCGCCCCAGGAGGCGTATGCGTTCGGGGTAACCACGCCATTCTGGTCGACGATGTTGTACTTGGTCGCGTCGGTGAAATTTTCCAGGCCGTCGCGGCGCATGGTACGCTCCTGGCGGCTCAGGGCCACCAGCACGCCGAAGGTCTTGGCTTCGTTGATCCAGTTCGCCAGGCCGGAGAACTGCGGATCGGTTTTCTTAGGCAGGTCACTGTAAGTTGCTTCCGCCGAAGCCTGCGCCGTAAAGGGCTTCTTGAATTGCAGCGGTTTGCGGGTGCGTACGATCACCAGGCCGCCGATGCTGCCTTCGTCAAGATCGGCCGAAGGGCTCTTGAAGACATCAAGACTGCCCACCAGTTCGGATGGCAGGATGTCGTAGTTGAAGCCGCGGCTTTGCGCATCGTTTTTCCACCAGTAGGCGGATGCCACCGACTGGCCGTTCAACTGCGTCATGTTCAGGTTCTTGTCCGTGCCGCGCACAAAGATATCGCGGCCCTCACCCCAGGTGCGGTCGACCGAAATGCCAGGGATGCGCTGCAGGGAATCGGCTACGTTCTTGTCCGGGAACTTGCCCAGGTCCTCCGCCGTGACGGAATCAACCACATTCAGCGCATCGCGCTTCTCGGCCAGGTTGCGCTTCAGCGTTTCGCGAATGCCGCGAACCTCGACAGACTGCAGGGTGTCGGTGCCCTCCGCAGACTGTGCCTGCACGTTATGCAGTGCCAGCGTGCCGAACATCAGCGCGATCAACTGCGGTAGTTTCTTCCTTCCTAGCGGTGCTCCGTTCATTTCTTTTTCCTTATCGTCTCTAAAGCGCTGCAAAAAATTCCCCGGCATACTCCCCATGCCGGGGCCAACACACTGCTTGGGGGAGTGTGATCATTCCTGCTGTGGCAAATACCACTTCGCAAAACCGTTCTGGATGCGCGCCGCCGCTTCGCGCGCGCCCAGCTTTCCGTTCAGGACTTGCGCGTTTACCGACCAAAGTTCGCTTTCCATATTCGGCAAGCCACGGTTCATGATCAGCGCGTTCAGGCGGAAGTTCGAATCGCATGTCGTGCGCCAGGCGGCCATCTGCTTGGCCAGCGGGTCGCGGACTGCGATCAGGTGATTCGATAGCGTGAAAAAGCCGATCACGCGATTGGTGTACAGGTCCGCAAACTCCTGGGAGCCGAGCCAGGCCAGGAATTTGTAGGCGTCGGCCTTGTTGCGCGACTTGCGGTTGATGCCGATGCCGATGTCCATGTGGTCGGAAATCTGGCAGCGGTCGCCCGCCTGCTGCACCGGCGGCGCGAATACGCCCAGCTCAAGGTCGGGGAACTGGTTGAAATAGGAGATGTCCCAGGAGCCGGCCGGATAGATTGCCGCGCCGCCCTGGGCGAAGAGCAGTTGGGCATCGCGGTAAGTTTGCACCGAAGCCGATTTGGGCATGTAGGCGGCCAGGCGCGCCTCGAACTCGAAGGCCGCAACGAAGGGCGCGTCGGTGAATCTGGCCTTGCCGGCGATCAGCGCACGCCTGCCTTGCTCGCCGCCCCAGTAATTCGGGCCGATATTGGTGAACACGGTCTGGCTGGACAGCCATTCGTCGGCAGTGCCCAGCGCCAGCGGCGCGTACTGGCTCTTGCGGACGGCATCCAGAACGTTGAAGAATTCCGCTTCCGTCGCGGGCGGCTGCAGGCCCAGCTTCCTGAAGATCTTCTTGTTGTACAGGAAGCCGTGGATCACGGAAGCGACCGGCATGCAGAAAATATCCTTGCCATCGTCCGTCTGCCAGGCGACCAGCGAACCAGGCGCAAAGTTCTCCATGCCGGCCTTGCCGTTCAGCTTTTCGAGGTAGCCGCGGCGATACAACAGCAGCGAGGTGTCGAAGGGGCGGCAAGCCAGCATATCGCCTGCGGTGCCGTTGCCGAGCCGGGCGGCCAGGCTGGTGTCGTATTCGGTGGGAGCGGTGGGCGAGAACTTTACCGAAATGCCCGGGTGCTTGCGTTCGAACGCAGGCAGCAGCACGGTTTCCCACAGGGCCTTGTCGTCAACCCGCCAACTCTCCAGCACCAGGGTGCCGGCGCGCGCGGCGCTGGTGCAAATCAGCGCCAGGACTAGTGCGGCTCGCAGGATACGGCTGGTTGGCACGGCGGCTTCTCCACGGGGTGTTGTCGATCAGTAAATTCATGCTAACACCGTGAAAAATGTGACACCAGCGACGCCCATGCGTGCGAGACGAAAACGCAAATCGTTGATTCTTATGAGGATTTTGCAGAAGGACTGCGGCGGCGCTTACAAAACTTTACAGAGCAGCGGCCGCAGCCCGGTGGGTGCGTTAACGCCTCGTCATGCGCGCTTACAAAACATTACAAAACGCGCGCATTTATTACGTGCGAAGCTGCAGGCGAGCGCGCGCAGCGTTGTATTCAGCCGTCATTCGTTCCACCAGTTCGGCGGTAGTCGGCACATCGTGCATCAAGCCGACACCCTGGCCAGCGCCCCAGATATCGCGCCATGCCTTTGCCGTGCCGCTGTTGAAACTCATTTTTGACTTGTCCGATTCCGGCAGGTTTTCCGGATCAAGCCCCGCCGCAACGATGGACTTTTTCAGGTAGTTGCCATGCACGCCGGTGAACAGGTTGGTGTAGACCACGTCGGCCGCCGACGACTCAATAATGGCTTCGCGATATTCCTCGGTGACATTGGATTCCCTGGTGGCCAGGAAGCGCGAACCGACGTATGCGAAGTCCGCCCCCATCGCCTGCGCGGCCAGCACCGCGTCGCCGGTCGCGATCGATCCGGACAGCGCCAGCGGACCGTCGAAGAAGCGCCGCACTTCGCCCACCAGCGCAAACGGCGACAGCGTCCCGGCATGGCCGCCAGCGCCGCTGGCTACCAGGATCAGGCCATCGACACCCGCTTCCAGCGCCTTCTGCGCGTGGCGGATATTGATCACGTCATGCAGCACGATGCCACCGTAGCTGTGGATAGCATCCAACATTTCCACAGGCGGCGCGCGCAGCGAGGAAATGATGATCGGCACCTTGTGGCGCACGCACACATCCACATCGTGCTCCAGGCGTTCGTTGGAATGGTGGACGATCTGGTTGACCGCGATCGGTCCCACGCGCACGCCGGGGTTGGCGGCCTGGTAGTCGGCCAGTTCCTTTTGCAGGTCCGTCAGCCAGGTATCAAGCAATTCCTTCGGCCGCGCATTCAGTGCAGGGAAGGAACCGACGATACCCGCCTTGCATTGCGCCGCCACCAGCGCCGGGCCACTGGCGATGAACATGGGCGATGCAATGACAGGAAGCGTCAGGTTCTGCAATACGGTAGGTAGTGTCATGGCGCCAGCCTCAGAAGTTTTGCATGCCGCCTACTGTACCCTCTTTCGGATAGCTGATGTTGTAGCCGACATTGATCTTCATGGTCTCATTTGGCGCCATGGTTTTTTCCCAACCGACCACACCCTGGCGCTGCTCCCACGCCGCAATGCCGGGCTGCGGCGAGAACACCTGCTTCACTTTGATTTCTTCGGACGCGCTGACAGGCGTCGATTCCAGCACCAGCAAGTCGACCGGCGTCTTGTGGAAGCTGCTGATCGTGAACACGTCCGCCACCTGCTGTTCGCCGCGCTGCGACAGGAATCCGCGGCTGCCCGACTGCTGGTCGGCGCGATCCACCGTGACGCGCACCAGATCATCGCGGCCGAAGGACAGCGCCAGCTTGTCCGACGCTTGGGTGTTCCAATGAGTAGCGCCGACATAGCCGCCATCGCGGAATAACTGGATATTCCCGTTCAGCCAGACGCCGGAAGGACGCTCGGCTTCCGCCGTTATCACGGCGAATTTCTCCTGACGGGGAACCACACGCACGCGCTGCTTGGCGGCGACCTTCAGGGTCGACAGGGCCAGGGTGATTTCACGGCCGTCGGATGCCAGGGTGACCCGGTTGGGCACAGCGAATTCCGTATCGAAGGCGCCTTGCGTCTCGAGCACGGGCGGGATGAAATTGTCAGACGCAATGCGTGATCCGGTAAGCTCCACAGGGGCCACCGCCCGCGCCACCGTCTCCGGCGCGTATGCCGGAGCGGCCAAGGCGCGCGACTCCTGTGGCGGCCGTGGCGGGTAATAGGTCAGGCGCTGCGGCACAGGTTCAGGCGCTTGTGGCGACAGGCGGGGCTGGCCGGTAGACAGCCGCATTTCAACCCCGCTCCAGTCTTCGCCGGACTTCTGCGCAACGACCGCCATGCGTTCCAGTTCGATGGTGGACGTCGTGGAATTCAGGGAAGCACGGTACGCCGGCTTCCAGCCCGCACGATTGACCTGATAGGAAAGCTGGACGCTGCCAGCCTGCTGCGCCGCGACGGCAATGGTAATGCTGCGCTGGTCGCGCGCCCCGCTACGCACCTTCTCCAGTTCGCGCTGTACCGTCTTTATTTTCTTGTCGATCTCGCGCAGCTGGATCTGGCTGCGCTGGATCTGCGCCAAGGCTTCACGGCCGCCGCGCTTGATCGTGTCGACCGCGGCACCGAGAGACTTGCCGTCGACCGGGGTCGAGGTATTCTCGCCACCATTCAGCTTGGACAGGTAGTTCTTCACCAGCACGGACGACTCAATCTCCACGTTCAGCAGGTCGCGGCTGTCCTCCAGCACCTGCAATTTCGCTTCCAGCTCCGCTTCGCGCGGGCTGACTGCTTCCGCCTGTCCCACGTCGCGCGTCACGACCTGGCCGACCTGCACGCCCGGGGAAGCCTGGATGCGCAGCGTCTGCGCATCGAAATTGGCCGGCAAACCGGTGATCTCCAGCTCCTTCATGCCTGGTGCAACCGAGGCTTGGCGCTCCACGGTGGCGGTCCCGGAATACAGGGTCACGCGCGTAATCGGCGCGCTGCTGGCGCAGGCAAATCCCGACAGGGAGAAACAAAGGGCTACAGCGGTGGCGATACGGCTTGGCTTCATGAAGGCTCACAGGCGATGTAAAACCTGATCTTGCAGCGCGCATGAAATATTGTCAATTTAAGAACGCCACACTCCTACCAAGGCCTTTACCTTGGTCCACACCGACAAGCGTTCGTCGGACAGCGCATCGAGGAAGTCGGACAGGCGCTTGGACTTCGCCATCGTGTACACGGTGAGCGCGGTAGTGATGACGAACACCGAGCCGAAGATCCATACGCGGCGCGACATTGGCGCATCGGCTTCCGCCAGAAGATTCATGCCGAGGAAGCCGGTAGTGATGGTGCCGATCATGCCGAAGATGGTGACGACCGTCAGGCGCACAACGGTATTGGCCTGGCGCCGCAGGCTATCCGCTTCCAGGTAACCGTTCATGTCGGCCACACGGGTTTTGACTTCAGCATAAGCGCGCTCGATGTCGAGGTGCTGGCCGCACATGCGGAACAGCGCGCGTATCTGCTGCTGGTCCGAGATTTCGGTGAACCAGTAGCGGTGCGTGAAACGCAGGAAGCTCTCGAAGGCGTAGCGGATGCGGCGCTTGAAGGAGCGCACGCTGTCGGCATCCGTCACCTGCAATTCCGTCAGCGCTTCCGCCAGGCGATCGGAAAACATCAGCAGCGATGCCTTCTGCAGGTGGGCGATCATGAACAGCAGGAAGTGCTGGTGCCGGAACTGCGACAGCACGCCGCGCTCCTTGCAGCAGAAGAATTGCGAGGCCGCGTCGCCCACCACGACCAGCGCATAACCGCTGCAGATATAGCGCGTGTAGGGCGCAGCGCCGCCATTGCACCAGAAACGGTCGTAGAAATAGCGGCGGTCGACACCGTCAGACTGCGTGCGCTGGGCATCCGCGGGCGCGGAGGAAGTGCCGGCCATCGTGCCCAAAGCTGCAAAGTCCGCCGGCGAGAGCTCGCTCGGGCGGTCGACAGCGAGGTAGGCCATCATCGGCATGCGATAGTACTCCACCTGGCGGTACCGCAACGCTGCCGTGGCCCCGGGGGCATCGGGCTCCATCGGTTCCAGCAGGTAGCGCCAGTGCGAAGCGATACGCGGCGCCTGGTGGCGCACGACCTGGTCGATGAAGGCTTGCCGTTCCTGCGCATCGGATTGCACGAGCAGGCGACCATCGGCATCGAGCCATTCGACGCCATGCATGCAATGCAGCGCGTTGCCCGCGTCATCCCAGCCGGCAGGGTAGGCGCGGCCGAAGCGGTACAGCAAATCCTGTGCTTCGTCGAAAGGCAGGTCGTTGGCGCCGACTTCCATCACCAGCAGAACGATGTCGACGTCGAAGAAGAAATGCAGGCAGAGATTGTGCACATCCAGCACGCACGGCTCGGCGCCGGGCTGGGTGGTCACGCGTACCCTGGCGATATCCTTGCGGCGGAAGATGCGGCGCTGGCCGGCGCCGAAGAGGAAGCGCTGCACATAGGGGAGGAAGCTGACGAATTCGGTGTAGTAGCGCTCCTGGAAGGCCGCGCTGGCGTCCTGCGCGGAAGTGACTTCGCGCCACGGCGAGTCAGCACCAAGGAGTTCCCAGGGCCGCGCATGCGCGCGCTCGGCCCCATCGGGCGGCATCAGCCGCAATGGCCATAACAGAACCTGCCTGACATGCTGGACATGCGGGGTTTGGGCGCTCATGCGGCCCAGTATAGCTTAGCCGTCGTTGAGGAGGATGTCGTTCTCAACGCGTGCGCTGCAGGCGCGCACCAGTTGTTTGACGGTCCACGAGGCCAGTTGCTCGGTGCTCATGCCAAGGTGGCGGCTGGCGATCGCCTGCATCAACGGGATCGATGCGAACAGCGGCGCCACATCTGCGACCGGCATGCTCTGGCGCTCCAGCAACAGGAATTTGAGCAGGACCTTGACCGCATATTCCGCGTTGCGCTTGGGGTCGGCCGACAAGAAGTCCAGGCGGCGGCGGGCGCGCGCCAGTGCGGCTTCCACGTCCTCGAACACCGCACCGTGACCCGGGATAACGGCTTTGACATCCAGGCCGGCAATCACGTCCAGCGTGGCCGAGGCCTCGGCAAATCCTTCTTCGCCTTCGAGTTCGGGGAAGATCACGCCAAACCCGTTTTGCCACAGCGCGTCGGCCGAAATCAGCACCTTCTCGGATGGACAATAGAAGATCACGGAGTGGGCATGGTGGCCCGGTGCGCCCAGCACCTGCCATTCCAGGTCGCCCAGCGTGAGCGTTTCGCCGGCGGTAATCACGCCGTCGATGGAAAATCGTTCGCACTGCTGGCCGGTGGCCTTGAAACTGAGCGCGTCCTCGTCCCAGTGGCGCACCTTGTCGGCTTCCGGCGCGGGGATATAGGTGTTGCAGCCGAAATGCGCCTGCAGCGCAGCATTGCCGCCGCAGTGGTCGGAGTGCAGGTGCGTCGTGTACAGGCGGTCCAGGCGGCGGCCGTGCAAGGCGTGCCGCACCAGGTCGAGCGTCTGCTGCTTGTGCGCGACGTAGCCGCTGTCGATCATGGCAGCGTCGTGGCGGCCCAACAGCAGGACATTATTGGACGAGAGCCAGCCGCGTTCGAAAACGTGGATGGATGGGTGTAGCTTCATTGCGTCAGTCAAAGTCGATCAGTTGCTCACGGCGGCGCAGCTCAGCCCACACGGCGCGCTTGTATGCGTCGTCGGCACGCGACCAGGCGACGATTTCGTCGATGGTGCGCAGGCAACCTTCGCAAAAACCAGTGTCCTGGTTCATTTTGCACAGGCTGATGCAGGGTGATGGCACGGGCGTGGCCAGTTCCGGCGCGCCTGGCGGCAGTTCAGTACTCATGGCCGACATTTTACCGCAGTGCGGCAAAAGTGCCCGGAATGGCCCTATACTGATGGGGCACCAGAACAAAAAGGAGTGGCGAGGAGACAACCTGACCAACCAGCCTCCGAGGTGCTTATGAAGCTCGATCGCCATTGGTTTTCCCGCGCCCTGGGCCAGCTCGCGCGCCACCGCCTGGGCCGGCCCGTCCCCGGCCAGCCGCAATTCATCGGCGGCGATTTCCATTGCCGCGCCGGCAACCGCAGTTACAAGCTGTACGTACCATCCTGTTACGAAGGCCAGCCCATGCCGTTGCTCGTGATGCTACATGGCTGCCTGCAGGATCCCGACGATTTCGCCGCCGGCACGCAAATGAATGCGGTGGCCGAGGAGCGCGGCTGCCTGGTGCTCTATCCGGCGCAAACGCCGGACGCCAACCACACCCGATGTTGGAACTGGTTCAGTGCCCTCGACCAGGAGCGCGGCCAGGGCGAACCCGCCATCATCGCCGCCATGACACGCGACGTCATGGCGCGCTACCCGGTACTGCAAAGCGAGGTGTACATCGCCGGCCTGTCGGCTGGCGGCGCCATGGCGGTCATCGCCGGCACCCTGTACCCGGACCTGTTTGCCGCCGTCGGCGTGCATTCGGGCTTGCCCTTCGCCGCTGCGCGCGACCTGCCATCGGCCTTGCTGGCCATGCGGCGCGGCGCCGCCCGCGCGCAGGCAGCCCTGACGGCAGGCCAGCCGGTGATCGTGTTCCACGGTGACCAGGACCGCACCGTACACCCGGCGAACGGCGAGGAAGTGCTGGCGCAGGGCTTGCGCAGCCATCCGCTAGGCGAACAGGCCAGTCCGGCCACGCTGGCCGGCCAGGTACCCGACGGCCACGCCTTCACGCTGAAAGCGCACTGGCTGGAAGACGGCTCTCCGCTGGGAGAACACTGGGTGATCCACGGCGCCGGCCATGCCTGGTCCGGCGGCAGCGCGGAAGGCAGCTACACCGACCCGCGCGGGCCGGATGCCAGCCGGGAGATGATGCGCTTCTTCAGCGCCGCGAAAAGTGCAGTTTCATCGCCAGCACGCACAGGGCCAGCACCAGGGTGATGCCGTTGGCGATAATCACTGGCCAGGCATTGGTTTGCAGGCCATAAATCAGCCAGAGCAACACGCCAAAGCTGAAGATCAGGTACATGCCGGTGGAAATGCCGTCGGCATGACGCTGGCGCCAGACCAGCAGGACTTGGGGTACAAAAGCGAAAGTGGTGCAGAAGGCGGCGATAAAGCCGAGCAGGTCAGGTTGAAGCAACATCAGGTCGGGTTTCCAGGGAGGCGATATGGGCACGCAGGCATGCCGGACACCAGCAGCCGACCGCATCCGCCCCGGGAACGGGAATGGCCGGCGGCAGGAAAGTGCACCAGCACGGCGTCTCGCCCGGCGCCCCGGTCGGCTTCTGCCCGGCTGGCGCATCGGCCATGGCGCAGTGGAACTCGACGCCGCAACGCTCACAGGTGCTCATATCATCAATGCAATCATGCGTAAGGGAGAAGGCCAGACTAGCGGATCAAACCGTAAATTACAACTCGATTGGCCCTATAATGCGCACCATTGACCTTAAATCTAATTTTCTGGAACCCCCGCCATGACCAACCTGCCTGCCCGCGACCCGGATATGTCCACTGACCTGAGCGGCGTTACGCCCCAAGTCAAGGCTCAGATCCTGGCCGAGGCGCTGCCGTACATCCGCAATTACCACGGCAAAACCATCGTTATCAAATACGGTGGCAATGCCATGACCGAAGAGCGCCTGAAGCATGGCTTCGCGCGCGACCTGATCCTGCTGAAACTGGTGGGCATGAACCCGGTCGTGGTGCACGGCGGCGGTCCGCAGATCGACAATGCGCTGAAGAAGATCGGCAAGCAAGGTACCTTCGTGCAGGGCATGCGTATTACCGACGAAGAAACCATGGAAGTGGTGGAGTGGGTGCTGGGCGGTGAAGTGCAGCAGGACATCGTCATGCTGATCAACCACTACGGCGGCCAGGCAGTGGGCCTGACCGGCAAGGACGGTGGCCTGATCCGCGCCCGCAAGATGGCCATGCCGGACAAGGAAAAACCGGGCGAATTCCTGGACATCGGCTTCGTGGGCGAGATCGAGGCGATCAACCCGGCCGTCGTGAAAGCCCTGCAGGATGATGCCTTTATTCCAATTATTTCGCCGATCGGCTTCGGTAAAGATGGCCAGGCTTACAACATCAACGCTGACGTTGTCGCCGGCAAGATCGCCGAAATCCTGAAGGCTGAAAAGCTGATCATGATGACCAACATCGCCGGCGTGCAGGACAAGAACGGCAACCTGGTGACCGACCTGTCGGCGCGCGAAATCGACGAAATGTTCGCCGACGGTACGATTTCGGGCGGCATGCTGCCGAAAATCTCTTCCGCACTGGACGCCGCCAAGTCCGGCGTGAACACCGTGCACATCATCGACGGGCGAATTGAACACAGCCTGCTGCTGGAAGTCTTGACCGAACAGGCTTTTGGCACTATGATCCGGTCTCACTAAAATTTTTGGCGGCTTTCAACAGCCGCCGAAAACGTGAATGCCCTTGTAGCTCAGTGGTAGAGCACTCCCTTGGTAAGGGAGAGGCCACGTGTTCAATCCACGTCAAGGGCACCATTCTCCTTAGTAGATTCGCTCTACTTTCACGCCACGCTGGCGCAGCAGTTCCGCAACATTCCCCGATCCGACCAGATGCAGAGTGCCGATAGCGGCAAAGCTGTGCTGTTCTTTTTTCATCATTTCCACGATGCCGTCGGCCAGCACGGGATTGCGCTCTTCCAGCAACACCTTTTTCATGAATTTGCCGGAGAAGGTCTTGTCCTCCTCCACTTCGCGCGCCAGGGCCTCGAATTTGGCGGCATCGGCGGAAGCCCAGGCGTCGACCAGGTCGCGCGGCTGCACGCCCTGCTTGCTGTCTTCGAAGGTATCCAGGCTGTCTTCCAGGAAGCGCGCCTGTTCCTGCGGCGTCAGGCGCCCGAACAGCGCCGCCTGGCCACCGACCGATTCCAGTTCCACCACACGCTGGTTGCGGCCATGCGCGGCGCGTGCCAGTTGCAGGTCGACGCCCAGCTCCGGACGGTAGCCCAAAGCGCGGTATTCGCCGATGGTGATCATCATCACGATCAGCCACGGTTTCATCGACGCCACCATTTCCGGCGCGATGCCGTGTTTCTTCAACATGCTTTCCAGGCGTGGCCGGTATTCGGGGCGGATCTCGGCCATGGCACTGCCGGTACCTGGCGCATACAGGCCGTACTCACGCATTATCGCCATCGACTTGGCCGGGTCGGCGGCGGGATCGACTTCCAGCGCCACCGCCGTGGCGCGTTCCATGGCCTGCGTGACGCGTGGCTCCAGCGGGTAGAAGTCGGGCAGGCCAACGTGGATGGTGCCGAACAGCCAGGACGTATGGCCCGCGTATTCCAGCTTGTAGAGCGCGCCGCGCGCCGGCGGGGCGGCAGTGGCCGCAAAGCTCAATCCAAGCAGCAGGCAAAACATCACTATAATCGTGCGTCGCATAGTCTCTCCAAGTAGAACGTGAATATTAAACCTTTGGCACCGGTCTGGTTGTTCGACCTGGACAACACGCTGCACAATGCATCGCATGCCATCTTCCCCGCCATGGTGGAGAAGATGAACGCGTACATGGCGCGCGTGCTGGGCGATGGCGACACGCCGGCCAGCGCAGAGGAAATCAGCGCCACCCGCGCCCTTTACTGGCAGCGCTACGGCGCCACCCTGCTTGGACTGGTGCGGCATCACGGTGTCGATGCGGCCCACTTCCTGCGCGAGACGCACGACCTGCCGGAAATCGAGTCGATGATCCGCTATGAGCGCGGCCTGGGCCAGCTGCTGCGCCGCCTGCCCGGCCGCAAGATCCTGCTGACCAATGCGCCACGCGATTACGCGCGCAAGGTGGTCGGGCATATGGGCATCGGCCGGCATTTCAGCGACCAGATCACCATCGAATCAATGCATGTGCATCGGCAGTTGCGCCCCAAGCCATCGCGCGTCATGCTGCGGCGGCTGATGCGCCGGAAGGGCTTGAACCCGCGCCGGTGTATCCTTGTCGAAGACACGCTGGATAACCTGCGTTCGGCGCATGCGCTGGGCATGCGCACCGTGTGGGTGACGCAATACTTGCTGAAACCGGGGAAAAAACCGGCATGGCTTGATGTCAAAGTAAAATCTGTCAGAAACTTAAAATAACCGGTCCAAAACCTATGGCAAGTACACAGCCCGGACAGCGCAAGCTGCAAATCCTCCAGGCACTGGCTGAAATGCTGGAGCATCCAAAAGGAGAAAAGATCACCACTGCTGCGCTGGCGCGCAAGCTGGATGTATCCGAGGCGGCTTTGTACCGCCACTTCGCCAGCAAGGCCCAGATGTTCGAGGGCCTGATCGAATTCATTGAGTCCACCGTGTTCGGCCTGATCAACCAGATCGCCGACAAGCAGGCGGACGGCCTGGCCCAGGCGCGCGACATCCTGGGCATGCTGCTGAATTTCGCCAGCAGCAACCCTGGCATGACCCGGGTGCTGATCGGCGACGCGCTGGTCAACGAAGACGAGCGCCTGCAGCAGCGCATGAACCAGTTCTACGACCGCGTGGAACTGGCACTGAAACAGGCGCTGCGTGCTGCAGCGGCCGAAGGCCAGGCCCATGAGGCTGACGTCACTGCCCGCGCCGGGCTGCTGGTCAGCTTTGTGCTGGGCCGCTGGCACCGATACGCCAAGAGCGGCTTCAAGTCGAATCCATCGCAAGACGCCGCCGTACAGATTGCATTGCTGCTGAATTGAACTGCTTTACCTTTGCTTTGCTGGACGACGCTAGCGTCGATCCAGCCACCGGCGCTGGCCGCTTATCCCGCCTCTACACCGGACATCACGCTACCCTCGCCTGCAGCGACTTCTCCGGCTGGCCAGGCGTGTTGGCCGGCATGGAGCAGGCGCTCGCACGCGGCTTGCACGCGGTGCCGGTGCTCAGCTACGAGTTGGGCCACCATATCGTGGGCGTCGAGCCGCGCGCCGCCGCACACGACGCGCCGCCACTGGCGCAGGTACTGCTGTTCGAGCGCTGCGACGAGCTGTCGCAATCGGAAGTCGCAGACTGGCTGGCCGCCCAGGCCGCAGCCGATACCACACCGGCCGGCGTGGCCGGCATCCGCGCCAATGTGAGCGAAGCGCAGTTTGTCGACGCCATCCAGCGCATCCGCGATTACATCGCAGCCGGCGACACCTACCAGGTCAACTACACCTACCGCCTGCATTTCGACGCCTTCGGTTCACTGTTTGCGCTGTACCAGCGCCTGCGTGCCCGCCAGCCGGTGCCGTACGGAGCGCTGATCGGCTTTCGCGATGGCCGCGCCGTGCTGTCGCTGTCGCCGGAACTATTTGTACGCAAGGAGGGCGGCACGCTGACCGCTCGCCCGATGAAGGGCACCGCGCCCGCTGCCGCCGACGAATCGGAAAACGCTCGCCGCGCCGCTGCCCTCGCGGCCGACCCGAAGAACCGCGCTGAAAACCTGATGATCGTCGACCTGCTACGCAACGATATCGGCCGCGTGGCCGCGACCGGCAGCGTCGAAGTCCCGAAACTATTCGAAGTCACGCGCTTCAGCAGCGTGCTGCAAATGACCTCCACCGTGCAGGCCCGCCTGCGCGAAGGCGCCACGCTGGGAGAGATCTTCAACGCGCTTTATCCTTGCGGCTCCATCACCGGCGCACCCAAGAAGCGCACCATGGAAATCATCGCCGAGCTGGAACCCGAACCGCGCGGCATCTACACCGGCGCCATCGGCTGGTTCGCCCCGGAGGGCGACTTCTGCCTGAACGTTCCGATCCGCACGCTCACGCTGCAAGCGGAGCAACACGGCATCCGCCAAGGCGTGATGGGTGTCGGCGCAGGCATCGTCTACGACAGCGAGCCGCACGATGAATTCGCCGAATGCCAGTTGAAGGCCCGCTTCCTGACCGGCCTGTCGAACGATTTCGAACTGTTCGAAACCATGCATGCCACGCGCGAATCCGGCCCCCGCCATCTGGAGCGCCACCTGCAACGCCTGGCGGCATCGGCGCGCTATTTCGGCTTTGCCTGGGATGAAGCAGCTGCCCGGGCCTACCTCACGCTGGCTTGCCAGGCCCTGCCAGCCGGCCAGCCGCACCGCCTGCGGCTGGCGATGAACAGCGCCGGCGCCTTCGCCGTGCAGACCGGCGCCCTGGCGCCGCTGCAGGAACCGGTTCGCATACTGCTGGCTGACGAAGCCACCGACAGCAGCGACCTGTTCCTGCGCCATAAATCCACTATCCGCGAACACTACGACGCGGCCTGGAAAGCCGCCGATACCCAAGGCGCCTTCGACAAGCTGTTCTTCAATGAGCGCGGGGAGTTGACGGAAGGAGGACGCAGCAATGTCTTCCTCCGCATTGACGGCCTGTGGATAACGCCGCCTTTATGCAGTGGCATGCTGCCGGGCGTGATGCGTGCCGTGATCATCGATGCCTGGGGCGCACAGGAGCGCATCGTCACGCGCGATATGCTGCTCGCCGCGGAGGAAATCGTGGTGTGCAATTCCCTGCGCGGCGCGATGCGCGCAAGCCTACAGGTCGATTAGCATTTCGAAGCCGCCATAGATCAGCCGTTTGCCGTCAAACGGCATCCTGGCGGGATCCATCATGTCCTTCATGCGCGGGTCCGACATGACTTTCTCGTTGCAGGAGTCGCGCACTTCGCGCGAGGGATAGATAATCCACGAGAACACAACTACTTCGCCGTCCTCCAGCTTGACCGCCTGCGGGAAGGAAGTGTGAACGCCCACTTTCACATCGTCGGCGACGGTCTCGCGATATTCGATCGCGCCATATTCGCGCCACACCTTGGCGCACTGGCGCGACATCTCCAGGTACGCATCCATGTTCTTGCTGGGAACCGGCACAATGAATCCATCGACATAAGCCATTTGAATCTCCTTGTGAAGTGAGCCCTCAGCTTATGCCGCACGATTGGCCGTGACAAGGAAAGCACGCCGGTATGCGCCCGGCGTGGTTGAGGCAATGCGGCGGAAATGATGGCGCAGCGACTCTTCCGAACCGAAACCCGCCCGCTCTGCCACCTGGGCCAGGGCGATGTCCGGCGACTCCAGCAAATCCTTCGCAATCGCTACCCGCTCACGGGCCAGCCATTCGACCGGTCCCATGCCGATAGCGTCCTGGAATTGGCGCTGCAGCGTGCGTGGACTCATGGCCGCGCGCTCAGCCATGCTGGCCACCGTATGCGGCTCGGCGGGATGGCTGCGCAGCCAGTCCATCAGGCGCGACAAACGACCCTGCTCATCGTGCGCCATGGGACGCGGCAGGAATTGCGCCTGCCCGCCCTCGCGATGCGGCGCCACCACCAGCCGCTGCGCCACCTTATTGCCGACCCGCGCGCCATAATCGCGCCGCACCAGGTGCAGCAGCATGTCCAGTCCCGCCGCCGATCCGGCCGAGGTAATGATCTGCCCCTCGTCGACATACAAGTCATCCGCCAGCACGTGCACGCGCGGATAGCGGCGCCCCAGCCGCTCGACGTAGCGCCAGTGCGTCGTAGCGCGGCGGCCGTCCAGCAAGCCCGCCGCGGCGAGGATGAATACGCCCGAGCAGATGGTGCACAGGCGGGCGCCGCGCGCATGGGCGGCACGGATTTGCGCGAGCAGCGCTTCCGGCGGCGCCTCATCGGCGGCGCGCCACCCGGGGATCACGATGGTATCCGCTCGTTCCAGCAGCGAGGGATCATAAGGCGCCTGCACCACGATGCCGCCCGCTGCGCGGATCGGGCCCGGCTCGACAGCGCAGACGGCAAAGTCGTACCAGTCGACGCCCAATTCCGGGCGGTCCAGGGCAAACAGTTCGACCGTGCAGCCGAATTCGAAAGTGCACAGGCCATCGTAGGCCAATGCGACGACCAGGTGTTTTTTCGCGCTCATGGCGCAATCTTAACGCAATATGGCATTTGCGCCACTGCCGCGTTTTGCCGCCGCGGCCGAGAATGGAGTCACTTTCAACGCCACAGGAGAAACCAGATGCCATCGATCGTCACCGAAGTCGCCGCCGCCCCCAGCACCGAGGCGCTCGCCCACTTTGAAGATTCGCTGCGTTTTGAAACGGATTGCTGGGATGTCCACAGCGTGATGGGCACTGCGCAGCAGGATTTCGTGCTGCTGGACGTACGGGGAACGGAAAAGTACGCGGCCGGCCACGTACCCGGCGCGGTGGACCTGGCGCACCGCAAGATCATCGGCTCCAAGCTGGCCGAGTACCCGCCGGAGACCGTTTTCGTGACCTACTGCGCCGGCCCGCACTGCAATGGCGCAGCGCGTGCGGCAATCCGGCTGGCTAAGCTGGGCCGGCCGGTGAAAATCATGACGGGCGGGATCACCGGCTGGCTGGATGAGGGCTTCGCCCTCGCCACTTCCCCGGTAGCCGCCGCCGCGTAATCAGCCTGCGAGGGCTTTCTCGAGCGCTTCAACCAGGGCTTTGTCGTCCGGCTTGACCTTGCTCGGGAAGCTCTCGACCACATTGCCCTTGCGGTCGATCAGGTATTTGTGGAAGTTCCAGGCCGGCGCCTTGCCGGTCGCCTTGATCAGCTTCGCGTAGAACGGGTTCGGTGCGTCGCCCGACACCACGGACTTGGCGAACATCGGGAATTTCACGCCATAGGTGTTGTAGCAGAGGTCAGCAATTTCCTTGCTGCTGCCCGGTTCCTGCTTGCCGAAATCATTTGACGGGAAGCCCAGCACGACCAGACCTTTCCCCGCGTATTTCGCATACACTTCTTCCAGTCCTTTGTACTGCGGGGTATAGCCGCAATAGCTGGCCGTGTTGACGACCAGGATCACCTTGCCGGCGTACTGGCACAGGTCCTGCGGCGCATCGTCCTGCAGGCGGTTGAAGGACTGTTTCAGGATGGCGGGGCAGCTCGCGGCCGGCGCATTGGCGGCTGCTGCGGCTGCAGGTTGCGCGGCAGGCGCCTGTGCGAAGGCGGCAGCGGCGCTCAGGCTCAGCGCGGACAGCGCTGCAAACTTGGTGAGGATAGATGGCATGGGTAGTCTCTTCCGGTTCGTTCGAATTTCCGATTGTATGACAATTGCCGGCTGCACGTTGGCGCTGGCGGCCGCCGCAGCGCCGGCGCCGCTGCCGGCCATGAAAACGCAGCAGGTGTCGATTTCAGGCCTCTCGTCGGGCGCCTTCATGGCGGTGCAATACCAGGTCGCCTACTCCGGCAGCGTGGTTGGCGCGGGCATCATCGCCGGCGGCAGCTACTACTGCGCGCAAGGCAGCATGATAAACGCCATTGGCAGTTGCAAAGGCGCTGACGTGGCCGAACTGGCAGCCGTGACCCGCAAGCGCGCGGAAGCGGGCCAGGTAGATCCGGTTGCGAAGCTGGCCGCACACCGCGTGTGGATGTTCTCCGGCACCCTCGACAAGCTGGTGCCTTCAGCCTCAATGGCCGACCTGGCCAGATATTACGCAGCCTTTATCCCCGCCGCACAGGTCCAGTTCAAGAGCGACCTGGCCGCCGGCCACGCCATGCCGACCGACAGCTATGGCAACAAGTGCGACGCCCTGGCCGCGCCATTTATCAGCAACTGCGGTTTCGACGCGGCCGGCAACCTGCTTCAATGGATCTACGGCCCGCTGAAAGCACGCGGCGACAATGCCGCCCCGGCAGGCAAGCTGCAGGAGTTCGACCAGTCCGAATTCCTCCCGGCGCCGACCACGCACGGCATGGCCAACACCGGCTATGTCTACATTCCACCAGGCTGCGAAGCCGGCGGCACCGGCTGCAAGCTGCACATCGCCCTGCACGGCTGCTTGCAGGACATCGGCACACTCAAGGACACTTACGCGCGCAACGCGGGCTACAACGCCTGGGCCGACACCAACCGCATCGTGGTGCTTTACCCGCAAACGGCGGCAATCACCCCGATGCCGAATCCGAAGGCATGCTGGGACTGGTGGGGCTACGACGATCCGGACTATTCGGTGCAGGGCGGCCGCCAGCTGCGCGCCATCAAGCGGATGGCTGACCGCCTGACGGGAGCGTAACCCGGAAGCAGGCGCCATGCTCGCCATTCGGCAGGCATTCGACCTCGCCGCCATGGCGGCGGGCGATCTGGCGAACCAGCGCCAGGCCAAGGCCGACACTGCCCGCCTTCTCAGAAGCGCCCGGCAGCCGGTAGAAAGGTTCGAAAATCCGCTCGCGCTCAGCCGCCGGCACGCCCGGCCCGCGGTCGCATATTTCCAGCATGGTGCCGCCGCCGGCGCTGGCCAGCATCACGCTCACCTCGGCCTCACCGCCATGCCGGCGCGCGTTTTCCAGAAGGTTGCGCACCATGCGACGCAGTAGCGTAGCGTCGCCCTGCACTTCCCCGGCCACGCCATCCAGTGCCGCCCCTACCCGCGCGCATTCTTCCGCGACGATGCCGGTAAACTCCACTTCTTCACTCGCTGCACGGTCATGCGGCACTGCATCCAGGCGGCTCGCCAGCAAGACCTCGTCGATCAGTTGATCCAGTTCGGAGATACTTCGGGCCAATTCCTGGCGTATCGCCGGACTGGCGGAATCCTGCAGCAACTCCACTGCCATGCGAATGCGCGCCAGGGGCGACCGCAGCTCGTGCGATGCATTGGCCAACAGGGACTTCTGCGCCCCCACCAGCGCTTCGATGCGCGCCGCCGAATCGTTGAAACTGGCGGCCAGCTGGGCCACCTCGTCCGCCCCATGCACATCCACGCGCGCGCCCAGGTCGCCCCTGCCCCAGGCCTGCACGCTGCCCTGCAGCTGCTCCAGCCGGCGCGTAATGCGGCGCACAACAGGATAGGCGCCCGCTGCAATCACAATTGCGATCATCAACAGCAACATCGTCACCGCCATGGTGGCATTGCGCGGCATATGGCGCGGCGGCGCAAACCAGAAGTGGATGTAGCCGAACATCAGCACTGCCAGCACAATGCAAGCCAGCAGCGTCGCATAAATGCGCACATACATGCGCGAGCCGAAGTTACGCATCCTGCACCTTGGCGAAGACATACCCCGCACCACGCACCGTGATGATGCGGCGCGGCGCTTTCGGATCGTCTTCAATCGCGGCGCGCACGCGGCCCACGTGCACATCGATGGAACGGTCGAATGGCTCGAGCGCTCCGCCCTTCAGCGCGTCGATCAACTGCTCGCGCGACAGCACGCGGCCGGCACGCTGGGCGAAGGCCATCAAGAGGTCGAATTGGTATGCGGTCAGCGGCCGCTCGGCACCGTCGACCCGCACGACACGCGCACCGGGATCGATTTCGAGGCGGCCAAAGCGCAGCGGCAGCTCGGCGACAGGCTGCCCGGATGCTGCCGGCCCCGCAGCACCGCCGGCATCAGCCAGCGCCGGGCGGCGCAACAGCGCACGCAGGCGCGCCAGCAGCTCGCGCGGCTCGAAAGGCTTCGGCAAGTAGTCATCGGCGCCAAGTTCCAGTCCGATGACGCGATCGAGCGGGTCCCCCTTGGCCGTCAGCATCAGCACCGGAAGGCTGCGCATCGGCTGCGGCATGTTGCGCAGGCGGCGGCAAACTTCCAGCCCATCGACGTCGGGCAGCATCAGGTCCAGGATCAGGGCGGAAAAGCTGCCTGCGTCGGCCTGCTCCAGCCGGTCCAGGCCGGCCTGCGCGGTTTCGGCGTGCTCCACGCGCAGGCCGTTCTGGGCCAGGTAGGTTTCAACCATCGCCGCCAGGCGCTGGTCGTCGTCGATGATGAGGACAAGGGGTTGGGACATGGTTGAGACTATAGCTTAATGGCTCCCCATGTGGCTCATCGCCATCATGTGCAGGGCGCCGTTGAACTTCGCGCGCTGTTCGGGCGTGAGGACTTCGGCGGCATCCATAGCAGCAGCCAGCACGCGGCGCGACATCAAGTCCATTTTTTTCATGTGGTCAGCGCGCAGGGTTTCCAGTGCGGCGCGGTCGATGGCTGGCTGCGCCAACTGCTTGTGCATAGCCTGATGCCCCTCCTGCAACTGCTGGTGGATCGGTTTTACGTCGTTGAAGCAGGCCCTGGCAATTTCAGTCAGGCGCGATTTCTGGGCCTCGCTTGCGTCGGGCAGGATCTGCGCAACCATGGTTTCGATGTGCTTATCCGCCTGGGCAGCGTCCATCGTCCATGGACTGTGTCCACGACCGTGGCCATGGCCGCTTCCATGGTCTGCGCCGGCATAGGCGGCGGTACCGCCGAGGGCGGCGACAACTGCGGCGATTGCGATCCAGGACTTCATGTTCATGACATCTCCTAATAAGGGTTAGTGGGTATGGCCACTTTAGGGAGCACGCATGTCGCCTCTATGAGTCCTGCGTAAAGTTTTGTAAATCTGCGACAAATGTAAGGGTTTGTAATGACCGTCAACATACTGCTGAGTGAGCCCGTTTTCAGCTCAGTGACACAGGAAACAGTGCGCTACACAAGATCAACTAATAGTGAGGATTTAAAAATGAAAAAAGTCATCGCCACCATGATCGCCGGTCTGTTCGCAAGCGCCGCATTCGCACAACAAACTCCTGCCCCAGCTACCCCAGCGGTCCCGGAAGTAAAGGCTGAAGTGAAGGCTGAAGTCAAAGCCGAAGTCAAACAGGAAGTGAAGCAGGAAGTTCAGAAACCTGCCGCTGAAAAGAAGTAATCAACTAACTAGCTAAACGATTTACATAATTTCTTCCCTAGGACACGCACCATGAAAAAGACCATCGCTACCCTGATCGCCGGCCTGTTCGCTACCGCTGCTTTCGCTACCACCCCAGCCGCTCCGACCACGCCAGCGCCAGCAGCAGCTCCTGCAGCAGCCGTCGCAGCCACCAGCGCCAAGGCTGAAGCCAAGGTAGAAACAAAGGTCGAAGCCAAGACCGAAGCAAAAGTCGAGAAGAAAACCGAACACAAAGGCACGCACAAGAAAGCTGAAAAGCCTGTCGAAACCAAATCCGAAGTGAAGGCGAGCACCACCACCGCCGCCGCGGCTCCTGCGCCAGCAGCCAAGTAATCCTCGCCAGCCAGCTTAAATACTGATCATTAAAAGGACACACACCATGAAAAAGACTATCGCTACCCTGATCGCCGGCCTGTTCGCTACCGCTGCTTTCGCTACGACCCCGGTTGCTCCAACCACTCCAGCGCCGGCAGCGGCGCCCGCGGCTGAAGCCAAAGTAGAAGCGAAAGCGGAAGCCAAGACCGAAGCAAAGGTCGAAAAGAAGTCCGTGCACAAAACCGCACACAAGAAGGCAGAAAAGCCTGTTGAAACCAAGTCTGAAGTGAAGGAGAGCCCGGCTGCGACCACGGCCGTGGCGCCTGCACCGGCTGCAGCCCCGGCCCCTGCCGCAGCTCCTGCAGCCAAGTAATCTTCGTCAAACACGCAGCCCCCAAATTCGACTTAAAGGACTCACACCATGAAAAAGACCATCGCTACCCTGATCGCCGGCCTGTTCGCTACCGCTGCTTTCGCCACCACCCCAGTTGCTCCGGCCGCTCCGGCACCGGCAGCCGCTCCAGCAGCAGAAGCCAAGGTAGAAGCGAAAGTGGAAGCCAAGACCGACGCGAAAGTCGAGAAAAAGACCGCGCACAAGGGCACCCACAAGAAGGCCGAGAAGCCTGCTGAAACCAAGTCCGAAGTGAAGGCGAGCCCGGCCCCGGCCACGGCCGCGGCGCCTGCACCGGCTGCAGCTCCAGCCGCCGCCAAGTAATCCCGCTTCCCCCGAAAGGCCTCTTCTATCACGAAGGGGCCTTTCGTCAATTGCCCGTCATATTTCGAAAATACATTGATGTACCGTTTAACATCAATGAGGCTTCAATATGACGAATCCTGCTTATACCCGCCGGCGCTTCCTTACCCACACGGGAGCTTTCACGGTCGGCACCGCAGCCTTTGGACTTTCCGGTTGCGGCTCCGGCAGCTCTCCTGCAGCACCAAACATCATTGCTGCCGAATCCGAGCGCCCCAAGCTGCCGTACGGTTTTCAGATTGGCGACATCGCCGATGGCCGGGCAGTCGTATGGTCGCGTTCCGACCGCCCTGCCCGCATGCGGGTAGAGTTCGACACCACTGAAGGCTTCCTCAATCCCCGCCAGGTCCTTGGCCCGACGGCCACGGAAGCGAGCGATTTCACCAGCCGTATTGAGTTGACAGGCCTGCCCTCCGGCGAAAAGATCTTCTTGCGCGTCTCCTACGACAGCGCCACCGACCTGAAAATCGGCAGCGAATTGGCGACCGGCAGCTTCCGCATGCTGCCAGCGCCTGACGGCAAGCGCCCCGTGCGTTTCGTATGGAGCGGTGATACCGCAGGCCAGGGCTGGGGCATCAATCCCGAATTCGGCGGCATGAAAATCTACGAAGCCATGCGCAAGCGCCAGCCGGACTTCTTCGTGCACAGCGGCGACAACATCTACGCCGACGGGCCAATCAGCGCTGAAGTAAAGGCCGAGAACGGGCGTACCTGGAAGAACCTCGTGATCCCGGAAGTCTCGAAAGTCGCCGAAACGCTCAACGAATTCCGCGGCCGCTATCGCTATAACATGATGGACGAGAATATCCGCCGCTTCAACGCCGAAGTCCCGCAGATCTGGCAATGGGATGACCACGAAGTCACCAACAACTGGTCGGCATCGAAAGACTTGAGCGCCGATAACCGCTACACGGAAAAGAACATCCAGACGCTGATCGCCCGAGGCAAACAGGCATTCCTGGAATACGCCCCAATGCGCTGGGGCGACCAGCCTGAATCGCAGCGCGTCTATCGCCGGATTCCCTATGGTCCGCTGCTCGACGTCTTCGTCCTCGACATGCGTTCGTATCGCGGGCCGAACAGCACCAACCTGCAAGCGGTCGAAAGCGACGCAAGCGCCTTCCTTGGCTCGGCCCAGGTGAAATGGCTCAAGGATTCGCTCGCGCAATCAACCGCAACGTGGAAGGTGATTGCCGCCGACATGCCTATCGGCCTGCAGGTCCCCGACGGCAAGGACGCCAGCGGCAACCCTCGCTGGGAAGCAATCGCCAACGGAAACGACGGCGTGCCCCTGGGCCGCGAGATCGAAATGGCCGGCCTTCTGCGCGACATCAAGTCGATCAAGAACGTGGTGTGGATAACTGCCGACGTCCACTACTGCGCCGCCCACTACTACGATCCGGCGCTGGCCCAGTTCACCGACTTTTCACCCTTCTGGGAATTCGTTGCAGGCCCACTGAACGCCGGTACCTTTGGCCCCAATCTCCTGGATGCGACCTTCGGGCCGCAGGTCAAATTCCAGAAAGCGCCGCCCACCGGGCAAGCCAATCTCTCACCTTTCGCCGGCTTCCAGTTCTTCGGCGAAGTGAACATTGACCCGCAGACGAAAGCATTCACAATCGACCTCCGGGACCTTGACGGTGTCTCGGTCTACTCCAACACCTTGCCCCCGGCCGCCTGAGCCAGCAGTTAGCCGCGCAGTGCCTTTTGCGCTGCGCGGTAGCCCCACCAGGACGCTTCTTCGAACACGGAGAAGCCGCTCAAGTCGGAGTGCGCAAACAGGACCGGGCCATCCATTTCGCGCAAGGCCTTCAGGCCCGCATCGCTGCGGAATCCCGGCACCGGAACCGCCATCGCATGGCCGCGCAAAGTGATATCCACGCGCTCCACGCAACGTTCGAATTGTGCGCCGTAAGCCGCCTTCAGGTCGACGCTCGCCAGCGCCAGCAACTCTTCGCCGCTCGCTGCCATCATCCATTTGCGCGCCTCGCGCGGGTCGCGGTCAGCCAGAGCCACGTAGCTGGTGAAGACCGTCTTCTCCGGCGGCGCCACGCGGATGTCCTGGTGCGTCGAGACCACGTAGCCCAGGCCTTTCGTCCCATGCACCACGTTATCCCACGACAGCGGCACCGCCGGCAGCTCCTGTGGAAAACGCTTCATCAGGAAATTCGCCACCATCCATGGCGCGTGAATTTGCTTGTGGACATCCGGCATGTTTTCCACAACCCTCGCCGCGACATGCAGCGGCATCGCGGAAATAACGCGGCGCGCGCGGATCGTGAACGTGCGCGGCACGCCGCGTTCGAGCGCAAAGCAAAGCACTTCCACGCCCTGCCCCTGGCCCGTGCCGCCACTGGCGTTATCCACCCGCACACGCACCGCGCTTCCCGCAAGGCGCTTGGGCCGTGCCAGCCGTTCCATCCCGCTGGCCAGCGCCTGCAGCCCCTCTGGCCAGGTCAACCAGGCCCCCTGCTCCGCGTTCTCCGCTTCGCCTCCACGGCCGCAGAAGTAATGCAACCCCGCCCAGGCGGAGATCGCATCGAGCCCCGCGCCGTAATCGTCGCGGCAGCAGTAATCCATGTACCACAGCAAAGAAGGCGCCCGATAGCCATGCTGGGCAAGCCAGGCGCCAAAGCTCATGGCATCGAGCTGCGCCGCCTCCGCATCCGCCGACGAATGTTCGCTGGGGAAAGTGAACCTGCGCCTTCCATCCTCGCCGACCGCGCTGCGCAACGCCTCCACCTGCGCAAAGAAACGCTTATGCTCGGCCAGTTCGGCATCCGGCACGCCCTCGTGCGGCAAAACGCCTTCTTGCCAGACGCCGTTGAACAGCAGCCGGTCTTCCGGCGCATGCAGCACAAAACGCTCGTCGTAATAAGGTTTGCGCGACGTTGCGCCGCGCTGGATCACGCCCAGGTCCGCCAGCAGTTCGCGCACATGGGCGCATTCCTCGGTCGGCAGCGGCAGGTAATGCGCGCCTGTCGGGTACCCCAACGCGCCGAATCGCCCGCCAGCAGCATTACCATATGGCTCGGGTCCGTCCAGCATCAGGAAGTCATCATGCCCCTGCTTTCGCAACTGCCAGGCAGCAGTCAACGCCGCAACACCGGAACCGAGGATCAGCACATCAGCCGACAATGACTGCGACGGTGCAGGCAAAGGCTTGCGGTCGCGCAGGAAGTGTCCCTCATCGCGCCCAGGCGCATTCACGACCGGCGTAATCTCCTGCCATCGCAGGTACCCAGCCACGCTGGCCGCAGCGGTAACGCCGCCGGCAGCAGCCCAGGCCAGGAAAGAACGACGCAGCATCAGCGAATCACCCTGCGCCAGTCCTGCTCGAATTCATGCACCAGCGATTGCGTGTTGAGGCGGTTCGGCGCCATCGGCAGCGGTTTCATGTCCGGCGGGAAGGCAAACATTGCCTTCGTGGTCTCTGCATTCAGGAAACGCATCGGCAGGCTGTACGCCTCGGGCGGCCGGTAATCAAGCTGCGGCGAAGCCATGATGAAGCCCCATTCGCCAAAAGACGGCACATACAGGTGATACGGCCAGGTACGCATGCCCACGTCGCGCAACGTCGCGTCCACCGTCCAATAGGCATGCGGCGCGAAGAACGGCGAGGTCGCCTGCACCACCACCAGGCCATTGGCTGCAATATGCTTCTTCAGCACGCCGTAGAACGGCACTGAATACAACTTGCCCAGCGCGAAACTGGAAGGATCGGGAAAATCGACAATCGACGCATCGAACATGTCCTGGTTCTGCTGCAGCCAGATCGCCGCGTCGGCATTCACCACCGTCACGCGCTTGTCGCGGAAAGATCCCTTGTTCAGCGCCACCAGTTCATCGCGCTGGGTGAAGGCCGCCGTCATCGCCGGGTCCAGGTCCACCAAGGTGACGTGTTCGACCTGTGGATAACGCAGGACTTCGCGCAGCGCCAGCCCGTCGCCGCCGCCCAGGATCAGCACCCGCTTGGCCCACGGCAGCGCGCCCATCACCGGATGCACCAGCGCTTCGTGGTACCGATACTCGTCGCGCGAGGAGAACTGCAGGTTGCCGTTGATGTACAACCGCAGGTCGTCCTTCCACTTGGTGATCACCAGGCGCTGGTAAGGCGTGCTGGTCGAGTACACGATTTCATCGCCAAACAGGCCATGTTCGCCCCAGCCGGTCAGCCGGTCCGCGCCACTGAAGCCGATCACCAGCGCCAGCATCACCGCGCTGGCGCGCAGCAAACGGCCCGCCACGTTCGCCAGCTCTGTGCGAAAAACGTAAATTGTCCACAGGGCCACCGCGATATTCAGCATCCCGAACAGGAAGCCTGTGCGCACCAGGCCAAGCTGCGGCGCCAGCACCAGCGGGAACAGCAGCGATACCGCCAGCGCGCCAAGGTAATCGAAGGTCAGCACCCGGCTGACCAGCTCACTGAATTCGGTCTGGCGCGAGTTCAGGGCGCGCATCACCAGCGGAATCTCCATGCCAACCATGGCCCCCACCAGGAATACCATTGTGTAAAGCAAGGTGCGGAACGGCGCGGAAGCCCACGCAAAAGTCATGAACAGCACTGCAGCCGACAGGCCGCCGATCAAGCCAACCGCCAGTTCGATGTCGACGAAGCGCGCCAGCACGTCTTCGTCCTTCACATACTTGGAAAAATGCGCTCCCACGCCCATCGCGAACAGGTAGCAGCCGATAATGGTGGAAAACTGCAGTACCGAGTCCCCCAGCAGGTAGCTGGAAAGCGCACCGGCGATTAATTCATAGGCAAGTCCGCAAGAAGCGACGACGAACACTGAAACTATGAGAATCTTTTTGGTCATTTGCGTGCTTTTGTTCTAATATGTTTCTTTTGGTACAAGCTTGTCACTTTAACCGGGGATCGACGTGAACGCCATCCTAAATTATCTGGTCCACCTGGCACTGGCCGCACTGTTGTTGGTAGTCTTCTTCAAAGCCTATACATGGATGACGCCATATGACGAAGTAAAACTGATCCGGCAGGGCAACCATGCCGCAGCCCTGTCGCTGGGCGGCGCCATGCTGGGCTTTTCGATGACCATCGCATCGAGCATTCTCCACACCAACGACTGGCAGCAGTTCCTCGCCTGGGCCCTGGGTGCCATGGTGGTGCAGGCGCTGGGCTATGCAGTCACGACGCGATGCCTGAAAATGGCACAAGACCAGATTGAAGCCGACAACAGCGCCTTTGGCGGCCTGCTCGGCACTATTTCGCTTTCCATTGGCGGCATCAACGCCGCCTGCATTTCCTAAGAGGTCACATCATGGGTATCGGCAGCTTTATCAAGAAGCAGTTTATCGACGTACTGCAGTGGAACGAGGACACCGAAGGCGTGCTGTCCTGGCGCTATCCGATGCAGGATTTCGAGATCCAGAACGGCGGTGTGCTGATCGTGCGTGAATCGCAAATCGCAGTATTCGTCAACGAAGGCCAGATCGCCGACGTGTTCGGCCCGGGCACCCACAAGCTCACCACGCAAAACCTGCCGCTGCTGACCAACCTGAAAAACTGGGACAAGCTGTTCGACTCCCCGTTCAAGTCGGATGTGTATTTCTTCAGCACCCGCGTGCAGACCGGCCGCAAGTGGGGCACCCCGCAGCCGATCACGATCCGCGACAAGGATTTCGACATGATCCGCGTGCGCGCCTTCGGCATGTACTCCTACCGCGTGACCGATCCGCGCAAGTTCTTCACCGAATTGAGCGGCACCCGCAACATTTACACCCGCGACGATGTCGAAGACCAGCTGCGCGGAATCCTGCTGGCCTCCATGGCCAACTCGCTGGGCGCCTCCCAGATCGCCTTCCTCGACATGGCGGCCAACCAGGCCCTGATGGCACAGGAAGTCAAAGGCGGCCTGGCCGACGCGTTTGCGCGCTACGGCATCGGCCTGGATGAATTCAACGTCGCCAGCGTCAGCCTGCCGGAAGAACTGCAAGCCGCACTGGACGAGCGTATCTCCGCCGGCATGAAGGGCGGCATGAGCGACGCCAAGATGGCTGGCTTTACCAAGTACCAGGTGGCGCAATCGATCCCACTGGCTGCCGGCAACGAAGGCGGCCTTGCAGGCATCGGCGCAGGCCTGGGCGCCGGGCTGACCGTCGGCCAGGTGATGGGGCAGGCCATGGGCCAGGCGCTGAACCCGGGCGCAGCCCAGGCTCCTGCGCCAGCGGCAGCCGCTCCGGCCGCCTCCGCCGCGCCGGCGCAGGAATCGATCGAAGACCGCCTCGGCAAGCTGAAAGGCCTGCTGGATAAAGGCCTGATCTCGCCAGCCGACTACGACGCCACCAAGGCTGAACTGCTCAAAAAACTGATCGGATAAGCCAGGCCGCATGCAAACAGTTTCTTGCCCTAGCTGCGGCGCAGAGGTCAACTTCCGCTCGCACGCCTCCGTCATGGCGGTGTGCGAGTACTGCAACACGCGCGTCCTGAAGGAAGCCGGCGCGGTCAAAGACCTGGGCAAGATTTCCTCCGTGCTGGAGGACTATTCCCCGATCCAGGTCGGCACCAGCGGCGTGCTGGGCGGCCGCAACTTCAATGTGGTGGGCCGCATCCAGCTGCGTTACGACGCGGGCATGTGGAACGAGTGGTTCATCGTGTTCGACGACGCCACCAGCGGCTGGCTGGGCGACGCGTCCGGCCAGTACACGGTGACCACCCTGCGCAAACCCGATGCGCAGCTGCCGGCCTTTGAGGAGATCCAGCCGGGCAAGCCCTACCAGTTGGTGGGCGCTCGCTATATGTCGGCCGATGTCAGGATCGCGCAGTGCATCGGCGGCCAGGGCGAACTGCCGTTCAAGGTGGGCGACGGCTGGGAAGCGAAAGTCGCCGACTTCCGGCGCGCCGATCATTTCATCACCCTCGATTATTCCGACGAGGGACCGCCGCAGATGTTTACCGGCGTTTCGGTCACGCTGGAAGCCATGCAGGCGCAGTTGCTGCGCGATGTGGAGGAGATCAAGCGCACCAGCGGCCGTTACCGCGGCAAGCTTGATGCGCTGGACTGCCCAAACTGCGGCTCCCAGATCAAATACCTGCCCGGCCTGACGGCAAACCTGGTGTGCCAGTCATGCCAGACCGAGATCGATGCCGCGAGCCCGAAGGCCGAAGTCATCGCCATCGGCCAGCGGCAGGAGAAGGAGTACTTCACGCTCCCACTGGGGGCTTCCGGCAAGCTGGGCAACCAGGACTTTACCGTCATCGGCGTGATGCGCCGGGCCGACGATGAAGGCAGCGGCTGGACCGAATACCTGTTGTACGGTAGCCGGAACGGCTTCACCTGGCTGGTCGAAACGGCAGACGGCTGGTCGCGCGCCAACGTCATGGATCAGTGGCCTGACGCGAAGATACTGGATTCGCAAACGGTCACCTTCGACAAAGCCGACTACAGCAAACTGTATGACTACAACTCTGTCGTCACCTACGCGGCAGGCGCCTTCAATTGGCGCGTGCAGGTGGGCGACCACACCCACGTCTACGAATACAAGCGCCAGCAGGTAACGCTGGCGGCCGAACTGACGACCACTGAACTTGGCTGGTCGCGCTCCACCCCGGTGGCCTGGGACCAGCTCAAAGCCTGGTTCGGCGACGCCGTCAAAGGCGAGGACAAGACCAGCGGCGAGGTTGCACAGGATTTCAGCAAAGGCCGCTACAAGCGTTCAGCCAAGAACTGGATGATTGGCATCCTGGTGCTGAATGCCATTCCGTTGCTGTTCAATTTCGGCGGCACCATCGGCGTCACTATCCTGGCCTGCCTTTCGCTTTACCTGCCGGCCCTGGTGCTGGACGCAATCGACGACCAAACAAAAAAATGAATAAATTCTTCGGCTACGCCCTGGTGGTGAGCATGTTCAGCGTCGGCACCAGCTGGATCAAATTTGTCAGCGGCCCATCGTCGAGCAGCGGCGGCGGCTATCACGGCAGCAGCTGGTCTTCCAGCTCCGGCAGCTGGGGCAGCGGTGGTGGCGGCGGAGGCCATAAGTGAGCATTCACCAACCAAGCGGCACGCACCTGCTGGCAGACATGTCCGGCATCGAGCCGGGCCTGCTGGCAGACTGCACAAGGATTGAGCAATTGCTGCGCGGCGCCGCAGCCGCAGCCGGCGCACAGGTGCTGCACAGCCACTTCCACAGCTTCGGCACCGGGCTGGGCGTGACCGGCGTGGTGCTGCTGGCGGAGTCCCATATCTCAATCCACACCTGGCCCGAAAACGGCTTCGCAGCCGCCGACATCTTCATGTGCGGCGCCGCCCAGCCGCACCTGGCGCTGGAGGTGATCGAAGAAGCGCTGCAGCCCGAGTGCTCCGAAGTCCGCACCGTCGACCGCGAGCCACCGCATTGACTTGCCCCGCCGCCAGTGCGACACTGGCCGCTTTTCCACCCACCTGACAGGAGATTTGCCATGCGTTCGTTTGATCTTGCCCTCCTGTCGGCTGCCTGACCTTCAGCGTTTGAGCTAGAGCGCCCGGCCGGGCGCCGACATTTCCAGACTATCCCTGCTTGCCACGCCGCGCGTGGCTGGCCGTGTTCACCCATGGAAAACGCTCATCATGATCGACTTCGACTACGAAGCATTACGCAGCATCGGACTTAACAACACCATCATTTCGCGCCTGGCCGAGGCACCTGCCGGCCGCCTGTACCGCATCACCGAATATCAACGCGACCGCATCAGCCTGCACGACGGCGTGGCCGAAATTCACGCACGCGCCCTTCCCCGCCTGCTCGCCGAAACGCCACTTTGCGTTGGCGACTGGGTGATCGCGCAGGCCAACTCCTTAAACGAGGTGTGGGTAAATCACCGTTTATCCCCAATGAATCAATTCTCCCGCGCCGATTCACCGCCCATTGCGAGCAATATCGATACCGCCTTGCTGGTCATGGGCCTGGACGGCGACTTCAATTTGCGACGCATTGAACGCTACCTGGCGCTCGCCGCGGCCGCCGAAGTCACGCCCCTGATCGTCCTCAGCAAACCGGATCTCTGCGCCGACATTGATGGCCGGGTGGCCGCGTTGACGGAACGGCTGCCGCCGCGCACGCAGTTCCTGCTGGTGAACGGCACCAACGCGGAATCCATAACGCAACTGGACCCTTGGCTGGGCCCTGGACAAACCATCTGCCTGCTTGGTTCTTCCGGCGCCGGCAAGTCAACCTTGACCAATGCCCTGGCGGGAGCAACGCAGGAAACCGGCGGCGTTCGGCGCACGGACCATCGCGGCCGGCATACGACAACCACCCGGTCGATGCACTTCTGCCCTTCCGGCGCCTGCATCATCGATACGCCGGGCTTGCGCAGCCTGAGCCCGGAATCCTTGTCGTCGGCCTTCGACGATATCGAATCACTGGCCGCAGGCTGCCAGTTCCGCGATTGCCGGCACGAGGGCGAACCCGGCTGCGCAGTACTGGGCCATGTGGACCCCGACCGCCTGCACAACTTCCACAAGCTGCAACGCGAAGTGCGCCGCAACCAGCAAACTGCGCTGGAACGGATTGCTGAACGGCAGAAATGGAAATCGCTGATGAAGTCGGCCGCTGCACGCAGCCGGCAAAAGCGCAGCTAGCTTAGCTGTACGGTGGCCTCGATGTTGTTGCCGTCGAGGTCAATAATGAAGGCGCTGTAGAAATTTGCATCGCTGACGCGTGGACCTGGTGGGCCGTTGTCTTCGGCTCCCAGGTCTATCGCCGCACGGTAGAACGCGTTCACGGCATCCTGGTTCGGCGCGGAAAATGCCAAATGGATGGGACTGCGCGAAGGCTCGTGCCCGTTCTCCCAATAGCTGGGAATCTCCGCGCCTACCCACAGGAAAGGATGGCCGGTAGCGGAAGCATATATGGCCCAGTCCAGGTCGGTCACCGCACGCCGAATCCCGAGCGGCGCCAGGCAAGCGTCATAGAGCGCCGCGCTGCGTACGAAATCCGAAACGACGATACCGAGATGGTGGATCATGGCTGCCTCCCATCGCTACTTTTAGTTTAAGACTAGCACCGCGACTGGGCGGGTGGCGCACCACTCAGCCAGCCGGTCGGGTAAACTGTCATGACTAAAAACAAGAGGTTTCACACCATGCGCAAAGCCGCGCCACTCGCCCTGCTACTCGCCCTCGCCGGCTGTGGCGATACCTATACGCCCGCGTCGCTGTACCAGGCCACGTCCCCTGATTGCGGCACGCCGGTCGACGCCGATACCTTTGAACTGCCGCGCGGTATTACGGTGGCGGCCACCACCGTCCTGCCGCAACCTGCCGAAGGCGGCATGGAAATCGGGGTCAACTACATGCTGCCCCGCACGACCCAGGTGCACTTTGCCACGGCCCATTTCCAGGTCAGCCAGCCGAAAGGCCCGCTGATTGAAAACGCGACCGTGCTGAGCGTCTACCAGCGCCCGACCAACGGCAAGCCCGAGATGGTGGAAATCGTCAACGGCGTGCCCCTGGTCCTGTTTGCCGTCGGCACCAGCGACGATACCCAGTTCCGCTACCGCCTGATCATCAAGGGCAAGATGCCGAAACGCTTTGACCTGACTCCGCCCGACGTCGTCATCGGCGGCAAGCGCTATGTGTCCCGCACCTTTACCTACCGCTGGTTCGAAGACAAGCAAGCCTACGGCATGTGCCATTAATCCCGTCCGCGCGCACAATTGAAACCGCGCTTGCCGGTCAGTTGTTTCTACGCTGCAATGGCGGTCCGAATGGTTAATCAAAAAGCAACCACATGCCGTACCGCCAGCAATCGCTCGATAAGGCAAATTACTCTGCCGCGCTAAACGAATTCGCCAGTTTCGCAGCAGCCCTCGAAACGACATTGGCTGGACAGGCCGGCGACGTTCAGCGCCAGAGTGAAACGCTCAAGGTGTGGGCCGACCAGCGCTGGCAAGAGGTCCAGCTAAGGTACTCGGCCGGTGAGGACCTACGCGGCCTGGCGCACAGCCTGACCCACGTCATTGAAGCGTATGAACGGTACGTCGCAACGTTCAACTCCATCGAACGCGAAGTCTGGGATCCGCCATTCAGCCTCCGTCCTTTTGCCAGCTATGCGCAGCATCTGGAAATGTTCGCGGCCCTGGTCCTGTTTCGCCGCGAAGACCTGATCCCGCGCTTTTTTGCACTCAACAAGAGCGACGAGTACCACGGCATCGACTCCCCGTTTGAAAAGATGCGGGAGTTCTACCTGCCATACAGGAACTACTTCGGCGATTGCCGATGGCCGCAATATAAGCCGCTGATTCATGCACTGAAGGGACTCACCACCGGAGAGCGCAGCCGGCGAATGGCCAAGTATGTGAAGGGCTGGCACAAATCGCGGCAGGAAGAAAGCTCGGCTGCAGATGCTCCGGCGGCAAGCCCCTGGGCCATGTGCGCGGCAGCCTTCACCTACCTGTTCGACATTGACGACAGCAAGTATCGCAGCGAAGCCTTCTATCCAAAAGACCTGGTTGACTATGCGCGCAGCATGCCACGCGCAGCCATAGAACACATCGATATACCCGGCAACGGCATACACGTTCCGCGCGACCAGGAGTTGAATAGCCTCGACTTTGTGAAAAGGCGCCGCCAGCCATTCCTTCCCGAGCAAAGCTATCTGAACACGCTGGAATGGTTTGAGAATGACCTGGTCATGCTGAAGGAGCAGCAGGCGGTACCAGACGCAAGCCCTCGCAGCGCAGCTTCCGGGCTCGATATGCGGGCGTCTACCCTGTGGGACATTTTTGAAATGCGGTATACCGCAGGCGAAGACCTGAGCCAGCTCGCGCTCTATCTGACGCAAGTTGTTGAAGCTTACGAGCGTGCTGACGATGCCGCGGAGGAGGTGCCCGATGAGGAATACTACCCGCTGATCATCCTCAACGACCTGATCGACGTCTACATCGAATACCTGAACCTCTTGTCCGCTGCCGTCCTGCTGCACAGGGAGGACCTCATCCCGCGCATTTTCGGATTGATCGAAGGAACCGACTTCGACGCGTCGGATGCGGTCATTGAAGACCTGCTTGGGTTTTACCTGCCGGACAGGCCATCGCTGGATGGGTGGCACTGGAAAGCGCACACGCCATTACTGGACGCCATTGACGCAGAAACTCCGGACGAGCGCGCCAAAGGCATGGCGAAGTATGTTGGCAGCTGGTACAACTCGCTGCGGGGCGTTGCGATCTTCTGGAACAAGCATGAGCAGATCAAGCACGACTTTTCGCCGTACAAAGGCTATTGGGCCATGTGTGCAGCCGCCTTCAGCTACCTGTACGACATCGACGACAGCAGCTACCGAGACAACATGGTCTATCCCAAAGACATGATCGACTACGCACGCAGCAAGCCGCGCAAAGCCAGGGCGCCTGCAGCGATTTCCTGATTTCCAGTGGGCTCAAACTTCAGGTACACGGAATCGCAGCGCCGTGAATTGCGCGCGCAGCCGGGCTGCACAGATACAGGATCACATCGGCCAGCGCTTCCGGCGCGACCCATTTGCCGCGATCGGCATTCGGCATGGCGGCACGGTTGTCCGGCGTGTCGATGGTGCCGGGGAGTACGCAATTGACATTGATGCCCTTCCCCCGCAATTCGGCAGACATGGACTCAGTCAGGCGAATCACCACATCCTTGCTGGCGCAATACGCGCCCATATTTGCCAGGCCCTGGCGCGCAGAGCCGGAAGCGATGTTGACGATCTTGCCGCCCTGCCCGTCCAGCATGCCCGGCACCACTGCGACGACGGCGTTGCGCAGGCTGCGCACGTTCAGGTCGAATAGTTCGTCCCATTGCGCGTCTGTCGTCGCATGCACGGGCGTACCCATCGCAAATCCGCCCGCGATATTGCACAGCGCATCGATACGGCCAAAGCGTTGGACAGCGGCATGTACGGCTGCAGCGACAGAGGCGGCATCGCGCAGGTCAGCCACGGCAAGCATGCGCCGTTCGCTGGCAGGGCCACAGGCCCTTTCCAGGCGCGCCGTTTCGCGGCCAATCACGACAGTGTTGGCTCCGGCAGCGTCGAATGCCCGCGCGACGGCGCTGCCGAGGGCGCCCGCTGCACCAGTGATAAAGATCGTGCTCATGCGTGTTCCTCCATCGAGTTCCGAAGCTGCCTTACCACTGCCGAGCCAGGCCTCACCAGCTTTCATCCTGTTTGGATACGCGCTGGAAAGGCCGGACAAAGAGCTGATTGATAAACTTATGGTAGAAGAGTTGGTAAAGGTGGTAGCCAATGCTTCGTTTCAACTGTATCGCTTGTCTTTCGGACTCGAGATTGGAGAACTGTGCGTGCTCGGAAAGGCCTACGCAATATGGCACAACCGCTTTGATGGTCGCATAGTCCCGGTTAAATACGGCCCAGTCATCTGCCACTGCCCATACCGGGTAAAGATTGTCGAGCAGCAGCTTCGCGGCGGCACGTGTAATGAAATAGCCGCTTGCGCGAATCGGCGTGCCATAAATGTCGGCTACCAGGTATTTTTCATCGAGACGCCGTGTCTTTCTATTCTTGTATTTCCGCACGTGATTCAACAAGAAAACGACCGGTTCGCTGCTGGCATATTCGCGTTGTAGCCCCGATAAGACGGCGGGCAAATCCTGGCTTAATTGCGCGTCATCTTCCAGCACGAGCGCATACGACATGCCTTCGTCGAGCATTTTTCGATAGATGAACACATGGCTAAGCGCGCAGCCGATTTCGGAAGGCGTCAAGTCATGGGACAACTCAATGGCACGGCTCTTGTTGTAGTGCTGCGTCAGTTCTTCCGGCGTTAGATATTTGCCGTAGACAGCACTGAAAATCTGGTACGGGATGCCGGCTTTTGCCAGTTGCCGCGAGATGTTCTCGCGTCGATCAACATCTTTCTCAAGATTGATAACGAAGCAGCCAACTTCATTTTTCATGAATTAACTCCGAAGACAACGAAGACTTGGCAGTTTTCTCGAGTTCGTCTTGCCTGTTGATGATTAATGCTGACAGGGCCGCCACGCTGATTATGTAGAAGTCGCTGCACAGGTTCGAATAGAACATTGTCTCGGTCAGGCCAAAAGCCAGGAACGCCAGGCTTGTGGCCAGCCCCATGCCTGCCGCAATGCGTTGCTGCGAGTCTGCGCTCCGCAAGAACTTCTTAAACCACAGGCCAGGTACAAGATAGAGTGCCAGCATGGCAAGTGCACCAGGTGTTCCCAGCGTCGCCATGAAGTGCAGAAATTCATTGTGAGAATGGAGTTGCGATCCGGCCTGCGGTGTAATTACCCTATCCCTTGCCAATCTTCTCAGCGTTTCCTCATATTGGGCAGTGCCAACGCCGAAAACCGGGTTCTCGCGGAACATGTTCCAGGAAGCTTGCCAGAGCTGCAGGCGGATGCCGATCGACGTTTCGGCTTTCGGCTGCTCGGCATAATGCGCGGCTTCGGAATAGGCAAGTTCGATTCGCGTTTTCGTGTATGGCAAAGAAGCCATCGCCACCGCAAGCAGCAGCATCGAAACAATCGATATAACGATCTTGCGGCGATCGTGCATGCTCTGCTTAAGCGACACTGCAATCAGAATGAAGACGGGAACTGCGATCCAGCTACCACGAGTGCCCGACATATAGGAGGCAACGAGACTCAGTGCGCACGCCGCCACTTTGATCGCAATGGGCGCGAATTCGTCTCGCGTATTCCATCCGATGGAAAGCAAAGCCATGCATCCCATCAGCAGCGTCAGATTCGAGAACAGAATGAACGGGTTCGTGATGATGCCGCCAGGGCGATCAGTTACGCCATATGTTGTCCAGATCAACGCGATCGAACAGAGCAGAGCCCCGATTACCCAAGACCACTGAAGAATACGCAGTTTATCGCTCGATAGGATTAAGAACACCCAGAGCAATAGCGGAAATACGGCAAGTTGCAGCCCTTTTTCAAAAGGCTTGAACGCGAACGCGCCATGTGCAGCTTGATTAAGCAGGACTGCGATGAGCATGCCCGCCATCGCAAGATGAAGGCTCCAATACTTCTTTAAGATGTCACGAAATGACTTTCCGCCCGGCTTTACACCAAGCGCAAGGCCACCAACAGCACACAATAGCAACGCGTAAAAGTTGAAACGCCGGCCGGCGGGTAGCATCAACAACACGGTGGGGAAGGACACTAGGAGTACGCTGAGAAGACGGTGCAGCCGGGATGTCTTTGTACTAATCATTTACGGTATGGGGGCGTCTACAAAGGCGCCAAAGTTTAAGCTCTGCTTGAGACAGGGATTATACAGAGTCCGATACAGCTGACCTTGAATCCGGTCGCTGGCGCGCTGGGCTGAACTGGCTGGCCGAAAGAAAAAAAGGCAGCCGAAGCTGCCTTTCCGTTGCGACGAGAAGCAGGGATTAGCCCTTGATCTTGCGCAGTTTTGCGATCGCTGCCAGCTGGCCGATAGCCGCTGCCAGTTCCGCTTGTGCTTTCGCGTAGTCGATGCCGGTCTGCTTGTTGGCCAGGCTTTCTTCCGCCAGTTTCTTGGCAGCTTCTGCTTTGGCTTCATCCAGGTCATGACCACGGATCGCGGTGTCAGCCAGGACCGTCACGGCGTTTGGCTGCACTTCCAGCAGGCCGCCGGCGACGAAGACGAACTCTTCTTCAGCCTGGCCTGGAACCTGGATGCGCACCGCGCCTGGACGGATACGGGTGATCAGCGGGGTGTGCTTCGGGTAGATACCCAGCTCGCCCTGCTCGCCCGGCAACGCCACGAAAGTCGCTTCGCCCGAGAAGATCTGCTCTTCGGCCGAAACCACATCAACGTGAATAGTGTTTGCCATGTTTATCCTCTGTAGCTATAGCGGCCCCGGTGAGGAGGCCGCTACGACAATCGAATTAGCCCAGTTTCTTGGCTTTTTCGATGGCTTCTTCGATGGTACCAACCATGTAGAAGGCCTGTTCTGGCAGGTGGTCCAGTTCGCCGGAAGCGATCATCTTGAAGCCCTTGATCGTGTCTTTCAGCGAAACGTACTTACCTGGGGAACCGGTAAACACTTCAGCAACGTGGAACGGCTGGGACAGGAAACGCTGCATCTTACGAGCGCGAGCAACGACCAGCTTGTCTTCTGGAGCGAGTTCGTCCATGCCCAGAATCGCGATAATGTCGCGCAGCTCTTTGTAGCGCTGCAGGGTGCCCTGTACGGCACGTGCGGTGTTGTAGTGCTCTTCGCCCACAACCAGCGGGTCCAGCTGACGGGAGGTCGAATCCAATGGGTCAACCGCAGGGTAGATACCCAGTGCAGCGATGTCACGGGACAGAACAACGGTCGAGTCCAGGTGGCCGAAGGTGGTTGCTGGGGATGGGTCGGTCAAGTCGTCCGCTGGAACGTAGACGGCCTGGATCGAGGTGATCGAACCGGTCTTGGTGGAGGTAATACGCTCCTGCAGACGGCCCATCTCTTCAGCCAGGGTAGGCTGGTAACCCACTGCGGAAGGCATACGGCCCAGCAGTGCGGAAACTTCGGTACCGGCCAGGGTGAAGCGGTAGATGTTGTCCACGAAGAACAGAACGTCACGGCCTTCGTCACGGAAGGACTCAGCGATGGTCAGGCCGGTCAGCGCCACGCGCAGACGGTTGCCAGGTGGTTCGTTCATCTGACCGTAAACCATGGCCACTTTGGAGTTGGCTGGGTTTTCCAGGTCAACCACTTTGGCGTCAGCCATTTCGTGGTAGAAGTCGTTACCTTCACGGGTACGCTCACCAACACCGGCGAACACGGACAGACCCGAGTGCGCTTTAGCGATGTTGTTGATCAGTTCCATCATGTTCACGGTCTTGCCCACACCTGCACCGCCGAACAGACCAACCTTACCACCCTTAGCGAATGGGCAGACCAGGTCAATAACCTTGATGCCGGTTTCCAGCAGGTCTTGAGATGGGGACAGTTCGTCGTAAGCAGGAGCCACGCGGTGGATCGAAGCAGTCTGCTCGTGGGAGACAGGGCCGCATTCGTCGATCGGGTTGCCCAGCACGTCCATAATACGGCCCAGGGTAGCTTTACCCACTGGAACCATGATTGGTTTGCCGGTGTTCTGGATGGTCATGCCGCGACGCAGACCGTCGGAGGAGCCCAGAGCAATGGTACGGACAATGCCGTCACCCAACTGCTGTTGCACTTCCAGGGTCAGCTCGGAGCCTTCCATCTTCAGCGCGTCAAAAACCTTAGGCATCGCGTTGCGTGGGAACTCAACGTCCACCACAGCGCCGATACACTGAACGATTTTGCCATCAGCCATGTTCGTTCCTTCAAATATAGTTAAATTCGTTTAAACCGCTGCCGCACCGGCGACGATTTCAGACAGTTCTTTGGTAATTGCAGCCTGGCGGGTCTTGTTGTAGACCAGCTTCAGCTCACCGATCACGTTGCCGGCGTTGTCCGATGCGGACTTCATCGCCACCATACGCGCCGATTGCTCGGACGCCAGGTTTTCTGCAACGGCCTGGTACACCAGCGCTTCGATGTAGCGCTCGAGCAGTTCGTCGATCACGGAAGCTGCATCAGGCTCGTAGATGTAATCCCAGTTGTGGGAATGATCATCGGCCTTCATCTTGTCCGCGGTCAGCGGCAGCAGCTGCTCGACCATCGGCTCTTGCTTCATCGTGTTGATGAACTTGGTGTAGCACAGGTAAACGGCGTCCAGTTTGCCTTCCTGGAATTTCTCCAGCATCACTTGCACTGGGCCGATCAGCTTTTCCAGGTGCGGCGTATCGCCGATCTGGGTAGCTTGTGCGACCACTGGTACACCGATGCGGTTCAGGAAGCCCAAACCTTTGTTACCAATTGCGACTGCTTCAATCTTGTTGCCTGCAGCTTCCAGCTCGCGGGTCTTGTTGGTCACCATACGCAGAACGTTGGTGTTCATACCACCGCACAGACCTTTGTCGGTCGTCACGATGATAAAGCCCACGGCTTTGGCTTCCGTACCGGCTTCAGCCAGGAACGGGTGCGTGTATTCCGGGTTGGCGTTAGCCAAGTTCGCAGCGATATTACGAATCTTGTCACTGTAGGGACGGGCGGCGCGCATACGGTCCTGCGCTTTGCGCATTTTCGATGCGGCGACCATTTCCATCGCCTTGGTGATCTTCTTCGTATTCTCTACGCTCTTGATCTTGCCACGTATCTCTTTACCTACTGCCATGATCCTTCTCCTTTGCGTGGAGGCCCGTCGCCGGGCCTCCGTATATTAGTTTGCGAAGGATTTCTTGAACTCAGCAATGGCGGCCGACAGCGCAGCTTCGCCGTCTTTGTCCAGTTGCTTGGTTTCTTCGATCTTGGCCAGCAGAGCGGAGTGCTTGGTCTTCAGGAACGAGTGCAGTTCGGCTTCGAAAGCCAGCACGCGCTTGACAGCGACGTCGTCCAGGAAGCCCTTGTTCACTGCGAACAGGGAAGCGCCCATCAGGGAAATCGACAGTGGCGAGTACTGAGCCTGCTTCAGCAGTTCGGTCACGCGGGCACCGCGGTCCAGCTGCTTACGGGTCGATTCGTCCAAGTCGGAAGCGAACTGCGCGAACGCAGCCAGTTCACGGTACTGTGCCAGGTCGGTACGGATACCGCCGGACAGGTTCTTGATGACCTTGGTCTGTGCAGCGCCGCCAACGCGGGACACCGAGATACCTGCGTTAATCGCAGGACGGATACCGGAGTTGAACAGCGAGGTTTCCAGGAAGATCTGGCCGTCGGTAATCGAAATCACGTTGGTTGGAACGAACGCGGAAACGTCGCCAGCCTGGGTTTCGATGATCGGCAGTGCGGTCAGGGAACCGGTCTTGCCTTTGACAGCGCCTTTGGTGAAGGCTTCGACGTAGTCGGCGTTCACGCGAGCAGCGCGTTCCAGCAGACGGGAGTGCAGGTAGAACACGTCGCCTGGGTATGCTTCGCGGCCAGGTGGGCGGCGCAGCAGCAGGGAGATCTGACGGTAGGCAACTGCTTGCTTGGACAGGTCGTCGTACACGATCAGGGCATCTTCACCACGGTCGCGGAAGTATTCGCCCATGGTGCAACCGGAGTAAGCCGAGATGTACTGCATTGCTGCGGATTCCGAAGCGGAAGCGGCGACAACAATGGTGTACTCCATCGCGCCGTGCTGTTCCAGGGAACGCACGATGTTCTTGATGGTCGATGCTTTCTGGCCGATAGCAACGTAGATACAGGTTACGCCCTGGCCTTTTTGGTTGATGATGGCATCAACTGCAACGGCGGACTTACCGGTCTGACGGTCGCCAATGATCAGCTCACGCTGGCCACGGCCGATTGGTACCATCGCGTCGATCGATTTCAGGCCGGTCTGCATAGGCTGGCCGACGGACTCACGGGCGATAACGCCTGGAGCGATCTTTTCGATTGGGGAGGTCAGGGTGGTGTTAACAGGACCTTTGCCGTCGATCGGCTGGCCCAGGGCGTTAACAACGCGGCCACGCAGTTCAGGACCGATTGGAACTTCCAGAATACGGCCGGTGCACTTAACGGTGTCGCCTTCGGAGATGTGCTCGTAGGCGCCCAGAATAACGGCACCAACGGAGTCACGCTCCAGGTTCATTGCCAGGCCGAAGGTGTTGCCTGGGAATTCCAGCATCTCACCTTGCATCACGTCCGACAGGCCGTGGATGCGGCAGATACCGTCTGCTACGGAAATTACGGTGCCTTGATTGCGCACTTCAGCGCCGCCATCAATGCCTTGGATCCGGCTCTTGATCAGCTCGCTGATTTCGGATGGGTTGAGTTGCATACTAACTCCTAAATGTTTTCTCTCTAGCTGTCGCGAAAGGCGGCCCGATTAGGCGACCAGCGCGGAACGCAGCTGCTGCAGCTTGGCGTTGACCGAAGTGTCCAGCACTTCGTCGCCAACCACGACGCGAACGCCACCGATCAGCGAAGGATCGACGGTCACGGCAGGTTTGAGCTTGCGGCTGAATTTCTTTTCCAGCGTCTTGATCAGCTCGGCCACTTGGGCTTCGCTCATGTCGAATGCGCTCGTGATTTCGGCGTCTGCCGCACCTTCGGCTGCGTTCTTCAGCAGCGCGAATTGGGCGCCGATTTCCGGCAGCAATGCGATACGACCGTTTTCGATCAGCATCGAGAGGAAGTTGTTCGCTTCCGCGTTGAGCGGCGATTTCAGCAAGGCCTTGATGGCTGCGATGACATCGCTATCCAGAACTTTTGGATTGCGGGCATATGCCAGCACCTCTTCATGCGAACCGATCTGGGCCAGTTCGGACACCAGATCGGACCACTGCGCGAGGTTGCCAGCCTGGGCTACGCGGAAGAGGGCTTCCGCGTAAGGACGGGCGACGGTTGCGAGCTCTGCCATAATCAGAGCTCGGTAGCCAGGCGAGACAGCAGGTCAGCGTGAGCCGACGCGTTGACTTCGCGCTTCAGGATTTGCTCGGCGCCCTTCACAGCCAGGTCAGCCACTTGACCACGCAGAGCTTCGCGGGCCTGGGTTACTTGCTGCTCAGCTTCAGCTTTAGCTTGTGCCACGATACGGGCAGCTTCGGCTTGTGCGTTTGCTTTTACTTCTTCAGCGACCAGTTGAGCACGCTTTTCAGCGTCCGAAACGAGCGAGGACGCATCGTTACGGGCAGCGGCCAGAAGTGCTGCGGCAGCCTTTTCGGCGTCCTTCATAGCATTCTGACCTTGGTCGGCAGCAGCCAGACCATCTGCAATTCGCTTGGCACGCTCATCCAGCGCATTGTTCAGCGCTGGGAATACGAACTTCATCGAGAACCAAACGAGCACCGCGAAGGTGATCATCTGACCGATGAGAGACATATTGATGTTCATACCTTGCTCCTAGAAAGAGTTTCCCCGGTTGGAGCGTTAATTACTGAACAGCAGCTTGCAGGGCGGTCAGGAATGGGTTGTTGAAGGTGAACAGCAGAGCAACACCAACGCCGATCATGGAGATCGCGTCCAGCAGACCAGCGATAACGAACAATTTGGTTTGCAGTTGTGGCATCAGTTCAGGCTGACGTGCCGAAGCTTCCAGGAACTTGCCGCCCAGGATAGCGAAGCCGAGTGCGGTGCCGATGGCGCCCAGGCCAACGATGATTGCTACGGCCAGAACGGTCATGCTTTGTACTTGTGCGATCAGAGCTTGCATTAGATTTCTCCTAATTTAAAAAAAACGAAAATACCAAAAAACTAAAACCAAATACTACGAATAAGTTGCTGATTAGTGCTTTTCAACCGCGAGGGCCAGGTACACAACCGTCAACGCCATAAACACAAACGCTTGCAGGGTAACAATCAGAATGTGGAAGATTGCCCATGGGCCGCCCAGCAGCCACTGCGCCCACCATGGCAGCAGTGCGATCAGGATAAAGATCAGCTCGCCGGCGTACATATTGCCGAAGAGTCGCAGCGACAGGGAAATTGGTTTGGCGAACAGTTCCAGCATCTGGAAGATGAAGTTCACTGGAGCCAGCAGGATGGTGGCAACGGTGCCGTGAGCGTGGAATGGTGCGGTGAACAGTTCTTTGGTCCAGCCGCCAGCGCCTTTAGCCTTGATCGAGAAACCGATGATGCAGATCAGGACGCCGATCGACATGCCGAAGGTGTGGTTCACGTCGGCAGTAGGAACAACGCGCAGCTTGTGCACACCGAACCAGCTCAGCACTTTAGGCAGCAGGTCGACTGGCAGGAAGTCCATTGCGTTCATCAGCCAAACCCATACAAAGATGGTGATGGCCAGAGGAGCAATAACTTTGGATTTGGCGTGGAATGCGGAGTTGACAGTCTCGTTGACCATCTCCATGACCCACTCGACGAAGTTCTGCAGCTTGCCTGGCACGCCAGCAGTGGCGCGCTTGGAAGCCATGTAGAACATGCCCAGGAATACGAAGCCCAGGATCAGGGAGATCCAGAAGGTGTCCAAGTTGATGGAGTTGAAAGCGACGTGTTCACCAGCCGAGTTCAGGTGAGACAGGTGGTGCTGGATATACTCGGTGGCGTTAGCCGGGCCGGCGTGACCGCCCGTAGCGTGTTCAGTAGTCATAGGTCCGAATTTTTAATGATTAAATCTTGAGCAGCGACAGCCAGTAAGCCAGGGTTGCCACTACGAATCCCAGGATCAGCCATAACCAGGCGGCTGACTTAAACAGCACCAGTGCGCAAATAAACAGCACTGCCGTTACAAATACCTTCAGCATCTCGGCGCGGAAGTGCGCTCGAAATGCTTTCTTTGCATCATCGGAGCCGCGCGCCACCATCAGCGCGTACACAAAACTTCCGATCACTGCCATACCGCCGCCCACGGCTGCGGACCAGCCTTTTTCCACCCCGGCGAAAAGCGCCACGGTAGCGGAAAAGAGGACGGCGATTGTTAACTGCAGGGCAACTACTCGGAAAACTGGCCAGGCGATACTTCTTGAAGAATCACTCACTTGCCACCATTCCTTTAGACCCAAAGACACGGGATTATAGTTTGTTTACGTTGCCAAGGTCAAACGTGGTGCATCGCAAAAAGGCACTCAAACAACAAGAATTTTTGCTCAAAAAGCGTGCAAATGTCGATTACTCGCCAGGTAAAGACGCGCCAATATAGCGCACCAGGCTGACGTCAAACTGTCAGCCTTGGTGCATGCTTAACCGCGCAGGCGGGCGATGACGCCGTCGAGAATATCGAGGTCGGCGAAGTCGATGATCATCTGACCGCGGCCTTTGGCGCCCATCTTGAAGACGACCGAGGTGGCCAGGGTGTCGGACAACTCTTCTTCCAGCCGCTTGATGTCGCCCGACTTTTCTTTGGCACGCGGCGCCGGTTTGGACTTGGCCTCTTCCATGTGGTTGTGGACAAGTTTCTCAGTCTCACGCACCGACAGTCGTTTCGCTACAACAACATTCGCCAGGGCAATTTGTGATGCCGCATCGACAGCCAGCAAGGCACGGGCGTGGCCCATGTCGATGTCGCCGGCCATCAACATGGTCTGCACCGGCTCCGCCAGGTTCAGCAGGCGCAGCAAGTTCGACACAGCCGAACGCGAGCGGCCGACTGCCTGGGCCGCCTGCTCATGGGTGAAACTGAAATCGGTGATCAGGCGATGGATGCCCTGCGCCTCTTCGAGCGGGTTCAGGTCTTCGCGCTGGATGTTCTCGATCAGGGCCATCGCGGCCGCGGTCGTATCATCCACATCCTTCACCAGGACCGGCACAGTTTCCAGACCGGCTAATTGTGCCGCACGGAAACGACGCTCGCCCGCGATGATTTCATATTTGACATGGCCAGTCCCCTTGTCGATACCGACCGGGCGAACCAGCAGCGGCTGGATGATACCCTGGGTCTTGATCGACGACGCCAGTTCCGCCAGGCCGCCCTCGTCCATCTGGGTACGCGGCTGGTATTTACCGGCCTGCAGGAATTGCACCGCCATTTCCGACGGAGTCGGATGGGAAGTTGGATTGGACGGATCTTCGTCGCCACCGAGCAGCGCGTCGAGGCCGCGGCCGAGGCCTTTCATTTTTTTAGTTGCCATCGTTGATTACATTTTCTTGATACGTTTAACCATCTCTGCGCCGAAGGCGATGTAAGCCTGCGCACCTTTCGACGTCGGGTCGAAGGTCACGCCCGGCATGCCGTAAGACGGCGCCTCGGCCAATCGCACATTGCGTGGAATGATGGTCTTGAATACTTTGTCGCCGAAGTGCTGCTCGAGCTGGGCCGACACTTGCTGCGACAGCGTCATGCGCGGATCGAACATCACGCGCAGCAGTCCGATGATCTTCAGGTCCGGGTTCAGGTTGGCGTGCACCTTCTTGATGGTGTTGACCAGGTCGGACAAACCTTCCAGCGCGTAGTACTCGCACTGCATAGGAATGATCACGCCATGCGCCGCACACAGGCCGTTCAGCGTCAGCATCGACAGAGCCGGAGGGCAATCGATCAGCATGAAGTCATAGTCTTTGGCTACCACGGCCAGCGCATCGCGCAGGCGGCGCTCGCGATTCTCGAGCTGCACCATCTCGACTTCGGCACCGGCCAGTTCCCGGTTGGCCGGCAGCACGTCAAAGCCGCCTGCTTCCGAACGCACGCGCGCAGTCGCCACATCGGCAGTGCCGAGCAAGACTTCATAAGTGGAAGCTTGAAGTGTCGCCTTGTTGATCCCCGCGCCCATTGTCGCGTTACCCTGAGGGTCGAGGTCAACAAGCAACACTCGTTGATTTAGTTTGGCCAGGCCGGCGGCCAGGTTCACAGTCGTGGTAGTCTTACCTACGCCGCCCTTTTGATTTGCTACACAGAAAATTTTGGCCATCGAGTTTTCTTATATGGTCTAAATCGTTTATTCGGTATAAACCGTTTATACTATTTACTTCGTATAAACGATTAAAATTATTTATACTGTTTAGCCAGTTACGCCCTGCCGATGAAAACCAGATGACGCTGTGCGTCCAGTCCTGGTACTTGCAAAGGCTGTAGCTCGTTCACTTTCCATGGGTCTGGCAGTCGCTCGCGCTCCTCTGCCGGCGCCGTGCCTTTCAGGGCTATGAATCGCCCGCCCTCTGCCAGCAGGTGCCCGGACCAGTTCACAAAATCGCTGAGGTCCGCAAAGGCACGCGAGGTGATGACGTCGTAAGGCGTCTTGACCTGCAGTTCCTGCACCTTCTTCGTGTACACCGTGACGTTGCCCAGTTCCAGCTCTGCTTTCACCTGGTTCAGGAAGGCCGTCTTCTTGTGCACGATGTCGATCATCGACACTTTCATGTCCGGCCGCGCGATGGCCAGGACCACGCCCGGCAATCCGCCCCCTGCCCCAACGTCCAGCACGTTCTGCGCATCCTTGAAGGCAGGTACTGCGGCCAGCGAATCCAGGACGTGCAGGGTCATCATTTCCATCGGGTCGCGTACGGCCGTCAGGTTGTACACCTTGTTCCACTTGTTCAGCAGGGCCAGGTAGTCCAGCAGTTTTTCCTGCTGTGCTTCGCCTAAGCCCAGGTCCAGCTGTTCGACACCATTCTTCAGTACGTGCGCCAGCGCAGCGCGATCAAACACCGCCATCAAGCCGCCTCGTCTTTCAGCGTGACGAAACCGCCGTAGCCGGCTTTCTTCAGGTGTACCAGCAGCAGCGAAATCGCGGCTGGCGTCACGCCCGAAATACGCGAAGCCTGGCCCAGGGTCTCCGGACGATGCTTCTGCAGTTTCTGGCGCACTTCCATGGATAGCGCCGTGATCTCTGCATAGTTGAAGCCTTCTGGCAGCTTCAGGTTTTCGTAGTGCTCATGACGCTCGACTTCGCGCAGCTGGCGATCGATATAGCCCGAATACTTCAGGGTGATTTCGATCTGCTCCATTACTGCCTCGTCGGTGACGCCAGGACCTGCCAAAGCTTGGCCTTCATTACCGGTCATGGTCATCAGCTTTTCGTAGCCGACGCCCGGACGACGCAGCAGGTCGGCCAGCGAATATTCGCGCTCAATGGCCTGGCCGATTACACGCTCGGACTCGGCTGCCGCCAGGATGCGCGGGTTGACCCAGGTCGATTTCAGGCGCTCCAGTTCCTGAGCAACGGCCTCGCGTTTGCGATCGAAAGCTTCCCACTGCGCATCACCGACGACACCCAGCTTACGCCCGATTTCTGTCAGGCGCATGTCAGCGTTATCTTCACGCAGGCTCAGGCGGTATTCCGCGCGGCTGGTGAACATGCGATACGGCTCTTGAACGCCCTGGGTCACCAGATCGTCGACCAGCACGCCGAGGTAGGCTTCTGAACGAGCTGGAGTCCAGGATTCTTCGCCCTTGGTTTGCAGTGCCGCGTTAATGCCGGCCAGCATGCCCTGCGCCGCAGCTTCTTCGTAACCGGTGGTACCGTTGATCTGACCGGCGAAGAACAGGCCGTTGATCGCCTTGGTTTCCAGCGAAGCTTTCAGGCCGCGCGGGTCGAAATAGTCATACTCGATGGCATAGCCAGGACGCAGGATATGCGCGTTCTCCAGACCTTTCATCGAACGCACCAGTTCGATCTGCACATCGAATGGCAGGCTGGTCGAGATACCGTTCGGGTAGAACTCATGGGTCGTCAAGCCTTCCGGTTCCAGGAAAATCTGGTGCGATTCTTTGGCCGAGAAGCGGTGGATTTTGTCTTCAATCGACGGGCAATAGCGCGGGCCAACGCCCTCGATCACGCCGGTATACATCGGGCTGCGGTCCAGGCCGCCACGAATAATATCGTGGGTTTTCTGGTTGGTATGGGTAACCCAGCACGGCAACTGTTGCGGGTGCATGGAGGCATTGCCCATCACCGAGAACACTGGCACAGGATCCAGGTCGCCCGGCTGCTCGGTCATATGCGAGAAGTCGATGCTCCGGCCATCAATGCGTGGCGGCGTGCCTGTCTTCAGGCGGCCCTGTGGCAGTTTCAATTCTTTCAGGCGCGCCGACAGCGAAATCGCTGGCGGATCGCCGGCACGGCCGGCCGAGAAATTCTGCAGGCCGACGTGGATCTTACCGTCCAGGAAGGTACCGGCGGTCAGCACGACAGCACGGCCCAGGAACTTCAAGCCAATCTGGGTGACGGCGCCAACGACGCGGTCACCCTCCACCATCAGGTCGTCCACCGCCTGCTGGAACAGCCACAGGTTCGGCTGGTTTTCCAGGCGATGACGGATGGCGGCCTTGTACAGGATACGGTCAGCCTGGGCGCGAGTCGCGCGCACGGCAGGGCCTTTGGACGAATTCAGGATGCGGAACTGGATGCCCGACTCATCGGTAGCGATAGCCATGGCACCACCCATTGCGTCGACCTCTTTGACGAGGTGGCCCTTGCCAATGCCGCCGATGGATGGGTTGCACGACATCTGGCCCAGCGTCTCAATGTTGTGGGTCAACAGGAGAGTCTTCTGGCCCATGCGGGCGGAAGCGAGGGCCGCCTCGGTACCGGCGTGACCACCGCCGACAACGATAACGTCGAATTCAGTAGGAAATAACATGGTAAAAATGGGGAAAAGCTGGGGATCGAACTGAATTATAAAGTTTTTTCGCCCGTGCGAATTTTTTGGGCAGGATTTTTTTGCTCGCAATGTTTCACGTGAAACAAAAAAGGGCAGTAAAGAAATGGGGACGTACCCCTTAAAAGGGTACGTCCCCATTTCTTTACTACCATTGTTTCACGTGAAACACTATCACTTCAACCATGCGTCATAGCCTGTTTTGATAATCAATAGCACCACCACGACCAGGAACAGACGACGCACAAACTCGCTGCCATGCTTCAATGCCAGCTTGGTACCCAGCACTGATCCCACCACCTGGCACACTGCCATCATCAAGCCGAGCTGCCAAATGATGTGGCCAGTGAAACCAAACAGCAGGATTGCTGCCACATTGCACGCCACGTTCACCACCTTGGCAGCCGCCGAGGCGCCGAGGAAATCGAATCCAAAACTGCGCACGAACAGGAAGACCAGGAAACTGCCGGTGCCTGGGCCAAAGAAGCCATCATAGAAACCGATCCCCGCTCCGACCAGCACCGCCAACACCTTCTCCTTGGTGCCGGTGTGAAGAGGTGCATGAACGCTACCGAGGTCTTTGCGATAGAAGGTATAGACGGCAACCGCCAGCAGCACGAATGGAAGTAGGCCGCGCAGGAAGTCAGGTGGAATCCTGGTTACGGTATAGGCGCCCAGGAAGGCGAACAAGAAGGCAGCTATTGCAGCCGGAGCAACTGTCGTCCAAGCGATCTGGGTGCGGCGAGCATAGTTCACTGCCGCGGCGCTGGTCCCAAACACGCTCGCCACCTTATTCGTCCCCAACAGTGTCGCCGGTGGCGTACCGCCCATTGCTGAGAAAAGAGCTGGAATCTGAATCAGACCACCGCCGCCAACCACCGCATCCACAAAACCCGCCGCGAACGCAGCCCCCGCCAGCAATCCATACTCGACCATCACCCCGCCCCAACTAATTCGGAAACGTAATATTGTAAGTCGGAACCGCGCATAACGCTGGACCCTGGTGTAAGCTTTCCCGATGGACTTGATGACCTCTTTCAGCTTTTCGACCGTTCCGACGATCCTCTCCGCCCCTGGAGCGACCAAGGAACTCGGACAGGAATTGCGTCTTCGGTATCCCAATATTCGCCGGGTCCTGTTGGTAACGGACCAAGGCTTTCTGAGAACCGGGCTGACAGAAGCACCCCTGGAAAGCCTAAAGGCGGCAATGTTTCACGTGAAACAATTTGCCGACGTGCTAGCTGATCCTCCCGAACACATCATCCAGGAGGCCCTTGCCGCAGCCCGCGAACATCAGACTGAACTTGTCATCGGTCTCGGCGGAGGGAGCTCGATGGACGTGGCCAAGCTTGTTGCCGTACTCACCGCCAGCTCGCAATCGCTCGCCGAAATCTACGGTATCGGCAATGCGCGCGGCACCCGACTGCCACTGATCCAGATCCCGACCACCGCCGGCACCGGATCGGAAGTAACCAACATCTCCATCGTCACGACCGGTGCCACCAGCAAGATGGGCATTGTCGCGCCCCAGCTTTACGCCGACATGGCGATCCTGGACGCCGAGCTCACAATCGGCCTGCCGCCCGCCGTGACCGCCGCAACCGGCATCGACGCCATGGTCCACGCGATCGAGGCATACACCAGCAAACACAAGAAAAATCCGCTATCGGACAGCCTGGCACGTCAGGCCTTGAGCCTGCTATCCCGCCACCTGATCCGCGCCTGCGAAAACGGTCACGACCTCGCAGCCCGCCAAGCCATGCTGCTCGGCGCCATGCTGGCGGGCCAAGCCTTCGCCAATGCACCGGTTGCTGCAGTACACGCGCTGGCATATCCAATCGGGGGAATTTTCCACGTCCCACATGGGCTGTCGAACTCACTCGTGCTGCCCCACGTGCTGCGCTTCAACGCAGAAGCATGCGCAGAGCAATATGCGGAACTCGCCACAATCGTCGTGCCCCACGCCGAAGGTAGCGCGGAAGCCCGAGCCGAAGCCCTCGCTGTTGCAATGCAACAATTCGCCACGATCACAGGCCTGCCCCGAACCCTACGCCAAGTAGGGATCAACGAGACAGACCTCAATTTGCTGGCCGACGACGCCATGAAGCAGACCCGCCTACTCGCCAACAACCCGCGCCCAGTAACCCGCGAAGACGCCTACGCACTGTACAAACTGGCGCTATAGCCCAGCCCGTGTCAACCTTGGGGTCAGGCTCTTTGGTTGACACGACCTGAACCAATTCCATGCGCCTAATCAAAATGGCATCGGTCGCTACAGCTAAGCTTGGGACATGAGCCGCCCTCCAAGAATCGAGTTTCCAGGTGCCCTGTATCACGTAACGTCGCGTGGAAATCGGCGCGCCAACATCTTCCTGGACCAACGCGATTTTCATATTTGGATCGACATACTCGCTGAAACAGTCGAGAAGCACTCCATCAAGGTGTATGGATACTGCCTAATGCCCAACCACTATCACCTACTCATCGAGACCCCAAACCCCAATCTCTCTGCTGCCATGCATAGCCTGAATGCGAGGTATTGCCAACACTTCAATAAACGACATGGCACCTCTGGCCATGTAATCCAGGGACGATTTCACGCTGTACTCATAAAGTTCGATCAGCAACTCCTCGCCGTTTCTCGATATATCAGCCTCAATCCTGTGCGTGCAAAACTCACTTCAAATCCCGCAGACTGGCCATGGAGTAACCATCGCTACATGCTTGCACCGGAGACAGCACCAAGCTGGCTCGATACCAAATGGATCCTGGCACAGTTTGGAAGTACCTCCGCAAAGGAACAAATAGCACGATACCAAGCCTTTGTGATGGCAGGCATAGGTATGCCGAACCCTCTGCAATTTCATGGACAGACGCCAAACCCGAAAAAAGAGGGCGCCCTATCACTGCAAGAATATGCCGACAAATACCCAAATCGGACTGAGGCTATTGCTCGTGCATTTCAATCGACCGCATATACCCGTCAACAGATAGGAGAATTCTTTGAGGTATGTCCTCGGACAATCAGCCGCGCGATCATCACATTCCCAGAGATCGAAGGCTCAGTTCGTGTCAACTAAAGAGCCTGACCCCAAGGTTGACACGGGCTCGGCCGTTAGGCTCGGCGGGTTTGCCAGGCGATGATTTCGCCGACAATTCCTTTGCGGAACAACAGTACGCAGGCGACGAAGATGAAGCCGATGACCAGGCTGACTGCTTCGCCGAGTGTGGAGAACCATTCGATGCCTGTGGCGCCGGCCATCATGGTGCCGAAGTCGCCAAGCTTGTTTTCCAGCGCGATGATCAGGATCGCGCCGATGATCGGGCCGACCAGCGTCCCCATGCCGCCCACCAGCGTCATAAGGATCACGAGGCCTGACATCGCCCAGTGCACATCCGTCAGCGTTTCAAAACCAAGCACGATCGATTTGGTCGCACCAGCCAATGCAGCCAGCGAACCTGAAAGCACGAACGCCGCGAGCTTGTACTTGTCCACGTCATAGCCAAGCGAGATTGCTCGCGGTTCGTTTTCCTTGATCGCTTTCAGGACCTGGCCAAACGGCGAATGCACCGTCCGCATGATCAGCGCGAAACCGCCGATGAAAATCCCCAGCACCACGTAGTACATCGTGAGGTCGTTGCTCAAGTCCAGCAAACCAAGCAGCTTACCGCGCGGGATGCCCTGCAAGCCATCCTCGCCTCCGGTGAAATCAGTAAAGCGCAGCGCCGCGAAATACACCATCTGCGCCAGCGCCAGCGTAATCATCGAGAAGTAAATCCCTTGGCGACGAATCGCCAAGCCGCCCATCACCAATCCAATCACCGCGCCCGATAACACGCCAACCATCAAGCTCAGTTCAAACGGCAGCCCCCAGTTCTTCAAGGCGTTGCCGGCGAAGTAGCCCGCCGCACCAAAGAACGCTGCGTGGCCAAACGAGAGCAAACCGGTAAATCCAATCAGCAGGTTGAACGCACAGGCAAACAGTGCGAAGCACAAGAGCTTCATCAACAGCACGGGATAACCGACGAACGGCGCGCCCAGCGCCAGCACCAATGCGATGGAGTAGCCCAGCTTCTTATTCATTATCGTTCCTTGCCAAACAGGCCGGCGGGGCGCAGCAATAGGATGATGACCATCACCAAAAACACGACGGTGTTGGCAAATTCGGGGTAGAACACTTTCGTCAGTCCTTCGATCACGCCGAGCCCAAGGCCGGTCACAATGGACCCAAGAATCGAGCCCATGCCCCCAATCACTACAACGGCGAATACGACGATGATCAGGTTCGCCCCCATCAAGGGTGTCACTTGTTGGATTGGAGCCGCCAGAACGCCTGCAAAGCCCGCCAAAGCGACGCCAAAGCCGTAGGTCAGGGTCACCATCAGCGGGACGTTGATCCCGAACGCTTCCACCAGCTTCGGATTCTCGGTGCCGGCACGCAGGTAGGCACCCAGTTTGGTCTTTTCGATCACGAACCACGTGGCCAGGCAAACCACCAACGATGCCAGCACTACCCATGCGCGGTAATTCGGCATCACCATGAAGCCGAGGTCCGTTGCCCCTTGCAGGGCCTCGGGAGTTTCGAACGGCTGCCCGGAGACCCCGTAGAACGAGCGGAAACCACCTTCGATCAGCAGGGTGAGGCCGAACGTAAGCAGCAGTCCATAAAGGTGATCAAGCTTGTACAGGCGGCGCAGCATGGTCCTTTCGATCACCACGCCCAACACGCCCACAATCAACGGCGCCAATACCAGCACGCTCCAATAGCTCATGCCAAAGTAGGTCATGCCTATCCACGCGAGGAAGGCGCCCATCATGTACATGGCGCCGTGCGCAAAATTGATCACATTCAGCAGCCCGAAAATCACGGCAAGGCCGAGGGACAGCATGGCGTAAAAAGAGCCGTTGACGAGCCCCAGCAACAGCTGGGACATCATCATCGGTAGCGGGCGGCCGAAGATCTCCATCTAGCTTACTTCCACAGGCTGCACTTGGATTCGGCCTTGGACATGTAGGCCTGGTCGCCCGGAATCGTGGCCACGACCTTGTAGTAATCCCACGGATACTTGGACTCCGATTGCTTTTTCACTTCCATCAGGTACATGTCGTGCACCATGCGGCCGTCGGGGCGGATCACACCGTTGCTGGTGAAGACATCCTTGATCGTGGTGGATTTCAGCTTCGCCATCACTTTGTCTGCATCGTCAGTGCCAACGGCCTTCACCGCAGCCAGGTATTGCGACGCGGCGGAATAGTCGCCGGCCTGCAGCATCGACGGCTCTTTCTTCATCTTCGCGAAGTAGCGCTTGGACCACGCGCGCGTGGCGTCGTTCATGTCCCAGTACCAGCCGTCGGTCAGGTACATGCCTGCTGTGGCGTTCAGGCCGAGCGAATGGATGTCGTTGATGAACACCAGCAGGCCGGCCATCTTCATCTTTTTCGACACGCCGAATTCATTGGACGCTTTCACCGAATTGATAAAGTCGCCGCCGGCGTTCGCCAGGCCAAGCACCTGCGCGCCGGACGACGAAGCCTGCATCAAGAAGGACGAAAAATCGGTGCCAGGGAAGGGGTGGCGCACATTGCCAATCACTTTGCCGCCGGACTTGTTGACCACCTCGGTCGTGTCCTTTTCCAGCGAATGGCCGAAGGCGTAGTCGGCGGTCAGGAAGTACCAGTTCTTGCCGCCCTGCTTGACCATGGTGCTGCCGGTACCGCGCGCCAGCGCTACCGTGTCGTAGGCGTAGTGCACGGTGTAGGGCGTGCACTCTTCATTGGTCAGGCGCGACGAGCCGGCCCCAATCACCATGAAGACCTTCTTCTTGTCTGCGGCGACTTTGGCCATCGCCAGGTTCGCGCCGGAATTGGTGCCGCCAACCAGCATGTCCACGCCCTGCTGGTCGAACCATTCACGCGCTTTCGACGCAGCGATATCCGCCTTGTTCTGGTGATCTGCAAAAACGAACTCGATCTTCTTGCCGTTGATCGCGCCGCCCGCATCGGCAATCGCCATCTTGATCGCTTCGGCGCCGCCCTGCCCGTCGATGTCTGAATAGACGCCCGACATATCGGTGATGAAGCCGATCTTGATCGTGTCGCCGGAAATCTGGGCGTGCGCGCTACCGAAGGCGCAAAGAGCTGCTGCAAAGGCAATGGCGTTGCGTTTCATAGTGTCTCCGTTTTTTCAGTTTTGATATTCAAACGCCCAGCAGCTCGGTCAATACCGGCATGCGGGCATCCAATTCCGATGACGCAAAACTCTCAACAATCCGACCGTGTTCCATGACGTAAAACCGATCCGCCAGCGGCGCCGCGAACCGGAAATTCTGTTCGACCATCACAATCGTGTATCCCTTGGCTTTCAGCGTGCGGATCATCCGCGCCAGCCCTTGCACAATCACGGGCGCCAGCCCTTCGGAGATTTCATCCAGCAGCAGCAGGCGCGCGCCAGTGCGCAGGATGCGCGCCACCGCCAGCATCTGCTGTTCGCCACCGGACAGGCGCGTGCCCTGGCTGGTGCGGCGCTCCTTCAGGTTAGGGAACATTTCGTAGATCTCTTCAACCGCCATGCCCTGCCCGGTTTTCAACGCCGGCGGCAGCAGCAGGTTCTCTTCGGTGGTGAGCGAAGAAAAAATCCCGCGTTCTTCGGGACAATAGCCCACTCCCAAGTGGGCTATTTTGTGCGTGGACAAACCGATCGCTTCCTGGCCGTTGATGCGGATGGAACCTTTGCGCATCCCGGTAAGGCCCATGATGGCGCGCAGTGTGGTGGTACGGCCGGCGCCGTTACGGCCAAGCAGCGTCACCACTTCGCCGTGGTTCACATTCAGGTTCACGTCATGCAGGATGTGCGACTCGCCGTACCAAGCCTGTAGCTGGTTGATCTCCAGCGCGGCCGTCATGCTTCGGTTCCCATATAAGCTTCCATCACTTGCGGGTTCTTCGATACTTCTTCATACGGACCTTCCGCCAGCACTGCGCCGCGTTGCAGCACGGAGATACGGTCGCAAATGCCGGACACCACGCTCATATTGTGTTCAACCATCAGGATGGTGCGGCCAGCGGAAACCTTCTTGATCAACTCCGTCACGCGATGCACGTCTTCGTGGCCCATGCCTTGCGTCGGCTCGTCGAGCAGCATCAGTTCAGGCTCCATCGCCAACGTGGTGGCGATCTCCAAAGCGCGCTTACGGCCATAAGGCATATCGACCGTCGGCGTATCGGCGAACGATTCCAGGTCAACCTCGGCCAGCAATTCCATCGCGCGGCCATTGAGTTGATCCAGCGTGCGTTCGCTGCGCCAGAAATGGAAGGTCGTGCCGAGCTTGCGCTGCAAGCCAATGCGCACATTTTCGAGCACAGTCAGGTGCGGGAAGACAGCGGAAATCTGGAAAGAACGAATCACGCCCATGCGCGCGATCTGAGCCGGCTTGTGCGAGGTAATGTCCTTGCCGTTAAAGAGGATCTGGCCCGAAGTCGGCACCAGGAATTTGGTCAGCAGGTTAAAACAGGTTGTCTTGCCGGCGCCGTTCGGGCCGATCAAGGCGTGGATATGCCCACGCCGGACTTGCAGGTCCACGTTGGCGACAGCGGTGAATCCCTTGAACTCCTTGGTCAAACTCTTTGTTTCCAAGATGAAGTCGGACATTGTGTCTCCCCGGTTTTGCTAGATCATACACAAAAGCGCTGCCTTTTCCGCAATCATGATTACCGGGGAATTCGTGTTACCGGAAGTAATGGCGGGCATCACGGAAGCGTCCGCGATGCGCAATCCGCGAACGCCGCGAACCCGCAATTCGCTGTCAACCACGGCCGAAACATCGTCCGCGCGGCCCATTTTGCAGGTGCCGACCGGGTGGAAAATCGTGGTGCCGATGGACCCCGCTGCTTCGGCCAACTCCTCGTCAGTGCGAAAATGCACACCGGGTTTGCATTCTTCCGGCCTGTATTTCGCCAGCGCCGGCGCCGCAACGATCTTGCGCGTGAGGTTCAGCGCGGCCGCGGCGACGCGCCGATCTTCGTCGGTGCTCAGGTACATCGGCGTAATTTTCGGCGGCGCGTATGAGTCGGCCGAAGCGATGCGCACATGGCCGCGCGAGGTCGGACGCAGGTTGCAAACGCTGGCCGTGAAGGCAGGGAAGTCGTGCAGCGGTTCGCCAAAGCGCTCCAGCGACAGCGGCTGCACGTGGTATTCCAGGTTCGGTGTGGCTTGCTCCGGGCCGGATCGTGCAAACGCGCCCATTTGCGAAGGCGCCATCGACATCGGCCCGCTCTGGAACAAAGCATATTCAAGCCCAATGCGTGCCTTGCCCAACCAGCTTGAAGCCAGCGTATTCAAGGTCCGCGCACCCTGGACTTTGAACACCATGCGCAGTTGCAGGTGATCCTGCAGGTTGGCTCCAACGCCGGGCAAATCACGCACCGGCTCCACGCCTGCTTGCGCCAGCACTTCCGCCGGGCCAATGCCGGATAGCTGAAGAATCTGCGGCGTGCCGATTGCGCCAGCTGCCAACAGGGTCTCGCGCGCCTCCGCGTTCCAGCGCGTACCGCCGCCGGTGAAAATGACGCCTTTGCAGACGCCCTCCTCCAGCACCAGTTTTTCAACGTGGCAGCCCGTCATCAGCGTCAGGTTGGGGCGCCCGGTCGCGGCACGCAAAAAAGCTTTTGCCGTATTCCAGCGGATGCCGCGCTTCTGGTTGACTTCGAAATAAGAGCAGCCGAAATTATCGCCGCGGTTGAAATCTTCGATCTTCGGGATGCCTGTCTGCTCCGCTGCATCACGGAACGCGTCGAGAATATCCCAGCGCAAGCGCTGCTTTTCCACACGCCATTCGCCGCCGGCGCCGTGGAAGTCCGAAGCGCCGCCATGATGGTCTTCACTCTTACGGAACAGCGGCAAAACTTCCGACCAGCGCCAGCCTGGATCGCCACACATCTCGGCCCATTGATCGTAGTCATTGGCCTGGCCGCGCATGTAAATCATGCCGTTGATCGAAGAACTGCCGCCGAGGACCTTGCCGCGCGGGTAAATCAGGCTGCGGCCGCCCAGGCCCACGTCCGGCTCCGTGCGAAACAGCCAGTCCGTGCGCGGATTATTGATGCAATGAAGGTAACCGACCGGGATATGGATCCAGACGTAATCGTCTTTTCCTCCCGCCTCGATTAGCAGCACTTGGTTTTTTGGATTTTGCGTCAGGCGATTCGCAAGCACACAGCCCGCCGTCCCTCCGCCCACGATGATGTAGTCAAACTGGCCCGCAGATTCCAAGCTTTCTCCTGGTCCGAAGCTGTGGATAACGCTATGAATATCCACAGGCATCGTTTGTGAGTAAACAAGACTTCCCGAAAATCGCCCAAAATTGTCCAAAAACAGTTCGCAACTAACGCAAGGTTTACGCGCCTGCTTATACAGCTCGTAAACCCCTGATTTTTCTCCGTAAGCTGCACTTATCCACAGAAAGTCGGGGTTGTTAACAACCATTACTACTTTGTATACACACTAATCTAACGTAAACAAAACTCTCCACCTATACTGAACAAGCAAGTTGTTCCATGCAATTCGCCTGGAGGGGCTCTTGTCGACTACCGACGCCTATCGACGCTTTCGCAGGCGATTGCTCGTCACCATGACGATGCTCGCATTGCTCGCCACGGCAGTCGTCGCCTGGCAGCTCGCGTCATCTGCCAGCGATCGCGAACAGGCTATTCGCCAGCAAACCCAACACTACGCAAGGGCCATCGAAGCCCAGGTTCTAAGCACAGTCGAGCTCTCCGACATCGCATTGCTCGGATTTGCCAGTGCAATCAAGGTCGCTCCCTACACCCCACAGACCATCGACGGCCTGCTTTCCTCGCGTGGAGCTTCTTTCGGCAACAGTTTCTGGATTACTTTTATCGATCCAAACGGCTTTGCCACTGCAAGTTCGCGTGACATACCCGTCAGGGGCATCAACTATGCAGACCGCGATTACTTCCAGGCCCAGCTCAAGCCAGGAACCGGTCTCTTTGTCGGGGAACCGACCCGTGGCCGGATCTCAAATTCGCGGCTGTTCTTCCTCAGTCGCCGGGTTGAAGACGCTGAAGGCAAATTCCTGGGTGTGATAGTGGCTCCTATTGATGCCAGCAGACTCGCCGAAACCTTTGAAAATTCCCGTCTCAGCGAAGACGTCACCGTCACCCTGTTCCACATCAATGGTCATATCGTTGCTCGCGCTCCGCTCTTCGAACAAACCTTCAACCGCGACATACGCGACTCAAACGTCTATCACGCCTTTGGCAGCAACCCGATCGGCACCATCGAAACAGTGAGTCCTATCGACAAAAAATCCCGCATCGCCAGCTACCGCAAACTGCCAAACCTGCCCTTGGTCGTTACTGTCGGCAGTTCCAACGTCGGCCTGGCGCTGATCTCGCAACGCCAATTGCTTATCGCCAGCATGGCGCTTTTCCTGATTTTCACGCTGATCGTTGCCGCGATCATTTACGCCCTGCGCTCCTTTTCCGCAGCAGAAGATCGCGAAAATCGCTATCGCGCCCTCTATGCAACGTCGACACAGACCGAAAAGAAGCTGGCCAGCAGCGAGCAGCGCCTGCGCCTGATAGCCGACAACCTGCCGATCGTGATTGCTTACATGGATCGCGACGAGCATTACTCGTTCAAGAATCGCCGCTTTGCTGAAACTTACGGCAGTGGAGAAAACATCCAGCAAGTACTGCCTCCAGACCTGTACGCGGAAACAAAGCCTCACCTGGAACGGGCGTTTGCCGGCGAAACCGTCCATTTCGAACGCGGGATGAAGCGGATAAACCAGGAATGCTGCGATGCCATCACTTACGTGCCCGATCGCGATGAACATGGAAAAGTAATCGGCCTGTTCGTCATGGCAGAAGACATCAGCGAGCGTAAGCGCCACGAAGAATCCAGCAAACTTGCCACGCTGATGTACGAAAATGCCAGCGAAGGCATGATGGTGACCGATGCAGAGGGCCGCATCCTGTCCGTGAACCCTGCTTTCTCCCAGATCAGCGGTTATGCACCTGAAGAAGTCATTGGCCACCTGGCTTACGAACTCACTTCAAGCCACCAGGACATCAAGTTCTACAGCCGTATGCGCCAAACCATTACCCATACCGGCTACTGGGAAGGCGAAATCTGGCACCAGCACAAGAACGGCGACCATTACCTGGTCTCGCTGCGCTTCAATACCGTCTTCGATAACAAGGGTAATGCGCTGCGCCACGTCGCCCTGTTCACCGATATCACGAAGAAGAAGGCGACTGAAGAAGCGATCTGGAAGCAAGCCAACTTCGACACCCTTACCGGCTTGCCCAACCGGCGCATGTTCAACGACCGCCTGCGCCAGGAGATCAAAAAAGCAGCCCGCGACCAATTGCCCATGGCGCTGATCTTCATCGACCTGGATGGATTCAAAGCCGTCAACGATACCCTTGGCCACGACTTTGGCGACATCCTGCTTAAACAAGTGGCAGAGCGCCTGCTCCAATGCGTGCGCAATACCGATACCGTAGCCCGTCTTGGAGGCGATGAATTTACGGTCATCCTCAGCGAACTCAAAGAACCCGGCGACGTGGTCCGGATCGTGCAGGAAATCCTGCATAGCCTGGCCAGGCCGTTCCAGCTCAAGCACGAAATTGCCCATATTTCCGGCAGCGTGGGCATTTCGCTATTCCCTGACGACGGCGACGATGCGGAAGTGCTCATCAAAAACGCTGACCAGGCCATGTATCTCGCCAAACAGCAGGGCCGCAACCGCTTCAACTACTTCGCGCCCTTCATGCAGGAAGCCAGCCAGATGCGCATCGAGCTCGCAAACGAACTGCGCAACGCATTGAAAAACAGGGAATTGCGACTGCTCTTCCAGCCAATCCGTAACCTGGCAACAGACAAAGTAGAAATGGCCGAAGCGCTGATTCGCTGGGAGCATCCACAGCGAGGCTTGCTCAAGCCGGCCGAATTCATAGGCGTTGCTGAAAATACCGGCATCATCGCCGCCATCGGCGAATGGGTCTTCCAGGAAGCTGCAGCCCTGGCGGCCAGTTTCGGCAACGAATTCAAAGTCTGCGTGAACAAGTCGGCCTGGCAGTTCCGTCACGAAGCAGTGGGCGTCGATCATTGGCTCGAGCTGCTGAAAGAACAGGCACTCTCGCCTCGATCGATGGTCATCGAAGTAACGGAAGGGCTGCTATTGGAGGCAAACCGGGAAGTCGTACAGCGCGTGCAGTCATTGAGGGATGCCGATCTCCAGATTTCGCTGGACGATTTCGGGCATGGCTACTCGTCCCTGAACTTCCTGAAGCGTTTCAAGATCGATTTCCTCAAGCTGGACACCAGTTTCAGCGACAACCAGCTCTTGTGCGAGGCAATTGTCACCATGGCGCACAAGCTCGACATCAAAGTCATCGCCGAAAAGGTCGAAAACGAAGCCCAGCTGGAAATTTTGATGGCTGCAGGTTGCGATTTTGGCCAGGGATACCTGTTCGGAGAGCCAATTTCTTCTGAAAAACTGCACCGCCTGTTGATAAGTCAATGAATATCCACAGGATCGAATGTGCGTAAACACCATTTTTGAGTTCACGCACAAAATTTGTTCAGAACTCATCCGATTTAGACGCAGTTCTTGTCCAGCCAGTTCTACAATTCGTAAACTTCTGATTCTGTGGATGTTAACAGGTTTATCCACAGACAGGGTCGCGTTTACTATCTACTACTATCCTTTCGTATACAACTTTAAATAAATAGAGGACAACTCACGCATGCGTCTCGGGATCATTTCAGCCTTGGCAGAAGAACAACAGGGTCTACTGGAAGCCATGGAGAGCCCCTACAAGCTCATCCACGGTAAGCGTGAGTACACAGCCGGAAAACTCTGGAAAATCGATTCTGTGGCCGTTTTATCGCGAATTGGAAAGGTAGCTGCAGCAGTCACAGCTGCGACACTTGTGGAGAAGTTCAACGTTACCCACATTATTTTTACCGGCGTCGCCGGTTCTGCAGACCTTGGGGTTCGAATTGGAGACGTTGTCGTCGCGGATTCCCTGGCTCAACACGATTTTGATGCCAGCCCGTTGTTCCCACGCTTCGAAATTCCCCTGACAGGGCTCTCGCGCATGCCTACTGACCGCGAATTGAGCCTGAAACTGAGCCTGGCCACACGCGAATTCCTGCAAAACGATGCACAAGTGCACCGAGGCCTCATTGGCAGCGGAGATCAATTCATCAAAGACCGGGCCCATCTGGAAGCCCTGAAAGACGCACTGCCTGAATTATTGGCAGTGGAAATGGAAGGCGCAGCAGTCGCCCAGGTCTGTCACGAACTGGGCGTGCCGTTTGCCATTATGAGGACGATTTCGGACAACGCAAATGAAGAAGCGGCGACGGATTTCATGCACTTTGTGCAAACCGTCGCCGCTCGCTACGCATATGGCGTCATCCAGAACTTCTGCAAATCGCTTACTTGATCGGCAGTTTGGTGGTGTTTTTGACTTCTTCCATCACCGCATAAGTGTGCGTCTCACGCACACCCTTCTGCAGCAAAGTTTTGCCAAGGAATTCACGGTAAGCCGCCATATCCTTTACGCGAGCCTTGACGAGGTAGTCAAAACCGCCGGCGACCATGTGGCATTCCAGTACTTCAGGAATCAGCTGGACGCTATGTTTGAAGGCATCAAACACCTCCGGCGTCGTCCGATCCAGTACAACTTCGATGAACACCAGCAGCGAAACATCCAGTAGCTGCGGGTTCAGCTGCGCCGTATAACCCATGATATAGCCTGCTTCGTGCAGTTTTCGCACCCGCTCCAGGCAAGCGGCAGGCGAGAGGTTCACTCGCGCAGCCAATTCAACGTTGCTGATCCGGCCATCGTTCTGCAACTCGGCCAGAATCTTCTTACTGATCTTGTCCAGCATTACATCCCCACTTTTAATTTTATTCGGTCAAATTCTCTCACCAAAAACTATCTATTGCTAGTAATAAGTAATACCAGAATTAATCCGAGCGATTCCGCCGTACAATCGAATCATTAGTTGCACTGCACAACACGCCCGCGCAAACAGCGTTTGCCGGGCGTGTTTTCGTAGGTGCCAAACGATTTTTTACATACTAGCCAATAGAGACATTCATGCATCTGAACACCACTCCGTTCGCCGCACTTCAAGCAGAAATCCTGCGAGATCCGACTCCGCTGCGCAGCGCCATCACTGCTGCGTATCGCCGCGACGAACAAACTGCCGTGCAATGGCTGCTGTCGCAAATTAACGTCGGTTCGCCGGAAACGACCCAGGATGCACAGTCCCTGGCCAAGCGCCTGGTGACCGCTGTTCGTGAAAAACGTACCCGTTCTTCCGGCGTGGATGCGCTGATGCATCAATTCTCGCTGTCCTCCGAAGAAGGTATCGCCTTGATGTGCCTGGCCGAAGCGCTGTTGCGTATTCCAGACTCGGCAACCGCCGACCGCCTGATCGCCGACAAGATTTCCAAGGGCGACTGGCGCAAGCACCTGGGCGAATCGCCTTCGATGTTCGTGAATGCTGCAACCTGGGGCTTGCTGATTACCGGCAAACTGGTCAGCTCCTCCAGCGAAGAAGGCCTGGGTTCGGCCATTACCAGCCTGATTGCCAAAGGTGGCGAACCACTGATTCGCAAAGGCGTGGACCTGGCAATGCGCATGCTGGGCAACCAATTTGTCACCGGCCAGACCATCGATGAAGCGATCAAGAACGGCAAGGACAACGAAGCCCGCGGCTATCGCTATTCCTACGACATGCTGGGCGAAGCAGCGCTGACCGAAGCCGATGCAGCCAACTACTACGCCGCTTACGAAAAAGCGATCCACGCGATTGGCAAGGCATCGAACGGACGCGGCATCCGCAATGGCCCTGGCATTTCCGTCAAACTGTCTGCATTGCACCCACGCTACAGCCGCGCCCAGCGCGAACGCGTGATGTCCGAACTGCTGCCGCGCCTGACCGCACTGGTCAAGCTGGCCAAGGGCTACAACATCGGCCTGAACATCGACGCCGAAGAAGCCGATCGCCTGGAACTGTCGCTGGACCTGATGGAAGCAATGGCCTTCAACCCGGAACTGGAAGGCTTCGACGGCATCGGCTTCGTGGTGCAGGCTTACCAGAAGCGCTGCCCATTCGTGATCGACTACCTGGTCGACCTGGCAAAGCGCAGCGGCCGCAAGTTCATGGTGCGCCTGGTGAAAGGCGCTTACTGGGATGCCGAAATCAAGCGCGCCCAGGTTGACGGCATGCCTGGATACCCGGTCTACACCCGCAAGGTCTACACCGACGTCTCCTACCTCGCTTGCGCGCAGCGCCTGCTGGCTGCGACCGACGTGATCTACGCGCAATTCGCGACCCACAACGCACAAACCCTGTCCACGATTTACACCTGGGCCAAGCGCGACGGCATCAACGGCTATGAGTTCCAATGCCTGCACGGCATGGGCGAAACCTTGTACGACCAGGTGGTCGGCGCCGAAAACCTGGACAAGGCTTGCCGCATCTATGCACCGGTCGGCTCGCACGAAACCCTGCTGGCCTACCTGGTACGCCGCCTGCTCGAAAACGGCGCCAACTCCTCGTTCGTCAACCAGATCGTCGACGAAAGCATCCCGGTTGATTCGCTGATTTCGAACCCAATCGAAGTGGCACGCAACTTGAATGGCCAGCCGCACACCGGCATCGCCCTGCCGCTGGACATGTTCGGCGCCGAGCGCAGGAACTCCACCGGCATCGACCTCTCGAACGAAGACGTGTTGCGCGAAGTATCGCTGGCGCTGGCACAACCGCGTAGCTGGAATGCCGGCCCGCTGCTGGCTGTTGAAGCCAGCGCCGGCCAGGCCTCCCAACCGGTGATCAACCCGGCCCGCAAAGATGATGTCGTCGGCTCCGTGACCGAAGCGACGGCCGAAGACGTCAACAACGCCCTGAACGCCGCCAGCCAATTCGCCATGGATTGGCAAACCACCGAGCCATCGCAACGCGCCGCCTGCCTGGATCGCGCTGCCGACCTGTTCGAGACCCACAAACTTGAGCTGATGGCGCTGGCCGTACGTGAAGCAGGCAAATCGCTGCCGAACGCCATCGCCGAAGTACGCGAAGCAGTCGACTTCCTGCGCTATTACGCCGTACAAGTGCGCGGTTCCACCAACACGCTGGCGCTGGGCCCTGTGACCTGCATCAGCCCATGGAACTTCCCGCTGGCGATCTTTACCGGGCAGGCTGCTGCAGCACTGGCGGCCGGCAACGTGGTGCTCGCAAAACCAGCAGAACAAACCCCTTTGATCGCCCAGCGCGCAGTAGAACTGCTGCACGAAGCCGGCGTACCGCGCGCGGCACTGCAATTCCTGCCAGGCCGCGGCGAAGTGGTTGGCGCAGGCCTGTGCAACGATGCACGCGTTAAAGGCGTGATCTTCACCGGTTCCACCGAAGTAGCGCAGCTGATCAACCGCACACTTGCCAAGCGCGCCGCTACTGAAAATGTGGACATCCCGCTGATCGCCGAAACCGGCGGCCAGAACGCCATGATCGTCGACTCCTCCTCGCTGCCGGAACAAGTGGTCAGCGACGCGATCTCGTCCGCCTTCGACAGCGCCGGCCAGCGCTGCTCCGCCCTGCGCGTGCTGTTCCTGCAGGAAGACATCGCCGACAAGACCATCAAGATGCTCAAAGGCGCGATGAAGGAATTGCGAATCGGCTCGCCGGACCGCCTGGTAACCGACATTGGCCCGGTGATCGACAAAGAAGCGCAGCAAAACCTGTTGAACCACATCGAAAAAGTACGCGCCCACGCCAAGGCCAGCTTCTCGCTGGAAGTGCCAGGCGCCGATGCCGGCACTTTCGTCCCGCCGACCGTGCTGGAAATCCGCTCCCTGTCCGAGCTGACCAAGGAAGTATTCGGCCCGGTAATGCACGTGATCCGCTACAAGCGTTCCGAACTGCCAAAAGTGATTGAGCAGATCAACGGCAGCGGCTTTGGCCTGACCCTGGGCGTGCACTCGCGTATCGACGAAACCATCGACTACATCACCTCCAGCGCGCACGTCGGCAATATCTACGTGAACCGCAATATCGTGGGTGCCGTGGTGGGTGTCCAGCCATTCGGCGGCGAAGGAAAATCCGGCACCGGCCCGAAAGCCGGCGGCCCGCTGTACCTCAAGCGCCTGCAGCGCGGCGCCGTCACTCTGGACCGCCACCAGCGCCAAAGCGTGCCAGCGATCGATTCGCTGGCCGCATGGGCCAAGGCACAAGGCAAGAGCCGCCTGGTCGCGCATATCGAAAGCTATGCACGCACCACGCCGGTGGGCAGCCTGATCGCCCTGCCAGGACCGACCGGCGAGCGCAATACGCTGGCCTACGTCCCACGCGGCAATATCGCCTGCTTCGCATCGAATGCGGAAGTGCTGCTGAACCAGGTGGCGGCCGCCCTGTCGACCGGCAACCGCGCCTTGGTCGTTGAAGGCGCCCTGCCGGCAGACCTGCCAGCCGACGTAAAAGCAGCGATCCAGACGGTATCCGCCGCCGACCTGGCCAAGGCCGACTTCCAGATCGCACTGGTGGAATCCAGTCTCGGCGCCAAGCTGCGCCCAGAACTGGCCGCACGCGACGGCGCGATCGTCTCAGTAATCGATACGACAGAAGAAGGCGACATCCCCCTGTGGCGCCTGGTGGCCGAACGCGCCCTGTGCGTCAACACCACCGCCGCCGGCGGCAACGCCAGCCTGATGACCCTCGACGCCTAAACGGCCGAGCCCGTGTCAACCTTGGGGTCAGGCTCTTTGGTTGACACGGGCACAACCGTCGTGCGCATGAGCTTGTGTCAACTTGAGAGCCTGACCCCAAGGTTGACACGAAGTCAGCTGTTAGTAGGTGTCGTTCTTGGGATTGGTGCCCGGGGCGGTCTTCTGGGCGATGGAGTTCATGCTTTCGAGGTGGCCGCGCAGCCATTTGTGGGCAGGGCTGCGGGCGTCGCGTTCGTGCCAGAGCATGTCGAGGTGCACCGCCGGGAGCTGGAATGGCAGCTCTTTGTAGATCAGCGCGTCCGTCATGCCGGTGGAGGCGATCAGGTGCTTCGGCAGCACCGTGATCAGGTCGCTGTTGGCCACCACGCGGCCGGCGGTGAAGAATTGATTCACCGTCAACAGGATGCGGCGTTCGCGCTGGATCTGCGCCAGCGCTTCGTCCACCAGGCCATGCGCGCGGCCGGAGAAGCTGACCAGCAAGTGGTTGGCTGAGCAGTAGTTGTCCAGGGTCAGGTCTTGCTTGGCCAGCGGGTGCCCGCGCCGCATCACGGCCACGTAGATCCCCGAATACAGCCGCTCATGGCGAATCGGCGAGCTCGGTTCGCTCATCAATTGCGCCGCCACGCCGGGGAAAAAGCCCACCGCCAGGTCGATATCGCCGCGCAGCAGCATTGGCCGCGGTTCGCGCGTTGTCAAAGGAACCATGCGAATGTTCACGCCCGGCGCTTCGCGTTCGATCGAGCGCATCAGCGAGGGCAGCCAGAACGCGGCCGTGGCATCCGCCATGGCCATACGGAAGGTCGCGTGCGTCTTGGACACGTCGAACGTGCCCGGCGTCACAGCTGCTTCCAGCGAGGCCAAGGCGCTGCGCACCTGCGGCCACAGCGCTTCCGCCCGCGGCGTCGGCTTTACGCCGTAAGCCGTGCGGATCAGTAAATCGTCGCCCAGGCTTTCGCGCAGGCGCTTGATGGCATTCGACACCGCCGGCTGCGTCATGGCCAGGTGGCCGGCAGCGCGCGTCAGGTTCTGCTCAGTCATTACCGCGTCGAATACGCGTAGCAGATTCAGGTCCAGGGTCAGAAAGCTCATCGGTCATTCACACCAATAATGATTGTTATGGAGAAACGGAATTGGCGTTATATGTTGCGGCGCACTATAGTACCAATAGATTCTAAAGGTATAGAAACGCCCATGTCTACTTACATTAACATCATCGAATTCGCACAGTACCTGCCGCTGGTGATCCTGGCGCTGGCGCTGGCTGTCGTGTTCAAGCCGCTGCTGCGTGGTATCGCCCGCGCTGCCGTGCTTGTCGTTAAGCCAAAATTGAGCAAAGAGGAACGCTTGCAGCGTCGCCTGATGCGCGACACCATGATGTTCAAGCGTATGCTGAATTCGATGGAAGGCTCGCCTAGCCACGTCGCAGAACTGCGAGCAATGGCCTGCCGCGCGTAAGCCTTCCGCAGCGCAGCAATCAGTTCGTTTCTGGAGCCGGGGCTGGCTTGTCCGCGCCCGACAGCAGTTTCGGTTTCAGCGAAGAATCAACCGGCTTGTTGCCGATCCAGATGCGCATGATGGCGTTGAAGAACGCCTGGTCCGGCAGCGTTTCCCCGACTTTCTTACCGTTCAGGAACGGCTGGGAGCCAGTGCTTGGGTTCCAGTCGACGATTAACTCGTCACCCTTCTTCAGTCCAGGGAACTGGGCAAAAATCTCCCCGAAAGCCTTGGTCTGAGGCAGCAGCTTGGTACGTTCTTCCGGGCTGACGTTGTCGTTCAGGCCCTTCATGAAGGCCATGCCGAAGTCGTCCGAGCTCAGGTCACGCATTGCAACGATGCGAATGCGGCGCGGGCCGCCGACGCTCAGGACGTCCTGAACGGTGGTCTTCTTTTCCTGCAGGTAGAAACCTACCGCGTAGACCTTGAACACCAGCTTGGTGCGCACACCGGCGCCGTTCAGCTTGAGATCATGGCCGGCAACGTTGACCGTTTCCGGGAATTTGACGCCTGCCACTTCGGCGGCGAAGGCTGGAAGGCTGCTGGTGGCCAGGAAAGCGGCGGCGGCAGCAACTTGTAAAAGTTTACGGCGAGTAATACTCATTTTGTCTCCGTTTGTATCAGATAGCAATATAACGCAGCGCTACCCTTTTTGGGAGGCATCAGGTCTTATCTGCCTGCAATTTCTCGAATTTTGCCAACAGTTGCTCCTTGCTTTCCCGCCAATCTGGATTAAATGGTATGCAAGAGACCGGGCAGACTTGCTGGCACTGCGGTTCATCGAAGTGACCGACGCATTCGGTGCACTTGTTGGGATCAATTTCATAGATCTCCGGACCCATGTAGATCGCGTCGTTCGGGCACTCCGGCTCGCACACGTCGCAATTGATGCAGTCGTCGGTAATCATTAAAGCCATGGCAATACTCTCTTATTCGCCCTTGCGCGCTGCGATCTTTTTACGCAGCCAGCGGTCGACGGACGGGAAAACAAACTTGGAAACGTCGCCGCCAAGCTCGGCGATCTCGCGCACGATCGTGCCCGAGATGAACTGGTACTGGTCGGATGGGGTCAGGAACAGCGTTTCCACATCCGGCAGCATGTAGCGGTTCATCCCCGCCATCTGGAATTCGAATTCGAAGTCGGACACGGCGCGCAGGCCGCGCACGATCACGCGCGCATCGTGCTCGCGCACGAAGTCCTTCAACAGTCCGGAAAAACTCTCAACTTTGACGTTGGGATAATGGCCCAGCACCTCATTGGCAATTTCCAGCCGTTCTTCGAGCGTGAAGAACGGGTGTTTGTTCTGGCTGTCGGCCACGCCGACGATCAGCGTGTCGAACAGGCCCGATGCGCGGCGCACCAGGTCTTCATGACCCCGGGTCAGCGGGTCGAAAGTACCCGGATAAACTGCTACAACCATTGCAACTCCATGCGTTTGGCTTAGGACAAAGAAGGATTATGCCTCATTTTCAGGCAATGCCTGAAGCAGGTGGTAGTAGACCATGCCCGCCTTGTCGGCACGCACCACTTCCCAGCCTTCCAGGGCCAGCGGTGCTTCCGCCTCGGCATAAACCAGGCCGCCGTCCTTGAGCAGTGCGCGGCATAGCGGCAGCGAGCGCTCCAGCAAGCCTTGTTGGTAAGGCGGGTCGAGGAAGATCAGGTCGAACCTGGCGCCGCGGCCGGCCAGCGATTGCGCTGTCGCCAGGGCGTCGCCGCGCTGGATGGCGATATTGGTAGCCTTCAGCTTTTCGCGGTTGGCTTCGAGCTGGCGCACCACAGCGCTGTTGGCGTCGACCATGGTGACCTTGGCCGCGCCGCGGCTGGCAGCTTCGAAACCGAGGGCTCCACTGCCGGCGAACAGATCCAGCACCTGGGTGTCGCTCCAGGCGGCATCGTGCAGGTGGTTGATCCAGTTGAAGACGGTTTCGCGCACGCGGTCTGGCGTCGGGCGCAGGCCCAGCGCTTCCAGGACGGGCAGCGGCGTGCGCTTCCAGTCGCCGCCGATGATGCGGACCTGGTTGGGGACTTTCTTCTTTTGCATGGCCGGCATTATCTCATGCCGCCCGAGGGCCAAGCCTTAATGCACTTGCGCCGCAAGGGTATTCAGGTCCTTGATCCAGCCGTCCATGCGCTTTTGCGCATGGGCTTTCTGCTCAGGCGTGGAGATGCGCACCACAGTGTGCACAAGTTCCAGCGTCGACTGCGTATAGTTGTCGAAGAAGGCTTTGCGCTCCGAGATGCCAAAGCGGTCGAAGCCCGAGCGGATCAGCTCCTCTATCCATTGCGTGGCGACCTGCTTGCTCGGTTGCTCGGTCATGATCTTGCGCGCCAGGCTCATGATCTTGAACTGGCGCCGCATGCGTTCATCAAGCCACAGCGCGTTATCCAGGGGCCTTGCGTCGGAAGCCTTGCGGATGATCGCTTCCTGCTCGTCGCTGAAATCGCCGAACCACAGTTCGAACTGTTCCATCGACTTCTTGTAGCGGAACTTGTTCTGGTCCTGCGCGTCGCCCTTCATATTCTCTTTGCGGAACTTGGCGTTGTTCTTGGCGAATTTCTTCTCCATGCTCGCCAGTTGCTCGGGCTTGAGCGATAGCGCCAGGTCCGCAATATCGGACGCGGAGCGCAGCAGCAGGGCCTCGGTGCGGTCGCGGATATCCACGTAATCGGCCATCAGGTCAGCCTGCGTCGGGTTGCCGCGCAACTGTTGCTGGGCCTTTTGCAGGAAATGCACATAGTCCTGCAGCTGGGTCTTTCGGTGCCAGCGGAAGAACTCCCCGATATCCTGCTTGACGTCCGCCTTTTGCTCGCTGTCGAAATCGACATAGGCGTCGAGCCACCAATACAGCAGGGTGTCAGCGTTGTTATAAGCCAGGCGCAGGGAACTGCACGCTGCGAGCAGAAGGGCAAAAGCCAGCACGATCCACGTGTTAAACTTTTTCATATATCAACTCACACAAGAACAAACGGTCTATGAACGTCGTCATTCTCGCCGCTGGCATGGGTAAACGCATGCAGTCGGCGCTGCCAAAAGTTTTACATCCCGTTGCTGGCAAGTCCCTGTTGTCTCACGTTATCGATACCGCGCGCAGCCTGTCTCCGGCTAAATTGTGCGTCATTTACGGTCACGGCGGCGCAGCGGTGCTGGCTTCGCTGGACAAGCACAAGGCCGTTCCTGGCACCGAAATTTCCGCTGCGTTGCAGGAACCGCAACTGGGTACCGGTCACGCTGTCCAGCAAGGCCTGGAACACCTCGACGATGACCAGCCAACCCTGGTGCTATACGGTGATGTGCCGCTGACTTCCGCCGCATCGCTGAAACGCCTGGCCGAAGCCGCCGGCAAGGACAAGCTGGGCATCCTGACCGTGGTACAGGACAACCCGTTCGGCCTGGGCCGCATCGTCCGCGTGGGCGGCGCCATCCAGCGCATCGTTGAAGAGAAGGATGCCACAGAAGCCGAGCGCCTGATCAAGGAAATCAATTCCGGCATCATGGTGATCCCGACCGCCAAGCTGAAACAGTGGCTGGGCAAGCTGAAAAATGAAAACGCGCAAGGCGAGTACTACCTGACCGATATCGTCGCCATGGCGGTGGAAGAAGGCGTGCAAGTCGTATCGGCCCACCCTGCCGCAGCGTGGGAAGTGCTGGGCGTGAACAGCAAGGCGCAACTGGCCGAACTGGAACGCATCTACCAGCGCAGCGTCGCCAACGCCCTGCTGGACAAAGGCGTGACCCTGGCCGACCCGGCGCGCATCGACGTGCGCGGCGAACTGACTTGTGGCCGCGACGTGACCATCGACGTCGGCTGCGTCTTCGAAGGCAAGGTCGAAATCGGCGAAGGCGCAACGATTGGCCCGAACTGCGTGCTGATCAACGCCAAGATTGGCGCCGGCGCCAATATCAAGGCCTTCACCCATATCGAAGAAGCGGTGGTGGGCGACAAGGGCCAGATCGGCCCATATGCCCGCCTGCGCCCCGGCACCGAACTGGGCGAGGACGTCCATGTGGGTAACTTCGTCGAGATCAAGAACAGCCAGGTTGCCGCGCACAGCAAGGCAAATCACCTGGCCTATGTGGGCGATGCAACCGTCGGTTCGCGCGTGAACATCGGCGCCGGCACCATCACATGCAACTACGATGGCGCAAACAAGTTCCGCACCGTGATCGAAGACGACGCCTTTATCGGCAGCGACAGCCAGCTGGTGGCCCCAGTAACCGTGGGCGCGGGCGCAACCATCGGCGCCGGCACGACGCTGACCAAGGATGCGCCGGCCGGCAAGCTGACCATCTCGCGTCCAAAGCAACTGACGATCGAAGGCTGGAAGCGCCCAGTGAAGGTCAAGAAAACCTAAGCTACCGAAAACTGGCGGCGGCGCTGGTAAGTAAATTTCACCAGTTCGGGGAAGAAGCGATCGAATCCTTCGGCGATCGCGTCGTAGTGCTGCTGCACTTCCCCGATGCCTTCGCGCAGCAGGTGGCCATTGCGGCTTAGCCTGTCCGACATGCGGGTCAGCGCCAGCTCGACCCCGCTGAATTCTCCATAAGCACCCAGCCAGTCCTGCTTGATCAGCTTGGGCAGGATTTCGCGCAGCCGTTCCGGCAATTGCCCTTCATGCGCGGCCAGGGCGCCATAAAAGCGCTCGATCAGCTCCTGGCGCGGCTCCTCGCAGTATTCGTCCCAGCGCTGGCTCAGGATATGGTCGTAGAACACGTCCAGCACGATGCCTGCATAACGTCGCCTGCCCTCGGTGAACAAGCTCTTGGCTTCGGTGACGACCGGGTGGCTGTCCGTGAACGAATCGATGAACCGGTGCAGCGCAATCTCGTTCGCGATCTCGGGCGCATAGTGATCCCCACCGTTCGCTTTGACGAAATCGCCCAGCATGGCGCCGACCATCGCCGCTTCGCTATGGCGTGCCAGGTAGATATGTGCGAGGTAGTTCATGCCTCATTCTAGCGCTGTGGATAAAGATGTGTAAAAGCCAGTGCAATTCCGCCTGAAAACCATGGGAAAGGCACTGGATAAGCACGAAGTGGTATGCCTGAATTATTCACACAGCAAGCATCGGCGCGGCAATTGTGGAAAAGCCTGGGGAGTAGCTGCGTATAACCTTGGATAACTCCAAATTGTGGATAAGGATGTGGGAAACCCCGAGGAAAACGACTGAATATGCGGTGCGGAACGCTGGATAACTGCATCTGGCTTGTGCGCATTTGTGGAAAAACTTGTGCATAAGCCTGTGTTCAGCCGGGTATAAGCCGGGATAAGTTGTTCAGACCGGAATACTGGTTTCGAACTTGCTTCGGAAAGTGGAAAAGTAGGCTTTGACGTTGCGAACATTGGCCTGGCCTGCGAATAAACGGTGGGCCAGGGCGTGATAGGCCGGCATATCAGCCACCTGGACGATCAGCACGAAATCTGGCCCGGGCGACACGCGGTAACACTGCAGCACAGCCGGTTCCGGCGCCACCAGCGTCTCGAATTCCGCCATCCGTTCGGCGGCCTGGATATCTAAGGAGATTTCCACAACCGCTGTCAGGTGGGCGCCGACCTTGTCTGGCGCCACCAGGGCCACTTCGCGCTCAATTACGCCGGAATCGCGCAAATGCTTGACCCGCCGCAAACAGGTGGGTGCCGAAACGTGTACGGCGGCAGCCAATTCGGCATTGGTTTGGGAGGCATCCTTCTGTAAGGCGTTCAGGATACGCCGATCAATTTCATCAAAGTCCATAATTTGAAAGAATATTTCAGTTGCTACATAGTGAGAAATATTATTTCATAGTATCGATAAATGAGAAAGCAAATTTCTTCGCGACTGCTCTAGCATGCATCCATTAACTCTTTAAGAATGAGGTTTCGTATGTGCGGTATCGTCGGCGCTGTCGCCCAGCGCAATATCACCCCTATCCTGGTTGAAGGCCTGAAGCGCCTGGAATACCGCGGCTACGACTCCTGCGGCGTCGCCTTGCACCTGGACGGCAAGCTGCAGCGCTCGCGCAGTACCTCCCGCGTGGCCGACCTCGAAAAGCAGATCAACGAAGGTGGCCTGAACGGCTTCACCGGCATCGCCCACACCCGTTGGGCCACCCACGGAGCCCCAGCATCGCATAACGCTCACCCGCATTTTTCGCCAAGCGAATCGGCCGCCCGCATCGCTCTGGTCCACAACGGCATCATTGAAAACCACGACGAACTGCGCGCCGAACTGACCGCTCTGGGTTACGTATTCACCAGCCAGACCGACACCGAAGTGATCGCCCACCTCGTTGACCACATGTATAACGGCGACCTGTTCGACACCGTGCAGCACGCAGTCAAACGCCTGCACGGCGCTTACGCCATCGCCGTGTTCTGCCGCGAAGAGCCACACCGCGTGGTCGCCGCGCGCCAGGGCTCGCCGCTGATCGTCGGCATCGGCCAGGGTGAAAACTTCGTCGCCTCCGATGCGATGGCGCTGGCCGGCACCACCGACCAGATCATCTACCTGGAAGAAGGCGACGTGGTCGACCTGCAACTGGGCCGCGTCTGGATCGTCGATGTCGACGGCAAACAGGTACAGCGCGAAGTGAAGACCGTGCACGCCCACACCGGCGCTGCGGAACTGGGCCCATACCGCCACTTCATGCAGAAGGAAATCTTCGAGCAGCCACGCGTAGTCGGCGACACGCTGGAAGGCGTGACCGGCATCATGCCGGAACTGTTCGGCGACGGCGCCTACAAGGTGTTCAAAGAAATCGACCGCGTGCTGATCCTCGCCTGCGGCACCAGCTACTACGCCGGATCGACCGCAAAATACTGGATCGAATCGATCGCCAAGGTACCGGTCAGCGTGGAGATCGCCTCCGAATACCGCTACCGCGACAGCGTGCCGAATCCGAAAACCCTGGTGGTGACCATCTCCCAGTCCGGCGAAACCGCCGACACCATCGCCGCGCTGAAGCACGCGCGCAGCCTGGGCATGGAGCACACCCTGACCATCTGCAACGTGGCCACCAGCGCCATGGTGCGCGAGTGCAAACTGGCCTACATCACCCGCGCCGGCGTGGAAGTGGGCGTGGCATCGACCAAAGCCTTCACCACCCAGCTCGCAGCCCTGTTCCTGCTCACCCTCAGCCTGGCGCAAGTGAATGGCCTGCTGACCGAAGAACAGGAATCCGCACACCTGAAAGCCATGCGCCACCTGCCTTCCGCCATCGCATCCGTGCTGGCGCTGGAACCGCAGATCATCGCCTGGGCCGAAGAATTCGCGCGCAAGGAAAACGCCCTGTTCCTGGGCCGCGGCATGCACTACCCGATCGCCCTGGAAGGCGCGCTGAAGCTGAAAGAGATTTCGTACATCCACGCGGAAGCTTATCCAGCCGGTGAACTGAAACACGGCCCGCTGGCGCTGGTGACTGACGAAATGCCGGTCGTGACCATCGCCCCGAACGACGCGCTGCTGGAAAAACTGAAGTCGAACATGCAGGAAGTGCGCGCCCGCGGCGGCCAGCTCTACGTCTTCGCCGACGTCGACTCGCGCATTACCTCCGGCGACGGCCTGCACGTGATCCGCCTGCCGGAGCACTACGGCCAGTTGTCGCCAATCCTGCACGTAGTTGCGTTGCAGCTGCTGGCGTATCACACGGCCTTGGCCCGTGGCACCGACGTCGACAAGCCTCGTAACCTGGCGAAGTCGGTGACGGTCGAGTGAGACAGTTTGCGCTTCTTTTGGGTTAAAAAATAATAAAGTTTGACAATTTGCTGGGCAACTAAACTGGGGCGCTGATAAATCGGCGCCCCTTTTTCGTCCTTGAGCCCGACGCAGCTTGACGTCATGAGCGACTCAGGCTGTTACACTCGCCGGAAATGCATGGGAAGCCGGCCAGGAGCAGCCTGCCGAAGGTGATGAAGACGTTGATCGAATATCTGGAGCGACAGGCTTGAAACCGAAATTAGCGTTCACAAAAATTTGGCAAGATGACGACATGGTGGAGCTCCGCATTGATGCATGCGATGGCACATCATCGTTCTCGAACAAGGTGTATGTAGGTCATAAGAACCTGAGTGATGTCGTCGTTGAACTGAATACGTTCAAGAACCATATCCACGGCGGCCTGTATGATTTGCGTTTCGGTGAATTTGGCCCTGAATATGCTTCTGGCGCTCTTTATGCTCGACTGCACTTCCATAACCGTGGCAAGCTCTTGGTTTCCGTCCAAATGCAATCCGAGTATTCGGAGTTCGGCACGAAGAACGTCGCTAGTGAAGCGAACCTTTACTTAATTTCCGAGCCATCTCTATTGGATGGTTTTATCCAGGCGCTGCGTGCAGTTAGCGATGGACATCGAGTTGACGCCGAATTCGAAGCCGTAGACTCCCCATGGACTTGGGACTAGTCACGTCCTCGAACGAAGCCTGATCCTTCAAGAAGCAGACATTCCCGCTTAATCAAACAGATCAAATACGTAATGCACCCATGGGGGCCGTCCCGTTCAATAAATTCCGCGAACCAGAGCAAGTCTGGGAGTATGAAATCGAGATGCAATCGGGTGATACGATTACCATTTCAGCCAAAGAATTCGGCCTAAGCGAACTTAAGCGCCTTCCGGCATGAAGACGCCCTTGCGGATAAGTCAGACCGCAGACTCCAAAGTGAGGAACGGCCTTTTGTACAAGAAGCGATGAAAATGAGTCCTTACGAATACGTTACCCATCAACGGGATGCCAAACTTGAGTATCAGGTGTGCAAATGGCTTCGGGACCAAAACGAACACGAAAAGTTTGAGTTCGTATGGCGTGTCGTCCGAATGAATCCAGGGTTGGGAATCCCGCTCGTAAAGAAGATTCAACTTAGGCCTGTCTATTTGGAGGTCATCTTAGAGCACGGCTTCGTCTACGGCGACGCCAGCACAGTCCGGTTGTGGTACGAAGCAACCGTCGGTGGGCTGGGGGAGCGGCGAGTTTTGCAGTTAATCACGGCGCATCTGGAACGGGCGCCGCTAATTGTAGACAAGATGCTGTACTGGTTCCGGCCGAGCGATGAAGTTCTCATGCATGAGGCCAGAGAGCTTAAGAAGAAATTCGAAGAAAAGTACCCAAATTTCAAATCCAGTCGAAGTACCGGCATTCACGCAACCGGTGCTTAATGCCCCCGACGCAAAAAAATAGAAAGTCTCATGGAGGCGATCTACTTAGCGATTACAAAAAGCGGGCTTGAGTCCGAGATGAAATGACGCACTTTGTAGACCTTGAGCTTATCCAGTACCACAACGGGCCATGCGATGCCGATCAATGGCAGTGTCGTTTGCTTGCCATCGGTTGGGTTGAGCGGGGAGAACCATTCGCGACCGGGCCTTGCCAGTTCGGAGTTGTCGAGAAATTGCTCGAGCTGCAGACGCAGTTCAAACTCGTATTTCCTGAATTCTCGTTCAGAGGCATGCATAAGTGCTCAATTTGCGGAAATGGCAGTGACGCGCTGAACAGCTCTCACGTCAACCTTTTCATTCCAGGCAAAGAAGCGGTTTACCTGGCGCCTGGGCGTGTTGACCACTATATCCAAACTCACTCCTATCTTCCGCCGCAAGAATTTCTCGAAGCATTGCTAGGATGCCCGGATCCAGGCTCGATGAAGTATGCAACTGCACTGAGGGACTTGAACCATGGGAAGAGGCCTCCCTTGTTTCCAGAGCGATGGAACGTCATCCGAGTCGAGGATAGCAATCATCGCGTTGTGCTGCACTCAGTGGGCGACCATGCAACTGGCCTGGAGTTTGTCAGGACGTATTCACTCCGAAACCCTACGCAAGAATTTGAAGTAGAGCAGGCTCCGGATCGCTTTTCACAATTGCCTCATGCAGTTGCCTAGCGGCCCGGCTGTTGGAAGGCGGCGCGGCACGGGGCTCGGCCGCGTCATTCCTAAAGGGGCGGTTCAGCTGCGTTTCATGCTCAGCTCGACATCGCCGGGTAAAGGCAAGGACAGGTAATTGCCGTCCGGCTCCCGCACCACCGACATGTACTCAGGGCAGTAATCTGCATTGTCGGCGATGATCAGCGCGCCGGGGCGCAGGCGATGCTCCACCAGGCGCAGGATGTCGAAGTACAGGCCTTTGGCGCCATCCAGCAGCAGCAGGTCGATCTGCTTCGGCAAGCCGGCGCGCAAGGTTTCCAGCGCGTCGCCTTCGCGGATTTCAACCAGGTCCAGCAGGCCGCCTGCCTCAAGATTCTCGCGGGCGCGCCGCGCTTTGGATGGCTCGAACTCCGTGGTGATCAGCAGGCCGCCGCCGTTGTCGCGCAGGGCTGCGGCCAGGTGCAGGGTCGAGATGCCGAACGAGGTGCCGAATTCGACGATCACGTTCGCCTTCGCATTGCGCGCCAACATGTACAGCAGCAGGCCCGTTTCGCGCGAAACCGGGATAGCGGCGTCTTTCAGGTCCGCATAGATTTCGCGATAGCCGGTCTTGCTGCTCATGATGCGCACGCGCTCCTCTTCCGGCAGTGCGGCGAAGGCGGCGATCGCCGGCACCCGTGTGTTCTTGGATTCGTCGAACAGGCGGTTCAGCAGGGGCGCGACAGGTGCAGAAGTCAGGGTAATCATGGGGGTATTCCTTTCTTGTGTAAGAGCAGGAATAATATGAAGAATCCTTCACATTTCATATTCGCGTTCCCAGGACCCGCCATGACCGATAGCAAAAACGCCCGTGTTTCCTCGCGAAGAAGGCCAAAACAGGCCCGCTCGAATGACCTTGTCAGCGCGATCCTGCAGGCAGCTATTCAGGTTTTGGCGAAGGAAGGCGCCCGCCGCTTCACCACAACGCGAGTGGCGGAGCGTGCGGGCGTGAGCGTAGGTTCGATCTACCAGTACTTTCCCAATAAGGCTTCGATCCTGTTCCGACTGCAAAGCGACGAGTGGCAGCAAACGTCGGCCATGCTGTCGGAGATCCTGCAGGATGCAGCAAAGCCGCCGCTGGAGCGCTTGCGTAAGCTGGTGCATGCCTTCGTGCGCTCTGAATGTGAAGAAGCGGCGGTGCGTACGGCCCTTAACGATGCGGCGCCGCTTTACCGGGACGCTCCGGAGGCCATCGAAACCAAGGCCTCCGGCGACCGGATGTTCCGCACCTTCATCGACCAGGTTCTGCCCAATGCCACCAGTGCGGAGCGCAACTTGGCCAGCGACCTGGTGATGGATACGCTCAGCGCCGTCGGCCAGCAGTTTTCCCAGGAGCCCCGTACTGACAAGGAGATCAAGGCTTACGCAGGCGGCCTGGCCGATATGCTGTGCGCATACCTGGCCGGGCTGGCAGGTCAGAACACGGCGCGCAAAGTCAAACGCACCGTGCGTGGTTCACCGGGGTGAAAGTGGATGTCGGAAACGCCTTCCGCCGGCTCGCCTGCGAGGCGTGAGGCGTAGTAATAATCGACATCATTTGCCTTGCGGTCGAACAGGTTGAACACATCGGCCGTCAACTGCCAGCGGCGGTTGAAGCGATACGTGGTGCGCAGGTAGGCAAGCGCCGTGCTGGACGAGCGAACGCTGTTGTCTTCCACCAATGGCCGCGGGCCGAAGTAGCGAAGCTGAAATGCGCCGGACCATGGGCCGATGTCGTTCAGCGTTGCGCCAAACGAAGCCACCTTTTCGACAGCGCCCGGCACACGGTCGCCAGCGGCGTCGAACTCCGTGTAGCGTGCACGCGAATAGGCCAGGTCGAAGTCCAGCAGCAGGTGCTTGGTCGCGGCGTAGTGGTTGTTCCACTCGATGCCGGAACGCTTGCTGGCGCGGCTTGGCGCCGTGTCGCCGGCATCGCCGGAAAACACCAGTTCGGACCCGGAACGCAGGCGCCACAGCGCGACCGAGCTCTGCAGGCCGCTCACGAACTCGCTGCGGGCGCCGATTTCCGCACCGCGCGTTTTCACCAGCGGCGTGACTGGATCGACAGGCTCGCGTTCGCGTGGCGACAGGCGTGCCGTGGTACCGCGCGCATCGTTGCTGTGGAAGCCTTCTCCGTAATTCACAAAGAACTCCGTCTTGCTCCAGGGCCCGAGCACAAGCGAGATCTTGGGTGATGCAATGTGATCATTCACCTTCCCGCTGTTCTCCGCGATCGAGCTGCCGACATTGAAGCGGTAGCTGTCGTAGCGCACGCCGGCAATGGAGCGCAGCCAGTCCGTCCACTGCACAGTGTTCTGGAACCATGCGGCCACGCTCGCCTCGGTAACGCGCGATTCGGCGATCGGATGCCGCACTTGCTGCTGCGTCGTCGCGTACAGCCCGACCGGCGCAATGCGGTCGAAGCGACCTTGCACGCCGATGCTGTTCTCCATTGAGCGATGGCCGAGTTGGCCGAACCAGGTTTGGGTCAGGTCGAAACCCGTCATCTTGCGGCGTTCCGTCTGCAGGAACTGGTCGCCATTGACCGGATCGTCGAGGAAGTAGGTGACGTCGTTGTACAGCGAGAGGTCGCTGCGAACCAGGTAGGCGTGCGCCTCCGTCAGCGTGTCGCCTGCGCGCTTGCGCCATTCGGCGGAAAGGCTGTAGCGCGCGGTGCGGCCGCCGTCGCTCGGATCGGCCGCACCGAATTCATCCAGCCGTCCATCCTGTACTGCGCGCAGTGGAATCTGGTTGGTTGCGTGCCAGCCGGCCTTGTACGCCATGCCGGTAATGCTGAAACGCTCCGCGCTGTTGCCCGAGCTGTATCGCAGCACTCCTGTCGACTTGTGGAACGCTTCCGGCATCTGCCAAGGGCCGTCGTTGTGGCCCAGATCGAGCGCATACAGCAGGTTGCCGTTGCCAACCTCGGTGGAATTCGCCACCACGCCGCGGCGATAGTTGTCCGCGCCGACGGTCAGCGATGCAAAATTTTCGTTCAGCTTATCGGCCAGGCTCATATGCGCGGCGCCGGCCGATGCAAAATCGCCTTCGTCCGCGTAATAGGGGCCTTTGCGGTAGCGGATGCGGCCAACCAGTTCTGGAATCAGGAAATTCAGGTCCGTATAGCCCTGGCCGTGGCCGTGCGTGCGCATATTGACCGGCATGCCGTCGACGAAGGTGGCGAAGTCTGTGCCGTGGTCCAGGTTGAAGCCGCGCAGGTAGTACTGGTTCGCCTTCCCGTCGCCGCTGTGCTGGGTGACGATCATGCCCGGCACGAATTCAAGGATCTCGCCGGGCCGCAATGCAGGCCGGTTGGCGATCAGTGCCGAGGTGATGGTTCCTTCGCTGGCCGCGTCGGAAGTGCGAATGCCGTTGTCATAGTGGTGGCCAACGACGTACACCCTGGCTGGTGTCTCTTGCTCTTGTGCCTGCGCGACAGCGCACAAGGCCCCCGCGATCATGGGGATCAGTTTCTTTTTCATTATGGATGTTTGAATCGGCAATCCCGCCCACCTCCCCGTGAGCGCGACCGAACAGCGCGCGCATCGTCGCCGATGCGTGCACCACCTGTCTGGCCGGTATCCGGGCTGGCAAGGCAAACCGTCTTGCCTTCCCATGCTTGCGCACAGTGGCTTGTGTAGACGGCCTTCGTTGGAGAACGATGCTTGCTTACCGTTGCGGGGGCAGCACACCCTGGCCTGCCGGCTGAACCAGCACGGCCATGTGTTTCCCGTTTAACTGCACGCTTGAACGCGCGCGAGGCACCAAACGGCGGCGATTATACGCTATGCACTGTTGTTATCCTGCCACCGGTCGGTATAAACCAGGTCGGCCAGCTTGCCGCGCATGGCCCATCCCTCGAGTTCCAGCATCGGCTTGGGGTAAAAGCCGGCGACGTGGCCCAGGCAGATGATGGCAACCGGCTTGCCGCCATTCGGTATGCCCAGCAAGGCCGCCAGCTTGAGCGGGTCGAACAGCGACACCCAACCCATGCCCAGGCCTTCCGCACGGGCGGCCAGCCACATGTTCTGGATAGCGCAGGCGACCGAGGCCAGGTCCATTTCGGGCAAGGTACGGCGGCCGAAGATGTGTTTTTCGCGATGGTCCATCAGGGCTGCCACCAGCACTTCGCCGCAGTCACGGATGCCTTCGACCTTCAGCCGCATGAACTCTTCGTTGCGGTCGCCGAGAGCGGCGCCGGTGGCCTGGCGCTCCTCGTCGACCAGCCGATACATCTGCTCGCGCAGTTCGGGGCTCTGGATGCGGATGAAGCGCCAGGGCTGCATCAGGCCGACACTGGGCGCCTGGTGGGCCGCCGCCAACAGACGCATGAGGAGGTCTTCATCGATTGCACCAGGTACGAAGTGGCGCACGTCGCGCCGTTCGGCAATCACACGATAAACGGCATCAATTGCTGCCTGGTCAAAACTGCTTTGCACTTCTACTCTCACTGTTGATGGAACACGATTTCCTCAACGGCCTGTCCATTACACAGGTGTTGGTCGATGATGCGGTCCATGTTCTCGGGAGTGACATTGTAGTACCAGGTGCCGTCCGGCTGGACGCAGGCGATCGGGCCGCCCTTGCAGGCCGCGAAGCAGCTTACCCGGCTGCGTTTCACGCGCAGCTCGCCTTCGTTCAAGCCGGCTGCCTTGAATTTGTCGCCCAGGCTGTCGAACAGGGCCTGCGACTGCCCGTCGGCAGTGCAGCGCGGGCCGGTGCAAATCAGCAGGTGGCGGTGGTAGCTGCTGATCTTTGGCTTTACCGGGGTGTCGCTCATGCCTCGCCCCCTTCCGCTTCGGTGCTCGTCTCGGCTTCCCACGGTTCGTCGAGCGTGGCGCGGATATAGTCGGCGGGCAGTCGGTACTGCGCTGCCAGTTCTTCAATGCTGGCGCCGGCTTCGTGTTCGGCACGCAGCGTGTCGAGCCATCCCAGCAGGCCTGTCGACAGGGAGCGGCCCGCGCGTTCGCCTTCGCGCGTCGCGCCACCCTCTTGCATGTCGTACTTGTTGGCGTAGCCGCGCGGCGTCACCATCAGGCCGTCGCGCACAAATGTGTTGCTGTTGCCAATCAAGACGGTGCTGAGCATGCCGATGTCGGCGTCGGCCATGCTGTCGAGCGTGGTGAACACGATGTTCTCGCGGCGGCGGTAGGCGCTCTTGACGATGGCGACCGGCGTGTCGGCACGGCGGTGACGCAGGAACAGTCGCTGTGCTTCGACGATCTGTCGTGTGCGGCGGCCGCTTTTCGGGTTGTACAGTGCCACCACGAAGTCGGCCATCGCGACCGCATCCAGGCGGCGGGCAATCGTTGGCCAGGGCGTCAGCAGGTCGGACAGCGAAATCGCGCAGAAGTCGTGGGTCAGCGGTGCGCCGACCAGCGCTGCGCAGCTGTTCAGGGCCGATGCGCCCGGGATGATCTCCACCTGCACGGGGTCTTCCGGGGTCCAGCCGGACTGGAACAGCACTTCGTAGGTTGGGCCGGCCATGCCGTACACGCCGGCGTCGCCGGAGGAGATCAGGGCCACCTTCTTGCCGGCGCGCGCGGCTTCCAGTGCGCTGACGGCGCGGTCCAGTTCTTCCGTCATCGATTTGCGGATGATCTCTTTCCCCTCAATGAGGTCGGCCACCAGCTTGATGTAGGTGACATAGCCGATCACCACGTCCGCTTCGGCGATGGCGTCGCGGGCGCGCTGCGTCATGTGGTCCACGCTGCCGGGACCAATCCCGACCAGCATGATCTTGCCCGCGGCAGCGGGTTGTTCGAATGGAGCGTTCATGGATTCTTCCTTGCGATTGAGACGGTGACGTTGCGGTTGTCCACGCCTCGGAGTTTGAATTTTTCGACCACCAGGGCGGCCATTGGCGTGCCTGGGCCGGCTGCCAGCAAGGCGGCAGCCTCGCTTACCGATGGCGTGCCGGTGTAGCGGCGAACGGTTTCTGAAGGATTCGGTACCGGAACGGCCGCCAATTCTTCGGGTGCGTAGAAGTGCAGCGGCCAGCCATTTTCTTCGGCGAAGGCGAGCAAAGCCTCTTCATCGCGCTTCAGCGTGATGCTGGCGGCGGCGCTTACCTGCCCGGTCTGGGCTCCGGCCTCGCGCAGCGCTGCATGCACGGCCTCACGCACCGTTTGCAGCATGGCGCCACGGTCGCAACCAAGGCCGATAGTGAATGTGCTCACGCCGCACCGTCCAGCGGTGGGCGATACACCACTAGTCGTTCGTTGAGGGCATTCCAGCGTTCTTCCGGCACCTCGGCATGGGTTACCCACAACAGCGCGGTGTAGCGCTCCAGCAGCACGTCGTCGAAGTGCTTGAAGAAGTGGATGTTGTCCGGCAGTGGCGTCGACCGGGTCCACCAGTCCGGGCTGCCCGCCTCCTGTATGAAGGCGATCGGTTCGCCGTTCACGACATGTGCCGAGACTCGCGTGATGTTGATCTTGGGCGCTTCCACGCGCCAGCCGAGGTGCCGGCCAAGGATATCGACGGGAATGGTGCGTCCGACGTCCGACGCTGTGGTCAGCACCGGTGCTGCGCCCAGCAGGTCGGCCACGCGCTCGCTCCATTCGTTGGCGCCGCCGACGTGGCCGGACAGCACCGGAATCACATACTGGCCTGCGTCGTCGACCACGATCACGCCGGGGTCTTCGTCCTTGCTGCGCAGGTGGGGGGCGATCAGGCGCACCACGGCGCCCAGGGACACGAAGAACACGATCTGGTCGTAGCCTTCAAACAAGGGGCCGATTTCATCGCGCAGCGCGCCGTCGTAGGCGCGTACCGCATTCTGCAGGCCGGAAAACTGCGCCGCAAACTTGGCGGAAGTGCAGATGTCGGCGCCGGGCAGGTCGGCGGCCAGGCGTGCAGCCTGCGCCGCGCCGTGCTTCGTGATGGCTACCAGGCATAGGCGCGGCGCCGCTGTGTCGATAATTGATAAGCTGCTCATGCAGACTCCAGGGTTAATGGTTGAGGACCGGCCTTCCTGAGGCAGCCCTTGATGCGTTCGCCGCGAATGCGCTGTCCGTGCTTGACGATCAGCAGCGACAGATAGCTGACTTTGGTGCCCCGCAGCGCCAGGATTTCAGCGCAGCTGAAGCGACGCTCGTCCGGGGCGCCGACACGTTCGATAAAGTGCGCGCCCTCCAGCAAGTCCTTGCGCTCAAGCCAGTCGATCAGTTCATCGAGCAGGGGCTTCACTTTCATCAGCACCAGGGTGTCGAAGTCCGGCAACAGGCGGTCGATGGCGCTGACGCCATAGGCTGCCGGCACAATGGCGACCGTGTCATCCTGTTCTGCGAACGGCACCGGCACTTCGGCGCAGGCGGCAGTGAAGGCGTTGACGCCGGCGATGACCTGCACCGGTACCTGTTCGTCCAATGCACGCACTGTGCGCGCCAGGTGGCCGAAGGTTGCGTAGGTGCTGGCGTCTCCTTCGACAAGGAAAAGCACGTCGCGGCCCGCGCGAAGCCAGGGCAGCACCGTCTCGGCCGCCTTCATCCAGGCCCGCGCGAGCTTTTCGCCGTCGTGCGTCATGGGGAACAGCAGCAATTCATGCTTGTCGGGCGGCGCAAGGCCGGCTCGTTGCACGATGTCGAATGCGTAGCTTGGCGTCTTGCCGCTACGGGCCGGATAGACCCAGATCGCATCGCGCCGCTGCAGCGCTTCCCAGGCGGATCGAGTGATCAGGCCCGGGTCGCCGGGGCCAAGGGAGATCCCCCACAAGGTACCGCTCATGCCGGTCCTCCTGCCCGGCGTGCGCAAACGATCCACACAGGGTTTTCGGCTGCCATGCGGTGCATGTGCAGGATTGGCTTGCTGCGCGCGGCCTGCAATTGCAGTACGTCCCAGCTCACGCCCTCGCCCTCCAGCGCCTGCAATGCGGCAGTGGCGGTGGCAAGGTTCTCCAGCGTGACGAAGTTCATCACGAGCGTGCCGCCCGGGCGCAAGCGTCGCAGCACGCCCGTAATCAGGCCCGCCAGTTCGCCGCCCGAGCCGCCGATGAATACGGCGTCCGGATCGGGCCAGGCATCCAGCATCTCGGGCGCCTTGGCGTGGTACAAGCTGTAGTTGGCAACGCCGAATGCGGCGTGGTTGCGGCCCGCAATGGCGCAGTCTTCCTCGTTCTTTTCGATGGCGAACACATGCCCATGTGGGCACAAGCGTGCCGCTTCCAGGCCTACCGAGCCGGAACCGGCGCCGATATCCCACATCACGCTGTCGGAACGAAGCTGGAGCCGCGCCAGGCTGACGGCGCGTACTTCCTGCTTGGTGATCAGGCCCTTCTCCGGCTGGCGCTGTTCGAACTCCGCATCGGCCAGGCCAAAGCGCACGGGGCGCGGCATTGGCGTCACGCGCCACAGCAACACGACGTTGAGGGCTGCGAACTGCATGCCCGCCGCTTCGCGTGGACTAAGTTCGGCCAGCACGCGTTCCTCAGGCTGGAGCAGGTTCTCCGCGACCGCCATGTGGAAATCATCGCCGAGGCCTTCCGCCAGCAGCAGCCTGGCAATGCGGTCCGGACTGTTGTCGGGACTGGTCAGCACCAGCAGGCGCGCATGCTGGCGCAGCGCCTGTGCCAGCCCATACAAGCCGTGCCCCGGCGTGCTGCCGCGCGCCCATTCGCCGGCGTCCCGCGTGTGGACCGACACGATGCGCGCATCCTGCCAGGACAGCCCGATGCGCGCGCAAGCCAGTTGCAGCGTCGACAGGTTGGGTAGGATTTCCAGCGCTTGTACGCACAGGTGTTGCGCCAGGTAAGGCGCAATGCCATGGCACAGCGGATCGCCGGTGGCCAGCACCACGCAGCACAGGTTGTCGGCACGCGCGGCGCGCACCCATTCCGGCACCTCTTTCAGGCGCGAAGTCAGGTCGCGGCAGACGGCGCCTGGCTTGAATTCATTCTTCAGCAGCGCCAGGGTGCGGGCGCCGCCGATCACCACGTCGGCATTGCGCAGCCAGGCCAGCGCTGTCGCATTCAGGCTGGCGGCGCCGTCATCCAGCACGCCGATCACGCGGCAGGGATTGGGATCAGTTAAACAGGTATCCATGGGTCTATTCAGGAATTGGCTCGGGGTCGATATCGAGGATGTGGTCAATGCCGATGCGCCTTGCGTCGGACGGGCGTTCTTGCGGGAGCGCAGGCGCCGACCAGACGTCGGCCACCTGGTTGCCGCTGAAATCGCACACCAGCACCCGCAGCTGGAATGCGCGGCCATAGCGCTCGGGCGCGGTCAGGGTATCGATGGCGGCTTGGGCGAGCGCGTGGTGGAAGACGTCGCCCAGTCCGCGTTCGACCATCAACTCGGCTCCAAAGCGCGCAGTTTCTGCTGCCGCAATGGCGGCGCAGTCCTCGGGCGTGGCGCCGATGCGGCGCGCGATCTCCGCCACCAGGTCGGTATCCACTTCGCTGCGGTTGGCGTGGGTGATGGTTTCGCCTTGCGCGATCTTGGTCAGTTTGCCCACCATGACGGCGAGCACCACGAGTCCGATGCGCTGCGAGGCGGCTTCGTCCAGCGCATAGCGCAGGAAGTCGCCCATCTGGACGAAGCAAGCCGAAGGAAGCTCGGGACGTTCGGCGCGCAACGTTGCGATGGCAAAGGTCTCCGTGCGGCCGCCGGTAGTCAGCGCGACTACCTCGTGCCCGGTGGTCGCCGCCACCTGCACGCCCTGCACTACGCTGGCGCGCCAGGCTGCCGTCGAATACGGCCTGACGATGCCGGTGGTGCCGAGGATGCTGATGCCGCCCAGGATACCCAGGCGGGCGTTGGTGGTCTTCTTGGCCATCACTTGCCCATCCGGCACGCTGATGGTGACTTCGATGCCGTGTTCCTGCAGCAGGGCGGGTGCGGCTTCGCGCAGGTTGTCGGCGATGTTACGGCGCGGCACCGGGTTGATTGCCGGTCCACCTACCTCCAGCCCGAGGCCGGGCATGGTTACCGTGCCGACCCCATCGCCCGCCACGTACAGCACGTCGCCGGCGCGGCCGGGCAGCAGGCGCAGGTCGACCGTCAGGTGGGCGCCGTCGGTGCAATCGGGGTCATCGCCTGCGAATTTGACCACCATGGCGTGCGCAGATTGCGCGCTGCAGCCGCCGTCGTGCACGGCAAAGCGCACCCGGCTGCCGTTCGGCAGCAGGCTTTCGATTTCTTCCGGCACCCGGCCTGTTGCCAGGCCAAGCACCGCTGCGCGCGCCGCTGCGGCAGCACAGGCACCGGTCGTGAAACCGGTTCGTGTGCCGCGTTCGGCCGCTGCCTTTTCCTTCATGCCTGCCCTGCCTTCTGCTTTGCCTCCGCCAGTGCCAGCAGGGCGTGGAGGGCCGCGACCACCAGCGTCGAGCCGCCCTTGCGGCCGCGAATGACGATCCACGGCACTTCGGCCACCTCCGCCATCAGGTCCTTGGATTCGGCGGCGGAGACAAAACCAACCGGCATGCCAACCACCAGCGCAGGGCGCACGCCTTCTTCACGAATCAGGCGTACCAGCTCGATCAGCGCGGTCGGCGCATTGCCGATGCCGACGATGGCGCCCTCCAGCAGGCCAAGCCGGTGCGCCTTGCGCATGGCTTGTACTGCGCGCGTTGTGTCTTCGACTTTGGCGGTTTCGATAACGTCGGCATCGCTGATGAATTGGTGCGTCTTCATGCCGAAGTGGGCGAGGCGCGGTTGCGACAGGCCGGAGCAGATCATTTCAACGTCGGCAACGACAGGCGTCGAGCCGGCAAGCATGGCGGCGATGCCGGCCCGCACTGCAGCCGGATGGAAGTCGGTCAGGCCGTTGAAGTCGAAGTCCGCGTTGGCGTGGATCATGCGCCGTACGATTGGCCATTGCGATTCGGTATAGGTATGTGAGCCGACTTCCGCGTCGATGATGGCGAAGCTGTCATGCTCAATCACCTGGCCGGCGCGTGTCAGTTGCTCGGTGATGGTGTTGATGGTGCTCATGCTGGCTGCGCCTCGGCGTGATCGTGCGTGTGCGCATGGGAGTGCCGGTGGCCATGGTCATGCGCAATCTCTCGGTAGGTGCAGCCGTCGCAAGGCAGGCGGCTGTCCGGCACGCCAGCGCGCAAATCTTCCACGCGCTGGTCCATCAGTTCGAAGATCTCGGCCTCGAACCCGAAATGCTCGGTGCAGGCAAAGCGCACTTGCGGGTACTGGCCGCGCAGGTGTTCGACCTGGCGGTGGATGCGCTGCATCAGCGTACCGGTGTAGAGGTAGTACGGCAGCACCACGACCTGGCGCATGCCCAGCATCACCTGGCGCTGCACGACTTTTTCCAGGCGCGGCCAGGTAATGCCGGTGAAAGCCAGGTCCACCAATTCGTGGTCGCCCTCTTCCAGCAGCCAGCGCGCCATCTTGGCCATCTCGCCGTTGGCGCCGCGGTCGGAAGAGCCGCGTCCCAGCAGCACGACGCCGGTGGTGGTCGGATCGGGCATGTCGAGCGTGCCCATGGCCTTGCGCAGGCGGCGCTTGAGGATGGCCAGCACCGGGTCGCAGGCGGTCAGGTGGGGCGCCAGCAGGAATTCCGTCTGCGGCCGGGCGATACGCGCGCCTTCGATAGCCTCGGGGATCTCCATCTTGACGTGGCCGGCGGCATTCAGGATCAGCGGAACCACCAGTACGCGGCGCGAACTGGCGGCAACCTCCAGCAGGCTGGCATTCAGCTCTGGTGGCGCGAATTCGATGAAGCACAATTCGATGCGCCAGCCCGGCCGGCGTGCGCGCCACATGTCCACGAATTCACGGATTTCCTGGTTGCCCGACTCCTCGCGGGAGCCGTGGCCGACGACGAGGATGGTATCGCTCGCTGCTGCAATCGCTGGCATCATGATGGATTGGTTCATGCGCTGGCCTTTCTGAAACGGTGGGTAAAGGTTGGGTCGTACAATTTGGAGCGCACCAGGGTTTCCCAGTGCAGGGCGCCCAGCGTGGGGCTGGCGACGATCATGGCCTGGCTGGCTACGCCGGCTTCGCGGCAGCGCTGCTTGATGTCGGCCAGTGTCCCGCGCAGGATCTTCTCCTCGCCGGGCCAACTGGCCTTGTGCACCACCAGCATTGGCGCGTCCTCCGGCCAACCGGCTGCACGCAGGGCCGCTTCAACCTTGTACATCAGGGTGATCGACAGGAAGATGCACAGCGTGGTGCGGTGCGCAGCCAGGCTGGCGAGGTCTTCGCCTTCCGGCATCGGCGTGCGGCCTTCGACGCGGGTAAAAATCACGCTTTGCGTCACCTCGGGCAAGGTCATCGATTCGCCGGCGGCTGCCATCGACGCCATGGCCGACGAAACGCCCGGCACCACGGCCCATTCAATGCCTTCCGCAACCAGCGGACGCGCCATTTCGATCAGGGCGCCGTACAGGCCGGGATCGCCGGTCTGCAGCCTTACCACGGTAGCGTGGGTGCGCGTTTGCTCGATCAGCCAGGCCGTCATCTCCTCCAGCGTCATGTCTTTCGAATCGCGGACGACGCAGCCGGGCGGCGCGTAGAGCGTTGCGGCGCGGTCGACCAGCGAGCCGGCGAACAGCACGGCGCCAGCTTGTGCCAGCAGCTTTTGTCCCTTTACGGTGATCAGTTCGGGGTCGCCGGGGCCGGCGCCGACGAACCAGACTTTGCCAGCTGTCATATCAGTATTTCTCCTCGGTGTTTGTCGACAGGCTGCGCGCGCAGCGCGGCCAGCAAGGCCTCCACGCTGCGCGGTGCGGCGTCGGCGGGAAGCAGGCCGTGCCGGGCCAGTTCGGCATGCAATGCCAGCGCTTGCGGCAAGCGCTGGCCTGCGGCGCGCAATGCTTCGCGTTGCGCATATAGTTCCTGTGCAGGAGCCGAAGCAATGCAGCGGCCTTCGGCCATCAAATGGATTTCGTCGGACCAGCGATAGGCAAAGTCGACGTCGTGCGTGGACAGGACGATTGTTACGCCGCGTGCGGCCAGTCGGTCGAGCAAGACCTCAAGGTCGGCCTGCATCGGTGCATCCAGGCCTGCCATTGGCTCGTCGAGCAGCAAGACTTGAGGTTCCATGGCCAGCACTCCGGCAATGCAGACGCGCTTCTTCTGGCCAAAGCTCAGTTGGTGCACTGGGCGGCGGCCGAACGCACCCAGCCCCACCGCATCAAGCGCCGCGGTCACGCGGCAGCGCACCGTAGCCTCGTCCAAGTCGAGATTGAGCGGGCCGAATGCGACGTCCTCTTCGACCAGGGCCGAAATCAGTTGCCGATCCGGGTTCTGGAATACCAGGCCCACCTGGCTTCGCAACGCTGTCAGGCCGTGGCGGCTGTAGTCATAGGGCCGGCCGTGCCAGCGCAGGCTGCCGGCCGTCGGACGCAGCAGGCCGTTCAGGTGCAGCAGCAGCGTGGTCTTGCCTGCACCATTGGCGCCCAGCAGCGCGTAGCGCCGGCCCTGCGCCAGCGCGAGCGTGCAGCTGTGCAGGCCGGAACTGCCGTCGGCAAATGCGTGTTCCACCGAGTCCAGTTCAATCAACGGTGTCATAGGTGGTCCCGCAAGGAAAATGCCAGCATCAAGCCGCTCGCCAGCAGGGATAACGCAGTCTGGCGCCGCGCGTTGGAATACAAAACGGGCAGGAAGCGCAGCCCGCCCTGGCTGCCACGCGCATCGGCCGCCATCTGCAGGGCCGAAGCACGCTGCCACACCTGTATCGCCATCTGCCCCGCCAGAAGGCCTGTTGAGCGCCAGCGCGCGCGCAAGCTGCGATGACCGAGCCGCGCGGCCTGCGCAGTGTTGCTTTCATCCCATGCCTGGCGCAGGACGAACAGCATGCGGTAGCACAGCGCCATCAGGTCCAGGAGCAGCTCGGGTACGAGCAGCCGGCGCATCAACGCCAGCAGGTCGGGCATGGGCGTGGTCAGCACGAGACCAAGTACCGCTGCCAGCGTGGCGAACGAGCGTAGAGCGATGTGTGTGACACCGGGAAGCATCTCGGGCGACCACTGCCAGCCGCCAGCGCTGGAGGGCGTGACCAGCATCGTCAGGCAGGACAGCAGAAGGAAGCCAAGCGGTGCGACGGCCAGCGCCAGATAGGTCTGTACCGGCACGCGCGCGCCGGCCAACGTGGCGGACATGGACAGTAGCGTGAGCCAGGCCAGCGTATCCGCGCTGCTGGCAAGCCAGGCAGCGGCGATGCTGCTCAGGGCAAATAAGGCTTTCGCACCCGGCGCCACGGCATGCCAGCGGCACTTGTAGGCGGCAGCATCAATCCGCATTGGCATCCCGTTCGGGCGCATGCTTGCGTTCGCGCTCGCGCGCCACTGACATGCCGAGCCAGAAGCCGATCACGCCGGCGCCAAGCGCCGCCTGCAGCGCGAACAGCAGCGACGCGATTTCTCCGCTGGGCGGCTCGAACAGCGGGGCAAACCACGGCTTGTAGTTCGGTGCGATCGTGCCGATCGCCTGTTGCGCGTGCGCGTCCGCGCCACTGAATGCCGCAGGCGCCGCGCTGCCCGGCTCCGCCGGCGGTGCAGCCGCAAACCAAAGCGGCAGCACGGTCAGCAGGATGATGGCTGCCCAGGTCAAACCGGTGCGCACCTTCATGCTGCTTTCCCTTTCGCCAGCGCCATCACTGGCAGCAAGCGCAGCTCGTGCGCATTGAAGCGCGCCATCGCATTCACCACCAGAACGGTCAGCAAGCCTTCGCTGACAGCGATCGGCAGTTGCGTCAGCGCGAAAATGCCGGCGAACTTGGAGAATGAAGCACTGAAGCCGCCGACCGGGTCGGGAAATGCCCAGGCCAGCTGCGCGGAGGTGGTCAGGTAAGTCGCCAGGTCGCCGAGGCAAGCCGCCATGAACACCGCCACGGAGCGCGACAGGCCCAGTGCGGCCAGCGCACGAAACACGCCATACGAAACAAACGGGCCGACGACCGCCATGGAAAATACATTGGCACCGAGCGTGGTTACGCCGCCGTGCGCCAGCAGCAAGGCCTGGAACAGCAGCACGACAAAGCCCACCGGCACCATTGCGGCGGGACCAAACAGCAGGGCGCCAAGCCCGACGCCGGTCGGATGCGAGCAACTGCCGGTTACGGACGGCAGCTTCAGCGCAGACAGGAGGAAAGCAAAGGCCGACGCAACGCCAAGCAGCATGCGCCGCTCGGGGTGCGCCTGCAAGCCGCGCGCCATGCTGCGCAAGCCCCAGGCCAGGAAAGGAATGGATACGGCTGCCCAGCCCAGTGCGTGCGCGGGCGGCAGGAAACCTTCCATGATGTGCATTCGAAACCTCCCGTCGAATGGTCAATGGGAGCACCACCAGGGGAGAATCGGGAGACGGTCGACAGGGGGCAGGCGGACAAGACGCAGGAAGCCGGTCGACAGCGGCTTCCCTTCACCCCGGAGAATAGTGCTGGCAGCATCGGGCCGGTATTCTGGCTCGCCTTCATCCTCCTCCGGGCCTTCCCGCGCGCTGCGCAGTGGCGTGTTTCCGGATTCGTCAGGCTTACAGCAGCGGGGGCTGCACCGGAATGGCTGCACATGGCAGCGTCACCGGTTTCCCGTTTAACGCGCATCCAGGACAGGACGCGCGCACCCAATTGCCGAATAGTACATTAAAGAACTCTCGCGTGGCAAACGCCTGCCACCTCGGTCAGGAAGGCGGCCATTGCCTGTACGCGCAGGCTCGCTTTCAGGTCGCGGTGACAGACCAGCCACAGGTCGCGCGACACTGGTGCGGCCTGTCGCTGCGTGCGCAGGAGCGCCGGATCGGCATCGCCGATGAAACACGGGAGCATGGCGGCGCCCACGCCGGCGCGGGCCGCGGCGATCTGCGTGGGCAGGCTATTGCACGCCAGGACCGGCGGTACGCCGTCGAACGAGGCACGCAGCGAAGCCGCCATCGGCAGGCCGTCCCAGGCGCCGTCCCAGCTTATGTAGTCGTCGCGGTCATGCGGAACCGCGGCTGCACTGTAAAGCGCGAAATCGACCTTGCCGATACGCTTTGCGATGTAGTCGCCGGCGCCATCGTCCGGAGCCGCCATGCGCAGCGCCAGGTCGGCTTCGCGCCGCGACAGGTTGACCGCACCCATGGCGATGTCAAGCTCCACCCTCAGCGCCGGATGCAGGGTACGCAGTGCCGCAAGCCTGGGCGCCACCAGGTATTGCGCCAGCATTTCAGTGGTCGCCAGCCGCACCACCCCGGTCACTTCCTGCTGCGCCGGCCGGTGCGCAGCATGCGCCGCGACAGCCATGGCCTGCTCCACCTGCCCGGCCTGCGCCAGCAGTTCATTGCCCTCATCGGTCAGCGCATAGCCGCTTTGCTGGCGCAAGAAAAGCTTTCGGCCGATGCGGCGCTCCAGCGCATCGATGTGGCGCGAGACCGTGGATGCACTGGTGCCGAGTACCGCAGCAGCGCCGCTAAGGCCGCCGCTACGTGCGACTGCGAGAAAGAATTTCAGCTCATTCCAGTCAAAGGAAAGATTTTTCATTATCGGAAAATCATTTTCTGAAATCGTAAAACTACGTCCAAATCTGGAAACCTATACTAACTCCAATCTCAACTTCCGGAGCCAAGCCATGACCGTCCTGTATGGGAGAATCCGCCGGCATCGCCGTAATCGCATTGAATCGCCCCGAAGCGCTGAACGCCCTTGACCTGCCGACCTTGCAGCGCCTGGAGGAACTGCTGGAGATGGCAGCCGCCAGCACCGCAGCCGGCGCCGTGATCCTGACGGGCACCGGTTCCAGAGCCTTCTGTGCCGGCGCCGACATCAAATACCTGAGCCAGGCCACCCCGCTGGAAGTGCGCGAGTTCGCCCGCCTTGCGGTCCGCATCACCCACCGCATCGAGAACCTGGGCAAGGTCGTGGTGGCAGCCCTGAACGGGCACGCCCTGGGCGGCGGGCTGGAGTTGGCCGAAGCATGCATGATCCGCATCGCAGTCAGTCATGCAAAACTTGGCCATCCCGAGGTGCGGATCGGCGCCGTTGCCGGCTTTGGCGGCACCACGCGCCTGGCGCGGCTGGTGGGGAAAGGCCGCGCCGCGGAAATGCTGCTGCGGGGCCGCGCCATTGATGCGGAAGAAGCGCTGCGAATCGGCCTGGTGCAGCAAGTGACAGGTGCCGGCGAATTGACGGATGCTGCGCGCTCCCTGCTATATGACATCCTCGGCCAGTCGCCGGATGCCGTGCGCCTGACGTGGGAGGCACTGCACCGCGGCCTGAACATGACGCTGGAAGAGTCGGCAAGCCTGGGAGCCGACTATTTTGGCCTCGCAGCCTCGACGGAGAACTTCCGCATCGGCACCGACGCTTTCATTAAAAAAGTCACGCCCGACTTCACTCACCAAAGGGTTAAAGAAAACCGACAAACCCGCGCACAATAGGTTTTGCTCATCCATTTCTAGCTATACTGCACCCTCAAGGAAATTTCCGAGGGGCAACAATGGACGACACAATCGAGAATAATGAGGGCGCGCTAAAGCTCTCCGCGACCCTGGCCGCGGCAACCCTGCTGACTGCCTGTGGCGGCGGCGGCAGTGAAAGCACGGGCAGCGAAGGCGGCACGACCTCGCCGGTACCACCGACCCAGGTCGAATCGATTGCAGGCGCCCAGGCCGCACGGTTCCTCGCCCAGGCTTCGATGGGCGCAACGCATGAACAGATGTCCCGGGTCCAGGCGCTCGGCTACAGCAAGTGGCTGGACGAGCAAATGGCCATGCCGGCTTCGCAATCGCGCTGGGATTGGCTGATGGCGAAAGGCTTCAACGCCATTGAGAACAAGAACAGCCAGGCCGGCATCGATGCGGCACTGTGGGTCAAGCTGATCGCGTCCCCGGATACCCTGCGCCAGCGCGTAACGCTGGCACTGTCCGAGATCGTCGTGGCTTCGCTGGACGGCTTCACCGGTGCCTGGCGCGCCTTCACCGGCGCCGCCTACATGGACATCCTGGAGGCCAACGCCTTCGGCAACTATCGCACCTTGCTGCAGCAGGTCACGCTGTCGACCTCCATGGGCGAATACCTGACCTACCGCGGCAACGCCAAGGCCAATCCGAAAACCGGCTCCATGCCGGACGAGAACTACGCTCGCGAGATCCTGCAGCTCTTTACCATCGGCCTGCTGAAGCTGAACCCGGATGGCACCGCGACGGAACAGGAAACCTATACGCAAGCCGATATTTCCGGCCTGGCCCGTGTGTTCACCGGCTGGGACTCGGACCTGGCGGGCGGCACCAACGACACGCCGGATTACCGCAAGCGCCCGATGGCTCAGGTTGGAACCAAATATGAGCCGGGCGAGAAGACCTTCCTCGGCACCACGATCAACAGTGGCATCGACGCCGCAACGGCCCTGAACAAGGCGCTCGACGCGATTTTTGCGCACCCGAACGTGGCGCCATTCGTATCGAAGCAGCTGATCCAGCGCCTGGTGACCAGCAATCCTGCGAAGGAGTATGTGGCGCGTGTGGCCGCCGTGTTCAACAACAACGGCAGCGGCGTCAAGGGCGACCTGAAAGCGGTCATCAAGGCGATCCTGCTGGACCCAGAAGCACGTTCCGCCTCGAACCTGACGAACGCAGGCTTCGGCAAGGTACGCGAACCAATCCTGCGTTTCACTGCGTGGGCGCGCGCCTACAACGCCACCTCGCCGAGCGATGCCTGGGCTATAGGCAATACCAGCGAGCCCTCGTCCCGCCTCGGACAAAGCCCACTGCGTTCGCCGAGCGTCTTCAACTTCTTCCGCCCCGGCTACGTGCCGCCGGCGCTGGGCGTGGTTGCACCCGAGTTCCAGATCGTGAACGAAACCAGCGTGGTCGGCTATGCCAACTACATGCAAACCGCGATCAGCAAAGGCATCGGCGACGTCAAGGCCGATTATTCGACCCTGCTGCCGCTGGCCGACAACGTGCCGGGACTGGTCGACGAGATCAACCTGGTACTGGCAGCCGGCCAGTTGAGCGCGGACACCGTGACCCTGATCCGCAACGCTGTCACCAGCATGGCCACCGGCACCGACGCCGCGCGCGCCAACCGCGTCTATGCGGCGCTCACGCTGGTCATGGCATCCCCTGAATTCATCGTACAGAAGTAAAGGCCACCACCATGACTAATCAAGCTTCGCGCCGCGCCTTCCTCAAGCGCGCATCGGCACTCGGCGTGGCAGGCGTGGCGGCGCCCTGGGCGATCAACCTGATGTCGATCGCCGAGGCGGCGGCAGCCACTGCAAGCGACTACAAGGCGCTGGTCTGCGTCTTCCTGTATGGCGGCAACGACTATGCGAACACCGTCATCCCGTACGACAGCACCAACTACACGCTGTACCAGGGACTGCGCCCAACCATCGCCTACGCCCGCGAGGCCCTGGCCGCAACAGCCCTGGCGCCATCCGCCCCTGTGCTGGATTCGACCGGTGCGGCACGCGAGTTCGCACTGGCGCCGGCGCTCGCGCCCCTGGTCCCGATCTTCAACAACGGCCAGCTTGGCGTCATGCTGAACGTCGGCCCGCTGGTACAGCCGACCACGAAGGCGCAGTACCAGGCCAAGTCAGTGCCGCTGCCGCCAAAGCTGTTCTCTCATAACGACCAGCAATCGATCTGGCAATCGTCCGCGCCCGAAGGCTCGCGTACGGGCTGGGGCGGCCGCCTGGGCGACCTGTTCGAATCGGGCAACGGCAATGCCACCTTCACCTGCGTCAACGTCTCCGGCAACGCGGTCTACATGGCCGGCAAGACGGCGGTGCAGTACCAGGTATCGGCTAACGGCTCGATGCAGTTCAACGGCCTGAAGTCGCCGCTGTTCGGCTCCGCCACCGCAACCGAAGCGTTGCGTACCCTGATCACCCAGCAGCGCACGCACGCGCTGGAGAACGAGTACAACCGCGTCACCCGCCGTTCGGTGGATGCCAATGCGGCGCTCACCACCGCCCTGGCCAGCGCGCCGGCACTGCAGACGGTATTCCCGGCATCGAATTCCCTGGGCGACCAGTTGAAGATGGTTGCGCGCATGATCTCCGCCAGCGGCAGCCTGAGCGCCAAACGCCAGGTGTTCTTTGTCTCGATGGGGGGCTTCGACACCCACGACAACCTGGCCACCGTCCACCCGGGCCTGATGGCCAAGCTGGGCGATGCCATGGCGGCCTTCTACCAGGCGACGGTTGAACTGGGCGTTGCCGACAAGGTGACCACGTTCACCGCTTCCGACTTCGGCCGCACGCTGGTCGCCAATAACGACGGTTCCGACCATGGCTGGGGCAGCATGCACTTCATGATGGGCGGCGCCGTCAAGGGCAAACGTTTCTACGGCACCGCGCCGGTGGTCGCCAACAACGGTCCCGACGACGTTGGCCAGGGCCGCCTGCTGCCAAGCACCTCGGTCGACCAGTACGCAGCCACCATGGGCAAATGGCTGGGCGCCAGCGACAGCCAACTGCTGGAGCTGCTGCCGAACCTGTCCAACTACAGCACGCGCGATCTCGGCTTCCTGTGATGCCTCCGGTCCGATTGAATCGGATCACATGGTAAAGTAGCGGCGTTGAACCAACGCCACTACTTACCATGAGCAAAGCTAAGCCGGCACCCAAGCCACAAGACCTGAAACTTGCGGACTTCCTGTGCTTCGCCATCTATTCGGCCAACCTCACCTTCGGGAAGGCCTACAAGCCAATCCTGGACATGCTGGGCCTGACCTACACCCAGTACATCACCGTCATCGCGCTGTACGAGGAATCCGGGCAGATGGTGAGTGAGCTTGGTGAGAAGCTGTTCCTCGAGTCGAATACGCTGACACCTATCCTGAAAAAACTGGAGGCCATGGGTTACGTAACCCGCCAGCGCAGCGCTGCCGATGAGCGGCAGGTGCTGGTCAGCCTGACCGAGGAAGGCCGCGCATTGCGCGAGCGTGCCTTCAGCGCAGACCTGTCGGACGCTTGCGGCTTGACCGGCGATGAGTTCGCAGAGACGCGCGACGCCGTACTCAAGCTACGCAACAACCTGGCCAGGTCATTGTCCAAATAGCATTGTGTCGGCCGTAGCAACAAGACGGCCGAATCCGGCCCGAATTCTTTATCGTATGCGATGTAATCGAATCCGCTTGACATCGCAAAAAGCTCCGCTATACTCCTGTTCATCGAATGCGACTGCATCGTATGCGATTCAAATTAACTGAACTGAATGGAGTTACACATGAGCAAGATCACCAAAGTCCTGGCCACCGGCAAAACCCGCACTACCCCTGTCGATTCCGCCATTTATTCCGGCAATCCGGAAGGCTTCCTGGATTTCCAACTGACGACGCCAGGCAATCCGGCCGGCCGCGTGATCGATATCCAGGCTAGCCAGCCGCACCCCCTCGCCGAGCAGTTGTTTGCGGGCGCCTGGTCGGCTTGCTACTCGGGCGCTGTTGGCCTGGCGGCCAAGGAAAAGAAAGTCGCCCTGCCGGAAGGGACCCATGTCGAGATCGAAGTCGACCTTGGCCAGGGCCGCGGTGAATACTTCCTCCAGGCGCGCCTGACCGTGTTCGCTCCTGGCGCCGACCACGCAGCCGTGACCGAGGTCGCCCATCTGGCCGACGCCATTTGTCCGTACTCGAAGGCAGTACGCGGCAACATCGACGTGGTGCTGAACGTCGTTACCGCGTAAGGAAGTACCGGAAAAAGCCTGCGCCAGCCACAGCGCAGGCTATCGCATCGCTACTGTTCCAGCCTCCGGAGCCTGCCAGCCGCCGCCCAGCGCACGGAAGGCCGCAACTGCGGCACGTGCCGATTCCGTCTGCGCCTGCACCCGGGCGTCGGAAGCACGCAGCAGGGTTTCGTCCGCCTGCAGGACTTCGACCAGGCTGACGACGCCTTTCTGGTAGGCCGCGAACGACGCTTCGCGCGCCCGGCCGAGCGAGCTGACGCCTTGCTCCAGCACGGCAGCCTGCTCCTCGCGTTTCACCAATGCAGAGAATGCATTTTCGACATCCTCACTCGCGTGCAAAGCCGCCAGCCTGTAAGCGGCCAGCATTTCCGCCTCCTGTCCTTTCGCTTGCGCGATCTGCGCATCGACCCGGGCGAAATCGAACAGGCGCCAGCGCAAGCCCAGGATGCCGGCCGCCTGGTTGGCGCCACTGGTAAACAGGTTGCCGCCGGATACCGAGCTGGCGCTGCCAAGCAGCCCGCTCAGGGAGAACTTGGGGTAATACTCGGCAATGGCGACGCCGATCCGAGCATTGGAAGCGGCCAGGCGGCGCTCGGCCACGATCAGGTCGGGCCGGCGGCGCAGCAGTTCACGCGGCGAGCCGCTGGCGGCAATCTGCGGCGCAAGCGGGATGCCGGCCGTTTCGGCCAGCTCGGCGTGATGCGTTCCAGGTGGCGACGCAAGCATCACATCCAGCGCATTCAGGGCAGTTTCCAGGCCGGACTCCAGCACCGGGATGGATGCCTGCACCTGGGACAATGCACCTTCGGCCTGCCTGAGCTGGAGTTCCGCCGCCAGGCCTTTCGCATATAAGAGATTGATGGTCGCGACGAGATCCTGTTGCGTCTTCACTTGCTTGCGGGCGACATCGAGGCGTGCCTGCAGGCCGCGGGCGGTAATGTAAATGTCGGCGGTTTGTGCTGCCACCGCCAGCCGAGCCGCCGCCGCCCCGGCTTCCGAAGCCTGGTATTCGGCCAGCGCCGCCTCGCGGTCCCGGCGCAAGCCGCCAAACAGGTCGAGCTCCCAGTTCGCTCCGAGATTGACTTCATAGGCATTGCCGTGACGGTCGAAGCCCGGCGCGGAATTGAGTACCCGCCCCAGCGGGGTTTCGACGGACTGATAGGCCCTGGCAGCTTGCCCGCTGATATTCCCTGAAGGCAGCAAGGCAGCATTGGCTGCGCCCAGGCCGGCGCGCGCCTGGGCCACGCGTGCTGCCGCCTGTGCGAGGTCGAGGTTCTGTTCCAGCGCCAGTGCCACGAAGCGGCTCAGTTGTGGATCGCCAAATCCGGTCCACCACTGGGCCAGGTCGGCGCTGGACGCAGCCTGGCGCTGCTCGACAGCGGCCTGGCCGTGGAATTGTTGCGCCAAAGCCGGCTCCGGCCGGGCGTAATCGGGGCCGACGGCGCAGCTCGTTGACAGGGTGGCAACGACGAGCGCCGCCAGGGTTTGTTTGCTTAGCATCGGACATCCCTCACGAAGAATTGATGGTGACCATAATACCAAATGGTCACAAGTTGTCCAATCTTTCTGTTTGGCTTAAACTTGAGCGCATGAAAAATCCACTTACCTCCCCCGCTCCGGCCAGGGGCCCGGCCGACCACGAAGTGCGCGACCAGATCGTTGCCGCAGCCGTTGAACATTTCAGCCACTACGGCTACGCGAAGACCACCGTGTCCGACCTGGCCAAGTCGATCGGCTTCTCAAAAGCGTATATCTACAAGTTCTTCGAGTCGAAGCAGGCCATCGGTGAAGTGATCTGCGCCAATTGCATGCAGCAGATCGAAACCGAGGTCAGCGCGGCAATTGCCGAAGCCAGTTCTTCGCCTGAAAAGCTGCGCCGCATGTTCAAGGCCTTTACTGAAGCCAGCCTTCGCCTGCTGTTCAATGAGCGCAAGCTTTACGAAATTGCAGCGACAGCCGCAACGGATCGCTGGCAGGTCGTGCTCGACTATGAGGAGCGCATCCAGAAACTGCTGCGCGAGGTGCTGCAGGAGGGCCGCCAGTCGGGCGACTTCGAGCGCAAGACTCCCCTGGATGAGACTGTGATGGCGATCTACCTGGTGATGCGCCCTTACCTCAACCCACTGCTGCTGCAACATAGCTTTGATTACACGGAAGATGCCCCGGCGCATCTGTCCAGCCTGGTGCTCAGGAGCCTGTCGCCATAAAAAATAGTTTGTGACCATTGACTAAATTAGTCACCAGAACCATAATGAAAGTCCCGATCACTCTATCCATGGGACTTTCATGCGCCTGCTTCGCTCAACTCCGTCTGCAGTCTTCGCTGCCGTGCTGCCGTTTGCGGTGGTGGCTTGCGGCGAGAAACATCCAACCGATCCCCGTACCGAGGCGCCGCTGGTGCGCGCCGCGGTCGTACAGGGGGTAGCGCCCCTTTCCCGCTCCTACACCGGCGTTGTCGCCGCCCGGGTGCAGAGCGACCTCGGCTTCCGTGTTCCCGGCAAAGTGCTGGAGCGCCTGGTCGACGTTGGCCAAACCGTCAAGCGCGGCCAGCCGCTGATGCGTATCGATCCGGTCGACCTGAAACTGGCAGCTCACGCCCAACAGGAAGCCGTCGCCGCGGCGCGCGCCCGGGCAAAACAGGCGGCAGACGACGAGGCCCGCTATCGCGACCTGCGTCCGAGCGGTGCAGTTTCCGCCTCCGCTTATGACCAGGCCAAGGCCGCAGCCGATGCCGCCCGCGCCCAGCTCAGCGCGGCCGAGGCCCAGGCCGATGTCGCCCTGAACGCAAGCCGCTATACCGAACTGGTGGCGGATGGCGACGGCGTCGTGACGGAAACGCTGGCCGAACCCGGCCAAGTGGTCAATGCCGGCCAAGTGGTGGTGCGCCTGGCCCATGCCGGACGCCGCGAGGCGGTGATCCAGCTGCCGGAAACGGTGCGCCCGGCCGTTGGTTCCGTCGCCCAGGCAACGCTGTTCGGCAAAGACGGTGTGCGCGTTCCCGCCAAGTTGCGGCAGTTGTCGGATGCGGCCGACCGTCTCACCCGTACTTTCGAGGCACGTTATGTGCTGGAAGGCGAACTGGCCAACGCTCCCTTGGGCAGCACGGTAACCATCCAGGTGGCCGACGGCCAGCCGGCCGCCCAGGGCGGATTGCAGGTGCCGATCGGCGCCCTGTTCGACGCCGGCAAGGGCCCTGGAGTGTGGATTATCGACGGCAATCCGGCCAAGGTTTCCTGGCGCCCGGTCTCGGTGCAGCGTCTTGAAGACGACCGCGCCAGCATCGACGGCCAGGTCAAGCAAGGCGACCGCATCGTGGCGCTCGGCGCGCACCTGTTGCGCGAAGGCGCCAGCGTGCGGGTCGACACCAAGGGCGCTGGCGCCACAGCCGAAGGAGCACGTCCGTGAAAACCAGCCGCTTCAACCTGTCCACCCTCGCGGTACGCGAGCGCTCCGTCACCCTGTTCCTGATTTGCCTGATTTCGTTGGCAGGGGCGATCTCTTTCTTCAAACTGGGCCGGGCCGAAGACCCGGCCTTCACGGTCAAGGTGATGACCATCGTCACCGCCTGGCCCGGCGCCACCGCGCAGGAAATGCAGGACCAGGTGGCGGAAAAGATTGAAAAGCGCTTGCAGGAACTGCGCTGGTACGACCGCAGCGAAACTTATACCCGGCCTGGCCTGGCCTTCACCACCCTGACCCTGCTCGACAGCACCCCGCCGTCGGAAGTGAAGGAAGAGTTTTACCAGGCGCGCAAGAAGGTCGGCGACGAGGTCGGCAACCTGCCGCCTGGCGTGATCGGGCCCATGGTCAACGACGAATACGCCGACGTCACCTTTGCCCTGTATGCGCTGAAGGCCAAGGGCGAGCAACAGCGCTTGCTGGTGCGCGACGCCGAATCGCTGCGCCAGCGCCTGTTGCACGTGCCAGGCGTGAAGAAGGTCAACATCGTCGGCGAGCAGCAGGAACGCATCTATATCGAGTTCTCCCATGAACGCCTGGCGACGCTCGGCATCGGCCCGCAGGAAGTGTTCGCTGCGCTGAACAGCCAGAACGCTTTGGCCGCTGCTGGCTCCGTCGAGACCAAGGGGCCACAAGTGTTCATCCGACTGGACGGTGCTTTCGACACGCTGCAGAAAATCCGCGAGACCCCGGTGGTGGCCCAAGGGCGCACGCTGAAGCTGTCCGACATCGCCAAGGTCGAACGTGGCTACGAGGATCCGTCGACCTTCATGATCCGCAATGGCGGCGAGCCTGCACTCCTGCTGGGCATTGTGATGCGCGACGGCTGGAACGGTCTTGACCTGGGCAAGTCGCTGGACAGCGAAGTGGGCGCCATCAACGCCAGCCTGCCGTTGGGCATGAACCTGGCCAAGGTGACCGACCAGGCAGTCAACATCAGTTCCTCGGTCGACGAATTCATGCTCAAGTTCTTCGCCGCCCTGGTGGTGGTGATGCTGGTGAGCTTTATCAGCATGGGCTGGCGCGTCGGCGTGGTGGTTGCCGCTGCCGTTCCGTTGACGCTGGCCATGGTCTTTATCGTGATGGCGGCAACCGGCAAGAACTTCGACCGCATTACCCTGGGTTCGCTGATCCTGGCATTGGGCCTGCTGGTGGACGACGCCATTATCGCCATCGAAATGATGGTGGTGAAGATGGAAGAAGGCTACGACCGCATCGCCGCGTCGGCCTACGCCTGGAGCCATACGGCCGCACCGATGCTGTCCGGTACCCTGGTGACGGCCGTCGGCTTCATGCCAAACGGTTTTGCCCGTTCGAGCGCCGGCGAATACACCAGCAATATGTTCTGGATTGTCGGCATTGCCCTGATCGCGTCCTGGGTGGTGGCGGTGGTGTTCACCCCCTATATGGGCGTCAAGCTGCTGCCCGATTTCAAAAAGGTCGAGGGCGGCCACGAAGCCATCTACGACACCCCGCGCTATAACCGCTTCCGCGGCTTGCTGGCACGTGTCATCGCCCGCAAATGGCTGGTGGCCGGCTCGGTCGTGGGCCTGTTCGTGCTGTCGGTGCTGGGCATGGCCGTCGTCAAGAAGCAGTTCTTCCCGATCTCGGACCGCCCGGAAGTACTGGTCGAGGTGCAAATGCCCTATGGTACCTCGATCAACCAGACCAGCGCTGCTACCGCGAAGGTTGAAGCATGGCTGGCCGGACAAAAGGAAGCAAAGATCGTCACGGCCTACATCGGCCAGGGCGCGCCGCGCTTCTACCTGGCCATGGGACCGGAATTGCCTGATCCATCGTTTGCCAAGATCGTGGTCCGCACCGACAGCCAGGAAGAGCGCGATGTGCTGAAGCAGCGCTTGCGTGAAGCAATCGGCGGCGGCCTGGCTTCCGAAGCACGCGTACGCGTCACCCAGCTGGTGTTCGGTCCCTACTCGCCATTCCCGGTTGCCTACCGCGTCAGCGGTCCCGATCCGGAAAAGCTGCGCAGCATTGCGGCGGACGTACGCCAGCTCATGGAGAACAGCCCGATGATGCGGACCGTGAATGCCGACTGGGGCACCCGTGCACCTACCATGCATTTCACCCTGCAGCAAGACCGGCTGCAGGCAGTAGGCCTGTCGTCCAACGCGGTGGCGCAGCAACTGCAGTTCCTGCTGAACGGCGTACCCGTGACAGCCGTGCGCGAAGACATCCGCACCGTGCAGGTGGTGGCGCGCGCTGCTGGCGACATCCGTCTCGATCCGGCCCGGATCGGCGACTTTACGCTGGCCGGCGCCAACGGACAGCGCATCCCGCTGTCGCAAGTGGGCAAGATCGAAGTGCGGATGGAAGAACCGATCGAACGCCGCCGCGACCGCATGCCGACCATCACCGTGCGCGGCGACATCGCCGACAACCTGCAGCCGCCGGACGTTTCGGCAGCCATCACAAAGCAACTGCAGCCGCTGATCGCCAAGCTGCCGACTGGCTATGCCATTGAGGAAGCAGGATCCATCGAGGAATCGGGCAAGGCGACCAAGGCCATGCTGCCGCTGTTCCCGATCATGCTGGCGATCACGCTGCTGATCATCATCTTCCAGGTGCGTTCGATTTCGGCAATGGTGATGGTATTCCTGACCAGTCCCCTGGGCCTAATCGGCGTGGTGCCGACCCTGATCCTGTTCCGGCAGCCTTTCGGCATCAATGCCCTGGTCGGCCTGATCGCCCTCTCCGGCATCCTGATGCGCAACACCCTGATCCTGATCGGCCAGATCCACCATAACAAGGAAGCGGGCATGGATCCGTTCAAAGCGGTGGTCGAAGCCACGGTGCAGCGCGCGCGCCCGGTCATCCTGACGGCGCTGGCAGCGATCTTCGCCTTCATGCCGCTGACCCATTCGGTGTTCTGGGGCACGCTGGCTTATACGCTGATCGGCGGCACCCTTGCCGGCACCGTCCTGACCCTGGTGTTCCTGCCGGCGATGTACTCGATCTGGTTCAAGATCCGGCCCGGCGACACACAGTCAGCGGGGCACGCGGGTGAAGCGGCGGGACCGCAACTGATGACCGGTAGTTGAATTCATAAAAGAGGAGAAGTTGATGTCGAAGCATAAGTATTCGAAGTCCCTGCTGGCAGCAGCGGCAGGCATGCTGCTGGCGGGCCAGAGCCATGGCGCCGCATTTGAACTGAAGGAAAAGAGCGCCAAGGCACAGGGCCGGGCCACCGCAGGATCGATCAGCGCTCCCGGAGACGCGTCGGCCATCGCCGAGAATCCGGCCGCGATGCGCGGCCTGGATGGCAGGGTCTTCCAGGCCGACTTGACCACGGTCGACTATTCGGTCAAGTTCAATGGCGATGGCGAAGATGCACTAGGCCGGCCTTTATCGGGCAATAACGGCGGAGAGGCGGGAGCGACCAAGCCCATTCCAGCGATGTACTTCCACACGCCATTGGGCGAGCGCGCCCACCTCGGCCTGTCGCTGACGGCGCCGTTCGGCTTCACCACCGACTACGACCCGCAATGGAAGGGCCGTTACCAGGGCCAGAAGACGGAACTGAAAGCGGTCAACCTCGGCCTGTCCCTGTCGTATGACCTGAACGAGCAGCTTTCGTTCGGTGGCTCGCTCTTCTTCGAACATGCGACAGCGAACCTGACGACCGCCCTCGACTTTGGCGCCATCATGGCAGCCTCGCGCGTACCCGGCTACGCGCCCACCAGTGCCGACGGGCGCATCGCACTCGACGGAAGCGACAATGCCTTCGGCTTCACGCTCGGCCTGTTGTATAGCCCGACCAGGCAAACCCACATCGGTGCAGCCTACCGCTCCGGCGTCAATCATAAGCTGAGCGATGCATCGATCACGTTCGACGTGCCGCAAGGGCCTAAGGCAATTCTCGCGGCCACGCGCCCCGGCTGGTTCACCGACACCAACGCCTCGACCGAACTGCGCATGCCTTCCTCCTGGACGATCAGCGTGACGCACCAGCTCAACGAACGCTGGTCCGTCATGGCCGACGTGCACCGAACCAAATGGAGCCGGTTCAAGGATGTAGTGCTCGACTTCGATTCGCCGCAGGCAACGCAGGCGATCACCTTCGACTATCGCAACACCCTGTTCGGCGCACTGGGCGCCGAATACACGCTCAATCCGGACCTGACCCTGCGCGCAGGCGTGGCTTACGACCAGACGCCGGTTCGCGCCGCTTCCCGCGACGTCCGGGTGCCGGACGTGGACCGCAAGTGGCTGTCCCTCGGCGCTACCTGGCGCGCCAGCCAAAGCGTCGAATGGAGCGCCGGCTACACCCACCTGTTCCTCGATGATGCCGCTGTCGCCATGCGTTCGGCGACCGGCAGCACCTTGCACGGCAATTACAAGCTGGCGAGCGATATCTTCGCTGTCTCGCTGGCTTATCGCTTCTGACCCCTGGAGAAAAAACATGAAGGAATCGCCGATTGTATTGGTTACCGGTGTCTCGTCCGGCATCGGACGCACCGCAGCGGAGACGTTCGCCGCGAAGGGATGCCGCGTCTTTGGCACAGTACGCAGCATCGCCAAAACGTCGCCGCTGTCGGGCGTCGAACTGATCGAAATGGATATCCGCGATGACGCGTCCGTGGAACTCGGCGTCCAGGCCGTGATCGAGCGCGCGGGCCGAATCGATATCCTGGTCAACAACGCAGGTATGAGTATGGTCGGCGCGGTGGAGGAAACATCGGTTACCGAGGCCGCCGCCCTGTTCGACACCAATGTGTTCGGCGTGCTGCGCATGGTACGCGCCGTACTGCCGCATATGCGAAAGCAGCGCCATGGCCGGATCGTGAATGTCAGTTCCGTGCTTGGCTTCCTCCCTGCGCCGTACATGGGACTGTATTCGGCGTCCAAGCACGCGGTCGAAGGACTGTCGGAAACGCTGGACCACGAGGTGCGCCAGTTCGGCATCCGCGTCACCCTGGTCCAGCCGTCGTACACCAAGACCAACCTGGACGCCAACTCGCCCCAAACCGCGCTGCGGATCGGCGATTATGATCATGACCGCGATACTGCGGCCCGCTCCGTTGTCAACAGCATCAACAGTGCTCCCGGTCCGGACGGGGTGGCAAACACGATTGTGGAAGCGGCGCTTGGCACTTGGCGCATGCGTCGTACCCCGGCGGGACAGGCATCCCTCCTGAGCAAATTGCGCCGCTTCATGCCGGCCGGCCCGGTCGACGCGAGCCTGCGCAAATCGCTGGGATTAGCCTGATGCGATAACCAAATTCGTGCCTTTCCTTCGTTTTCCTGAAATTTTTGCCCGCCCGCTTCAAATGCATTGAACCCACGCCCCGGTATCGATACCATGGTTGCGCTAACAATATCGATATGGGGTGGTGGAGATGAGACATTTGCTGGCTGCGGGCTTGGCGCTCGCCATGCTGCAGGGGGCGGCCATGGCTGCGCCGAAGTTGCCGGACACAATACTGTTCGGCGTTGCCTATTACGACGAGTACACGCCGGTCGACCGCCTGGACGAAGACGTGCGCCTGATGAAGGAAGCCGGCATCAGCGTCGTGCGGATCGCCGAATCGACCTGGGGCACGCTGGAACGCAGTGAAGGCGTGTTCGACTTCACGCATGTGGACCGCATGCTGTCGGCTTTCCACAAGGGCGGCATCAAGGTCATCGTCGGCACCCCGACCTATGCGGTTCCGACCTGGCTGGCGCGCAAGCACCCCAACGTGCTGGTGGTGACACCGAAAGGCCGCGCTGAATACGGGCCGCGCCAGAACATGGACATCACCGATCCCGATTTCCGGCGCGCGGCCGAACGCGTGATCGTGGCCCTGGTCGACCACGTCAAGGACCATCCCGCCGTCATCGGCTACCAGGTCGACAACGAGACCAAGGCCTATGGCGCCAGCGGTCCGAATGTGCAGGCGGCCTTCGTCGCTTCGATGCGCAAAAAATTCCCCAACCTGGAACAGTTGAACAAGGCGTTTGGACTCGATTACTGGAGCAACAGGATCAATAGCTGGGAAGACTTCCCTTCCGTGAATGGCTCCATTAACGCCAGCTTGTCCAACGCCTTCGCTGCTTTCCAGCGCGAACTGGTGACCGAATACCTTGCCTGGCAGGCCGGCCTGGTCCGGTCCCGCGCACGTAACGACCAGTTCATCACCCAGAATTTCGACCTGGGCTGGAAAGACCATTCCTACGGCGTGCAGCCAGAGGTCGATCATTGGGAGGCGGCCAAGGCGCTCGACGTCGCGGGCATCGACATCTACCACCCAAGCCAGGACAAGCTCACCGGCGCGGAGATCGCCTTTGGCGGCGACCTGACGCGCTCCTTGCGCAACGGCCAGAATTACCTGCTCATGGAAACGCAGGCGCAAGGCTTCCCGCACTGGACGCCGTATCCGGGCCAGTTGCGCCTGCAGGCGTTCAGCCATCTGGCGTCCGGCGCGAACATGGTGTCGTACTGGCACTGGGCCACTACTGCGAATGCGGTCGAAACCTATTGGCGCGGCGTGCTGTCACAGGACTACCAGCCGAATGAGGTCTACGCCGAGGCCAAGTCCATCGGCGCCGACTTGAAGCGGCTCGGCCCCAAGCTGGTCAACCTGCGAAAGAAGAAAGAGGTTGCGCTCTACGTCAGCAACACCGCCCAAGCAGGCTTCGACGCGTTCAAGGTGCATGCCGAAGGGAAGACCATCGGCTACAACGAGGCCATGCGGCCCTATTACGATGCTTTGTACCGCATGAACGTTGGCGTGGACATCCTGTCCCCTTCTTCCACAGCCAATCTTTCGGACTATAAGCTGATCGTGGTGCCGTCGTTGTACGCTGCCAGCGATGCCGAAATCGCGAGGCTCAACGCCTTCGCCAAAGGCGGCGGCCGGGTGCTCTACACCTTCCGCAGCGGCTTCTCGGACGAAAACACCAAGGTGCGTTACGCCACCCAGCCCGGCGCGATCGCCGAAGCGGCCGGTATCGAATATCGCCAGTTCACCAACCCGGAAAACGTGACGCTCGACGGTGACCCTTTCCACGTCGGCAAGCAGGACAATCGCGTGCGCTGGTGGATGGAGTTCGTCAAGCCGACCACGGCGCAGGTGCTGGCCCGCTACAAGCATCCCTCATGGCCGGCTTACGCGGCCGTGACCCGCAATGCTTACGGCAGCGGGGAAGTGACCTACGTTGGCTTCATGCCGACCGATGCGGTCATCGACAGGATCATGGAGGACCAGGTAAAGCGCGCCGGCGTCACCTTGCCAAGGGTGCGCTATCCGCTCGTCATGCGTGGGGGCACGCTGCAAAACGGGCACCAGGTGCGCTACCTGCTCAACTACTCCGCCGAGCCGCAGCAAATGAAGTATGACTACGCGGCAGGCATGGAACTCTTGTCGGGCAAATCCGTAGGCAAGGGCGAAGTGCTCAAGCTGGCGCCATGGGGCGTGGCTGTCGTAGAGGAGCAATGATCATGCGCTCACTCGCTACGGCACTGGCCGGCTTGCTTTTCGCAGCCAGCGCATCGGCCAATAGCGCGAGTCCGGCAAGCTGGATCTGGTATCCGGGCGACTTCGAAATCTGGCTGAGCAACCAGGTGCAGGTGAGGCGCGTTGAACGCGACGCGCCGTTCATGCCGTTCTGGCGCTTTTACAGCCACCAGCCGCAGGTCAACTTCAGCAAGCAGCTCGAACTCGCCGCGCCGGAGGAAATCACCGTAACCGCCGAGGGAAAATACAGCATCCAGGTCGATGGAAAATTCGTACAGGGCGACCAGAAGCACGTGCACCTTGCCACGGGCAAGCACTCCATTAATGTGCAGGTCTACAACCAGGCTTCGCCGCCCGCGATTCTGGTCGAGGGCAAGACAATCAGTTCAGACACGACATGGACAGTGGGCCCGGCGCCGTATTACAAGCCATCGAACGGGCCGGCAATCCAGGCGGCGGGGCGAACTGGTGGGCCGCCGTCCCAGTTCAGGCTTGCGACGCGCGAGATCCAGCCCAGGAGCGTACAGCGCAAGGCTGATTCCATCCTGGTCGACTTCGGCGAGGAGACAATCGGTTTCATTAAGCTAAAGAACCTGCGCGGCCGAGGCAAGGTGACGCTGTATTACGGTGAATCGCTGGAAGAGGCGCTCGCCACCGGCACATGCGAGACGCTCGATCGCTTTACAGTCGACAGCAAGACGGACTTCACTTCCACCAACGCACGCGCAATGCGCTACGTGAACATCGTGCTCGAAAAAGGCATGAGCGTTGCCGACGTGTCTTTGATGTACCAATATCTTCCGCTCACGCAGCGTGGCAGCTTCCGCAGCTCGGATGAAGAGCTGAACCGGATCTGGGAGGTTTCGCTGCGCTCGCTGCAACTGAATACGCGCGAATTCTTCATTGACGGCATCAAGCGCGATCACTGGCTATGGTCCGGCGACGCGTTGCAATCCTACTTGATGAACTATTACTCCTTCTTCGAGGGAGACGCAGTCAAGCGCACCACCTGGGCCTTGCGTGGCGCCGATCCTGTCGACATGCACATCAACACCATTCTCGACTACTCGCTGTACTGGTTCATCGGCATCCACGACTACTACCGCTACACGGGCGATGAAGCTTTCGTACGCAGCATTTATCCGCGCATGGTTTCGCTGATGGACTTCGTGCTGGCAAGGCGCAATGCGAACGGCATGCTGGAAGGCCAGCCGGGGGACTGGGTGTTCGTGGACTGGGCCCCAATGCCGACGGACGGCGAGCTGTCGGTGATCCAGCTGCTGTTTGCACGCAGCCTGGAATCGATGGCCGACAGCGCTACGCTGGTGAAGGACGATGAGCGCGCGGGCCGCTATCGCCAGCTCGCATCGGAGCTGAAGGCCAAGATCATGCAAACGTTCTGGGACCCGCAGCGCCAGGCTTTCATCCATCGCCGCAAGGAAGGCAAGCTGGACACGCTTGTCACACGTCACCCCAACATGTTCGCGCTGATGTTCGGCTATCTCGATCCTGCGCAGCAGGAGGCTGTGAAGCGCAATGTGCTGCTGAACGGCCAGGTTCAGAAGATCACCACGCCCTACATGCGCTTCTATGAGCTGGCAGCCCTGGCCGAAAGCGGCCAGCAAGCTTACGTCACCGGACAGATCAAGGACTACTGGGGCGGCATGCTGCGCGACGGAGCGACCTGCTTCTGGGAGCAATACGATCCGAAGCAGAAGGCACCGGAACGGTATGCCATGTACGGCAAGGCTTTCGGCATGAGCCTGTGCCACGCATGGGGCGCCAGTCCGCTTTATCTGCTGGGCCGCTACTACCTTGGCGTCCGGCCGACCGAACCGGGTTATGCGACCTATGTGGTCGAGCCAAGCCTCGGCGGCCTGCAGTGGATCGAGGGGAAAGTGCCAACGCCGCACGGCGAGGTATCGGTTTTCATGGACCGAAAGCAGATCAAGGTGTCGTCGCCGGGCGGCAAAGGCATCCTGCGTTATATGAACGAAGGCGTAGCGCGCGAGCTGATTCTGGAGCCAGGCAAGAGCTATGTCGTGAACTACCAGGAGACAAAATGAAATACACGAAACTCATGGCGGCGGTGTTGTGGACTGCGCTGGTGCAGGCAGCGGCAGCGCGCGGACTGGACGTGAAGACTGCCGGCGGCACTGTGCATGTGGAGCCCTGGACGGACCGCATCATCCACGTCCAGGCCGGCGCGTCGCCAGTCTGGAAAGGCAATTACAACCCTGCGGTCATCGGCACGCCGCAGAACGTCGAATGGACCGTCAGCGAGACGGCGACCCACCGCGTACTCACCACAGCCGCCCTCAAGGTGCTGGTCGACAAGAAGAATGGCGCTGTCAGTTTTCAGGACGCAAAAGGCGCCGAGTTGCTGGCGGAGGCCCCGGGCGCAAGACAGGTCGGCCGCGGCGGCATCGTCCAGGCCTTCACTTATGGAGGCCCGGTTTTCGGGCTCGGCCAGCACCTAAACGGCCTGCTCGACTACAACGGCAACCGCGTGCACCTGCAGCAGGCCAATCGCGACGTAGCCGTACCGATGCTCGTATCGCCCACCGGTTTTGGCGTCCTGTGGAATAACGCGTCGGTGACCGATGTCGACATCGGCATTCCCTCCGCTCCGCATCCGCTGATCATTCGTTCGGAAGCGGGAGGCGGGGTTGATTATCACTTCATCTACGGACCGGAACTCGACGACGTGGTGGGCGGTTACCGCGAACTGACTGGCCGCGCGCCGATGATGGCGCGCTGGACCTGGGGCCTGTGGCAGTCCAAGGAGCGTTACCAGACGCAGGACGAACTGCTCGGCATCGCCGCCCGCTACCGTGCAATGAAAGCGCCGCTGGACGCCGTGGTGCAGGACTGGCAATACTGGAGCAGCGGCCAATGGGGCGAGCACCGCATGGAAGCCGCGCGCTTCCCCGACCCGAAGGGCATGATAGACAAGCTGCATGCGCAAAACGTCCACGCCATCATTTCCGTCTGGGCGCGCCTGGACACCGGGACCACCAACACGAAGGAGCTGGACAAGGCCGGCGCCCTGTATCCCAAGACTTATCGCAACGTTTACCCGGCCGGCGAAGGCCGCTGGTACGACGCCTACTCGCTATCGGCCCGTCGCCTGTATTGGGACCAGATCAGCCGCAACCTCGGCAAGTTCGGCTGGGATGGCTGGTGGCTCGACGCGAGCGAGGCGGAGTTGGGCGGCAACTGGGGCGAAATGCGTGAGGTGCGCACGGCGGCGGGGAGCGGCAAGGATGTGCTGAACGCCTATCCCCTGTTGCATACCACGGGCGTATTCGAAGGCATGCGCAAGGACTATCCTGCCAAGCGTCCATTCATCCTGACCCGCTCGGCCTTCAGCGGCCAGCAGCGCAACGCCGCCATCACGTGGTCGGGCGATACGAGTGCGACCTGGGACGTGCTGCGCGCACACGTTCCCGCTGCGCTGAACTTTACGCTGAGCGGCATTCCATACTGGTCGGCCGACATCGGCGGCTTCTTCGGCGGCGACCCGGCCGATCCAGCGTATACCGAGTTGTTCACGCGCTGGTATCAGTTTGGCGCCTTCAATCCGATGTTCCGCGTGCACGGTACGGGACCGGGCAAGGAAATCTGGGCTTTCAAGCAGCCCACGCAGGACATTCTGCTTTCCTATGCGCGCCTGCGCTACCGTCTCCTGCCCTACATTTACTCGGCTTCGTGGGACGTGACCAGCAAGCATGGCACCATGATGCGCGCGCTGGCGATGGATTTCCGCACCGATCGCCAGGCCGTTTCGACACCGGACCAATACATGTTCGGCAAAGGGCTGATGGTGGCGCCGGTACTGAGTGCAAACACCGACGTGCGAACCGTCTACCTTCCGGCCCAGACCAATTGGTTCGACTTCTGGACCGGCAATCGCTACGAGGGCGGCAAGGTCATTGCCGCAAAGGCCGACATCGCGACCATTCCGCTGTTCGCGCGAGCCGGCAGCATCTTGCCGCTCGGCCCTGCAGTCCAATACGCCGACGAAAAGAGCGAAGAGCCGATCGAACTGCGGATCTACCCCGGCAAGGACGCCAGATATCAGCTGTACGACGATGCCGGCGATGGCGACGGCTATACGCGCCGCGAGTACGCCACGACGCTGCTGGAGTGGAACCAGGCGAACGGGCGACTGACAATTCATGCACGGGAGGGCAGCTTCCCTGGCATGCGCGGACAGCAGGCCTTCCTGGTGCGTTGCGGTGCCCTGGCCTCCGCCGATGGAACCAGGGTCGTGGCTGGCGCAAGCGATGTCACGGTTGAGGTACCGGGGTGCCGCTAAGCGGATAAGGGATACAAGATGTAACCAATGTTGCAACGGACATGCCTCTGGAGCATCTTAGCAAGACAATAATTCCAGAGTACGTCCACCATGAAGAAGACCATACCCTTTGCGCCGGTCGTGGCAGCAGGCATGCTCACGCTTGCTGCCTGCAGTACGCAGCAGCCGACCCAGGCGCCGCAGCATGTCACCGAAGCTGCAATGCCGGCACCAGTGCCGGCCGCCGTACCGCCAGCACCCGTCGCGCCAGCGGCAAGGGCCGACCTGCGAGGCTCGGTGAAGCCCGCCCCGGTGCTGGCCTATTCGCCCGGACTGCCAGCGCCGATGCCGCACATAGCGCCCGTGCCGCAATCGGCAGACAAATTCCCCGACAAGGACGGCAATAAGTCCGTCCTGGTGAGCGACCAGCCCGTGTCCACCTTCAGCGTGGACGTCGACACTGCCTCTTACGCCTTCGTTCGCCGCATGCTGTCCGATGGCCGCATGCCGCCGCAGCAAGCCGTGCGCGTGGAGGAAATGGTCAACTACTTCCCGTACAACTACGCTACGCCCGTCAGTGCGAGCCAGCCGTTTGCCGTGACGACGGAGGTGATGCCGAGCCCTTGGCAGCAGGGCAACCAGCTTGTCCACATCGCTCTCAAGGGCTATGACATCAAGGCTACCGCCCGCCCGCGCGCCAACGTCGTGCTGCTGGTGGACATTTCCGGTTCAATGGGGCCACGCGACCGCCTGCCGCTGTTGCAGCAAGGCTTCCGCCTTTTCGCAGAGCAGTTGCGCGATGACGATATGGTCTCCATCGTCACCTATGCCAACGGCACCGCGGTCGCCCTCGAGCCAACCAGCGGCAAGGACAAGCAGAAGATCATCGACGTGATCAACAACCTGCACGCATCGGGCGGCACTGCCGGTGGCGATGGCCTGCAGCGTGCATACGCCCAGGCCGAGCGCAACTTCGACCCGAAGGCGGTGAACCGCGTGATCCTGGCCACCGATGGCGACTTCAATATCGGCATCACCGATCCCAAGCAGCTGGAACAATTCATCGTCGACAAGCGCAAGTCCGGCGTCTACCTGTCGGTATTCGGCGTTGGCCTGGGTAACCTGAACGACGCCCTGATCCAGCGCCTGACCCAGTCCGGCAACGGCAACGCTGCCTACATCGACACCCTGCTGGAAGCACGCAAGGCGCTGGCGCAGGAGCTGGGTTCGACCATGTTCCCGATCGCGAATGACGTGAAGGTGCAAGTCGAATTCAACCCGTCGCAAGTCGCCGCCTATCGCCTGGTCGGCTACGAAACCCGCATGCTGAACCGGCAGGACTTCAAGGATGACAAGGTCGACGCCGGCGATATGGGCGCGGGCCACACCGTCACCGCCATCTACGAAATCACGCCGGCCGCCAACGCAGGCAAGCTGGTTGACCCTCTGCGTTACGAGCAGCCGGGCAAAAAGAAAGCCACCGAATCGGGTAAATCCGAAGAGCTGTGCTTTGTGAAAGTGCGCTACAAGCTGCCTGGCCAGTCGGTGAGCAAACAGGTCGAGCATGCCGTGCGTGCCGGCAGCGCGCGCGATTCACTCGACGCAGCGCCGGATGACCAGCGTTTCGCCGTCGCTGTTGCCGCCTTCGCCCAACGCCTGCGCGGCGAGCAGCAGGTGGCCGACTTCAGCTACGGCGATATCGCGAAACTGGCGGAAGGTGCACGCGGCGCCGACCGTGACGGTTATCGCGCCGAATTCGTGAAAATGGTGCGAATGGCGGAGTCCCTCGGCACGGTCGGTCCTACTGCACAGCGCTGATGCGCTTAGTTGAGCGTGACGTTCCAGTTGCGCTCAACGCACTTCACGTAATTGCCGGCGATAAGCGCGTTGTAAGGCGTCTGGTAGTTCACCAGCTGGCACTGGTAATCGCCGCCGCTGTTCCAGTTCTTCTCCCAATAGATGTTGTAGGCGGCGGAACTGGACGGGCCAAAACGCTGCATCGTCGCGCATGACAGCTGCTCGCCCGCCACGTTCCAGCCAAGATCCGCCGCGAACTGCCGGTAATAATCGATACGGTTCTGCGCCGCCGGCTTCTCGCTGCCGGTGCCGCATTCCGCATTGATGATCATGATTGTGGTGGCGAAGTTGTTCCCCGCGCCGGCGGCGATGTCGCTGGCGTTTGGAACCCAGCTTCCGTCGATCACATGCAGCATCGATGGCTTGGGTGGTTGCGGGTAGACGAAGAAGAACGTGGCGGATGCCAGGTTCAGCCAGGTCGACGCCACCTGGTCCGGATTCTTCAGCAGCACCGACTGGTCGCCATTGAACATCACTTGCGAGAACGGTCCGTAGTTGTAGTTGTACGAGAGCTGCTTGGCGCCACGCCCGAAGTACTTCTTGTAGCTGCCATCGGCGTTCTTCCCGCAAGTCCAGACCGTGTTGAAGACCGGATCCGCACATTCGGTGTTGTAGCCGCAGCCTGGACCATCCTCGGTGCAGCCCAATTCGCGCAGGTATTTCAGGCCCTGCCGCCACTGCGGCAAGGGCAGGCTGGCGTTGTGCTCGCCGGTCTCCTGCGCAAAGTGGGCAAACATGGTCGCCAGCGAATGGCGGCAAATGTTGTCGGCATTGCGGCCGTCGGTGTAATCGCCGCACACTGCCGGGAACTTGGCTACTGCCTGCAGGAAGCGCCGGTACTCATAGCTCGCTTCTCGCAAGGAGAAGTAGTAGTCCCATTTCGCCGAGGACAGCAAACGTTCAACGCGCTTCACGTTGGCTGGATTGTTCGCGGCCCCGGGCGCGACGGCTTCCACCGCCGCGTTGTCGAGTGTCCGGATCGATGCCTTGACGCTGCGGAAGAAGTCATTGTCGGTCAGAGTCAGTTCGCGCGCTTCGGCCTGCGCCTTGGTCGGTACGCCGCCCGGCTGCGTCGGCGGGTCGCCAGGGCCGGTTGGCGGATCGGTCGCCTCCCCGATGTACTTCCATGGACCCCAGGTGTCGGCCTGGCTTGGCGCATTCCCCTGTGTCCACCACTTTGCTTCGAATTGCTTGCTCTGGTAGATGGCGCACATGCCGGCCGTGTATACCTGGCTGGCGCTCCACGCCGGGCAGGAGGCGGTGACGCTGGCCACCACGCCCTGCGCCAGCGTGCGCGCAGCGGCCGGGCTGTCGGCGCTGCCGCCCCCGCCGCAGGCGGAGAGCAGCAGCGCCACTGCAAGTGCAGCAGATGGGATGATTCTCATATCGGCTCCCTTCGCTTATTGGAGAGCTACCGGCAAGTCCGGATACTCTTCGCTCAGCGCATAACGCACGCCGTTCATCGTGATCGTGTAGGCGGAAGGCCCGCTGATCGGCAAGGTGTAGTTCAGCGTCAGCGAGACCGATGCACCCGGCGCCAGCGACTGCCAGGCAGGTATCGTGAACTTGGCGCGGTTGAAGTTGGCCTTGAAGCCGCCGATATTATTCGGCCCCGTGTAGCCAGCCTTGATGACGGTCAGGCCGTAACCCGACTGGTCGCTCATATTGGCCGGTGCCGATACCGGATAATCGAACTCCACTACCGAACCGCCCGGAATCGTGGTGGCGGTGTTGTTCGTCACCGTCATCACAGGATTGATCGGGTAGTTGCTGTCGCCCAGCTTCCAGCCTCCAAGGGAGATGCTGACCTTCGCGCTGCTGGCCGGCATCGCCGTCTCGGCACGCGTCGCGCCGTATGGAGCGGCGGTTCGGAAGGCAGCAGCGATGTTGTTCGTGAGCGTGTAACCCATGAAGTATTCGCCCGCACCGCCGTTGCGCGCTGCGTTCCATGCGTAGTCGCCGGCCAGCTCCCAGATCATGATGCCGCCGATGCCGTTGTTCACGACGTAGCTGGTCTTGGCTGCGATGGATTGCGCCGTTTCGGTGGAAATGAAGACCTGGCGCGTTGCGTTCCATAGCCACGGTGCAGCCAGCGTGGCGCTGTATTGCGGGCTATAGGTGCCGGTGATGGTCTTCTCGGTCACGCCGTAAGCATCGAGGTAGGACGGCACGATGGCGTTCTGCAGGTTGAGCGCATGCCATAGCGGGTTGCCGCCGCCCGGTACCGGCTTGCCGTTGGTATCCAGGTCGTACCAGACGTTGTCGATGCCGGTAGCGCCTTTGCCGCAGGTTTTCACGCCGGCGCAGGCTACGGTGTCGGTGACGACCGGGCTGGTGCCCCACAAGCCGTTGTTGCCGCCGCTGACTTCCTTCCAGCCGCGCGTGTAGTACGGCACGCCAATGTTGATGCGTCCCGCCTGGAGTGCGCCGCGGTAGTAGCGGTAGGCCCAGTCGACGTTCAGGTAACCGATGCCGCCGTACTGGTAGGCGTTGCCGGCCCGCAGTTCGCCATCGTTGCCGTCGTCGAACAGCGGTGCGTTAGGGCCAACATACTGGTTCCATCCGCCGTGCAGGTCATAGCTCATCAGGCTGGCGTAGTCGAGGTACTTCAGGCCGGACAGGTTTTCCTCGCCGCGCAGCACCCAGCCGGACGCGGAACCGGCGATCGTCAGCATGTAGTACTTGTTGTCTGCCGCCGCTGCTGCATCTAGCTTTTCACGCACGGTTTTCAGCAGCACGTTGTAGCTCTTCATCAAGCCTGACAGGCGCGGCTTGGAGACCGGGAAGTCGAGCGGGTTGCCTGCTTCGTTATTGGTGGTCGGGTGCTCGTAATCGATGTCCATCCCGTCGAAGAAGGTGTACTGGCGCAGGAAGGCGACCATCGAGTCGGCCAGGGTATTGATGCCTGCCGTGTTGATGCTCCCGTCTGAATTGGTGGTGGCGGTGTAGAAGCCGCCGCTGCCTGCCCAGCCGCCGACCGACAACATGATCTTCACGCCGGGGTATTTCTTCTTGTACTGCGCGAGCAGGTTGAAGTGGCCTTTGTATGGCAAGGATGGGTCCATCGCCGCGGCGGGGATGTTCGGCCAGGTGATGCCGGTTTCCGGGTTGTTCGCACCGCTGCCGATCAGCACCTTGTTGTCCGCGCCGACGCTGGCGAAGGCGTAGTTAATGTGCGTGACGTTCTGCCACGGGATGTCGTTGACCAGGTAGGACGGCTGGCCGTTGGCGCCCGTGCGCCAGCTGGTGAAGTAGCCAACGATGCGGCGGTTAAGGCCATTTGCCAGTTTTTCGCGGCCGTTGGCGTCGTACACGCTGCAGTACGGAACGTTCGGCACCGGCGAGGTCAGGCCGTCCGGGCGGCATGCCACGGGCGTCGGGGTGGGTGTCGGGGTTGGAGTCGGAGTCGGCGTAGGCGTAGGCGTCGGAGTTGGAGTTGGCGTCGGCGTGGACGTCTGCAGTTCCCACGGGCCATTCACTTCCGTGCCAGGCACATTATTTTGCGTCCACCACTTCGCCTTGTAGACGGCGCCGTTATAAGTCGCACACATGCCGGCGGTATAGACCGCGCTCGCGCTCCATGCAGGGCAATCCGGCGTTGGAGTCGGGGTTGGCGTCGGTGTCGGAGTCGGCGTTGGCGTTGGCGTGGTCGCCTGCACTTCCCACGGCCCGTACTGTTCCGCGCCAGGGACATTATTCTGTGTCCACCACTTCGCCTTGTAGACGGTGCCGTTGTAGGTCACGCACATGCCCGCGGTGTACACCGCGCTTGCGCTCCAGGCCGGGCAGGTTTCAGAAGCTACTGCAGTCGCCAGTGTGCGGGACGGTTGCGCGGGCTGGCCGCTATCGGTCCCGCCGCTGCAACCGGCGATGGCGCTGCCGACCAGCGCCAGCATCAGGTAATTCGGTCGAAAATTCATGCTGTCTCCGTTATTAGAAATCGTGGTTATGCGGATAACTGCTAAAGAAATCGTTATCCCAGCGGAAGTGCGTCGCCGAGATGGTTAAAGAGATGTCGAGTCCCTGGACAAAGTGCCACCAGCCGACCGGCAGGAACAGGATTTCGCCAGGCGCCAGCTCAACGTCGAGAACCGGAACGCCGGCCATCGATGGGTAGCGCTGCAGGTCGATATCGCGGCCATCGACGGGAGTGAAGCAATGGCGCTGGTTCTGCAGCTTTGGCGTTTCGCAAGGTGCGATCAGCCGCACGCGCTTGCGACCCATCACCTGGATCATGAAATTGTTGGTGAGGTCGTGGTGGAACGGCGTGACGGTGCCCGCAGGCCCAAGCCAGAAGAAGCCTTTACGTTCGCCATCCAGGTATTCAGGCAGCAGCGGCATGTCCTGCCACAGCTCCTCCAGCGCCTGCCGGTTACGGCCATCGTTATTGGCCGTCATGTAGAAGTCGTTGGTGCTGCCGCTGCTGCGCACCCGTTCCACGTACTCGCCGAACGGCATGTGGCGCTTGTGCGCGATGCTGTTCATTTCGTAATCGGCATCGGCATTGCGGCCGAACTGCACTTCCACTTCGCGCTCGCCGAACTGCGCGGCCAGCCAGTCCAGCGTCCACTTGCCGCGCGCCGGCCAGTCGTCCAGCATGCCGGTGATGATCACAGGCCGGTTGCACAGGTAATGCTCGTGCAGGAAAGCCTCGGTCGACAGGCGTTCGCGGCGTGGCACTTCCTGCGGCGCCATGCGGTTCAGGCGTGCCTGGATGCCAAGCAGCCAGTCGCGCTTGGCCAGCCGGTTATGCAGGCGTTGTACGCCGTGCAGGTAAGGGCTGTTCATCGCAGCCGTGATTTCGGCTTGTGCGAGTTGAGGAGGAATGCCGGACTGGCCGAGAATGCCGGCCAGAGTTGCAGGAGAATGGCCCAGCATCAGGTTTTCGGCAATCCAGCGCCGCCATTCGTCGCTGATGCCAAGGGAATGCACCGTCGCACGACGTTTCATAAGCGTCTCCAAATGGGAAAAGCCGGCGGCGCTGGGCGCACCGCCGGCAAGGGATGGACGATTAACGTCCCTTCCAGACTTCGCTGGTCAGCGCACCGCTTGCATCGCCGTCCAGCTCCCACGAGAAGGCCCCGCGCAGGCCTTGGTCGCGGACGTACTGCATCTTGGTGCCGATCACGGTTGGATCGTCATAGCTCCACCACTCACCGGTGCTGGTGTACAGGTACAACTGCTTGGTCACCGGGTGGTACCAGCGCTGGCCGGTCTTGTTGCGCAGGACCTTGTAGTCGTCGATTCCGCCTTCGTAAGTGCCGGCAGCACCGCCGCTGGCAGCCTGGTACAGGCCGTTGGCATTCGGCCCTGCCGTGACGCCCTTCCAGCCGCGCCCATAGAACGGAATCCCGAGCAGGATCTTGTTCTTCGGCATACCAGCTGCGGTCAGTGTGGCGATGGCATCGTTGGCGTTGTACTTCGCCAGGTTGCCGGTCGCTGGATCGGCCGGGTCGTGGTACAGCGGTGCATGGAAGTTGGTGCTCGATTCCCACGCGCCGTGGAAGTCGTAGGTCATCACGTTCACCCAGTCCATGTACTGCGCGTATTGGCCAGGTTCGGTGTTGGCGACCTTGTCGACGCCGGCACCAATCGCTGCGGTCAATGCATAGCGCTTGCCGTCGGTGGCGCCCTGCGCATCAAGCTGCGCACGGAATTCCGCCATCAGCAGCGTGAAGTTATGCTTGTCGTTGACCGCGTCGTAGGTGTTGTACGGCTGGCCGCCGCCGCCCGGGTACTCCCAGTCGATGTCGATGCCATCGAACACACCCTTGGCCGCACCTGGTCCGCCGCGCCCATCCTGAATCGGCAGGTCGCCGGCGATGAACATCTTCACGCAGGACTTGGCGAGCTGCTTGCGCAGTGCGTCGGTCTTGGCCGCGGCCGAGAAGAACTTCGACCATGACCATCCGCCAAGCGAGATGAAGACCTTCAGGTTCGGGTGCTGCTGTTTGAGCAGTTTCAGTTGCAGGAAGTTGCCGGAAAGCGGTGCGTCCCACGGCACGGACTGGCCGTTGACGGTGCGTTTCGGCTGGCGCTGGTAGTCGGCATAGGAATCACCGCCGGTGCCGGCATCCGGCGAAGTTGGGTTGTCGTTGCCCACTTCAGCCTTCGTCACCATGTCGCACTCGTAGCCGCCGTTCTTCTGGTACACGTTGCCGAAGGCGTAGTTGATGAAGGTGAGCTGGTCGGCCACGCTGGTCTGCACGCCGTTGACTGGCGTCTTCGTGGTGTGGATGTCTGCCACTTCGTAATCGCGGCCGTACACGCCCCACTGGGCGAAGTAGGAACCGATCTCGCGTCCGGTTGGAGTCGGCGTAGGTGTCGGAGTTGGCGTTGGTGTCGGTGTAGGCGTTGGAGTTGGAGTTGGAGTTGGAGTAGGCGTCGGCGTAGGGGTTGGAGTCGGCGTCGGAGTAGGCGTGGTCGACTGGAACTCCCAAGGCCCGTTCGGATCGGTGCCCGGCACATTATTCTGCGTCCACCACTTCGCCTTGTAGACCGAGCCGTTATAGGTCACGCACATGCCACCGGTATAGACCGCGCTGGCGCTCCACGCAGGACAATCCGGCGTCGGCGTCGGTGTCGGGGTTGGAGTAGGCGTTGGCGTCGGTGTAGTCGCCTGCGCTTCCCAAGGCCCGTACTGTTCGGCGCCCGGCACATTGTTTTGCGTCCACCACTTGGCTTTGTACACCGTGCCGTTGTAGGTCACGCACATGCCCGCGGTGTAGACCGCGCTGCTGCTCCACGCCGGACACGTTTCCGCCACGGTGGACGTTGCGAGTGTGCGTGGCTGTTGTGAGGCCTGGCCGGTGTCGCTACCGCCACCGCAAGCAGCCAGCAGGCTGCTCGTCAAACCGGCGACCAGAAAACTTCTTGAAACCCTTTGTTCCATGCTCCCCCTCCTTCGGTTGTGGTTGTCGGGCTAGGATGGGATTGGGACAATTGGTAGTCAAGTGGTTTTAATTAGTGCTGCCAATATAAGACCAGTTGCAAAAATGCATGTGCCGTTTCGAGGCACGAAAAATGGCCGTTTGAGAATGAAGAAGGAGATGTCTCAAATGAGACATTCTGTTAAACGATGAATACCAGCATTCGGCTACCCGCCGAGTGGTATTGCTACTCAGTTGCCCGGTATGGACTTCTGGATGCGCTCGATGGTCCGGTCAGACTGCATTTGCCTCAGTACCCGGGTCAGTTCCGGCAGCAGCGCCTCATGCTTCTTGTTCAGGTAGTGGTAGACCGGGAAGGCGGACAGAGGCGGTTCCAGCACGGTCACGCCCTCCAGCTTCTGGCTGCGCACCACAGCCATGCCCGAGGCGCGATGCCCGAGTACCAGGTCGGTGCGCCCCATCATCAGCTTTTCAAAAGCCTGGTGCATGGTCGGCACTTGCTCCACTTTCATGCCCCTGGTGTTCTCCTGCGCGATCTTGTTCCCGCGTACAAAGCCCAGCGTATAGGGGCGCAGGCTGTCCCACCCGTTGACCACGAATGAAGTACCACGCGTGAAGATCACCAGCTCGAAGGTGAGCAAGGGAACGGGAACGATAACAAGGTTGGGATAATCGCGGTCCAGCCCGAGCTTGCGATACAGCTCGCCATCCATCTTTCCTTCGTTGGCATAGACCAGCGAGCGCTCACCGGGCAACTAGTGCACGACCAATGTGCGGCCCAGGCGCCGGTAGGCTTCCCTCAGCACCATTTCGGAAATGGTGGCGGCAGGGTCGTCGCCCACCAGGGTGGAGACATTCATCACCGGCAAAGTCTGCGCGGCTACCCAGGCAGGCAGCAGGCCTGACAGCGCGAAACCCAAAACGGTGCGACGACGCATTCCATCTCCCGGCAATCCCTTACCTGGAGCATATCACTGCCTACACTTTTTGTAGTTCTTCTGAAAACTCCCGGTAAGCCGCCACAGCATTCGCTGCATACATGGCCACCGGACCGCCGCCCATGTAGATGGCCACGCCCAAGGCCTCATGCACTTCCTGGGTGGAGGCGCCGAGGCGCGCCAGCGCCTTGGTATGAAAGCCGATGCAGCCGTCGCAGCGCGCTGCGACGCCGACCGCCAGCGCGATCAGTTCCTTGGTCTTGGGATCAAGCGCGCCGCTAGCCATGGCAGCCTTGCCCATGTCGCCGAAGCCTTTCATCACATCGGGCTGGGTCTTGCGCAGCTGCGCAAGGTTGGCCGATATGTCCTGGGTGAGGTCTTTGTAGTCGGTATCCATGCCCGGATGGTAGACGCCCTGCCTCCCCGGGAAAATGATCCAGGTCAGCTTTCCAGGATACGCAGGGCCTCGCGCGCCATATTGATGGCCAGCTCCTCCTGCGCGATACCGCCCTTCAGCAGCACATATTGCAGCTTGCGCTCTCGCGAGTCGGATTCACTGGCGAAGTCCCGCTGCTCGAAACTTTTATACAGGGCCAGTTTCGCTTCATGCAACGCCAGGTGGCGCCGCATTTCGTCCGCCAGCCCTGCCGGGCCGATCGCCGCCTCGGCGCGGATGCGCACCATCAGGGCGTCGCGCTGGGGGCGGGGATCTTCGGTCTCGGCAACCCAGCGCCGCAGCTCCGCAGTCCCGGCCGGCAGCACGCGATAGGCGCGTTTGCGTCCCCGGCCCGTTTCGGCGGGCAGGGACTCGATCCAGCCGGCTTGCTCCAGGCGGGCCAGCTCGCGGTAAATCTGCTGGTGGGTGGCGGCCCAGAAAAATCCGATCGATTTATCGAAGCGCCGGGCCAGTTCCGAGCCGGAACCGGCTCGCTCGGACAGGGAGGTCAACAGCGCGTGAGGCAAAGACATGGCAGGAAACAATGAAAAAGATGCCACCATCTTGCCTCAGCAGCGCGAGGCGGACAAGCCACATTGTCTCTGCAACTAGTTGCATAGACGCGGCAACCGGGCTATATTTATGCAACCAGTTGCATAAATGAGGACGCCAATGAACCGCTACCCACACCTGCTCGCCCCGCTCGACCTGGGCTTCACCACCTTGAAAAACCGCGTGATCATGGGTTCCATGCACGTCGGCCTGGAAGAGGAAGTCGATGGCTTTGAACGCATGGCCGCCTTCTACGCCGAGCGCGCACGCGGCGAAGTGGGCCTGATCGTCACCGGCGGCATTGCCCCGAACGAGGCGGGACGTCCATGGAAGGCCGGCGCCAAGCTGACCACCACCGAGGAAGTGGCGCAGCACCGCAAGGTGACCGCTGCCGTGCACGCGGAAGGCGGCAAGATCGCCATGCAGATCCTGCACTTCGGCCGTTACGCCTATCATCCGAAACTGGTGGGACCGAGCGCGATCAAGGCGCCGATCAACCAGTTCACCCCGCACGAACTCTCCACCGAAGAAGTGGCGGCGACCATCGAGGACTACGCCCAGTGCGCCGTGCTGGCGCGCGAAGCCGGCTACGACGGCGTGGAAATCATGGGTTCGGAGGGCTACCTGATCAACGAATTCATCGCCGCCCGTACCAACCAGCGTACCGACGAATGGGGCGGCAGCTACGAGAACCGCATGCGCTTCCCGGTCGAAATCGTGCGCCGCGTGCGCGAACGCGTAGGCAAGGACTTCATCATCATCTACCGCCTGTCCATGCTGGACCTGGTGGAAGGCGGTTCCACCCTGGACGAAGTGGTGCAGCTGGCGCAGGCGGTCGAACAGGCCGGCGCCACCATCCTCAACACCGGCATCGGCTGGCACGAGGCGCGCATCCCGACCATCGCCACCAAGGTGCCGCGGGCCGGCTTCGCCTGGGTAACCAAGAACCTGATGGGCAAGGTCGGCATCCCACTGGTCGCCACCAACCGTATCAACACGCCGGAAGTGGCCGAGGGCATCCTGGCCGATGGCGCGGCGAACATGGTGTCGATGGCGCGCCCATTCCTGGCCGACGCCTTCTTCATGCAGAAAGCGCGGGAAGACCGCGGCGACGAAATCAACACCTGCATCGGCTGCAACCAGGCTTGCCTGGACCACACCTTCTCCGGCAAGATCACTTCCTGCCTGGTGAATCCGCGCGCCTGCCACGAAACCGAGCTGGTGATCGCTCCTGCGCAGCAGGCCAAGCGCATCGCCGTGGTCGGCGCCGGCCCAGCGGGCCTGAGTTTCGCCACCACCGCAGCCTCTCGCGGCCATGACGTGACCCTGTTCGACGCCGGCAGCGAAATCGGCGGCCAGTTCAACGTGGCGAAGAAGGTGCCGGGCAAGGAAGAATTCAACGAAACCCTGCGCTACTTCGGCCGCCAGATCGAGCTGACCGGCGTCAAGCTGCACCTGAATACCCGTGTCGACGTGGCCGGACTGGCTGCGGGCGGCTTCGATGACGTGGTGCTGGCAACCGGCGTCACCCCACGCACCCCGGCCATCGACGGCATCGACCATCCGAAGGCTTTGGGCTACCTGCAAGTGCTGCGCGATGGCGCCCCAGTCGGCAAGAACGTGGCGGTGATCGGCGCAGGCGGCATCGGCTTCGACGTGTCCGAATACCTGACCCATGAAGGCAAGAGCGCCAGCCTGGTGCCGGAAAAGTTCTACGCCGAGTGGGGCATCGACAATGGCTACAAGGATCGTGGCGGCCTGCGCGCGCCGGAAGTGGAAGCTTCGCCGCGCAAGGTTCACCTGCTGCAGCGCAAGACCAGCAAGGTTGGCGACGGCCTGGGCGAGACCACCGGCTGGATCCACCGCACCGGCCTGAAAGCCAAGCGCGTCAACATGCAGTCGGGCGTCAGCTACGACCGCATCGACGACGCAGGATTGCACGTCACCGTCGAAGGCCAGCAGCACGTTCTGCCGGTGGATAATGTGATTGTTTGCGCCGGCCAGGAGCCGCTGCGCGAACTGCAGCAAGGCCTGCTCGACGCGGGCTGCAAGGTACACCTGATCGGCGGCGCCGACGTGGCCGCCGAACTGGATGCGAAACGCGCCATCAACCAAGGCACCCGACTGGCTGCCGCCATTTAAGGAGTAAGCCCATGCTGCTGCAACCGGCCGTTGCGGAATCGCTCGAACGCTGGCACAAGATGATCGCCGGCGGTGATTTGTCCACCCTGCCCTCGATCGTCGATGCGGATGCGGTGTTCCGCTCGCCGGTTGCAAACAAGCCTTACGCCAGCCGGGAGGCGGTGGTGCTGGTGCTGAACACGGCTTACCAGGTGTTCGAGAACTTCGCCTATCACCGCCAGCTGGCGGCCGACGATGGCCTGAGCGTGGTGCTGGAATTCAGCGCCAACGTCGGCGACAAACAGCTCAAGGGCATCGACTTCATTCGCTTCAATGACGCCGGCAAGATCGTTGAATTCGAAGTGATGGTGCGCCCTCTGAGCGGCTTGCAGGCCTTGGGCGAGGCCATGGGCGCGCGTATCGGCGCCCAGGTCGGCGCCTTCAAGACTCCAGCATAGCGAGCAGCTTGCGCAGCTGCGCGTCCAGCGCGGCTGAGCCATCGGCCCCGAACGGGGCCATGATGTTCTTCTCATTTTCCACGTGCGCCGCCACAGCGCGTTCGATCAGTTCCAGCCCTGCGGGGCTGAGCTGGACCAGCAGGCTGCGGGCGTCGGCTGGATTCGGCGCGCGCGTCACCCAGCCCTGTGCCTCCAGCCTTTGCAGGCGGTGGGTCATAGTCCCGGATGTCACCATGAGCTGCGAAAACAGGGCGGTTGGCGCCAACTGGTGAGGTGCGCCCGATCGGCGCAAGGTCGCCAGCACGTCGAACTCCCAGTTACTGAGCCCAAATTGCTCGAACGTCGCGTCGAGCCGGCGCCGCATCAGCGCCGCGCAGCGGTTCAGGCGCCCGATCACGCCCATCGGTCCCACGTCCAGGGCGGGCATCTCGCGTGCCCATTGCTCCAGGATTAAATCCACTTTATCCACAGCCGTCTCCAGTTAGCTATCGGGACGATTATAACAATTTATCTCGATTTCAAGATAAATTTGCTATACTCCGATTTATCTCGATTTCAAGATACTTTTGCAGCCATGAAAAAATTCCCCTTAGCCGATACCGCGATCACCGCGCTGGCCCCCGTCATCTGGGGTTCGACCTATATCGTCGCCACCGAAATCCTGCCCGCCGGGCGTCCCTTCACCGCTGCCGCTGTGCGCGCCTTGCCGGCCGGCCTGCTGCTGGTGCTGTTCGCCGGCCGCATGCTGGCCCGCCATCTCTGGTGGCGCGTCGCCGTGTTGGCGGCACTGAACATCGGCGCTTTCCAGGCCTTGCTGTTCGTCGCCGCCTACCGCCTGCCGGGCGGCCTGGCTGCCGTGCTGGGCGCGATCCAGCCAATCGTCATCATGGGCCTGGCCTGGGGCTGGGACGGACGCCGCCCGCAGTGGGCTGCACTCGGCGCCGCAGCAGTTGGCGTGGCCGGCATGGGCGCCCTGCTGCTGTCGCCATCCGCCCGCTGGGATGCCCTCGGCGTTGCAGCGGCCCTGGCCGGCGCCCTGAGCATGGCTGTCGGCACCTGGCTGGCCCGTCGCTGGAAAACCGGCTTGCCGGTGGCGGAACTGGCCGGTTGGCAGCTCCTGCTCGGTGGCCTGATGCTCACGCCGCTGGCGCTGCTGGCCGATCCACCGCTGCCTGCCTCGCTGGCTGCCAGCGAAATCCTCGGTTATGCCTACCTGACTTTCGTCGGCGCCCTGGTGGCTTACCTGCTGTGGTTCCGTGGCCTGAGCAAGCTGTCGCCGGTTGCCGTGTCCTCGCTTGGCCTGCTGAGCCCTGCAACCGCCGTCGTCCTCGGCTGGATCCTGCTCGGCCAGAAGCTTGGCGGCACCGCAATGATTGGCCTGGCCGTGGTGCTGGGCAGCGTACTCACTCTTCAACTTAAGCTGCAGGAGGCTAAATAATGTCTAACCCAATCAAGGACTTGATCGAATCCCGCGTCTCGGCCAACTACTTCGACCCGGCGGCGCCTGTCAGCGACGAGCAGGTAGCGGAGTTGGCACGCCTGGCGACGCTGGCGCCTTCCGCCTACAACGTGCAGAACTGGCAGTTTGTCGCCGTGCGCTCGCAGGAAGCGCGGGAAAAGCTGCGCGAACTGTCTTTCGGCCAGCAGAAAGTCGTGGATGCGCCGGTCACCTTCATCATCAGCGGCACCTTGAAGGCGCAGGACCAGGTGGCGGCTGCGCTGAAACCGGCTGTGGATAAAGGCATACTTATCCAACCCGTTGTCGATAGCTGGACCCGCATGGCGCAGGGTTCGATGTACGGCGACGAACGCGCCCAGCGCGACGAGGCCCTGCGTTCCGCCTCGCTGGCGGCGATGACCATGATCCTGGCCGCCGAAGGCATGGGACTCTCAAGCTGCGCCATGACCGGCTTCGACGCCCAGGCCGTGCATGCCGCCTTCGGCCTGGATGCCAATGAAGTGCCGGTCATGCTGGTCGCCGTCGGTCACGCCGCCCAGGGCAACTGGCCGCAAAAGCCGCGCCGTCCCCTGGGTGACGTGCTGCGCTACGCCTGATCAGCGGTTCGTGATTGTCACGCCGGTGGCCACCAGCAGGCCGCCGGCAATCATCGACGCCATCACCTGCTCGCCCAGCATCAGCGCCGCGAGCGATACACCGAATACTGGCACCAGGTTGTTGAACACGGCCGTGCGTGCCGGGCCAAGGGCTTTCACCCCTTCATACCACCAGACGAAAGCCACCACGGTGCCGAACGCGCCGAGATAGGTGACGGATGCCCATACTTGCCAGCCCAGTGAAGCCCAGGCCACGTTCGGCAACTCACGCGAAGCGGTAATCAGCAGGAAGCCCAAGCCCCACAGCGAAGCGTACGTGGTGGCGGCGATCGGCGACAGGCCTTTCAGTGCGGCGCGGCCGACCAGGGTGTAGGCTGCCCAGCAGGAGGCTGCGCCCAGCATCATCAATTCACCAACGCCGATCGACTGGCTGATGTCATGCAGGGCCGCCATCGGCTCGCCGCGCGTGATCAGCACGGTGGCGCCGACGAAGGCGATGCCGATTCCCGCCCATTTCTGCCGGTTCAGGCGTTCGCGCAGTACGGCGGCAGCGGCCAGCGCGGTCACGATCGGATTCATCGCGATAAAGAGCGCCGAGCGGCTGGCTTCCATCTTGCCCAGCGCAGAGAAGAAACAGAAGTTGTACAGGAAGATACCGGTCAGGCCCAAGGCGGCGGTCGCACCCAGTTGCTGCATCGAGAGTTTAGGCAGGCCGCCTTCCCGCTTCCAGGCCAGCACCAGCAGCAGCGCGGCGGCAATCGAGAAGCGGATGGAAGCTGCCGTCAGCGGCGGCAGTGCATTCGAGACAATATGGCCGGCGATGAAGGTGCCGCCCCAGATCAGGGTGCAGGCGATCAGTTTCAGGTAGATCATGGCAGTGGGCCTTGCGTGTCAGTGAAGGAGGTTATACATTAATACTAATCCTGACTCATAGAAAAATGAGTAAATCCTCATGACGTTCACCCAACTGGAAATCTTCGCCCTGGTGGCGGAATTGCGCGGCTTCACCGCCGCCGCCATGCGGCTTGGCGTGAGCCAGTCCGCTATTTCCCACGCCATCAAGTCGCTGGAGCAGGAACTCGGCGCCCAGCTCATCGAGCGCCAGGGCGCCACGGCCGACGTGACGGAACTGGGCCAGCGCCTGCTGGTGCGGGCCCGTGAAATCCTCGGCCTGGCGGAATCGATGCGCCAGGAAGTGTCGGCAGCCAGCGGCCTGAATAAGGGCTTGCTGCGTATCGGCTCCTTCGGCCCGACCTCTTCGCTCAAGCTGATCCCGGCCATTCTCGACGTCTTCCAGAAGCGCTATCCCGGCATTGAAGTGCGCATCGATGAAGGCACGGACGACGACACCCTGCAATGGATCCTCGACCGCCGCGTCGACATCGGCTTTATCCAGCAGCCCGACGACCGTTTCGACACCGTCGACCTGGTGGAGGACCAGATGGTGGCGCTGCTGCCGGCAGGCCACCGCCTGGCGGCCAAGAAGTCCGTCAGCGCGCACGACCTGGCGAACGAGCCTTTCATCATGCCGGACGCCGGCTGTTCGACCCTGATCGAGCCGCTGTTCGCCGCACAGGGCTTGTGCCCGCAAGTCCGTTACCGCATGTCGCAGGTGTTGACCGTGCTGGGCATGGTAGGGCGCGGCGATGGCGTGTCGGGCATGGCAGAATTGGCGCTGCCGGTCGACCTGGCTGCCACCCATCCGAACATCGCGGTGCGCCCCTTCTCGCCGCCGGTGCGGCGCAGGGTCGGCCTGGCGCTGCGCAACCTGGCGCAGGCCTCGCCGGCAGCCAAGGCTTTTGTCGAAGTCGCACGAAAGGTCAAACTATGAGCACTAAAGTCGAACTGGAGCAGCGCCTGTTTGCCACGGGAAAAGCATGGTGGTCGTGGCTGCAGAAGCAGCACGCCTCCTCGCCCGGCGTGTGGATGAAGATCGCCAAGAAGGAGGCGCCGGAAACGTCGGTCCAGTACCCGGAAGCGCTCGACGCGGCGCTGTGTTTCGGCTGGATCGACGGCCAGAAGAAGAGCATCGACGAGCAATACTGGCTGCAAAAATTCACGCCGCGTGCCAAGCGCAGCATCTGGTCGAAGGTGAACCGCGACAAGGTCGCCGCACTGGCCGAAAAGGGGCTGATGCAGCCTGCTGGGCTGGCGGAAGTCGAGCGCGCCAAGCAAGACGGCCGCTGGGAAGCAGCATACGACTCATGGAGCGCAGCGGAAGTGCCGGCCGATTTGCAGGCAGCGCTGGATGCCAGCGCCAAGGCGCGTGCGAACTTCTCGAAGCTTAGCTCGCAGAACCGCTATTCGATCCTGTTCCGCACCCACCAGGCCAAGCGCGCGGAAACGCGGGCCAAACGGATTGGCGAATTCGTCGCCATGCTGGAGCGCGGCCAGGCGATCTATCCCCAGGCCGGCTTCACGACCATCAAGTAGAACACGGCGATGAAGGCGAAGAAAGCCGGAATGCCAAGCACGACCCAGGCTCTGAAGTAGCGCCAGAACTGGGCAGACAGTGGGGCCGCCTGCTGCATCGCTTCCGCTGCGATATCGCGCATCTTCATCTGCAGCCAGACGACAGGCAGCCAGCACAGCAAGGCGATCACGAACAGTGCGATCGACCATTTGATCCAGGGCGTCTGTATGGGAAAGCCGGCGAGATGGATCAGGTAAAAGCCGGTCGCCGGCTGGGCGATCATCGTAATGCCGGTGAACAGCCAGTCGGCAATCACCAGGATGCGGGTGACGACGGCAATTGCCTGCACATTTTTGCTGATCACCGCGAACAGCAGGTACCACGCGGAGCCGATGCCTGTGCCGAACAGCAGCGTTGAAGAGAGGACGTGCAGCCATTTGACGATCAGGTATTCCATGACGGTTTCTCCATTTCGTAGAGCATCCACAACGCGGCCAGCATGGGCAGGTTCTTGCTGATTGGGCCATAGGGGTGAAGCAGGAATTCGGGCAGGCGCCAGGCGATGACGATGCTGTAGAAGGCGATCAGGGCGATCTGCGCAAGCCATAGCCAACGCCGGCTGCGGCGTGGCCATGCCAGCGTGCCCACGCCAAAAGCCAGGTCGAGCGCGGATGCACCGTACAGCATCAGCGGCGCCAGCATTTGCGGCACGCCGGTGTGGACCAGCAGCGTGTAACTGTCGGCGACCGGATACAGGCCGGCCGATACGATGGCAGTCCAGATCCACACAGCGGCGATGCTCACACGCAGCAGGGGCAGCAGCCAGTCGAGTTGCGCCTGGCTGCGCGTAGCCTCCGGCTGGGAAATAAAGTCGCGTATCGCGCGCGGCTGGCGGCCCAGCAGTGCAGCCAGGGGGGCTGCGTCAGCGGTATTCCCGCGCGCCAGCATCTCCAGCGCCTCGCGGTCGAGTGGACTCCCGGGAAGGATGCCCGCAACGCGCGACAGGCTGCGTGCGATCCAATCCGGCAACCGCAGCACCGGCAAACGCCACCGCCCGAGGCCCATCGCTGCCCTCAGCGCCCGCAAATAGTCTACGAATGGCATCGCCTCCGGGCCAACCAGCGCCAGGCGCGCCACGCCGGCGCCAGTCGCAAGACGCTCGCCGGCTCCCCGCTCGACCAGGAGAACGATAGCGGCTACGACATCGTCGATATGGACCGGCTGCACCAGCTGCGGCGCGCTGCCCAGCCGGACCGCAAGCGGCATGGCGGCCAGCATGCGGAACATGCGCGCGCTGGCGCCTTCCGCACCATAGACCAGCGAGGGCTGCACGATGCAGCCGTCCAGCTGCGACGCAGCCAGTGCATCGTCGGCCGCCTTCTTGCTCGCATGGAAGGCCGAACGCGCGCCGGCATCCGCACCAAGCGCCGACACCTGCACCACATAACGTACGCCCACCTCCGCGCAGGCGGCGAACAGCGCGCGCGGCGCCGCATCATGCACTGCCGTAAAAGAAGCTGCGCCTTGAGGACGAAAAATACCCACTGCGTTCACCACGGCATCCACGCCCTTGAGGCGCGCCGCCCACACAGCTTTTTCGGTATCGTGGACAAAGTCGGCAGGAACAAAGCCCATGCGGGCATCGCGTCCGGGATGCCGTCCGGCAGCAATGACGTCATGACCGCGCGCCAGCAAGGCCGCCGCAACACGCGACCCGATAAATCCTGTAGCACCGGTCAGCAGCACCCGCATCGGCTCCTCCTCCCGTCCTCGGACATTACACGAAAAGGGAGAATCGCCATGGACACTTGGAGCAAAGCGCTCAAGCACAGCGTATTGCCCGGCGCACTGGCCAGCCTTGCCTCGACGCTGGTGCTGGCCGCTTGCGGCAAACGCGAAGCCGGCAGCATGTTTGCAGGAGTAAATGCGGTCAGCCACTGGCTCTGGGGCGACAAGGCGACGCGCGTCGACAAGCCTACGCTCAAGCACACGCTGGTCGGATACCTGATCCACCACGGGGCGTCGATGTTCTGGGCCGCGTTATTCGAAAAGTCCTGCTGCAAGACACTCGACAAGAAGGAGGCGGCAACCACCGCCACCGTGGCGGCGGCGGCAAGCGCTGTCGCCTGCTTCACCGATTACCAGCTGACGCCGCACCGGCTGCGGCCAGGATTCGAGGAGCGCCTGTCGCATACGTCGCTGCTGATGGTGTACCTGGCCTTCGGGGCAGGCCTGGCTGCCGGCGCTTACCTGAACCGGCGCGACAGCTAGCGGTCTTCCTGCTCCAGCCAGCGGCGCCCGTGCGCCAGCACCTGCTCCAGCTCGTAGCGTACGGCAGCCAGCATGCCCGGCAGGTTGTCCGGATTGCCGACCCGGATTGCCGATTCGGCGTCCAGCGTGGCCTTTACCAGCCGCTTTGCCCCCAGCACGCCGACCGCGCCGCGCAAGCTATGCAGGATGCGCGCCGCTTCGCCGGGCCGGCCCGCACGCACTGCCGCATCCGCATCGTCCATGGGCTGCAGGCCGCCTTCCAGGGCGCCGCGCACCATCTTGAACATGACCGCCCGGCCCTTCTGGTCCTTGCCCATCACGCGCATCAGGCTGTCCATGCTGAATACCTGCTCGGACGGCGCATGTTCTGGGTGCGCCATACCGGCATCGTTCGCAGCGGGCGCGCTTCCCGCGGGCTTGCGCAGGTAGCGCTCTATCACCGCCATCATCTCCTCGATCACCACCGGCTTGGCGATGAAGTCGGTGATGCCGGCCTCGGTGCAGCGGTCGCGTTCGGAAGCCAGCACGCCTGCGGTCATCGCTATCACCGGCAGGTCCAGCTTCAGCTCGTCGCGGATCATGCGCGTGGCGCTGAAACCATCGAGCACCGGCATCTGCATATCCATCAGCACGATGTCATAGCGGCTGGCGCTGGACCGCAAGATATCGACCGCCTGCTGGCCATCGCCCGCCACGTCCAGCGTGGCGCCGGCCAGTTCGAGGATGCCTCGCGCAACGGCCTGGTTCAGCAGGTTGTCCTCCACCAGCAGGAAATGCACGCCGCGCAGACGGTTGCCCAGTGCGGAAGCCGACGAAGAGGCATCTTCGGCTCCGCTGGTCGCAGCCAGAGCCTGGTGCAGGGCGTCGAACAGGCTCGATGCCGTGATCGGCTTGACCAGCACCGCATCCGCTTCCGGCGTGTTGGCGATATCGTCGACCTGGGCGCGCGCGAAAGCATTAATGGTGACGACGATAGGCTGGCGGTGGCCCTCGGCTGCCCGCTTGATTTCGCGTGCCGAGGCATAGCCGTCCGAACCCGGCATGTGCCAGTCGGTCAGCACCACGTCGTAGGGGCGCGGCCCGGCCAGCCGCTCCTGGAAGCGCTGCAGGGCTGCTTCGCCGTTATCGGCTTCGTCCGCATCCCATCCCCAGGCCCGCAGCAATTGGGCGATCATGGTGCGGCTGGTGCTGTTATCGTCCGCTACCAGCACATTCAGCGGCCCGATGGCCGGCAGGCGCCTCGGCGTGGCGCGCTCCGGCAGTACGCCGAACCAGAGCTCGAAGGAGAAAGTGCTGCCATCGCCCGGCGCGGTTTGAAGCTGCACCTGGCCACCCATCAGTTCCACCAGGCGGCGTGTGATGGCCAGGCCCAGGCCGGTGCCGCCAAAGCGGCGCGTGATGCTCTCGTCGCCCTGCGAGAAGGCATGGAACAACTGGGCAGTCTGCTGTTGCGTCATGCCGATGCCGGTGTCGCGGACTTCAAAGCAAAGCAGCGCGCGGTCGGCCACTCGCACCGCCGTCTTTACCGAAACGACCACTTCGCCCTGCTCGGTGAACTTGATGGCGTTGCTGGCCAGGTTGGTCAGGATTTGCTGCAGGCGCAGCGCATCGCCATGCAGCAGGGTTGGCACGTCCGGCGCCACAACGATGGCCAGTTCAAGCTCCTTGTCGCCGGCGTTCATGGTCATGGTGGTGGCCAGGGTCGCCATCGCCTCGTCCAGGTCGAAGTCGATCGGCGCCAGTTCCATGCGGCGCGCTTCGATCTTGGAAAAGTCCAGCACGTCGTTCAGGATGCCCAGCAAGGACTGCCCGGAAGTGCGAATCATGTTCAGGTACTTGCGCTGCTGCGCGCTGAGCGAGGTATTCCCGAGCAAATACACCATCCCCAGCACAGCGTTCATCGGCGTGCGGATCTCGTGGCTCATATTCGCCACGAAGTCGCTCTTGGCGCGATTGGCTGCTTCGGCGCGGTCGCGTTCCTGTTCGAGTTCCGCCGCACGCAGGTCGGCTTCCGCCATCAGGGTTTGGGAATGGGCTTCGGCCGCCTGGCGCTCCTGTATCAGGCTGTTGAAGGCCTCCGTCAGTTCGCCAATTTCATCTTTGCGGGTGACGGGAATCGGGGTGAACTCGCCGGGCGTGGCGCGCAGGCCCTGGATCGCATTGCGAAGCTTGGCCACCGGCGCCAGCAGGTAGAGCGTGATCCAGCCGATCAGCAGGGCCGAAATCAAGGACGCCGCGACACCCCAGGCCAGCATATGCAGCTGTACGCCTTCGAAGGGCTCAAACGCTTCCTGCACCGGCAGGATGGAGGCAAGCAGCCAGTCGGTGGATTTCAGCCGGCGGTAACTGCTCACCCCCGGCACTCCGGCGGCACTGGTGCTGAAGACCGTACCCTCGAACTCTCCCTTCATGGCGCGCGTCGTTGCCGGGTTGGCATTCTGGGCCCGCGGCTGCAGGATGCGGCTGGCCTCGGGATGCACCACGTAGATCGACGGCTCGCCGAGCGTCACGGCAAAGTAGTAGCCGGTCTTGCCTACCTTGGCGGTACGCAGGTGGCCCAGCATATTGTCCTTGTACAGCCGCAGCACGCCGGCCAGCACGCCGACCACCTTGCCGCGCTCGTCCAGGATAGGCGCCACCATCTGCACAATGGGCTGGCCGCTGACGCGGCTCTTGATCGGGCCCGCAATCATCGGCTTGCGGGTCTCTACCACCTTCTTGAAGTAATCGCGGTCCGCCACGGAGACCTTTTCCCTGCCTGCGATGTGCGGCACGTCGGCTATCACGGTGCCGGCGCCATCGATTACGATGACGTCGTCGAACATGGACAGCATGGCGCGCTCCTCGTACCAGTTGCGCAGGGCGGCCGGATCGGCCATCAGGCTGCGGGGCTGCTTGCGCGCCGATTGGGCAATGACGTCCAGCATTGTGGTCAGCTTGTCGTCCAGGTCTTCGGCGGTACGGGTGATCAGGGCGTCCTGCTGCGCAAACAGCACCTTGGTGAAGTCCTCGCGCAGGCGTTGCGCCTGCAACACGGTCACCACGGCGATCATCACGATGGACATGATGCTGGTGGCAAGTGCGACCTTCACATTGATCCCGAGAGGCTTCATCGACGTCCTTTGGGCGAGGGGGCTGCTGGCTAGTGTAATTTATTTTTGTAACCGCGAATCCAAATCCGGAATAGACCCCTCTTAGCAGGTGAGGAATTTCCCTCTGCCTGTGAAAAGGAGTGCAAAATGTTCTATGTTAAAAATGTTCCAACCTGGGAACGCGTGCTGCGTGTGATCGTCGGCCTGGCCGTCGTGGCGTGGGGCGTGCTCGTCTTGGGCGGCCTGTGGGGCACGGTCGTGGCGCTGTCGGCAGCGGGGATCGTGATGTCGGGGCTTTTTGGCTTCTGCCCTGCCTGCGCCATGGTGGGCCGCAAACTGGATAAGGCAAGACGGTAAATGGCACTTCTCGAACAGCACCAGCCGGTCCTGCAGGCCGCCCACCGCGGCGATCCGCAGGCGCTGGCCGAGCTGCTGGCGGTATGCCAGCCGGATATCCGCCGCTACGCCCAGCGCAATTGCCTGATCAGCGATGTGGATGATGCGGTGCAGGAGGTGCTGCTGGTAATGTCGCGCCGCCTGTCTTCGCTGAAGGTGCTGGCGGCGTTTTCAGGATGGCTGTTCAAGGTGGTGCAGCGCGAGTGCCGGCGTCTGGGCCGGCGCGCCCTCAACTACGACCCATATGACGAAGAGCGCGCGGAGCAATGGCTGGCATCGCAGGATGATGCAGGCTTGCGGACGGAACTGGTGCAGGCGCTGGAGTCGCTGCCGCGCGACTACCTGCAGATCGTGCTGCTGCGCGACTTCGAGGAGTTGAGCATTGCGGAGATTGCGCAGGAACTGGGCCTGACGACGGCGGCTACCAAAAGCCGCTTGCATCGGGCACGTGCGCTGGCGCGCGAGTACCTGGTCGGCTAGTGCGCCGTGCCGGGTGTGGCGCCAGCGTCGGCGCGAATCGCCACCTCGCGTTCTACAGGCCATTGCCAAACGCCTTCCAGGCGCCAGTCGCGCTGCTTGCCCTCGACCAGCACTTGCCAGCGCGAGCGCTCCAGCATCGGCAAGGCGACACTGAAATTGCCTGCGGCATCGGGACGGGCCATCAGCACCATGTCGCGATTCGGCTGGGTGGCGTGCTGCAGGCGCACGGACAGCGTTTCGTCCGCGAGCGGCTTGCTGCTGCCCACATGGCCGTGCAGCAGCCCTTCCGCTGCGTCGTAGCGCAGGTCGATCGACAGGCCGAGGGCGGCGGCCGCGCGGTCGCGCCGCAAGTCCTGGTTGATCGCCTTGCCCTGCTTGTAGTAGTCGCCCACCACCAGCGCGTCCTGGCTGGTGAAAGCGACGTAGCTGGTGGCGATTCCTGCCACTGCCACAACGGCTGGGCCGAGCATCAGCAGCCATGGCCAGCGATGGGTATACCAGGGGGCGGCGTCGGCGGGGGCGACGATAGCATTCATTTCAATCTCCTTAGCGCGGCACGATGAATACCGCTTTTTCCTTGACGGCCAGCGATGGATCATCCAGCGCCGTCAGTTCAATCGAAATCTTGTTGGATCCAGTCTCGCCCTTGCCGTGATCGACGCGCAGGCGGATCGGCACCGCGCGGGTTTCGGTCGGGCCCAGTTCCACAGTATCCGGTACCGCAACCTGCAGCGTATCGATGCCGCTGGCATGGATACGGTAGGTATGGCCTTGTTCGCCGGTGTTCATGATCTGGAGGCGATACACGTTTTCGATCATGCCGTTTTCCACTTCACGGCCCATCGAACCGCGGTCGCGGATCACGTCCATCTTCAACGGCGTACGCAGGGCCAGGGTGGTGAAAACGGCAACAATGAACAGCAGCAGGCCGCCGGTATAGAGCAAGACGCGCGGGCGCATGATGCGCTTGCGGATCTCTTTTGCACTCAGGCCGAGCTGCATTGCGCGATCGGTGCTGTAGCGGATCAGGCCGCGCGGTTGCTGGATCTTGTCCATCACGATATCGCAGGCATCGATACAGGCGGCGCAGCCGATGCATTCGTACTGCAGGCCTTTACGGATATCGATGCCGGTCGGGCAAACCTGGACGCACAGCGAGCAGTCGATGCAGGAGCCTTCCGATTTCGGGCCGCGTGGTTCGCCGCGCTTTTCGTCGTAGGTAATGATCAGCGTGTCGCGGTCGAACATCGCGCTCTGGAAGCGGGCGTAAGGGCACATGTACTTGCACACCTGCTCGCGCAGCCAGCCGGCATTGCCGTAGGTGGCAAGGCTGTAGAACAGCACCCAGAAGGTTTCCCATGGGCCGAAGTTGAACGTCTGCGCTTCCTTGGCGAGGTTGTGCAGTGGCGAGAAATAGCTGACGAAGGTAAAGCCGGTCCACAAGGCCAGCAGTAGCCATGCCAGATGCTTGCCGCCCTTGCGCCAGGCTTTGTTGAACGACATCGGCTCTTTCGCCAGGCGCATCTGGGCGCTGCGCGATCCTTCGAACTTACGCTCGATCCACAGGAACATCTCCGTGTAGACCGTTTGCGGACAGGAGAAGCCGCACCACACGCGGCCGGCAACCGCCGTGACCAGGAACAGGCCCCAGGCACAGGCGATCAGCATGGCCGCCAGGTAGATGAAATCCTGCGGCCACAAGACCAGGCCAAAGATGTAGAACTTGCGCGACATCAGGTCGAACAGGATGGCCTGCCGGCCATTCCATTGCAGCCAGGGCGCTCCGTAGAAGACCAGTTGCGTCAGGATCAGGCAGATCCAGCGCAGGTTCTGGTAATGGCCTTTCACCTCGCGCGGGAAAATATCCTCGCGCTTGGCGTACATCTTGATGACTTGTGGTGCGGGGGCGTTCATTTCTTACCGAGAAGCGGTGACTGGAGGGTTCGACAGGCCCCAAACGTAGGCTGCCAGCACATGCACTTTGCCTTCGCCGAGGAAGTCTTCGAAGGCAGGCATGGTGTTGTTGCGGCCCTTGCGGATGGTTTCCATGATGGTTTCGGCGCTGCCGCCATACAGCCAGGTCTTGTCGCTCAGGTTAGGCGCACCCAGCATCGGGTTGCCCTTACCGCCCGCACCGTGGCAGGCCATGCAGGCACTGAACTTCGACTTGCCCATCACGGACTTGATCGGGTCGTGCGTGCTGTCGGAAAGGCTCAGGACATACTGCGCAACGTTTTCGATGTCCTTCTCAGAGCCCACCGCAGCGCCCATCGGAGGCATCACGCCGTGGCGGCCCTTCATGATGGTCAGCTTGATGGTGTCGGGATCGCCGCCATGCAGCCAGTCCTTGTCGGCCAGGTTCGGGAAACCTTTGTTGCCGCGTGCATCGGAACCGTGGCATTGCGCGCAGTAGGTCAGGAACAGGCGTTCGCCGATGGCGTGTGCCTGCGGATCTGCCGCTACGGCTTTCAGGTCCTGGCCCTTGTACTTGTCGAACAGCGGGCCGTACTCCTTCTCGGCCTTGGCCAGTTCTTCCTTGTGCTCCTTGGCGGAAGTCCAGCCCAGCGAGCCCTTGTAGCTGCCCAGGCCCGGATACAGCCACAGATAGCCGATGGCGAAGGCGATAGTCAGGTAGAACAGCCACATCCACCAGCGTGGCATAGGCGTATTCAGTTCGGTCAGGTCCTCGTCCCAGATATGGCCGGTGGTGCCGACTTTGCCGTCCACCGACTTCAGGGCCGAACCCTTAACGGACGACTGGGACCACAGCAGCACGCCGCAGCCGACGATGCCGATGACGGTCAGGACGACGACGTACAGGTTCCAGAATTCGCTGGTGAAATCAGCCATGGTCCTTCTCCTCGTCTGCGAAAGGCAGCTTGGCTGCTTCTTCCCAGTTACCGCGCTGGGCCCACCATACGATGCCGAGGAAAGTGAGGAAGGAAATCACCGTCATCACGTTGCTCGCATTGCCAAAAAAGTTTTCCATTTCAGTTCCTCGTCTTGATCAGGGTGCCCAGGCCTTGCAGGTAGGCCACCAGCGCATCCTCTTCCGTCTTGTTGGCCAGTTCGGCCGGTGCGGCGGCGATTTCTTCTTCCGTGTACGGATCGCCCATGCGCTTCAGTGCGCGCATCTTCGGCACTACGTCTTCCGGCTTCAGCTTGTTCTGCGCCAGCCACGGATAGTTAGGCATGTTCGATTCCGGCACCACGTCGCGCGGGTTGTTCAGGTGGGTGCGGTGCCACTCGTCGGAGTAGCGGCCGCCAACGCGCGCCAGGTCGGGACCGGTGCGCTTGGAACCCCACTGGAACGGGCGGTCATACACAAACTCGCCCGCCACCGAATAGTGGCCGTAGCGCTCGGTCTCGGCGCGGAACGGACGCACCATCTGCGAGTGGCAGACGTAGCAGCCTTCACGCACGTAGATGTCGCGGCCGGTCAGGCGCAGCGCGGAGTAAGGCTTCAGGCCCGCCACCGGCTCCGTGGTCGACTTCTGGAAGAACAGCGGGATGATCTCCACCGCGCCGCCCACCGATACCACCAGCGTGACCAGCGCGATCAGCAGCCAGGGGTTCTTCTCAATCCATTCATGGGAAAATTTCATCTTCTACTCCGGTCAGTTGCCACTCAGGCGGCCATGCTCAATTCAGGGATGCGTGCACGCGTCGTTTCGCGGCCCTTCAGGGTCATCCAGGCGTTGTAGGCCATGATGCACATGCCGGCCAGGTACAGCAGTCCGCCCAGGAAGCGCACCACGTAGTACGGATAGGTGGCCTTGACGCTTTCCACGAAGGTGTAGGTCAGGGTGCCGTCGGCATTCACTGCGCGCCACATCAGGCCCTGCATCACGCCGGCAATCCACATCGCGGCGATGTACAGGACGACGCCGATGGTGGCGACCCAGAAGTGCAGGTCGATCAGCTTGGTGCTGTACATCCTGGTCTGGCCGGCCATGCGCGGGATCAGGTAGTAGATCGAGCCCATGGTGATGAAGCCCACCCAGCCCAGTGCGCCGCCGTGAACGTGAGCGATGCCCCAGTCGGTGTAGTGCGACAGTGCGTTGACGGTCTTGATCGACATCATCGGGCCTTCGAAAGTGGCCATGCCGTAGAAGGACAGGGACACGATCATCAGCTTCAGGATCGGGTCGGTGCGCAGTTTGTGCCATGCGCCGGAGAGGGTCATCATGCCGTTGATCATGCCGCCCCAGCTTGGCGCCAGCAGGATCAGGGAGAACACCATGCCCAGCGATTGCGCCCAGTCAGGCAGCGCGGTGTAGTGCAGGTGGTGGGGACCGGCCCACATGTAGGTGAAGATCAGCGCCCAGAAGTGCACGATCGACAGCTTGTAGGAATACACCGGACGTTCGGCCTGTTTCGGGATGAAGTAGTACACCATGCCCAGGTAGCCGGCGGTCAGGATGAAGCCCACCGCGTTGTGGCCGTACCACCACTGGATCATCGCGTCCTGTACGCCGGTGTACATGGAGTAGGACTTGAACAGCGAAGCCGGCATCGACATCGAGTTCACCACGTGCAGCAGGGTCACCGCCAGGATGTAGCCGCCGAAGAACCAGTTGGCGACGTAGATGTGCTTGACCTTGCGCTTGACGATGGTGCCGAAGAAGACCACCGCGTAGGAAACCCACACCAGGGCGATCAGGATCGAGATTGGCCATTCCAGCTCAGCGTACTCCTTGCCGCGGGTGAAACCCATTGGCAGGGTGACCACGGCGGCCAGGATCACGGCTTGCCAGCCCCAGAAAGTGAAAGCTGCCAGCTTGTCGGAGAACAAACGGACCTGGCAAGTGCGCTGCACCACGTAGTACGAAGTGGCGAACAGGCCGCTGATGCCGAAGGCGAAAATCACTGCATTGGTGTGCAGGGGACGCAGGCGACCGTAGGTCAGCCAGGGAATGTCCAGGTTCAGGGCGGGCCAGGCAAGTTGGGCGGCGATGATGACGCCGACCAGCATGCCCACAACGCCCCACAATATGGTGGCGATCGCGAATTGCTTCACGACCTTGTAGTTGTAGTCCAGTGATTGATCCACTTTGAATTCTCCAGGCAGACACTTTGATGAGATATGTCAAAGGTTACCGAGGAGCACTTCAAAAAAACATGACGTGGATCAAATCCGGTCGTTGTCCTGTAAAACTCGGATGGCCGGGCCTACCAGATCGTCGAATTGGCCGTCATCCGAGGCCTTGAAAAATAACCACAGCGCGCCGAAAACCAGGCCGACGCTGATGGGTATGAGCAGGTAAAGTGATTCCATTTTTTTAACCTCTGCGCAAACGGAGCGCGTTGAGAACGACGATGGCGGAGCTGGCCGCCATGCCAACGCCGGACAGCCAGGGGTTCAGCACACCGAAGGCCGCTGCCGGAATGGCAACAATGTTGTACAGCGTGGCCCAGGCCAGGTTCTGGCGGATCACGCGCATGGTCTTGTCCGCGCTGCGGGCGGTTTCCGTCAGCAACGGCAAGCGGGCGTCGAGCAGTACGCAATCGGCATGCACTTGCGCCAACGTTGCCCCGCTGCCCATTGCGAACGAGACATCGGCCGCGCGCAGCACGGCGGCGTCGTTGATGCCGTCGCCGACCATCGCCACCACGCCGCCGCGCGCTTGCAGCGCCTGCACATAGGCGAGCTTTTCGTCCGGCAGGCAGTCGCCGATTGCCTGCGTGATGCCCAACTGTCCTGCCACGCTTTCTGCCAGTGACTGCTGGTCGCCGCTTAGCAGCACGACCTCCTTGCCGAGCCGCTGGAAGAATTCAACCGTCCGCCGCGCATCTGCCCGCAGTGCGTCGGAAATGCGGAAACGTCCCAGCCAACGGCCCTGCATGCCCAGCCACACGGTGGTCATCGGCGAGCCGTCCGTGGCGCCCGCAGCGCCAGCCCTTCCGGCCAGGCCCGATCGCGGTACCGGGCTGCCAGCGATGCCCGCTACATATGCCGCAGTGCCGAGGCGATAGCGAACGCCATTTACCATGCCTTCCATGCCCTGCCCCGCCAGTTCCTGCAGGCCGGTGGCGCCAGCCGCGCCAGCGCCATGCGCTTCGGCGGCGGCGCTGATGGCCCGTGCAATCGGGTGCGCGCTGCCAGTTTCGAGTGCCGCCGCCACGCGCAGGATGCCGATGATCCGCGCGCCGTCGATCGCGTCGATGCTTTGCACGGTTGGGCGGCCTTCCGTCAGCGTGCCGGTCTTGTCGAATACGATATGTGTGGTGCGGTGCAAAGTCTCGAGGACATGCGGCTGCACGACCAGGACGCCTTTGCCCAGCAGGCGGTCTGTCGCTGCTGCCAGCGCCGAGGGAGTCGCCAGCGACAAGGCGCAAGGGCAGGACACCACCAGTACCGCAATCGCCACCGGCCAGGCGCGCGCTGCGTCATGCCAGGACCAGAAGCCAAAGCTGGCCGCCGCGAACAGCAGCAGCGCAGCGACAAACCAGGAGGCGGTACGGTCCGCCCACTGCGCAATCTGCGGCTTGGCGCTGCCGGCGCGTTCAATCAGCTTGAGCAGGCCGGCCAAGGTGCTTTCGCGTGCCGGCTTCTCGACACGCAGCACGACCGGGCTGCCCGCATTAACGGCGCCGCCGGGAATCGCATCGCCGACAGTCTTGCGCTGCGGGGCGCTTTCGCCGGTCAGCAGCGACAGGTCGACGGCCGTGCTGCCTTCCACCACCACGCAATCTGCCGCCACCGCCTCGCCGCCTTTGACGATGATGTGGTCGCCGGCGGCAAGCGCGCTGGCGGGCACGGTGGTGGCATTGCGCAAATCTGGCCATGCAGCGAGCCGTTGCGCCATCTCAGGCACGCCATGGCGCAGGCGCGACAAGGCGCTGGCTGCCTTGCGGCGCGCCACCATTTCCAGGTAGCGGCTGGCCAGCAGCAGGAAAATGAACATGGTGACCGAGTCGAAATACACCTCGCCGTGGCCGCGGAAAGTCGATACGGCACTACCGATGAAGGCGGCCATGATGCCCAATGCCACCGGAACGTCCATCCCCAGTACACGGGCTTTCAGGCTGGCCCAGGCGCCTTTCAGGAAAGGCTGGGCAGAGTAGGCAATGGCGGGCAGCGTCAGGAGCAGGCTGGCCCAGCGCATCAGGCTTGCCATGCCGGCATCCAGCGTGCCGTCGTCACCGGCCATGTATTCCGGCGCCACGTACATCATCACCTGCATCATCGACAGGCCGGCAACGAAGAGCTGGCGCCCCAGCGTGCGGCTGGCTTTCTGCAGTTGCGCGTCGTGGCGGGTGGTATCGTAAGGCCAGGCGTTGTAGCCGATGCTTCGCATCGCTTCCAGCAGCGCAGCAGCGGTAGTTTTGTCCTTGTGCCAGCGGACGAACAACTTTTCCGTGGCGACGTTCAGGTTGGCCTGCTCCACGCCTTCGACCTGGCGCAACCGATGCTCGATCAGCCACACGCAGGCGGCACAGCGGATGCCTTCCACCAGCAAGGTCGTTTCGCGCGCATCGCCATCGTCGATGATGTTCGGATCGTCTTCCGGCAGCGCGAGCGCAGCCGGCACCAGCGCCGCTGCGACGCCCGCCTCGCCCGGCGCGGCAAAGCCACTCCGTTCGTGGTAATAGCTGGTCTGGCCGATATCGACAATGGTCTGCGCAACAGCCGCGCAGCCAGGGCAGCACATGGCGCGCTCGACGCCTTCGATATTCACATGCCAATCGGCGCTTGCAGCGACGGGCTGGCCGCAATGGAAGCAGGCCGCAATTTCATTCATCATCATGGCTGCACCGTCAGGCAAAGCACATCGAACAATGCGTGCTGGCCGCCGCTGGCTGCGCGGGCCAGGCCCAGCACGCCGAAGCCCAGTACCAGCAGGCCGCAGGCCACGCGCACTGAGCGTTTTTGCAGGTACTGGCGCAGCTTCGAACCAGCCATGCCAATTGCCAGCAGCATCGGCAGCGTGCCGAGGCCAAAGGCGCCCATGACCAGCGCGCCATCGAGCGTCGAGCCACTCAGCATGGCGGTCAGCAGCATGCTGTAGACCATTCCGCAAGGTACCCAGCCCCACAGGCCGCCCAGTGCCAGCGCCTTCAGCGGCGTATCCATCGGAACCAGTGGCTTGACCAGCGGCTGCACGCGGCGCCACAGGATGCCGCCCAGCGCTTCGATGCGGGCCAGGCCGCGCCAGGCGTCCATCAGGTACAGGCCCATGGCGATCAGCATCAGGTTGGCCAGCCAGTAGGCGATCAGTTGCGCCGATGCCATTTGTGCCAGGCTGGCGATGCTGCCGGCGATGCCGCCGACCATTGCGCCGGCCAGCATATAGCTGCCAATGCGCCCGCTGTTATAGGCCAGGACGTGGCCGAGCGCGCCGGTATTGGCGCCGGCCCAAGTCATGGCGGCAGTTCCACCCGTGCCCATACGCGCAATCTGGATCACGCGAGCGCGCGCCGGCGCGGCGGACGGCCCGCCAACGCTGAACGCGCTGACGATGCCGCCGCACATGCCGGCGCAATGCACACTGCCGGCCAGGCCCGCAATCAGGATGGGCAGGAGGTTCATGAACTCCTCAAATCGTGCGCGAGAAGCGCAGCGGATGCACTTGGCCTGGCGCAGTACCTGCAGCACGGTCGGCAGCCAGGTGGCGGTCGAACACCATGCAGATATTGCGGATCAGCAGGCGGCCCTTCGGCGTCACGGAAATCCAGTCGTCCTCAATCGCCAGCAAGCCGTCGCGCTCGAATTCGCGCAGCTTCTCGATTTCCTTGGCGAAGTACTGCTTGAAGCGGATCGGATAACCGAGTTCCAGCGCCGAAATCGACAGTTCGAAGTTACACATCAGCATCTGGATCACCATGCGGCGCAGCAGGTCGTCGTTGTCCATCGCGTAGCCGCGTGCGATCGGCAGGCGGCCTTCGTCCAGGCGCGCGTAGTATTCGTCCAGCGTTTTCTCGTTCTGGCTGTAGGTGCCGTTCACCGAGCTGATGGCCGACACGCCCAGCGCTACCAGGTCGGTTTCCGCGTGGGTCGAGTAACCCTGGAAGTTGCGGTGCAGGCGTCCTTGGCGCTGTGCCACGGCCAGGTCGTCGTCCGGCTTGGCGAAATGGTCCATGCCGATGTAGACGTAGCCGGCCTTGGTCAGGCGGTCGATGCACAGGGCCAGCATGTCCAGCTTTACGGCCGGCGTTGGCAGCTCGTCTTCCGAAATGCGCCGCTGCGGCTTGAACAGGTGCGGCATGTGCGCGTAGTTGTACAGCGCGATGCGGTCGGGATTGGCCTCGATCACCTTGTCCATCGTGGCCTGCATGGTGGTCATGCTCTGCTTCGGCAGGCCGTAGATCAGGTCCACGCTGATCGAGCGGAAGCCGGCGTCGCGCGCGGCCTGGATCACGGCCAGGGTTTCTTCGGCAGGCTGGATGCGGTTGACGGCCTTCTGCACGTCCGGATCGAAGTCCTGCACACCCATGCTGACGCGGTTGAAGCCCTGCTTGCGCAGCGTATGGATGCGTTCCGCATCGACGGTACGCGGATCGATCTCGATCGAGTACTCACCCTCTTCATCCGGCGCGAACTCGAAGTGCTTGCGCATGTGGGCCAGCAGCTCGCCCATCTGGTCGTCGTCCAGGTAGGTTGGGGTGCCGCCGCCGAAGTGGAGCTGTTCCACGCGGTTCATGCCGGCGAACAGCTTGCCCTGCATATCGATTTCCTGTTTCAGGTAGCCGAGGTAGGTGACGGCTTTGCTGCGGTCCTTGGTCACCACCTTGTTGCAGGCGCAGTAGTAGCAGACCACGTTGCAGAACGGGATATGGACGTACAGCGAGAGCGGTGCACGCGCCCCGCGCATGCGCAGGTTGGCTTGTGCCTCGAGGAAGCTGGAGTAGCTGAAGTCCGGCTTGAAGCGGTCGGCCGTCGGGTACGAAGTGTAGCGCGGGCCGGAAGTGCTCATGCGGCTGATCAGCTCTGCATCAAACTGTACGGTTGGTTCTGCAATGGTATTCATGATTTTCTCGTTCGGTATCAGGCTGCGAGGCGTTTAGGCGCCTGGCGGGTTGGCTGCGCGCCGCGTGCCGAATTGACAGCCGTCAGGCGCGCATGACGGGTGCGTTCAAATTTGAACAGGCTGAAGGCGTCGCGCAGGTGGCCGGCTTCGTCGGCCAGGCTGACCGCCGCTGCGGCGGCTTCTTCGACCAGGCCGGCGTTCTGCTGCGTCACTTGGTCCATGTGGTTGACGGCCTGGTTGACCTGGTCGACGCCGATGCTCTGTTCGCGGGAGGCGGTGGAGATTTCGTGCATGATGGCGGTGACCTGCTTGACCGAATTCACCACCTGGTCCATGGTGGCGCCGGCGCGCTGCGCACGCTCCATGCCGGTGCTGACTTTCTCCACCGAGATCTCGATCAACTGCTTGATGTCCTTGGCGGCAGCGGAAGAGCGCTGCGCCAGGTTGCGCACTTCGCCGGCCACCACGGCGAAGCCGCGGCCCTGCTCGCCGGCGCGTGCCGCTTCGACAGCAGCGTTCAGCGCCAGGATATTAGTCTGGAACGCGATGCCTTCGATCAGGCCGATGATGTCGACCACGCGCCGGGACGAGGAATTGATTTCGTCCATGGTCGCAATCACTTCGGACACGATCTCGCCGCCCTGCACCGCCACGTCGGAAGCGCTGACCGCCAGCGTGTTGGCCTCCATTGAGTTTTCGGCATTGGCCTTCACGGTGGACGAGAATTCCTCGATGCTGGAAGCGGTCTTTTCCAGGCTGGCGGCCTGCGATTCGGTGCGGCCGGCCAGGTCGGAATTGCCGGCGGCAATCTGCCTGGTCGCCACCGCCATCGCATCGATATTGAAGCGCACGTCGCGGATAGTGGCGATCAGGTTGTTATTCATCTGCTGCAGGGCGCGCAGCAACTGGCCCACTTCGTCGGTGCTGTCGGTATCGAAGGAGCCGGTCAGGTCGCCGGCCGCGATCAGGCGCGCGCCATCGAGCGCACGGCCCAGCGGCTGCAGCATGCCGGTGCGCAGCGTGTACCACAGGAAGACGTTGATCAGGAAGCCGAACGCAGTGGCGCCGAAGATGCCCCAGCGCGTCACGTCGCTGGTGCCGTCGGCAAACAGCGCGGCGATGCAGACTGCGATCTGCAGCACGTTGACCACGCTGGTGGCCAGCCAGATGCGCATGGCCAGCGACACATGGCTCAGGCGTGCCAGCACATTCGACAGGCCGAGGCGCACGATCTGGCCATTCTTGATGCGGATGTCGCGGGCGCCGGCAAAGATCTTGCGGTATGCCTCGGTCGCGGCAGCGATCTGGCCGCGATCGGCCTTGGTACGCACCGACATGTAGCCGATGGTACGGCCGTTTTCCTTGATCGGGGTGATGTTGGCCTTAACCCAGTAGAAGTCGCCGTTCTTGCAGCGGTTCTTCACCAGGCCAGTCCATGGGATGCCGGCGCGAATGGTTTGCCACAGGTCGGCAAACGCTTCCGGCGGCATGTCCGGGTGGCGGATGATGTTTTGCGGCTGGCCAATCAGCTCCGCAGCGGAATAGCCGCTGATGTGCTCGAAGTAAGGATTTACGTAGACGATATTGCCTTCCAGGTCGGTCTTGGAGACGATCGCCTGGTCTTCGTCCAGCTCTACTTCCTGATTGGTTACCGGTAAATTCTTACGCATCGCGCGCTCCCTGTTGACTTTCTTGCCATAACGCAAGATCACAGGGATAAGTCTAGGGACTTAGGCGCGCTTTTTTAATGATGTAGATCAAATCTGGCAGGGTTGGCCGGTCAGGCCACTTCGGCGGGGATTGCCGAACTGTCACGCACGTTCTTTTGCACTGCCACGGCGGCGAACAGGCTCAGGGCGAAAGCCATGCCGTAAAAGCCTTTTTCGCTGAGCGCCAGGGTCGCATTCCACAGGCCTACACCCAGCAGCAGGATGGCGGAGGCAGTCGAAATCCAGCACAGTCCGAAATACATATTCGACACGCGGATGCCTTCCACCTTGTCGCGCACCGACTTCTGCAGCGATACGGCCGCGAACAGGCCGTACAGCAGCAGGGTCAGGTAGTACCCCTTCTCGTTCAGCGCCATCTGTGCATTCCACAGTCCGGCCAGGAAAGCGCCGGCGCCCAGCAGCAGGGCGGTCCAGGAGGCGCCAACAAAGGCGCCGGAAGGTCGGTTTTGGGTCGACATAGGGTTCTCCTTGTTAAAAATGACAGTGTGCCGCCGGGCCGATGCTTAGCGCTTGACCACGCTCAACAGTTTGCTGCCGATGGTGACAATGGCCAGCACGATGGCGCCGGCGATGACGCCGCCAATAGTGTCCAGCACGGACGGGGTAATGGCAGCCAGCAGGGGGCCAACGCCGCCCACCGAACCGGCAGCTTCGGCAGCGTGATGGATCACGTCATGTGCGCCAGGAATACCATGGGTCAGGATGCCGCCACCGACCATGAACATCGCGACCGTACCGGCCACCGACAGGAATTTCATCAGCTTGGGCGCTGCATTCAGCAGGAAGCGGCCAAACGCCTGCACGCCGGCACCGGCGCGCTTGCTCAGGTAAAGGCCGGCGTCGTCCATCTTGACGATGGCACCCACCAGGCCGTACACGCCAATGGTCATCACCACGGCGATACCGACCAGCACAGTCACCTGCTGCAGGAAGGTCGCGGCGGCCACAGTGCCCAGGGCGATCACGATAATCTCGGCCGACAGGATGAAGTCGGTACGCACGGCGCCCTTGACCTTTTCCTTTTCCATTGCCACCAGGTCAACACTCTGGTTCGCATCCACCAGTTCCTTGTGGTGCTGTTCGTCCTCCGCCGGCGAATGCAGGAATTTGTGGGCAATCTTCTCGAAACCTTCGAAGCACAGGTAGGCGCCGCCCAGCATCAGCAGGGGCGTGATCGCCCACGGAGCGAAGTAGCTGATCGCCAGCGCAGCAGGCACCAGGATCGCCTTGTTGATCATCGAACCCTTCGCTACTGCCCAGACAACAGGCAGTTCACGGTCGGCTTGCACGCCCGCGACCTGCTGCGCATTCAGCGCCAGGTCGTCGCCCAGCACACCCGCGGTCTTCTTGGCGGCCACTTTGCTCATGGCGGCCACGTCGTCCAGGATGGTGGCAATATCGTCGATCAGTGCAAGCAGGCTGGAACCGGCCATTTCGTATAACTCCAAAGAAAAATTACAGGATCGACAATCTAACACGCCGCCGCAGCGAGCGGGCATCTTCAACGCTACAATGAACTCTTTATTCGTCGGTAATCGGTCATGACTTTCACCACCTGGATCACCTTTGTCATCGCTGCCTGCATCATTGCCGTGTCGCCGGGTTCCGGCGCGGTGTTGTCAATGTCGCATGGTTTGTCCTATGGTGTGAAGCGTACTTCCGCCACCATCCTCGGCCTGCAACTGGGCTTGCTGCTGGTGCTGGCGATTGCCGGCGCGGGTGTCGGCTCCCTGCTGATCGCCTCGGAAGTCGCCTTCAGCGTGGTGAAAACGGTGGGCGCGCTGTACCTGATCTGGCTGGGCATCAGTCAGTGGCGCGCCAAGGTCGCCGCCGGCGAAGGCGTACATGCCACGCGCCAGGCGCTGCCGACCTTCCGCAAGCGCGTGATGATCGGCTTCCTGACCAATGCCACCAACCCGAAAGGCATTATCTTCATGGTGGCCGTGCTGCCGCAGTTCATCAACCAGCATGCGGCGCTACTGCCGCAATTGGCCATCCTGGCTGCGACCATGTGCGTGATCGACCTGGTGGTGATGCACAGCTATGCGTTCCTGGCCTCGTCGATGCAGCGCTTCTTCCGCGAATCGTCTGCCATCAAGGTACAAAATCGCGTATTTGGCGGCCTTCTGATGTTTATCGGCGGCGCACTCTTCTTCGTCAAGCGCGGAGCGGCCCAGGCATGACCACCCAGTTCCGGCATTACAAAGGCGGCATTTACGACTTCGTGTGCGAAGCCACGCTGGAATCCGACCTCAGTACGATGATCGTGTACAAGGCCGCCAACGGTTCCATCTGGTGCCGCCCGCGCGAAGTTTTCTTCGAAATCATCGAGGTGGATGGCCAAAAGGTGCAGCGCTTCACCCCTATTTGAAATTATTTGTAACTTGCGTCCTCGCCAAGGGGACTCAGGCGTTATATAAAAACAAAAACGCCCCAGAACGTTCCCTTGGAGAGATAGAAATGAGCCGCAAGATTGTGCAGTTCCTGATGCTGGCAGCCCTGGTCGCAGTGACCTCCGTCGCCATGGCCGACCCGCCCGCCCGGGTTGGACGAGTCACCGTTACCGAAGGCAGGGTGACCATGCTCGTCAATGGCGAAGAAGAATCCGGCAACTTGATGAACTGGCCGGTCACCAGCGAAAACCACCTGACAACCGCCCCCGGGGCCCGTGCGGAATTCCGTGTTGGCTCGACCGCCATTCGCCTGGACGGCGACACCGACCTCGAGGTGCAGGAGCTGGATGACGACCGCCTGGTGCTGCGCCTGAATTACGGTACCGCTGCCGTGCGGGTGCGCGATCCGGCTATGCTCAATGAATTCGAGTTCCTCACGCCGCAAGCCCGCGTTACGGTGACCGAACCTGGCTCTTTCCGCGTCGACACGGAGCGCGCCCCCGACACCACCGTGGTCAATGTCTTCGCCGGCAACGCCCGCGTTGAAGGTGCCGGCACCATGCTGACCGCCCGTTCCGGCAAGCGCGTGGAAGTGCGCGGCGACGACATCTTCACCGCGCTGGCACGGCGTGATGATTTCGACAACTGGGTTGCCAACCGCGACCGCCGCGATGAAGGCCTGGTCGCTTCGCGCTATGTGCCGGTCGACATGACCGGCTATGAAGACCTGGACAACTACGGTAACTGGGTGGAAGACCGCGAATACGGCACAGTTTGGTTCCCGCGTGCAGTGCCGATTGGCTGGGCGCCTTACCGTGACGGCCGCTGGGTCTGGATCTCGCCTTGGGGCTGGACCTGGGTTGATAACTCGCCGTGGGGCTATGCACCGTTCCACTATGGCCGCTGGGTCGTGGTGAGCGGCCGCTGGTGCTGGACGCCGGGCCGCGTGACTGGCCGCTCGGTATGGTCGCCAGCGCTGGTGGGCTGGGTCGGCGGCAACAACTGGAGTGTGAGCTTTGGCTCGGGCCATTCGGGTCCTGCTGTTGGCTGGTACCCGCTGAGCCCGCGTGACCGCTATGTGCCTGCCTACCGTGTTTCGTCGGATTTCGAACGCCGCCTGATGTGGAACCACCGCACCAACGAACGCTGGCATGAGCGCTACCGCGACCGTGACCACGACGGGCGCCGCGACGGCGTGACCGCTCTCCCAAGCGACCAGTGGGGCCGCGGCCGCCATATTTCGGTGACCAGCGGGGCACGCATCGCGCCGCAGGATGTGCGCAATGTGCCGATCATGACTGCGCCGCCGGTACTGGCCTCCAGCCTGCAGCGTGCGCAACGCCAGGAACCGCCGCCAAGCCGCGAAGACCGCTTCAACCGTGATCGTGACGACCGCTTCAACCGCGATCGGGAGGACCGTTTCAACCGGCAGGATCGGCGCGTCGAACGCGGTCCGGACTTGCGCGGCCCTGAACGCCAGGAGCAGCAACGCCAGCCGCTGCTGCAGACGCAGCCGCAGGTACAACAGCCGCAGCAGCTGACAACGCCGCCGCAACAGCAGCCACGCCAGAACTGGACCCGTACCGACAATGACGACCGCGATAACTGGCGCGGCCGCAATATGCGCGAAGAGCAGCGCCGTCCTGGCATCATCACCGCACCACAGCAACAGCCGCAACTGCAGGCTGCGCCGCCCCAAGTGCAGCAGCCTCAGCCTCAACCGCAGCGCATGGAACAGCCGCGCCATGAGCCGCGCTTCGGAGGGGGCGAGCGCGAAGACCGTGGCCGCCGCGAAGCTGCGCAGATGCAGATGGCTCCGTCTCGTCCGGCGCAAATGTCGCCACCGCCGCAGCAGGCCCAGCCTCAGCCGCAGCCTCAACCTCAACCGCAACCTCAGCAGGCTCAGCCGCAACAACAGCGGCATGATGCACGCGACCGCGCGCGGGAACGGCAAGAGCGCCAGGACAATGAGGGCAACCGCCGCTAAGCTGGCGTCATGAAGCGGTAGCGAAACCGGGATAAGCTGCGCGCCTTGTCCCGACTATTTCGCTCCACACGGAAGGAAAAGTCTTAGCCAGCCGGCCGACAGGCCAAGGCTGGCTTTTTTTATTTGCCGATCTTGGCGCGCTGGCGAATGCGCTCGCGCCACTCCCCCAGCGCCGACAGCGCGCCATGGAATTCGCGCTCGATCAGGTCGGCTTCCGCCTCCGTCACCTTGCCATCAAGCAGTGCCCCCGACACAGCCTCGGCCACCGCGCCCACCTGGGCCATCACCTTGCACACCGTCTGCGACAGGTCGTCGTTGCTCACCTCATCGGGGATAGGGACGATGAATGCCGCCATGCCATGCCGCGTCAGCAGCGCATGCAGCGGCAGCATGGCTTCGTGCACGCCAGCCTTGTGGCACAGGTCCACGATGGTCGAAACCTCCTCGAAGGAGGGGTAATGCGAGGCGATGGTTGGCGCCAGCTTATTGCGCAGCACGTTGGCCGAAATGCCCATTTGCTGGGCAAGCGCCTCGATGCCGCCGGGGAAGGTGCGCGCCACCTTGTAGAGCGCGTCGTGCTGGTTCATGTCCAGGTATTTCTTAGTCATGGTGAAGCGGGCCTTTTTTTACCGATGCAGTCGGATTGTTTGAAAGATATGCTGATTTTCATCGAAAGTTTAACTACCTGACAACGGTGAATTTCATGTTCAAGCGCACTCGCTTCGCGGCCATCATGGCAATCGTGGTGGCAATTGTAGTCGCCAACACGGCCGATGCCCGCCCAGGCGGCTCATACCGCAGCGGCTTTTCCTCGAGCCGCAGCACGGTTTCGCGCAGCGTCAGCACGCCGAGCAAGCCAAGTTTCGGCACCTTCGGCCAGCGCCAGTCGCAGCCGCCTGCTGCGGCACGCACGCAACAACGCGACTCGGCAATGTCCCGCGATCTTGACCGCCGCGCCGCCCAGGACCAGGCAATGCGCACCTATGACACGCGACGTGCCGCCACTACCGGCCAGGCAGCGCCCGGCAGCTTCGGCAACACCACGGCTTCCCGCACCGGGACCACGCCTCCGCTGCCTCCGCTTGATCCGGTCGTTCCCGGCGGCCGCAGCGGCGGAAATGGCGGCTACAACAACGGCGCCTATGCCCAGCACGGCGCCCCAGGCAGTGGCGCGACCAGTGCACCGGCTCCGGTCATCGTCCGCGACAGCAGTAACGGCTGGCTGTGGGGCATCGGCGGCTTCATGCTGGGCCGTGCAGCAAGCGGCCATGCAGCTCCGGCCCCTGCACCTGCTGCCCAGCCAGCTCCGGCGACGGCGCCAACCGCCCAAGGTGACGTCAGCGGCAATACGGGCGCCATGGCCGACGCGGCCGGCGCGAGTGACATTGCTGGCGCTGTTGTGGAGACCGCCCGCCAGCAGCAAGTGCAAGCCCCGGCCGCCAAACCCGCTGCTCACGAATCGAGCACCCTGGCCAAACTGGCAGTCGCCTTGCTGATCGGCGGCCTGGTCTGGCTGGCCTGGAAAGCCTTCAGGATGATGGCCGCCGCCCAGGAAGTTAAAAAAAACGCTAACTACTCGTTTGAAAGGAACTAAGGAATGGGCTGGAAAGACGCCATCGATTACCTGCGCAGCGGCGTCAAACGCCGCGGCGTCGACAGCGACGCGCCGCAGCCGGAAGACCGCGGCCTGCCGCTGGCAGCAAGGATCGGCAGCGTGGTGGAAGTGCAAGCGTCGCCCCTGCTGCGCGCCAACGCCAACGGTTCCCTGGTCGCACTGCCGGAAGCGGAAGACAGCCGGATCCTCGCCATTTCCCAGTTCAAGCTGTCGATGGCCGGCCGCCTGTACCGCTACTACCTGGCCAAGGGCGACGAAGACGAGCGCGAAAAGTTCCTCCAGCTTTATGTGCACGAACACGGCGAGGTGAAGGAAATCCTGTACTGCACGCAGCTGGTGCGCTTCATTCCCACCACGGCGGAAGACCAGGACGCCTTCACCGGCGCAGACGGTTGCGGCCTGGGCGACCTGCAATTCAGCCTGTGGCGCAGCCAGCTTGAGGAAAGCGGCGCCGACAGCGCGGTACTGGCAACGGCGTTTGGCGAACAGGAAGCCCTGGACTTCGAGCGCGATGTCGGCGACCCGAATGCCGGTTTCGTCCCGCCCTTCACGGGCACCGAAACCCGCATCGACGAAGCCAGCGGCATGCAGGGCCTGAAGCAAGAGCTGTACTTCATGCCCTACGCCCGGCAACTGGGCGACGGCAGCAAGGAATACCTGCTGGTCACGACGGAGATTCTCCAGAGCGTGAACGGCGATGCAAGGAAACGCGGAATTCACGTCGACTTCGTAGTGGGAATTCCGGTGGAGCAGGAACGGCTGGTTATCCAGTAAATGACCGCCGCATATTGAACTTAACTGAAAGGAAGCAAAAATGAGCAACTCGAATGGCTGGGCCCTGACTGCACGACTGATTTCCAAGCACTTTGGCGCCCTGGGCGACCGCGTGTCGGAAGCCATCGCCAGTTTTGACCCGGAAACGGCGACCGAGGCCGACCGCGACCGCCTGGCCGACACCCTGCGCAGCGCCGCCCAGAAGTTGGCGCAAGCCCGTGCCGCCTTCAACAAGGAGCGCGACGACGTGGTCCGCTTGCGCAAACTGATCGAAACCGACGAAAAAGCCACTGGCACCCTGGCCGAACGCCTGGCCGCCGGCCAGATTTCGGAAGCGACGATCAACCTGTTCTGCGACGAACTGGAAGCCAACAAGGGCCGCCTGCCGCAGGAAATCCAGGAAGAGGCCGACGCCCAGGCTTACATGGAAGAGCTGCAGAAAATCGTCGACGCCCTGTCGCAGCAGTTGGCCGACTTCGACGCTGCGGCGAAAAAGGCGATGCAAGCCCTGGCCCAAGCCAAGGCCCAGCGCGACCTGCAGCAAGTGCGCGCCGAACGCCAGAGCCAGTTGGCCAACCTGTCCGGCATGCGCGGCAACACCAGCGCGCTGAACGCGTTGACCAAGCGCGCCCAGTCGATCGCCAATGAAGCCGAAGGCATGAAGATCGTCTCCGACATCGGCCAGCGCCCTTACGACCAGGCCGCCGAAATCGAAGCGATCCGCAAATCGGTGACCAATCCGGCCAACGGCAGCGAGTCGGCCCTGGAACGCCTGCAGCGCCTGTCAAACAAGGCGCCAGAAGCCGCCTGACCTTGAAAAGTGGCCCACAGGGGCCATATAGGTAACGATGTAAAATGGAACCCGGCGCACTCGCACCGCGCCGGGTCTTTTTTTTGTTGTTACAAGATTGGAAAAATCATGATGAAACCCATCTCGCCTGAAGAGTCCCTCATTGAGTACCCGAGCGACTTCCCGATCAAGGTGATGGGCGCCACCCACGACGCCTTCGCCACCACGATTATCGAGGTAGTGGTCGAGCACGACCCGACTTTCCACGAAGGGAAGCTGGAATCGCGTCCGTCGGCAAAAGGGAATTACACCAGCCTGACCTGCACCGTGCGGGCCACCAGCCGCGAGCAGCTGGACAATATTTACCGCGCGCTGTCCGGCCACCCGATGGTCAAGATGGTGTTGTAAGAAGCTGGCTGCGGGCGATTTCCGCCTTCAGCCACTCACGGAACGCCCGCACCTGCGGTTTCTGCAGGGCGCCGGGCGGACTGACCAGGTAGTAATCATCCGGGCAAGGCGACGCGATATCGAATAGCCGCACCAACTGGCCCGACGCAATTTCCTGCATCGCCACCACGTGGCGCACCAATGCCACTCCGTCACCGTCGACGGCGGAGCGGATCAGCATCGACAAATCCTCGAACATCACGCCGCCGGAAGGCTCCGGCAGATCCAGTCCGGCCGCGCGGAACCAGGGCGCCCAAGGTTCGTTCGAACGGAGCAAGGTGGCCTTCGCCAAGTCCTGTGGATAGGCAGGCAGTTGCCCACCGCGATAGTGAGGACTCGCTACGGGGTAGTAGATCTCGCCAATTAGCCGTTCCACCTCCAGCCCCGGATACTTGCCGCGCCCGAAGCGGATGCCGACATCGATCCCCTCCCGCACCAGGTCCTGCAAAGCCCCGCTGGCCTGCAGGATCACCTCGATGGTCGGGTGCTGCTCGATGAATTGTCCCAGCCGGGGCGCCAGCCAGCGCGCCGCAAACGATGGAATCGCCGTCACGCTCAGCCGCTGCACGCCCTCAGGCGGCCGCAATTCGGCCGCGCCATCCGCCAGCTCGGTGAGGCAGCGCGCCACCGTCGCCGCAAAGCGCCGCGCCTCGGGCGTCGCCGTCACTTGCCTCCCATTGCGGACGAACAGTTGCACGCCCAGCTCCTCCTCCAGCCCCCGGACCTGGTGGCTGATGGCGCCATGCGTCAGGCACAGCTCCGCCGCCGCCCGCGAAAAATTCTCGTGGCGGACTGCCGCCTCGAAGGCGCGCAGGGTGGACAGGTTGGGTAGTCTCATGTGAGCAATATTAGCAAGGCCGTAGAAAATATATCGTTTTGGCAAGCATGACGCAAGGCATACCATGTGAGTAAATATAACCAAGCCGGAGCCCCGCCATGAGCCTCAAACTGTATGTGGACAGCCAGTTCACCAGCCCCTACGCCATTTCCGCCTTCGTCGCCCTGCGCGAAAAAGGCCTCGATTTCGAACTCGAAACCGTCGACCTGGAAGCCGGCAAGAACAAGGAGCTGTCCTATACCGGCAAGGCCCTGACTGGCCGTGTACCTTGCCTGGTGCACAACGATTTCATGCTGACCGAGTCCAGCGCCATCACCGAATACCTGGACGAGATGTTTCCCGCCCCCGAGCATCGTGCCCTGTACCCGGTGCTGCCCCAGAAACGCGCCGTCGCGCGCCAGATCCAGGCCTGGGTCCGTAGCGACCTGGGCGCACTGAGGGAAGAACGCAGCACCTACACGGTGTTCTACCGCCGCGCCGAACAGCCGCTGTCCCCCGCCGCCCAGGCGGCGGCGGATAAGCTGGTGCACCTGGCAGAACGCGTGATCGACGGCCCCTACCTGTTCGGCCGCTGGTGCATCGCCGATACCGACCTGGCCATCATGCTGAGCCGCCTGGTGATGAACGGCGATCCGGTGCCGCAAAAGCTCAAGGATTACGTCGCGCACCAATGGCAGCGGGAGTCTTTGCAAGATTGGCTAAAGAACATCAACCTGATGCCAGCTTAAGGAAATCGGCATAAAACTGCCTAGTCATTAAGCAACGCCAAGGCTGGAAAGGTATAATGGCGGCCTTATGCCTATTCAGCCGGCGGTCATCCGCCATCTCGGCCAAGCCGAATACGAACCAACTTTCGCAGCGATGCGCGCCTTTACCGACGCGCGCCAGGAAGATACGCCCGACGAACTGTGGATCGTCGAGCACCCGCCCGTCTATACGCTGGGCCTGGGCGCCGACCGCGGCCACCTGCTGGCCGGCGCTACGTCTATTCCCACGGTGCAGACGGACCGCGGCGGCGAGGTGACCTTCCATGGTCCCGGCCAGGTCGTGATCTACCTGATGATGGACCTGCGCCGCAACAAGAAAGGCGGCAAGCTGTACGCCCGCCAGTTCGTCAACAAGATCGAAGAAGCGATCATCAATGTGCTGGCCGCGTATAATCTCGCCGGCGAGCGCGTTGAAGGCGCGCCCGGCATCTACATCGCCAACGGCCCCAAAAAAGGCGCCAAGATCGCCGCCCTCGGCCTGAAGGTGCGCGGCAACGGCTGCACCTACCACGGCGTATCGCTGAACGTGGGCATGGACCTTGCCCCCTTCACCTGGATCAATCCCTGCGGTTACGCAGGCCTGGAAACCATCGACATGCGTTCGATGGGCGTGGATGTCCCGCTGGCCGATGTCCAGCAGGCACTGGCCGACGAGCTGGTACGCCAGCTCCACGTGGCCGAACCTGAATTAACTTGAAAGCAAGCAGCTATGACTTACAACCCAAGCGACAAGCAAAAAGGCGCCGACAAGACCTCCCGCATCCCGATCAAGATCATCCCGATCGAACAGGCCGAGCGCCTGAAGAAGCCTGAGTGGATCCGCGTGAAAGCGGCATCGCATTCTTCCCGCTTCTACGAGATCAAGGACATCCTGCGCGAGAACAAGCTGGTGACCGTGTGCGAAGAAGCGAGCTGCCCGAACATCGGCGAATGCTTCGGCAAGGGTACTGCTACCTTCATGATCATGGGTGACAAGTGCACCCGCCGCTGCCCGTTCTGCGACGTGGGCCACGGCCGCCCTGACCCGCTGGACACCCAGGAGCCGATCAACCTGGCCAACACCATCGCCAAGCTGCGCCTGTCCTACGTGGTGATCACCTCGGTGGACCGCGACGACCTGCGCGACGGCGGCGCCGGCCACTTCGTCGAGTGCATCACCAAGACCAAGGAACTGTCGCCCAAGACCCAGATCGAAGTACTGGTGCCTGACTTCCGCGGCCGCCTGGAAAAAGCGCTGGACATCTTTGCCGACGGCCTGCCGGACGTGATGAACCACAACCTGGAAACCGTGCCTCGCCTGTACAAGGAAGCCCGCCCGGGCGCCGACTACCAGCACTCGCTGACCCTGCTGAAAGACTTCAAGGCGCGCTACCCGCACGTCAAGACCAAGTCCGGCCTGATGGTCGGCCTGGGCGAGACCGACGAGGAAATCCTGGAAGTGATGCGCGACATGCGTGCCCACGACATCGACATGCTGACCATCGGCCAGTACCTGGCGCCGTCCAACAGCCACCTGCCGGTGCGCCGTTACGTGCACCCGGATGTGTTCAAGATGTTCGAGGAAAAAGCCTACGAAATGGGCTTCGCCCACGCCGCAGTGGGCGCCATGGTGCGTTCTTCGTACCACGCCGACGTGCAGGCGCATAACGTACTGGAACAGTGTGAATAATTAGTAGTTGGTGAGACAATCCAGCAGTTGGTGAGACAAGTTTAAAAGTTAATGAGACAGTCTCGAATCGAATAGGCCGTCTTGAATAACAAAAAGTCTCTCCTGAACAAAGAGTTACCTTCTATTGCGGCGTTGGCCAAGGGCGAAAGCTCCTGGCGCATAGACTGGTTTGGAGACCTGGCGTTTCCAAACCGTCTGTTACGCCGAACCCAGCCTTCCCTGCTTGTGCACCTGTCTAAGGTGCTTGATGATCGCTTTCATAGTGATCCCTCTGTACTCCTATCTCCAGATTCAACAACACCAGCTCGGTTTCAGCGTAAAGTCTGGATTTCGGCTGGTACGCTACCTCTATTGCGAGTTGGTGATATTTGGCGAGATGGCAAGTTAGAAGCTCGCCCTGACTACCAACTCGAGCGATTTGCCGATTTACTGATAGATGAAAGTACGGTTCAGCTAATAAAAGCGGGCTTGAACTTAGACGATCAAGGCTTCCTACTGCCCTTATCCGAGCACCCATGGCATTTGAACTGTACGCATTCTTACTGCGTCATGGTGGGCTTGCAAGATGGTCGACGCATGATCATTCCCTGTATTGAGTTGATCCGATTCTATTTTGGTTCCTCAAGCGAGCTCATCAAAAGACTGTTTCTCCCGCCGTTACAGCGCCAAGACCTTTATCTGGACTCCAGGTTTAATCCGCTCACTCAACGTCTCGTGATTGACTTGGCCGAAAAGATATCTGGGACATCAGCTGCGGACATCGGTCGTATGCATTTGGATCCCGTTGCTTGGCGCGCCGCATTGCACATAGGAACCTCTGCATTGAGAGCGTCAGTTTCAGGGCGAACAGTTTATCCACAAGGGTTCTTTCCGTTCGAGGGTGAGACTTCGTTGATCGCTTCAGGGAAATGGTTGAGCTTAGGTGATCGGGCGAACTCAACTTTTCTTGTGTATCAGTTGCGATCTTGTTCCCATCCATTTCCGTTTCGATCGTTGCGCTATAAAATACATGCCGCAAAGTCCTCAACTAAGAGCAACGCAACTCAGCCGTCATGCGACGAAATTAGAAGTAGCTCGAACGGCAGAGAACCGCAACAGACCATGGTAGAGCGTGATGCGTCCAATAGCCTCGCTACAAAAGCCATTCAAGTGCGCGCGGAGCCGCGTTTTCCCGATTTGGAAAATAAGCCGATCTGGAAATCGAAGGCCCTGGCCACAGAGTCAAATCCAACATATGTAGCTCGTCCTTGCGAACATCCAGTTGCGCATGTTGCCGTTGGCGATCCGGGCTCAGAACAACGGATCCGTTCTGTGAGCTTGGACATTATGCTACGTGCCAATCCTGAAAGACGCGAAACTATACCGCCGTTTTTGCTCGAGGCAGTCGAAGTGTTTAACACAATAGATGACCTGAATATTGATCTGCTGACGGAAAGCGATGAAGATGGGTGGACGGTACCAATCACTGCACTATCCGATGAAGATGGTGAAATTGATATGGGACTGTTTGTTGAGCGCAACAATGGCGTGGTTCGACTACGTCGAGTCGCCGCCTTCGGGGTCAGGCGTCAGCAAGTTCAAATATGCGTCGTGCTCGTTGAGTCGTCGCCTCCGTACATCAAATTGTATCCAACAAGTGGTAAGACGGATGACGAAGTCTGGAGCACGTTGTTTAGTGTTGGGAAAGATTACCTTAGTTTTCCAAGCGCGGGGATTGTTAGCATCAGCGACTGCGTCAGCATATTGCGGGATTTACTAGGTTAATCGAAGCAGTTGGAATAAAAGCGCAATTCCCACCTAGTGATGACGCAAACTTCGGGACCACCGCTCGCGTCTCGCTGATAGTCGTGTTAGATTCCTATTCCAACAGTTAAATATGGGGAACATAAAGATGAACACCTATGCAGAGATTCAGGCTCAGATCGCGGACTTGCAAAATAAGGCGAAGGAAGCGCGTGCACTCGAGGTGGCTGGTGCGAAAGCCAAAATTGCGGAAATTATGACCGCATATGGCCTTACTTTAGATGATTTGCGCGTGGGGCGGACCAATGCTTCCAAAGTTCGGCAGCCTGTCCCTGCCAAGTACCGGAATCCTCAAAACGGCGATACCTGGACTGGGCGAGGACGTGCTCCGCTTTGGCTGGCGGGGAAGAGTAAAGAAGACTTCCTAATCAAGTAAGGCTGTTAGTTTGCGTTGGATACTGACCCGTGGTTTGCATCGAATTATGACCCGCTCTTCGATTTACTTCTTGGGGTTATGCGGGAGCTAGATTTTTCTTGACCTCCTTTTCAGTCTGCTGAGTTGAACT